>ERZ1066133.3-NODE-3-length-402154-cov-20.327230_pt1 | contig 402154 bp, 321 predicted proteins | sample MGYA00382780_ERZ1066133 | MGnify/ENA primary metagenome ERZ1066133 (study PRJEB33369, sample SAMEA5778363) | biofilm metagenome | biome: Industrial cooling water; feature: Water cooling tower basin; material: Biofilm | place: United Arab Emirates | collected... | reverse complement strand
TTGCCTACTTTTTATTCATAAAACCCTGATCATCAAAATCAGGGTTTTTTTTTGTACTCCCGGCAATTGGCATCTTTACTCGTGCTTTGGGTAAATGCCGTTAATTTGTATTCCCATGATGGCTATTTTTTCATCTTTCCGAACTGCGCTCTTTTGCTTGTTCATACTCGTGCTCATCCACAGTTGCCAGGAGCGCCAAAAAACTACCTGGGATCTCCTCCCGGTTTCCACTGTAGCGGTATTGGAAAACACACCTATCCAAGACCTAAAAAATCAGCCCTTGGTGTTCACTCCGGTTGCCCGACTCTCCACATTTGATTCATTAAAGACCGATTGTACAGTAGCTTGGGTAAAAGTTGAGAAAGACCGCACCAGCGAGGTGATCATCACAGCCGCTACACCCGGGCTTTTAAGTCGCATCAAGGCTTCGGTACAACCAGAGCCCAAGTTGCGAAAACTCAATGGCTACGAGTTCTGGCAAATCGGATCGAAAGACGACACGTTCTGGGTTTTGGAGGTGGATAATCAACTTGCCATCAGCACAAGTTCGCTCGCAATTGAAGCGGTGATCCGCACGCTCACGCAGCCCGCGCAAAAGCATGCACTCGCACAGCTAAAAAAGCTTCCTAACCGGCGGCAAGATCAAGGCAACCTCTATGTGGATTGGTCGGCCATTCCCATGGATTGGCCGCTGGCCAGCCGGTCTATTCTTGATGTTCAACACAGTGCGTCTACACTCATGCTCGATGGGTTTACACTGCTTGATACGGCCCGATTTTCCGGACAATTGCTAAAATCGATGGAACGCCAAACCCCTACAACCGTAACGCTGCAAGACATCGTTCCGGATGGTGCTCAAAGTTTTTTGCATTTGGGTGTTTCGGATGCGGCCGCGTGGTATGAGGTGCGGATGGCTCAACTACAAACGGACAAACCAGTAATTTTTGATTCGCTACAGGCCCAGTTTAAAACCACGGGTTTCTCGGGCGACCGTTTTTTTTCGTCCATCGATCGGGAAATTGGCTTTATCCGAACGGATCACGGGCAGGTGATTGTGTGCAAGTTGAAGGAGGTAACCAAAGCCGTAAACGAGTTTAAGAAAATTCGTGCTCAGGGTAATGAAGACGAATCCAACCTTAATTTTTCGGAACACGGCCAATTCATGCAGCTTCTCTTTTGGCCCTTTGCGCCTGGGTTTACCGACTTACACTACGCATTTGAAGCGGACCTCATTATTATGGCCAATACCCAGGCAGCATTGCAATTGGTTTTAGAAAAAATGGCTCTTGATCAAACATGGGGTAAAACGCTTGCATGGAAGAAGTTTCATACGGCCATGCTCCAGGAGGCTAACGTAAGTTATTTTTTTGCGCAAGCTGCTTCAGAGAAAACGAACGGTGTTTTTTTTGCTGCGGAAGTTGCCCGTGGGTATGCCCAGTTTTCAAATGTAGATCAGCAGTTCTACACCAGCATCTTACTTCAATTTAAACCGCGGGAAGCCAACACTTCCGTGTCAGCCACTCCGGCAGCATCAAATCAGGTTACTCTGAATCAGGCTATCCAAACAAAGCCTTACCCAGTGGTTAACCATACCACCAAAGCGCAAGAGGTGGTGTTCATTGATGCATCCGGGCAATTGAATCTGCAATCGCAAGACAAGACATTGTGGAGTTTGCCGGTGGGCACGCCCGCGTCTGATATTTATCAGATCGATTATTTCAAAAACCGAAAACTACAATATGCGTTTGTGGCCGGCCAGCGTCTGCATATCGTAGATCGGCTAGGCCGTGCCGTTAACGGTTTTCCCATACCACTGCCGAAAGGTACTATTCGCGCCATGACCATCGTTGATTACGATCAAACCCGGAACTATCGCTTTCTTGTTACTTATGCAAATGGTGATGCGCTGCTCTTTGATGGCAAGGGGAAAACGCTGGAGGGCTGGAATCCGAAAACCTTTGGGGAAGACCTGCTTAACATACGGTTTCAACGCATGAAGGGTAAAGATTACTTCGTAGCCCAGGGGAGAAGAAAAATATTTCTCACGAACCGCAAAGGTGAGGTGCTGCCGGGGTTCCCGTGGAGCAGCCCGGAAGACCTTGCTACCGGCATCGCTGCGGACACACGCGCCGGGAGTTTCATTGTACTTAGTCGCCCGGGAAAACTGCAATGGATTCAGCCGGATGGCACCGTTGCGCAGGAAAAAATTCTTCCGAAGAACTCCGTGGAAGCACGGTTTCATTTGCTTGCACAGCCCGATCAATTTTTTGTTTTACGCCTGGATCGTGGAAAGCTGGCGGTGTTTTCGGAAGCCGGAGAGTTGCTGTTTGAAGTACAAAACCCGGGCTCTAACGCGGTGTTGCCCCAGGCAATAATCCAAAAACGGAAACCGATCCTTGTGCTCTACGATCCGGAGCAGCAACTCGTTCATGTTTTTTCGTCCACGGGTGCACCTGCACTCGCTCGGCCACTGGAAGCTTCTACGGAACCGGGCGTTTCCTTGAATAGCGAGGGGGACATCCAGTTGTTTACCGTGAACGGCTCGCAGCTAACTACAACAGTGGTGCGATAACGGCTTCGCAATGGTTACGTGAATCATTTTTACCATCTTGCCAATAATTTGTTTTCATGGCATTACTCGATAAACACCTGTACATTAAAAAATCTTCTCTGCCGGGAGCCGGTAAGGGATTATTCACCAAAGTCTTCATACCAAAAGGCACCCGCATTACGGAATATAAGGGCGAAATTGTAACCTGGAAAGAGGTGGAAAAAATGGCTGATTACAGAAACGGCTATGTTTTCTATTTCTCGCAGAAGTACTGTATTGATGCCTGGAAAACGAAGAAGGGTGTGGCTCATTTTGCTAACGATGCCAAGGGCATCGTACGTGTGCCAACGATCAAAAACAATGCAGATTACGTAACGGAGAAACGCAGGTGCTACATTGAAGCCGTAAAAGATATTCCGGCGCGCACCGAAATTTTAGTCGATTACGGCAAAGAGTATTGGGATGCCATTCGCTATAACGTTCGGCTGGAACAGGCCGCCAAAAAGCGTAAGGGCAAAAAGATTACCAATGAACTGCCCCACCATAAGGCAGCCCGGCGCCAAAGCAAGTAGATGCCATTATTGCTGCCGCAAGGCCTTTGCCTTTTCGATCGTTTCTAACGTAAGTGTCTTTACGTTCTTGATTTTTTCCATCTCGCCTTCCAGATAGATGCGTGCAGCGTCCTGGTTGGCGGAGTCGGGCAGCGGATTAAACTCGTTCATCCAGGTCATCATCGCATTCGATGCCGAGTCGAGTTGGGTAATGGTTTGCTCTAGCTCTTGTTTCTTTTCAACCACCAGATTGGGCGACTCGGCCACCTGCTTCATGAGGTCTTTTTTGAGGTTATACAGCTCCTCCATCTTCGGCATTACCTCATCGTGGATGTTCATGACTTGGTCGTATAACGCGCCGTTGCCGGTTGTTTCGGAATGATTGTGGTGGGCATGGTCGCCACCCTTCTGGCCACACGCGGCAGCTAAAACCAAGGCAAGCAAGTATCCGTACAGCGGTGTTTTCATTGTAGATTATTTGAGCAGGCAAGGTAATAAAACCCCGGTGTAGCCGGATGCTCCGAACGCTAGTTAGCAGGCTTGAAGCAAATATTTTTTCGAAAATTTTGCGATTCCAGTGAAAACTGCCTTTCTTCGAGCCAGTAACAAGATGAAAGCAGCTCGATTTTACTTTTGGTATTATTTTTTTTCCAACCCATGCGGGGATAGGATGAGTAAATCTTGATGCAACATCAAAAACGAATTCAGAAAATCCCCCGCGTAAAACCCGGGGGATTTTTTTTGATTACCAGCGCATGAAACGAAAAAAGAAAATTGCTATTCAGGGATTGGTTGCGAGCTTCCACGAGGTGGCCGCCTGGACCTACTTTAAAGACGCCATTTCGGTAGTGGAGTGTCTTACGTTTCATGGCTTGTGCGAATGCCTGAAGAAAGAGCAAGCGGATTATGCGGTAATGGCGATTGAGAACTCGATCGCGGGAAGCATCTTGCCCAATTACTTTTTGTTGCAAGAATATCATTTCTCGATTGTGGGTGAGGTATATCTGCCCATCCACATGCAGTTGCTGGCGTTGCCTGGCGTTACCATGAAGGAAATCAAAACCATAGAGTCGCACCCGATGGCGATTCGGCAATGTTCCGATTACCTGCATCGGTTGAAAGGTGTAGAAATCCGCGAAAGCGATGATACCGCCCTTTCTGCCAAACGCGTAAAGGAGCTCGGGCTACGCACCACAGCGGCCATTGCTAACGAACTTGCCGCGAAACGGTATGGCTTGAATATTCTGGAGAAGCGCATTGAGACCCACAAGAAGAATTTTACGCGCTTCCTCATTTTGGCCCGCAAAGGCATCGTAGCCGATAGCAACAAAGCGTCGCTCTCGTTTGAAGTGCGCAACGAAGTGGGCAGCTTGGCCGATGCGCTGATGACGTTTAAGGAAGCAAATATCAATCTCACGAAAATTCAGTCGATCCCGATCATTGGTAAACCAAGCGAGTATTCGATACACGTGGATGTGGAATGGAAGAAAAGAAAGAACTATGATGAGGCCGTGCAACGCGTACTGCGCCAGGTGAAGAACCTCAACATTTTAGGAGAGTACAAAAAAGGAAAGATTGAATACAATTAACATGAGTGAGCCCGTACATATCGCCATGGCCGACCGCATTGCGCAGGTGGAAGAATACTACTTCAGCAAGAAACTGGCGGAAGTCCGCGGGCTGGACACACCTGCGTTGCCCGTGATTAATCTTGGTATTGGAAGCCCTGACCTCGCACCTTCGGCCGATACCATTGAGGCCCTGCATACATCTGCGCGCAATCCTGCCCACCACGGCTATCAGAGCTATAAGGGCATTCCCGCTTTACGGCAGTCGATTGCTGCATTTTCGCAGCGCACGTATGGAGTAACATTGGATGCCGAGACTGAAATTCTGCCGTTAATGGGTTCGAAGGAAGGGATTATGCACATCACGCTTGCCTTTGTTAATCCGGGCGAAGAGGTGCTGATTCCTGATCCCGGCTATCCTACCTATGCAACCGTTGCAAAAATTGCAGGCGCCACACCTCGGCCGTATACATTGCGCGAAGATGCGAACTGGTCGGTAGATGTAGCCGCCTTGCGGGCGCAAGATCTTTCCAAGGTGAAGGTAATGTGGGTAAACTATCCGCACATGCCCACGGGCGCTACGGTGTCGGGCAATGCGTTTGCAGAACTGGTTGCGCTGGCGCGCGAGAAGAATTTTTTGATTGTTAATGACAATCCCTACAGCCTGATTTTAAACGATGCACCCGCGAGCATCCTGGCCGTACCGGAAGCGAGCACAGTGGCCTTAGAACTCAACTCACTCAGCAAGTCGCATAACATGGCCGGCTGGCGCATTGGTTGGGCGGCCGGCAAGAAGGAATATATCGATGCCGTGCTGCGGGTAAAGAGCAATATGGATTCGGGCATGTTCCTGGGGCTGCAGCATGCGGCAGTAGAAGCATTAAAAAATGATGCGGATTGGTTTGAAGGCTTAAACAATATTTATCTGAAACGCAGCCAACTGGTGCGGCAGTTACTTGATGAGATGGGTTGCACTTACCACGCACAGCAATCCGGGCTATTTGTGTGGGCGAAGGCGCCCGCGCACGTGCGGGACGTAGCGCAGTGGCTAGACGGAATTTTGTACGCCACGCATGTGTTCATCACCCCGGGCTTCATCTTTGGAGCTGCCGGCCAACGATACGTACGTGTGTCGCTGTGCGCACCGGAAGAAAAACTACGGGTGGCGCTTGCGCGGATTCGGGAGTTTGTAGCGAAGAACCGGAAAACCGAAATCACCGCGGTATGACCATTTGTATTTTTGGATTGGGTTTAATTGGCGGCTCCATGGCGATGGATTGGCGCAAGGCGGGTGTGGCTACGCGGTTTGTAGGCGTAGATGCCAACGAAACGCATGGTAAACACGCGCTGGAGTTGGGACTAATCGATGCGTATGTTACCCAAGACGAAGCAGTAGCCGAAGCAGATGTGTTGTTGATGGCCATTCCTGTAAATGCGTTGGGTATGTTAATTCCGAAGGTTTTAGATCACGTAAAACCCAACACCGTGGTGATTGACGCGGGCTCCACCAAGCAGCGGATTTGCGCAGCGGTGCGCGCACATCCCAACCGTGCACAGTTTGTAGCCGCCCACCCAATAGCTGGTACCGAGAACTCCGGGCCCACGGCTGCGCTGGCCGGACTTTTCAAAAACAAGACGAACATCATTTGTGAGCCAGAAAAATCATCCGCGCAAGCGTTAACGGTAGCATCTCGGTTATTTGATGCGCTGGAGATGAAAACCATCTACATGGAGCCCGAGGAGCACGACCGCCATGTGGCGTACGTGTCGCACCTCTCGCACGTTAGTTCTTTCCTACTCGGTCAAACTGTGTTGGATATAGAGAAAGACGAGAAAAATATTTTTAACCTCGCAGGTAGTGGTTTTACATCCACCGTACGCCTTGCAAAAAGCTCTCCTGAGATGTGGGCACCGATCTTTGAACAAAATGCCGAGTATCTCAGCCAGGCCTTGTTGGAGTACATCATGCACCTGCAGCGGTTTCAGCACGCGTTAATGAAACGCGATGTGAAGGAGCTTCAGCGCGTGATGCGCGAAGCCAACCGCATCCGCTCAGTACTCGAAGGAATTGAAGTTAAACAGCAAAAACCAAAGCTGACCTCACCCCCTGACCCCCTCTCCGAAGGAGAGGGGGGAGGAACCGCCAAACCAGCGGGGGAAGCGTACCCGAATTCAATATTACCTCAACAAAAAATCAACATATAAGTCCAAATTGTTAAATCGAAACATCAGCTATGAAAAATACACTTAATATTCAGCCGTTCGAATCCTGGGTGCCGTCTCACACCCGGCCGTTTATCATTAGTGGGCCTTGCAGTGCGGAAACCGAAGAACAAATGGTAACCACCGCCAAACAGATAGCGGCCACAGGTAAAGCGCATGCGTTGCGCGCAGGCATTTGGAAACCGCGCACGCGTCCCGGCCAGTACGAGGGGGCCGGTGAGCCTGGCCTCGCATGGCTGGTAGCGGCCAAAAAGGAAACCGGTTTACCAATCACCACCGAAGTGGCAACCGCTGCACACGTAGAAGCGTGTTTGAAGGCGGGCGTAGACATTCTTTGGGTAGGCGCACGCACAACCGTGAACCCGTTCTCCGTACAGGAAGTGGCCGATGCACTGAAGGGCGTAGACATTCCCGTAATGGTAAAGAACCCGGTGAACCCCGACCTTGAACTTTGGATCGGTGCGCTGGAGCGATTGAACAAAGCGGGTATTACCAAACTGGCGGCCATCCACCGCGGCTTTTCTAGTTTTGAGAAGGGGCCGTTCCGCAATGCGCCCATGTGGGATCTGGCGATTGAATTGAAAACGCGTGTGCCCGAGCTGCCGATGATTTGCGATCCGAGCCACATCTCCGGCAACCGCGAACTCATCGGCTTAATCGCACAGAAAGCGCTCGACTTAGATATGCACGGTCTGATGATTGAAAGTCATCTCAACCCAGACGCCGCATGGAGCGATGCCAAACAACAGGTAACGCCCGCAGCGCTCGCGAAAATCATCAGCAGCTTAGTGGTACGCACAGTATCATCCGAAAACAAAATGTTCAAAGACACCCTGGGGGTGCTGCGCGACCAGATCGACCAGTTGGATGACGACATCCTGAGCAAAATGGCCGAGCGGATGAAAATCTCAGAAAAAATCGGGCAGTACAAGAAAGACAATAACGTTACCATCTTGCAGGTCAACCGTTGGGATGAAATCATCCATACACGCGTGTCCATGGCCAAGGCGATGGGCTTAGACGAAGGCTTTACCCGCGACCTTCTGCGGTTGGTGCACCACGAGTCGATTCAAGTGCAAACGAAGATTATGAATAAGGTGGAAGAGCGGGTGTAACCGCTCTTTAAAACGTGACTGAAAGCGTTTTGATTTCGCCCTTGCGCTTTACTTGCACGGGAATGGTCTGTCCCTTCTCGAACTTGCCGAGTGCATCCATGTAGTTGCTGATGTCTTTGATCGGGATGTCGCCCATTTGGATGATCAAATCACCTGCTTCGATGCCGGCTTTTTGTGCGGGCTTCCCTTCTGTAACACCATCTACCAGCAAGCCGGCTTCGTTGGCGGTGTAGCTGGGCATAACGCCCATGGTTACTTTAAACGCACGCGCGCTGCCCATGGCTTTGCTTTTGGTCTTCAGGAACTGCAGTTTGGGCTGGGCGTCCAGCGCTTCAATCAGTTTTACCATCACCGTTAATACCGCGACCTCGCCCGCCACATTAATCTTCTCCACATCATCGGTTGGCTTATGGTAGTCGCTGTGCGAGCCGGTAAAAAAATGCAACACGGGAATGTCTTTCAGGTAGAATGAAGTGTGATCGCTCGGCCCCGTGCCAGACGAATCGGTTTTGATTGGAAGTTCAGCAGTCGAAAGACTTTTTAACAGGGGCTCCCACACCGGGCTCGTGCCGCTGCCGCTCACCGACAAGCCTTTGCCTGTTTCCAGGCGGCCAATCATATCCATGTTCAGCATGTAGTTTGCGGTAGCCAGATCAATGGTAGGATGTTCGGTGAAATACTTCGATCCGTAAAGGCCCAACTCCTCGCCACTAAAGCAAATGAACAGGAAGTTGCTGGCTTCTTTTTTCTTGTTCGTGGCGAAATAGCGCGCTAATTCCAGCACACCGGCTACGCCACTGGCATTATCGTCTGCGCCGTTATGGATTTTTCCTTTGGGATTGGCATCCAGTGAATTGTTGTCGTGGCCGAGACCGAGGTGGTCGTAATGTGCCCCGATGATGATGGTTTTCTCCGCCCCATTATCCAAATAACCGATGATGTTCTCTGCTGTGCCGGCTTCGCCCGTACCATGCGTGCCGCGTTTGAATTCGAACGGCTGATCAAATCCGCTCGCCCCCTTGGGTTGCAGCTTCAGCGCCTGGAATTGTTTTTCGATGTACGCGTTCGCCTTTTGCTCACCTGCCGTGCCCGTACCGCGGCCCTCCAGTTCATCGCTGGCCAGAAACGTAATATGTGCGTGAATCTTTTTTTCGTCTATACCTTGACCAGCAACCGCTAGCGTCAATACCAAAGCAACAAGCAGGGATAGGATTTTCATATTTGGCGGGGAATATCTCACGCAATTTAATTTTTATCTGCCACATCAAAGGCCTATTTTTGGTTAGCCCAATCCAGAAAATATGAGCGGACCTAAAATCGTTTTACTCACTGACTTTTCAAGTCTTTCTCAAATTGCCACGCGCTTTGCGGTGAAGATGGCCGCTAACCTCGCCGCGCACTATACTGTGTTGAATGTTGTGCGTCTTGACGGTATTCCTAAAGCCAACTTGCGGCTGCGCCAGATTGAAAAAACATTAGTGCAAATTGCCGAAGAGGAAGGGGCCAAACTCATCGACCAAATCAAGCGCGACATTAAAGGCAATTACACCATCGAGTTCAAGGCGGTGCGTGGCCACACCGTGGCCGATACCATAAAACGGTATACCGAAAAGCACCCGACAAACATGGTGGTTATGGGCTCGCGTGGTGCTTCCACACTCAAGAAAGCGCGGTTGGGCGGCACCACCGTATCGGTGATTGAAATCTGCCATGTGCCCGTGCTGGCCATCCCGGATCAGGCCGAGTACAAAGGACTCAAACACATCGTGTACGCTACCGATCTACAGAACGTTAAAAAGGAACTGGATACCATCGTGGAGTTTGCGAAAATCTTCGATGCACAAGTGCACATGATTCACGTAGTGCCTGCGATGGACAAAAAGATTCAGGATTTGAAATTCAAAACAGACGAAGTGGTAGAGAAGTACAACTACAAAGTTGATTTCAAAATTCTGATTGATGACGATGTGCCCGCAGCCATTGACCAATACATTCGCGATACGAAAGTGGATTTGCTTACCACGTTTACCCACCAACTCAGTTTTCAGGATAAACTCTTCGCGCGCAGCGTTACCCGCAAACTCGCCTACCAGGGCACCATTCCGTTGCTGGCAGTGCGGCGGAAACACTAAACGTTACAAGCTACACGCGTGCAGCCTGAAGCGTGCAGCATTTTATAATCACATATCCAAGATATACGCAAACATCAACGGCGCCACAATGGTCGCGTCGCTCTCTATAATGTACTTGGGTGTTTCAATGCTCAGTTTGCCCCAGGTAATTTTTTCGTTGGGCACAGCGCCCGAGTATGAGCCATACGAAGTGGTGCTATCGCTAATCTGGCAGAAGTAACTCCAGAACGGCACATTATCGCGCTCCAAATCCTGGTGCAACATCGGCACCACGCAAATCGGGAAGTCGCCCGCAATGCCCCCGCCAATCTGGAAAAAGCCAATGCCTTCGTTGCCGGCCTGCTCGGTGTACCAATCGGCCAGCCAAACCATGTATTCAATACCGCTCTTCATGGTGCTCGCCTTCAGTTCGCCCGTGAGCACGTACGAAGCAAAAATGTTACCCATCGTGCTGTCTTCCCAGCCCGGCACTACCATCGGTAAATTCCTTTCAGCCGCCGCAATCATCCACGAGTTTTTGGGGTCGATTTCGTAGTACTGCTTCAGCTCGCCGCTGTTCAAAATCCGAAACATAAACTCGTGCGGAAACAACCGCTCGCCTTTATCCTCGGCATTTTTCCACACGTTAAATAAGTGCTTTTGCAGCCTGCGAAATGCTTCTTCCTCCGGTATGCATGTGTCCGTCACCCGGTTCAGGTGGTTCCCCAACAACTCCCACTCTTGCTGCGGCGTTAGGTCGCGATAGTTAGGAATCCGGCGGTAGTGGTTGTGCGCCACCAAATTCATGATATCTTCTTCCAGGTTTGCGCCCGTGCACGAAATGATGTGCACTTTGTGTTGCCGAATCATCTCGGCCAGGCTAATGCCCAGCTCGCCCGTGCTCATTGCACCTGCCAGCGTTACCATCATTTTCTTGCCTTCAGCCAGGTGTTTTTTATAGCCTTTTGCGGCATCTACCAGCGCGGCTGCATTAAAGTGCAGAAAGTTTTTTTCGATAAAGGCGGAAATCGGGCGATTGGTGCTCATGGTTAACAGATTTTAGCGCGCGAAAATACAAAATGCCGCGCAGTTGGGTGTGTTACTTTTTTGGGCGGCTCCCCGCCCCAATTGCCCCGGGCGGGGCCACGCTTTTCGCTTCAACTCCGCGCCAGCGCACAGGTCCGCCCCTTGCGGGGTTTCCGCTGCAATCGTTGCCGCATTTACCGCCCTCGCCTCCGGAGCGGGGCCGGGGGTGAGGTCAACTAACGCTTCAAAAATTGCGCGCTATCACAAACGAAGCGAAACACTGTCATCAGCGCCAAAAGCAGAATTTCTCGGTCGTTCCTCCCTCGCAAACACGGTTCTTCCTGCTTTTGAAACAGGCTCTTTATGTCGGGGCAGCTCCCCTCTCCTCCGGAGAGGGGCTGGGGGTGAGGTCAATTAACGCTTCAAAAATTGCGCGCTATCACAAACGAGGCGAAACATTTTCAGCCAGCGCCAAAAACAGATTGCTTTGATCGTTCCTCCTTCGCAAATACAGTCCTTCATGCTTTTGAAACCGGCTTTTTGGGGCGAGGCTGCCCCCCTCTCCTCCGGAGAGGGGCCGGGGGTGAGGTCAATTGATGCCTCAAAAAGTTCACGCTATCACAAACGAAGCGAAACATTGTCATCAGCGCCAAAAGCAGATTGCTTCGGTCGTTCCCCCTTCGCAAACACGGTTCTTCATGGTTTTGAAACAGCCTCTTTATGCCGAGGCTGCCCCCCTCTCCTTTGGAGAGGGGCCGGGGGTGAGGTCAACTAACGCTTCAAAAATTGCGCGCTATCACAAACGAAGCGAAACATTTTCATCAGCGCCAAAAACAGGTTGCTTCGGTCGTTCCTCCCTCGCAAACACAGTCCTTCATGCTTTTGAAACAGCATCTTGGGGCGAGGCTGCCCCCCTCTCCTCCGGAGAGGGGCCGGGGGTGAGGTCAACTAACGCGTCAAAAATTGCACGCTATCACAAACGAAGTGAAATATTTTCATCAGCGCCAAAAGCAGAATTTCTCGGTCGTTCCTCCCTCGCGAACACAGTCCTTCATGCTTTTGAAACAGCCTCTTTATGTCGGGGCAGCTCCCCTCTCCTCTGGAGAGGGGTCGGGGGTGAGGTCAACTGATGCTACCCCAAAAAGTACATAGCCCCTTTCGGGATAAGGTTGCATTACCCCCTCAAAATGCCGTTTTTTGCCGTCCAAAAAAATGCTGAGTCGGATGAAACGCACGAAAATCAAGCACCTGCTGGCCACCGCGCCCGCGTCACAAACCGTAACTGTACAAGGCTGGGTTCGCACGTTTCGTAACAATCAGTTCATCAGCCTCAACGATGGTTCCACCATTCACAACCTGCAGGCGGTAGTAGAACTTAACGCATTGCCGGAAGAAACCCTGAAGCGCATCACCACTGGCGCGTGCTTGTCCATTACCGGTGAATTAATTCCCTCGCCGGCCAAAGGGCAGGCGGTGGAAGTAAAAGTGCGCGCATTAGAGATTCTGGGCGATAGCGATCCGGAAAAGTTTCCGCTGCAACCCAAAAAGCATTCGCTGGAGTTCCTGCGCGAAATTGCCCACCTGCGCGCCCGCACCAATACGTTTGGCGCTGTGATGCGCCTGCGCCACGCGATGGCCTATGCGGTACACACGTTTTTTCATGAGCGCGGTTTTTTATACATCCACACACCGGTCATCACCGGCTCGGATGCAGAAGGGGCGGGCGACATGTTTCAGGTTACCACACTTGATCTAAAAAACATGCCGCGCGATGAACACGGCGAGATTAACTTTAAAGACGACTTTTTCGGGCGCGCCACCAACCTTACGGTGTCCGGCCAGTTGGAAGGTGAGACCTATGCGCTCGCACTCAGCGATATCTACACGTTTGGCCCAACGTTTCGCGCAGAAAACTCCAACACCACGCGCCACCTGGCAGAGTTTTGGATGATCGAACCCGAAATGGCGTTCTACGACATTACCGACAACATGGAGTTGGCGCAGGCGTTCGTACAATACTTGTGCAAGTATGCGCTCGACCATTGTGCCGATGATCTGGAATTCCTGCACAAGCGCGCAGCCGAAGAAGAAGCGGCCAAACCTCAGGAGCAGCGCAGCGAACTCGGGCTGATCGACCGACTGAAGTTTGTAGTGGAAAATGACTTCCAGCGGTTGCCCTACACCGAGGCGATTGAAATCTTGAAAAACTCCACGCCCAACAAAAAGAAGAAGTTTCAATATCCTGTAGAGCATTGGGGTGCCGATTTACAGAGCGAGCATGAGCGCTACCTGGTGGAAAAACACTTTAAGAAACCCGTTATACTCTACAACTACCCGAAGGACATCAAGGCGTTTTACATGCGCCAAAACGAGGACGGCAAAACGGTCGCTGCCATGGATGTGCTGTTTCCGGGCATTGGCGAAATCATTGGCGGCTCGCAACGCGAAGAGCGGTACGATCGGCTCGTGGCGCGCGTGCGCGAAATGGGTTTGCCGGAGAAAGAATTGTGGTGGTACCTCGATCTGCGCAGATTTGGTTCTGCTCCGCACAGCGGCTTTGGCCTTGGCTTCGAGCGCTTGATGCTGTTTGTGTCCGGCATGACCAACATTCGCGATGTGATTCCCTTTCCGCGCTTCCCCGGCAACGCGGAGTTTTAGGAATCGGTGGCTGGTGGCTGGTTGCTGGGTGACCGCCGGCCGAAATGTACCGGCAACCTGTTGTGATTTTAAAGCCTTGCTTCAAACTTGGGTTGGTTCATGAAAAAATTTAGGCGCTATTTTTTCGTTTCAGGAATGCTACTGGCGCTATTCATTTTTCCGGGGGTAGCGTGGTTGGCTCAACTTCAACCTGATCGCGCGGTGCTGTACTACGTTTGTGGCGCTGGATTTTTTTTGCTGCTGAAGTTGCTTGTAGTTCGATTCATTCAAAAGCGCACGATTACAACAAAAAAGCGTTATTGAGGTAGGCTTGCGGCTGGCTCTAGGCGGCTTGCCACGCGTTGCTGGCCGAATAGTGCTGACTCGTTTCCGAAGCTTGCCAGCAACCAGCCACGAGCAACCAGAAACCAGACTGTGTTGATCTCAAGTCTCACTTCTCAAATCTCAAATCTCACATCTCAAATCTGTATTCCCACATCTCAAGTCTCAACAACTACCGCTGCCCGCTGCCTTCACGCCTGCCGGCGTTAGCGGGCAAGGGATTGAACGGAAAGCCCGCCAGGGGTAGGCTTGTGCGTGGCGCGGACTTGCAGGGAAAGCCCGGTGGCCCCGCGCCATGCGCAGCACCGCGCGGGGCCATGCCCCCAAAGCACAAATCTGCCGCCATGAACTCCTAACTTTCACTTAACTTGCAGGCCGATTTTTATTGACTCATGAACCTTGATTCCACGTTACGCGAAGAAGTCCAAAAAGCAACGACTGCACTTTTTGGGCAGGCGGTAGAGTCGCTGCAACTGCAACCCACCAACCCGGAGTTTGAAGGCAGCCATACGTTGGTGTGTTTTCCGCTGACAAAAATTTCGCGGAAAGGCCCGGAAGAAACCGCGCGCCTTGTGGGCGACTACCTGGTGGAAAACAGCCCGGTGGTGAGCAAATACAACGTGGTGAAAGGTTTTTTGAATTTATCGATTGCAGATAACGTGTGGGTGAACACGTTGCACAAAATTGCTGGCGACAAAAGCTTTGGTATAACCGCGCCCACCGGCAAAGAAGTGATGGTGGAGTATTCCTCGCCCAACACCAACAAGCCACTGCACCTGGGGCACTTGCGCAATAATTTTTTGGGCTATGCGGTAGCGAGTATTTACGAGGCGGTAGGCTATACCGTGCGCAAAGTGCAGATTATTAACGACCGCGGCATACACATTTGCAAAAGCATGGCGGCCTGGCAACTGGCCGGAGAAAGCGAGACGCCAGAAAGCAGCGGCCTGAAAGGCGACCACCTGGTGGGCAAGTACTATGTGGAGTTCGACAAGCGCTACAAGGCGGAGATGAAGCAGTTGGTGGAGCAGGGCATGCCGGAGGCAGAAGCGGAAAAACAAGCACCGGTGATGTTGCACGCGGTGGATTTGTTGCGGAAGTGGGAGAATAAAGATGCGGCCACGGTGGCGCTCTGGAAGAAAATGAATGGCTGGGTGTACGATGGCTTTGCGGCTACTTACAAACGCATGGGCGTTGATTTTGAAAAACTGTACTACGAGTCGGACACCTACCTGCTCGGCAAAGAGGAGGTGTTGAAAGGGGTAGCGCAGGGCATTTTTTTCAGGAAGGAAGATGGCTCGGTGTGGGTGGACTTAACGGGCGATGGCCTCGACCAAAAAGTACTGCTGCGTGCGGATGGTACTTCGGTGTACATGACGCAGGACATCGGTACTGCTATTTTGCGTTTCCGCGATTTTCCGAAAATTGAAGGGCAGGTGTACACGGTGGGCAACGAACAGGAATACCATTTTAAAGTACTCTTCCTGATTTTGAAAAAACTGGGGTATGCCTGGGCGGAGAAGTGTTTTCACTTGAGTTACGGCATGGTGGATTTACCCACAGGCAAAATGAAAAGCCGCGAAGGCACGGTGGTGGATGCGGATGACCTGATGGCCGAGATGGTGGCCGAGGCCGAAAAGCAAACCCGCGAGTTGGGTAAGATTGAAGACGCCAGTGCGGAACAGGTGCGCGAGCTCTCGGAAATGATTGGCTTGGGCGCGTTGAAATATTTTTTGCTGAAGGTGGACCCGAAGAAGCGGATGTTGTTCGACCCGAACGAATCAATCCAATTACAGGGCCACACGGGGCCGTTCATTCAATACACCCACGCGCGCATTCGCGCGCTGCTGCGCAAGGCAGACACTATGCAGCTGGCGGCAGCCGATTGGTTGCGTTTGGTCACGCTTGAGCCGGCTGAACGCGAAGTGATTGGCGTATTGAATGCTTACCCGCAGCGTTTGCAAGATGCCGCCCGCGAATACTCGCCCGCCATCGTGGCGAACTACGCGTACGAACTGGCCAAAAGTTATAACCAGTTTTACCAGTCCATTTCAATTTTTAATGAAACCGATTTGGCGCGAATGCGCCTGCGCTTGGCGCTGTCGCAAGCGGTAGCCGATGTGTTGAAAAAGGCCATGCGCGTGCTGGGCATTGCGGTGCCGGAGCGGATGTAGGCGTTTTGGGGTAACCGCTGGAAACAAAACAGCGCTCGCCCTTGTTTTATCACCATATAATTTCCAACCCGACCCCCCACACCGAATGCGGCCTTGTTTGGCAAAATCCATTGTATGTTAGACCTAAAACTATAAAAACATGAAAACGGCCTTTTTACTAATTCTCATTGCCATGATGCCCGCAGCACCCTCGTTGTACGATTTTAAGATCAATTCTTTGGAAGGAAAGTCTGTCGATTTTTCGCAGTTCAAAGGCAAAACATTGCTGATTGTGAACACCGCTTCAGAATGTGGATACACACCCCAATATGCCGATTTGCAGGAAGTGCACAAGCAGTTTGGCAACAAGATTACAATTCTGGGTTTCCCGGCAAACAATTTTGGCGGCCAGGAGCCAGGCAGCAACGCGCAGATTGCCAGCTTCTGCCAAAAGAACTATGGAGTAACTTTCCAGATGTTTGAAAAGATCAGTGTAAAGGGCGATGATCAGCACCCGCTGTACGCGTGGTTGAAAGAGAAAACCGGCAAGGAGCCTTCCTGGAATTTCTGTAAGTATCTGGTAAAGCCGGATGGCTCAGTTACCTTCTATCCGTCTAAGGTGAAGCCGATGGAAATTGCCAATGAAGTTAAGTAGAGTTATTGTTCTTGCCATCCTCGTTATGAGCCTCTCCGCATTTTTGGCTAGCAAACTTTCGCGCAATAAAGGCGCGCAGCCTACCTCAGCCTCGATTTACGATTTTGTGGTGAAGAGCCTTGATGGGAAAGACGTGCGCTTCGAATCGTACAAGGGCAAAAAATTATTGATTGTAAACACGGCTTCGAAATGCGGAAAAACGCCACAATATGCGGAGCTGCAAAAACTGCATGAGCAGTATGGCGACAAGGTGAACGTGTTGGGCTTTCCGGCAAATAACTTTTTATGGCAAGAGCCCGGCAGCGCTTCGGATATTGCGGAGTTCTGCGAACGCAATTATGGTGTTACTTTCCAGATGTTTGAGAAGGTGTCCGTGCGGGGTGGCGATAAGCACCCGCTCTACCAGTGGTTGGAAGCAAAAACCGGGGAGGTGCCAGATTGGAACTTCGCGAAGTTTGTGGTAAGCGAGGATGGCACAAAAGTGACGTTCTTTAAATCCGGCGTAACGCCGCTGGATCCAAAAATCATCGACGCCATTAAATGATGAAACTGAAAAGCCTGCTCTTTTCCACCGCACGGTACAGCCCCGATTTGGCTATTCTCGTGCTGCGGTTGGGAGCGGGTTTTTTTCTGGCGCGCTGGGGTTGGGATAAATTTATCTCTTTCGATGAGAAGGCGGTAGATTGGCCCGATCCGCTGCATGTGGGCCACGGGGTGTCGCTGGCGCTCACTGTTTTTTCGGAATTGGTCTGTTCAGTACTTGTCATCATCGGCTTGCTTACCCGGCCCGCGCTGGCGGTGCTGATTGTAACGATGCTCATCATCATTTTCGTTATCCATGCCGGGCAGCCGCTGTCCGAGCGGGAACATGCCTTTTCTTTTTTGATTCCGTTTATTGCCCTACTGCTCTTAGGGCCCGGGCGGTTCTCGCTCGATGCGTTGATCAGAAAATAACTCTTTCTTTGCGGGATGATTCGGGTTTGGCTTCAGGCTTTTCGGTTGCGAACACTGCCATTGTCGCTCGCGTCCATTGGCATGGCTGGGTTTCTTGCGGCACAGCAAAATGCATTTGATGGGCGGGTGTTTGCCCTCTGTTGCCTGACTACCGTCTTTCTTCAAATTCTTTCGAACCTGGCTAATGACTATGGCGACTCCGTGCACGGGGCCGATCATGCCGGCCGCCAAGGGCCAACGCGTGCAGTACAGTCGGGTGCAATCTCGGTCGCACAAATGAAGCGCGCCATGGCGTTGTTTGTAGCGTTGTGTTTAGCAAGCGGCGTAAGCTTGCTGCTGGCAGCCTTCGGCACGAACTGGACCGCCATTTTATTTTTTTTCGGCCTGGGTCTTGCCAGCATTGTTGCCGCCATCGGCTACACGGTAGGCAAAAAACCGTACGGTTATCTTGGCTTGGGCGATTTTTCGGTGCTGATCTTTTTTGGTTTTGTAGGGGTACTGGGTGCGCTCTATCTATTTACGCACACGTTTCGGTGGGTGGATGTGTTGCCGGCGTTGAGTTGCGGCCTTTTTTCCATTGGCGTATTGAACATAAATAACACGCGCGATATTGAGTCCGACCGCACGGCCGGGAAGTTTTCTGTGCCTGTACGCATCGGTAAAAAAAATGCCGCCATCTACCAATCGTTGTTACTTTTCTCTGCCACGTTGGCGAGCGTAGGTTTTGTCTTGCTAAACTATCAGTCTCCTTTTCAGTTTTTGTTTCTGATTACGGTACCGCTTCAAGTACACATCGCCAAAGGAGTTCACCAATTGCCTTCCAACCAGTTAGATCCTTACTTAAAAAAAATGGCCCTCACCACGTTGGCTTTCGTACTCCTTTTTGGTGCAGGTTTATTATTGGCTGTTTAATTTTTTGGTGAAAAGATTCATCAAACTTCGCTGGATTTTCGGCTTATTAAATTTGAATGCGATTGTCTCGAAGTCTTGATTGACTTCACAATTTTTATCAACTTCGTAGCAATGGGAAAGGTAGAGTTTAATATTCCGTGTTTGTTGTGCGACCACCTGAAAGAATCACTTTTCAATGGGTTGGAGCCCGAGGATTTGAATCGGGTAAACATGCACAAAACATGTGTGCATTACAAAAAAGGCCAAAACATCTTTTACGAAGGCACCCGCCCCATGGGTTTGTATTGTATGAATGGCGGCAAAGTAAAGGTGTTCAAAAACAACGTACAGGGTAAAGAATACATCATCTACATTGCTAAACCGGGCGATTTTCTGGGTTACCGGGCGCTGTTAAGCGAAGAGTATTACGGGGCTTCGGCAACGGTGTTGGAAGATGCCAAAATCTGCTTTATCCCGCGCGAGCACTTTTTTGAGGTGTTGCAAAAGAATCCGGTCTTTATGCGCAAAGTGGTAAAAGCCATTTGCCACGAGATGGGCATCATGGAAGAGAAAATGGCCGAGTTGGCCCACAAATCGGTACGCGAACGGTTGGCGGCCAACCTGGTAATGCTCAAAGAAACCTATGGTATGGAAGGCGAGGGCAGTGAGTTAATTGACTTGGCGCTTTCGCGGGAAGACTTAGCCAGCATCGTAGGCACGGCTACTGAGACCGTGATCCGGCTCTTATCGGAGTTCAAGAACGATGGCTTGATTGCTTTTGAGGGCAAGAAGATTCGCGTGTTGGATGCCAAGAAGCTTGCAAAGCAGGCCGATCTCATACTCGCATAAATCCCAACTACATCATTTTCGCGGATTTCACCCGTTGGCGGGCAGTACGGGCGATTTTTCTTTAGTTACATCGGAATGGAACCGAATTTTGTTTGGCATTAAAGCCTGATAAAAGTCATTTTTTCCCGTGAGCGGGATCAGTACCCTTGGGTTTGGTTTGGTCTACTTTTGAGACAGGATTAAACCCGGCTGTTATGAAACGAATACTGGTTCCTTGCGATTTTTCCGACCCCGCCGTGCAAGCTTTCAAGTTTGCAGTAGCGGTGGCCAACCAACAGAACGCTGAGATCGCCTTACTGCACGTGGTGGAATTACCGGTGATGCACGATACCGTGCTGATGCCCACGCTCACTTTTGAAGAGGCCTATTTGAAGGACGTGAAAGCCGACGCGGAAAAAAACTTCGCGCAGATGAAAACGAAATGGGCGAAAGACGGCCCAAAGGTAAGTACGCATATTCAATACGGGCCTACCACGCCCACGATTCGGCAGTTCATTGAAGAACAGCAGATAGACCTGGTGATTATGGGTACCCACGGGGCGTCTGGTTTAAAAGAGTTTTTGGTGGGCTCTAATGCCGAGAAAATTGTGCGCACCTCTCCGGTGCCCGTGATCGCGTTGAAAAACCCATTGAAAACAGTAAAGCACATTGTTTTCCCCAGTAACCTCAATACCGAGCAGGAGGAACTCACGCTGAAGGTAAAGGATCTGCAACATGCGTTTGGAGCCAAGCTGCATATTTTGTACGTCAACACACCGGCCCTTTTTAAGCGCGATACCGAGACGAAAGAGCAACTGCAGGCGTTTGCAAAACGGTTCATGCTGCAAGACTATACGCTCAACATTGTAAACGATTACAGCGAGGAGGCCGGTATTGCCGCATTCGCGCACGAAGTAAAGGCCGAGATGGTTGCCATTGGTACCCACGGCCGCCGGGGCCTCAACCACCTGCTTACTGGCAGTATTGCCGAAGATGTGGTAAACCACCTCGATTGCGCCATCTGGACATACAAAGCGGCCCGGTAATTCAATAACAAAACACGCATGCGCGCCAACATTTTAATACCGGTAGACTTTCAGGGTGACCACTTTGAACTCGCCAAGCTGGATCATCTTTTTTCGCAAGTGCCGGGTAAACGCTTCACCGGTTTCTTCCTCAGCGATTTTGTGGAGCCGGTAAAAAACGGGCACGCTGCGGGCGAACGGTTAGAGTGGCAGCATGAAATCAATACACTGGCGCGGCAATCGAATCTGGACTTTCAGTTCATGATCCCTTCCAAGGAAGATTTTGCCGTAGTGCACCAAAGCCGGTTTGCTGATTTGGCTTTGCTGGGCCCGGTAAACGGCTCGGCCAAGCGGTGGCCAAAAAATGGTATGGTCGATTTTTTTAGTCAGCTCGCCTGCCCGGTGATGCTGGTACACGAAGCCGAAAAGCCGTTTCAGGATATTCTGGTCTATTTGGATTACGATGTGAACAGCCTGGTTGCGCTCAAGGCGTTTCTCGCATTCTTTGGCGAGCGGGCACGGAGCCGTAACCTTACCATTCTGGCCTCCAGTCCGGATGATGAGCCCGGCATCTTCTTCGAGAAGTGCCTGGTGCAGTTTTTGCAAAAGGAATTTCGCAGCGTGGGCGTTGTACCGATCAACGACAAGCAGCGCGAAGCCCAACTTCTTGAGTTTGCCATAAAAATGGATCACCCATTGATCATCATGGGCACCGCGGGTAAAGAGCTACTGAAAATGACCGCATTGTCCGATCGTGTGCTCGAAAATAAAATCGCGCTACTCTATGCCAATTGAAATCTCTGCCGCGGTTGATCAGCACCAGGCGTGCTATCACTGCGGCCAACCCTGCGAACAGGAAATTCTGAAGTCGAACGACAAGTCGTTTTGCTGCTACGGCTGTAAAACGGTGTACGAAATTCTGGCCGAAAACAACCTGTGCGAGTACTACAATTACCAGCAGAATCCGGGTGCGAATCAGCGCTTTGTCAGCGAAGAGAGCTACGCGTATCTGAACGAGCCTGCCATGCAAACCAGGCTGTTGCTATTCAATTCCCCGGAGTATGCATCGGTTTCTTTTTTTGTGCCAAATGTGCACTGCATTTCATGTATTTGGCTGCTTGAAAATTTGCAACGCCTGCACAAGGGCATTATTAAATCGGAAGTAAATTTTGCTCAAAAAACAGTCAGGATTGACTTCAATCCCGCGCAGATTTCGCTGGGCGCGGTTGCCCGCCAGTTGGCAGCCGTGGGCTATGCACCGCAAATTAATCTTGAAGGTAAGAAAGCCACGGCCGGTAATACCAAATCGCTCGTACTGAAGTTGTCGGTTGCCGGATTCTGTTTTGGCAATACCATGTTGTTTAGTTTTCCGGAATACCTTGGGCTCTCGGAAAGTGAGGACACTTTGCGAACGGTGTTTTCGTATCTGAACATACTGCTGGCCATACCCGTTACGTTCTACTCCGCTCAGGATTACTTTGTGAATGCCTGGAAAACTTTCCGGCAGAAACAAATCAATATTGATGTCCCAATCGCGGTAGGTTTGGCGGCCTTGTTTTTGCGCAGTTTGTACGACATTCTCTCCACCACGGGCCCGGGCTACCTCGATTCGCTCACCGGCCTGGTGTTTTTCTTGTTGGTCGGCCGTTGGTTTCAGAGCAAGACGTACGAAAGTCTCGCGTTCGATCGCGATTACAAATCCTATTTTCCACTGGCAGTAAACCGTTGGAGCGCGGGGCAATGGCAACCGACGGTGGTGTATGAGTTGGCGCCGGGCGATCGCATTCAAATCCGAAATATGGAGATCATTCCCGCGGACGCTATTCTGCTTTCGCAGGAGGCTTTCATCGACTACAGTTTTGTTACGGGCGAGGCTAAGCCGGTGCGCACCGAAGCTGGCCATTTGTTATACGCGGGTGGCCGGTTGGTAGGCAAGCCGGTGGAGCTGGCGGTAGAGAAAGCCACGTCGCAGAGTTACCTCACCAGTTTATGGAACCACCAGGCATTTACCAAGCCGGAAGAGAGCCGGTACAAAAAAATCATCGATCGCGCCGCGCAACGATTCACGTGGATTGTGATGGGTATTGCCATTATCACCGGTGTGTATTGGCAACTGGTTGCACCTGAGAAGATGTGGCTGGTGGTCACGGCCGTGTTGATGGTGGCGTGCCCGTGTGCGTTGGCGCTTGCCGCTCCGTTTACGTACGGCAATATGCTGCGTGTATTCGGGCGATTGGGGTTGTACCTGAAAAATGCAGACGTTATCGAACGATTGGCTTCGATCAATGCCGTTGTGTTTGATAAGACGGGTACTGTAACGCAAGGTGCTTCGGATGTACAGTTTGTAGGACAATTGTCTGATCAGGAACGAACGGCGGTAAAGTCGCTGGCGGCGGCCTCGTCGCATCCGCTCAGTAATCTTATTTTTCAGTCCATGCGCAATACCGCGGTTGTAAACGTAAACGATTTTCACGAACTGCCGGGTAAAGGCTTGGAAGGCAACGTGAACGAAACCCGGATTCGTCTTGGATCTTCTTACTTCATTCAGGGCGTGGGTACGGATGGTCACGAAGGCACCCGGGTGTGGGTGGAGATCGCGGGCAAAACCAAAGGATATTTTCAGGTATCCACGAAATTCCGTACGGGTATTGCGGGCTTGATTCAGCAGCTGGGCGATCGCTGCCGGGCATTGTTGTCTGGCGATCAAGCCTCTGAACGCGAGCGTATGAAAGCGGTGTTTCCGGATGCGGTTGAAATGCGGTTTGCGCAAAGCCCGCACGATAAGATGGATTACATCAGCAGGCAACAATTTCGCGGTGATAAGGTGCTGATGTTGGGTGATGGGTTAAACGACAGCGGTGCATTAAAACAGGCCGATGTTGGTCTGGCCGTGACAGACGATACGGGTGTGTTTACACCGGCATGCGATGGTATTTTGGAAGGCCGGCAACTGCAACACCTGCACGCGTTTCTCGACCTGAGCCGAAGCGCCACCACCATTTTGAAGATTGCCTTTGGCATTTCGTTCTTTTACAACATCATTGCGTTAAGCTTTGCGGTATCGGGGCACCTTACGCCACTGGTCGCTGCGATTCTCATGCCCATCAGCAGCGTTAGCGTTGTTGGCTTTTCTACGTTGGCCGTGAATGCGGTTTCAACGAACATCAGAAAAAAAATCTCTTTATGAATATCATCATCATCCTGATTTCTATTTCGTTCACCATGGCGGTGATTTTCCTCAGCATCTTTGTGTGGAGTATGAAGAGTGGCCAATACGATGATACCTACGGCCCCTCCGTGCGCATGTTGTTTGAAGATAAAAAAGGCGACAAAAAGTTGTAAGCTCCGAACATTTTAAGGTCGTAGGGGTGCTCGTCATCGGGCGGGTATTGACTGGGCTGCGCAATTGGTTTAGTTTTTCTTTTTTTTCAGTCGGCAATCGTGCGAGAGTACTACCGGTTGGTTATACTATGAGTAGTTGTACCTGTGCGATCGGTTTTTTTACCGTTTGCGCAGGGTCATCACTTTTCGCTGAAGTGATGTGTACCTGCATCGCCTCCAGATCATCATCCTGATCGTTACCACTGCGGTTCACTTGGCGCGAACGGTGCAATTACAGTTTGGAGCCAAAAGATTTTTTCATAAAGATTTTTATTTCAATGAATGCTCCGGTTCCTTTGTATGGGTTCCGCATATCTAAATTGAGGGGAATGATTGGTGAAAGAAATGCGTTGGTGTAGTATATGGTGGAGGAAATCTTAAAGGCATTTTCGTTTAGTTATTTACCCAGTATGATTAAATTCATACTCGGGCCTGTGGGCGGGTATGCGGCCCAGTTGCACGTGGTTACGTCCATTATAAGTACCGTGGCCGGCATGATGACGGTGGTAACGCTAATTGTGTATTCGGGCAATTGGTTTCGTGATCAGGTGATTAACCGGCTGTTCCCAAATCGCAAGCGGTTTAGCGAGCGCAATCGCAATCTCACCCGCATCTGGAAAAAATACGGCCTCGCTGGTGTAGCGATTCTTACACCGTTACTGCTTACACCCATCGGTGGTGCTTTGCTGGCAGTAAGCTTTGGCGGCCAGCGCGAAAAGATCATGCTTTACATGTTGCTGAGCGCCACGTTTTGGTCGGTGGTGTTTAACGCGGCTGTTTACTTCTTCGGGCAAAAGCTGCCCGACCTGTTAGACTGGCTACTCGGTTTGGTCGGGTAGCACTTCAATGTCGCGAATGAGTACACGTTTAGCAATGGCCTGCCCGGTTTTGGTGGCGGCTAGTCCGCCCAGCGCTGTTTCTTTGTAACGGGTTTCCATGCTAGCACCAATTTCGCCCATCGCCTCGATCACTTCATCTACCGGAATTACACTGCTTACACTCGCCAGCGCAATTTGGGCTGAGCTGTTGGCGATAGCAGCAGCGCTGGCGTTGCGCACCACACACGGTACTTCCACCAGACCCGCCACCGGATCGCACACCAAGCCCAACATACACTGCACCGTGATGGCCACCGCATTGAAGATTTGATCCACATCACCACCCAGGCAATACACGATCGCTGCTGAGCCCATGGCGGCGGCAGTACCTGTTTCCGCCTGGCAGCCACCCACTGCGCCGGCGATGGATGCCTTTTGTTCCATGATTAGCGCAACGCCCGCAGCAAGTAACATCGCCTCCAGAATTTTGCGATCGGGGATGTGATGGATCTCTTGCAGCGTGAACAACACGCCCGGCATGATGCCGCTGGCACCCGCAGTGGGGGCGGCTACAATGCGGCCCATGCATGAGTTTACTTCTTTTGCCGCCAAGGCCCGCGCGATGAGATTTTGGAACTCGCGCGCGAGTACCGTTTGGTGGTGGCGGTAAACTTTCTTTGCGCCATTATTAATCATGCCGGAGCGCGAGGTCATGTCTTGCTCTAAACCCGTTTGCACCGCTTCCTTCATCACCTGCCAGGCAGTGGCCAGGCCGTTCCAAATCTCTTGCTCTGTGCGGTTTTTTTGCTCCACTTCGTACTCAATCACCGATTCAGGAATGGATCGGCCGGTAGCTGCAAGGTATTTTTTCCAGTCGCTGAATGAATCAAACAAAAACGCCATAAAGCAAATATAGGTACAAACGTTTGCAGACGTGATCATCACCCCCAGCCCTGCGCAAATCTATTTTGGCTGGGTTAGGAGTTGAGCTTCAGCACATAAATAAACGGCCACAGTTTACCGGTTACCAGCAGCGACTCAGTAGCGGGATGCCACGCGATGCCGTTCAGCACGTCCATTTGGGGATTGAGTGTACGCGCCTGCTTGGTAAGCGGGCCCAAATCCAGTACACCGTTCACCTCGCCCGTGGCAGGATCAATACGCACGATTGTATCTGTTTGCCAGATGTTGGCGTACACCACCCCGTTAATAAACTCCAATTCATTCAGATCGTCCACCGGCTTGCCGTCACGCTTTACCGTAACCTTCTTCTTTACTTGCAACGTGGCCGTGTCGAGGTAGATGAGTTGGTCCGTGCCGTCGCTCATGATCAAATCCGTGCCATCGTGGGTAAGCCCCCAGCCTTCGGTATCGTACGTAAACTTTTTCAGCTCTTTAAAACTGGCGAGATCGTACACAAAACCCACCTTGTTTTGCCACGTAAGTTGGTACACTTTATTGTTTAGGATGGTGATGCCTTCGCCAAAGTAGTTTTTAGGCAGGATTACTTTTTTATCTGCTTTACCGGTGTTTACATCCACCACGCCAATCCACGAGCCGCCCTGGCCGGTGCTTTCATACAGTTGGCCGTTGTGAATCACAAACCCCTGGGTAAACGCCTCAATATCGTGCGTAATGGAGTTTTGCACGGTATACCGAATAGAAACGTCAGCTATCGGTAGCGCTGTTTCTTTTTTTGGAGCACCGCATCGCATCAAGAGTCCACCGGCAGCAACCAGGCTGAGCAGGATGAACATCCGCAGCCCTCGATTTGTATATTTGTCCATGATGAAAAGCGTTCGATTCACGCTGGTAAAAATAGTAATTCTCAGCGGCTTGCCTTGGGTAGCGGTGCTGGCGCAGCCAAAGAATTTCTGGAATGTGCTGGCGGAGGTTGGCTTTCAGCAGAAGCGCGATACGAACGGTTTTGTGGTTGATGTACCGCAATTCAGTGAGCACCTGAAATCGTACAACAATAAGAAAATACAATTGAAGGGATTTGTAATACCAGTTGACGAAACGGGCTCGGGCAAATTCATGTTTTCGATGTTGCCGTTTAATGTGTGCTATTTCTGTGGCGCCGCCGGACCGGAGACGGTGGTGGAAGTGGAGACTACGGAAAAGATTGCGTTTAGCACACAGGCAATTGTGTTGGAAGGCGTGCTACGATTGAATGCAAATGATCCGGATCGGCACATTTATGTATTACGAAGCGCCAAACGCATAAAAACCTGATGTTCCCTTACGGGGATTTTTTATCTTTCCCGGTAAACCTCACTACGATGCGAATTGCATGTTGTCTGCTTCTTTTCGTTGCCACGTGTTCGTTGGCGCAAAACACTGATGAAGCTACTATCCGAAAAATCTTTGACGAGGCCTTGGCGCGGGGGCAGTCGTACGAAATGCTGCGGCAACTCACCCACCAGGCTGGCCCCCGTTTATCGGGTTCGCCCGCGGCAGCCGCGGCAGTAGAATGGAGCCGGCAAACCATGCAGGCACTGGGTTTTGATACCGTATGGCTGCAGCCGGTGCTTGTTCCACATTGGGTGCGCGGCAAAAAGGAAATCGGCAAAGTGGTACAATCCCGAACCGGTGGTACGATGGAGTTTGCGGTTTGTGCACTGGGCGGCTCGGTGGGCACGGGCGCAGCCGGCATTGCCTCGGGTGTGGTAGAAGTGAGAACGTTTGATGAGTTGAAGCAACTGGGTGAAAAAAACGTCAAGGGCAAGATCATCTTTTTCAATCGCGCGATGGACCCTACGCGCATCAATACGTTTGCAGCCTATGGGGGCGCGGTAGATCAACGCGCCAGCGGTGCAAGTGAGGCAGCTAAATATGGAGCCGTGGCTGTGATCGTACGCTCCATGGGCTCGAACCTTGAAGATTACCCGCATACCGGTTCCTTGCGGTATCAGCCAAACATTGCGCAGATTCCCGCCATCGCCATTGCCACCCGGCATGCCGACCAATTAAGCAAGCTGCTGAAGGATGATCCTCAATTGCAGTTCTACATTGAAACGCATTGCCAGATTTTGCCCGATGCGCCCTCGTTTAATGTGATAGGCGAAATCCGCGGCAGCGCCATGCCGAACGAATACATTGTTGCCGGTGGTCATTTAGATGCGTGGGATCTCGGGGAAGGCGCGCATGACGATGGTGCAGGTTGCGTTCACTCCATTGAGGCGTTGCGGCTGTTAAAAGCCATCGGCTACAAGCCAAAACGAACGTTACGGGCCGTGATGTTCATGAATGAAGAAAACGGCCTTCGCGGCGGAATTGAATACGCCAGGCAAGCCCAGCTAAAAAAAGAAAAGCATCTGGCCGCGATGGAATCCGACCGTGGCGGCTTCACGCCCCGCGGCTTTACCGTGCCTACGGACGCGGTTGCGAAAGAGAAAGTACGCAGTTGGAAGCCGTTGCTGGAACCTTACGGATTATCGGATTTTAGCCAGGAGGGGGGTGGTGCCGATATCGGTCCGCTGGCCAACCAGGGCGTGCACTTGTTGGGATTCCTTCCCGATTCCCAACGGTACTTTGATTACCACCATACCGCAGCAGATACCTTTGAAACGGTAAGCAAGCGTGAATTGGAAATGGGCAGCGCCAGCATGGCGGCGTTATTGTATTTGATTGACGTGTACGGGTTGAAGTAGCTTATTTTCGCGTAATCACCGCGTTTTCAATAATATAAATCAGCTGGCTGCTGCTGATGTTGTTCAGCAGCAGTTTGCCTTTTACTTCAACCAATTGATCGGTATAGGCAATCGGCTCTTTAAGAAATACTTCTACCGCAGTTTCCGGGCCGCCCACGCCACAAAAGAAACAGGCGTTCAGCGGTAGTGAGGAGAGCATCAGGTGGCTGCTTTTTTTGGCGTTGGAGGTAAACGGTACGATGTATCCCGGTAGCGTAACGGTAGTGCCCGCCAGCTTTTTTACTTCTTCCGGAAACACGGGCTTATCAAATGGAATTCCCTGTTCATCGCTTGCCTTTTCAAAAGTGGTTTTGTAGAGCTTTGGCCAAAGCTCAGAATATGGCCCGGTGTAGCGTTTGGGCAATTGCGCGAAGGCCAGTTGGGCAAGAAAAACAAGCGCAGCAAGAATAATCGGCTTCATTCGGTAACTGGAATTTCAACCACAAACGTAGTGCCGACACCATAGGTGGACTGCACAGAAATTGATCCGCCCATTTTGTCTACCGCTTCTTTCGCAATGTATAGCCCAAGGCCGCTGCCACTTTGTTTTTGACTGCCCCGAAAAAACATATCAAAAATTTTACTTTGGTATTCCGGCCGAATACCCTCGCCATTGTCGGACACTTCGATGGCGACGCGGTTACTTTGCACAGACGAACGCAATTTGATTCGATGGGGCGTTTCGCCCGGGCGCCGGAATTTCCATGCGTTAGAGATCAGGTTGTTTAGTACAATTCGCGTGCGTAGGCGGTCGCTCGTGATCTCCGTAACTTCCAGACCGCTGAGGTCAACCTCCGGGGTGGGCTGGCCGGGCACGTGCAATTGAAAAAGAATTTCTTCGCACAGCTCTTTAATACGAACCACCTCGGGCCGAACTTCTACCCGGTTTACCCGCGAGTAATCCAGCACTTCGCTGATGAAGTTTTCCAGTTTTTTTATGCTCGACTCCATTTTGCCTAAGTAGTCGAGTTGATTTTTTTGATCCGGCTCCAGCCGAGAAATGTTAATCAGGCCCAAAATGGATTTCAGCGGTGAGGCAAGATCGTGCGATACGCTGTACACAAACCGGTCTAACTCTTTATTGGTAGTTTCCAATTCCCGGTTTTGCACCATCAACTTGCGCTCGGCCAGCCGCAGGTCGGAAATCACCCGCCCGGTAATGGCAGCAAATACAAACAGCAGACTGTTGCCAAGCGAAATGGGTACAAGATTATTGTCCACAATTTCCGGATTGCTGTGCAAAGCAATCACCGGTACCACATACGTGAAAGCAATGGACAGCAGGTTGGCAAACAGCGCCGCACCAAACCCAAACCGGTTCGCCAGGTAAAGCGCGAAAATCCCATACACAAACCAGTACTGCTCAAAATCCAGAATGAAAGATAATATCACGGTGCTTGCATAAAACACGAAGGCCTCTGCCAGCCGTTTTCCACGAAGTGGCTGGTGAATGTATAAATCTGTTCTCCGGTTAATCAGCAGATTCCATTTCTGCAGATAAGGGGTAATGAAGTACAACGCGGGCACGGCAAAACCAAAGGCTCCGGCAAACTCGCCCACAAAGTTGCGGGCAATATTGCTTTGGAAATTGTTGATGGTTTGATCCATATTCAGAATATGGACTGCATCCAGCAGCAATACCTCTACCGCGAGTGGAAGTGTAAGTCCGAAAATCAAAAACTTCCAAAAGTCGCGGTTATTGGGCAGCGTATAGTCTCCGCGCAGGCGTTGCGAAAAAATGTACCACGACAAAAAAACATAAATCGTTTCCGGCAGGGCATACAAAAACCACAGATGCATCTCCGGAACGCCCCATAAGGGTGTAAAAAAAACGGCATTCGCGTACAGTGCCGGCAGTACCCGCCAGGGTCCCCACCAATAAATGAGTAATAGGGCTGTTGCCGTGGGCAGGTACAGGGAAGCAACGCCTAAATCGTACTGAAAGAATAACGATGCTCGCGACCCCACGTGAAAAAAGACCATGGGTAGTACCCATGTCCACCACGGAAGACGATTTGTTTTTGGCGTATCGATAGTCATCAGCCTACGTTGTGTAAGATACTTCAAATTTACCGCGCCCCGAACACTCCAAATTCGCAAAAAACATACGTTGCGCCTGATTGGGCGAAAGTTCCCATCAACAAAAAAACGACCCAGCGATAAACGTAATTACGAACGGACGCGCAAAGACGTTACATTGTGCTGTTAGAAAGCCCTTTTTTTACCGTAAAACGGATGTGGCTATGCTACCGCGCTTTCTTTTGCGTACGATTCTATAGGTAAACAACTGCAAACCAGATTGCGGTCGCCATACGCGTTATCGACACGGCTCACCGCTGGCCAGAACTTGCTTTCGCGCACAAACGGCAGCGGATAGGCGGCCTTTTGCCGGGTGTAGGGGTGTGTCCATGCATCCGCAGTAATCACCGCAGCGGTGTGGGGTGCATTTTTCAGCACGTTGTCTGTAGCATTAGCTTTTCCTTCTTCTACCTCGCGAATTTCATTTCGAATCTCAATCAGGGCGTCCACAAACCGGTCTAGCTCTGCTTTGGGTTCGCTTTCGGTCGGCTCGATCATAATGGTGCCGGCCACCGGGAAGGAAACCGTGGGCGCGTGAAATCCGTAATCCATCAAACGCTTCGCGATATCTTCTACTTCGATACCCGCTTTTTTGAACTCACGGCAATCCACAATCATCTCATGCGCGCACCGGCCTTTTGTGCCTGTGTACAGAATCTTGTAATGGCCATGCAGGCGTTCTTTAATGTAGTTCGCATTTAAGATCGCCAACTTGGTGGCGTTTGTTAGTCCCTCGCCACCCATCATGGCGATGTAGGCGTACGAAATGGCGAGAATACTTGCACTGCCCCACGGCGCCGCAGAAACAGCGGGAATGGCGTGCGTGCCGCCGGTTTTTACCACAGCATGGCCGGGAAGGAATGGTTTGAGTTTGTCGTTCACGCAGATGGGACCCATACCCGGGCCACCACCACCATGAGGGATGCAAAATGTTTTGTGCAAGTTCAGGTGGCATACATCGGCACCGATGTTTGCGGGTGAGGTAAGGCCCACTTGCGCGTTCATATTGGCCCCATCCATATACACCAGGCCACCGTGGGTGTGAATCGTTTCGCAAATTTCGTTGATGGCTTCTTCAAAAACCCCGTGGGTAGAGGGGTAGGTAACCATCAGTGCCGCAAGCTTGTCCTTGTGCTGTGCGGCCTTTGCCTTCAGGTCTGCAACGTCAACTTTTCCTTCTTCATCCGACTTAACTACAACCACGTCCATTCCGGCCATCACCGCGCTGGCGGGGTTGGTGCCGTGCGCGCTCGCTGGAATTAATGCTACGTTGCGGTGGTGGTCGCCACGCGCCTGGTGATAGGCGCGGATTACCATCAAGCCCGCGTATTCGCCTTGTGCCCCGCTGTTCGGTTGCAAGGATACACCGGTAAAGCCGGTAACTTCTTTCAGCCAGTTTTCGAGATCGGTAAGCATCTGTTGGTAGCCCAGTGTCTGGCTGCCGGGCGCGAACGGATGCAACCCGCCCAGTTCTGGCCAGGTTACGGGAATCATTTCCGTTGTGGCGTTCAACTTCATGGTGCAACTGCCCAACGAAATCATGGAGTGCACCATCGATAAATCTTTGTTCTCCAGTTTTTTGATGTAGCGCAGCATCTCATGCTCGCTGTGGTGGGAGTTGAACACCGGGTGCGTCATGAACGATGAGCTGCGTTGCAACGCACCGAGTTTAGATGCCCGCTCGCTGCCATCGACTTTGCCCGGCGCATTTTTGCCCACGGCGCTTGCAAAAATCTTCACCAGCACCTGTACATCGGCCACGGTTGTGGTTTCATCCAGCGCAATGCCAATCCCACCGTCTGCAAAGTAGCGCAGATTTACTTCGTGCTGCTCCGCTGCTTTTTGCACGGCATCCGCGGAAGCGCCTTTAATTTTTAGCGTGTCGAAATAGAGGGTGTTCGTTTGCTGAAGCCCCAGTTTCACTAACTCGCTTTCCAGCACTTGAGCAAGGCCGTGAATGCGGCCCGCAATTAATTTCAAACCCTCCGGCCCGTGGTACACACCATACATACCGGCCATAACCGAAAGCAGCACCTGTGCCGTGCAAATGTTAGATGTGGCCTTTTCTCTTCGAATGTGTTGTTCGCGCGTTTGCAATGCCATGCGGTAGCCCGGGTTGCCCTGCGCATCTTGCGATGCACCAATAATGCGGCCCGGCATTTGGCGTTTAAATTCATCTTTCGTTGCAAAGAATGCTGCGTGGGGTCCGCCAAAACCCATCGGCACACCAAAGCGCTGCGATGAGCCAACCACCACATCGGCACCCATTTCGCCCGGAGATTTCGTCAACACTAAACTCATCAGGTCGGTACCCATCACTACAAACACATCGTGTTCATGTGCGGCGGCAATCAATGCGCTGTGGTCTTGCACTTGCCCGTTGTTATTCGGGTTTTGAATGTACAGCGAGAATAAATTCGTGTCGGTTACATCTACCTTTGCCACATCGCCCACCACCAACTCAACGCCCAGCGGTGCGGAGCGCGTGCGGAGTACATCAATCACCTGTGGGAAAGTATTTTCGTCTACAAAAAACGTGTTGGCATTTTTACGCGAGCCTTTACGCGAGGCGTACAGCAGGTGCAACGCTTCCGCGGCGGCCGTGGCTTCATCCAACAATGAGGCGTTTGCAATTTCCATCCCGGTAAGATCGATCACCATCGTTTGATAGTTGATCAGTGCTTCCAGCCGGCCTTGGGCAATCTCGGCCTGGTAGGGCGTGTAGGCGGTGTACCACCCCGGGTTTTCAAGAATGTTTCGCAAAATCACCCCGGGCGTAATGCAATTGTAATAGCCCATGCCGATGTACGATTTCCAGATTTTGTTTTTGGACATCGTTTGTTTGAATGACTTGAGAAACTCATGCTCCGATTGTGGAGCGGGCAGATTCAGCGGCTGCTTTAGCCGGATGTTGGCCGGTACGGTTTCTTCAATCAGCTGATCCAAACTAGCCGCCTTCACTACGTGCAACATGTCTTTGATCTGTTGGGCGCTGGGGGCATTGTGGCGTCTTTCAAACTTTTCGGAATAGGTAGGATGTACGTTCATGAAATGGCGAATGATTTATTCTCGATGTAAAAACAAGCCGGTCAATGGCAGGTTCCCGAAATCCGCATTTGTTCAATCCGTTTTTTGGGCTGCCATGTTTTGCGGTCAAAACCGTTCGAACTGCGAAAAGAAGAAGTTGCCCTCGATCTCCGCATTGGCATCCGAGTCCGACCCGTGAATGGCATTGGCATCAATCGACTTGGCAAACAGCGCACGAATGGTGCCGGGGGCTGCCTTCTTGGGGTCTGTGGCGCCAATCAGTTTGCGAAAATCTTCAACTGCGTTATCCTTTTCCAGAATCATGGGCACAATTGCGCCTGACGACATGTAGGCACACAGTTCGCCATAAAACGGTCTTTCTTTGTGGATGGCGTAAAACTGCCCGGCCAGTTCGCTGGAAAGTTTTACTTTTTTCATCGCAACGATGCGGAAGCCGGCCTCCTCAATCATCTTGGTAATTGCACCGCTGTTGCCCGCGGTTACTGCGTCGGGCTTAATCATGGTAAATGTTCTGTTTCCTGCCATTTTAAGGTTAATTTTTTCGGCCGCAAAACTATCAAAAGAAGACGGATAACCGAAGGAAAGGCACATTTTAACCGGCCTTTTGCAAGACGCCCCATTTATAGCCATTTTTGCGCCTTCAATGGAAAAAATCGAGGCTTTTAAAGCGCTCCTGAGCGAGCCAAAAAAGGTGGTAATCGTCACCCACTTTAAGCCCGATGCGGATGCACTGGGCTCCTCGCTCGGGCTGGCCGGTTTCCTGCAGAAAAAAGGGCATTTGGTACAAGTAATCACCCCAAGCGACTACCCTGATTTTCTCGCCTGGATGCCAGGCAACGAGCGCGTGCACGCGGTGGTAAAAGAAAATGCGGCGCACCTGGCAACCGCCAACACGTTTATTCAGGCGGCGGATGTGATTTTCTGCCTGGATTTTTCCGCTCTAAACCGGATTAACAGCCTGGGCGAATCAGTACGGAAAGCAAACGCCGTGAAGGTATTGATCGATCATCACCTTGAACCTGAGAAGTTTGCGGCATTTGAGCAATGGGATGTTACCTCCGCTTCCACGGCCGGGTTGGTGTTTGAGTTGATTCAGCAATGTGGTGAAGCAAATCTGGTAGATGCTGCCATCGCCACGTGTTTGTATGCCGGTTTGATGACCGATACCGGGGGCTTTCGGCACAACAACACTACCGGGCGGGAGTTTCACATCGCTTCAAAACTGGTGGAGTTGGGCGCGAACCCGCACCGCATCGCGAAAGATATTTATGATACCAACTCGCTGGAGCGCCTGCGCCTTACCGGCTACGTGCTCAGCCAAAAGCTAACCGTGTTGCCGGAGTACCGCACCGCCTACATGTTGCTAACAGCCGATGAACTTACGCGGTTTGGAGCGCAAACGGGCGATACCGAAGGCTTGGTGAACTATGGGCTTTCGATTAAGGGTATTCAACTTTCCGTGCTGATGTACGATCGAAGAGAGGAAATCAAACTCTCATTCCGCTCGCTGGGCAGCTTTTCGGTAAACGATTTTGCCCGCAAGCATTTTAGTGGCGGCGGCCACCACAACGCGGCCGGTGGCACTACCAAACTAAGCCTGGCAGAAACGTTGCAACAATTTCTTACGGTGCTGCCGCAGTACCAACAGGCATTAAACGAAAAACAATAATCAATTTTTTACAACCAATTCAATGAAAAAACTAAGCGTGGTGTTGCTGGCGATGGTGTTGCTGGTGGCGTGTTCGAACGAAAAAGAAACCCCCAAGGGCTACAAGTTCACGGTAGCCAAAAAGGGCTCAGGCGAGACCATTCAAGCGGGCCAATTTTTGTATGCCCAATTTGTACTGAAAGATGGCAAAGACTCCGTCTGGATGGATACTGAAAAGGAAAACCGACCGGCATTGTTCGTGATTAACGATACGGCCAACATCCGGTTTGAGGAAGGCATTGAAGAGATGTTCCGTCTGGCGCGCAAGGGCGATTCGCTGGTGATGAAAATCGAAGCAAAGACATTGTTCGAAAAAACCTACCGGCAGCAAGTGCCCCCAGGTGTGGATGAGAAAAGCATCTTTACGTTCATCATGAAAGTAAATGATGTGTTGGATACCGCCCGCGCCAATGTGTTGAAAGACTCATTAAATGCTGTGGCGATGAAAAAATACGAAGACAAACGCAAGCAGCAGCTCGCCGCAGATATTGAAGCCATTGAGGCCCACCTGGCAAGCAAGAGCATCGTGGCTCAACAAGATCCTTCGGGCTTGCGCTACGTAATCTCCAAACAAGGAAAGGGCGGCCGCCCCAACATGAACAGTACAATTAAGGTGTTGTACAAGGGTTCGCTGCTGACTACGGGCGAAGTGTTCGATCAGTCCGAGGCTCCGCTGGAGTATCCGTTGGCCAACTTCATCGAGGGATGGCAGGTTGGTTTTCAGTTACTCGATAAAGGCACGAAAGCCACACTATACATCCCGTCTACGTTGGCCTACGGTGAAGCGGGCCGGCCGGGCGCGATTCCGCCAAATGCAAATCTGGTGTTTGAAGTTGAACTTATTGATTTTCAATAGACCATGAAGCAAGTCGTTTTTTTATTTCTTGTAATCGTTTTGTTGGGTTGTGCCAAGCCTGTGGATGTGGTGACCCCGGAAGAACAGTTGCAACTGGATATCGAAGCGATTGACAATTACCTCGCCGCGAACAGCATCACGGCCGTGAAACACCCCAGTGGGTTAAGGTATGTGGTAACGCAGCAAGGCACCGGCGCCAAGCCCAACTTCAGTAACATTGTTACGGTTACGTACTCCGGGCGCTTGCTTACCGATGGTACTGTTTTTGACGAGCGTAAGACCCCTGTGAGCTTCCAGTTGAATACGTTAATTCAAGGTTGGCAAATTGCCTTTCCCTTATTGAACAGGGGCAGCAAGGCCACGCTGTTTGTGCCTTCCGGTTTAGGGTACGGGGCCCGTGGTTCCGGGGCGTCTATTCCCCCGAACTCGAATTTGATTTTTGATGTGGAGCTGATCGATTTTCGATGATGAAGCAGTGTGTAGGGTTGTGCGTGATAATGTGCCTGGTGTTGGGCTTCTCGGGGTGCTTGCCCGATGGGGAAGAGCTGTGCACAAAAACGGTAGACACTGCGCCACTGGGTATTCCACCCGCATTGCTGGCGCGAGATGTGGCCGACATTGATGCGTATCTGGCGGCAAATAATATTACCGCTGTAAAAGATCCGCAAGGTGTACGCTATGTGGTTACCCAGCCCGGTAGCAGTTCAGACACACCCTGTCTGGAGAGCCGCGTTCGCGTGATCTATACCGGTAAACTACTGGCTACAGGCGATGTTTTTGACTCCTCCGCCACACCGGTAGAGTTTCGTTTGGCCGGGCTGATTACGGGCTGGCAAATCGCCTTCCCCAAACTCGCGCGCGGCACGAAAGCAACGTTGTACATTCCATCGGTGTTGGCATACGGCTCGCAGGCGGTAGGGAAGATTCCACCGAATTCCAACTTAATTTTTGATGTAGAGCTGATCGATTTTTAGTAATGGATGCCATCTGCTTAGCCACTAACAATGCGCATAAGATCGAAGAAATTCAGGCGAAACTGGGCCATCGGTTTCGCCTGCTTTCTTTAGCGGAGGTGGGTTGCCACGAAGAACTACCCGAAACCACGGGCACGATTCCGGGCAACTCGCAGCAAAAAGCAATGTATGTGTTTAGTAAGTACGGTATAGCCTGCGTTGCAGACGACTCCGGTTTGGAGATTTCGTTTTTAAACGGTGCGCCCGGAGTTCATTCCGCATACTATGCCGGTCCGCAGCGCAGCCATGCCGATAACATCAAACGCGTTTTGCAAGAACTGTACGGTGCTCCCAATCGCGAGGCCCGCTTTCGCACGGTACTCACCTGGGCATCCGCCGGGGGCGTTCGGCAGTTCGAAGGCGTTTTGCCCGGGTGCATTATTGATCAGCCCCGGGGTACTCATGGTTTTGGGTACGACCCGATTTTCTTGCCCGAGGGAGATACCCGCACGCTGGCTGAACTTTCGATGGAAGAGAAAAACGCCATCAGCCACCGGGCGCAGGCTGTTCAAAAATGGGTGAACTTTCTATCTTCGGGCGTCTAAACCATGCGTACTCCTATCACTGTTGGCATCACCGGCGGCAGCGGCTCCGGCAAAACGTTTTTCCTGCAAGGTCTTTCTTCCCGCTTCCGGGCCGACCAGATCTGCCTGATCTCGCAAGACCACTATTACAAACCACGCGACCAGCAGCCCATTGACGAGAATGGCGTTAAAAATTTCGATTTACCGCAGTCCATCGACCGCGAGGCGTTTCTGCACGATCTCTTGCTGTTAAAAGCCGGGCAGGATGTGCACAAAAAGGAATACGTGTTCAATAACCCAGACGTGGAGCCGCAAATGCTCACGTTTAAGTCCGCACCAATTATTGTAGTGGAAGGTCTTTTTGTTCAATACTTCCCCGAAATTGAAAAAGAGTTGGATTTGCGGCTGTTTATTGAAGCCAAAGACCATGTGAAACTTGGCCGCAGAATCAAGCGCGACCAGATTGAACGCGGCTATGATCTGGACGATGTGTTGTACCGCTATCAGTACCATGTAATGCCGGTTTTTGAAGCACTAATCGAACCTCTGAAACACAAAGCGGATTTGGTGGTACCCAACAACAGCCGGGTAGACCGGGCGTTGGATGTTGTAACCACGTTTCTGTTTCAGGCTACCGGTGCCGACCGATTTGCGAATTAGCCCAGTTTCAATACCTTTGCACGCTTCATAAAGTGAATAAACAAGTTCCATATCGCGGTTTCATGCTTATTGCCGGTATTCTGGTAGCGGTGGGCATTGTACTGTCGCAGGTGCTGTTTCATCAGGCCGAGCCGGTAGCGCATAAAGCCAAGGCAACGGCAGAGCAAACCGATGCCAATACCCAGGAAACGCTACAAGTAGCACCTACACTGGCTAACCCGTCTGTTTCGCTGGAATTAAACACTTCCGTGGATGCCGCGGTGGAACAGGTGCTGGAAGAAGAAGATCAAGTGGCCTTTCTTCCTGCAGTAACCGAAGTTTGTTTACCCTATTTTAAAACGTTGCTGCGCACACTCATCGCGCCCAACGCACCCTAGCTAATCTTTTAGTTCTATCGGCCGCGGTACATGTGTGGCCCGCGTAGGCGAGCCCATGCGTTCCGTCTGCACATTTCAATTTGTAACCTGTTTTAATCGATAATTTAATTTTATGCGTAACAAAGGAGTAGTAGTAGTTCTCACGGTAGTGATCACCGCACTCTGCTTGTACTATCTGTCGTTCACATTCGTGTCGCGCAGGGTGCAGCAAGAGGCGATTGATTATGCCACCGATAAGGCCACGGGCAGTGTTAACTTATCGCGCAAGCAACAATATCTGGATTCGCTCTGGAATAAACCGGTGTACAATCTCTTTGGAGCCGAGTACACGTACAAAGACGTAAAAGAAAACGAATTGAGCCTTGGCCTCGACCTGCAAGGTGGGATGCACGTGGTATTGGAGGTATCTCCTGCCGATATTATTCGTGGCCTCAGCGGCAACAGTCAGGATCCCGCGTTTGTGGATGCACTGAAAGTGGCGCGCGAAAAGCAGAAGGTAAGTCAGTCTAACTTCGTTGATCTGTTTGTGGATGCCTATAAAGAGGCAAACCCCTCCGCACGTTTGGCAACTATATTTGCATCCGCTGCCAATAAAGACCGCGTCAGCCTGTCGGACGATGACGCCAAGGTAACGCAGTTCCTCAATGAGGAGGTGGAGAGCGCCATCGACCGCTCCTTCACTATTCTAAAGACGCGTATCGATCAGTTCGGTACTTCGCAACCCAACATCCAGCGCTTGCAGGGTACCGGGCGCATCCAGATTGAAATTCCAGGGGCCGACAACCCGCAGCGGGTGCGCAAGCTATTGCAAGGCGTGGCGCGGTTGGAGTTCTGGGACGTGGTAGAAGCCAACGATCCGCAACTCTCGCAAGCCATGTTTGCCGTCAACCAAATGTTGATGAATGAAAAGAAGTTGCAAGAACCTGCTACCAGCGCCGCCGCCACTGCGAGCCCGGCGGACACCGCAAAAACCGAACTTGAAAAGCAGCTTTCGCAAGCTGCGTCCGACAGCACACGGAATTCCTTAGATTCATTGCGCAATGCCACAATGTCGCCTTTGTTCGCGTTAAGCGATCCTACGATGCCGTTCTTATACAATGTAAAGGACACAGCCGAGATCAACCGCATTCTTAAGCGGCCCGAAGTGCGCACACTCATTCCGCGCACCATTGGTTGGTTCTGGGATGTAAAGCCTGAACCGGAAGTTACACCTGGCGTGGATGATTTGGTTTTGAACTTTGTAAGCCTCGGTCGCAGTGGTAAGCCATTGCTTACCGGCGAGGTGATTAACGATGCACGCCTGGATTTTGATCAGTTTCAACGCCCTGCCGTAAGCATGACGATGAATGCGTCGGGCTCTCGCACGTGGGCAAAGGTAACTGCAGCGGCCGCGGCCAAGTCGCCTCAGCGCGGCCGTATTGCCATCGTGTTGGATAACTTTGTGTACACGGCGCCCACAGTACAGGGCGAAATCCCCACGGGTAACAGCCAGATTACCGGAAACTTTACCAACGAAGAAGCGAAAGATTTGGCCAACGTGTTGAAAGCAGGTTCGCTGCCGGCGCCTACGCGCATTGTGGAAGAAGCCATTGTAGGCCCCACGCTGGGTAAGGTGGCGCAAAGCCAAGGTGTAATTTCGCTAGCCAGCGGTTTAGCCTTGGTGGTGCTTTTCATGGTGGCCTATTACTCGCGTGGCGGGTTCGTAGCCAACGTGGCGCTGCTGTTTAACATCTTTTTTATTCTGGGTATTTTGGCTCAATTCAATGCGGCACTCACGCTGCCGGGTATTGCCGGTATTGTGTTAACGCTGGGTATGGCAGTAGATGCCAACGTATTGATTTACGAACGCATCAAAGAAGAACTTCGGGGCGGCAGGCGCTTGCGCGATGCCATCCGCATGGGTTTTGAGCGTGCGTTTTGGACGATCTTCGACTCCAACATCACCACACTCTTTACCGCGTTGTGTTTGTATTTTCTGGGCCAGGGCCCTATCAAAGGCTTTGCCATTACGCTGATCATCGGGATTACTTGTTCGTTCTTTACGGCCGTGTATATCTCCCGGTTGGTGATTGAGTGGATGGTACGCGACCGCGATGATGCAAAAATCTCATTCGAAACGCCCATCGCTAATCTGATGCGGAAGAAACGCGACTTCAACTTTATTGGGAACCGTAAGAAAGCGTACATTTTTTCGATCAGCTTTATTCTTGTGGGGATGATCCTCATTGCCATTCAGGGCCTCAATCTTGGGGTGGATTTTAAGGGCGGGCGCTCGTATGTCGTTTCGTTTGGCAAGCCCGTTGACGCTACCTCCATGCGCAATGCATTAGCGGCCGGTTTTGAAAACGCAGGTACAGAAGTGAAAAACTATGGCACCAACAGTGTGATGAAGGTTACCACTTCCTATTTGGTAGACGATGAATCGGATGGTGCGGACGAAAAAGTGAAAAATGCGCTGGTAGACGGAGTGAAAAAATTCACCGGTATGAACTACATCGAAAACGATGGCCAGGTGAGTGAGCAAACGTTCACAATTTCGTCATCGTCTAAAGTAGGCGCTACGGTGGCCGATGATATCCGCGATTCTGCTTTTGAAGCCGGCATTCTCGCCATCATCATTATCTTCATCTACATTTTTATCCGCTTCAAAACTGTACAATATGGCACGGGAGCTATCATCGCTCTGCTGCACGATAGTTTGTTTGTGATTGCATCATTTGCGATTGCGCGTGCACTTGGATTTTCGCTTGAGATTGATCAGGTGTTTGTTGCAGCGTTACTTACCATCATTGGGTATTCCATCAACGACACAGTGATTGTGTTTGACCGAATTCGGGAATACCTGAATATCGGAACTTCGCACGATCGCCTTAGAATTTTCAATGACGCGATTAACGCCACCTTATCCCGTACATTTATCACCGCGGGAACAACATTAATCACGGTTGTTGTATTGTTGCTTTTTGGCGGTGAAGTGCTACGTGGTTTTTCGTTTGCCTTATTCATCGGCTTTGTTATTGGCACTTACTCTTCCATTTATATTGCTGCGCCAGTGGTGATCGACTTGGATAGGAAAAGGGCCGTGGAACCGCCACCTGTTCCAGCGAAATAGCACTTGCTAGATAAATAGGAAAGCGGGCAGCGATGCCCGCTTTTTTATTACGAATAACCCACAAGGTGAACGCCGGGCTAGTGGTGTTTCTATCGATTTTAAACTACCTTTCTGAACAATGTATGCAACGCTTGGCATGGCGGCCTTTGCTGGTTTTTTGAAGCGATGGCTCACTCGCGTGGTTCGAACAATGTCGCGAAGGAGGCTACTAATTCTCGCAGCAGTTGCTGTGGCATTTGTTTCTGGATCAGCCGCACTGGTATTAAAAGCCGCAGTACATTTTTTGCAAGTCCTTGCTCGCGAGCGTTTGACCGACGGATTATACATGTTTGCACCGGCCGTTGGCATTCTTTTAGCGGTAGGGGCGAGTTGGTTTTTATTTCGCGATCAACTTAGGCGAGGTACAGCATATTTGATCTACAGTATTTCTCGGCAGTTTTCCCGGTTGCCGCTGGTTGATCGTTATGGCCATGTCATTACATCTGCACTTACTGTTGGGATGGGCGGCTCGGTGGGTATTGAATCCCCCATTGTACAAACCGGTGCGGCAATTGGTTCGTGGTTCGGTTCGAACGCTCCTTTTAGTTATCAAGATCGAACTTTGCTGTTAGCCTGCGGAGTAGCATCCGGTATTGCTGCTGCTTTTAATGCACCGATTGCGGGTGTATTATTTGCCATTGAGGTGCTTTTAATCGACTTTTCGGTACAGAATTTTTTGGCATTGATACTTGCGGGCGCCACAGGCGCGTTGTGTTCACAAATCTTCGACTCCTCCGACATCCTCCTTTTTTTTAGTCTGCAGGAACAGTTTCGGTACACAAATATCCCCTTTTACGTGATACTTGCTTTTGGATGCGGTGCCTATTCAGCGGCCTATATTAAGTTTCAACACTGGTTTGATTTACAAGCTCAAAAGTTTGCTAATAAACGCCTCATCCGCTGGGCGCTTGGTGTTTCAAGTCTTGCGATACTGCTAGTATTTCTACCCGCGCTGTTTGGCGAGGGTTACGTAGTAATCGATCACTTGGCCAACCAGAGTTTGTTGCAGGCATTATCCGCATACGGATCGATCCCGTCCATGTTGGTTAATGATCACGGGCTGCTCTTAGTTCTTGTGGTAACAGTTCTTTTGAAACCACTCGCGGTTTCGTTGACGCTATTTGCAGGCGGCAATGGCGGTAATTTTGCTCCGGCACTATTCATAGGTGCTTGTCTTGGTTTTTTGTTTGCCTCGGTGGCAAACGAATTCCTTTATCTGGAACTTCCCCTATCCAATTTCACGCTGGTGGGGATGGCGGGCATTTTGTCGGGAATATTTCATGCACCGCTTACGGCTATATTTTTGATTGCTGAAATTACGGGTGGTTACGGCTTAATCATTCCACTGATGGTTGTGTCTGTTATTTCCCTCGGGGTTTCTCGCCATTTTCAGCCGCTATCCCTTGACGAAATCAAGTTAAAACAAATGGATGATCGATTTCATTTTTCGCACGATACACGTGTACTTTCCGGTATGACGCTGGCAAACCTATTAGAAACAGACTTTGCCACGATTGCTGAGGGGGCCACCATGGCAGACTTGCGCAAGGCGATTACTCAATCCAAAAGAAATATTTTTCCAGTGGTAGACAAGGTTGGAAAATTGACGGGAGTAATCACGTTGGATGACGTTAGAAAAGTGATGTTTGACGACTCCTTATCTGCCACGGGTGATGAGTTGGCTCATTTCGTACAAACCGTGGACGTAGCGATTGATATTACTGATGGAATGGCGAGCGTGATGGAAAAGTTTGAGGCCAGTGGTCTCTGGAATATTCCGGTTGTTGTGGCTGGCCGGTATGTTGGTTTTGTTTCGAAATCGAAACTGTTGTCTGGGTATCGGGAAACGTTAAAGCACCGGGATTGAAATTGGCTTATTCGGTAGGTCGTCAAAATCAAGAAATTCGCTCAGGTTTTTTCGGATAACTTCTGCGAGGTTTTGCTCTTGGGCATACACCTGCTTTTGTCGTTGTGCGCTATTGCCGGTTCGGATCAATCGCATTAATTCGTGGCGATACGCAGTACACTTGTGTTGATCGTACAACTGCGACAAGCGGTGTGCCCAGGCTTCAAGATCCGCGCTCAACGACCGGGTTTCGCCTTGCGTGCCAATCAATATTTCGGCATCCAACCCGGAGCGGATTGCCCGCCATTTGTTTTCGCGAAGCGCCCACGGTGTGAATTTGCCAAAATTTTCTTCCAAACTGTTGGGGTGGTCTTTAAACCAAAGCGCGAGCATATGTATAAACGCAATAATAGTAAGGCTATCGCGCAGTGAGGTGGCATCGCATACCCGGATTTCAAGTGTGCCGTGGTGTGGACTCGGTCGAATATCCCAACTAAGATCTTTTGCTGATTCAATCGATCCAGAACGCATTAGCATATGGTAAAGTTGCTCGAAGTCGGCCCAGTTAGATGCCTGATAAGGTAATCCTGCTGTTGGTAAAGACTCGAATAGCGTCGGTCGGCAGGCGATTAGTCCTGTATCCATGCGTTGCCAGAAGGGGGAGCTTGCCGATAGTGCGATAAAATGCGGCACGAACGGCAGAAAAAAATTGGCGTATTGGATACACATTTCGCCTGAACTCATGCCCAAATGAACATGAAGACCATACACAGCCCGCCTACGGATTAGCCATTGGTTTTTTTTCAATAGCTTCTCATAGCGCGGAGAAGGTGTAATCAAACGATCGCGATAGTCCGCCAACGCATGAGTACCTGCGGAGGTAAACGCAAGCCCGCGTGTTTGCCCCCAGTGGGCCAATTTTTTAAACAAGTCAACAAATACTCGAGCTACATCCTCAACCCGGTTGCACACCGGGGAAACACACTCAAGGGTGCTTTGAAACAGTTCCGAGGTGAGAAACGGGAGGCCGCTCTCATAAAGTACCTCCGGCGCTCGCGGTGTAAGGGTTAGCTTTTCGCGATCAATTACCTGAAGCTCGATTTCAGCGCCCAGCGTAAACGGTTTTTTACTTGAGTGAAAAAGAAGTGGAAGGGTTTGGGGGGGCATCGCAACTAGAAATTTATCGCCAGATACACGGCTGCGCCCGCCAAATACCCTAATAGCGCTAGCAAACTGATGCGCTTCAGATACCAGATAAAATCAATTTTTTCCATGCCCATGGCCGCTACGCCCGCGGCTGAACCGATAATCAATAGGCTGCCACCCGTGCCTGCGCAGTAGGCCAGGTAATGCCACAACATGCTGTCGGGCGGATAAGCGGCCAAATCGTACATCCCCATACAAGCCGCCACCAACGGCACATTATCAATAATAGAGGATAGTGCCCCAATGAGCGTGATGATAATGCGCTCATCGCCCAGCCATTGGTTGAGCGCAGTGGCGAAATGATGCAGCGTTTGCATCGATTCCAGTGCACCCACAGCCAGCAGAATGCCAAGGAAAAACAAAACCGAGGGAACGTCAATGCGCGCAAGCGCAGCAGCGGCGCTGTAGCGCTTTTTCTCTTGTTCGTCTGCTGCCGGGTTAATCAACTCCGAAACAATCCAAAGCAATCCTAAACCAAACAAAACACCCATGAAGGGCGGTAAGTGGGTTATGGATTTAAAAATCGGAACGAAAACAAGCGACCCGACGCCAATGCCGAGCATCCATTTGCTGCCGCTGGTAATCGGGCCGCCGGTTCCGGAGTCACTCGAATGGCTGTTAATGGTGCCTTTTAAGCGGCTGTGCAGAAAGAGCATGGGCACCAGCAAGCAAGCGATACTGGGTAGCAGTAAACTTTTAATAATTGCTCCGGATGTAATCTGGCCGCCAATCCACAGCATGGTTGTGGTTACATCGCCAATGGGCGACCACGCACCGCCCGCGTTTGCAGCAATAACAATCATACCTACCATGAATAAACGCTTTTCTTTATCGACAATTAGTTTCCGTACGAGCGATACCATCACAATCGTGGTGGTGAGGTTATCCAGAATTGCGGAAAGAAAAAATGTTAACCAACAAATCACCCACATGAGCGTACGCATTTGGTTGGTTTTTATTCGCTCCGTAATGATGCGAAAGCCATGGTGCGCATCCACGAGCTCCACAATGGTCATGGCCCCCATCAGAAAAAAAAGAATGCTGGCAATCTCGCCCAGGTGGTGACTCAGTTCATGAGTAACAAAATGAAGAAACGGCTCGGTATCGTTTGGGTGGGCCTGAAAAAAATCCACCACGCGCGGTGCGGATAGAAAAGCGTGGGTAGGGGGCTCCCATGCAAACAACGCCCAGCAAAGTACGCCCGTAATCAGGGCCGAGGCGGTTTTGTTAATTTTGATCGGATGCTCAAAGGCGATCGCCAGGTAACCGATGACGAAAATGATAATGATAATGGTCTCCATAGAATGGTTCAAATTATCGTTTAAAGGGGAGCTTGCTGGTTCGAACAAGTCCATTCTAATTTTTTTCTAATCTTTTTAGTCGCCAATGACGCGCCGTTACTTTTTATTCACGGTGGAAATATGAAGCTCCTGTTAATTGAAGACGAGGTAAAGACGTCCGCTTACCTGAAAAAAGGTTTGGAAGAGAATGGCTTTGAGGTAGATACGGCACTCGATGGCAAAACGGGCAAACACCTGGCATTTCGGAATTTGTACGACATTATTGTTACTGATGTGATTCTTCCCGGTATTGGCGGCCGCGAAATCAGTCGCGCGCTACGCGAAGCAAACATTGATACCCCGATTTTGATGCTCACCGCCTTGAGCGAGACAGACGATGTGGTGGTTGGGTTTGATGCGGGTGCAGATGATTACCTGGCCAAGCCATTCGAGTTTCGTGAGTTGCTGGCCCGGCTGCGGGCGTTGGCGAAACGAAAGCGTGCCCAACAGGCCACGGAGGTGGTATTGGAGGCGGGCGATTTGAAAATGTGGGTAGAGAAAAAGCAAGTTAGCCGGGCGGGTATGCCCATCGATCTTACAGCCAAAGAGTTTGCGTTGCTGGAGTATTTGTTGAAAAACAAAGGTCGCGTGATAAGTAAAGCGGAGTTGGCGCGCCATGTGTGGAACATTGATTTTGATACGGGCACCAACATGGTGGAAGTATATGTCAATTATCTGCGCAGAAAGATGGATCGGGATTATCCCACCAAACTCATCCACACCCAGTTTGGCATGGGCTACGTGTTACGCGCGGATTAGTACCTTCGCGGTATGCAAATACGCACCCGCCTGACGTTGCAGTTCGGTTTTCTGGTAAGTGCCATTTTACTGCTTTCGTTTTTGGCCATTTATGTGTTTGCCCGGTGGCAGTGGCAACGCGATTTCGAAAACCGTTTGTACGATAAAGCAGTTACGGCCGCCACGCTTTTATTAAAGGTTGAGCAGGTGGATTCCGCATTGTTGAAAGTGATCGACCGCGCCAAGCGCGACTACCTTTTTCGCGAAAACATCTCCATCCTCGACAGTGCCTACACGGAAATTTATACCAATAACGATACGATTGATTTCCGGCTTTCGCCCGAACAATTGGCTCAGGTAAAAAAGCAAAGGCGGACGACATTCGCATTGGATCCCTACTCTGTCATAGGCATTCTTTTCAAGCACCAACAACAAAATTTTATTGTGATTGCGGGTGCTATTCATCGCGATGCGCACCAGAACTTACGGCTGCTGCGCAATCTTTTGGCTACTACATTTCTGATTTGGATTGCCGTGGTAAGTCTCGCGGGCTGGGTGTACGCTGGCCGCGCATTAAAGCCCATCCAGCGCGTAATGGAAGATGTGCAAGACATTACCACCACCAACTTGAATAAACGGCTAACCGGAGCCGATCAACCGGATGAAATTGGCAAGCTCACCCTCATCTTCAACCAGATGTTAGAGCGCCTCGAAAATGCGTTTGTACTACAAAAAACATTTGTTGCCAATGTTTCGCACGAGCTTCGAAATCCACTTACAAAAGTAACATCGCAACTGGAGGTGACGTTACTTAAACCCCGCGACGCCGCGCAATACCAGGAGACGATTACCTCTGTGCTGGAAGACATTCGGGAGCTGAACCAACTTACCAACACATTACTCGATCTGGCCAAAGTCACCCAGGGAAGTGGCTTTACCATGTCGGAAGTACGTGTGGACGAAGTGATTTTGGATGCGCGCCAGGATGTGGTAGAGACGGACGCAGCGTATATTGTTCGGGTTGTTTTTGATGCCATGCCGGATGATACCGAGCGCTTGCGGGTAATGGGCAACGGCCACCTGTTACGCACGGCGGTAGTTAACGTGCTGGAAAACGCCTGTAAATTTTCCCCCGACCATGTGGCCCTGGTGCGGCTCCAAGCGACAGATGGCCAGCTCCAAATACAAGTTGAAAATGCCCTTGCGCCGGGCACATTCTCAGATGAAGACCGTGCCCGAATCTTTGAGCCGTTTTACCGCATTCGTGGTACCACCCAGGTAAAGGGGTATGGAATTGGTCTTTCGCTGGCTCAACGGATCGTTTCCATCCACAACGGTGCGATTACCTTCCAAATCCATGAGAATAGGGTTTTCGTAACCATGCGCTTTCCCAGTTTGTGAGGTTGGCGGTTGACTTATTTTGAATTTTTGCTCGTGCAAAGAATTGGGTGCAAAACCGACACTGGGGGGCTCAAATCAGTTCTAATTCTTTTTTAAGGAGAAGTTTTTTCTGTGGCTAACTCAGCCAGATATTTTTGCTCTTGGTTTAGAAAAGCAGTTTGTTAAGGTTTGGTTGTTGCTAAGTGAGACAACCGAAGTGTAGCCCGGTTTACCTTCTCCGGGCTACTTCTTTTTTATAGCCACCCGGGCGCCTACGGCCATAATTCCCGGCAATGTATCCATGCGCATTTGTTGTACCAGCTGTAGATGGTACCGTCCATTTCGCGTAAAGCGATAGTTATCCAATAAAGAAAAACGGTGATCGTACACATCGCCCAATGCGCTACTACCAAAAGGCTCACCGGTTTTTTCATGGAATAAGTAATTGGCAACCAACTTCTCCGAAACAAGCAGACCGGTAGAGTCTTTTAATTGGTAGGCAACAAACAACCGGGCATACGGATACTCCAGTGAGTTACGCACCATGTAGTCGATGGAGTAGGCCGGGGCAATGTCTTTGATTTGAAACTCGAAGCGGAGTGTATCTGTGATTTTCCAATTCCGGTCGTTAAAATCGGTGTTTTGTTCCAGGAGTAAATTCGGATCGCCACACGCCACCATCAGGAGGGCTACACCTGCTGCATACCAACCTTTCATTACGATTGCTTGTTGTTGGAAGGCCGGGGACCACGATTTTGATTACCCCGATTTCGGTTTTTCTTCCGCTTTTTGTTCTTGTATTTTTTATCCAGTCGCTCCAAATCATTGTTCAGGGGTGCGGCTGTATCTTTTTCCGGCACGATGTTCACTTCCAACGAAGCAGGTTTTTTACCGGCACGATTCATTTCGAGGATTTCGTTTACCCGTTGGATGTTGAGCGGGTACCAGTTGCTTTCGTCTTTAAACCCGAACCACATGATCTTACGAAAGATGTCCGTTTTCTGGAGCACCGCTTCGCCCGCCTCGGTAAGTAACGGGCGTTGCACCTCGGGGATGTCTTTCAGGGCATCCATATAGGTTTCCAGTTCGTAATTCAGGCAGCACTTTAAGCGGCCACACTGGCCGGATAGTTTAGACGGGTTGAGTGATAGGTTCTGGTAGCGGGCGGCACTGGTAGCCACGTTTTTGAAATCGCTGAGCCACGTAGAGCAGCAAAGCTCGCGCCCACATACGCCAATGCCGCCAATCCGGCCAGCTTCCTGGCGTAATGAAATCTGGCGCATTTCTACGCGTATCTTAAATTCACCGGCCAGAATTTTGATCAATTCCCGAAAGTCGACCCGCTCTTCTGCGGAGTAAAAAAAGGTGGCTTTGGTATTATCGGCCTGGTATTCCACGTCCGACAGTTTCATCGGTAACTTGAGATCGCGGATGATTTCGCGCGACCGGTACAAAGTGGGTAACTCGCGCTTTTTTACATCTTCCAGTTTTTCCAGGTCTTTGGTGTTGGCAATGCGGTAGATTTTTTTGATCTCTCCATCGTTCGCCACTTTTCTTTTTTGCATCTGCAAGCGTACCAATTCGCCTTGCAGGGATACGTACCCGATGTGATGGCCGTTAGTGGCTTCAACCACTACGGCATCGCCGGTGTGTAACTCAAAGCGATCCTGATTGCGGTAAAAGTCTTTGCGCCCGTTTTTAAAACGGATTTCCAGCACATCAAACCGATCTACTTGCGGCATCTCCATGTTCGACAGCCAGTCGAACACATTCATTTTATTGCAGCCGCCGGTACCGCACGCTCCGTTATTATTGCAACCGGCTACTTGGCCGTCTTTTTTAGTTCCACAACTACAGCCCATGGCACTTATTTTTTTCCAATCGCACGTTCCATCGTCTGTAAATCTACACCAATATCTTTTCGGTAGTACACTTTATTCCACGCAATCTGTTGCGCTTTTTGGTAGGCTTGGTTGCGGGCCGCTGCCAGCGTGGGCGCCATCCCGGTAACGGCTAACACACGCCCGCCGTCGGTGACCACTTCGTTGGCCTGGGCCCGGGTACCGGCATGAAAGGTGAGCGGATCTTGGGTAAGTCCGCGGATTGGAAACCCTTTTTCAAATGCTTCCGGGTAGCCGCCAGACACCAGGCAAACAGTAACGGCATATTCGGGGTGCACGTCCAGTTGGATTTCCTCCAACCGCCCGGATGCGCATGCTACCATTACATCTACCCAATCGTTTTTGATCCGGGGCAATACCGCCTGCGTTTCCGGATCGCCCATGCGCACATTATACTCAATCACGTAAGGCTCTCCGTTTACGTTCATCAAGCCGATAAAAATAAATCCCCGAAAGGGGATGCCCTCGTTTGCCAAACCACGCAGCGTGGGCATTACCACTCGCTCCGTTACTTTTTTTTGAAAACCGGCATCGGCAAAGATGACCGGAGAAACCGCGCCCATGCCGCCCGTGTTTAAGCCAGTATCGCCATCGCCAATGCGCTTATAGTCTTTGGCCTCGGGCAGAAGGCAATACCCTTTGCCATCGGTAAGCACGAAAAAGGAGGCTTCAATGCCTTGCAGAAATTCTTCTACCAGCACCTTGGCGCTGGCGGCACCAAACTTACTTTCTGCCAGCATTTCAGTTAGTTCCTGCCGGGCGGCATCGTGCGAGGCGCAAATCACCACGCCTTTTCCGGCTGCGAGGCCGTCGGCTTTCAGCACAATCGGGAGTGTGCATGTTTGCAAGTAGTTCAGCCCTTCGGCAAGTTGAGCAGCAGTAAACGTTTGGGCTTTTGCCGTGGGGATACCATGGCGCAGCATGAATTGCTTCGAAAAATCTTTGCTTCCCTCCAACTGCGCGCCAGCCTGGCCGGGGCCTACAATGAGGAGGTGTTTTAAATCCGGTTGGGCTTCCAGAAAGTCGCGCAGGCCCTTCACAAGGGGTACTTCCGGGCCCACGATCACTAAATCAATCCGGTGGTGGCGGCAGGCGTGGGCCAGTTGCTCGAATTGATCTACGGCAATGGATAGTTGCGTGCCAAGATCGGCCGTGCCTGCGTTACCGGGCGCGATGTACAAGTGGCCGCAGCGCGGGCTTTGCTTAAGTTTCCACGCCATGGCGTGTTCGCGGCCTCCACTCCCAATCAACAGAATATTCATGTGTAAAATAGGCGGTAAAGGTAGTAAAGAAAAAAGGTAGCCAAAGCGGCTACCTTTTCGGCCAGAATGTTTTGCGCAAGGCTAGTTGGCGTATTCGCTCAGGAATTTTACGCGCATCAGGCGGATGTTTTCTTCCGTGAAGTCCGTGTCTTCATCGCCTAACTCTGCAAGGGCATCTTCAATGCTGTCGGTTTCGGAGTTGAGGAAGTAGTCGAAAATAGTTTCTTGTTTCTCTTCATCCAAAACCTGATCGATGTAATAATCGAGATTGAGTTTGGTACCGGAGTAGCAGATGTTTTCGATTTCGGTGAGCAACTCATCAAAGCTGATGGATTTGCTTTCCGCGATTTCGTCCAGGTCTACCTTACGGTCGATCTGCTGAATAATGAAAATTTTGATTTTTGACTTATTCACGGACGATTTCACGACCACGTCCGACGCAGTTTCGATGTCGTTATCCTCTACGTATTGCTGAATAAGTTCCAGAAATTCTTTTCCGAACTTATTCACCTTGCCCATGCCCACCCCGTTTACCGAGGCCATGTCTTCTTTGGTGGTAGGGTAGATGGTGGCCATTTCCTCCAGCGACGGATCCTGGAAGATCACGTAAGGGGGCAGGTTTTTATCTTTTGCTACTTTTTTGCGCAGCGTTTTCAGCAGCTCAAAAAGTTTTATATCGTAGGATTTGCCCGCCATGGGAGTGCGGTCCGGGCTGTCTTCCTCGTCTTCCACTTCCGTGGCGTAGTTGTGGTCGCGGGCCAATTCAATGGGCTGCGGTTTGGAGAGAAATTTTTTACCTTTTTCGCTGATGCGCAGCACGCCTACATTGTCGATATCTTTTTCCAGATATTGGTAAATGAGCGCCTGGCGGATAACGGACTTCCAGAAGTCATCATCCTCTGTATCGCCTTTGCCGTACACTTTTAAATCGAAGTGGCCGTAGCTCTTTACGTATTCGTCTTCTACCCCGCGGATCACGTTTACCAAATGGCCCAGCCCGAATCGTTCGTTTGTTTGGAGCACTGCTTCGAGGGCGATTTTCACGTGTGCGGTGCCGTCAAAACGTTCGCGCGGATGCACACAGTTATCGCACATGCCACAGTTGTTCTCTTTGTATTCTTCACCAAAGTAGTGTAACAACTGGCGTCTGCGGCAGACGGGCGACTCGGCATAAAACTCCATTTCCTGCAGCAGAATGCGCGCGTTCTCACGCTCTTGCACTGACTTGTCTTTATTGAATTTTTCGAGCTTGTTCAGGTCGTTGTGGCTGTAGAACATCAGGCAATGTCCTTCCAATCCATCGCGCCCGCCACGCCCGGTTTCCTGATAGTATCCTTCCAGCGATTTGGGCACATCGTAATGCACTACAAACCGCACATCCGGTTTATCGATGCCCATGCCAAAGGCAATCGTGGCCACAACGATGTCTACTTCTTCGTTCAGAAAGTCATCTTGATTTTTTACGCGCACATCGGCATCCAGACCGGCATGATAGGGCACCGCTTTGAAGCCATTCACATTCAATAGTTGTGCGATTTCTTCTACCTTTTTTCTGCTGAGGCAGTAAATAATACCCGATTGGCCTTTGTGTTCTTTCAAAAAGCGAATGAGCTGCTTTTTGGTCTCCTTCTTGGGCCGCACTTCGTAGTACAGATTTTTGCGGTTGAAGGACGAGATGAAGACATCCGCCTCCTCCATTTGCAGGTTTTTTTGAATATCCAGCTGTACTTTGGGTGTGGCCGTGGCAGTCAGGGCTATTACAGGCATTTCGCCCAACTGGCTGATCATGTTTTTGATCTTGCGGTACTCCGGCCGAAAATCATGGCCCCATTCGGAAATACAGTGGGCTTCGTCTATCGCAACGAATGAAACGTTTACTTTTTGAAGGAATGCAATATTTTCTTCTTTGGTAAGCGACTCGGGCGCAACATACAGTAGCTTAATGTTACCCGCCAGCGAATCTTTTTTTAGCTTGGTAATCTCTGCTTTGCTCAAAGTTGAATTCAGGAAGCGCGCGTTAATGCCGTAGGCATTTAATTGGTCCACTTGATTTTTCATCAACGCAATCAGCGGTGATATTACTACCGCCAACCCTTCGTGCATGAGTGCGGGTAATTGATAGCACAGCGATTTACCCGCGCCGGTGGGCATAATCACGAAAGTATTCCTACCACTCAGTATGTTGCGGATAACTACTTCCTGATTGCCGCGAAAGCCCGAGTAACCAAAGGCTTGTTTCAATTTCTCGCGTAAAACGTCTTTTTCCTCAGCAACTACCATATGTTAGGGTCAGTGTAAATCGTCTATCTTTGCCATCCAACAAACGTAGAACAGCTTTAACATTGAATTTAGCAAAAAATATTCAAAACATTGCACGAGAGGTATTAATAAATGAATCTCGGGCTTTAGCACAAATTGCTTCGTATATCAACAACGAGTTTGAGCAATGTGTTCAAACGATCCTGGCCAGTGCCGGTCGCGTAGTGATTACCGGCATTGGCAAAAGCGCCATCATCGCTCAAAAAATTGTTGCTACACTAAATTCCACCGGAACGCCTTCCATGTACATGCATGCCGCAGACGCGATTCACGGTGATCTGGGCATGATTCGCGGTGAGGACATAATCATCTGCATCTCCAAAAGTGGCAACACTCCGGAAATCAAGGTGCTTGTTCCGATTCTAAAACGCAGAGGGGCAAAACTTGTTGCTTTGGTAAGCAATACGCAATCGTATCTGGCTCAACAAGCTGATTTTGTATTAAATGCAACGATTGCAGAAGAGGCCTGCCCCAACAATCTGGCGCCCACCACCAGCACAACCGCCCATTTGGCGTTGGGGGATGCACTGGCGGTAGCATTATTGGAATTACGCAACTTCAGCAGCGAAGACTTTGCACGCTTTCATCCCGGGGGTACTTTGGGCAAGCAACTCTACCTGAAAGTGGAAGATATTTTTGTGCGGCATCAATTGCCGGTGGTTCGCCCGGATTCAACGCTGAAAGAAGTCATTCTTGAGATTTCTTCCAAGCGCCTGGGTGCAACCGCAGTGATGAACGAAAACAAAGAGCTGCTGGGGATCATTACCGATGGAGATTTGCGCAGGATGCTGCAAAAAGAGGTGGATATTCAGCATGTGCAGGCAGCGGCGATTATGACCCGTACACCCAAAACGATTGATCAATCAGAGTTTGCTGTGAAAGCCTTAGAGGTGATGCAGAAAAACAGCATCACACAATTGGTGGTGATGAACGGCACAGAACTGGCGGGTTTTATACATTTGCATGACTTGTTAAAAGAGGGAATTGTCTAAACGTACTGGTATGTCCCAAAATACGTATGTGGTTTTAATGGCCGGTGGGGTAGGAACCCGCTTTTGGCCCTATAGCCGTAATGCTAAACCGAAACAGTTTTTGGATGTGCTGGGGGTAGGCAAAACCCTGCTCCAATCTACGTACGACCGATTAATGCCTGTGTGCATTCCGGAGCATGTGTTTGTGGTGACCCATGAAGAACAACGCCAACTGGTGAAAGAACAGTTGCCGATGCTTTCGGACGATCAGATTCTTTCCGAACCCATGCGCAAAAACACGGCGCCCTGCATCGCTTACGCGGCTCTGAAAATTGCCATGAAGGACCCAAACGCAGTGATGGTGGTGAGTCCAGCCGACCACGTGATTCTAAACGAAGTGGAGTTTCAGCAAGTTATTCGGAAAACCGTAGACCAGGCCCGCGCCCAGGATAAGCTGATTACGTTGGGCATTAAACCCACCCGCCCGGAAACCGGCTACGGTTACATCCAGTTTCTGGAGTCGAAAAACCAATTGAAAAAGGTAAAGACGTTTACGGAGAAGCCGGAATTGGCCATGGCCAAGAAGTTTTTAGAAAGTGGCGACTTTGTGTGGAACTCCGGCATTTTTATCTGGGGTGTATCGGCCATTTTACAGGCATTTAGTAAACACCTGCCAGAGATGACGGAGTCTTTTGAAGAAGCGGCCCCCTCGTTTTTTACGGCAAACGAAAAAACAGCCATCCAAAAAGCCTACTCGGAGGTGAAGAACATCTCCATCGATTACGGCATTATGGAAAAGGCCGATAACGTACACGTGTGGTTGGGTAGCTTCAGTTGGTCAGACTTGGGCTCGTGGGCCTCGCTGCATGATATCTCCCAACGCGATGCCAGCAATAATCATATCGATGCCGATGCCATGCTGTACGACTCGCGCAACTGCATTGTAAAAGGGCCGAAAGACCAGCTGATTGTAGCCCAGGGTCTGAATGGCTACCTGGTGGGCGTGTTTAACAACGTAACCATTGTTTGCGAGAAAGATAAAGAAGACCTGTTCAGACGTTTTGTAAACGACTTAAAAGCAAAAAACAACGGGTCAAATTATTTGTAGGCTTTTTGCCGCAGTACTTCAAAGATGGCAATGCCCGCGGCCACGGATGCGTTGAGCGAACTGATTTTACCGCGTTGCGGTATGGCGGCCAATTGGTCTGCCAGCTTCAAAAACTCGGGCGATACTCCGTCCTCTTCGCTTCCAATCAGCAACACCACAGGTTTATTTAAATCAATGTTATAGATGGCTTGATCGGATTTTTCCGTGCAAGCCACAACGGTCATGCCGTTGTCTTTCAGCTGCTGAATGGTTTTCTTTAAATCGCGCTCGCGGCATACGGGAATGTGGCTTAGCGCACCCGCACTGGTTTTCATGGCATCGCCAGTAATCGGGGCATTCCCTTTCTCGCCAACAATAATTCCATCCAATCCGGCGCATTCGGCCGAGCGGGCAATTGCTCCAAAATTTCTCACATCGGTAATGCGGTCGAGCAAAATAAAAAAAGGCTCTCGCCCCTGGTGATAGGCGTGGTCAATTAGGGTTTGCAGCGGTGTAAACGTTACCGCTGCCAGTTGGCACACTACACCTTGATGGTTTTTATACGAAAAGCGTTCCAGCTTTTGCACCGGAACAAAGGTGTACGGCACGCCTTTTTGTTTGGCTTCTGTTACCAGTTCTTTGATGAGATCGTTGGCCAGACCAGACTGGATGAAGATTTTTTCAATTGGCTTACCGGCACGAATGGTTTCGATTACGGCACGGGTGCCAAAAATCATGTCCTTTTTTTCCATCACCGCAATAGTAGGACATTGTTCGTTGAAATCCGATTTTTTTAGGATGCCATCCGCGAAAGCGAAAACCTAAAACCGGCTTTTACGCCACAGATCAATGGTGCTGTACCAAGGCTCGGCAAATCGTTTATCGCGCACAAGAATAAAGTTATCCGGGCTATAGATCGATCCGTTTTTTACGAATGTAAAGCGAGTATCCACGCTGCGGTAATTCCAAATTTCCATGGCACCGTTATAGGTAACGTCATCCGGCAAACCAAAGATGAGGTAGATCATGCCACGATCGGTTTTCCAACCTTCTTTGTAGGAAGTAAAATAATAGTTGGCCAACTCAATTCTACGGTAGTAGCTGCGCATGAATGTCTTGGCGCGCTCCTTGTCTTTCGTGATTTCGATAATCACCTTGTCAAACTCCGCTTTGTTGCTGCCCGCCTTGGCAATCCGCTCAAACTCCTCGCGGGTGGTTAAAAAAATCAAAGGTGGAGCTAAATCAATGATTTGACTGAGTTTGGGATACGTTTCGTTTTCCACGCGAAAGGCCACCCCTTGTGCCTGCGTAGTGTCTTCCTGGATCAAGTACAGTCCCTCTGTGCGCAACGTTACGGGTGTTTGCGGGGTGATCCAAAAAAGACTATCGGCCACCAGCAGCGGGTCTACCCGATTTTCTCTTTCCACAAACGGCGGGGAAGCCATTGGAAAATCAGATTTGTACGCGTACACGCGGGCCCGCGACACGCCGGGTGCGCCCTGGTAGGTGATGGTGGTGTTCTTTGAAACAAAACGGTTCCAGACCGTAAGATTATTCGAGGCAATGGTTCCCTGCGTGGGATAGTTTGCCTCGATCAGTTTAGGAAACAGGTACGTGCGGGGATTGGCGGTATTGGTTACCGAGAGCACAAGCAGCCACGGTTTTTCGGGGATGGGAAATGTGAGGCGGCCGGTGCGCCCACGGGCCGATGTGCTCGTGATGGAATCGTTGGCGAGTAGTTGCCCGGTTTTGTCCGAAAATGTAGCGCGCTTTTCCCACTTGATGGAGTATGCATCCAGGCCAGCCACCGTACTGATGGTTTCCAGGGCATAGAGCACCTGCATTTGGCCGGGCTGCCGAACGACCTGCATGCGAACCTGGATTTCGCAATTGGGATTGTACTGGTGGTTAAGGTTTGTATTGGTGATGGCCTGGCCGGTGAGCACCGTGGGCAACATCCAGCCAACCAGTAGAATTAGTCTTTGCATAGAAGCGTATGCCAAATAAACGATTCTTAGACACGTTTCGTTAGTGCAGGGTTTAAAATTTTCATCTTGGCCGCGTTTTTACGATGCTTTAGATTTGTAACCGTGAACAAAATATACACTACCGAAATTACTTCTGCAGCCCTTACTTCGGATACGCCCGTGCACTTGCGGCTGCTCGCCCCTTATCTCAAAGCGGCCGCGTGGGTTCACGGAAACCTGTTGGAAGTGGGGTGCGGCGAGGGGCGCGGAATCGAGCATGTATTGCCTGCTGTAGCGAGTTACACGGCCATCGATAAAATTGAGGGGGCAATTGCTGAGTTGCGGCAGCGTTTCCCTGCGGCAAAATTTGTGGCGGGCCATCTGCCACCTTTGCCTTTTGCAGACAATAGTTTTGATGCCCTGATCAGTTTTCAAGTGATTGAGCATATTGAAGACGATGGCTTTTTCCTTCGCGAGTTACATCGGGTGCTTCGGCCGGGCGGGGTGGCATTGGTTACCACTCCCAATCGAAAACTAACGCTTTCGCGGAACCCTTGGCACGTGCGGGAATATCTGGCCGGTGAGTTGCTGCAACTTGCACGAGGTGTATTTGCGCATGCGGAAATGAAAGGCATTGCGGGCAATGAAAAAGTGATGGCGTACCATGAGGAAAACAGGAAGTCGGTGCAACGCATCATGCGGTGGGATGTGCTGGATTTGCAACATCGCCTGCCGGCCGGGTTACTGAAAATCCCCTACGAGATTTTGAATCGCTGGAACCGCAACAAGTTGTATGCGGGCACGGCCACCGCCCGCGCAATAACGGCTGGCGATTATTTTGTTTCGGACGAGGCAGAGAATGCGCTCGACTTATTTCTAATTGCCCGAAAATAAAACGAGCGCCAGATGCAAAACTGGCGCCCGCTATTTTTTGAGTAAAAATGCTTATTGCACGCCAAGTCCGGCAGCGGCTTTGTCGTAACTATCTTCAAAGCGCTTGGCAAGGTCGTTTTCGCCATTTTCGTACAACACCCGTTGCAGCACGGCCAGAATCACCATATTTCTGCGCAAATCGTTTGTAAGGCCGTAGTCTTTTTCCATGAGGTACGTTACCATTTCTTCGGCACGTGCACCAATGGTTTTTGCCAACTCCACTGCGCGCTCTTTTTCTCCTACTTGAAAGAGCAGATTGATGGTCTCTACGGAACTTTCATCATACGGCACCGCGGCGTCGGGCATTTTTTCCAGGTTGAACATCAATACTTTTCGGGCTTTTTCCATCTTGTTTTCCGCCGGCAATTCGGTGGAAACCACAGCCCCACCCAAGGTGGCTTCTTCATTTGCTTCGCGCACCAGTGCTTCGGCCAGCGTGTTTAAGCCGCTGCGGTGGTTCAATACGAAACCGCGGTAGTCTTCGTTGTAGTACACGTTGGGGTTATCCAATCCGCGATAAGCGAATTTATTGATCAGATTATCGTACATCACCTCGGTGTTCACAAAGTCAACATCCTTGTTGGGATTCCTTACGGGGATGATGCGGTAGGCGTTACCCTCGGCAATAGCATAAGGCCGCAGGTCGAGATTAAGCTGCGCCATGGACGTAAAGTTCACGTAAATCGGGCGCTCCCAGTTGTTCGTGGCGAGCAGGTCAAGAAACGCCAGGTCTTTCTTCTCCAGTCCATTTCCTTTCAGGCGGATCGTCATTTGCGGCAACACATTTTTTTGCAGGTTGCGAGGTACAAAACCCAGTTCGCGCACGTGTGCCGTATCGACTGATAATACAAAATTCTTACTGGGCACGATGTTCCTGTCGCCACTGCGCAACTCTTTGTAGTTTTTGCTGAGTAGTTCAATGTACTGCTTCAGGTCAATGGCGTTTAGCTTCAGGTCGGCATACGGCAGGTAATCGTTTGGTCCGCCTTGCTGATAATCTTTCAGCGAAAGCGTGTAGGGAAATGGCTGCGATTCGTAGGCGGCTCGCATGGTTTGATCGATGTACCAATCGGTGTTGTAGTAGCTCAGCACAATCACCCGAACATCGGTGCGGAAGCCCTCCACTTCCTGGGCGTACCAGAGCGGGAAGGTGTCGTTATCGCCACCGGTGAAGATGATGGCATTGGGCGCGCAGCTGGAAAGGTAGTTTTTGGCAGAATCCACAGAGAAATAACGATCCGACCGATTGTGATCATCCCAGCCTTCTGCGGCCATGAGTGCGGGTGCGGATAGGCAAATAAGGGTGGCGGTTACCGCGGCAGCCTTGCCATTACGCAACATTTTTTGAATGAGATCCGCTACGGCAATCACCGCCAGGCCGATCCAGAACGTGTAGGCGTAGGTAGATCCGGCGTAGATGTAGTCGCGCTCGCGCGGTTCTTCAGGTGGCGTGTTGAGGTACACCACAATGGCAATACCCAGTAGCACAAACAGAATTCCTACTACGGCAAAGCCCTCGGTATCTTTGGTGAATTGGTAGAACATGCCGATGAGGCCGAGGATAAACGGAATCATAAAAAAGTTATTTCGCCCGCGGTTGTTGGCCAGTTGCTCGGGCACATCATCAAACCAGGCGGTGGGGTTCAACCAATCTGCGCCTTGCTCATCGCTTTCGCGGCCGGCAAAATTCCACATGAAGTAGCGCATGTATTGAGTACCGATTTGGTGCTTGAACATGTAATACAGATTTTGGCCAAAGGTGGGCTTTTCGCCTTCGCCAAGGCCCAGAATGCGCTGGTAAGATTCTTTGTACTCGCTATTCCAAACGCGCGGTAAGATTGTGATGTGGTTAGGATCGTACTCGTACTCAACCTTGCGATCGGTAATCTCGTACTTGTCTTTGCCTTTGGTGTACACCGGATCGCCCTGTTTTACGCCAATCAGTTCAGCGGTATAGTAGGGGCCCGAGAAAAGCGGCCGGCTGCCATATTGCTCGCGCTTGAGGTACCGCACAAAGCTCATCACATCCTTGGGTGCATTTTCGTTGATTGGCGGATCGAAATTAGACCGAATAACGATTGTGGTGTACGATGCATAACCAATCAGGATAAACGCCACGGACAACAGCGAGACGTTTAAAAGCACATTCGCTTTTTTCTGGCTGAAATAGATGCCATAGGCAAGACCGCCCACCAAAAGCAACATGAACACAAACACCCCCGAGCCAAATGGCAAGCCAAGGTTATTAACAAAAAACACTTCGAAGCCGCCCGCCAAGGTGGGTAAACCGGGAATGATAAACTCGTTGATGAAAAGCACCAATGCCCCGCTTATAGCCAAAGCCGCCACAACACCAGCTTTGGATGGCTTGTATTTTTTGAAGTAATAAATCAGACCCAGGGCGGGCAGCGCCAACAAGTTGAGCAGGTGGAACCCGATGGACAACCCGACCATGTACGCGGTAAGAATCAACCACCGGTTGGCCTTAGCTTCGTCTTCGATAATATCCCATTTCAAAATAAGCCAAACCACAAGTGCGGTAAAAAAGGAAGACATGGCATACACCTCGGCCTCTACAGCCGAAAACCAGAAAGAGTCGGAGAATGTGTACGCCAGCGCACCTACCAAGCCGGCACCCATCAGCGTCCAGATTTGATCCGCCTGCAAGTCGGCCGGATTCTTCACACCCCAGAGTTTACGGCCCAATAAAGTGATCGACCAAAACAGGAAGAGAATGGTGAAAGCCCCGGCCAGCACGCTCAGGAAATTTACCCAGAACGCTACCTTGGTTACATCGCCCATGGCCAAAAAAGAAAACACGCGGCCAACCAGCATAAACAACGGGGCTCCTGGCGGGTGCGATACCTCTAGTTTGTACGCTACGGCAATGAACTCGCCACAATCCCAATAACTCATCGTTTCTTCGAACGTAAACCAATACGTGAGCAGGGCAACTCCGAACACCAACCAACCCACCAGATTATTTGCTTTTGTAAACTGCATGAAGAAAATTTTGAAGTGCGAAAATACAGTAAATAAATGTGCTAATTCTTACGGCGCTGGTAAAGCTACTTGTACACGGCCATGTAAAAAAGCAGCCAGATCACGAAAATAAAAATGTACGAACCCGCCACAATAAACCAGGCGATCTTCTTGCTCTTTCGGGCATAGAAATGAATTCCCTCGGCCAGTAGCCACCAATACACCGGCTCAAACAAGTTCAGCGCCCGCAGCGGGTAGGCGTAGCGCTTGTCGATTGTTTCGTAATCGAAGAAATTCATGAGCGATAGCGGGTAGAAGCCGCGGATGCTATAATACGTTGGATCGGTTTCAATGAAGAGGTAGTAGCCGATTTTTAGCAACTCGGGAATTAGAAAAACAAATTCCGCCATAATCACCACGCCCCAGGCCTGCCAGTAGGTTACCCGGTAGCCAAACATGAAGCACCCGATCCACACCACAAACCCAATGACGGTAAATTTCCACGCGTAGACCACGGGTATGGTAAGCAATTTCAGCGCGTTGATGGTTTGCAAAATACCCCCACCGGGCTGGTCGGCCAGAAACTCGAAGGCGGCGGTTTCGTTTTCAATGAAGGAAATCTTTACAAACAACAGTAAGAAGGCAAGCAGGCAGAGTAGCAGGAAAGCCACTTTTTTGTTGATGCTGAGGAAGGGTTCAAGAATGGCGTTTGACTGCAAGACGGGCGGGTTTTATGACGGGGTTTTTGTTTCTTTGAAGTTCTAACGGGCAATGTACGGAGGCTGGGTAATAAAAGTAACTGTGTTGGTAGGGCTACTTGCCGGGTTGAGCACCGTGAGCAGCGGGGCCCAGCCGCTAAGTCCGGCAAAAAACGATACCACCATCATTCTCATTTCCGATATCAACGTACAGTTGGAATGCGCTCAAGCGTTAAACGATCTTTATAACTTCGAGTTTTCTAAAGCCGAGCGGCAGTTTAAGTGGTTTAAGCAAAAGTATGGGTGGCATCCGCTGCCTTATTTTTTGTTGGGGCTGAGCAACTGGTGGAAAATTATGCCCAATACATCGGATACCCGGTATGACGATGTGTTTTTAAGTTACATGGACAGCACCATTACCGTGGCCGAAAACCTGTATAAAAAGCATCCGCCCTACAGAACCGAATCAGCGTTTTTTCTGGCGGCCGCCTACGGCTTTAAAGGGCGTTTGTACTCTGATGAAGAGCGCAAAAACTGGCGTAAAGCTGCCACCGCAGGCAAAAGCGCGCTGAACTACATGGAAGAGTGTAAAGAAAAAAACGACCTGAGTCCGGAGCTCCTGTTTGGCGATGGGTTGTATAACTATTTTTCAGTGTGGGTACCCGAGAACTACCCAGCCCTCAAGCCCATCATGTGGTTCTTCCCGAAAGGTGACAAGGCATTGGGATTGAAGCAGTTAAAAGAAGTATCGTACAACGCATTTTACACGCGCACCGAGGCGATGGTATGGCTTATGCGGATTTTGAATGGGTATGAAAACGACCAGCCCCGGGCGTTTCAGATTGCCGAGTACCTTTACCAAACCTACCCCAACAACGCCTATTTTCACCGTTATTATGCCCGAATGTTGTATGCCCGCGGCATGTATGCCGAGTTGGAGCGCGAGTCGACAGATATCCTGGCGAAAATCGATAGCAGCAAGGTAGGCTACGAGGCCACCAGTGGCCGCTATGCCGCGTTTTTTTTAGGGCAGTTGGCAGGGGCCCGGCGCAACTGGGATGCCGCCCGCAAATACTACGAGTTGGCCGCGAAGTTTGCAGAATCTACGGGTGCTACGGAGTCGGGCTACTACTTGTATTCGCTGATTGAACTGGGCGAGATCGCTGAGCGGCAGGGCCGCAAAGCCGATGCAAAACGCTATTTTCAACTGGTGAAGAAAAATTCCGACCGGAAAGATGAGGCTTTTAAAAGCGCAAAAAGTCGGTTAAAGAAACTCGAAAAAGGCGATTAGCATGGAAATGCGGGATTTGGTGGTTACGCCTATTGTAATCGTACTGGTTCTTGCCGCGGCTTATTTTATTCGCCCGCTGGTTACAGATCGCACTACGCGCAAGTATTTTTTCCCCGGGCTACTCGTGAAAATTCTGGGCGCGATTGCCTTGGGGTGTATTTATCAGTTTTATTATTCCGGCGGAGATACCTTTAACTTTCATACCCACGGTAGTCGCCACATCTGGAATGCGTTTTTTGATAGCCCCTCCGTTGGTTTGCAACTGCTGTTTGGTTCCAATCATTCCCACGCGGGTGTGTATGAGTACTCGCGAAGGATTGTTTTTTTCGAGGATGACTCCTCGTATTTCGTGATTCGGGTAGCTGCTTTTTTTGATTTGTTCACCTTCTCTTCCTACTCAGCCACCGCAATTTTGTTTTCTACGGTTGCCTTTGTTGGGGCCTGGTGTTTGTTCCTCACGTTTTACAAACAGTATCCCAGTGCCCACTTCGGCCTGGCGTTGGCATGCTTGTTTGTTCCTTCTGTTTTCTTTTGGGGGAGCGGGGTGTTGAAAGATACCCTCGTTTTGGCTGCGCTTGGCGTGGCCACATACGCCATCTATCAGTTGTTCATGGAACACCGCAACCATATGGCAGCGGTTGTGCTGATTTGCCTCAGCTTTTATGTGATTTTTTCGATCAAAAAGTTTGTGCTGCAGGCGTATCTGCCAGCCGTTTCTGTTTGGCTTTTTTTTCATTGGTTCGCCCGTGTGCGTTCCAGTGTGCTGCGCATGTTGCTGGTGCCGTTTGTGGTAGGGATGATTGCGGCGGGCGGATATTTTTCTGTGAGTAAAGTAGGGGAGGGTGACCAAAAATATTCCCTGGACAAAATTGCGCAGACGGCTGCCGTAACTGCATACGATATTCGGTTTTGGACCGGGCGGGAGGCGGGATCTGGCTATACCCTTGGCGAGTTGGATGGCACCATGGCATCGATGATCCGCCTTGCGCCTGCCGCCATAAACGTAACCCTGTTTCGGCCCTATTTATGGGAAGTAAAAAATCCACTGATGCTTTTGTCCGCGTTAGAAAGCCTGGCGTTTCTCGGGTTGTTGATCTACGTTGTGTTTTCAACTAAACAATTAACAAAAAAGGTAGTGGATAAAAACGTGCTTTTTGCGTTCGTTTTCTCCTTGATTTTTGCGTTTGCAGTTGGGGTATCTACGTTTAATTTCGGCACGTTGTCCCGCTACAAAATTCCGCTGGTACCGTTCTATGCCGTGGCACTGGTGTTGTTAAGTCATTCGAAGAGTGAGAGGAAATTCTCTGAGTTGGACTTAACGGAGTAGTGATCGATCACAAAGCTGCGCCCGATTACACCCATTTCCTTTCTCAGGCCCGGATCGGAGATCAGCTCAGAAAGCTGAGCGATCCAGGAGTTCTCGTCCGTTGCTAATCTCCCGTTTTTACCATTTACGATTACCCGGTTTTCGCCTACAGCCGAGGCTACGCAGGGAATTCCAAGGGCCATGTATTGCAAGAGCTTGAACCCGCATTTCCCTTTCGACCACTCGTCATCCGGCAAAGGCATAATCCCAATGTCGATTTGTGCTAAATCTCGAATTTCGGTTTCGAGGCCCCATTCTTTAAATTCGATTGCGGGGTTTTCAAAACCCGGATTTTGGTCCGCGATAATCAAGAAGTGTATGTTTTGAAAGCGCTGCTGCAGCTGGTAAAAAACGGGCAAAAATGGTTGCAGATACTTCAAGGTAGTGCGGGAGCCTGTCCACCCAATGGTGATTACGTTACTTTGCGTGATTCGCGATGGCCAAAGAACAGGATTGTGCACAGATTCCGTGTCGATGGTAGTAGGGTTGATGACCACCCGGGCACTAAATTGTTGGGCGTACGCGGCCAGGTATGCGTTACCACAGCTAACGCAATGGCTGATGTGGCAAATCGTGCTCACCTTGCCGCGCCATTTTAGCAATTTCTCCAACCCATTCTCACTTTTTTTGTCGGTCATCCAAATCGCATCATCAAAGTCGTAGATCAGTTTTTTTTGCCAAACTTTGGCCAGCAGCCACTCAAACCATGGCGGCCCGATTGGCAGCGCCTCGCGATGAATAAACACATGCGTAAAACGGTGAGCGGAGAAAAGCAACCCCACTCTGCGCATACTTCCGGTAAAAATGAGTAAAGCCTTTTTTATCGACTGGCCGTTACGGTAGAACACCTGCCAATGCTGCTGACTTTGAAATGGTGCCACGCTCACCTCATGCCCGCATTTGGTGAGCAACGTAAAGTACTGTTCAAAACGAAACCGTTGGGAGGGGGCATAATCAACCGAATACGGAACGATAAACAATATTTTCATGTTGAGCTTAGCGCTACTTTCGGGGTAAGAAAAGCCGAATCGCACGAACAATCATGTTTCCGATTCGATAGCTTTTAGAACGATAAATCGATTCGATCTTTTTGTCGAAATATGTTTCCAGGGACTGGTATAGATTATCGTTCGTAAACGCGCTGTTTTCCGGCAGATTCGAAAGGGGAGAGTCTGAGCATATCGCAAGATTGTATTGATGCGCCAAGCCAGTTGTTTTGCCGATGTTGTGGAAGCTGCCGGTAAAAGACTCCAATTTCGCGGGCGAGTCGCGGAAAACTATTCCGCCAATGAAAAATCCCTGATAAAAAAAGCAATGGTTTCTGAAATTCTTTCTAATCAAATCTTCAAACTCGTGGCGGTATAGCTCTTTTACGTGGAATTCATTTTGATGACCTGTGGCATCCGAGTAAAATTCCTTATCGGGCGAGGATATGATTAAAAGTCCACCGGGCTTCATCACCCGCTTTATTTCGCTAATCATCAACTCGTGATCCGCCAAGTGTTCGATAGTTTCAAAACTTACAACGGCGTCTACAGAATGATCAGCTAAAGGAATTGCTGTTGCCGATCCTGCCATAAACTTGAGATTCGGTCTTACATAACGCGCGCGAGCATATGCAATAGCTTCTGCACTTAAATCAACACCCACAACCTCGGCTGCCGCAAAAGATAATAGTTGGGAGCCGTATCCTTCTCCACTCGCGATGTCTAAAACGATCTTTCCCTCTACCATTTGCTGCGCAATCGCGTAGCGATGTAAATGCTCCAAGGCAATTCTCCCGCCTATACTTGATAGAATTCTTTCACCGGTGAAATCCATGATTTAGTTGATTGATCTCTTTCTGGAGGTTTTTTAAACCGCCAAAATTAATCATAACCGTTACGGGAATAATTATAAGGTTCAGTAAAATAGTTGCGAAAACAAATCTCAGCCAGCTGTCGGCAAAGGCCGAAATGGCTGAGCTAGCCCACAACGAGGCTCCGAGCAAGGGTGCCGATTTGGCCAACGGCATAAGGCCGGGTTCAATGATGCGCCAGAAACTTCGAGACTTATGCAAAGCGTTTTTGAGCAGATAAATGTTTGCGGGAACACTTGTTACCAGAGTTGAAATTACCGTTGCGGTAACTGCGCCCATCACCCCCATTTTGGGGATGAGCAAAAATGACAATGTAAGGTTCAGAATGCCATCTGCAAAGGATGTTTTGGTGTACCCTTCATTTTTACCCAAGCCGAACAAAAAAATACTGGGGATTCGAAAAACCACATGTAAAAAAACCGCTAATCCATAGCTCGCGGTCAAGGCTTCACTACTCGGCATTATCCACTCCGGTCCGATCCAAAGCGTAATAAAGGTTTGGTTGAATAGAAAAATATTTGCCAGTATCAAGATGGCAGCTACTGCTGTTAAACGTGAAATGTGAAAGAAATAAGTGTAACAGAAATCCACCCCTAAATTGGCTGCCTTTATCATCTTCGGCATATATGTGTCCGTCATTTTGATCAATGCAGTTTGCCCGATTTCAAGTACCCGGATGTTCAATGAGAAAAGGCTAAGTGAGCTGAGGCTGACAAAGCCGGCCAGAATGATTCGATCCCCATTGTAAATGATTTGGGCCGAAATCGCATTCAAGAAAATGAAAAAGCTGCCGCTCAGAACGGTTTGAGTTTCGCTAAGGGTTGGTATTCCGATGTGCAGAGCGAAACTCTTTTGCTTTTTCAGAAAGTAACTGCTGGCAGAAAGGTTGATGATTACGCTGGTGATATGGGCCAGAAAAAAACTATTTATGCCCCACCCAAGGTGAAGCAATACCAATGATCCAACATTAAAAATGAGGAGCGAGAAAAAATTAATTGTAGCGTTTGTTCGAAGGTGTTCCTTGGCAACTTGGATAGATGTGAATGGCTTGAAGAAAATGGAAACAACACTGGCAAGTAACGCAAAAAAGAAAAGTGTTTTCGAAAAAGCATGGCCCGTTGGCAGACTGAAAAACAGATCAGTTTTAAATGCGATAATCGCTATGATGGGTAGCGAAACAATTAAAACAAGAAATAAAACCCGATAGCTTTTTTTGATTATGGCATCGGTTTGATCGGAAGCACTGATCAAACCCACCGATATTTTTTGCAACAACCAACTTCCAATGCCAAAATCAAGCACCGATGTGTAGGCAACCAGTTGAGTGAATAAAATCACGAAGCCGTACTCATCCTCCTGAAGAAAATCCAGGTACTCGGGGGTAACTAAAATACTCACGAGCAAGCTTGCCATGAGCAAAAGTTGAATGTACGCTACTTTTAGCAAGGGTAAAAAAAAGCAAGTTATGTAATTTTCTTCACGGCGGTTTCGTCATAGCTTTGTGCGGCTAAGCAAAAGCTATGGACCTCAGTATTCTCATCGTATCCTATAATACAAAAGTTTATTTGCAGCGATGTATCGAATCGATTTTTAAATCGCAAACCCAGTTTACGTATGAGGTTGTTGTTGTTGATAATAACTCAACAGATGGTACTTTAGCGGGTTTTGCGGAGTTACCGTGGTATTCGAAGGTGCGCGTGATTCAAAATCGATACAATTATGGGTTCTCAGTAGCCATGAATCAAGCATATCGTGTTAGTCGGGGAAGATATGTAATGTCTTTCAACCCCGATGCTGAAGTCTTTCCCGATACGCTTCAAAGGGCTGTCGGCTATATGGAGTTAAATCCACAGGTGGGGAAAATCGGTTTCGCAACTGTTGAGGGAAACTCGCGGGTTCTGCCAACGGTTGTTTTTCGGAAGTATAATCAAATTGATTTATGGCGCATTTTTGTGGCTGCTGGCGAGCCAATGGTAACCAACGAGCCAAGGCAAGTAGATTGGATCTTTGGTACGGGTTTGGTTATCAGACGAGACGCACTTTCTGCCGGTAAACTATACCCGGAAAATTCCTTTCTTTTTTGGGAAGAGTATGATTTGAGTCGGGCAATCAAAAACCGGAACTTTGAAATTCATGTAGTGCCTTCCATAAGCATAACTCATCACGCAAGCGTCACATTTAAGAAGAGTAGAGACCGGATTCAGTGGGCCCGCTTGCTGAGCCATGCTCACGAATGGAGAGTTCGTAGCCAGCACTTTGGGCGTTTGAATGCGATAGTGAATTCATTTCTTTTGTTGGCAGATAATCTCCTGATATATACTGGGCTGTGGCTGAAGGATAAAGTGTTGCGGCGGAATGACGAACGGTGGAATGAAATGATTGATCGTTTCGCCCGGGTTAGGGCAGGATTTATTGTATTGTTTTCAACGCCCCAAAAACGGCTTGAGATCAACACAAACGCGATGATTTTCTTCAATCATGGACAAAAACCTCCATATCCGCCAATCACACGTGACTGATGATGAAACGGCGGCTTGGATTTTTTTTTCGTGTAGCCAGTTTGCTTCAAAAGTCATTCTGCTATCAATCCATCGTGTACACGAAAGAACTACCTAAACGCACTGCTGGCTAATGAACTTCCCCATCACGTTAATCCAAGGTCCTGGATCTCATTCAAATTTAATCCGTAATTTTTTGGATGATCATTGTGATGTCTTCGATTCGTTTACGTATTGGCCGAAATTCGGCATGGAACGGAAAGTACATCGGCATCGCGTTTTTTCTAATAACACCCGGTTTGATATCGCAACCTATTTGCTTTATGGACTAAATCATCGCCTCGCTTTTGCCTTCGCAGGTCAACAATTCCAAAAGGGTATTTTGTTTGACTACTACGACTCGATTTGCGCCTCAAACCTTACCGAACCTAGAGCACTCATTGGTTGGGCTCAGACATCCCTTACGACAATGCGAAAAAATGCAAGAATGGGCGGGAAGTCGGTCTTGGAACATCCGATGCCTCATGTTGATTATTGGATGGATATCAACACGGGCTTTTTCAACGATCGTTCAATTAAGGTAAAACCAGGTTACAGCCGTTTTTCCAAAGGTTTGGTTCATAAAATGAGGAAAGAATATGAGGCTGCCGATTACGTTCAAGTTCATTCAACGTTTGCTCGTGATAGTTTTGTTAAAGCTGGTGTAGATTCATCAAAAATTTTGGTCTGTCCATTAGGATATGCGCCACCCAGGCCGCGCGAAAAACGCAGCAGAATTGAAAACCAAAGGCTGAAGCTACTTTATGTTGGTCGTTTAGAACTTTCGAAAGGTGTCCATCTTTTGCTGAGCGCTGTTCAAAGGTTTCCGATTGATGAGTTGGAATTGACGTTGGTGGGCCGGGTGATGCCGGAAATGCAACCCTTTTTAAGGTCGCTGCCAGAAAACATAAGAGTCGTGGGCGCCAAGAGCAGCGAAGAGCTTGCGGAGTTCTACCTATCGTCTGATGTTTTTGTGTTCCCCTCACTTTGTGATGCTTTTGGGCTTGTTATTCTGGAGGCAATGGCGCATGGGTTACCAGTGATTGGAAGTCATTACAGCGCAGCGCCTGATATTGTGGTGCCTAATCAAACCGGACTTTTGACTTATCCCGAAACAGACTTGGCCGAGCGTATTCAATGGGCGCTTGATAATCGTGAAAAATTGGCTTCTATGGCAGTGGCGGCGCAGAGGAAGGCGATTGAAGAGCACGGAATTAGTCACTATTTTCGCGATCTCGAAAAAAATCTTCAAAAAGCGGGCTTCCTTTCATGATACCTTTTTTTCTTCATGGTCGGCCCGCCGCTCACCCCCTACATGTACGATATGGAAAGGAAATCGGGGGGCGATTTATTTTGGAAGACTCGATTATGCGGTGGCAGGATCGCGACTATCCGGCACCTGTGCGGTATCTCGCGTGGGTCATCAATGCCTTTTGGATTGTGCGTTTCAAAAAAACGCTGGTGGTTACAGAGGGTATTCGAATTACGGCGGTATTGGCGAAGATGTTTAGCTTCAACCGAATTCGGCTGATTGGTCTTGTAGCTGATGAATCAAGCTTTTTCATTTATTCATCATTTTACAAGGGATTGTCCCTTCGCATTAACCGGTGGACATATCAACAATATGACGGCTTCCTTTGTATTGGGTTGATGGAAACGCACTTGATCGATACCATTGTTCGCCATAAAGTGCCGGTTAGAACTGGCTTTAACGGGATTTCGGCCGAGCGAATGCGTGTGCTTACTCGCATGGCGTATCAGCCCATGTCAAATCGGATTGTGTTCATAGGTAACGGCCCTGCGTCTTGGCGGGCTTGGTATAAAGGAATAGACCTGATGTTGCAGGTCTTTGACAGCTTAATCGACTCTGGTCATGATCTCGTTTTTGAAATTGCGGGCGAGTGGGATACAACAGAACTCCTTAGGCTGGTGAAAGGCAGAACGACACGAGCACGAATTCGGTTTGTTGGCAAAATCTCAGAGCTAGAGTCTTTTCTTTCGAATGCCGTGCTTTACCTGCATACCGCCAGAGGCGAGGCTTGGGGTATTTCTGTAAACGAGGCGATGGCTGCTGGTGTGGTTCCGATTGTTTCAGAATGGACCGGATCAAAGGAATGTGTGCAAAAGGTCTCCGAGGAACTGGTTGTTCCATTAGACGAAACAATCATAAAGCAACGAATTCTTTGGTATTTAAATCTTTCGGTGGAGGAGAAACAGAGGCTTTCAAAAAAGTGCCGGGATGTTGCTCTGGCGTATACAGAAGAGTTGGCGGTTAAAAGATTCCGTGAGATGTTTTTACAAGTTGCCGGCGAGATCGGATGCTAGCCGGGGTTAGGGCGGAGCCGCGGGGTCATACTTACGAAGGTGTTGTCTGATAATGCCACAGAAACAGCTACTTTTGAAGTTTGTTTTCAGTTTTAATTTGATGACGCGAGTTAAAGTTTTACACTTCACGAAAGTTATAAATAGAAATGACTTTATTGATGTTATCGTTCGGTATGCCGATGCTGAGCGTTTCGAGATGTTAGCATGTACGTATAACAAAGAAAGTAACATTGAGGATCCCCGATATGCCGAGCACGGTATTGTACACTTATCGCTTGATATTCAACATGGTTGGTGGCATCTTTTTTTGGGTGCCTGGAGATTATCAAAAATATTGAGCCAGCAGAAAGTTGCAGTTCTTCATACGCACCACTACTATGAAGCAATAATCGGTCGTTTGGCTTGTTGGCTCAGTCCTGGATGTAGGCACGTTATTGGGCGCCACTACCACAATCAATTTTACCTCACCGCACAAGGGTTTAAGCGCTGGTATTATCTGAAAGTTGAAAATTGGGTGAATGACTTTGCTGATGCTATTATTGTGCCATCAACTGCGATACGCGATTTACTTATCCAGCAGGGTGCTGAGCTCCGTAAGATAGTTGTCATTCCGTACGGTTTTGATTTCGATTCGAATCGCTACAAGCCAACTGGGGAAGCCGAACGCGCCCAGATGTTAGAGCAACTTGGGTGGCAGGGGAAATACATCATTGGAAACGTCGCCCGGCACGATCTTATAAAAGGCCAGTTATCATTGTTGAGTGCATTTCAGGAGATCACCAAGCAGATTCCTGAGAGCCTGTTGGTCATGATTGGCAATGGGCCCTTACATGAACTTTTGAAGCAGAAGGCGAAAGAGTTGAATCTGGGTGCGAACGTGGTATTTCTTGGTTGGCGGCAAGACGCCCATCGGCTGATCAATGCAATGGATGTTGTTATTCATCCCACCTTACAAGAGGCATTTCCTCAAGTGATGGTTGAAACAATGGCTTTGGGTAAACCGATTATAATCACGCCTGTTTCCGGAGCCACGGATGTAATTGAGAATGATAAGAACGGCATCATGATCCCTTTCAATGATACGCCTTCGATTGTGCAGGCCGCAATCAGGATTCTCAGCGACCTGTCTTTTTCGAAGAAGTTGGGTGCAGAAGCCGCCCGCTGGGTTCGTCAGCACTTGGATGCGCGATCCATTGTACCGCAATATGAAATCGTGTATGAGCGAGTGGTCCGTTGATTCAATCTTTTTTTCGATCGTAATTCCTGCCTATAATCGCGCGGATCGAATTGGTAAAACATTGGAGTCGGTGCTCGAACAGACTTTTTTTCAGTTTGAGGTACTCGTTGTTAACGATGGCAGTACCGATGACACTGTTGGAGCGGTTAAGCCCTATTTGGCGGATCACCGGGTACGTTTATTTTCAATCGAAAATGGCGAACGCGGAGCAGCCAGAAATTTTGGGGTGCGCCAGGCGCGGGGTGCCTACGTTACTTTTCTAGATTCCGATGACTTACTGCTTCCATGGCATCTCGCTGAGGCTTTTTCAATCGCCAAGAACCACACCATAGATATTTTTCATTTGAATTATGAAATACTTCACGGTAATGGAAGAATAGAGACACTCCAGGTATTACCCCGAGAGGTTAACGAGAAATTATTGGAAGGTAACTTTCTTAGTTGCCTCGGTATCTTTGGAAAAAGAGAATTGTGGTTACGTTACCCTTTTGACGAGAGCCGTGTTTTGGCGGGTTCTGAGGACTATGAACTCTGGCTCCGCATTGCGGCGCGTATCCCAATTTATTGCTTTCCCCAGGTAACATCCCGACTTGTTAATCATACGGCGCGAAGTGTTCTGAAAGTTGATCGGCAAGGACTGGTTTCGAGAATTACTGCTTTAGAGCAGAAGTTGAAGGCGGATCAGAAATTCACCAAAGCATTTGAACAGGGCCTGGGTAGACTTCACGCTTATACCGAGTTGTACCTTGCTTTACACCTGGCTTTGTCTGGCGGCCGTTGGGCAGCGGTGCAACTACTTCCGCGCATTGTGTCTTCCTTTCCTCGAATTGTTTTCAGTTATAGATTCATGGTCTTGATAAAAAAGATTTTAATTGGGTAGTGGGGCATGTGCGGCATTGTAGGAATTTTAGGTTTTGACCCACAGGGTGAAGAAAATGTCCGGAAAATGGCGCAGCAGTTGGTGCACCGTGGGCCTGATGCTGATGGTTTTTTTTGTAGTGAAAGCCTGTACATGGGCCATCGCAGGCTCAGTATCATCGATCTTGATGCCAGAAGTAATCAACCGTTCGTATCCGCAAGTGGCCGATTTGTGCTCATATATAACGGTGAAATTTATAACTACCGGGAAATCGCTGGCCAGCTGGCACGCGAAGGTGTTCGACTAAGAACCCAGTCCGATACGGAGGTAATTGTTGAAGCCTTTGAACGTTGGGGTGTCGGATTTGTTCACCGCATGGTGGGGATGTTTGCAATCGTTTTGCACGATCTCGAATTCAAAACAACGTATCTTTTCCGCGATCGGATTGGCAAAAAGCCAATCTATTATTTCCATCAGAGCGGTGTCCTCGTCTTAGCTTCAGAAATAAAGGCACTTCGTCAACATCCATTGGTTCAGCAAACAAGCACGATTAAACGCTCACCAATCTCCACGTTCCTGCAACTCGGATTTTTGCCGGAACCTGAAACGTTCTTTTCCGGAGTAAAAAAGTTTCCTGCAGGTTGTTACGGAATATATCGCGAGAGCAAGCTGACCGTTCTGCCGTATTGGAATGTTTCTCACTACATTAAGGGTAACCGCACTACCACTGAGTCAAAGGCGACCGATGAATTCGCGAGTTTGTTGCATGCCGCCGTTACCGATCGAATGGTTGCGGATGTTCCAGTAGGAGTCTTTTTAAGCGGGGGAATTGACTCTAGCCTTGTGGCGGCAATCGCATCAAAACAGTGTAAGCTAAAGACATTTTCAATTGGTTTTACAGACGATAAGTTTGATGAGAGCCAGTACGCGAAAAAGGTAGCAGACTTTTTGGGTACCGATCATATGCACTTCTTGCTCACTGAAGGTGTAGCTATGGAAATGTTAGAAAAGTACCTCGACCATTTTGATGAGCCGTTTGCGGATACTTCTGCTATCCCCACCATGCTCGTATCGCAAATGGCCGCAAAAAAAGTTAAAGTAGCTCTTACTGGCGATGGTGGTGATGAGTTGTTTTTGGGCTACGGTGCATACCAATGGGCCAATCGGTTTGATCATCCAGCCTGGCTTCTGGCCCTGCCTTTTATTGAATTTGGCGTGCGTCAGTTGAAAAGTTCGAAATGGAAACGGATATCACGGATGTTGCGATTGCCGGAGTTGGACCAACGGCAGCATATCTTTAGTCAGGAACAATACTTTTTTGCTGAAAAAGAACTTTCGGAAGTGCTGTTGGAACGCGCAACATACGATCATTGGCATTTCCAAGATGCACCAGAGCTGAGGCGCCTCAGTGCTGCTGAGCGGCAAGCTTTGTTTGATTTTCAATTCTATCTTCGGGAAGATTTGTTAGTAAAGGTGGATCGGGCGAGTATGGCCTTTGGCTTGGAGTGTAGAAGTCCGCTGTTAGACCACCGATTGATTGAGTTCGCAGTTAATCTGCCGGAGGAACTTAAACTCAGGCGTGGCGACACAAAATATCTCATGAAGCAAATACTGTATCAACACATCCCGGCGCAATTTTTTAATCGGCCGAAATGGGGATTTAGTGTTCCGCTGGCGAAATGGCTAAAAGGCGACATGAGTTATTTGTTGGATTATCTTTCAAAAGAGAACCTTCAGGCCACGAACATTTTTAATGAAGCCCGCGTGCACGAGCTACTCGCTCGTTTTAAAAATGGAGAAGACTATTTATACAATCGCCTTTGGGTAATGATTATCGTCCAACGTTTTTTGATGAAGCATGGAAGATAACCGTAACAGAGTTGTTTACTTGAGTTACGATGGCCTTACCGACCCTTTGGGGCAGTCGCAGATCATGCCTTATCTAGGCGCACTAGGCAAAATGGGTTTTCAAATCACTATTCTGAGTTTCGAAAAGCAAGATCGGTTTTCGGAATATAAGCAAGTGGTTTACGATTGGTGTCAAAACCATCAGGTTCAGTGGATTCCGTTAGCCTACCATAAACATCCTCCCGTTTTGTCTACCCTGTTGGATTTGACCCGGCTTTGGTGGAGTTTAAAGCGTGTTTATTCCAGGGAGCCGTTCACACTTGTCCATTGCCGGAGTTATTTGGTTGCGTTAATTGGTCTACTCGCCCGGCAACGCTGGAAGGTTAAATTTCTTTTTGATATGCGTGGTTTTTGGGCGGACGAGCGGGTAGAGGGTGGACTTTGGAATTTACAAAATCCCGTGTATCGATTGATTTATCGATTCTTTAAAAACCGGGAACGCGTGCTTCTAGCCAATGCAGATCATGTTATTTCGCTTACAGAAAATGCACGTAAAGTGATAGAAGGTTGGGGGTTCACGGTCCCGATCACCATTATTCCCACATGTGTGGATACAGATTTGTTTAATACGGAGCGAGTTGATCAACAGACAAAGGCATTAACGCGGTCGAAATTTCAGATCGCACAGGATGATTTTGTGTTGCTCTATCTCGGCTCTTGGGGTACGTGGTACGAAACGAACCGGATGCTTCAATTTTTTTATGCGCTGAGAAAACGGCATCCGAAGTCTGTTTTTTTGATTGTAACACAAGATGCCGTAAGTCCAACCGATTTATTTGCGCCGGAGTCTTTTCGCATTACAACAGCCTCAAGAGCGCAAGTGCCATTTTTGATTTCCATTGCTCAGGCCGCCGTCTGTTTTATCAAGCCTTCGTTTTCGAAACGAGCGTCATCGGCCACGAAGCTGGGAGAAATCATGGCGATGGGTGTTCCGGTAGTTGTGAATAGAGGCTGGGGTGATGTTGATTCTTTGATTCCGAGACCTCTGCTGGTAGATGATTTTTCTGATTTGGAAACACAACGGGTATTAGACCACATTCTGGATAATCATCGCGACGAGACGCCGTTGTCAAACGGGTATGTTTCCCTGGCCGAGGGAGTTGAAAGATATGCTTCGGTGTATCACGCCATGGGGGTACACATGGCAACTGTACCTAAGATATAGTCAGAAAATCCACGCCATTGAAACTATTCCTGCGAAAGTTGGTGAAAAAATTTAACGGCTAGTGTTGCCTCTTCTTCGTTGCCGGCATTAAAAAAATCATAATTATTGGGAAGAAAAAACGGGTCATCAGCTGGGGCATATTGTCCCGTCTTTTTCGCCAATTCCATTTGCTGTTGGTTAGCCTTATTCCGGCTACTAAATATTTGCCGGGCAGCAAAGTCAACCGTTAAGAGCGCAATGATGGTGATGGTGCCAGCAACGGTTTGCCACCTCAGAAAGTTAAATTTCAAGATTGTTGAGTAGGCCCCAAGCATCATCACGAGGAAAGGCAAATGCAACGTAGTGTAGTAATAATGAATTTCGGGTTGCTGGTACCGGGTCATGGCTAGAGTAAGTGATGAAAGGAGTAAGCCGGCAACGGCAAAAAGGGTAAGTGCTCTTGATGCTGTGGGTAACTTTTTGAAGGTAGTTACCAGTAGCGCAGCCACAGCGATCAAAAACGAAATGTTAAATAGGTTACTTGAAGATGAGCTAAAATTGAAGAAGCCTAAACGGATGAAAGACGTGGTGATGAGACGTGCGAGGTATGCAAGTTTTAACGTAATATCATTGTGAAGTAGTGAGGTTCCTTGCATTTTTCCCTTCAGAAAGGCGGCGTGTGCAATAAAAAAAATAAAAACAATGGTGCAGGTTGCCGATATTGATACAGCCTGCGACTTTGATGCTTTGAATACAAAACTACCGATCAACATCAGTATTGGATAGAAAAGGCCATTTGGGAAAAAGAAGTGTTGCAGAAACAGCAAGATTGAAAACAAAGCAAAGGCCACAGTACTTTTCTGCGTTAAGAATAGCTTTAGGCAAACACAGGCAGACATCAACAAAAGCAAATGAGCTAACTCGCATTGTTGAAAAATCCAAAAAGCATTCACGAAATTGGTCGGGTGCAGGAGTAAGAAACCAGATAAAAAGAGTGCCCATGTTCTGGGTATTTCAAATAACAATAGCCATTTAAAAAAAACCAGACTGAAAAGGATCAGCAGCGCAGCGTTGATTAGCTGATATGCCCAAAAATAGGTTTTGAAAAAATAGAACTCGGCAAAAAGTAGGTATTGAAACAGTGGTTTTATTTCAAAAGCTGGGTTACCATTGAACAGCTTAAATCTGCCCTGTAGAAAGTAGGAGAGGTAAGTCCAATCATCTCGCCACAGAAAAGTACTTGGGTTTAGCCAGGCAACAAAACCCAGAATAATCAGGGTGGCTATAGCATATCTTTCAATAAAACGCATCAACCAAATTACTTCAAATTTAAAGATATGATGATTTATTTTGTTGCAGTAACCTTGATAGGATTTGGCCTACGCGGCTTTAACGGCTCGTTGATTACGGCAGGTGGTGGTCGATTCGGTCAACGATATTTTTTACTTTTCGCAAGAAACGCAAAGTACTGTAACATCGTTTTTGCCACACGCATTTTCGATTTTCCCTGCCGCTTGGAAGAGTCAAGGCGCATTGGAACTTCGATGATTTTTGCCTGTACGTGGATTGCCTTCAGTAAAATCTCGAGCATACAGATAAAGCCATTTTCGGAGATCAAATTATTGGCGTGTTTAGCTTGCAGCGCGCGCAGCAAAGAAACCCGGTACACCCGAAAAAAAGAGCTTAGCGTAAGGACTTGAACATTGAAGGCAAAGCGGAAAATCAGGTTAGCAAGTGCAGATGCAATCCGCCGGAAGAGCGTGGTTTTGGTAAATCCGCCGCCTTGTGCATAGACGGAAGCGAGGACCAAGTCATACTTCATCTTACTCAGCATCAGCATTTCTGGCAAAATAGATAAATCGCTCGTTCCATCGGCCTCAAGTGTGACCACAGTATCTAGTTCAGACGAGTGGTTTGCTAAAATCCAGGAAAATCCGAAATTGAAGGCTGCGCCAGGTCCTCGGTTCACGCCGTCGCCAAGTAAAACGTAGCGGGTGTCAGTAAAGAACGTTTCGATTTTTTCTTTGGTGCTATCAGTTGATCCGTCATCAGAGAATACGAAAAAATGGTCTTCATTTGTGCAGACGGACTTCAACGCCATGGAAAGGCGTTCAATATTTTGTTCTTCGTTGAATACCGGTATTAGAAAAAAAATCATGCTACATGTGGCCAGCGTGCATCTCGCGCACGGTGAGTCGAATCGCGTCTTCAAGACGGGTTTTCGGCTCGTATCCGAGTAGCCGTTTCGCTTTTGATAAATCGGGGATTCGCCTCTGAATATCTTTGTATTTCCCAAAGACCTCACTCATTGGAACAAATTTTAGGCGAGGTTCCAAACCATTATTTACAATCTTAGAAATCAGCTTTGCCGAATCTAGTACAGAAAGTTCTTCATCGTTACCGATGTTGATAATTTCACCAACGGCCCGCTCTGATTCTAATGCTAAGATGGTACCCTGAACCAAATCGGATACGAAACCCATCGATCGGGTTTGGCTGCCATTCCCATGAATAATGACTTCCTCATCTTTTAAAATCGCTCGAATAAAAATCGGGATGTGTCCGCCGCTCCACGAAAAACTTGAACGATGGCTGAAAGCACCGAAGTACCGGATGATTACGATCGGGAGCTTGTGATCGTGGTAGTAGGCGAACGCAAGTTGTTCGCCATACAATTTCGACACCGCGTAGCTCCACCGACGGATCAAACTGGGTCCGATGGTCAAATCACCATCTTCATTCAGCGGTAAGTGGGGCGAGGTACCATACACATCGGAAGTTGATGCAAACACCACTTTGCACCCCCACATCTTGGCAGCCTCCAGTACATTTTCTGTTCCTTTTGTGTTTACCTGGAGTGTTGGTAGGCTTATGTCTTTCTCTGCGATTTTCTTTACCGCTGCCAGGTGAATAATGGTAGAAACATCTTTGCTAAGTATCTTAAGCGTGTCGAAGTCCAGGATGTTTACCTTGTAGAATTTGAAATTGGGGTGTGGTAAACTGCCAGATAAATTGCTCAAACTCCCATAGGAAAGGTCATCAATGCCAACTACTTTGTAATCTCGGGCAAGCAATTCTTCACTCAGGTGTGACCCAATCATACCGGCCACACCCGTAATCAATATTGTCTTATTCATGGCTGATCACCAGATTGTAAGGATGAAATCAAAAATTTGGGCGAATTTGGTTACAAACAAATTGATTTTCAAAGATTTGATCGATAATAGTTGTACAACTAACTTTGCAACTTCCAAGGGGATGGAGAGTGACTTTTTTGCACATCAATGATGGTTCGATTATTCTCGTTCGTTTCCCCTACTTTGCTTCGATCACCGTTTTCGGTAGCGTGGTTACTTTTGATTTGGCCATGGTGTAACCAGAGCCGGGCTCAATGTTTACCGCCAACGATTGCTTTTCCAAGCAGCGTATGTACCAATGCGTTTTTCGGTGTAACTACAAGCGAAAGTGCCGAGGATTATCAATGGGATTTTTGTACCGGAGATCTATCAATGACCCCGGTAGCTACGCCAACAATTCAACTGGGCGTTATGGCCCCTTACGATTTGGAAGTTGTAAATGACGCTGGAAATTGGTTCGGTTTTACAGTTGGATACAATTCAAATTCACTGAGTCGCGTCCAATTTGGAACGAACCCACTAAATAGTACTCCGGAACACGTTGACTTGGGCAACCTAGGTGGACTATTAGCCAAACCCACATCAATCAAAATAAAAAAGTTTTCGAACCAGTGGTATGGAGTTGTTTCGAACGAGGCAAATCAAACCTTGTTGTTACTCCATTTTGGAACATCGCTAGCCCAACCCCCCACAGCCGAGGTGATTGCATCTAACACGAGCAATTTCGAAGGAGCAGTTGATTTTGTGCAGACGGGGGTAAATCAATTTGTTGTGATTTTATCAAATGCATCGGGCGGGGTGATTTTGTATTCCTACGCGAACGGATTCAACAACGGCATCACTGAAACAAGGACAGTCACAGTAGGTGGATACATTGTGGACCTCGTTATTATTGAACGATGCAACGATTTTAAGGTCTTAGTTCTTAAATTTGATTCGCGAACTATTGGCCGACTCGATTTTGGGCCAAGTTTGGCAAACGCCCCGGTAATCACCAATTATGCCGATAATTTTATTGGCTTCGCGCCCTATCGTTTTTGGGTGGGTGGTGATGGCGATTTTCTTCACGCGATAGTTACAAATATTGGGGGTGGAATTGCGAGCGTATCAATTGGCGTGGATTTTAACAATCCCACCCCGCCCGTGGTGAATTTCGGTACGCTGAATGAGCTTAGTTCCAGCTGGAATTTCTTTGCAATCAAAACGGCCGACCGGTGGCTCGGGTTCACCATAAATGGTGGCTCATCTCGCTTGTATCGGGTGTTGTTTCCGGAGCCTGATTGTGGGGTAAACGTTCGCTCGGCTAGTGCTCAAAATCCAGGACTCATACAGTATAGCCAAGCCGGGATGAAGTATTCAGTTCTAACCGTTAGAAAGAACAACAACTCAGTTGAATCGCGGACGTTTGCGATTAATGTAACTCCGGTAGTCGCTACTCCGCTGGCCATTCAATCACCTGGTAGTTTCTGCCGGCAGCAAGATATTGGCTTCCAAACAATACCGCCGGGCAGTTTTGGGCATGTATGGACGTTTGGTGACGGTGGCGTTTCAAACGCTGTTAACCCGGTCAAGTCTTATGCTATGCCGGGGTCGTATTCGGTGGCAGTGGCTGCTACCGGAGCAGACGGTTGTTTGAATGCGGCACAGCGAGTAATCAAGATTTATGACCCGCCCGTATCCACCTTCTCGCTGCCGGTAGGGCTGGTGTGCACCAACAACGAGTTTTTATTCACCAACAACACGCCCGACGGCTTTGAAGGAAATGCGACCTATGAGTGGGCAGTGAATGGAACTTTAGTCGCCACGACCCGCGATCTCCGTTACACGTTTACGAATTCGGGTGATTACGTCATACGCCTCAAGACCTCTATTCCCGGTTGCTCCGATGAGATTTCCAAAATAGTTTCTGATGTAGGCGAAGGCCCCGCTGTCGATTTCAACTTTTCCGGAAAGTGTGCGAGCGACCCCATCGTATTCACTAATCAAACGTTGGGCAGCATTGCGGGGTACGATTGGGATTTGGGCGGAACGGTCAGTACCCAAACGAACCCCACCGTTTCGTTTAATGATCCTGGGAACTACACCGCTAAACTGAAAGCCACCGGCACGAACGGCTGTGTTAGTGAAATGACGAAACCACTTGTTATCTACTCCAAACCCACGCCAAACTTCTCCCTGGCCCTGCCTCCGTTTTCCTGCTCTGGCTCGCCTTCGCAGTTTACAGATACCACCCCTGTGCTTACCGATAGCAATCTTGCCGCTTGGGCATGGAGCTTCGGTACGGGGTCGGCCGTAAGCACACAACAAAATCCCACGTTTACGTACAGCCAGGCAGGTGCTTATAATGTTGGGCTCACGGTTACTTCCGATCAGGGCTGCGCAAATACGATACAAAAACCCATCACGATTTTGCAGACCCCTACCGTTGATTTTACCAACGGTCCAACGTGCCGAAATCAACCGACGTTGTTTACAAGCACCTCTAATGCATCGATCAAATCCTACCAGTGGACGATCGGACCAAATACCTACACGGTCGCGAATCCAACGCACGTCTTTGGTTCCTCCGGTAGCAGCGCCGTGCAGCTTAGGGTTGTGGGGCAAAATGATTGTGTGGCCGCAGTATCCAAATCGGTAACGGTGCCCGCGGAGTTGACCCCCGAGTTTGCACTCACCAACGCCTGTGCGGGTCAAAACGCGATCTTCACCAACAGCACAGGCGCTGCAGGTGATCCGGTACAAACCGTACAGTGGACAATAAACAGTCAACCGTTCTCCGGGCCCGTGGCGAGCGTGCGCCTGTCTAACGCGGGTACATATCCTGTGCGGCTGCAGATCACTGCGCAGTCGGGCTGTCAGTATGTGGCGAACCGAACTGCAGTGATTAACCCAACACCCCGCGCCGGCTTTACCATGTCTGACGATGCCGGCCCCGCACCGTTTCAAGTACGCTTTACCAATACCTCGCAAGGTGCCACTGCCTACCTCTGGCGGTTTAATGATAGTGGCGGGGGCTCTAGCGCAGCGGTTAATCCGGAGTTTGTATTTCAAACGCTCGGTACCTACGGGGTGGACTTGATTGCATCTAATGCGTTCAATTGCTCAGATCAGGTTGCCCAACAAATTCGGGTTGTGACTCCGCTGCCCGATCTGGAGCTACTGGACTACCGCGTGGTTCAAGATCCCATCAGCCGTCTTTTTGTAAATCAAATCGACATCAAGAACAACAGCAACTACACGATCCGCGAGGCACCGGTAGTTTTAAACGTAGGTGTAGGTATTTCTTTCCGCGAAGTGATACGCGAAGAATGGCGCCCCGGAACAACCAGAACTGTTACCCTTCAAAATCAATTGCAAGCAGCACAGCCTTTGTCATTCGCTTGCGCGGAGCTTGTGCTGCCGGGCGACTTACAAGCAGCTAACAATAAAATCTGCGTCCCGCTAAGCGAAAATACGGTTTGGTTGGCGGCCTACCCCAATCCGGCCGATCGCTTTCTTACAGTGCCCCTCATTACGATCACGAAAGGCCCGATTACCCTACGCCTGATTAGTGGAACGGGTGCTGTGGCGTATCAAAAAACGGTTGATCAACTGGCCACGGGTCTGCGCGAATGGACCATACCTGTGGATACTTTCGTGCCCGGATTATATACTTTGGTAGTACAATCGCCCGATGGCGAACGGCTGACCCGGGTTTTGATTCACCGGTAGGGCTTTTATCTTCGCATTTTTTAGCTAACTTTCTTCAATAACCCCGTGCCCATGAAAATTAAATTAGACGGAACCGACCGCAAAATACTCGACATTCTTCAGAGCAACTCAAATATCACGAACGCTCAACTGGCACAAGAAATTGGTCTATCGCCCGCCCCCACGTTGGAACGGGTGAAGAAACTCGAGCAGTCGGGCATCATTAAAAGCTATCACGCGTTGCTCGACCATGCCAGCGTAGGGCTTGGCGTAAGCACATTTGTGATGGTATCCCTGAAGGGCCACAACAAAGAAAATATTGATCGGTTTATGAATTCGATTTCAGCAATCCCTGAGATTGTGGAATGCCACCATGTTACCGGTCAGGCTGATTTTATTTTGAAGATCATCTGCGCGGATATCCCCGCGTATCAAAAGCTGATGCTCGAAAAAGTATCGAATATCGAAGTGGTGGATAACATGCAGTCGATGGTGATCTTGTCTACGTTTAAGGACAGTAAAGTTGTACCGCTCCCATGAAGGTAGGCGATGCTGTACAAGTGCTGGAGACGGGCCAGGTAAATCAAAAAATCAAACGGATGGCCTTTGAAATCTACGAGCAACATTTTGCCGATAAAGGCATCGTGTTGGCAGGGATTAATGGCCAGGGGTTTGTACTGGCTAAAGCGCTGGCAAAAATTCTTAAGGAAATCTCCGACTTGGAGCTTGAAGTGATCGAAATCCAGATCAACAAAGATAATCCAGACCCGGCCGAGGTACGAATTGCCGATGCAAATTTCAGGTTTAAAAAGCGACCCGTAGTTATTGTAGACGATGTGCTCAACACAGGAAAGACACTCCTCTATTCATCTCAGCTTTTTCTTAACCCCATCATTCCTTCTGTTGAGGTAGCCGTTTTGGTAAATCGTAGCCAGGCACGGTATCCGGTGCACCCGCGATACACGGGCTATGTGCTTGCTACCACGCTTAACGACCACGTGCGCGTAGTATTGGGTAAACACGCCTCCGTTTTTTTAGAATAGCAATGGCTTCCACTCCTTCCGACATCAAAAAAATTACAACCCATCAGTTACAGGCAATGAAAAGCCGTGGGGAGAAAATTGCCATGCTTACCGCATACGATTTTTCGATGGCCAAGATCATTGATGCCGCCGGGATGGATATTATTCTGGTAGGCGATTCGGCATCGAATGTGATGGCGGGGAATGAGACCACGTTGCCGATAACGCTTGATCAAATGATTTACCATGCCACTTCTGTAGTGCGCGCTGTAAAGCGTGCGTTTGTGGTGGTGGATATTCCGTTTGGTTACTACCAGGGCAGCAGTGGCGAAGCCTTGCGGTCGGCCATTCGCATCATGAAAGAATCCGGGGCGCATGCCGTAAAGCTGGAGGGTGGTAACGAGATCAAAGATTCGGTGTTACGCATTCTTAGTGCAGGTGTGCCCGTCATGGGCCATCTCGGCTTAACACCGCAATCAATTTTTAAATTTGGCACTTACTCTGTTCGGGCCAAGGAAGAGGCTGAGTCGAAAAAGTTATTGGAAGATGCCCGTTTGTTGGAAGCGTGTGGCTGCTTCGGGTTGGTGTTGGAAAAGATTCCGGCAGCGTTAGGTAAACAGGTAGCGGAGACACTTCAAATTCCGGTCATCGGTATTGGGGCGGGCCCAGATGTTGACGGTCAGGTGCTTGTGATGCAAGATATGCTCGGGGTAAACAATGATTTTAAGCCCCGCTTTTTGCGTAAGTATGCCGATCTGCATGGAGTCATTACCCAATCGGTACAAAGCTATATTCGCGATGTAAAGGCAAACGATTTTCCGAGTGCCTCCGAAGCGTACTAGTTGCTGATTAGCAGCTATCTTAAATATAGTTCGGTCATTTCGCACGCATGTGCAACATCCTGAATTGCAGCAGGGCCATCAGGGGTTTCTCGGTCGTGCCTCCCTTGAAATGAAATTCCCAGGTTTTTGAGATGACTTCTTACACCTGGCTGCCAAACACGGGTTTACTTTTTAAAACGCTAAAGAAAATCTATTTTGCAGATGCTAAACCTAACCCCATGGCAGCTCAACCGATTACAATTTCCAACGGCAAACTTCAGGTTCCCGCCCATCCGATTATCCCATTTATTGAAGGTGATGGTACCGGTGTTGACATCTGGCCCGCCTCGCGGCTGGTGTTTGACGCCGCTATCCAAAAGGCCTACGCCGGCGCCCGAAAGGTAGAGTGGCTGGAGGTGTTGGCTGGCGAGAAGGCATTTAATAAAACAGGCAGCTGGCTTCCGGAGGAGACGCTCGCCGCGTTTCGGCAATATCTGGTTGGCATCAAAGGTCCATTAACCACGCCCGTGGGGGGCGGAATTAGGTCACTTAACGTGGCGCTTCGCCAGGAGCTAGACCTGTACGTTTGTCTGCGCCCGGTGCGTTGGTTTGAGGGTGTGCCATCCCCCGTAAGGGAACCGAAAAAAACCGATATGGTGATTTTCCGCGAGAATACGGAAGACATCTATGCCGGTATTGAGTTTCAGCAGGGCAGCGAAGACAACAAAAAATTCATGTCGTGGTTGAAGGATACGTTTCCAAAGCAGTACAAGAAAATCCGATTTCCGGAAACATCTGGTATTGGTATCAAACCCATTTCCATCGAAGGCACGGAGCGGCTCATGCGGGCCGCAATCGCCTACGCGTTGTTGCATAAAAAGCCAAGTGTTACTATTGTTCACAAAGGAAACATCATGAAGTTTACCTCGGGCGGCTTCCGCGATTGGAGCTATGCGTTGGCAAAACGCGAGTTTGGGGCGAAAGACTTAGACGGTGGCCCGTGGCAGGTGGTTGAAAAAGACGGGCACAAGTTGATTGTAAAAGATGCCATTGCCGATGCTTTCCTGCAACAGATTTTGCTACGCCCGGATGAGTACGCTGTGGTAGCCACCGCTAATCTGAATGGCGATTATATTTCTGATGCGGCCGCTGCGATTGTAGGTGGGATTGGCATTGCACCCGGTGGAAACATTAACTACGCAACGGGCCATGCCATTTTTGAAGCTACCCACGGAACTGCGCCAAAATATGCCGGTCAAGACAAAGTGAATCCCGGTTCGGTGCTGCTCTCCGGTGCGATGATGTTTGAGTATCTCGGCTGGCTTGAAGTAGCCGATCTTATTTATGCGGGCCTGGAGAAAACGATTGCGTCAAAGCGAGTTACCTACGATTTTCATCGGCTGATGGAAGGTGCTACGCTGCTGAAGTGCTCTGAATTTGCCCAGGACGTGGTGAAGAATATGTGAACGCGGCGAACCGATTTTGATCAAAAAAAAGCCCGTTTCCGGGCTTTTTTTGTTTTAGGCTAAAATGTGTACCGCACAAAAGGCACGGGGAAAAATCCCTGTTGGTATTGTGTTACGATACTGTTTGTGCGTGCATTGTAGCTTTGCGAAAATACATTTTGGTTACCTGTGATGTTCTGTAGATCAAGCGCAAATTCTAACGTGCTGTTGCGGTATTCTTTTTTGTAGGTGATTCGAAAGTCCGTGCGGAAGTAGTTGGGTTGTTTGTCTGTGTACGCCAGGCTTTCAATGAACACAGCGTTTCCGAACCGCTGCGATGCTGCGAAATCAATCGGAGTTAAGTACTTCCCACCGATGGTGGTCGAGCGGATGTTGAGCGACAAAAACTTACCGTTCGATCCAATCTTCCATTCCTTTCCTGCCAGCACGTTGAGCACAAAGCGGGTGTTGTAGGCGGTATTGCGTTCAATGCCATCGCTGCCTTTGTATTTGGAGTTGAAGAGGGAGTTGGTGATCAAGAAGTAGAATCCTTTGTTGAAGAAGCGCTCCAGTGTGAACTCCACCCCGTAATTTCTACCGGTACCCGCGTTAATCAACTGGCTACGGTCGTCTGGCGCAAAGCTTGCACCGGTGTTAATGGCTGAGTACGAAGAGGGCGTACGTTCAACCGGCACGTTTGATAAGCGTTGGTAGTAGGTTTCGGCTTTGAAGCGCAGATTTTCGGAAAGGTTCCAATCATACGTAAACACGTAGTGTTGGCTGCTGGTGAAGCCAAGGCCGCGGTTGGTGTATTGAATGGTGTTGCCTACCTGGGTTTGTACAAAAGAGGTAAAGAGGTTTTGTGTTTGATTGTTCAGTCCGTAGCCCACACTTACCGATTGATTCCCGTTCAACTGGTATTGCAGGCTGAAGCGCGGCTGAAGTACAAATTGTTCGTTCAAAGAATAGTATTGTGCGTGTAGACCGGCATTCATTGAAAATTGGTTCGTAAAACGATGCTTCCATGTGGAGTACGCTTGGTACAAAGTGGTGTTATCGTTGATGTTGATGCGAACCGTATCGCGGCCCAGATTGGCGTAAATGTCTCGGTTGTACATATCAAATGTGGTAGCATCCAAATAGAAGCCGGAGGTAATGCTGTTTTTAGGATTAAGTTTTGTGCGGGTGTAAAACACCAGCGAACCCTTGGTAGTATTGAAGTTTCCTTCTACCCGATTAAACCGATTGATTACCTCCAGATTACCGCCACGTACAAGCGAGTCGGCAGTAAACTCTTCGGCAGTGGTACTTAGGCCAGCGGTGATTTTGTAGTAGGTGCGGGGCGAAAAGTTTCCTTCGTAGCTCATGCCTACAATGCCGGTTCTATACCGCGGGTAGCTGTCGGTATTTTCGCTTCCGTACAAATCCGAGCTCGGGCCGGTAAGGTCTGCCTCGCTGCCCAACAGATCAATAGAGCTGATGCCGCCCATTCCAAAGACCGAGAATTTGCCACCATTTTTCGTGGGCAGCGCCAACTTAAAGTTTACGTCTTGGTAAAGTGGCACGTTAGCACCAGTGCCAAAATCAATGCCGAGGGCGTTGAACACACCAAGTGTGGAATACCGATAGTTGGCGATGAATGAACCTTTCGAATTTTTAGAAAGCGGTCCCTCGGCACCCAGTTCAAACCCGTTGAAGCCAATTTGGCCGAGGAACTCGCTTTTCTGATTGTTCCCATCGCGCAAGCGAATATCAAAAACACCGGCAACGGCATTTCCGTACTGCGCGGGGAATGCGCTCGTCATAAAATCTGATTTATCCAGGTTGTTATTATTCAACATGCTCACCGGCCCGCCTGTACTTACCAGCGCACCGAAATGGTTAGGATTAGGAATGTTCAACCCTTCCAGTTGCCAGAGCATGCCAGAAGGTGAATTGCCGCGTACAACAATATCGTTGCGCGAATCATCACCGCCCACCACGCCTGCAAAGTTGGCTGCCATGCGTGATGGATCGCCCAACGCACCTGCGTAGCGCTTGGTGTCGTCCAGGTTAAACGACCGCGAACTTACCACCGCCAGATCGTTGTTGGTGGCGGTTTTGTCTTCGCGGGTATTGGCAACAATAACCACCTCATTTAACTGGCTGATCTGCTCGGTGAGGCTAAGGTTTAGAATCACCTCTTTGCCGGCAGACACTACGATATTGGGAATCGTTTGCTCCTCAAATCCGATGTACGAAACCTTAATGGTCTGGCGGCCTACAGGCACACCCTTAATGGCGTATTCTCCGTTGGCGTCGGTGGAGGCGCCAAGGGTGGCGTCCGTCACACTGATGACGAGTATGTTTACACCAATCAATGGCGTTTTACTTACTTCATCTACTACCCGGCCACGCACCGTCTGCGTGGTTTGGGCAAAAACCGTTGCCGAGAGTAGCAGCGCAACAAGTATGCCCAGCAAAAGGGCGACATTTCTTTTTCGAACGAGTGAAATTGAGTTTGTGTTCATGGCTTCTTTTTGTTTGATGTGGCAAATGTGCGCACCTGCCCATGCGCCAAACATTGATGTGGGTTAAGAAGCCGATGGACTGTAGCGGCAACCGCCTAAATCGCACAAAAACGCAGATCAAGTGTATTGATCTAGGTTAAGAAAAGCGCGCGAGCAAGTTGAGGGATTAAAAAAACGAAAAACCACGTTTGCCTTGAGTGGTTAAACAAACCCAAACCGAAAAACGCTAAGCCGGTTTTTATCGCAACTGCATGCGCTTCGTTAACGCCCAGCAGCGATGAAGATGTTTTAAAATTTGAAAAAGTAAAAATTAACAGTACATATAAAATGGAAAAAACAACCCTTTCAACTCTCATTATTGCATGCATGTTCTTTTTTAACCCGATCGCCCGTGCGCAAGAAAGCCGTGAGGCAAAGACACTTTTCGGCAGTGGAACGCCAATCAATACAAAGGAGTTAGGCTTTTTTGTGGCGCCATCTATCGGGTTTACCCAGATGGACGGCAGCGCAGCATCGCTTTTCAACCTTCGGGGTGGCGTTAACGTAAAGGATAGGTTTTCTGTTGGGGCGTATTTCAATACATCATTAAATGAAATAAGACCCGAAAGTGAAACACTACCCAATGTGTATATGGATTATTGGACGGTTGGCGGATTTACCGAATACACATTATTCTCCAAAAAAATGGTTCACCTGAGTTTTCCGCTCTATGTTGGGTATGGTGAGGTGCAAATGGATAACGAAAATGGCGAGGCACGACTTGGCGAAGCGAATTTCTTTCAGGTAGAGCCTTCGGCATTGTTAGAAGTGAACGTGCACAAATATGTTCGCTTCAACCTCGGCGCAGGGTATCGTTTTGTGGGGCAAATGAACTATCGAAACTTCAACCAGTCGGATCTTGCTGGCATCACCGGCTACGTGGGACTAAAGTTCGGACTCTTTAGATAAGCGAATATTAACTATAAATGCAGCTTGTTGCACGGAGGTAGGAGCTTTGTTCATGGAAGCGCTTGTGCTGGAAAGTGCCGGTAGCTGAATGCTTAAGCTCTTACCGCTCGTAGCACGGCGTGTGGCCGAATTTTAAACGCCTTCCCGAAAAAATGAAAACGTCATTTCGTGGGAGGCACGACCGAGAAATCCCTGGTTCAGCGCCGCAATTGGGGATGGGTCACGTTCATTTGGTCTGACAAGATATTTTTTAGACGTCTTCTGGATTCATCTCCGTAATCGTCTGAGTTGCCGCAGGCCCGATCAATTAAAGCGATTTTAATCGGCATGCCTGGAAGGCTGCAACAGCTCAAAAATTAGGAAACGTCATTTCGAGGGAGGTACGACCGAAAAATCCCTGGTTCAGTGCCGCAATCGGGGCTGGGTCACGGTCATTTTTGAGATGTCGTATCGGTTCTTTTCCATGATCGCTGGTAGGCCATCAATCATAGAGCTGATTTTTGGAATCCTTCACACTCATTCGTTTGCGGATGCGGCTAAGCGACTCCGGTTGGATGCCCAGGTAGGAAGCAATGTAATGCTGCGGCACTTGCTCTAAAATCCGCGGTGTTTCTTTCAGCAGTGATAAATACAGTTCTTCCGGTGTGCAGGTTTGCAGCATGTGCGTACGTCTGGCTAATTCAAGGTAAATTAACTCAGCAATTAAGCGACCGTATTTCTGCCAAACGGGATATTCCTCGTATCCTTGCTGCATATCTTCGTAGTATAAGTGCACTACTTCGGTAGGCGCCAGGGCTTGCAAAAACGAGTCGGCAGGCGTACGTGTAAGGAAGCTCGCGTAATCCGTTACGTATTCACCTTCAAACGCAAAAAACATGGTAAAGTCCTGGTCGCGAATGGTCTTGTACACGCGTACCAACCCGGTGGAAACAAAGCTCACGCGGTTGCAGACTTGCCCGGCCCGCAGCAGAAAGTCGCCTTTTTCCACGCGCTCGTAGCGCAGTAACTGCCGGTGGGCCGCCCATTCCGCGTCTGTCACAGGAACGATCCGGTCGATAAACGCCTTGAGCTTTTCTATTGCCTCATTTTCCATGCTGCACTTCCAGCATTTGGATAACCGTAGCCGCCGCCTCTTCGCCCTTGTTGCCCAGTTTGCCACCGGCCCGCTCCAGCGCCTGCTTCTTGTTTAACGTGGTAAGCACACCAAAAGCAACTGGTTTGCGTGTGCGCAGCATTACATCCATGGTACCTTGTGTTACGCCCTGACATACATAATCAAAATGGGGCGTGTCGCCCTGAATTACACAGCCCAGGCAAATTACGGCCGCTACTTTTTTCTTTTCGGCTTCCCAAAGCGCCGCCAGGGGTAACTCAAAACTGCCGGGCACCCAAACGATGCGAATGTTTTTTCTCCTTACACCTGCGCGCAATAAAGCCTCGCGCGCACCCGTGCAGAGCGCTTCGGTAATTTCTTCATTCCACTCGGCCACCACAATGGAAATGGTTTTTCCGCTCAGAGTAATCGAGCTTTTTCCGGATTGTTGTTTCAGAATACCCGCCATAAAATAAAAAAGGGATAGTGCTACCTATCCCTCAAATTACGTGAAGTTTTAGTTAGGAATTAGGCTGCAAGCGCGCTTTGTATTTCCGCGCGTTTTGAAATTCGCTGCTGTCCCAAAATTCAGTAATGATCCGGTCGTACGCCTTTACCGCTTTATCGGTTTCGTTCAGCTTCTCGTACGCCAATGCTTCTTTCATCAGGTACGTGGGCGTGAAGAACTTGTTGGGTTCATGATTCGAAGCTTTGCCGTAGGCTTTGGCAGCCGATGCATATTCTTTTAATTCCATGTAGGCATCGCCCAACAAACTGTAGGCACGGGCTTGCACCAACATGTCTTTCGAGCTGAAGTCTTGCAAATAAAACACCGCCAACTGAAATTTTCCCTGCTTCAGGTTAATCACACCTGCATAGTAGTTCGCCAGGTTTGCCGCGGGTGTCCATTTGTAATCTTCAATGATTTGTTCAAAGCCCAGATTGTTGCCGTCGCCCTTGAACGCGAGCGTAAGGCTATCCGACTCAAAGTACCGAACCGCCTGGAACATTTCTTTCTGGGCTTCGGCATCCCGGGTATCTACCCAATAGTTAAAACCAAAGTAGCCGCCCGCTATCAGCACCAGCGCACCCACCACCCCAAGAATGATTTTGGGGTTCTTTTCCACCCAATGCTCAATGCCTTCTACCTTTTCCTGTAGCAACTCCTGGTTGTCGATAATGCTCTTCGATTCTTCTTGTTTCGCCATGATAATCAATATAAAAGCCCCGATGGGTATCGGGGCTGCAAAACTATAAATTCAACGGTATTAATCAAAAGCCGCCCGCTAATCCAAAATATAGGGGTAGTTGGCGTCTTTGTAGATGTCTTGCAACGCTTCCGATGCATCCGGGAAGGGACTTTCCTCGGCAAACGTTACACTTTCTTCAACCTGCGCCTGAACCTTCTGGTCAATCGCATCCAACTCCGCCTCGGTCGCAAACTTTTTATCGAGCACCTTTTTGCGGATCACGTCAATCGGGTCGCGTTGCTTGTACTGTTCCACTTCATCTTTGGTTCGGTATTTCTGGGGGTCGCTCATGGAGTGTCCCTTGTAGCGGTAGGTACGGAACTCCAGCAGGGTAGGGCCCTCACCTGCGCGGGCCCGCTCTGCGGCACGTGCCACGGCCAGGTGTATGGCTTCGGGGTCCATGCCGTCCACCGGCTCAGAAGGCATATCGTACGCCTCGGCCAATGTGTGGAGTTCGTGTACGTTCGAGGTACGCTGCACACTGGTGCCCATGGCGTAACCGTTGTTTTCAATCACAAAAATCACGGGCGTTTTCCACAGCATGGCCAGGTTCAGCGCTTCGTGAAATGCCCCCTGCCGCACCGCGCCATCGCCCATGTGCGCAATGCACAAATTGTTTGTCTTCAGGTATTTTTCCGCAAAGCCAATACCCGCACCCAGCGGCACCTGGGCGCCTACAATACCATGGCCACCAATAAAATTCACATTCTTATCAAAAATGTGCATCGAGCCGCCCTTGCCACGGCTAACGCCGGTTGCTTTGCCGTACAACTCGGCCATCACGTACTTGGGGTCCGTGCCAAGCGCCAACGGGTGGGCATGGTCGCGGTAGGCGGTAATCCACTTATCGCCTTTCTGCAAGGCCGTTACGGCACCCGCCGCGCACGCTTCCTGCCCAATGTAGAGGTGGCAAAAACCTTTTATCTTTTGCATGCCATACAGTTGGCCACACTTCTCTTCAAACTTGCGCATCAATTGCATGCTCTCATACCAAAACAGATAGGTCTCTTTAGAGAATTCATTTTTCTCTTTCGCTTTGTTTTTTGCAGGAGCCGCCGTTGCCATAGTAATACATAGGTTTTAATCAGGTTGCGAAAATACGGCTTCCATGCCGATACCACCAAACGCGTTGAGGGTTGGTTTCAAGGGTTCGTTTGGCGGCCCCTCATCACCACCCCGCGGGCCAACGCGGCTTCGGCCGGGCTGCTACGGGGTTCGCTGCGCTACCGTGCCCACGCGCGGCGCGTGGGCACCGCGCCCTGCGCATCCCTGGCCGGGGTGCCCACAAGAAAAAACACGGGCATTCGTTTTAGTCGGTTGGGCAAAAAAACAAGCCGATTCATAAACCCTTACCTTCGCACGTGCATTTGCAAAAACTCCATCTGCTGAATTTCAGAAACCACGAGGAAAGGATGTTTGAACTCCACCCCGGCGTGGTTTGCCTGGTGGGCCCGAACGGCTCTGGCAAGACAAATTTTTTGGATGCCATTCATTACCTCTCGTTTACCAAAGGTGCTTTACCGGCTACGGATGCACAGAGCATACGAAAGCAGGAAAGTTGGTTTCTTATAAAAGGCTGGTTTGAACGGCAAGGCCGTGTAAGCGAAGTAGTCTGCTCCTTCCAGGCGGCAAAAAAAACGGTGCGCGAAAATGAAATCGAGTACAACAAATTGTCTGAACACGTGGGCAAATACCCGGTGGTATTGGTGGCCCCGCAGGACATTGAACTCATTTGGGATGGCAGCGAAGTGCGCAGAAAGTTTTTCGATAGCCTGTTGGCCCAATTGGATCGTGTCTACCTGCAAAATCTGATCGTTTATGGCAACGCTCTAAAACAGCGCAATGCCTTATTGCAACTTTTTGCCCAGCGCCGGGCAACGGATCACGATCTGGTAAACCAGTACACCCAGCAACTGGTGCATGCCGGAACGTATTTATTTAATGCGCGCACTGCGCTTTTGCAGGAGTTTTTACCCGTGTGCGCCCGCCATTACCTCGCCTTGTGCCAAAAACCGGACGAACAGATTTTCATTCGGTATCGCTCAGAGGCACAGGAACTGTCCCTGGCCGATGTATTTGCGCGCAGCCTTGATCGCGACTACTTGCTGCAACGCACCTCTGCGGGTGTGCATCGCGATGATTTCGTTTTTGAGCTGGGGGGCATGGAGCTGAAACGCTTCGGCTCTCAGGGCCAGCAAAAAACCTACCTCATTGCGCTGAAGTTGGCCGAGTATGAAATCTTGGCCAATGCCAAAGGCCACCGGCCGGTGTTGCTGCTAGACGATATTTTTGATAAGCTAGATGATGAGCGCATCGGGCGGCTTTTACACGCCGTGGCGGCCGGCCAGTTTGGCCAGATTTTTATTAGCGATGCCCGCCCGGAACGTAGCCGCCAGCTCATTAGCGCCATCGGGCTCCAGCCACAATTCATTGAGTTTCAAACCCCCGTAGCAACCACAGCATGAGCAAAGGCGGCAACACCCACCACATTGGCGATGCCATTCGCGAACTGCTGCGGCAGTACCAGATTCAATCCAAGTTTGATGAAACCAATTTGGTTGCCTCTTGGGAGCGTTTGTTGGGCAAACCGGTAGCAAAACATACGCGCAAAGTCTTCATTCGCAACAAGGTGCTTTTTGTCGAGTTAGACTCGGCCTCATTAAAAAACGACCTCAATCTGCATAAAACCCAGATTCTCGCGCTTTTTGCGAGAGAATTTGGCCCAGACGTGCTGAAGGAAATCATCATCATGTAGTCATCTGTTCGTTTTTCGGGTAATCCATCCGCGAAAGCGCCAGAATCTTTTTGCTAAACCGAAAAAGCAGTTAATTTTGCACTCCTTTTTGGCCAAATGCGCTAAAAAGGAGGCCGAAACGTTCATTAAAATTGCTAGGCAAAACGGGGAGATACTCAAGCGGCCAACGAGGACAGACTGTAAATCTGTTGACTTATGTCTTCACAGGTTCGAATCCTGTTCTCCCCACTGAAAAGTCGACCGTTTTTCGTTACGAGTTGTTCGATCAACCAACAACGGAAGACGAACGACTACGGAAAAAGCGGGAGTAGCTCAGTTGGTAGAGCGATAGCCTTCCAAGCTATAGGTCGCGAGTTCGAACCTCGTTTCCCGCTCTGAGCTGTTGTTCGTGGTTCGTGTTCGTTGTTCGTTTTCGCGAAGAACGGAGAACGAGCAGCCAACAACAATTTATTGCTGTTGTAGCTCAGTGGTAGAGCACTTCCTTGGTAAGGAAGAGGTCGTGAGTTCAATCCTCATCAACAGCTCTGCCGAGAGGCAACCGGTTTCATGGCCGTGAGTTCCAGGTTCAAGGAGCACACGGGTAACGTGAAATCCGGATTTTTTTGACATACGAATCATTGAACCATTATCGGAGTTTATTCTTCCGGTGCGTAGCGAACACCAACAAGGAAGCAGAAAAATCCGAAAGCCGATCACCCTCATCCGAGAGGCTTACCATGTTTGGGGTGTATGTGTTTCTTAGACGTAGAAACTCGTAAGTAGTACTTTACTTAATAACTAAACAATACACTTTAAACTTTAACTGGGATTTTCAAACATGGCAAAAGAAACATTTGACCGCTCGAAACCGCACGTTAACGTTGGTACCATTGGTCACGTAGACCACGGCAAAACCACGCTTACCGCTGCTATTACCAAAGTGTTGGCAAAGAAAGGTCTCGCGGCTGAGCGCGACTTCTCTTCCATTGACAACGCGCCGGAAGAAAAAGAACGTGGTATTACCATCAACACCTCGCACGTGGAGTACCAAACCGAAAAGCGCCACTACGCGCACGTAGACTGCCCGGGTCACGCTGACTATGTGAAGAACATGGTTACAGGTGCCGCGCAGATGGACGGTGCGATTCTGGTAGTAGCTGCTACGGACGGCCCCATGCCGCAAACCCGCGAGCACATTCTGTTGGCACGCCAGGTAGGTGTACCTGCGCTTGTGGTTTTCATGAACAAAGTAGACTTGGTAGATGATGCCGAGTTGTTGGATCTGGTAGAAATGGAAGTACGTGAACTTCTTTCTTCTTACGATTTCCCTGGCGATTCTATTCCGATCATCCGCGGTTCTGCGTTGGGTGGTCTGAATGGCGATGCCAAGTGGGTAGAAAAAATTGAAGAACTGATGAAGGCTGTGGATGAGTACATCCCGCTTCCGGTTCGCGCCATCGATAAGGATTTCTTGATGCCGGTGGAAGACGTGTTCTCCATTACGGGCCGTGGTACAGTAGCCACTGGCCGTATTGAGCGCGGTGTAATTAAGACGGGCGACCCTGTACAAATTTTGGGTATGGGTGCTGAAGACCTGACTTCTACCATCACCGGTGTGGAAATGTTCCGTAAGATTTTGGATCGTGGTGAAGCTGGCGATAACGTTGGTTTGTTGCTGCGCGGTATTGAAAAAGACCAGATCTGCCGTGGTATGGTAATTTGCAAGCCGGGCTCTGTAACACCGCACGCGAAGTTCAAGGCTGAGGTGTACGTACTGTCGAAAGAGGAAGGTGGTCGCCACACTCCGTTCTTCAACAAGTACCGCCCGCAATTCTACTTCCGCACCACAGACGTAACAGGCGAGATCAAATTGCCTGCTGGTGTAGAAATGATTATGCCTGGCGATAACATCTCGATCGAGGTGGAATTGATCAACAAGATCGCTATGGAAAAAGGTTTGCGTTTCGCGATTCGCGAAGGTGGCCGTACCGTAGGATCTGGCCAGGTAACGGAGATTTTGGACTAAGTTCCGGATCCTGTTTTTTTAAATTCGCCCGCTGGTGTAAAACCGGCGGGCGAATTCATTTCTGGTAGGGTTAAGTTACTTATATTCAATTGGTTAGACACTGAATGATGTCGCAAGCCAAGGGCTTCTTAAAATTATCGGATAGCCGCTTGTTTTCAGGGTGTTTTCTTCTACCTTTGCAGTCCTTTTGAGATGACTAAGCGGGGTGGAGCTCAAAAGGAGAACCTGATACCAAAAGAAAATACGGGTGTAGCTCAATTGGTAGAGTAGCGGTCTCCAAAACCGTTGGCTGGGAGTTCGAGTCTCTCCACCCGTGCGAAGAACGAAGAAACGAATGGAAAAACTGAAGAATTACATCGTTGAGTCGATAGACGAAATCCGCACAAAGGTTACGTGGCCGAAGTTCATGGAACTTCAAAGCAGCGCCATTCTGGTGTTGGTGGCCTCGCTGATTTTTGCGCTGGTAATCGGTCTCATCGACCTTGGATTTAAGAACAGTTTGTCCTGGTTCTATAAAGAATTTTAATCCGCGGGCAATGGGAGAGCTGAAGTGGTATGTGCTACGCGTGATCAGCGGCCAGGAAAAAAAGATTAAATCTTACCTGGAAACGGAGGTTGAGCGCTCCAAACTCACGGAATGGATTCCGCAAGTGCTGATTCCATCCGAAAAAGTGTACGAGATGCGGGGTGGCAAAAAGCGTGTGCGCGAGCGCAACTTTTTTCCGGGCTACGTGCTGCTTTCGGCAGATTTGTCGAACGGCGAAGCATACCACGCGGTAAATAATATTCCCGGGGTTATTGGCTTCCTCGGCAGCAATGGCACGGGCTCTACCAAAGATCCTGTGGCCTTACGGCAGTCGGAAGTGAACCGGATCCTCGGAAAAGTGGATGAAATCGACCAGTTCGAGGAGAAGTTGGAGAAGCCGTTTATTAAAGGGGAGTCTGTAAAAGTCATGGACGGCCCCTTCAGTGGTTTCACCGGCTCGGTGGAAGAGATTTTTGAAGACAAAAAGAAACTGAATGTAATGGTAAAGATCTTCGGGCGTAACACCCCGGTGGAGTTGAGTTACATGCAGGTAGAGAAACTAGAGTGATCACTATTTGATTTGGCGGTATTATGGCAAAGGAAGTTATTGGTTATTTAAAACTACAGGTAAAGGGCGGACAGGCCAACCCGGCTCCCCCTATCGGTCCGGCGTTGGGTTCGAAAGGCCTCAACATCATGGACTTCTGCAAGCAGTTCAACGCGCGCTCGCAGGACAAACCCGGCCAGGTATTGCCTGTGCTCATCACCATTTATAATGACAAGTCATTCGACTTTGTGATCAAGACTCCGCCTGCGGCGATTCTGATCAAAGAGGCGATTAAAATTCAGGCGGGTTCAAAGGAGCCAAACCGCCTCAAAGTCGGTTCCATTACGTGGGATCAGATCAAAAAAATTGCGGAACTGAAAATGCCCGACTTGAATGCGTTTAAGGTGGAGTCCGCCATGCGCATGGTGGCAGGTACCGCCCGCAGCATGGGTGTGAATGTTACCGGCAAAGCTCCGTGGGACAATTAATCGTTGAAAAACAATGGCAACAAGAGTTTCGAAAAATCGCAAGGCAGTAGCTGCGAAATATAACGCTGAGAAGGAGTATACCTTAGAGGAGGCCTCCAAACTTGTAAAAGAGATTACCTTCACCAAGTTTGATTCGTCAGTAGATCTGGACATTCGTTTGGGTGTAGATCCGAAGAAGAGCGATCAGATGGTGCGCGGTGTAGTATCCCTACCCCACGGCTTAGGCAAGGTTGTACGTGTGCTCGTACTCTGCACGCCCGATAAAGTACAAGAGGCGAAAGACGCAGGCGCGGAACATGTAGGGCTGGATGAGTTTATTCAAAAAATTGAAGGTGGTTGGACCGATATCGATGTGATTATCTGTACACCCACCGTAATGGCAAAAGTAGGTAAGTTAGGTAAGGTGTTAGGCCCACGTGGTTTGATGCCTAACCCGAAGTCGGGAACGGTTACCCTGGAAGTTGGTAAGGCAGTGAAAGATGTAAAAGCGGGTAAAGTAGACTTCAAAATCGACAAACAAGGAATTATCCATGCTAGCATTGGGAAGGCTTCCTTCACTGCGGACAAAATCAGAGACAACGCAGCTGAACTTCTCGCGATGATAGCCAAGCTGAAGCCGGCCTCGGCAAAAGGCACTTATATTCAAAGTGTAAGCCTGTCTTCTACCATGAGCCCCGGTATTCGGATCGATAAAGCATCTCTGACCACTGTTTAACTGATTGTACATGACCCGGGAAGAAAAAGCTCAGATTATTGATGAACTGGCAGAGAAATTCTCCCAGCACAATCACTTCTATATTACTGACGCTTCAGGTCTTACGGTAGAGCAAGTAAATGCTTTCCGCAGGATTTGTTTCAATGCCGGAGTGGAGTATGGTGTTTACAAAAACACGCTGATCCGCAAGGCCTTGGAGAAAAATGGCGACAATAATGTAGAGAAATTAGCGAAAGTGCTGCATGGCTTCTCAGGTGTAATTTTTTCGAAGGAAACTCCGAATGCACCAGCTAGAGTCATTAAAGAGTACCGCAAAAAGATGGAAGGCAAGCCGGCATTGAAGGCTGCATCTATCAGCTCCGACCTGTTTATTGGGGAGGAGAGTTTAACCATGCTCAGTGAGTTGAAGAGCAAAGAAGAACTCATTGGCGACATCATTGCCCTGCTCCAAAGCCCTGCGAAAAACGTGCTTTCTGCCCTTTTGGGTGGAGGCCCGAACAAAGTGGCTGGCCTGGTAAAGGCAGTAGAAGAAAAGAAAAAATAATTGTTGAACCGAAAATTAAACACTTACGAAAATGGCTGACATTAAAGCACTTGGCGATCAACTGGTAGAACTTTCTGTAAAAGAAGTAACCGAATTGGCAGCTTACTTAAAAGAAACATACGGCATTGAACCTGCGGCTGCAGCTGTTGCAGTAGCAGGCCCTGCAGCTGGTGGCGGTGGCGCTGCGGCAGCAGAAAAGACAAACTTCGATGTTGTATTGAAGGCTCCGGGCGCAAACAAACTTCAAATTGTAAAATTGGTGAAGGAACTGACTGGTCTTGGTTTGAAAGAAGCGAAAGACGTAGTAGACGGTGCCCCCAAAACCATCAAAGAAGGTTTACCGAAAGACGAAGCCGAAAATCTCAAGAAGCAACTCGTAGAGGCTGGTGCCGAAGTAGAGTTGAAGTAATTTCTTGAAGACGAAGGGTAACGTCTCCTAAAAAACGAAAACCCCAATCCGTTCTAATTTCGGTTAGAAGGGGTTGTGGGTTTACGTGTTTGTACCCACCCAAAGAAGTATAGATTTTTTCTCGTCCAGGCACTTAAAACAACAATACCCTTGGCAAAGAAAGTAACCAGTTCCGGCCGAATCGATTTCTCTAAAATCGAAAAGGTATTAGACTATCCTGATTTTTTGGATGTGCAACTCCAATCCTTCCAGGATTTTCTGCAAATCGATACACCGGCAGAAAAACGCCAAAACGAAGGCCTTTATAAAGTATTTGCGGAAAACTTCCCGATATCCGACTCGCGCGAAAACTTCGTGCTGGAGTTCGTGGATTACACCATTGATCCCCCGAAGTACTCGGTAGACGAGTGCATCGACCGGGGATTAACGTTTTCGGTTCCGCTCAAGGCGAAGCTTCGCCTCACCTGTAACGATGAGGACAACGAAGATTTCGAAACCATTGAGCAAGAGGTGTTCCTCGGGAATATTCCGTACATGACGGAAAAAGGCTCTTTTGTCATTAACGGAGCCGAGCGTGTGATCGTATCGCAGCTGCACCGGTCGCCCGGGGTGTTCTTTGCCATGAGCAAGCACACCAATGGCACCAAGTTGTATTCTGCGCGGATCATTCCTTTCAAAGGTTCTTGGATTGAATTTGCCACGGACGTAAACGCGGTGATGTATGCGTACATCGATCGTAAAAAGAAGTTTCCCGTTACTACGCTGTTGCGCGCCATCGGCTACGGTAGCGATAAAGATATTTTGGACCTCTTTGGGTTGTCCGAAGAAATCGAGGCAAACAAAAACACGCTCAAGAAAACCGTGGGCCGTAAACTCGCTGCCCGGGTGTTGAAAACCTGGACCGAGGATTTTGTGGATGAAGATACCGGTGAAGTGGTGTCCATCGATCGTAACGAAGTATTATTGGAGCGCGACCACGTAATCGAGGCCGAAGACGTAGATGTGATTGTGGAGTCGGGTGCGAAGTCGATCATCCTCCATCGTGAAGATGTTAACGTGTCAGACTACAACATCATCTTCAATACACTGGCGAAAGACAACTCCAACTCCGAAAAGGAAGCCGTAGAGCAAATCTATCGCCAATTGCGTAATACGGAGGCGCCAGACGAACAGACCGCTCGTGATATTATTCAGAGCTTGTTCTTTAGCGAAAAACGGTATGACCTTGGTGAAGTTGGCCGGTACCGGATCAACAAGAAATTGGGATTGGATTTATCCTACGATCAACGCGTACTCACCACCCAGGACATTATCCTGATCGTGAAGTACCTGATCGGTCTGATTAATTCCAAAGCCGTAGTGGATGATATTGACCACTTGAGCAATAGACGCGTGCGCACCGTGGGTGAGCAGCTGTATTCTCAATTCGGTGTGGGCTTAGCCCGCATGGCCCGTACGATTAAAGAACGCATGAACGTGCGCGACAACGAAGATTTTAAGCCGGTTGATCTCATCAACGCGCGTACGCTATCTTCAGTGATCAACTCGTTCTTCGGTACTAATCAGTTGAGCCAGTTCATGGATCAAACCAATCCGCTGGCCGAAATCACACACAAACGCAGAATGTCTGCCCTCGGGCCAGGCGGTCTCTCGCGCGAGCGCGCGGGCTTTGAAGTACGCGATGTGCATTACACGCACTACGGACGCTTGTGTACGATCGAAACGCCGGAAGGCCCAAATATTGGTTTGATTTCCTCGCTTTGCGTTCACGCCAAAGTGAATAAAATGGGTTTCATCGAGACGCCTTACCGCAAAGTAGAAAGCGGCCGGGTAAAGTCGAACGATATCATTTTCCTTACCGCCGAGGAGGAAGATACCTTTAACATCGCGCAAGCCAAAGAAAGCCTGAAAAGCAACGGCGAGTTTGATGCGGAGAAAATCAAGGCGCGTTTTGAAGGCGACTTCCCGGTAGTAGAGCCGAAAGAGGTTCGCTATATGGATGTAGCGCCCAATCAAATCGTTTCGATTGCGGCTTCGTTGATTCCGTTCCTGGAACATGATGATGCGAACCGCGCACTGATGGGTTCAAACATGCAACGCCAAGCCGTGCCGCTGATGCGTCCGGAAGCACCGATTGTGGGTACTGGTTTGGAGCAAAAAATTGCCATGGACTCCCGCACCTTAATTGTTGCGGAAGGCGATGGTGTGGTAGACTTTGTTGACGCCCGTAAGATTGTAATGAAGTACGATGTGAGCGAGGAACAACGCCTCGTTCGCTTCGATGATGAATACAAGACCTACAACCTGATTAAGTTCCGCAGAACAAATCAGGATACCTGTATCAACCTTACGCCGCTGGTGAAGAAGGGTGAAAAGGTGAAGAAAGGTCAACCGCTTTGCCAGGGCTATGCCACGGCAAACGGCGAGTTAGCCCTCGGTCGTAACCTGTTGGTGGCGTACATGCCTTGGCAAGGATACAATTTTGAGGATGCGATTGTAATCTCTGAACGTGTAGTGCGCGATGATATCTACACATCCATTCACGTTGAAGAGTTTGAATTGGAAGTGCGCGATACGAAGCGGGGTGAAGAGGAATTGACCTCTGAAATTCCGAACGTAAGCGAAGAGGCGGTGAAGCATTTGGATGAGAATGGGATCATTCGCATCGGTGCGGAGGTAAAAGAAGGCGATATCTTAATTGGTAAGATCACGCCTAAAGGTGAAACAGATCCTACCCCGGAAGAAAAACTCTTGCGGGCGATCTTCGGTGATAAGGCCGGTGATGTGAAGGACGCTTCGATGAAAGCACCGCCATCGCTAAAAGGTGTGGTGATTGAAACCAAGCTATTCTCCCGCCCGAAGCGCGACAAAGATCTGCGGAGTAAGTCGAAGAAAGAGTTGGATGCACTCAAGAATCGTTACAGCAAGCAGCTTACAGAATTGCGTAACGACATGATCAAAAAGTTGACATCGCTGCTTACTGGCAAAACAAGTCAGGGCGTAAAACACAAGTTTGGCGATGAACTGATCAGCAAAGGGGTGAAGTTCTCATCAAAGGTAATTGAGAGCAATCTCTTCCCGGATAAGAACATCTACCGTGATGAGAGTAACTACAACGTTCCGGAAGAGGTAAACCTGATTGCAGACGTTAGTCTGGAGAGCTGGACGACCGATGACGCTACGAACGAGTTCGTGGCCGAGTTGGTGAAGAATTATCTCAACAAGCGTAACATTATTTCCGGTGAGTTTAAGCGCGAGCGTTTTACGCTTGAGGTGGGAGACGAACTACCCGCGGGTATAGTTCAGCTGGCTAAGGTGTACGTGGCAAAGAAGCGTAAGCTGAAGGTTGGCGATAAGATGGCAGGTCGCCACGGAAACAAAGGCGTGGTAGCACGTATTGTGCGCGAAGAAGACATGCCGTTCTTGCAGGATGGCACACCGGTGGATATTTGCCTTAACCCGCTAGGTGTACCCTCGCGTATGAACTTGGGCCAGATTTACGAAACCGTGTTGGCGTGGGCCGGCAAGAAGTTGGGTCGCAGATATGCAACACCGATTTTTGATGGCGGAACTTTAGATGAAGTTTCAGCAGAGTTGAAAGAAGCCGGACTTCCCGAATATGGCCGTACCTATTTGTACGATGGCCTTACCGGGGATAAGTTTGATCAACCGGTTACCGTGGGTATGGCCTACATGTTGAAACTGGGTCACCTGGTTGACGACAAAATGCACGCCCGTTCGATCGGACCATACTCGCTCATTACCCAACAGCCGTTGGGCGGTAAAGCGCAGTTTGGTGGTCAGCGCTTTGGTGAGATGGAGGTGTGGGCAATCGAAGCGTTTGGCGCTTCGCATATCCTGCAGGAAATCCTTACCGTAAAATCAGATGATGTGATTGGTCGTGCGAAAGCATACGAAGCCATTGTAAAAGGCGACAACATGCGGAAGCCGAACATTCCGGAATCGTTCAACGTGCTTGTACACGAATTGCGTGGACTCGCACTTGAAATAACGATGGATTAAAAACGGATGCGGGACTTGAAAGATGAGACGTAAGATGCTCACTTTTCAAGTCCCATATCTCAATACCGAAAATGAGTTAGTTAACTGAAAAAACACACAGCATGTCTTTCAGAAAAAATAAGAAAATCAACAACGACTTCTCCAAGATCACCATCAGCTTGGCGTCTCCTGAGTCAATTCTGGAGAGTTCGCATGGCGAGGTTACACAACCGGAAACCATTAACTACAGAACATATAAGCCTGAAATGGGCGGCTTGTTCTGCGAGCGGATTTTTGGCCCCGTAAAAGATTGGGAATGTCATTGCGGAAAGTATAAGCGCATTCGGTACAAAGGCATCATTTGCGACCGTTGCGGTGTGGAAGTAACCGAGAAGAAAGTAAGACGTGAGCGCATGGGCCACATTGAGTTGGTTACCCCTGTGGCACACATCTGGTACTTTCGCTCGCTTCCCAACAAAATAGGATACTTGTTGGGGCTGCCCACCAAGAAGCTGGATCAGATCATTTACTACGAACGGTACGTGGTGATTCAGCCGGGTATCAAGGAGGAAGATGGTGTTAACCGGTTGGATTTCTTAACCGAGGAGGAGTATCTCGATATTATCGATAAACTTCCGCGCGAGAATCAAATGTTGGATGACAACGATCCGAAGAAATTCATTGCCAAGATGGGCGCGGATGCGTTGGAGATGTTGCTTGGCCGTTTGAAACTGGATGAGCTCTCGTACGAGCTGCGCCATCAGGCGGCAACCGATACTTCCCAACAGCGTAAGGCTGAAGCCTTGAAGCGTTTGAAGGTGGTAGAAGCATTCCGCGAAGCAAACACGCGTGTAGAGAATCGGCCGGAGTGGATGATCATTAAGATGGTTCCGGTAATTCCGCCGGAGTTACGTCCGCTTGTGCCGTTGGACGGTGGCCGTTTTGCCACATCCGATTTGAACGATTTGTACAGACGCGTAATCATCCGGAATAACCGATTAAAGCGTTTGATCGATATCAAAGCTCCTGAGGTGATTTTGCGGAATGAAAAACGCATGCTTCAGGAAGCGGTGGATTCTTTGTTTGACAACTCCCGGAAAGTAAATGCCGTTCGCTCCGATGGAAACCGTGCGTTGAAGTCGCTCAGCGATATGCTGAAGGGCAAGCAAGGGCGCTTCCGTCAAAACTTGCTGGGTAAGCGTGTAGACTATTCCGGCCGCTCCGTAATTGTGGTTGGCCCTGAATTGAAGTTGCACGAGTGCGGGTTGCCAAAAGACATGGCGGCGGAACTGTTTAAGCCGTTCATCATCCGCAAACTGATTGAAAGAGGAATTGTAAAGACCGTTAAATCGGCTAAGAAAATTGTAGACCGGAAGGACCCGGTAGTGTGGGACATCCTGGAGAACGTGTTGAAAGGTCACCCGGTACTGCTCAACCGTGCTCCAACGTTGCACCGCCTGGGTATTCAGGCTTTCCAACCAAAATTGATTGAAGGAAAAGCCATTCAGTTGCACCCGTTGGTGTGTACCGCTTTTAACGCAGACTTTGATGGTGACCAAATGGCCGTTCACGTGCCGCTGGGCCAGGAGGCGATCTTAGAAGCTTCGATGCTGATGCTTTCGTCACACAACATCCTTAACCCGTCTAACGGAGCTCCCATTACAGTGCCTTCGCAGGACATGGTGTTGGGATTGTATTACCTCACGAAGGGGCGCAAAGGCGAGAAGGGCGAAGGCAAGCGATTCTATTCATCAGAAGAGGTGATTGTTGCCTATAACGAAGGCAAACTCGCAAAGCACGCGATTGTGAAAGTGAAGGTGAATGTGCGCGACAAGAAAACAGGCGCACTGGAGCGGAAGATGATTGAGACCGTAGTGGGGCGCGTTATTTTTAACGAAGTGGTGCCCGCGGAGGTTGGTTTTGTAGACGAACTGCTCACCAAGAAAAAATTGCAAACCATCATTGGTGAGGTGTTCAAGATGTGTGGCCTTTCAAAGACGGCCAAGTTCCTTGATGATATTAAAGAACTTGGTTTCCAAATGGCCTACAAGGGTGGTTTGTCGATGGGCTTGGGCGATGTAAAAGTGCCGAAGGAAAAAGACAAATTGGTGGAAGATGCCCAGAAAGAAGTGGATTCCGTATGGAATAACTACATGATGGGTTTGATCACCGACAACGAACGCTACAACCAGGTAATTGATATCTGGACGCGTACAAATACGTTGCTCACCAACACGCTGATGAAGCAGTTGGAAGAAGATCAACAGGGCTTCAATTCCATTTACATGATGATGCACTCAGGTGCCCGCGGCTCGCGCGAGCAGGTGCGTCAGTTAGGTGGTATGCGTGGGTTGATGGCCAAGCCGCAAAAGAATTTGGCCGGATCTGTAGGATCGATCATCGAAAACCCGATCCTTTCGAACTTCAAAGAAGGCTTGGATGTATTGGAATACTTCATTTCCACGCACGGCGCACGGAAAGGTTTGGCGGACACCGCTTTGAAAACCGCAGATGCCGGTTACCTCACCCGCCGCCTTGTAGACGTAGCTCAGGATTTGGTGATTACCGAAGAAGACTGTGGTACGCTACGCGGACTGAAAGTAACCGCATTGAAGGATAATGAGGACATCGTAGAGCCTTTGTCTGAACGTATTGTAGGCCGCGTGTCGGTGCACGACATCTATGATCCACTCAATGACCAGTTGATCTGCGAAGCGAATCAAGAGATTACGGACGAGATTGCGAAAAAGATTGACGAAACCAGTATCGAAGAGGTCGAAATCCGATCGCTCCTTACTTGTGAAACGAAGATTGGTGGTTGCGCAAAGTGTTACGGTCGTAACCTGGCCACGGGTGAAATGGTACAAGCCGGAGAAGCTGTGGGTGTAATTGCGGCTCAGTCGATTGGCGAACCGGGTACGCAGCTTACGCTCCGTACGTTCCACGTGGGCGGTACTGCTTCCAATATTGCTACCGAAGCAAGCATTAAAGCGAAATTTGGCGGTGTAATCGAGTTCGAAGGAATCCGTACCGTGGATACCGTTGATAACGAAGGGAACAAGACGAAAGTGGTGATGGGCCGCACAGGCGAAATCCGAATCATGGATGAAAGCAAAACGCGCGTGCTGATTACCAACAACGTACCCTATGGCGCATTTCTGTTAGTGAAGGATGGCCAGAAGGTAGATAAGGGCGAAGAGTTATGTAACTGGGATCCCTACAATGCGGTGATCCTTTCGGAATACGATGGAACAATCGGTTACGAATCAATCATCGAAGGCGTTACGTACAAAGAAGAGTCGGACGAACAGACCGGCCACCGCGAAAAGGTGATTACCGAAACGCGTGATAAAACGAAGAACCCGGCCATTATTGTAAATGGCAAGACGGATACAAAATCGTACAACATCCCGGTAGGTGCACACTTAACGGTGGATGAAGGAGACGAGATTCGTGCCGGACAGGTTATTGCCAAGATTCCTCGCGCGGTAGGTAAATCGCGTGATATTACCGGTGGTTTGCCGCGTGTTACCGAATTGTTCGAAGCACGCAATCCATCTAATCCGGCCGTGGTGTCAGAAATTGATGGTGTGGTAACGTATGGCGGTATTAAGCGGGGTAACCGTGAGATCTTTATTGAGTCGCGCGACGGCGTACAGAAGCGTTATCTCGTACCGCTGAGTAAGCATATTCTCGTGCAGGATAACGACTTTGTAAAAGCAGGCCAGCCGCTTTCGGATGGCGCCATTACACCTTCGGATATTCTGGCGATTAAAGGGCCTACAGCGGTACAAGAGTATTTGGTAAATGAAATTCAGGAAGTATACCGACTGCAAGGGGTGAAGATCAACGATAAGCACATTGAGGCGATTGTGAGCCAGATGATGCAGAAAGTTGAAATCATTGACTCGGGCGATACCACATTCCTGCCCGGTGAGTACGTAGATCGTTTTGAATTCCGTGAAGTGAACGACCAGGTGCTGGATAAAAAAGTGGTAACCGATGCAGGCGATTCGCAGCGCTTCAAGGTGGGTCAGATCATTACTGCCCGCGAGTTACGCGATGAGAACTCGGCGTTGAAACGCAAGGATCAAAAGCCGGTAGAAGTTCGCGATGCACTTGCAGCCGTTTCGCGCCCTACGTTGCAAGGTATCACGCAGGCGTCCCTCAAGACGGAAAGCTGGTTGTCGGCAGCGTCTTTCCAGGAAACAACCAAAGTGTTGAGCGAAGCAGCTATTCGCGGTAAAGCGGATACACTGATTGGTCTGAAGGAAAATGTGATTGTAGGTCACCTGATTCCGGCAGGTACTGGGCAGCGGAGATTCAACGATATCATCGTTGGTTCCGAAGACGAGTACAGCCGCATGATGGATGCTACAAGCGCGCCTCCTTCCCGTAAGGAGAGAGAGTTACAAGATTAAGCAGAACAAAACCAAAGTCCCCTCTTCGTAAGGAGAGGGGCTTTTTCTTTTATGGCAAATACACCGGAGGAACAACCGCAGAATCAGATCAACATTGAGCTTTCGGAGGAGATTGCGGAGGGCATCTACTCTAATCTGGCGATGATTGCGCATTCCAATAGCGAGTTTGTCATCGACTTTATTCGGTTGATGCCAGGTGTGCCCAAAGCGCGTGTCAAGTCGCGGATTATCATTACACCCGAACACGCGAAGCGACTGTTGGCCGCACTCAAAGACAATATCAGCAAGTACGAGGCTACCTTTGGCCCGATTAAACAAACCAATGACGTGCCGCAGTTTCCGATGAACTTTGGCGGTGCAATGGGCGAAGCGTAAGCTTATTTTTTTGCTTCCAGTTGCTTTTGGAGTGCGAGATATTCGTCTCGTAGCCGGGCGGCTTCCATGAATTCCAGTTCTTTTGCAGCCTTTTCCATGGCTTTGCGGGCACGCTCCACCATTTTTTCCAGCTCGTCTTTGGACAGATAGTTCATCACCGGATCAGCCGCCAGCGATTTTTCTTCGGGTTCGATATAGTACCGCGCCGCCGCTTTTTGAGCATCGGCAACTTTGGTTTGCCCGAGAATAGACTCTTTAGATTTGATTACCGTTTTCGGTGTGATGCCGTGCGCCAGATTGTAATCCTGCTGAACCTTTCGCCTGCGATTGGTCTCGTCTATAGCCAGTTGCATTGATTCCGTAATTGAATCGGCATACATAATCACGCGGCCGTTCTCGTTACGGGCCGCTCGCCCAATCGTTTGTACCAGCGAGCGTTGGTTTCTTAAAAAACCCTCCTTATCTGCATCCATAATGGCTACCAGCGAAACTTCGGGCAAATCCAAACCTTCGCGAAGCAGATTTACGCCCACCAGCACATCAAACACGCCCAGGCGCAATTGACGTAAAATCTCAACCCGTTCCAGCGTGTCTACTTCTGAGTGAATGTACCGGCACTTTACAGCCGCCCGCTCAAGAAACTTGGTGAGCTCTTCGGCCATACGTTTGGTAAGTGTGGTAACCAGCACGCGCTCTTTCTTTTTCACCCGCTCATCAATTTCTTCCAGCAGATCATCGATTTGGTTTTTGCTGGGGCGTACATCAATGAGTGGATCGAGTAATCCGGTGGGCCGAATCAGCTGCTCCACTACAATGCCTTCGGATTTGCGTAATTCGTATTCGCTTGGGGTAGCGCTAACGTAAATGATCTGATTGATTAACGACTCGAATTCGTTGAACGTGAGCGGGCGGTTATCGAGTGCCGAGGGTAACCGAAATCCGTAGTCCACCAAATTTACTTTACGTGAACGATCACCACCCCACATGGCACGTACCTGCGGCACGGTTACGTGGCTCTCGTCTACTACCAGCAGAAAGTCGTCCGGAAAATAATCAATCAGGCAAAACGGGCGCGCGCCGGGTTGTCTGCGGTCAAAATACCGCGAATAGTTTTCTATGCCGTTACAGTAACCCAGCTCTCGCATCATTTCCAAATCAAACTCAGTTCGTTCTTTAATGCGGGCAGCTTCCAGATGTCGTTTTTCGTTGGCAAACATCTGTGTCTGAAGCATCAAATCATCCTGAATTTCTTTTATAGCTTGGAAGAGCGCCTCTTTTCCGGTAACAAAAAGATTGGCAGGAAAAATGATGATCTCCTTTTGGTCGGTGATTTTCTTGCCGGATTTCGGATCGATCAGTTGAATGGCTTCAATTTCCTCTCCAAAAAAATAGATGCGAACGGCGTAATCCGCATACGCGAGAAACACATCTACGGTGTCGCCTTTCACCCGGAAAGATCCGTGTTTAAACTCCGCTTCTGTGCGGCTGTACAGAATATCAACCAGTGCAAAAAGCAGGCGGTTGCGCGCGATGACTTCGCCCACCCGAAGTTGGATTTTGTTCTTTGAAAACTCGTCTGGATTGCCAATGCCATAAATGCAGGATACCGAGGCAACCACTAAAACATCTCTTCGGCCGGTTAACAGCGAAGATGTGGCGCTGAGGCGTAGTTTTTCAATCTCTTCGTTAATCGATAAATCTTTTTCGATGTAGAGATTGGATGACGGGATGTATGCTTCCGGCTGGTAGTAATCGTAATACGAAATAAAATACTCAATTGCGTTCTCGGGGAAGAACTGCTTAAACTCGCCATACAATTGCGCAGCCAGGGTTTTATTATGGCACAGCACTAACGTGGGGCGGTTTACCTGGGCCACTACATTCGCTACCGTAAACGTTTTACCCGATCCGGTAACGCCCAATAGGGTTTGATGTTGCTCACCATCGTTAATGCCCTTTACCAGTTTTTCGATGGCTAGGGGTTGATCTCCGGTAGGTTTGAATTCGCTGGTGAGTTTGAATGGCATGGCCTGAATGGTAAATACAGCAATTTACCATTTTTCTAAACGAAGGCGCCGGATTACTGGTTCCAGATCGCCCAGGCTTTTTCGGCCTGGATTTGAAGCATCTCTAAACCGTTTTTGATTTTGGCGTTCCGCATTTCTGCTTTTTGTAAAAACATGGTACGTGCAGGGTTATAGATGAGATCGTACACATAGTGGTTTTCGGTAAGGGCATCGTACGGAATCGGAGCGAATTGATTCGTAGAAGGACTCATGCCCAGCGGCGTGGTGTTAACGATCAGGTTTGCCTCGGCTACCAGCCCAGGTTGTTTTTCGATGTCTTCGTAGGTGATGACACCTCGGTTGGCATTTCGGGAAACTAATTGAAAGGGGATCTTTAGTTTTTGTAGTGCTTCCTGTACAGCCTTAGACGATCCGCCCGTGCCGAGAACAATAGCCCGCGAACCAGGCTCATTCGGGAACCACCGTTCCAGCGTCTCAAAAAATGCGGCACTATCGGTGTTATATCCGGTGAGTTTTCCTTCCTTAATCTTAATGACGTTTACTGCTCCAATGGCGCGGGCTTCCTGATCAATGCCATCAAGTAACTTGATTACGGATTCTTTATAGGGTATAGTTACATTTAATCCTACGAGTTCAGGATTATCGGCCAGCAGCTTTTTTACATCTTCAACATTCGCCAGCGGATACAAGTCGTAGTGATAATCGCGTAGCCCATCCCGAAAAAACTTTTCATCGAAATACGCTTTGGAGAATGAATGCGATACTGTTGAACCGATTAAGCCAAACCGTTTTTCCATATTATGCTTTATTTGATTTGAGAATCGCAGCTACTTTTTCAATTGCTACCACCAGAAAAACCCCAAGCGCTGCGAAGAGAATTGCCAGAAATAACTTCGGATCGTTACCCGTTACCTCAAGATATGTGGATGGCCACACGCTTTTGTCGAAAGCCGGAACTTGAACGCCCTCATGATTTAAGCGGTAGGCGATGACCTCCTTCCAAGGCCACACTTTGTTTAGCGAGCCGATCATAAAACCGGCCAAAAGTGCAAGTGCAGGATACCGGTAATGGTGGAGAAGCCAACTTAAGAAATGGGAAAAGCTAAGTAAGCCGATAACACAGCCTGCAACAAAAACAAGAATGATGGGAATCTCAAAGCTGGTAAGCGCGGTAATCATGTATTCGTACTTTCCGATCAGCAGCAGAATAAACGCGCCGGAAATACCCGGTAGGATCATCGCGCAGATGGCAATTGAACCACAGAAGAATATGAAGAGCAGGTGCGTTGGTGTTTCGGTTGGCGTGAGAATGGTAATGGCATAAGCGATGGCTATCCCCACTAATCCAAAGAGCACGGTGGCAAGATTCCATTTGTGAATATCGCGCATGATTAATGGCGCAGAAACAAGAATTAACCCAAAGAAGAACGACCAGATTTGGATGGGGTATGCCTGAAGCAAATAGGTCATGAGCTTAGCGAGGGAAAGCAAACTGGTAGCAACTCCTGCAAGCACTGCGAGCAGGAAATTGGCATTTACTTTCTTCCAAAACGCTGCCCACTTGAATGTGCCAAGAAGCCGGAATGCCTCGATATCGAAGGATTTCAATGAATTGATCAACTCATCATAAATGCCGCTGATGAATGCAATGGTGCCCCCTGAAACACCGGGAATAACATCGGCACCGCCCATGCCCACTCCCTTCATGTACAAAACCAGATAGTCGGTAAACCGTCTCAAAGCAAATCGTTAGTCAGCGTAAAACGGAGGCGCCGGGTTGTCTTTCTTGCGTTCCAACCCTAGAAAATGCAGAAATGTATCGCCCCGCAAGCCAAGGCGAATGGTTTCTAATGGGATGAGTTCGTTTGGTGCGATGTTTCCCAAATTTACATTTGCGCCCAGCAACTTAATGAACCACACTTGCTGTGCTTTTTGAGGTGCTTCCCAAATAATTTTTTCGAAGGGAATTTTAGTGAGAATTTCTTGTACCAGGCCCGAGCGCACTTCACCTGAAGAGCGAAACAGACCTACGTTACCGCCTTCGCGAGCTTCGCCAATTACTTTCCATGCACCGGCATCAAGTTCCTTCTGCATTAACTCAATCCACATGTACGGTGGAATGATCTTATCCGCGTCTTTTGAGCCCACTTCGGATAGTACCGTTACTTGCTCGCTAAGCTTTTGGATGTAGTCGCATTTTTTATCGTGATCCAGATCAATCGAGCCATCCGATACTTCCGCGAAAGAAAGATCGTATTTATCCAACACCTTCCGGTAATCGTCAAATTGGTTGCGGATGATAAAGGCTTCGAAGAGTGTGCCCCCGAAATAACACGGAATACCCGCCTCTTTGTAAACCTTAATTTTTTCCTTGAGATGGGGCGTTACATAAGAGGTGGCCCAGCCAAGTTTCACGATATCTACATAGTCGGCCGCCACGCTTACAAAGTCTTCTACTTCACGCACGCTCATGCCTTTGTCCATGGCCATAGTAAAGCCGATTTCCCTGGGCTTTGCTGTGCGCTCAGGTAAATTCTTTAATGTGTAATTCATCAGCGATTTTCTTTTCTGAATTGTTCAATAATCTTGAACAATGCCTTTTGGGTTTCGGGTTTTGGAAAAAAATCGAAGAGCACCGGGTGTCCTTCGAAGTCCAAAATTAATGCATTTTCGAGATAATGAAAGGCCTCTTTAAAGCGCCCGGATTCGATCAAATAGACAGTCGCGCGGTACATCAGTTCGGGGTCATCGGGCATTTCATCCAAACCTTGCAATACAATTTCCAACGCTTTTTCCGGGGTTCCCTGCTCAAAATAGATAAACGACCAGTTGAGCCAGATTTCTTTGTCGTTCGGGGCTAAATGGCTCGCCTCTTCATATGCGCTGATCGATGAGATTGTATTTCCGATTTTAAACTCTGCGTGGGCTGCTGCTTTCCAATACTCCGCGTAATGGCTATTCAGCTTAACGGCTCGGTTGTAGAAATGCAAGGCCTGATACCACTTCTCTTGCTTTTCCATGCAGTTGCCGGCGCCAAACCAGGCCTCATCGTACAAGGGATCAAGCTTTATTGATTTTTGGAAATACTTTAAACCAAGATCGTACTGTTCTAAACCTTCGTATGCCGCGCCCATGCAACAGTACACTTCGGGACTTGGCCCCTCAATCTCAATCGTTTTACGAAAAGCATCGAGCGACTTTGTGTATTGCTCGAGATTCATGTACGAGTTGCCCATGTTAAACCATGCGGAGGCAAACGTTTCATCAATAGCCAGGGCGTAGTCGTACGCTTCTATGGCCTCGTCATATCGTTCTAATTTGTTGCATACAATGCCAAGATTGTACCACGCCGGTGCCGAGTAGGGGTCTTCGTCAATGAATTTCCGGTAGTAGGAAAGGCTACTTTCGAGTTGCCCCACAACATCCAAACAATATGCCAACTCATACAAAGAGCCCTCATGCGTGAGGTTGTGGTCAATCGACTTTTTGTATGCATCGATTGCCTGCTCAAATTCTTCCATGCTTTGGTGAGCGAGCCCGATGTTATAATAAATTTCGTCTTGTTCTTCTTCGTTGTAGAGAAGGGCGCTTTCATACACCTGTATGGCTTCCTGGTGTTTGCCTTGCAAGGATAACACGGAGCCAATCGACATAATGATGTCTACATCAGACGGGTTTAACGTTTGCGCCTGTTCCAGAAGTTGCAAAGCTTCCTCGTACTCTTCTAGCGAAGAAAGTACTTGTGCTTTCCGGGTGAGTAGTTCGGTAGAATATGGAAATTGATCTACTGCGCGGTTAGCCGCCAATAGTGCCTTCTTAAATTTTGATCTATCCTGATAGTATGTGATGATCGTTTCGAATTCCTCTTCATCAAAAAAGGGAGACGTTTCCTGCTTGATGCTTTCTTCAAAACGCTTGATTAATTCCTCCTCTTCGCGCTTTCTGAATTCTTGCTCCATGTACTAGAAAGGTTTGCCTAAAATAGAGAAAAAATGACTTGAGTAAAAACGATACCCTGCAAAACCGAAGGCAAAGTTCGCGATAGATAGGGCAAAAAGCCAGTTGTAATTGTTAATACTTTGCATTAATGTGCTCGCGGTAAAACCCACAGCACCAATTAACTGTATCTTCTAAACTTCGGTATTGTAAGCCAAGTTTGGCCATTGAATCGCTGGCATCAAAAACAATTTTTTTTCGCAAGGAGTTCGCCATTGGCCGGGTGATTAAGGGTTCTTTTTCCAACGCAAATGCCCGTAACTCTTCTGCAGCCGCGGCCAACCAGATTAATTTGTGCCCCACGCGAACATAAGGTGCCCGCTTATTCAGTTGCCGCGCAACGGATTCAAAAAAATCGATATAACGCGCGTTGCCGCCACAGAGAAGGAAGCGCTGCCCATCGGGCATGGCGCGGAGCACCAGCGCAATCGCTTGGGCAACGTCACGGCCATCTACGTAGTTGAGCGTAGCATGAGTATAGAAAGGTTTTTCCTTCAGTACATACTCAAACGTACGGGCGCTGCTGCGCATCGCCAGCGAGGGGGCTAGCACAACCGCCGGATTTACGATTGCAACTTGTAAGCCTTCTTCACCGCCACGAAAAGCTTCTAGTTCCGCCAGGTATTTTGTGAATCCATAATAACTCGGAAAATTCGCTTTACTGTCGGCTGGTTTCGTGTGTTCCGTTACCACCTCGCCGGATACGGGTCGGGGAAATGCCGCTACTGAACTTACGTGAATCAAATTCTTCACCCCGGTGCGAAGTGCGGCGTTTACTACGTTTGCTGTGCCTTCTACATTTGTTCGAAAGAGTTCTTTTTTTCGCCTAGGATTGAATGAGACGAGGCCAGCTGCATGCACTACGGTTTGTACTCCCTCAAACGCTGCACATAACGCTTGCGGATCATCCACGTCTGCCCTTCGGCAGTCTTCATCGCCGGGCTGCCGAACTACTTTAATTACCTGCTCGCCGTTTTCTTTGAGCCGGCTCACGATGATTTCGCCCAGCAATCCATTCGCGCCTGTAACTGCAATCATGCGTGAATATCAAAGTTAATCAGCGGTAATTCGAGGGCGCGTTGATAATATTTACAAACGGCAACTTTCTGCAGCAATCGCGCTTGCTGCGGCTGATGGCAGTCGGACGACACCGCGTTGATAATTTTAGCATCAATCATTTTTTCGGCCAGCCGTTGTACCGAGGGTGAGTAGTAACCGATGAGCGATAACAGATTGATTTGAAGATTAACACCGCGCGTTCGTAAATCTTCGGCCTTTGCAAGAGACATATAATGGTACCGCTCTGGATGGGCCAGCATGGGGCGATAGCCTTGGGTGACGAGCTGAAAAACAACTTCTTTTAGTTGTAGTGGTTCACTGAGATAATTCGTTTCAAACAGCAGGTGTTTTCGGCCGAACGTGAGCAGTGGTTCTTTTTGGTGCAAGTCTGTCTGGAAACTGTCATCCAGGTAATACTCTGCAGCTACGGCAAGTTCAACGTTTATACCGGCAGCTGTGGCGGCGTGTTGAAGTTCTGAAAATGCCGCCAGAATACCGGTAGTTTTGTTTGGATACGCATGCTGAGATACGTGCGGGGTGGTAACAATGGTTTGCACGCCCAGCTCTTTTAGTTGAGTAATGATTTCAAGGGCTTCCGGGAGTTCTTTTACTCCGTCATCAATTTTCGGAATGAGGTGCGAGTGAAAATCACTCACCAATCGTTTTTCTGATTTTTTTTGTTTCCGTTGAAAGAACACAGCGGTATTGCGTTGGGCTAACTTTTTTCATCGTAATACCCATACCCATAGCCTTTCGTATTCACTTGCAGTGCATTCAAAACGATGGAGAGTTTGCTGAACTGATGGAGTTGTTTGAGCCGGTTGAGATGCTGCAGAAATTCCCGCTTCGAGTAGTTTGCGCGTACGATATAAATACTGATGTCCGATTTTTTCATCACCATAATGGCGTCGGTGACCAACCCAGAGGGCGGAGTGTCCAGGATGATGAAATCGAATTGCGTTTTAAGTGCTTCAATAACGCCGTTAAACTCACCGTTTACCAGCAGTTCGGCTGGATTTGGTGGAATGGGTCCCGAAGGAATAAAGGATAGATTTGGATACGGGGTGGCGCATATCGCGTCCTCAAGGTGATATTTTTTTATCAGCACGGTGCTCATGCCCACCTCGGGCGATGGAACTTCAAAGGCAGGGCTTTTTGCCTTGCGCATGTCTAAATCAATTAACACTGTTTTTTTATGCGCCAGCGCAAACAGAGCGGCCAGATTAGACGCAATAAATGATTTTCCTTCGCCGCCAATGGTTGACGTTACACATATAACGATGTTTTTCCTGCCTTCGATGAAGAAGTCAAGATTGGTGCGAAGGGTTCGGAGCGCCTCGCTTACGCGCGATTTCGGTCGATGGATGACTTGCAGCGGTTCATGTGCACCTTTTTTTGACGATTGCGGCACAACTGCCAATACCGACACGTTTGTGTCTTTTTCTACTTCGTGCAGGCCGGTTACTTTGTTGTGAAGCAGATAGGCGATACCCAGAAAAAAGAAACACAACACCAATCCGGCGGTCATGCCCACACCGTAGATCAGCATCCGTTTCGGGGAGACGGGTTCAATGGGTAAGTTAGCGGCCGACAAGATGGCGAAGTTGGGCAGTGCACCGGCTTGTGTGATTTCAATACCCGCTCTTGACTGCATCATTGAGAGATAGAATTCTTCGTACAGTTTGTAGAACCGTTGGTTTTTTGTGAACTCCGTATTTTTTGTTGGCAGTGTGGCAAACTGGGTTTCGAGCGAGGCCTTTCGTTTATTTAAATCCTGAAGCGTTGCCTGCAGCGACGTGCGGAGGTCACTCATCTGAGTTTCTATTTCGGTGGATACAGCTTGCAAATTTTGCTCAATCTGTTTGTAAACAAACGTGTTAGGGTTATGCGATAACGAAACGTTTTTCTTCTGGAGGACAAGCTTTTGTCGTTCATTTACACTTTCAATCAGCGCGTCAGGCCACCCAGCGCTGGCATTTTGGATTCGCCCTACCTCTCCATCCGTAATCGACTTTTGGAACACCTCTAAATCGCGAAGTCTTTTCTGTACCTGGTACCGCTGCGAATCGGTTTTGTAGAGAGAGGAAATAATCTTTCGGATTTCTTCTGAGGTACTGCTGCTTTTGTTGTTGAGCATGAACTGTTCAAAATAATTTTCATAGTCCTCCATCTTGGCTTCTATCTGGCCCAGTTCATTGTTCAGCCAGTTGATTTTTTGCTTGGTAGCCAGCGATTTTTGTTCATTACTAAAACTGAGATACAAAGAGTCGATCGTATTGACGATATCGTATGCTTTAAGCGCATTGAAGTCGCGAAACGCCACGCGGATGGTGCTGGCCTCGAGGTTGATGGGCTCAACACTTAAATTGTTGCGCAGATAATTCAATACTTGTTGTTCGCTGTGTACAATAAAAAAATAGGTAGCATCGCTTCCCTCTTCAAAGTGCCTGGTTTTTTTCAGGCGTAGGAGCGCACCGGCTATCGTTACCGGTTTATTAAATTGAAACGGTACTACGGCTTTTTCTGAGATGCGGATTTTTCCGCCATCGTTGGTAAACTGAACTGACCAATGGGTATCATACAATCCCTTCGTTGCTTGCAGCACGTCCACTTCGAACGGATTCTGTTTGTATAGCTCGTTATCAAGAACCTGGCCTACGTAATAGTAGCTGATTTTGATGGGCAAGGAATCCGCAACCTTGGCCAGAAAAACTTTGGAGCGGATTTGTTCAATTTCGCCCGACAGTTCGCTTCCGGGCTGGTTTTCTACGGTAGGCAGAAGCGATAACTCCGTTTGTTTCTTGATCTCCAGCTTCAGTTCGGATTCAGACTCGTACACATTTTTTGTGTACCGCAGATAGAGGTAGGAGGAGATAATCGGAACAGCGAAGAGTGCCGGCAAAACGAACGCATACTTTTTTAGGAGTATAACCAGTTTCTGGAAGTCAATTCCTTCGATAGGCGATTCGGCTGACCGAAAACTGTCTGACATGCTATCGGGTTGAGTTGTAAAAGATCAGAAGTGTGAGGATGCTTACTACTAATCCGATCAACGGCGATGCATCGCGCAGCCCTTCCACAAACGGACGCCTTACAGGTTCGAGGTAAATGATGTCGCCCGAGTGTACCAAAACGTTGTGGGTGGGATAGTTTGCCACGTCACTCAGATCAAGTAAAATCACTTCGTCATTTCGGAGCAGCCGGATGTTTGATGTCTTCGCTTCGCGGGTAACGTCTCCGGCCAGGCCAATCACTTCCAGCACGGTCATACCTTCGTTTGGTAAGGGTACCACTACACCACCGTTTGCAATCACGGTAACGCGGTTGTTTGTAATCGATAACACCACAAAACAATCCTTATAGTAAACGTTGTATTTTGCCTGCAACATGGTTTCGGCCGCGCGAATGGTTAAACCTGTTAGTGATTGCTCTCCCACCAACGGAAACTTTGCATTTCCATCTTTGTCTACCAGATAGGAGGGCCGCTCGGGGAGGCTGGTAAGTCCGCCGGAAGTTTTACTGAGTGCCCGATCCGGATCAATCAACGCCTCTCCGTTTGCCGCATACACGTCTAACGACAATTGATCGAACGGTAAAATGGTTTGGTTTGAGGGCACCAATAGTTCGCGCGTAGGGCCTTTTTGTGGCATCTTGTCAGAAACCTTAAGAAATAAGCTTTGCTTGTAGGATGAACATCCAACAACGAAAATAAGCATTACAAGGAATCGTGATCGGGCAAGCCGTTTAGCCATGGAAATAATCAAGTGGCTAAGTTAAATGATTTACACTAAATCAACAGTTGATGAAACAGTGGTCATTTCTGGCTGGTCGGTTACGGTATGAATGGCGCGTAGGTATTTTTCGATTACGATTTTTTCGCTGTAGTTAGCCTTAACTTTTGCCCGGCCATTTTCGCCCATTTTTGCCAGCTCGCTGTCGTCTTTACTCATCATTTGCGTCATTTTCAGCGCCAGATCCGATGGGTTTTTTACCTCACACAGCAGCCCGTTATAGTTGTGTTCAACCACGTGATGACATCCGGCCACATCCGTAGCGATGATGGGCTTGGCCGAAGATGCAGCCTCCAGCAATGTACGCGGTGCCCCCTCACGATAAGAAGGCAGCACAATACAATCGGCCTGCTGAATAAAAGGGCGAACGTCTTCTGTGGTGCCAAGGTACTCTACCAAACCCGCTTGCAGCCAGCTATCGATTGTCTTCAATTTAATGCCGCGTTTATGGAGGGGGTCTTTCGGTCCAAGAATCTGAAACTTTGCATTTACGCCCCGTTGCTTCAGCGTTTTAATTGCTTCAATAAACTCCAGCACACCTTTGTCGGTAATGAGCCTGGAGATGAGCAAAAACGTGAACTTATTGTTTCGTTTGAACTCGGTTGGCTTGAAGCGTTCCAAATCCACGCCCGATCCCGGTAGCAAATCGGCAACCCCCTCGGGCACAAGGCCCCGGGATACGAAGAGCTTGAAATCGTCATTATTTTGGAAAAACACTTTTTTCGGATACTTAAACGAAATCTTGTACAGAGAAATCGCGATAGCCGAAACCAGATTTTCTTTTAAAAACACGGTTCCAAGCCCGCATACGTTGTTGATTACCGGTATGCCCAACCAGGAGGCAGCAATAGAACCGTAGATGTTCGGTTTGATGGTATAGTGAAGAATAACGTCCGGCTTGATTCTCCGGTAGGTGGCCCAGAGTTCGAAAATAAGCGCTGAGTCTTTAATCGGATTTGCCCCGCGGCTATCCATCCGGATATTGTGATGGATGCAACCCGCTTCAATCAGTCGGTTAGTAAATTTATCGTTTGGCGCAACGGTGTGGATTTCATGGCCTTGGGCAGCCAACTCCCGGATAAAATTCATCCTGAAATTATAGATGTTCCAGGACGTGTTAAGCACGATTGCAATTCTCATTAGGCCAACTCGTTCTCGCTTACGCGACAGGTTTAGATCAACAGTACCAACTACGGTAATGTCAATTCTTCAAAATTAAGTAAAGTAACCGGGGTTGTAAAATTCAGTTGGGCAAAAAGCGTAGGTTTGTACGACCATGTTGCAGAACAAAGGCGGAATTGTGGGGATTATCACTCCCGAGGTTAATCAGGATGAATTAACCGAGCACTTGGATGAGTTGGCATTCTTGGCCGAGACCGCCGGTATCGCAGTCCGCAATCGATTTACCCAGCGTTTGAAACACCCCGACCCGCGGTTTTTTGTTGGCAAGGGTAAGTTGGACGAGATAAAACAAGCCGTTTTTCAGCACGAACTCACCAGCCTGATTTTTGATGACGATTTAACGCCCTCGCAGCTACGCAATTTGGAAAAAGAGTTTAACCCGCCCAGCCGGGAAAACCGCGTGAAAATCTATGACCGAAGCCTGCTTATTCTCGATATTTTCGTGATGCGGGCACAAACCGCGCAGGCAAAAGTGCAGGTAGAGCTGGCGCGAAATCAATATTTGCTTCCCCGTTTAACCCGGTTATGGACCCACTTGGAGCGGCAACGCGGCGGCACGGGCACCCGCGGCGGAGCGGGCGAAAAGGAAATCGAAACCGACCGAAGGAATATCCGCCATCAGATCAGCATCCTTAAAGAAGAGCTGAAGAAAATTGATCGCCAGCGGGCCACGCAACGCAAAGGCCGCGGCCAAACGGTGCGGGTGGCACTGGTGGGCTATACAAACGCAGGAAAGTCCACGCTGATGAACCTGCTTTCGAAAGCCCAGGTGAAGGCGGAAAATTTACTTTTTGCCACCGTTGACGCTACGGTGAGAAAGGTGGTGTTACACGGAATCCCGTTTTTGTTGTCGGATACAGTTGGGTTTATCCGCAAGCTGCCACATCACTTAATTGAATCGTTTAAGAGCACGCTGGACGAGGTGCGCGAAGCAGACTTGCTCCTGCACGTGGTTGATGTGGCGCACCCGTTTCACGATAGCCATATTGATGTGGTACAGAAAACGCTGGTGGAGTTGGGCGCTGGCAATATTCCAACTGTGCTGGTGTTAAACAAGGCAGATTTGCTGCCCGATCATAGCGAAGTAGCCTTAGAACAGATGGCGGGTTACTATCGCGATAAGGGTTTTGAGCGCATTGTTTTTGTTTCTGCCACTTCCCGACTTAACATCGCTACACTGCGTGAGGTATTGTTCGAGCAAGTGAAAAACAAGCACTTAACCATTTATCCAAATTTTGTGGCCAATACGGACTATTCCGCCATTGGCGAATAAAAAAAGAGCCGCTCAGCGGCTCCCTTTTTTTAATTCAACAACAGCTCCCGTTTTTAGGTTGCCCATGTTTTTCCTACCTCGGCTAGCGGCACGCAACCATGATAAGCCCCCGGTACTGGGTTGTATTGAAGCACCTGAGTTGCCCCAGGTTCTGAGGTGAAGAAGCCCAGCAGCGTGAGCTCTTTTACCATCAAAATGAACGGCCGGGTCTTTAGTTCGCCTTTCTTTTGAGCTTCAACGGCCGGGTCGTGAACGGACTTCAGGTATGCCAGTTGCGCGTCCGGGCTCATATCCACAAAGGCGTCGCCCGCTTTTTCCGCTCCCTCCTCAAATTCTTTTAAACCTGCCAGGAACCGGTCTTGATCTTCCTTGTTGTACACGTCTTTCAACATCAAATCGATAAACCCAGGCACACCTACATCAACGGCGCCCGGAGTATCCGTTTTGGGGATGATTACATCCGTTACCGCCCGTATGGTTTGTGCCTGCTCCGGCGTAAAAAACACAGGCGTAAAATTCAACTCAGGCGTTGCCTTGCACCCGTTCAAGATGGCGGTCATGGCCGGCACAGAAACCGCGAACCCCAGCAGGGTTGCGGTGCGTTGTATGGCTTCTCTTCTATTCATGGTACAGTTCTTAGCGTGTTACAAGTTACCCTTTTTTAATTCACTTACGGCATAATCGGCTGCACGTGCGGTGAAGGCCATATACGTAAGCGACGGATTTACACAGGCAGCCGAAGTCATAAATGAGCCGTCCGTTACAAACACATTCTTGCAAGCGTGCACTTGGTTGTATTTGTTGAGCACAGACGTCTTCGGGTCTTTGCCCATGCGGGCGGTTCCCATTTCATGGATACCCAGGCCCAAGCCATGGCTTGAAGGATTATCAAAACTGCGCACATTTTTTGCGCCAGCGGCATCCAGCATTTCGGCTGCGTCGGTGGCCATGTCTTTGCGCATTTTAAAATCGTTTTCTTTAAATTCAGTGTCGAACAACAACGTGGGCAAGCCGTATTTGTCTTGTTTATCGCGATTGATTGTTACCCGGTTGGTAGGATCGGGCAATACCTCGCCAAAGCCGCCAATGCCAATAGTCCATTTCCCAGGTGTAGCTACTTCCTGCTTCAACTGGGCACCGAGGCTAAGTTCTGCCACCATGCGCGACCAGCCTTGCCGACTGCCACCGCCCTGGTATCCAAATCCACGTAAGTAATCGCGTTTGTCTTTGCCGATGTTGCGGTACCGCGGAATGTACACGCCGTTGGCTCTGCGGCCCGTGTAATAACTGTCTTCAAATCCATCCATTTCACCGCTCGCACCTACACCCAAGTGGTGATCCATAATGTTACGGCCAAGTTGATCGCTATCGTTTCCTAATCCATTCGGGAAACGCGCAGAGATACTATTCATGAGAATAAATGTCGAGCCCATGGTGGAGGCGCAGAGAAAAATCACCTTGGCGTAAAATTCAATTTGTTCCCCGGTTTCTCCGTCCAACACTTTTACGCCAGTGGCCTTGCCGGCCTTTTCATCGTAGATAAGCTCATGTACAATTGAATTCGGGCGTAAGGTCATGTTTCCAGTAGCAGCCGCTGCCGGCAACGTGGATGAATTACTGCTGAAATATCCGCCATAAGGGCATCCGCGAATGCAAAGGTTCCGGTACTGGCACGAACCGCGTTGCTTACTTTTATCATGCAGTAGCGGAGATGTGATATGGGCCACGCGGCCGATGGTAAGCAGGCGGCCAAACTTATCTTTCATGGCGCGTTTCAACTCTTTCTCCACACAGTTCAACTCCATAGGCGCTAGGAATTTGCTGTCGGGCAATTGCAGCAGGTTTTCTGCCTGGCCACTAATGCCAGCGAAGGTCTCCACGTAGTCGTACCAAGGCTCGATTTCTTTGTAGCGCAGCGGCCAGTCGATGGCGATCCCGTCTTTCAGGTTCGCTTCGAAATCCAAATCGCTCCAACGGTAACTCTGGCGTCCCCACATGATGGAGCGGCCACCCACGTGGTAACCCCGCATCCAGTCGAACCGCTTCCCCTCTTTTTCGGTGTACGGGTTCTCCAAATCGTTAACGAACCAATGCTTAGACGACTGCCGCACGGTGTAGCCCGTTCGGTTTTGCACGCCCTGTTGTTTGAGGTCTTCTTGCGTAGGCCGATCGCCGTTGGGGAATTCCCAAGGGTCTTTTGTGGCGGTAGGGTAATTGGGGTGCTCTACCATGCGGCCACGTTCCAGCACCAGGGTTTTCAATCCTTTCTCCGTCAGCTCTTTGGCTGCCCATCCTCCGCTGATGCCCGTTCCAACAACAATTGCATCAAACGTATTCTCTTGTTTGGCTTTTACATTCAGATTCATTGGATTTCGAAACTTTGGGCAGAAATATACTGGCTTTCTAAAATTTAATTCGAGAAAATCGGATGATCGGAAAATAAAGTTTCAAATCCGATTCAGATAAAAATCACTACAATTAATGCCAAAAAGGCATTTTTTGTATTGGATTCATCTCTTTTTATGACTTTATGGCTTGTTTTTAGGATTGGTACAAGTTTTCAGGAGGAGCTATGCGTGCTTAAAATCATGTTAAACCAAAAAAATAAAGCTATGAACATTGTAAAGTATCGTACATCGGAATTTGTGCCCGCGTCTTTCGCTTCATTGGTCGATCGGTTCTTCGACAATTCATTGAACCGTGGAATTGTAGAACCCACTTTTGTGCCCCGCGCTGATGTGTTGGAGTTCGAAAAAGAATTCGAAATCCAGTTGGCCGTGCCGGGTTTGAAAAAAGAAGATTTCAAAATCGAGCTGCAAGACAATTACCTCACCGTAAGTGGCGAGCGTAAAGTGGCTACCGAGAAGAAAAGCGGCACGTACCATGCGCGCGAAACCGTTTTTGGTGCGTTTACCCGCTCATTCTACTTGCCGGAAACCGTAAACGCCAGCGGCATTTCTGCCTCCTATCAAAACGGCATGCTGGAAATCCGCGTACCTAAAGACGAGAAGCGCGTGCTCAAGCATGCGATTGAAGTGAAGTAACTAAAGAACAATCGCAACAAGCAAAAGGGGCGCATACCTGTGCGCCCCTTTTTCTTTACGAAAACCTCCGCTATGAATCGCGTGTTAAACCTGTATCTTGTCTGCGCCTTTGCGGAGATTGAGCATTATGATGAAACGATCGCTGTTGATTTTGTTGGTTTTTGTAGCCTCGGGCATTGGCGCCGTGGTGGGCGGGCTGTTGGCGATTCGGTGGCTGGAACCCGTGGCCGATTACCAATCGATCGAAGTGCGTCAACAACAAGTGTTAGCCACCCGCGCCCCGGAACTGCTACCTAACGTAACCGATGGCCTCAACTTCAAAGAGGCGTCGGCCCGGGTGGTGCCCGCCGTGGTGCACATTCGCGCATCGTTTGGTTCGGGCAGTTTTAGCTTGAATGCCATCGATCAGTTTCTAAATCCCCACGCCCGCTCGTCTGGTTCTGGTGTGATTATTTCCGATGATGGCTACATCGCCACGAATTACCATGTTATTGAAGATGCCACGAATCTTGAAGTGGTGCTGAATAATAACCAGAGGTTTTTTGCCAAGGTGATTGGTAAAGACCCAAACACCGATCTGGCGCTGCTAAAAATTAAGGCCACCCGGTTGCCTTTTGTGAAGTACGGAAATTCGGATCTCGTTGGGCCGGGCGATTGGGTGTTGGCAGTGGGCAATCCATTTGATTTAACCTCCACGGTTACGGCCGGAATTGTTAGCGCAAAAGCGAGGAACATTGATATCCTGCGCGACAGAAATAATTTACAAGTTGAATCCTTTATTCAAACCGATGCGGCAGTAAATCCAGGCAACAGTGGTGGTGCGTTAGTGAACCTACAGGGCGAACTGGTGGGTATTAACACGGCCATCGCCACCGCCACGGGCGGGTACTCCGGCTACTCGTTTGCAATACCGGTTTCGCTGGTAAAAAAGGTAATGGACGATCTACTTGAATTCGGCTCCGTTCAGCGCGGAATGTTGGGCATTCAAATCGTAAATGTAACCCCCGAATTGGCAGAAGAGCAGCAGTTGGACGTAGTGCAGGGCGTGTATGTAACCAACGTTAACCGCGATGGCGCGGCCAAGCGGTCCGGGTTAGCCGCGGGCGATGTGATTACCGCTATTGATCATCACCCGGTGAACTCTGTTTCTGAGTTGCAAGAGTGGGTGGCGCGCAACCGGCCAGGCCACCAGGTAAAAGTTACGTTTCGCAGGGCGGGCACAGAGAAACAGGTGAGCGCAATCTTGAAAGATTATGATGGAAACGAAGCGCCAAGCAAACCACCCGTAACTTTTGAGATGCAGGGCGCGCGGTTTGAAGACTTGAATTACCGCGAGCTGAATGAATTGCATTTGGATGGCGGGGTGCGCATTGCGTCTATTACCGAAGGGCCATGGAAAGACGAAAACCTGGAGCCCGGCGTGATCATTACACACGTAGACAAAGTTGCCATTGATGATGTGCGCGATTTGAACCGCGTGCTGGCCATGAAACGCGGTGCCGTACTGATTGAAGGTCAGACCAAAGGCGGCGCGCGGGTAGTTGCTGGCATCGATTGGTAATTTTGGGCCAGCCGGGGCACCTTTTTTTGTAGTTTTACCGCACATTAATTTCCAAATTCCATGACAACTTTTGGACTACCCGAAGCTTGGGCGCAGTTGCGTATCTCGAATCAAAACCCGGGCGTTTCTACCGGGCAGAACTGGCTGGCTACCCAAGGCGTTTACCTCCAATCCCACTCGCCGGTAGACGGCCAACTGATTGGCGCTGTGCAGGCAGCCGATGCGGCTTCTTTCCAGCAAGTGATTGACGCGGCACAACGGGCGTTTCTGCAATGGCGGTTGGTGCCGGCTCCACAGCGGGGCGAGGTTGTTCGGCAGATCGGGCAGGAACTGCGCAAATACAAAGAACCACTGGGCAAGCTTGTGTCGTACGAAATGGGCAAGTCGTATCAGGAAGGTTTGGGCGAGGTGCAAGAGATGATTGATATCTGCGATTTTGCCGTGGGATTGTCGCGCCAACTTCACGGTGTAACCATGCACTCCGAGCGGCCCCTCCATCGCATGTATGAGCAGTACCATCCACTGGGGGTAGTAGGAGTTATTTCGGCCTTCAATTTTCCGGTGGCTGTGTGGTCGTGGAATGCCATGATCGCCTGGGTTTGCGGAGACACTTGCATTTGGAAACCTTCGGAAAAGACGCCGTTATGCAGCGTGGCCTGCCAGCGGATTGTGGCCGATGTTTTTGAACGAAACGATGTGCCCGAAGGGGTAAGCTGTATTGTGAATGGCGGCGCAGAAGTGGGGCAGTGGCTAGCCGCCAGCGAAGCGGTGCCGCTCGTATCCGCCACTGGCTCTACCCGCATGGGCAAGGCGGTGGGCAGAACGGTAAGCGAGCGACTCGGCCGGGCGTTGTTGGAGTTAGGCGGCAACAATGCCATCATCATTTCAGAAAAAGCCAACCTGGATATGGCAATTCGGGCAGCAGTATTTGGTGCCGTGGGCACGGCCGGGCAGCGGTGCACTACCACCCGTCGGTTAATCATTCATGAAAGCGTGTACGCAGATTTCACTCAACGCCTCACCAAAGCCTATGCCCAAATCAACATTGGCAACCCACTGGACCAACGGTACCATATGGGGCCTTTGATTGATGTTGCAGCCGTGCAAAGTTATCTACAGGCGTTGCAGCAGGTGCGCGAGTCGGGCGGTAGGTTTTTGATTGAGGGCGGAGTGCTTACCGGCCCCGGTTATGAGTCTGGCTGCTATGTGAAGCCTGCGGTTGCCGAGGTGCAAAACGACTGGCCGATTGTGCAACACGAAACGTTTGCTCCAATACTCTATCTGATGAAATACCGCACACTGCCCGAGGCCATTGCATTGCAAAATGGCGTAAAACAGGGCTTGTCATCGTCCATCATGACAACCGATATGCACGAGATGGAATTGTACCTTTCCCATGCCGGTTCTGATTGCGGTATTGCGAACGTGAATATCGGTACCAGCGGTGCGGAGATTGGCGGTGCGTTTGGCGGTGAGAAAGAAACCGGAGGAGGCCGGGAATCGGGTTCAGATGCGTGGAAAGCCTACATGCGCAGGCAGACAAACACCATTAACTACGGGGCGAGTTTGCCGCTCGCTCAGGGAATCAAATTCGATCTGTAATCCGTTTGCAAATCCGTTTGCCAAGTTCTATTTTAGACCCTTTATAATCCATCCATACAACAATGGCAGCCAAGAAGTTTCGCACAGTAATGTTGATTGATGACAACGAAATCGATAATCTCATCAATCAAAAAATGATTGAGGCAGCGGCTGTGGCAGAAAACATCTACACCCACACCGGTGCTAAAAGTGCCATTGAGTTTTTGCGAAACATGGAAAAACTGGATATGGCAGATAAAGTGCTGCCCGACGTTATCTTTCTGGATATTGATATGCCGTTAATGGATGGTTTCCAGTTCCTTGATGAGTTTGAAAAGCTAAGTACATCCGCAAAAAAGAAGTGCGCCATTGTGATGCTCACCTCCTCCATTAACCCTCAAGACTTCAACCGTTCAAAAAAATACCCGAACGTAAAACTTTATCTCAACAAGCCGCTCTCGCATGAGAGCATCATCAAGCTGGAAGTTTAATCTACACCTCTAAACGCGTCAGGTTTTCTACAAATTCCTCATCCATCTTGATGAGCGAAACCGGTGAGAAGTAGTTCACCGAAATGGCTTTGAACTTGGGGATTACCGCGTTGATCTTTTTCGGCTTTTCTTTTTTCGCTTCGCTGGTCGCGATTTTCAGAATTTTCAGGAACATAAGCACATTTTCGCACTCGTCTTTCCCGAACATACGGATCTGGCGCTGAATGGAGTTGCTCAATTGGTTGAACAGTTCGAAGTCGCGTGTCATGCAATATTGTAACGCCAACACCGCCTTCACTTCCATTTGGGCAAATGGATACCGCTTCAGGCTCGTTTCATTCAGGAAGTTGTTAATCATACGGGCAGCCTCTTCAAATTTGCCCACGTAGTAACACGATAGCGCACGATAGACCACGTACACCAATTGGCGCGGCACGTCATTTACATCTGGTTCGTAATCGGTGAAGAGCGTTTCGTTCTCAGCATACAATTCTTTTTCGGTGCCCAGGCGTAACTGCCTTTCCATTTTCGAGATCAGAAATTGGGCGGAGAAAGTATAGTAGGGGTAGTTTACCAACAGGTTGGAGGTGGCATCGTTAACCTCTTCAAAATACTTTTCTGCCTGCTTGTATACTTTGTAATGGTTGTAGTATTCCAACTTCAGGAACTCGAACACCAGGTTGATGTGGTAATACACCGGGTCGAGATTATACGTATCGAAGATTTTCTGCACGTGGTGGAAGATATCTTCAATCGATTCCCCGTCTTGCATGTTGTCTTCGCGTTCCACAAATAGACGGTGAAAAACCAGCATGCAACTCATGTAAATGTACAGCCGGTGCGACTCGTATAACTTCGCCACGTTTTGCATCTCTTTCATGAGTAACTCCAGCCCGAGTTTTTCGGTTTCATCTCCACTTAAAAAGAAGCTGCCGTACTTTTTGAAATAATCGGCAAGCAAATCTTCGGCTTTATCTACGGCCAGCATATACGCCACGTGGCGGTTGTACAATTGCGAATAGTTAAAGTACTCGGGCGAGTTGATGTGTAGTTTCTTCAATCCTTTGTAAACTATGGTCAGCTCGCTGGCCAGATCGTAATCCAAAAGCTCCTTTTCGAGTTTTTTCAGCGTGGCCACAGAAATCGTGCGTTTTTTGGTAAAAAGCACCTCGTTCAGGTTGGCTACTTTGCGCAGAATGTCGGTACGGGGGCTTTCCATCTGCTGCAGCAGATGTTCTTCTATCTTTTGATTTAAGCGAGAACGAAGCGTGTAGTAGGCGTTGGCATTTACATCTAACTCCACCATTATTTTGCTATCGGATAGCTGACGCTCGCGAAGCGCTTTTAGGAGGTAGGCCGACTTTTCCGCATTACTTTCAATCAATGAGTCGTGAATGGATTTGAAATCCTTTTCCGACAACTGCTTGATAATATTTTTGAGCTTAGCCATGTGCTGTAGACAAGATGAATTGATTGGAAAAGTTACAAAAAATATCATCGGCAACAAGAATAAACGGCGGGCGGCCGCGTCAAAATAGTGGGGCGTGTTTTGAACACACGCTTCAATTCAACTTTTGCTATGGATCAGATTTCTCAGGCGATTGTAGATGCCGTAAAGCAAGTAAAGCTTTCGGTGGTTAAGATTGATGTTTTTCGCAGACAGGGCGGTAAGTTAAAGCCAGCAGGCGGTGGATCCGGGTTCATTTTTTCCTCCGATGGCCTGTTGTTCACCAACCATCATGTAATTCAGGGTGCCGACCGGATTATGGTTGCTGTGGCGGATGAAAACGAGATTGAGGCCGAGGTGCTTGGCACCGATCCGGACACAGATCTGGCACTGTTAAAAATCTTTTCCACCGGTTTTGCCGCAGCCAAACTGGGCGATGCACACCAGTTACAAATTGGCCAAATGGTATTGGCCATCGGCAATCCGTTTGGGTATCAGCACACGGTAACCATGGGCGTGGTTAGCGCGCTTGGGCGCACCTTGCGCGCGCAGAACGGAAGTTTGGTAGATCACGTGATCCAGACAGATGCCGCACTAAATCCGGGAAATTCCGGCGGACCAATGATCAACCTGGCGGGCGAGGTGGTGGGTGTAAATACCGCGGTGCTGCTTGGTGCACAGGGCTTGAGTTTTTCTGTGGCCATTAACACGGCCAAGGAAATTGCAGACCAACTGCTGCGCACCGGGCGTGTTTTCAAGGCGTATTTGGGTTTGGCCCTGCAAGAAATTGAATTAGTGCCCCGACTAAAAAACCGCTACCAATTGCCCAACAACAAGGCACTTTTTGTGGTTGCCACCGAGCCCGATTCGCCAGCTTCGCGGTCGCAGATTGAGTCGGGCGATATCATCGTCTCATTTAATCAACGACCCGTACAGTCGTTGCACGAGTTATTCCGTGAGTTATCAAAAAAAGAAATTTTACACGCGGTAGATGTAGGCGTGCTTCGCCAAGGGCAGTTACTCTATGTGCCCATTTTCCCAACGGAGCGAAATTTTGTTAAAAGCCGTTAACGGAAATACCAGCGGTAAAGGAGTTCATGGTGGTACCCTCCGGTCCTTTGCCAGGGGCAAACGTTTCGGAGAGATTGTAGTTCACAAACCAGTTAAACCCACCGATTCCAAACCGAAGGTAAACGCCATATCGAATTTGATTCAGGCCGAAATTGCGTTTGTTTTTTAGCGTAATGAGTTCGCCATCCTCCTCGTACTTCAGCTTGGTAAAGGCATCGTACAACACCCCGATACGCCCTCCAATGGCCACATTAAAACTGCGTGCAATGTCCTCCGGCCGGGTGTCAAAACGGAATTCAATGGGCACTTCAAGATAATTCGTTGCAAACATCGACTTCCGTGCCGATACGCCCAGAATGGAACTGCCGCGCACGAGGTTGTATTGCTCTACTTGATTCTCGGCTACCGCACCTGTGGCGGTAAGTTCAACGGTATCCCGTAAGGTAAAGCCGTTGGTAAACTTCCAGCGTTCGAGGCTCAGCCCGATGCCGGGATTGAAACTGAATTTTGTTTTGCCTAGGCGAATCGGGTATTGATAATACAGGTTTACGGTGCGAGAGCCCCAGAACCCCTGCCGAAAATTAGTGGGGCGATCCAGTGCGCGGTTTACCCCCACATCAATCATAAAATTGCCCGGAATATCAGGGCGGGCTACTTTTTTTTCCGGATTTGCCTGCGACCAAAGCAGCGTGGGAGCTACCGATAAACAAAGCAACAGCGCGGCTTTTTGTATGTTCATTTTTCCCGTTTCGTACTAAGATGAAGAGAGCCCAAAAATAGTTGTTTTCGGTTTGTGCCCAACGATCATTTTGGCTGATCCGATTAATTCTTTTACATTTGCGCTCTCTTTTTTGGGCTCGTAGCTTAATTGAATAGAGCATCTGACTACGGATCAGAAGGTTGGGGGTTTGAATCCCTCCGAGCCCACGTTGAATATCAAGCAGTTGTACCCGATGCGGGCAACTGCTTTTTCTTTTTGGGTACATGAAAAGGTACACCCCTTTTTAGTTTTTACCACAGGCCGGATACGCGAGATAGAAGTAACGATTACAAAGACGCTCACACAATTTTTTACCACTCCCCCTGGGGTAGTTATCAAACTATGAAAGCTATTTCAACACGCCGGAGTATTCAAGAACATTGGGCCGCTAGGAACAAAAGAACAAAAATAGCTGCGAACACCATCACCCGGGTTGAAGCCAGGTATTGAGGCAAGACAAGCACCTTTAAATTGATGCGAGAAAAAGTTACTATAGTTTTTGTAGAAGCTCTTCGACTAAATGGCAATGTCCGAAGTAGTCGGTTAACTGATACTCGGGCCAACGATACTTTTTATCTACTATTATGAATGTATCTTTGGTTAAACCCATCTTGACTCCGTCTTCTGATTCTTTCAAAATCCACAAACCTTTTTTGAACCCGGTTTTGTTTGTTCCGGTAAAAATCCCGATCAGAACCAACCCATTTCCCTCTTTCCTAAGAACAACTACTGGCCTAGGTTTACTTTGACGTGGATCTTCTTCGAAGGGAACTGAGGTAAAGAAAATGTCCCCAACTTCGATCATAAAGAAGAATCATGATTAATTGAATGTGAAATGGTCGTCCTTAATTGATTCAAAATTCTTAGACAACTCTAATAATTGATTTTTCTGTTCTTCAGATAGCGGTTGATAAGCTTGAGGGTAAAGGGTCTTGCGAAGCCTTTCTTCTGCTTGATTGAATATTTTACGACCATGTTTCATTTGGCCAATGATAGGTTTGAAGAAGAAGAGGGTTTCCAAAGGAGCTGCCGACTTTAATACAGCATCTCCCTCTATTTTTCTTTGCCTAATTTTTCCGTGATGCTTCATTAATTCCCTTTTATCAAAGCTATCTATACTTGAGAAGAATTTGGCAATGCGCCTTTCGAGCTTATAATTCAAACGAACTAGGGTCAGCCAAAAGGCAAATGCACCGATTGCGAGTAGGGGTGTTAATACGACTAGTCCGGTTAGGCCGAAAAGACTATTAACTACCTTGACTATCCAGTTGATAGAATTGATAACGGGTCGGAGGACACGATCAAAGGAATTGGTTTCCTCTAAAATAGCTATTTCACTAGTTAGCATTGGGCTTACTAATTAGTTTCTACGTTGAAATGTGAACAGGTAACGCCTTATCAATACCGAAATATATGTGAATAAACTGAAATTGTAACACAAATGTTTCATTTGAGTTTCTTAGTAATTTTCAACCGTCCCAAATAGTATTCCGCCAATATCCACTTGGGTAATAAAATATTTTCCAATTCAGACGAATTTGATTCTCACTGCTGTCTTTAGGGGTGATGAATTAGCCACGTGGCACATCCAAAAGATCATGAGGTTTTTCCCGTGGATACGGTTGTTAGATTGAAGCGCACCGGACAATTTGCGCTCATCCGATCGCACACCTTCCAACAAGCAGAACAAGGCTTTTTGAACTACCTGGGAGAGATCGAGGGAAGGCAAGGAACCTACGCCTTTATAACGATGTTTTAGAATTAGAATGTCTGCTGTTGCAAACAGCGACTCCCGAAAAAATGAACGTACCGGACAAAAAATGGGGCCCACACGCCCCATTTCCGAAACAAACAATTAAAGGATATGAAAAATACTCCCCGAAGAAAGTCCAATTAAGGAATCATACCAATAATCCGACCGAGGCTTTACTCACGCAGCGGCTGGAAGTCGCCCCGGACAATAGCCATGAACGAGTATTGATATTTTGTCGCGACCTTTTCTATCGTTGGATGTCTCCTGACGGCTTCCATAGAACAAGTTTTCAAATCCGCCCAGGAAAATAGAATCCCTCCGAGCCCACGTAAAAGGCCGGTGTTTCCGGCCTTTTTTATTCCCACGCAACCCCGCGATCATCAAACGGCACAGGTTGCCAGACACCGTTTTTTAAAGCCATTAGTTCGCGGTAGCCGATTTGCCGTAGCAACCGTGCGGTCTCTGCAAAGTTGTGGTGTAGCTCGCTGGTGTGATGGGCATCCGAACTCATCACTACCGGTATTTTCATCGCATGGGCCGCTCGAATGATCCATGCGGAGGGATAGGGTTCGCTGGTCTTTTTTTGATAAATGCCGCGGGTATTGATCTCCAAAATAACTCCTGTGGCGGCAATCAGCTTCAGCGTTTCCATTACCTGCTCGCGGTACCACTTGCTGGTTTCGTCAAACAATATTTTTTCTCGGTTATGGATTTTGATCTTATCGAGATGGCCCACAATGGAAGGCGGTGAGGTCTGAAGCATTTTTTGCATTTGGCCGTAATAGTGCGAAACAGCCGCCGGGTAATTGCCGGAAAATAATTCCACCACGCCCCGTGTAAAAAGCGCTGTGCTCATGTCAACTTCCCAAGGCGTATCATCCAACTGACCCGCGATGTGGATGGAACCGATGGTATAATCTACCTGCGCGTGAATGTCTTTAGGTCCAATCAGGTCTTCCAAAAAATCCACTTCCAACCCGATGTAGAGTTCGATTTCCGGAAACTGCGTTTGCTGCGTTCGGATCTCGGCCACGTAACTTTCCAACTCGCCAGCCCGCATGGCCCACGGGCGCGCAATCGGGGTGGGGAGGGGGGCGTGGGAGGAGATACCCCCGCTGCGCAACCTCCGTTTGCTAATTTCGTTTACACTCTCGGCAATCGTACTTTTTCCATCACAATAGGTGGTGTGCAAATGGTAATTTGGCCAGCCTGTTTGTACAATGAGATTATCTTTAATTTGCATGCATTAACCCGATCAATATGAAACCGTGTATTTTCGTTTTCACTGTGTTCTCGGTAATTTTTACCTACGCGCAAAAGGTACCATCGTCCAACCAAAATTCATACCTACATAATTATAATATTATTGAGCGCATGGGTTCCGGGCAGTTGGCGTCTCAATCGGGTATTGTTCCCGGCATTGCTGCCCCGCCGCCCGAAGTGTTAGGGGACGTGTACCTCCATCCGGATTACCGCATTACTACTTTTCAGCTTTACGAGAACGATAAACTGGTGGAGGGATTCCCTTCCCGCTTTGATATTCGGAGCAACGAGTTTGATCTGGTTACCAAGCAAGGCATCCGGGCATTGCGGGGTGACCAGGTGAAGAGTATCGTTTGGATGGATTCCGTAAGCAAGCAGCCGCAATACTTGGTGAACGGTAAAGAGTTTTTGAACGAAGCGAACGTACAGTACACCGGTTTTTTTCAAATCATCAACCAAGGCAGTATGATGCTGCTGAAGAAAACCGAGATTTTCGTAAAAGATCCGGATTTTCATCCCGCACTTAATGTGGGAAGCCGGGATATACGCATTAACAAAAAGAGCTCTTTGTATTACACCGTTGGAAAGCAAGCACTTCTGTGGCCCGGTAAAAAACAGGGCATGAAACTATTCGCATCCAAGGCAGATGAAATCAACACATTCATTAAAGTGAATCAGCTTGACCTTGCCAAAGAAGGACACCTAAGTGCACTGATTGGCTACTACAATTCGCTCACGAACTGAGTTGAGCAATACGTTCTGTAAGCGATTTTATTTTTGCCTCAGCGTCGGCCTGCTTTTTGCGCTCGTTGGCGATCACTGCTTCAGGGGCCCCGGCCACAAATTTTTCGTTCGATAGTTTTTTCAACACACTTTGCAAGAACCCTTGCTGGTAAGTGAGTTCTTTCTGGAGTTGTGCCCGCTCTTCTTCTGGATCCAGCCGGTCGCCCAACGGCAAGAAAAACTCATTTGTGCGCACCCGGAAAGAAGCCGCGTTGGGTACGGACTCAGTCCCCACCGAAACGCTCGAAATGTTGGCCAGTTTTTGGATGACCGGCCAAAAACCACGTACCAGTTTCTCAGGTTGAATCACCACTAATGCCAGTGCGTCTTTTGGGGAGAGCCCTTTGCTGCTGCGTACGTTTCGGATTTGAGTTACAATTTCAAAACCGATTTGCGCCTCGGCGTTGACGGCTGCATCAACAGCTCCCGCTTTTGGCCACGGGCGTTGCGCCAAAAATTCATCCGGCTGCCGGGTGGCAAGGGCTTGCCATAATTCTTCGGATAAGAACGGCATGAACGGATGCAGCAGGGCCATTAATTGTTCGAAATAGCGGCGCGTAAATTCATGCGTTGTTTGATCTAACGGGCTGCCGTACGCGGGCTTGATCATCTCCAGGTACCACGCACAGAAATCATCCCAAATCAAGGTATATACCAGTTTTAATGCTTCGGAGATGCGGTACTTGCCGAACAAGTCGTTAAGCTCAATTACACTCTCGTTAAAACGCGACTCAAACCAGCGCATGGCAATTTCGTTGGCGGCGGGTACAGGCGCAGCGGCGGCGGGTAAGCCTTGCAGCAACCGGAAGGCATTCCAAATTTTGTTTGCAAAGTTTCTGCCTTGTTCGCACAGTTTCTCGTCAAACAACAAATCATTGCCCGCGGGCGAGCTAAAGAGCATGCCGGTACGCACGCCATCGGCTCCGTATTTGGCAATCAGATCCAGCGGGTCGGGCGAATTGCCAAGCGACTTCGACATCTTCCGGCCTTGTTTATCGCGTACAATGCCGGTGAGATACACATCGTGAAATGGTTTCTCATTCATGTATTCGTATCCGGCAATCATCATTCGGGCTACCCAGAAGAACAGGATTTCGGGCGCGGTTACAAGCACTTGCGTGGGATAGAAAAAACGCAGATCGGAGTTGGGCCGAACATCAAGTTTGCCGGTTTGATCGTTATAGCTGGCATCGCTCAAGCCTTCGAATACCTCCATCGGCCATAGCCAGGAAGATGCCCAGGTATCCAGCACGTCGGCATCCTGGCGCAAATCCGAAACGGAAATTTTTCTGCCACACTTTTCTGCTGCAAGTGTACATGCTTCTTCTACGGTTTCCGCTACAACAAAATCATCAGCGCCCGCACCATAATAGTACGCCGGGATACGATGACCCCACCACAATTGGCGCGAGATACACCAGTCGCGCACGTTTTCCATCCAATGGCGGTACGTATTTTTAAACTTCGCGGGATAGAGCTTTACCTCATCCGTTTCCACCGCGTCTTTTGCGCGCACGGAAATCTCTTTCATTTTCACAAACCATTGTAACGAAAGCTTGGGCTCTACCACCGAGTTGGTACGTTCTGACCGACCGATGCGGGTAATGAATTCTTCTTCTTTCACCAGCAAGCCGAGTGCGCTGAGCTCACGAACTACTTCTTTCCGAACCTTAAACCGATCAACCCCCACAAATTTTGGAATCTCGCAACTGGCGTTAAGTGTGCCATCATCATTGATTGTATCGATTACGGGCAGGCCATGGCGTTGTCCAATCTCATAGTCGTTTACATCATGCGCGGGGGTAACCTTGAGGCACCCGGTTCCAAATGCAGTATCCACGTAGGTATCGGCAATGATGGGAATCTCACGTTGAATCAGTGGTACCAGCGCTTTTTTTCCAATGAGGTGTTGATACCGGGCATCCGTGGGGTTTACCGCGATGGCCACATCGCCCATGATGGTTTCCGGGCGTTGCGTAGCGATGGTTAAATAATCGGCAGCGCCAACGAGTTGGTATTTTATGTGATATAAAATGGATTTTTCGCCTTCTTCTTTGTAGAGTACTTCTTCGTTCGAGAGCGCGGTGCGCGCTTCGCAGTCCCAATTAATCATGCGCAGGCCGCGATAGATGAAGCCCTTTCGATACAAATCAACAAACACCCGGATTACGGCTTTGTAGTAATCTGGGTCCATGGTAAAATGGGTGCGATCCCAATCGCAAGAGGCGCCTAGTTTTTTCAGTTGCTCCAGAATGATGCCCCCGTATTTTTCCTTCCATTCCCAGGCATATGCCAGAAATTCATCGCGTGTCAGGTCTGATTTTTTAATACCCTTTTCGCGCAACATCGCCACCACGCGGGCTTCGGTAGCAATGGAGGCATGATCGGTACCGGGCACCCAGCATGCTACTTTTCCCTCCATGCGGGCTTTGCGGATGAGCACATCTTGAATCGTGTTGTTCAACATGTGGCCCATGTGCAATACGCCCGTAACGTTGGGGGGCGGAATCACGATGCAGTAGGGTTCTTTACCCGCTTGTGCGTGGGCTTTAAACACCCCAGCCTTCAACCAGGCATCGTACCATTTTGATTCAACCTCTGCGGGATTATACTTCGTGGCCAGTTCCATGTCAGCTAAAAATTCAGGCGGCAAAAATACGCAAAACCGGGCAGGCTAGTTCCGCATGCGGATTCGCCAATCGGCCGGATAAAGATTGTTGATGCGGTTACCCAGATGGTTGATCCAGCCTAATGGTTGTTGCTGGTAGGTAACCAGGTAAAAGCCTTTGTTCGCAGCGATGTCATCCAGGGCCTCCTTCCGGAGATACCGTAGTGCTTGCTCGTGGTTTAGCGCCAGCCGGGGTACTTCTCCGGCCAGGTGCACACTCATGGCAAGTTCATGCGCGGGTGCAATCTTGTTGTTTTTGATGGCGCCCAACGGAGTACCAGCTTGCAGCACGGTTAGCCGACTGGCCATGGCTTCTATTTCGTCTACCCAGCGCGCGGGAAGCGCCAGTACTTGATCGCGAAACGTAAGCCACTCGCAGGAGAAGGAATCCGTGAGCCAAGGCATTCGGCTTTGCCGGAATGCACCGAAAATCGTGTTTTTGGTCTTGCTGTTTTTTCGCAGGACAAGGCCGGGGGCCGATTCCGTTTTTTTTAATACCGAAATAAAGAATCCTTCGCCCTGCACCTGGCCGGGAAAAAAGCGATAACCAAAAATGCCGTTCATATCTGTCTCCACCACGTTCCACTCCGGGCGGAGCGGCATCCGCAGCGAGTCGAAGCGATGATGTTCGCGTAAGGCCTCCAATTGCTTTTCGTTTTCCGTTTCATTAAACGTACAGGTGGAGTAAACCAAATAACCACCTTCTTTGATGGTCGGCCAGATATCTTCCAGAATCCGTTTTTGCCGTAAAGCACAATGGGTTACGTGTTCGGGCGACCATTGCGCGCGGGCGTCTATATCTTTTCTGAACATCCCCTCACCGGAGCATGGCGCATCTACCAGTACAACATCAAAAAAGCCAGGGAGTTGTTGAAAGTCCGCGGGGTCGTTATGCGTTACCACCCCATTACCCATGCCCCATTTCGCCAGGTTTTCTAGCAAAGCACTGCATCGGCTTCGAATCACCTCGTTGCTCACCAGTAAGCCGGAGTCACCCAAAAGTGTGGCCACGTGGGTGGATTTACCTCCGGGCGCAGCACATACATCCAACACGCATGCCTCGGTCAATTGAAGGGATTGGAAAACAACTTCCAGAAACATCGAGCTGGCCTCCTGTACATAGTAGCCGCCCGCGTGGAAGAGCGGGTCGAGCGTAAAAATGGGGCGCTCGTCCAGGTAAAAACCATCGCTGCACCAGAGTACCGGGCGCTCGCGGGGCCAAAGGTTTTTTTTTCGTGGATGGATACGAACCGTAACGGGTGGATCAGCATCCAATGCCGGAATCAGCAAAGCGCTGTTCATCCATGCACGCGCGTTCACGCTCTCAACAAAGGCTTCGGGCAGCAGGTTCTTCATGCGAATTTGTAACTTGCCAGCTAACGCGTTGGTGCATGTTGGAGGCAAACGATCCTAAACTTACCAGTTGGTTGCCGATTCCCCAAGATTCGGACTTCCCGATACAAAATCTTCCATTCGGAATTTTCAAAACCCGCTATCTCTCGCCCGTGGCGGGCGTTGCGTTGGGCAACACGGTGATTGATTTGGTGTACTTGCATGAACACGGTTTTTTAGATGGCTTGAATCTACCTGCGGGCGTATTCAACCAACCGCAGCTCAACAACTTTTTTGGCCTCGGAAGGCCCGCCATTCGCGCCGTGCGCAACCGGATTTCTCAACTCATGCGCAGCGGGAATGATGAAATGGATGCCGCATCGCGCGAGATTGCGCTGGTGCCCATGGCGGAAACACGTATGATGTTGCCGGTTTCTGTTCCTGACTATACGGATTTCTACAGCAGCATAGAACACGCTACCAATGTGGGTACGATGTTTCGCGATCCGCAAAATGCACTTTTACCCAATTGGAAACACCTGCCGGTAGGCTACCACGGCAGGGCCTCTTCCATTGTTGTTTCCGGCACTGCGTTGCATCGGCCGAAAGGCCAGATTAAACCTCCGGATAACCCTGTGCCGGTGTATTGTCCCACGCAAAAGCTTGACTTTGAGTTGGAGGTGGCTTTCGTAAGTTGCAAAAACAGCGAGTTGGGCAAGCCTGTGGCTTTACGCGATGCAGAAGAATGCATCGCCGGGTTAGTGCTTTTTAACGATTGGTCGGCCCGCGATATTCAACAATGGGAGTACGTGCCCCTTGGCCCGTTTTTAGGGAAGAATTTTGGAAGCACGATGTCGCCCTGGGTGATTACGCTAGATGCCCTTGAGCCGTTTCGCGTAGCGGGGCCGGAACAAGTGCCGCACGTGTTGCCCTATCTGGCATTTGAAGGTGCGAGGAATTTCGATATTCGGTTGGAAGTGTTGTTGGAGACGCCGGGTGGCGCGAACAACGAAATCAGCCGATCGAACTTTAAGTACTTGTATTGGAATATGGCACAGCAACTGGCGCACCACACGGTAAATGGTTGCAATATTCGCGTAGGCGATGTGTTTGCCAGTGGCACCATTAGCGGTCCTTCGCCCGGATCGTACGGCTCGCTGTTAGAGTTGACCTGGAACGGTCAGCGGCCACTGCACCTGTCCAACGGAGAGTTGCGCACGTTTTTGCAGGATGGCGACACCATCAAATTTAAAGGCTGGGCTGAGGCGGCTGGCGTTCGTATTGGATTTGGACCCTGCGAGGGCAAAGTTTTACCGGCGTTGTAGCGATGATTATCAATCCCAAAGAAATTCCGGTGCAGAAACTGCACAGCTATTTGTTGGGTGCCGTGGCGCCCCGGCCCATTGCATTCGCCAGCACCATCGATGATGCGGGTCGGGTAAATTTAAGCCCGTTTAGTTTTTTTAATGTGTTTAGTTCCAACCCGCCCATCTTGATTTTTTCCCCAGCACGGAGAGTGCGCGATAATTCTACCAAGCATACGCTGCAGAATGTGCAACAGGTAAAGGAGGTGTGCATCAATATCGTAAACTTCGCGATGGTAGAACAAGCTTCGTTGGCCAGTTGCGAATATCCGGCCGGTGTGAACGAATTTGTGAAAGCAGGTTTTACAGAGGAGCCGTCCACACAGATCAAGCCGCCGCGCGTGGCCGAGTCGCCCGTGAGTTTCGAATGCCGGGTGAAGGAGATTATCGCTTTGGGTGACCAGGGCGGCGCAGGCAACCTGATTGTTTCGGAGATCGTTTTGGTGCGGATCAAAGACGAAATTCTGGATGTGCACGGCCGTATTGATCCACAAAAACTAGATGCCGTTGCACGAATGGGGGCAGACTATTACTGCCGTGCGTCTGGGCATGCGGTTTTTGAAGTAGCCAAGCCAAGCGAAAAACTGGGCGTTGGTGTTGATCGGTTGCCACCGCACGTGTGGACCAGCGAGTGCCTGACGGGTAACGATTTGGGGCGCCTCGGAAATCTGGACGTGCTGCCTGACCCCGAGGTGGCGGTAGTTGTGCAGCAGCTACCAGAGGTAAACCATGCTTTGAATACCGGACTTCCCGCGGTGCACGCGCTGGCCAAGGCCTGGATCAACTCAGGCCGATTGCCTGAAGCATGGGCGTTGCTTGCGCTTGGCCGAGAATAAAAAAGGCTGCCGTTTTCGGGCAGCCTTACTATCATGTCTGTTTTCTTCTATTTGGTGAACGTAAACACCCACTGGCCTTTTACTTGCGATGTGCGCGTAGGCTGAAATCCGTTGCCGGTGAAGTTAAAGCTGATTTGCAGTTGCGTATCGGTTACGGAGTATGTCATCGGTAGCTCCGGGGTATCCATGCGAATAATTACTGTTTCTACGGGTTCTCCGAATTTCCAGCTGCCGGTTCGTGGCCAAGGGGTGAGTAACGCCGTAGCCCCTGCGGTGGTATAGCTGAAGGTCGTTTGTCCGGCAGTGCCGGCAACGGTTAGCCTAAAGTTGGTGTAGTCACTTCTTTTCGTTGTACCGTCCAGGGTTACGTCACTCAAATTCCACGTGGCTACAAGTTTTTCTAATTGCACCTCTTCGATGGGGCGTGCCGGGGTATCCGGACCGCAGCTTGAAATAAACAGAAGCCCGCCCAGAACAGTCATCATTCCCAAAACTTCACGAATACGCTTCATACAGTTGATTTATTGAACGTTAAAACTACAAAAATATCATCTCCAAAAAAACACACCCCTCAGCACGGGGTTGAATTCCAGTTAAACGGCCGGAGTAACCGGTTTAAAATCCATGATGTTCAGCCGGATTGCATCAGCCGGGTATTCGTCCGGCTGGTTGGAGGCAATCAGTATGAGGCGGTCTTTACGTGCGTGGTTAAGCAAATTTAAATACCAGGCAAAAGCAGCCTGATCGAGGTTGGTGCCGGGCTCATCTAAGAACAAAAGCTCGGTTTGCGAAAACATGGCAAGTCCCAGTTTTACGCGTTGTTTCATTCCGGAGGAAAACTGGCTCAGGTACTTTTTGCGCGCATGGGTAAGCTCCATTGCATCAATCACGTCGGTTACCGAAAATCCGGTGCGCGGCTGCTTAAAGCGGAAGTGAAATGCCACCAGTTCATCCAGCGTGAATTCTTCCACCAACTCCAAATAAGGGGTGGCGATGCTTACGTGCTTGAAGATGTTAGTTACCGGTACCGCCTGTTGGTCTGTTTCGTATCGGGTTTCGCCCCGCGAAGGCGGTAACTGGCCCCAGAGCACTTGTAGTAACGTTGATTTGCCCGAGCCATTGGGGCCAACAATGGCGTACGTAGCGCCAGGTTGAAACTCGTAACTGAGGTTCTTGAAAATCCAATCGCGATTGTACCGCTTACCAAGTTGGGAAGCGACAATCTTCATTCCGCAACCGCTCCGTTGGCAGTGAAGCCTTTCATAATGCCGCGTTCTGAACCGCGCACAAAGTCGAGGATGTAGGTGCGCTCAGAACTTTCGGGTACCTCGCGCTCCACTAAATCGATGGCCTTGGAGTTGTTCAGGCCTTTCAAAAAGATATACCGGTAAATTTCCTGGATCTCATTAATTTTTTCCGAGCTGAAGCCTCTTCTTTTCAACCCTACACTGTTGATGCCTGCATACGCCAGTGGCTCGCGCGCCGCTTTGGTGTAGGGCGGCACATCTTTCCGTACCAATGAACCTCCGGAGATCATCACGTGGGCACCCACTTTCACAAATTGATGTAACGCGCTGGCCCCGCCAATAATCGCCCAGTCGTCTATCGTTACGTGGCCGGCCACTTGCACGGTGTTCACCAAAATGCAGTGGTTCCCGATCAGGCAATCGTGTGCTACGTGCACGTAAGCCATGAGCAGGCAGTTTTTGCCAATTACGGTTTTGAATTTGTCTTTTGTGCCGCGGCTGATGGTGACGCACTCGCGGATGACGGAGTTATCGCCAATGAGCGTTTCCGTTTTCTCGCCTTCGAATTTTAAATCTTGTGGCACGCTGGACACGGATGCGCCGGGGTACACCTTCACATTTTTTCCCAGTCGGGCGCCATCCCAGATAATGGCGTTCGGGCCAATCCAAGATCCATCACCAATCACTACATCTTTTTGAACGGTAGCAAACGGCTCGATTACTACGTTTTCGCCAATCTGTGCTTCGGGGTGAACGTTGGCTAATGGATATTTGCTATGCATCTTTTCTAACTATACTGGCTGTCATGGTTCCTTCGCAAACTAGAGTGTTGCCCACGTACGCGCGGCCGTACATTTTTGCGATGCCACGCTTGATGGGCGCCAGCAAATCGCATTGAATCACCACGGTATCGCCTGGTAACACCATTTTCCGGAAGCGAATTTCGTCAATACCCAAAAAGTACGTCCAGTAGTTTTCAGGATCGGGCACCGTGTTCAACACCAAAATTCCACCCACCTGCGCCATGGCTTCAATTTGCAGTACGCCGGGCATTACCGGATTACCCGGGAAGTGACCCTGAAAGAACGGTTCGTTCATGGTTACGTTTTTTACGCCCGCTACACTTTCGTTATCCAGGTAGATGATTTTATCGATCAGCAAAAACGGGTAGCGGTGGGGCAAGATGTTGCTGATCTGGTTGATATCCAGTACGGGCGGCAGGTTCGGGTTGTAGCGGGGAATTCCTTTTTTGTCCGCTTCTTGCATGGCACGCTTCAACTTCTTTGCGAATGCAACATTGGCGGCGTGTCCTGGCCGGGCAGCGAGAATCTGCGCTTTCAGCGGGCGTCCTGCCAGGCTTAAATCACCAATGATATCCAGCAGTTTGTGGCGGGCGGGCTCGTTGTTGTAGCGCAGTTCGATGTTGTTGAGAATGCCTTCTTTTTTAATTTCTACCGTGGGTTTGTTCAACATCTTGGCGATGTTTTCCAGCTCGTGGGGCTCCACTACACGATCCACAATTACAATGGCGTTGTTCAGGTCGCCCCCACGGATGAGGTTGTTTTTATACAACATCTCCAATTCGTGGAGGAAACAAAACGTGCGGCAAGAGGCAATCTCTTTTTCGAACTGGCGAATATTGGTAATGGATGCGTGCTGGCTGCCCAACACCGGCGAGTTGTAGTCAATCATTACCGTCACGCGGTAGTCATCCAGCGGCAGGGCCGCAATTTCAATATTGCGTGACGCATCGCGGTAGAAAATGCTGTCTTGCACCTCAAAGAAATCGCGCAGGGCGTTTTGCTCTTCGGTGCCGGCTTCCTTTAGTACGTTCACAAACTGGATGGAGCTGCCATCCATGATCGGGGCCTCCGGGCCATCAAGTTGAATCAGTGCGTTATCAATTTCTAGACCTACCAATGCCGCCAGGGTGTGCTCAATGGTGCTGACCCGCGCCCCACTCTGTTCAATGGTGGTACCGCGCGATACGTCTACTACGTTATCGCAGTCGGCATCGATAATGGGCGAACCGGGAACATCGATGCGTTGAAACTTGATACCGTGGTTGGCCTTGGCGGGCAGAAACGTCATGTTTGTTTGCACGCCCGTGTGTAGCCCCACCCCAGAAATCGTGACCGATTTTTGGATGGTTTGCTGTTTGTAATTGAGCATTGGTTAGGAAAAAGTCAGCAAATTTAATGGCTGACGGCACATAAACCAATTCAGTCGTTGGTCGCCTGGTCCTCGCTGGCAGGTACGTGCGTACCCTTTTCGCGCTTTTCCAGGTCGCGCAAACGTTGCATTAACTCCGGAAGCCGTTTAAAAACCGCATAGGAACGGAAATACTCTTTCAAGTCGATGGCGGGGTACCCAAGCAATCGTTGGCCTTCTTCTTTCACGGATTTGGGAATACCCGACTGGGCGCCAATTTTGGTATCGTTGGCGATGGTGAGGTGGCCGGCAATTCCCACTTGTCCGGCAAATACGCAGTTCTCGCCTATTTTGGTTGAACCGGAGATGCCGGTTTGGGCTGCGATCACGGTGTTTTTACCAATTTCTACGTTGTGGGCTACCTGAATTAAATTATCGAGTTTTACACCTTCGTGAATAACGGTGGCATCCCCGAAAAGGGTGGCACAATCCAGCACGGTATTGGCACCAATGCTCACGTTATCTTTAATGATTACAATGCCAAGTTGTGGTATCGTTTTGTAAGAGCCATCCGGTTGGGGCGCAAAACCAAAGCCCGCGCTACCGATTACCGCACCCGAGTGTAACTCGCAGTTTTTTCCGATTTGTGTGCCTGCATACACTTTCACATTTGCATGGATGATCGTGTTATCGCCAATGGTTACGTTATCGCCAATAAACGAGTGTGGGTAGATTTTTACGTTGTTGCCGATGGTAACCTTGCTGCCGATGTACGAAAACGCGCCCCGGTAGAGGTGACTGCCGGTAACGCTGCCTTCACCAATAAAACTTGGTTGTTCTATACCGGTTTTCTGGAAGCTCACCAGTTTGTAGTATTCTTCCAACAACACGGTAAAACTCAGGTACGGGTCATCCACCAAAATGAGGTTCGTGGTAATGTCCTTTCGGGGCACAAAATCATTCTTAACAATTACTGCGCTGGCCTGCGTGGTGTAAATAAACGGCTCGTATTTCGGGTTGGAGAGAAACGAGATTTGCCCTTTTTGCGCCTCTTGAATTTTGGCCAGCATGGTAATTTTCTCCGAGCCGTTTCCCCGTACTTCGCCCTTCAATAAGGCGGCAATTTGCTGAATGGTAAACTCCATAAACTACTCCTCAACGTTGCGTAGGCTAATCTTTCAAATTTACGTGTTTCGGCCAGCAAACGTAGTTTTTTCGAACGATTTTGCCCAGCGCCTGAATATGGGCCAACTCGCTGGCGGCCGAGACTTCTTTTACCTCGCCTGTTTTCATCAAAATCTGGATCGGCTTCTTTTCGCTTACGTAGGCGGCGTTGGTAAGCATGCCGTGCGAAAAAAAGTAAACAGCATCGGCTTTAAGCATGTTCGCATCGGCCACCAGTGCCTCGCGCAGGTTTTCAATAAACGTTTTGCTGATGGGTTTAGTGGAAAGCTGAATTTGAAAGAGCCGGCGCTCCAACAGCATGCGGCACAAGCGCGCCAGAATCTCGTCCGGGTGGTTTTGCCAGAGCTTTATTGCCCCCCAAATGTCGTGGTCGTCCAACAGTCCAAAATGTGTTAAAGCGGTGCTGTTTTGTTGAAACTGTTCAAGCGTAATCCGGTGCCGCAGAAAATACGTGAGCGCACTGCTGGCAGGAAGTGCATCGCCCGCGCGGCTTAAGCTTTGTGCCCGTTTAATGATGTTTACCAGCATGCGTTCTGCACTTACCGCGGTTTTGTGCAGGTACACCTGCCAGTACATCAGTCTTCGCGCCTGCAGGAAATGCTCAACGCTGTAAATTCCTTTTTCTTCCACCACAATTTCGTCATTCACTACATGCAGCATGTGGATGATGCGCTCTACCCCCACGGAGCCCTCCATCACACCCGTAAAAAAACAATCGCGGGTAAGGTAGTCCAGCCGGTCTACATCCAACTGGCTACTCATTAAATCATGCAGAAACTTGCGCTCATAACTGTTGCGAAAAATTTTAAGGGCAAGATCAAGCGCGCCGTTAAAGTGTGTATTTAACTGCCGCATCATCAAATAACTCAGGCTTTCGTGATGGGCGTCGGGCAAGAGTGTTTCTTCCAAGGTATGCGAAAACGGACCGTGGCCCACGTCGTGAAGCAAGATGGCAATACGGGTAGCCTCGTGTTCCTCCGGGCTGATGTCTATTCCTTTTTTGCTCAGCACGTGTAACGCCTGGCTCATGAGGTGCATGGCGCCTAAGGCATGATGAAAGCGCGTATGCAGTGCCCCGGGGTAAACCATATCCGTCAGGCCCAACTGCCGGATGTGGCGCAACCGCTGAAAGTAGGGATGTTGGATGATGTCGAAAACGAGCGGGTGATCGATGGTAATGAATCCGTACACCGGATCGTTGATGATTTTCTTTTTATTCACGTGGCAGGCCGGAGAATACTTGTAACTTGGAGGGGATTTACCCTATGCAAAGATATACCATTTTGTGGGCGGATGATGAGATCGACTTGCTGAAGCCCCACATCCTCTTTCTGGAACAACGGGGGTACGACATTGTGCCGGTGAACAACGCGGCCGAAGCGGTGGAACTGAGCGAAGCACGCCACTTTGATGTGGTTTTTTTAGATGAACACATGCCCGGCATGTCGGGGCTGGAGGCGCTGAGCCAAATAAAAAGCTACAAGCCCAACCTGCCCGTGGTGATGATCACTAAAAATGAAGAGGAACATATCATGGAAGAGGCCATCGGGGCCAAGATTGATGATTACCTGATCAAACCCATCAACCCCAGCCAGATTCTGCTTTCGGTAAAGAAGATCCTCGACAACCGAAGGCTGGTAACGGAAAAAACCAACCAAAGCTACCAGCAGGAGTTTCGTAAAATCAGCATGGCCTTTCTGGATGAAATGAACCACGAAGAGTGGGTTGACATTTACAAAAAGCTGGTGCATTGGGATTTGCAGCTCGACCGGGCCGATAGTGAGATGGCCGAAGTACTGGAAAGCCAGAAAGTAGAGGCCAACGTTAACTTTTGCCGGTTTGTGCGCAAGCGCTACGAAGACTGGCTGAATAACCCAAACGTAGATAAACCCCTGCTGAGCCATCAGGTGATGAAGAAAAAAATCTTCCCGGAGATTAAGCCGGGCAAATCGCTCTTCATGATTTTGATCGATAACCTCAGGTTTGATCAGTGGAAGGTGCTGGAACCAATTTTTGACGATTACTTCACCATCGATCGCGAAGAAACCTACTATTCCATTCTGCCCACCACCACGGCCTACGCACGCAACGCTATTTTTAGCGGGCTGCTGCCGTCCGAAATTCAACGCACGTTTCCGGATTGGTGGGTGGGCGAAGATGAGGAAGAAGGCAAAAACAACTTTGAGGGCGAGCTGCTCGAAAAGCAGATTCGGAAAAACAACCTGCCCATCCGGCACCATTACATCAAAATCAAAAAGCTGGAAGAGGGCCGCGATCTGGCCGATAACCTCGCGAACTTGTACAAAAACGATTTGAATGTGATTGTCTACAATTTCGTAGACATGCTCTCGCACGCGCGCACAGATATGGCCATGATTCGCGAGCTGGCACCCGATGAGGCCGCGTACCGCTCCATCACGCGCTCGTGGTTTGAACACTCACCGCTCTTCGAAATCATTAAAAAAGTGGCAGAGAAAGGGCACCGGTTGGCCATCACCACCGACCACGGCACCATCCGCGTAAAGCGGCCATTTAAAATTGTAGGCGATAAAAGTGTAAACACCAACCTGCGCTTTAAGCAAGGCAAGAATCTGGGCTTTGATGGCGACAAAATTCTGGTGGCCAGCAAACCGGAACGCTTTTACCTGCCTAAGCTAAATGTCTCCACCGCCTACGTGTTTGCCATGGAGGATCAGTTCTTTGCCTATCCAAACAACTACAACTACTACGTAAATTTTTATAAAGACACATTTCAACATGGTGGCATCAGCCTGGAAGAAATGATCGTTCCGTTAATCTTTATGAGCTCGAAAACCGGTAATGGCTAACGGCGCTTCACTTCGTCAGGAGCATACGCAGGCCGTGCACCTCAACGAACTGGCGGTGTTTGCCCGCAACTTGCTGGCTGCGGCCGGCACAGAACGCATCTGGCTGCTGCGGGGTGAAATGGGCAGTGGCAAAACCACGTTGGCAAAACACCTCTGTGCAGCCCTGGGTGTGGTGGCCACCACCTCCAGCCCCACGTTTTCTATCGTGAACGAATATGCATTGCCGGACGGCGGTTGTGTGTATCATTTCGATTGCTATCGTCTAAAAAACGAGTGGGAGGCACTTGATATTGGCATCGAAGAATATTTTGCCTCTGGCCACTATTGCTTCATTGAATGGCCGGAGAAAATTGAGCATCTGCTTCCAGATCATCATTTTGTTGTCGACCTTCGTACACAAGACGCGAATACGCGTCTGATTACCTATCACGCATGAGCGAGAAAAAAAAATCCGGCTTCGAGGCGCTTGCAAAAACCAGCTTCTCGCCTCAGGAGCAACTGGTGGCCGTAAAAAAAGGAAAGAAGAGTTTTGCCATTGGGCTGCCACGCGAGATTTCGTTACAAGAAAACCGCATTAGTCTCACCCCCGATGCTGTGGCGCTGCTGGTAAACAATGGCCACGAAGTATGGGTAGAAACCAAAGCCGGGGAGGGATCGAAGTTTGCGGACAAACAATACAGCGATGCCGGCGCCAAGATTGTCTACTCGCCACTTGAGGTGTACAAAGCCGAAATCATTTTAAAGATCGAACCGCCTACGCTGGAGGAGATCGACTACTTCCGGCCGGGGCAGGCACTTATTTCGGCCTTACAGCTGGGTCATCTCAGTCCGGAATACATCGCAGCACTGAATCGTAAAAAAGTAACTGCACTGGCCTACGAGTTTATTGAAGACAAAGTAGGGGGCATCCCCATTGTGAGGGCGCTTAGCGAAATTGCCGGCAGCACGGTCATTCTCATCGCGGCCGAGTACCTCAGCACCACACGCAACGGCAAGGGAATTATTTTGGGTGGCATTACCGGTGTGCCGCCCACCAAGGTGGTCATCATTGGGGCGGGTACCGTAGCCGAGTATGCGGCGCGCGCCGCGCTGAGCCTGGGCTGCGAAGTGCAGGTGTTCGACAACCAGTTGTACAAGTTGCGCAGACTAAAACACACCCTCGGCAACCAAGTGTACACCTCCACTATTGATACTGTGGGCCTGAGCGAGAGTTTAAAATCCACCGATGTACTGATTGGGGCATTGCGCGCAGAAAAGGGCCGCGCCCGCCACGTGGTAAGCGAGGAAATGGTTTCCCGAATGAAGCCCAATTCGCTGATCATCGACCTCAGCATCGATCAGGGCGGGTGTGTAGCAACCAGCGAAATCACCACCCACGATAAGCCCGTGTTTAGAAAGTACGATGTAGTGCATTATTGCGTGCCCAACGTAGCCTCGCGCGTGGCACACACGGCTACCACGGCGTTGAGCAATATTTTTACACCCACAATTTTGCGAGCAGCCGAAGAAGGCGGGGTGGAGGAGATGATCTTTACCCATAAGTGGTTCATGAAAGGCGTATACACCTACAAAGGCAGCGTTACCAACGAAACCATTGCGCAGAAATTCGGCCTCAAACACAAGAGCATCGATTTGCTCATGGCCGCCCGTTTTTAATAGAGGCCATACCAAAAATCGGGGCGTAGGCGTCACACAGCTGATGGCCGCAGAGAGCAAGCCGTCAGACGCCTTAATTGACTGAGTTCTCTTGTTTTTTGAGCTGGCCGCTCATCCTCCCGAACGGGGAAAACACCCCCCAAAATACCCCAAAAGAGGTATTTACCCATGTTGGCGCCCCGGCTACTTTTGAGGCAGACAGTTTGCTATTTTCTCATTCAGGGTTTTAGGTTTAGGAAGGCCCTTTCCGAGACGCGGAAAGGGCTTCTTTTTTTATTCTCCGGTCGTTTGGAAACTAGCTCAGGGCTGGTTCCCCTCTCCTCTGGAGAAGGGTTAGCGGTCAGCGTTCTCCTCACCTTTGGAGAGGGGTTAGGGGTGAGGGTTCCCCTCTCCTTTGGAGAGGGGTTAGGGGTGAGGTCAGCCCAACTCGCTCTACCTTTCCCTAATTTTATTTTTTGGGGCGTGGCGCGAAGCGCGCCACCGGGCTATCGCTTCTACTCCTCGCGGCCACTCCTCGGGCGTGGCCGCTGCGGGGTATCCGCTCTATCCCTCGCCCGGACGCGGTTTAAACCACAGTGTACACTCCTAACGTGAACCAGTGGCGTATCCCAATTACTGGATTACAAACTGAATCGGCAACACCATGCGCACTTTCACCGGCTTCCCCGCGCTGCCGCCCGGGCTCCCAATGGCTCAATCCAATCACGCGCTTAGCTTCTTCATCGCACCCCGCGCCAATGCCTTTTACGATACGGGCATTTTGAACCCGCCCGTCCGTATTAATCACAAACTCAACAAAGACTTTTCCACCGATATTATTTCGAATCGCCGCCCGCGGATACTTTAGTTCCTTTCCAATCATTTTATAGAATGCCTCGTAGCCGCCCAGCGGCTGTGGGGCAAATTCGGCTGTGCCCACGAAATACGTGGCGGTGTCGTCTGGTTCAACAAAGGGATTCTCAGAGGGGGAAGACCATGTTTCGTCAGGTGCAAATGCGATTTCCGGCTCAAACTCTTCCGCGCCCTCACTCACTTCAAGTTGAATGAAGTGCGTCATGGCTTTGGCGCGTGCAGGCTTTGGTAGTTCAGGCTCGGGCAACTCGCTGCGAATGATCTCGGGCAGCGCGTAAATGAGATCGTCCATCGCCTCGGGCCGTGGCACCGGCGTGCGGCGCAGCGTTTTCCACTCAAAGGCGGTAATTATACTGCCGATGCTGATCAACAACCCCAAAACGAAAAAAGCAGTTCTACTCCGGTGCACATCGTGCACGGGGTTCTTCTTGGTTTCCATAGGATTTGGTTTTGCTTCCATAATCCGGAAACCAGATGTCCGTCACGTATGAGTTGAAAAAAATATTTCCCGCGATGAAGTTTTTTCACCCGCTGTCGTACGCTTTTCGAGACGTGTTACAATGATGATCAGCATCACCAACACCAACACGATGGCAAAGAGCGTGAATACGCGAACGATGCGCTTCAGGCGCGTGTCGCGCTCGTGCCGTTGCAGCACCGCTCCATAATTCCGAAAGCGATCGGCCCCGCGCGCTGCTCTGCGTAAGCGAATTTCATTTCGGCTCATCGTACTTCACTTTCAGATTAAAATTTCTACGTAGTTTATCCAACGCCCGGTAGGTGCGCATCTTGGCGCCACTCTCGGTAATATCCAATATGTATGCAATTTCCCTAAAGTCTTTGTCTTCAAAAAATCGCAACTCCAGCACCTGCAACATGTCGGTAGGTAAATCTTTCATGAATTGCAGCAACTGCGCGATCAACTCTTCGTCCCAGTTTTCATCGCTGCGCTCAATCAACTCGCGCACGCGCACTTCTTCAATGCTAAACACCGCCTTGCCCTTGTTCTTGCGGTAGTGTTTGTTTACTTCGTTACTGGCGATTTTGTAGAGCCAGGCCGAGAATGGCACGCCTCGTATTTCGTATTTATGGATGCTGTTCAGCGCATTCACAAAAGTCTGCGAGCACAAGTCGCCCGCAATATCTTCATCATCTGTTTGGCGCAACAGGTAGTTAAAAATCCGATCGAAGTAAAATTCGTAAAGCTGACCAAAGGCCCGGGAGTCTTTCTTCGCGCGTTCGATAAGGGCAGGCTCATCGGGTAAGGCAGCAGGCATGGCGATCAAATCTGAGTTAATAATGCCAAGATTTTACGGAAGTCACAAGCTGCCGCGCGATTCATTTCATCCGCGTAAGCGAAAGGAAAAAAGCATCTGGTTTTTGGTTTTTGATTAGCTTTCGAAAAAAAGAAGCTATGTATCGTTCTATCTTGTTTGTTGTAGTGTTTGTTTCCGTTTGTGCTACCGCACAACGCAAAAACCAGGCGCCAGCAGTGGCCGCACCGGTGGCACCCCCGGCATCTGCACTTGAAACCCGTGTTAAGGGCTTGGTGAAGTATCCCGGCTTTATCGAATTCTATTATGACGACAAGCAAGACAAAATTTTTCTATTGATCGAAAACCTCGGCACTGAGTTTTTGTACATCGAGTCGCTCACGGCCGGGTTAGGCTCCAACGATATCGGTCTCGATCGCAACCAGTTGGGTGCAGAACGCATCGTGAAATTCGATCGTAGAGGCCCCAAGGTGTTGCTGGTACAACCCAATTATTTCTACCGGGCCAATAGCAGCAACGAGTTAGAGCGCAAAGCCGTGGAGCAGTCGTTTGCACAGTCGGTGCTTTTTGGCTTTCCAATTTCGGTAGAGGAGAACGGTAAGTTGCTGGTGGATGCCACCGACTTTTTTATGCAAGATGCGCACGACGTAATTGGTACGCTGCGCAGCTCGAATCAGGGCACGTACACGCTCGATAAATCGCGCTCTGCAGTTTACCTTCCGCGCACCAAAAATTTCCCTGACAATTCCGAGTTTGAAGTTACGCTTACATTCACAGGTCAGGCTACGGGCGCATTTGTACGCAGCGTTACACCTACACCGGGCAGCATCACGTTACGGCAGCATCTTTCCTTTGTGCGGCTGCCGGACAATAACTACCAGCCCCGTGCGTTCGATCCGCGCGCCGGGTATTTCAGCATGTCTTTTTATGATTACGCTACGCCCATTAGCGAGCCGTTAGAGAAGCGTTGGATCACGCGCCATCGCCTGCAAAAGAAAGATCCGACAGCGGCAGTAAGCGAACCCGTAAAGCCGATTGTTTACTATATGGATCCGGGCGCGCCTGAACCGATTCGTAGTGCGTTAATCGAAGGCGCGCGGTGGTGGAACCAGGCGTTCGAAGCGGCGGGTTATAAAAATGCGTTTCAGGTAGAAGTGTTGCCCGCGGATGCAGACCCGATGGATGTGCGCTACAATATGATTAACTGGGTGCACCGCTCAACGCGGGGGTGGAGCTACGGCAGTTCAGTGGTAGATCCGCGTACGGGCGAAATCATCAAAGGCCACGTGGCATTAGGATCATTGCGCGTGCGACAAGACTTTTTGATTGCCGAAGGGTTGCTTGCGCCTTACGAGGAAGGTAAACCGGTCTCGAAAGAGATGGAGCAGATGGCGCTGAACCGCCTGAAGCAATTGGCAGCACATGAAGTGGGCCACACGCTGGGATTGTCGCACGCGTACTCCTCCAGTTCAGAGAACCTCGCCTCGGTAATGGATTACCCGCATCCGGTGGTGAACATCACTAACGGAAAAATCGATCTATCAAAAGCGTATGATGATAAGATTGGCGCATTTGATAAGGTGGCCATTACGTACGGCTATTCACACTTTCCGCCCGGCACCGATGAGGCCGCGGCGTTAAATGCAATCGTTCAGAAATCATTAAAAGACGGGCTCACCTTTCTCAGCGATCAAGATGCCCGGCCGATGGGCTCTGCGCATCCGTATGCCCACCTGTGGGACAATGGGGCCGATGCGGCCGATGAGTTAAATCGTGTAATGGGTGTGCGCGCCTTGGCGCTCAGGAATTTTGGCGAGCGCAACATCAAACCCGGTGCGCCTATGGCTACACTGGAAGAAGTATTTGTGCCCATGTATTTCTTCCATCGGTACCAAACCGAGGCGGCTGCCAAAATGATTGGTGGTTTAAACTACCGTTACGCCTTGCGTGGCGATGGGCAGCCGGTGGCGCAATTGCTCTCGCCACAGCAGGAGCTAAAAGCACTGGAGGCGCTGATGAAAACCATTGAACCCGCGGCGTTGCTCATTCCGGAAAGCATCTTGCAACAAATGCCCCCGCGCCCTTTAGGGTACACCCGCCACCGCGAGTTGGTGAAGTCGCGTACTGATCTCGCGTTCGATCCCATTACCGCAGCCGAGACCGCGGCGGACTTGACCTTTAGTCTTATTCTCTATCCGGCAAGAGCCAATCGCGTGTGGGAGCATCATGCGCGCGAAGCAAAGCTGCCCAGTTTAGAGGCTGTGATTGATCGACTGGCCGCGGTTACCGTTCGCAGTGGATCGAAAACCGGCTATGAAGGTGCAGTGCAGATGGCCGCACAGCACGCGTTTATCGTTAACCTGATCAAACTCGGACTAAGCAAAGACGCCGCTGCGCCTGTGCGCGGTATTGCGCTGCTCAAGTTGCAGCAAATTCAAGCTACACTCATGCAACGCCAACTCATTACTACCGATGAAGATTGGAAAGGATTTTATTTGTATCTGATTTCTCAAATCAAAAAACTGCAAGAAAGCCCTGAGGAATTCAAAGTAGAGACGTTGCTGCCCGCGCCGCCCGGCCAGCCGATTGGTTCAGCTGCCATGGATTGCGATTGGTAATCAACTCCGTTTATTGGGTTCCTTTGCCGCTCCTGTAGGTTTCGTTCTGCGGGAGCGGTTTTCTTTTTTTATTACTCCGTTAAAACGAACCATTTCATGAATTTCTCCCAAACTTCCCAACGGCTTTTGGTGGCCTGTGGGCTGGTAGCGTTTGCGTGGGCCGCGCTGGCGCAAGAGGCGTTGCCGCCGGTAACCCGAACGTATGCGTTCACAAACGTTAACATCATTCAAGCACCCGGCCGAAAAGTTGATCTGGGCACGTTGGTTGTGAAAGACGGATTGATTACTGCCGTGGGCAAGGGCATCGCCATTCCCCCGGGCGCGATCGTGATCAAGGCCGACTCAATGCACGTGTATGCAGGCTTCATTGACGGCTTTTCGCGCGTGGGCGTAACCAAACCAAAAGAAGAACAACGCGAACGACTGAAAGATCCTGGCAATCCGCCACCCGAGCGCGCGGGTATTACCCCGCAAAACGATGTGCGCTACGCATTAAACCCCGCGGATAAATCAATTGAAGAATTACGGAATCTTGGTTTTACTGTGGCCCAGGTTGTTCCGTATGGTAACTTTTTGCCGGGCCAGGCAGCGATCATACTCCTAGGCGGTAAATCGGCCGATCAAATGGTGCTACAAAGTCGGGCCGCATTGTATTCTGAATTGACCGGTAATCAGAACATCTATCCCAACACCATCATGGCCGTCATGGCAAAGTGGCGCGAACTGTATCGGCAGGCTGTGCAGGCAAAGAACTACGAGTCGCTCTACGCCACCAACCGTGCCGGCCTGGAGCGCCCCGCGAACGACCGCGTGTTGGAGGCATTTTATCCTGTGATTGATCAGCGGCTTCCAGTGCTTTTTCGTAGCGAACGCATTCTGGAAATGCAGCGAGTACTGGCACTAAAAAACGATTTAAAATTTCCGGTGCTGTTGGGCGATGTGAAAGAGGCGTGGCCGTTGGTGCCAAAAGTGAAGGCAAGTGGGGCCAAGGTGTTCTTGTCGCTCGACTTGCCCGAAGAGATTAAAAAAGACGATAAAAAGAAAGACAAACCGAACGCAGAACGCGAAGCCTTGGAAAAACGCAAGGCAGAAATGATTGCAAAAGCCACGGCGCAAGCGGCAGAGTTTCAAAAAGCGGCAGTGCCGTTTGGATTTTCTACGGCTACGGTAAAAGCGTCGGCCATTCCTGCGCACGTGCGTAGAATGATTGCCGCAGGGCTTTCGGAGGATGCTGCCTTAGCGGCACTCACTACAGCCCCGGCTCAACTGCTTGGGCTTAGCGACCGTCTCGGCTCAATTGATCCGGGTAAAATGGCGAATCTGGTAATTAGCGATAAGCCCTACTTCAATGAGAAATCGAAAGTACGGTACGTGATGGTGGACGGTGAACTATTCAAATTAGAAAATAAAGAAGCGAGAAAGGCAGACGGAAAAGTAAATGCCGGGGGTGCGTGGTCGTATAAAGTGGAATCCCCGCAAGGGGGTTCGGGCAAAATCGTAATTAAAGACGATGGCAAGGGTAACCTTACGGGAACCATCACTAACTCCACCACCAACCGCGAAACAGATTTGAAGAATCTGGAGATCGATGGCAAGACGCTTACGTTTTCGTTTGATTTTGCCATGGGCGCCAACCCGATCACGATCAATGTATCGGCTACGATTGAAGGCGATTCAATGGACGGTAGCATGGTTGTGGGTCAATTCGGAAATTTTCCGATGAAGGCCAGTCGCGATCCAAAAAACTAAATGTCATTAACGATGATGAAGAAGATATTTTTGTTGGTGAGTGCATTTGTTGTTACAAACGCATTCAGCCAGGTAGAAAAAGGTAGTGTACTGATCAAAAACGGAACGGTACTCACCATTACAAAAGGAAATTTGGAGAACACCGATGTGCTGGTGCGCGATGGCAAGATCGCGCAAATCGGTAAGGGCTTGGCCGCTCCGTCGGGTATAAAAGTAGTAGACGCTACCGGCCTGTTTGTGATGCCAGGCATTATCGATGCGCACTCGCACATTGCGTTGGACGCCATCAACGAGGCCACGAGTCCGGTAACCGCAGAGGTATGGGAAGGAGATGTGATTAACCCTTTTGATATGGATATCTACCGCGCATTGGCGGGTGGATGCACTGCTTCGCATGCCATGCACGGCTCCGCCAACGCCATAGGCGGGCAGTGTCAAACGCTGAAGCACCGCTATGGCACCTACGAAGCGGATGCACTTGTAATGGAGGGCGCCCCACGCACCATCAAATTTGCGCTGGGCGAGAATCCTACCCGCGTGCATGGCGGCAACAACATTGTACCGCGCACGCGCATGGGAGTTGAGTTTGTAATTCGCCAGGCATTTTCTGAAGCAAAAGAGTACATGGAGAAGTGGGATCAGTACAACAAAAGCAAATTGGTGAAGGGATTTCGTGGAACACCGCCCGCCTACAACTTACGGATGGAAACGCTCGCGGATATTTTGCGTGGTAACATTATCATTCATTGCCACAGCTATCGCGCAGACGAAATCTATATGTTGCTAAAAGTTTGTAAGGATTTTGGGATCAAGCGGCTGGTGTTTCAGCATGTAAACGAAGGATTTAAAGTTGCGCCCGAATTGGCCGCTGCCGGGGCCATGGCCTCTGTGTTTGCAGATTGGTGGGCGTACAAGTTTGAGGTGTACTACAGCACAGCATATAATGCAGCCATTTTGGTAAAGAATGGCGTGGTAACGTCTATTAATTCCGATAGTAACGATTTGATCCGCCATCTCTACCACGAAGCAGCAAAAACACAGAAGTATGGCGCGCTTACGGATGATGAGGCACTTGCGCTCATCACCATCAATCCCGCAAAGCAGTTGGGTATTGAAAATCGGGTAGGCTCCATTGAAGTAGGCAAAGATGCAGACATTGCCATCTTCAATGCGCATCCGCTTTCCGTGTACGCGGTGCCGCAATACACGCTGGTAGATGGCGTGGTTCGGTTCGATCGGAAGAACGATGCGGCCGATATGCGCATAATGCCTGATCCGAAAGAAAACCTGGAGATGGCCACGTTACATGAGTATAACGGGCATAATCACGATGCATGTTTGCAAAACACGGAGTTCCTCTTTACTGCGAAGATTTTTGGGGCATTTAACCAGGAGTAATCATGAGAAAATCAACATACATATTTCTTTTTTGCGTGTGCGCGGTGGCAGCTGTTGCGCAAATGCCGAAAGGCACCTATGGCACATTTGCGCTTACCAATGCCACGATTGAAACGGTAACAAAGGGCACCATTACCAATGGCACGGTGGTGATTGCCAATGGAAAAATTACTGCTGTGGGTACGAACGTGCAATGGCCTGCCGGGGCACAGGTAATTGATTGTAAAGGCCTCCGCATTTACCCCGGCATGATCGATGGGGGTACCAATCTGGGCATCAGTGAAATCAGATCCGAGCCCCGCACGAACGACTTCAATGAGGTTGGAGATGTCATCCCCCAGATCAAGGCACTTACCGCGGTTAACCCGAATTCGGCACTCATTCCAGTGACCCGCGTCAGTGGTGTTACCACCGTGATTGCGACACCCGAGGGAGGTTTGTTTCCTGGTACAGCCGCGCTAATCAACCTCTATGGCTACACGCCAGACCAGATGTTTGCAGGATTTGATGCTGTAGTCATGAACTTTCCCAGCAGCAGCCGCAGAGGTTTTTTTGACCGACGCACGGATGACGATATCAAAAAAGACACCGAAAAGAATCTCAAACAACTGAACGAAGTGTGGGAAAAGGCGCTACAGTACCATAAGCTTGACTCAGCAACCGGCGGCAAACTGGAATATTACCCCGAATTACAAGCGCTTTTGCCCGTGGTGCGCGGGCAACAGGCGTTGATGATTGAGGCGAATGCGGAGAAAGATATTATTGCCGCGATGAAGTGGATAAAGGAACGTAAGCTGAAGAAAGTAATTCTTACCGGCGTTGCCGAAGGGTGGCGCGTGGCAAAGGAAATTGCAGACGCTAAAGTCCCGGTGGTAACCGGACCAGTGATCGCGCTGCCCACCCGCGAGTACGATCGGTATGATCAAGCGTATGCCAATGCCGGCGTGTTAAAGAAAGCCGGGGTGAAACTGGCGTTGCGTACCAACCAGACGGAGAATGTGCGAAATCTGCCGTATATGGCTGGGTTTGCCGTAGCCTACGGCATGGATAAAAGCGAGGCCTTACGGGCCATCACCATTGAAGCCGCTGAGATTTTTGGCGTGGCCCATCAGTTAGGTTCCATTGAAGTAGGCAAGAGCGCTACGCTTTTTGTTTGTGATGGCGACCCATTCGAGACCAAAACAAACGTTAGGCACGTATTTATCAATGGTTGGCAAGTGCCGATGGTGAGCCGCCAGACCCAGTTGTATGACGAGTTTTTGAAACGTGAACCGGGGGCGACGAGGGATTGAGGAGTATTCCGAAAACGTTTGCGGAATCCCCGCGAAAGCCAGCTCTCGCGAATACGATTACCATGTTGGTAAACCACAAGAGCGGGTAATGATTGAGGTAGTTAGGAGGTAACCAACTTCCTCAATTTTTTATTGCGATTATTTTGTTTCGCTTCCTGAATTTGTTGGGCATCGTTTCGTTTCTTTGCAAGCTAGAAAAACCTAAATCTTGTTTGAACATGCGATCTCGTTTGTTTTTGGCCGTTCTTGTAATGTTTCCGCTGTTTGCTCAGTCCCAAGCCATTGGAGACTATCGTACAAACGCAACGACCTTAAACTGGAACGCAACGGCCAGTTGGCAGCGGTGGGACGGGGCAACCTGGGTGAGTAACCCAGGCCAGGGTTTTCCGGGGCAAAATGCAGGCACCGGCACGGTTACCATTCAAGCAGGACATACCGTTACACTCAACGTTTCTCCAACGCAGGCCATCGGTACCCTGATCATTACCTCGACTGCAACGTTAACTTCCGGCGCTCAAACGCTTCTCGTCACCGGGAACTTCGAAAATAATGGCGGCACGTTTACACCAGGCTCTGGCACAGTCACGTTTAACGGCACGACTGACCAAGCGATTACTGGCACGGTCGTCACCCAGACGTTCAATAACATTACTGTCAATAAGTCAAGTGGCGCTTTGAGCGTGAGCGGCAGCACCACCACGGTTGTGGCAAACGGCTCAATCATCCTTACTTCAGGAACCTTCAATGCCCCTTCCAACTTAAATGTTGGAGTAAATTTTACCAATAACGGCGGCACGTTCGTTCCCGGCGCGGGAACGGTTACATTCACTGGAAGCGGTGCTCAAGCGATAAATGGATCGGCACCCACACAGACTTTCAACGTCCTAGTCATAAATAAATCTGGTGGCACATTAACGGGCACGACGGCCACCATTAATGCCACGAACATCACACTTACAGCAGGAACATTTGCCGCGGGAGCAAATACGAATGTAGGTGGAGACTTTACAATTAACGGGGGAACATTTACACCCGGTGGGAATACGGTGACCTTCAATGGCGCGGGTGCGCAGGCCATCAATGGTACCCTCACCCCACAGCCCTTCAATAATGTTGTAATTCAGAAAACGGCTGGTACGTTGAGTGTGGTTGGCGCTATTACGCTCAATATAGCCGGTAATTTTACGAACAATGCCAGCACAGTTGATACGGGAGTCAGTACGATCGCTTTCGTTGGTGGAGCCACTCATCAAATTAACGGAACTGTTACAACCCAGACATTTAACAATTTGGTGGTGAATAAATCTGGGGGTACGTTATCTGTTGGTGGCAGTACTGGTACGCTAAATGTCGTAAATTTTACACGTACGGCAGGCACCTTCACCGCACCAGCCACGATGAACGTGACTGGAAATTTCGTTCTCACTGCAGGCATCTATAACGCTGGTGTGAACACAAACATTGGTGGAGACTTCACGAACAATGGTGGAACGTTTGCGGCCGGTGGGAATACAGTCACCTTCAACGGCGCGGGCGCGCAGGCGATTAATGGTTCATTGTCACCTCAGCCTTTTGCGAATATCGTTATTGCTAAGTCGGGCGGCACATTAAGTATTGTTGGCGCTATCACGCTGAACGTAACGGGTAACTGGACAAACAATAACTCCACAGTAGTCCCCGGGGTGAGCACGGTAAACTTCAACGGCACCACCGGGCCTCAACAAATAAACGGAACGGCAGTAAGCCAGACGTTTAATAACCTTACAGTGAACAAGTCCGGCACCCCACCCTTGACGTTGTCGGTGGGCGGAAGCACTACAACCATTGATGTTGCCACGCTCACACTGACAGCGGGAACGTTTAATTCAGGCACGAATACGAATATAACGGCCGACTTTGTCGCTAATGGCGGTACTTTTTCCGCGGGGACAAACACCGTCACTTTTTCTGGTGCCGGTGCAAAAAGCATCACGGGTACGAGCGCGGCAACTACAACATTCTTTAACGTGGAAATCACCGGCGGAACGGTACTTTTCGGCTCTAATTCCTCCAATGCCCGCACGGTCAGCATCACAAACAACCTGACGGTTTCTGCTGGTTCGCTGCTGTCAGGCCCCACCGCGAGTCAAGCCCACACCATCAACCTCACCGGTAACCTTGTCAACAATGGTACCATGAACTTTTCTGATAACGGGGCGACCGCTCAGCGCCTGATTTTCACCGGTGCCGGCGCAAAGACATTGAGCGGCACTGGATCGTCAACGGTTCACAACTTGGGCATGAGTACCGTTGGTGCGGCTCCGCTCAACATAAATACTAACCTTAGGGTCAACGGTACGTTGGACTGGACCACGGATGGGTTGTTGATTCTCGGTGCCGCGGATGTGACGTTTGGCGGTGCGGCCTTGGTCACAGCTCCAACGGCGACTCGATATATCCGTTCCGATGGCACGTCTAGTGCGACCGGGCAGGTCATCAAAATAAGCGATGGTACCACCGCGAGTTGGCAGTTTCTTTTCCCAATCGGCACCACCGTTGGCGGCTATTCGCCAGTGAACATGACCGCCCCCACTACAACTATCACCAATGCACCCACGATTAACAGCGCATTAGCTGCAAAAGCAATTATTGGCCCGGACGAGCCGGGCAAGCTCAAACGTGTGTTCCGGCTCCGGGTAACGGGCAACGGCATTGCCACCACAACGTTTACAAATGCCCGATTCAATTATTACAGCCCAACAGATGTTTCTGGTGTGGAGCCCATTGCGAGCTACAACACGTTTTGGTACCAGCGAGAATCGAACGGCATTTGGACGCGTCCGGGCGGCCCCGCCCCCGGCGTCACTGCTACCGCTCCAACGCTGTCGGTTTTCACAGCGCCGGCATCTGCTCGGCCGCTTGTAAATGATACTTACTATTTTACCATCGGTACGCCCAACGCCTATGGCACTACCTGGTACAGTTATCAGTCCGGTAATTGGAGCGATCCCACCACGTGGACAACCGATGGCAGCTCGTTTCCGCTTTACGTTAACCCTGCCCCGGGTTTAATACCCGGTCCCTCGGATGACGTAGTGATCAAATCGGGTCAAATAGTAACGATGGATATCAACAACGCGCAGGTGAACTCGATTAATGTGATCGGCACGCTGAACGTAGCCGCCACCACAGGTCATCAGTTTACGGATATCTCCGGAACGGGTAGAATTCGAATTGCAGGTGCTGTTGATAATTTTCCTGGTGGTGCTGCCACCAACTTTGCTGATGTCGCGGTTGGAGGCACACTGGAAATAAATGGCGCTAATTTGGTACTGAATGTGCCGCGCACCTTCAAGAACGTAGTAGTAAACATGAACTCTACTTCGAGTACCGTTGTATTGAAAAATAATCTCACGGTTAATGGAGACCTCACGATTTCGCAAGGGCTATTCCAATTTGAAGACGCTGCTGCACCTGCTAACCGAACGCTAACGGTTAATGGACATACAACGGTTGCCGCAACCGGGGGTATTCGTGTAGCAAGCACGAATAACAGACACGAGTTTGACTTGTTTGGCGATTTTGTAAATAATGGTACCGCTTATTTCACCAATCGGGTAACACCCAATTACGCTGCCGAGGCAACGGATGGAATTGTGGACGTAAATTTTCGCAGTAGCAGCCGCGATCAACTGGTAGCTTGTAATGGTGTAACCCGTTTTTATCGGCTCGAAATTAATAAAGGCAGCGATGATACGTACACGGTTTCACTTTCGGCCGCTGACCCCACGCATTTTGCACTTTTAGGTTTTGCAAATCAAGGTCATGGTTCGGTTGCCCAATTGGCGAGCAATGTCAATGCATTAGGATTGATTTTTGGCACCGTTGAAATAGGGTCTAATGTGGCTATTCCGGTGTTAAGCACTGACGGTAACTACAATATTTCTGTTGGCGCTCAATTGTGGATCAACGGAGGCACTTTAAACAAAAATGCGGGTAATTCCCTTGTTCCGTATGGCAGATTGCGGGTTACTTCCGGTGTGTTAACCGCAAACGTCTCGGCAGGCATCACCACCCGCGATGGTGGGTCTATTTTGGTTGAGGGCGGCTCGGTTACAACGAATCAAATTCGCACGTCAGTGCTTGGCTCGGCCAATGTTGGCTCGTATACACAATCCGGCGGAACCGTTACCGTAGACGGAGGCGGCCCAGGGGGCACTGGGTTAGATTTTTATGTATTTAGCCTCACATACCCCGGTAATGTGTTTAATATGAGCGGGGGTGATTTGATCGTGCGCGGTGCCCGAGCCGGGACTGGCGGTACGCGCGGTGCAATCTACATCAACAGCGACCCGGGTAACATTTCTGTAACCGGTGGCAGGGTAATTTTTGAAATCAGCAATGGTAATGTTTACCGAGTAACGTCTCGGGCACCTTTTTGGAACGTGCTGATGAGGCGCACGGCCGGTGCGGCCACTGTAGTGGAATTGAATTCCGGTGAGTCTGGGACTGGCGGAGGGCTTACGGCTATCAGCAGTATCCAGCCGTTGCAAGTTTTGAATGATTTGGTGATCGAGAGCCCGATCAACTTCGTCACAAACAATGCTGATGTAGTTGTTTCTGGTAATTTCGAAATTCAAAACGGAGCTACCTATACGCCCGGTACCAACACCACAACCATGAGTGGCGGGGGTGTGGGGTCACTCATCTTCGGCGATACTACTGCCACCCAGGTTTTCAATAACCTGACGATTAACAAAGCGAGTGCAACAAACGAGGTGGTAGTGGCCGGGGGGCGTCCGGGCCCCGTAAATGCAGCGCTCCAGGTAAACGGAACGCTATCGGTTTTGCGCGGTATTTTTGATTATGGCGCCTTTGTTGTTGCGGCACAAGGGAATCTCAGTTTGGCAAATGGTGTATCGGTTGGAAAGACGGCCAGCATAGGCCGCTTACTAATGAACGGGGCCGCTGCGCAGTCCATCAATTCGTCTGTAGCCACCATTCACAATCTCGAGCTGAACAACACCAACAACGTTACGCTAACGAACAATAATCTCACCATTTTGGGTACGTTAACGTTAACGAACGGTGTTTTTGATATTGGTATCTATCGGTTGACGATCGGTTCATCGGCAAATCCTGCTGCCGCGATTAGTGGGTCGGGATTTGGTTCAACCAAGATGATTCGATTGGCAGGAAATGCATCGGACGACGGTCTTGAATTGTATTTGGATGCAAACGAGACCTTGCAGTACCCTATTGGGACCAATGCAGGCGGCCTATCTCGATACACACCGGTTACAGCAGTATTTCAAAATTTTTCGGATGATGGTTTTGTGCGCATTAGTTTGGGTGATGCAGAGTTACCCACATCAAACGGTGCCGCAGGCGCAAATACAATCCTCAGCTATTATTGGCGGGTGCAACACACAGGGTTTACTGTGCTGCCGCGAGTAACTTCTTACACGTTTAATGCCGATAACTTCGATGACCCGGACGTTGGTGCGGGCGGATTGGCTGCGGGTTTTGTGCCGGGAAAGGTGTTGGATGTTTCACCGTTTACTAGGTCAGCCGAAGTGATCGGAAACATTTCTTCGTTTGCGATTACTTTTAACGGTAATACAGGTTCAGGCGCTACACCATTTAATCTAGAGGCAGCAAACTATACCGCGGGCACTCCCGCACGCTTCACCGGCTCGCCTACGGTGTACTACAGCAGATCCGCGGGCGCCACCGGCTTCCCCGGGCTAAATTGGCACGACGGTAATTCGTGGTCGTTCGTATCGCATACTGGGCCTGCAGCCGGGTCATTCCCTACAGCGGGGAGCATTGCGATTATTGGATCTGGAAATACAGGCGCAAACAACCATCACTCGGTAAACGTAACGGCCATGAACGCAGTAGCGGCGGAGCTTATTTTTGTAGCTGTACCACCGGGCACATTCCAATCGCGCTTAACCGTTCAGCCAAACCGAAACATCACGTTTGGCAGAGTAAGCGGCCCTGGCACCGTGATGATCCGGGTAAATACAACCCAACAACCGGTAGTAACGGGCGATTTTGGTGACTTTGCTCTGGAGGCTACAAGTCAATACAATTACACTTCTACGCAGGATGCGGTTACACCTATTGTGTTACCAACTAACCCCACAGTATTTCCCAACCTTCGGTTTGAGGGTGGCGATGCGGGTGGCGGCACCGAGCGCCGCATGACGATCCCGGCGGATATCATCGTACGAAGAAACATTAACATCGACCGCTCTGCCAACTTTGTGCTGGGTGGTAATGTGACTGTGACCAATGATGTTTTATTTAATGATGGAACCCAGGGACGCATCGAGTTTCCGAGTACGGGTGCTAACCTTACCTTCTCCATTGGGCAGGATCTGCTGCTCCGTGCGGGGGGCGGCACCAATAACTTCGTGGTGAATAACACCACGCCCTCATCGTTGCGCCATCGGTTACAGGTTGGGCGAAACATTACGATCAGCAATGGTAACCTGACGCTATTTAATGGTACAGGCACGGCCAATAATGCAACACTCGAAGTGAATGGTACCGTGAATGGCGTATACACGAACACTGCTGGAACGACACCGAGCCTTTTCCGCCTCGTAGTAAACAAGGGTAACTCAGTGGCCACCACCTTCACGTTATCGAACAACATGACGCTGAATGGACCCTTTGACGGGGCGGTTAAGCCATTGGAACTGCAAAACGGCTTACTGGTTTTGAATAATGCCACGATTGATTATACGCTTACTTCGGGTGGTGGTGATTTTAGAATACCCGGTACGGCCGGATTGGAGGTACGATTGGGAGCTGCTCGAACCACTTCCACCAGTACGGATGCAAATATCGTTTTGGATGGCCTCTTGCGTGTGAGCGGCGGTACGGTGGATATCAATGGTGGAGGTGCAACGGATTCGAATTTCATCCAATACACTAATTCCGGTAACGCATCCATTGACGTAACCGCTGGTACGTTAACAGTTGCAGGGCAGGTGCGAAGAGACCTTACCAGCGCAACGGGCATTTTGAGGTATTCACAATCGGGTGGCACAGTACTCGTGGGTAACGAGGCTGCGCCTGTGAATCTTCGCGGTGTCTTTGAAGTGCTTAATCCGGGTAGCCAATTCAATCACTCTGGTGGATCGTTCACAATTGTGCGAGGAAATGGCAGTGCAACTGTCCCTTCATTTTGGCTTGAGCCAGGCTCCAGCACCGTTACCGCTGGTTCAACGATTACGCTGGGTAACGGCACAACACCCGCAGGCACGATCGGCATTCAGTCCATCCCCGCTTTGAATAACCTGACTATTGCGGGAGCGGCTGCCAACACGCCACAAATCAGTTTGTACACCCTTCCGCTTACCGTAACCGGAAATGTAATTGTAGCGACAGGGAACACCTTGAACGCGTTGGGTCGAGACTTGACAATTGGCGGCAACTTTACGGTAAATGGAACTTACACTTCGGGCACCAATACTACTATTTTCAATAACACAGCGGCGGCAAATATTGGTGGTGCGCTATCGGTTTTAGCATTCCATAATTTTACAAAAACCGGCAGCGGTGTACTTACGTTGGCCAGGGATATTTCGATCGGTCGCGATTTGCGCGTAAGCGCTGGCGAGTTGGCCACCGGTGCCTTTTCTGCCTCACTGTTGCGTCACGCGGAAGTGGATGCTACAATTTCAAGTACGAGCGGTAGCGGATTAATTTTCGCAGGAACATCCCTAGAGCAGCGACTTACCCGATCGGCTTCTGGCACGGGCACCCTGGGTATCGTTACCATCAACAATCCAAACGGTGTGATCATCCCGGATGGCAATGGGTATGATTTTGCGGTGACAAATAATCTTCGGTTACAATCCGGGGTTTTTGATATCGGTGGCAGTTTGTTGTCGCTGGGCGAAACTGCTCTGATCACGCCGGTAAATCCATTTTCTGGAGCCAATCTCATTCAGACGAATAGTTCGTTCACAGACAAAGGCGTTCGCAAACGCTTTCCATTGAATTACACCACCGATTTTGTATTCCCGGTCGGTCAGTCGAACTACACGCCCGTTACCTTTAATTTCGGTGGAGCAAACACAACGGGTACATCTGGTACACCTACCATCACCATACGCCCGACTAATCGAGCGCATCCTGTGATCGTGGATGGCCCTCCTGCTCCCGCGAATGATACAGATAACGTATTGCAGTATTACTGGATTGTGAGTGCTTCGGGGATTTCCAATACATTCCGATCTACCATGACGCTGCAATATACTCAGCCCTTGGTGGCTATTGAATCTGGATTTGATGAAGAACTCGATTACATCGCCGCACGAATTCTGACCGATCCGGTAATCAATCCTACACTGAATATTCAGAAGTTTTCCGCAGCTGAAGTGGATGCGGCAAATAATCGGATTACATTTTCATTTGCTACGGTGAATGATCAGCGTGACATTACAGGTGATTACTTTGCCGGTGTGGATCCGGCTATCCCTAGCAATGTGCGTACGTATACCACGGTCACCTCTGGCAACGTGGGGGATAACATTTACAATGTTCCGGTATTAGGGGGTATTTCAGGGTCTCGCGTGATTGTCTCTCCGGGGCACAACGTTACATTTAATACCGGGTCGGTAATCCTATATCAAACGGTAATAAACTCGGGTGCGCAAATTACAATACCTAGTGGCTCAATTGGAAACAGTTTGGGTACCGTGTCGGGCACGGGCAATCTTGCCATCAATAGCGATGACATAAGCGCGGTTTTACCGGCTGCTGAATACGACACTTTCTTTTCATGTGCAGGTGGCGGCCTGATCTTTGGAGGTAGTGGCAGTTATGAAATACTCGGGGGCATTATCGCACTGAGAAATCTTACATTAAACGGCATTGGAGATAAGTCATTGGCTAATAATGACGTTACGATTTGCGAGGATCTCACGATCAACAACGGTGCGTTATTTAATTCGTCCAATCGGGCGATCACTGTACAACGAGATGTATTCTTGAATAACGGAACAATTAATAACTCTGCGGGCACACTTACCATTACGCGCGATTTCACACAAGGAAATGGCGCATTTAATGGGGGCACTGGCGGTACAAAAACGATAGGGAGAAATCTCGTTGTAAACGGAGGGACATTTACACCCGGATCGGGCACAACAAATTTGATTCGAGTAAATGGGAACATGACGGTGGCAAGCGGCGCAACTATTGTCACCGGTTTGGGTGGCGCAACCGGTCAGCGGTTCTTATTTGGCGGCACTACCCCTCAAGTCATCACCGGATCGTTTACCGGAGGCCGGGCGTTCAATCGACTTGAGATAAACAATAGCGCTGGGCTCACGCTTGTTGGTAACGTGACGATCGCCAATCAATTGCTTTTAACCAATGGTTTGATAACTCCCACAAGTGGTAACTTCCTTTTAGATGGCCCCGCAACCGTTTTACCAGTTGCAGGCAGTGCTACTTCGTTTGTTAATGGTAAGTTATTTAAGACGATTCCCTCGGTTTCGTTTTTTGAGTTCCCGATTGGCAAAGGAAGTCGCTGGCGCAGTGGTGGAGTATTGCCAGTGCAAGCAGGGGTTACCTGGGATATGGAGTATTTTGGCTCTATTGCTACCGGTGTAGTGGCCAACGCTCCTCCGCCGCGTAACAATCCGATAAATAACTTCACATCATCCGATGCTTCTGTTTTGCGACTTTCAGGGGCCGAGTATTGGCGCGTGTCCGATGGGACTTCAACAAGTTCAGGTCGCACAGCGATTGTTGGCTTGAGTTGGGGCATCGAAAGCGATGTATCTCCAAATTTTGCTGAACGCGAAGCAATGAAAGTAATGAGTTGGAATGGCACAAATTGGACTAACCATGGCGGAGAGTTGTTTTCGGGCGGCCATACGCAAAGCCGTGGAACATTTCGTTCCTTGTTTGCAATTCCTTTCCGCCTGTCCTTCAGCGAAAACATCGTTACCCTGGGCTCCACCGAAGTGGCTAATCCCCTGCCGATTGAGCTCTCGCGCTTCGAGGCACGTTTGGCGGGCACTGAGGTAGAGTTGTTCTGGCAAACTGCATCAGAAACAGGTAATGATTTCTTTGAGATTCACCGAAGCATAGATGGTGTTGAGTACGAAACGTTGGGCCGCGTAAAAGGCGCGGGCACAACGAGCAAAACCAATAGCTATTTCTTTGGCGATCCGCAACCGCGTGTGGGCATGAACTATTACCGACTTAAGCAGGTGGACTTTGACGGTGCATCTTCTTTTTCGGAAGTGCGTAGAGTGGCATTCGATGGCACGGTTAAGCTGGCGCTGCGGGTGCATCCCAATCCCACAGCACTTTCAAACATCAACTTCCGGATTTCCGGAAAGGGTGATACCGAAGTTCGTGTACGATTGTTGGATTTGCAGGGCCGCACGCATTTCCAGCGCACATACTTGTCTTCAAACGAGCTTATCGAAGACACGGCTAATCTCACCGGTAATCTGCCTGCCGGCGTGTATCTGGTAGAGGTGGTGCAGGGTAATCAACGCGTTACAGAGCGCCTCGTGATTCGCTAGAATCACGAGGTTTCTCGCTGCCTAACGGCTTCGAAAACTACCACTGCCGCGGCCGTGGACACGTTCATGGAATCTATTTTTCCATGCATCGGAATAATGATGTTACGGTAACTGTTCCGTACCCATTCTTCCGAAATTCCAGTGGCTTCGGTGCCCATCACAAATGCCGTGGGCGAACGATAGTCAACCTGATGGTACGGTTGTGAGGCTTCCAGATAGGTGGCGTAAATGGCAATTTTTTGTACGCGCAGCCAAGCAATAGTATCGGTTGAGCTTGCCAATGCTAAGGGCACCGTAAAGACGCACCCGATGCTCGACCGGATAACGTTTGGATTGTACACATCGGTTTGCGTGTCGCAACAAATAACGGCATGTACCCCGGCTGCATCTGCTGTGCGTAAAATGGCACCCAGATTTCCTGGTTTCTCTACCGATTCTAACACCAGAACTAGCGGGTTGATAGGTAACTGAAGTCCAGAAAGATCATGTTGTTTCATTACCGCTACGGCCAGTACACCACCCGAGCCTTGCCGCACGGTAAGTTTTTCGAATACCGGGCGCGAAACAGGAATCAGATTTTTTTCTTCGATGCCAAATTGCTGCACTTCGCGCAGCGAAATCAATTCTTCGCAGAAAAAGAGGTTTCCAATTTGATATCCGGCTTTTAATGCCAACGTCAGTTCTTTGGTGCCCTCTATTGTAAACAATTGTTGCCTCCGGCGCTCGCGTGGCTTATCTAGAGCCAGAATGCTTTTTATTTTGGGATTTTGCGTGCTGGTAATGAGAAAGTGCATTCGTGCTCAAAAGTCTATAACTTTCACGTTTTATACCAATGGTTATCCGACAAGTTCAGCCTACCGCATGGAAAGATTACCAACTGCTCGACTCGGGCGATGGCGAGAAAATAGAAAAGTTCGGAGCATATATACTGATCCGGCCCGAGCCTCAAGCCATCTGGTCGCGAGCTTGGCCGTACGAAAAATGGTTACAGTTGGCACACGCGCACTTTAACCGCGAGCAGCAGGATAAGTATCGTTTTTCGGATGACGTAAAGGGCGGCTGGAAAAAACTGAAATCCATACCCGATTCCTGGCAGATTGGCTATCAGCACGGAACCCTGCACCTTACCTTACGGCTCGCCCTAACCAGCTTTGGCCATGTGGGCGTGTTTCCGGAGCAGGGGGACAACTGGAACTTTATTCACGAAACGCTGGTGCAATGGCGCCATCCGCAAGCGCGGGTACTGAATCTGTTTGCTTACACCGGCGCCGCCTCAATGGTGGCCCGCGGTGCTGGGGCGGAAGTTACGCACGTAGATGCCTCACGGCCCGGCCTAAACTGGGCAAATCAAAACATGCAACTCAATGGCCTTGACAATATCCGGTGGGTATATGAAGATGCGCTGAAGTTTGTGAAACGCGAGGTAAAGCGCGGCAATTGCTATCACGGCATCATTATGGATCCACCCCCGTACGGGCGTGGGCCCGATGGCGAAAAGTGGACCTTGCAAGAAAAACTAAACGAGTTGGTAGCGCTTGCGGCCCAACTTTTGGATAAAGAACGCCGGTTCTTCATCTTGTCGATGTACGCGGTGGGGCTTTCATCCGTAGTGGGCGGAAATATTGTACAGAACCACCTGGGCCCGTTAACCGACTGCGGTGAGTTTTTTCTCGGTGGCCCAGCCGGTGTAAACCTCCCCATGGGCACATTCGCTCGAATGAGAAACTAACCCCCCGCCCCAGATAACGATTCCTAATCGCCCGCCAGTAGGGCGCTGCCGTGCTTTTGCCTATCTTTGCGCCCTCATTTTTTATAATCAGCTGATTTAGAATCGTATGGAAGTTACCAAAATCCGGAATATCGCCATTATTGCCCACGTAGACCACGGAAAAACCACCCTGGTAGATAAGCTGCTGCACGCCGGCAAGCTGTTTAAGGACCATGAAAACCCGGGCGAGCTGATTATGGATAGCAACGAGCTTGAACGCGAGCGCGGCATCACGATCTTGGCAAAAAACGTTTCCGTTCGGTACAAAGACTATAAAATCAATATTATCGATACCCCGGGCCACAGCGATTTTGGGGGTGAGGTAGAGCGTGTGCTCAACATGGCCGATGGCTGTCTGTTGCTGGTAGATGCGTTTGAGGGGCCCATGCCGCAAACCCGTTTCGTACTTTCAAAAGCCTTACAACTCGGCTTGAAGCCGATTGTGGTAGTAAACAAAGTGGACAAGAAAAATTGTACACCCGATGAAGTACACGAGTCGGTGTTCGATCTCATGTTCTCGCTCGATGCCACCGAAGATCAACTTGATTTTCCTACGTACTACGGCTCCGCCAAGCAAGGTTGGATGAGCGAAGATTGGAAAAAACCCACATCAGACATCACGCCGCTGTTAGACGGCATCATCAAACACATTCCTGCTCCCAAAATTGAGCAAGGCACGCTCCAAATACTCATCACATCGTTGGAGTACTCGTCGTATATCGGCCGCGTAGCAATTGGCCGCGTACACCGCGGCACGGTAAAACCCGGCCAGACCATTGCGCTGATGAAACGCGATGGCGTTAACGTGGTGAAATCGCGCATCAAAGAAGTCTATGTGTTCGAAGGCTTCGAAAAACAGAAATCGGAAGAAGTAAGTGCGGGCGAAATTTGTGCGCTGGTGGGTTTGGAGGGCTTTGAAATTGGCGACACGGTGTCGGATGTAGATAATCAGCAAGCGCTGAAGTCCATCGCGATTGATGAGCCTACCATGAGCATGTTGTTTACGATTAACAACTCTCCCTTCTATGGTAAAGAAGGAAAATACGTTACCTCGCGCCACATCAAAGATCGCCTCGACAAGGAACTAGAAAAGAACCTGGCGTTGCGTGTGGGCGACACCGGCTCGGCCGATAGCTTCATGGTTTTTGGCCGTGGCGTGTTGCACTTGTCTGTATTGATTGAGACGATGCGCCGAGAGGGATATGAACTTCAGATTGGCCAGCCGCAGGTAATCTTCAAAGAAATCGATGGCGTGAAATGCGAGCCAGTTGAAGAACTAACCATCGACTTGCCTGAATCCGATGCGGGCAAGGCAATTGAAACCGTATCGCAGCGAAAAGGAGAGATGACGAACATGGAGCCTAAAGGCGATCGGATGAATCTCAAGTTTACGATCCCTTCGCGTGGCATCATCGGTTTAAGAAATTATTTATTAAACGTAACCGCTGGCGAAGCGATTGTTACGCATCGTTTCCTCGAATATCAACCGTACAAAGGTGAAATTCCGGGCCGCATTAACGGCTCGTTGATTGTAATGGAACAAGGCGAAGCTATTCCGTACAGCTTGCACAATCTTCAAGATCGGGGCAAGTTTTTTATCGATCCGGGTGAGGCGGTGTATGAAGGCCAGGTGATTGGAGAGCACAGCCGTTCGGGCGACTTAGTGGTGAACGTGACGAAGACGAAAAAACTCACCAACATGCGCGCATCGGGTGCGGATGAAAAAATGCGTATTGCTCCGCCTGTGAAGTTTTCGTTGGAAGAAGCGTTGGAATACATTCAAGCCGATGAATATGTGGAGGTAACTCCCAAATCCATCCGGCTGCGCAAGATTTTGCTAAACGAAAATGAACGCAAGCGCGACCGTAACAAAGCGCTTTCGAACGTATAAAGAACGTAACCATCAAATGTGGGCTCTAATGCTCTGAATGTAAGCGGCTTAGAGTCCATGTTGTCTCGTTCCGCGATCGGTTTAATTTTGTAGTGTATGCTCCAACAAATTCTCATTCTCGATTTCGGCTCTCAATACACCCAACTTATCGCCAGGCGCGTGCGCGAGTTGAACGTGTACTGCGAAATCCACCCCTTCAATAAAATTCCTACCATTACGCCGGCCATCAAAGGTGTGATTTTGTCGGGCAGCCCGTGTTCGGTGCGCGATGCCGGTGCACCGGATGTGGACATGAACACTTTTGGAAGCTTACCCGTGTTGGGTGTTTGTTATGGTGCGCAACTGATGGCGCAAAAGAGCGGCGGTGCGGTGTTACCCTCCCAAATTCGAGAGTACGGCCGTGCGCGCCTTTCGTATGTTGATCATCACTCTGTTTTATTGAAAGAAATTTCTTTGGAGTCGCAAGTGTGGATGTCGCATTCCGACACCATTGCCCAGTTACATCCCGATTACCAAATCATTGCAAGTACATCATCCGTAAAAGTGGCAGCTTTTCAGCATGTAAACCGGCCTCAATACGGCATTCAGTTTCATCCTGAAGTTACCCACTCCACGGAGGGTAAAAATCTGCTGCGCAATTTCGTGGTGCACATTTGCGGGTGTGCACAGGATTGGACACCCGATCAGTTTGTGGAATCTACCGTAACTGCGCTTCGCGATAAACTGAAAAACGATAAGGTAGTGATGGCACTTTCCGGTGGGGTAGACTCCACCGTGGCAGCCACCCTCATCCACAAAGCCATTGGAAAAAACTTGTTCTGCATTTTTGTTGATAATGGCCTGCTGCGCAAGAACGAGTTTCAACAAGTGCTTGACTCGTATCAGCACATGGGATTAAACATTAAAGGTGTTGATGCGCGCGACCAGTTTTACGGTGCCCTGAAAGACCTCACCGATCCCGAGGCAAAGCGGAAAGCCATTGGAAAAACGTTCATCGATGTTTTTGATGTAGAGGCGCAACAGCTCAAAGAGGTAAAATGGCTTGGGCAGGGCACGATTTATCCGGATGTGATAGAGTCAGTGTCAGTCAAGGGCCCGTCGGCTACAATCAAATCGCACCACAACGTGGGGGGGTTGCCGGAGAAGATGAAGTTGAAGGTGGTAGAGCCGTTGAACACGTTGTTTAAAGATGAAGTGCGCGAAGTGGGCAGCTTGCTTGGAATTGATCCTGCCATTCTCGGGCGGCATCCTTTTCCAGGTCCCGGGCTTGGCATTCGTATCTTGGGCGATATTACCGCAGAAAAGGTACGAATCTTGCAAGAGGTAGATCACATCTTCATCAGCCACTTGAAAACGAGCAACTTGTATAAGGAAGTATGGCAGGCCGGCGCGGTACTGCTTCCCGTACAATCGGTAGGCGTAATGGGCGATGAACGCACGTACGAACAGGTAGTGGCATTACGGGCGGTAGTGAGCGTGGACGGCATGACCGCGGATTGGGCGCATTTACCCTATGCATTTTTGAGCGAAGTTTCTTCAGAGATTATTAACAAAGTAAAAGGGGTAAACCGCGTGGTGTACGACATCAGCTCCAAACCACCGGCAACCATTGAATGGGAGTAATGCGTTACACCATCACCATATTAGCTGTTTTTTACTTCACGACTTTGGTCGCCCAGGACGCGAAGCGCCAATATCAATCTGCACGCCAGCATTATGACGATGGTCTTTACTCACTCGCTTTCGAAGGCTTTAAGCCCTTGTTGGTGTACGACAAGAATAACCCATATTACATTTACGCCAACTTTTTCTACGCTCTTTCTGCCTATCAACTTGGCTACAAGGCGGTAACAAAAGAGGTACTGATTCAAATTACAAAGCTGTATCCGGATTGGCCCGGAATAGACGACGCATTGCTTTGGCTCGCCAAGGTCCATTTCGAACAAGGTGATTACTTCCGCGCATTACAGCTGTTAAAGCCAATAGCTGATGCCGCGGCCCGGGCGCGAGCAGATGAAATCACCCGCGAACATCTTAACCCGGTGGCCGACCGTGAAATGCTACACATGCTGTTGGAGGAGAACCCGCAAAACCGTGTAGTGGCGGAGTCGCTGCTGAAAAAAGTGGTGGCCGAGTTTACACCCATCGATCAGCCGCTCATCGATTCGTTGGTAGTGGCCCACCAACTCAATCGCGCAGACTTTAAAATTCCCGAGGCGGCAGCAGCTGCCAAGAAGGAAAAGTACGTGGTATCCATGTTGTTCCCCTTTTTGGCGAATACCATTCAACCTACACCACAACCCAAGCCGAACCAGTCAATTTTACAATTGTATCAAGGCATGAAGCTGGCTGTAGATTCTCTTACTCGCGCGGGTTTTCCGGTTGAGCTTCGGGCATACGATACTGAGCGAAACATTGAAAAGCTCAAGGCGATCCTGGCAGCGGATGAACTGAAAAATTCAGATCTGATCGTGGGGCCGCTCTTTACAGAAGAATACCCGCTTGTCCGGCAGTTTTCTCGTGCCAATCGGATAAACATGGTTAATCCGGTAACCAATAACTCCGATTACCTTGGCGGAAATCCTTTTGCTACGTTATACCAGCCCAGTTTTGAAACGCTCGGGCGGAAGTCGGCCGAATGGGTGGCCGCAAATGTGAAAAACAAGAATTGCCTGGTGTATTACGGCGAGTCCGTGCGCGATAGCGTACTTGCATTTAATTTTATTAAAGAGGCCCTGCGCGCGGGCGTGAACGTGCGCTTAGCGCAGGAAGTGCGAAAAGAGACGGCCTTCCAAATTGTCACTACGTTGGCTACCCCCACGGAGTACGATGAATTTAAAAACCCGACGCAGTTCACGTTAAAACGCGATAGCATCGGCAGCATTTTTGTTGCTACAGATGATCCGCTGATTTACACCAAAGTGGTAAACAGTGTTCAAACCCGCGATGACTCTACGCGCGTAATTGGGTCGGAAAGCTGGATTAACTCTGAATCGAACGCCATCAGCCTCGATAACTTTGAGCGGCTGGGCATCGTGGTTTGGTCGCCCAACTACTACCCGGCACAGTCGCCAGAATACCTCGCATTTGCTCGTAATTTTGTTCGGAAGCACGCACAGTTTCCCACACAAAGTGCACGGATTGGCTATGAGTTCATGATGATTTATGGGCAGGTGTTGCATCGCCATGGCGCCTATTTTCAACCGGGGTTGCTCAAAGCAGGTGCAGTTCAGGGCCCGTTTTTGGAGGCCTACGAGTTAGGCCCCGCTCAAGACAACCTCCAGGTGCCCTTTATTCGTCTTTTAGAGGGTAATTTCACACCCATCGGGCGCAACCTAAATCCGTAAAAGGCTTTGAAATATTACACCTCGCTTGTTCTGCGGGGTGTTTTAGCTAACTTTCGACAGTTGCCGAACAGATGAAAACATTTTTTTTAGTTTTTGGGATGCTGCTCTGCCTGCCATACGTCAGTGCCGCGCAGGGCGATCGCAAAGACAAGACTGCCGTAACTTTTGAAGAGCTGTACGATGAGCCGTATTCGGTCAACAAGCTTTTTGTGGGATTTCAACCCTTGTACGGGGAAGTATTTGCCACAAATGTAAATGCCGGGTTTGGCATTGAAGCGAGCTATTACTATCGTGATAAGGCCAACTTTCGTGCGCATTTTCGAAAGACGTACAGCCGCCAGTTTTTTGATTTCACCCGAGACGTAGCGCTTCGAAACAGTGATGTAGACAATACGCCGGAAGTCTTCAACTATTACGAATTGGGTGGCACCTATCACATCAAAGACTTTGAATCGAGTTCGAAAACAAAAATGGTGCTTTACAAAAAAAGCTATCAGGGAAATAAGTGGGCTTCGCGTGTGCCGTTGCAGGCCGAGGTACCGTGTAAACTCCGCAAAATTTATGGTGTGCGTTTAGGCGGAATTGCGTGGAACAGCACCACAGACGTAGGCCGTGCCCTGGATTCGCAAGGTCTTGGACTTGATGATCTGGTGACTGAAAACGGACAGGGCCTGCAGAGTTTTTCGGGCGTTACACGTCCCTTAGAAGTCTTTAGTAATGTAAACTCTGTGGCAGTTGCCGTGGGCGGCTCGTATTCGTGGATTCGGAATGTGGCCGTTAGCTTCGATAAGTTTGAAGAAGGTGTTGACGATGGGTTGCTCACACTGTACATGGATATTTTGTATAGTCCATTGCTAACGATAGACGCGGTGCGATACCAGGGAACCACATTTTCTACCGACGCACTTAAAACAAGCCCGTTTGGTTTTCGGCTGGGGATTGATGGTAAGTTCAATCGTACGTTAAGCTGGGCCTATGGTGGCGAGTTTGGCTACCGCCCGAGCATTACCGGCCGCACTTTCTTTGCCATGTTTAAGATCAGTTTCCCGATCTACGGCACCAACCTTGATTATAAAGTAGAATCGTTCGGCAAGTAACCGCCGCATGCGCTGCGACTTACTCATTCGTAATTGCAAAGCACTGGTTCAAGTACGCACTGCAACCCCTTTCTTCGTGGCGGGTTCCGAGATGGCAGCGTTGCCGTTGTTAGAACATGCCTTTCTTGCTATAGATGCCGGAAAAATTCTTGATTATGGCCCGATGGCCGAGTGCGGTTATTCGGGTGAAGAAGAAATGGATGCCACCGGCCGCTATGTATTTCCCGCTTTTGTTGATTCGCACACGCATCTTGTTTTTGCAGCAAGTCGCGAAGCAGAATTCGAGCTAAAGATAAAGGGTGTTTCGTATCAGGAAATTGCAGCACAAGGTGGCGGTATTCTAAATTCTGCGCGAAGACTCCAGAATATGTCGGAAGAAGAATTGCTGGAACGATCGCTTCCGCGCGCCTGGGAGATTATTGGAACGGGTACCGGAGCCGTTGAAATTAAAAGCGGCTACGGCCTCACCACACGCGATGAACTAAAAATGTTACGCGTGGCCAAAAAAATTGGCCAGATTACACCCTTAACCGTAAAGACCACATTTCTGGGTGCACATGCAGTGCCCACGAATGTGTTGAAGGACGACTATGTAACGCAGGTGATCGATGAGATGATTCCCGCAGTAGCCGAGGAAAAACTTGCCGACTATATTGACGTCTTTTGCGAAACCGGCTTTTTCTCTCCGGATGAGACGGAGCGTGTGGTTGAGCAAGGCAAGCGCTATGGGCTTATTCCCAGAATACATGCCAACCAGCTTCATCGGTCGGGGGGTGTACAGGTAGGCATAAAAGTGGGCGCTGTTAGTGTAGATCATCTCGAAAACATAGGCGAGGAAGAAATCCATGCACTCGCGCAGAAGTCCATTATGCCAACAGCATTACCTGGGGCAGCCTTTTTCCTTAACCTGCCCTTTCCGCCTGCACGTGCCATGCTTCACGCGGGCCTGCCGCTTGCCATCGCTACTGATTTCAACCCCGGTAGTTCGCCCACCGGCAACATGCCGCTAATGCTGGCACTCGCGTGTATTAAAATGCGGTTAACACCGGAAGAAGCGATCAACGCCGCAACCATCAACACCGCATGGTCATTGGGCTTGTTAACGGATCTGGGCTCAATCACCCGAGGCAAAATCGCAAATGTGTTTTTAAGCCGACCAATGCCTTCGGTAGCATTTTTACCTTACGCATTTGGAACGCCGTGCGTAGAAGCGGTGATTCTAAACGGAAAGCGTATTCTACGATAAATTGCGATCAGGAACCCACACGTACTTTGGATAGTATTTGCGGTAGATTAGATAGGACGTTAACAGCAGCAGGCAAATAAGCAGCAGGAGATTTACCTTACTCAAAATCATCACAAAAATCAGTAAACCACTAAAAAAAACGTTTGGTAGCGACTGCGCTGCAGACTCCGTTTCGATCAACAGCAAAGTATACCAAAATGCCTGAAGAACGATGATCAAGGCACCAAGCTCAACCAGTGTAAACCAAGTTAGTTGATCTGGTTTATTACGAACCAAAGCAACAAACGTGGGTACCACCACAAGCGCTTTGCTGCCAATCAGCTCCATAAAGCGTTTCGCGTTTGAAATCGGGAGCGTTCGAAAAAATGAAAACTGAGACTCAAAGCTGATCCGCGTCATTGTACTTTGAAACATCACTACGCTTACCGCAAGCGCAGCGAACGCGTAAAGCCGATAATCGTAATCGCTAAACGCGTACAAGTAGCCCGTACCCGCCAGGATGAAAAAACTTACGGTGATGCAGAAAAGATAGGTGAACCACGCAACGTTCATTAACCATAACGGAAAGAACGTTACAAATGGCTTTTTCCATTGGTGCCAACGGGGAGCTGAAACGCGGTGTGAGGTAACAGGCTGTGGCCGGATCAGGATTTGCATCGATGCGTAGCCCACCGCAAGTACAATTGCCATTAATCCTATTCCGATTAGAAAAATTACCGACCCTGCCTCCTTTCGGATGCCAATAACAATCAGAAATAGTCCGTAACCCAGAATCGGCCCCAGCTGCATCGCCACCAACTGCACAAAGCACCTGAATAGTTGAATTGTCTCTAGCGATCGCAGCATCCATAAAAACTGGTAGGATGATCGCCTCACAATTTCCCGGTTGAAAATAACGATCCGTAAGCCAACCAGCACCCAGAATACGAACGGAATAACCATGGCCGAAGGAGAGCTTACAAAGTATTCGGCCAACGCAATGTGCTCAGCTGCCTTCATGAACCCGAAAGTACCCATGAGTAGGACCAAAATGATGATGACGTGTTCCACATAAAAAGTGGTGACTACACTCTTTTTAAAGACATGGGTAACCGAATTCATGTCCGGATCAACCTCTGCTGGTGAATTTTATAATGGCTAATCGCAGCGATTTCAATGCCCTCAATAGCTTGGTGCGATGAGAAAAGGAGTGTAGCACCTTGTTGCAAGTATGTGCTAAGGATGTTGTTTAGCACCCCGCGTGCGTCTGCATCCAGCGTAATGTAAGGCTCATCCAGAACCAATAAATCGGGTTCGCCAACGAAAGCGATCGCGAGCGATAATTTTTTTAGCATGCCGCTTGAAAAGGTGCTGATGGGTTGGTGCAAGTAATCAAACATGCCCAACGATTCAACTAGTTCAAAGGTGCTGGCGGTGCTTGCTTTCTTTATTTGGCGGGTAAATGAAATCAGATCGAGCCCGGTTAACATCGCAGGATAAAGCGGTTCGGCTTCTGCAAAACCCAGCGCCCGCTGAAAGGGTACGCGGTGTTTACGATTGTCAAATTGTTGAAAAGAAATAAACCCCTGAAACGGAATGAGGCTACCAATGGCCTTGAAAAGGGTGGATTTACCCGAGCCGTTTTCGCCCTGAATCCAGTGTGCTCCGGGGGCGAACACAAGCTCTTCGATTTGCAGTACCGTGCGTTGATAGTAGCTTTTGCTGAATTGCCGTATCGAAAGCATCGAATCCGATTAACAAGATTATTTTTTACGATAGAAAGATAGTTATTTCGACCTTTTATTTACATCTACAAATGACGCTGCAAGACCGTTTACGTACTTCAATCCGGGATGTTCCCGATTTTCCGCAGCCCGGTATTCTATTTAAAGACATCACTCCGGTATTGGCGGATGTTACGTTGCGCGATGAACTGGTAACAGCCATAGCACGAAATTTCGAGGCCCAGAAAATTGAAGTTGTAGCAGGTATTGAAGCCCGCGGATTTATTGTTGGCGCGTTGTTGGCCGAGCGGCTACGGGTGCCGTTTGTACCCATTCGGAAGGCCGGCAAACTGCCGTACAAAACCGTGCGCGAGTCCTACGATCTGGAGTATGGATCGGCTACCATTGAGGTACACGCAGATGCTTTTTTGCCCGGGCAACGGGTGCTGCTGCATGACGACCTGCTGGCCACCGGCGGTACCGCTAATGCAGCGGCACGGCTTATTCGTCAGTTGGGGGCGGAATTGGTTGGTTTTTCTTTCATCATCAACCTTTCTTTTTTGCCGGGAGCAGACAAACTGCAACAAAATTTTGGGATTTCACCGTTTTCCATCGTTTCGTATGGCGGGTAACAATTCCTTTTCAGGCCTGTTTAACTGTTGTGAGTAGCTTTGTGAGGATACCGATGTTTCCATTGTCCATTTTCCCGTTGCCCGGGGAACTGGTGCCGTTACATATTTTTGAGCCGCGGTATCGGCAGTTGTTGAACGATTGCGAGACCCGCGATATTTCTTTTGGGATTTATTTCAATCACGAAAGCAATAAAGAAAAGTTGGGGTCTTTGGTAAAACTGGAAAGCGTGATTAAGCGCTATCAGGGTGGAGAAAGTGACATCATTGTGAAATGTGTCGATCTGTTTCACATGGATACCCTCTATCGCAACTTTAAAGACAAGTTATATCCGGGGGGAGATGTCCGTTTTTGGAACGTAGATCTTCAAAAACCGGTCAACAGTAAGCTTAGCGTGGAGTTCTCGGAATACCTCAGCTTATTGAAAATTCCCGGCGGGCACAGTTCGTATTCCTTGTACCAGATGGCAAACGATCTCAGCCTCGACTTTGATGAGCGTTTGCGATTTGTGCTGACCGAGCCGGAAAAACAAGAGGCTTTTCTCAGTAGCCGTATTCGATACCACATCTTGCTCAATAAGCAAGTAGAAAAATCAAAGGATATTTTTCATTTGAACTAACCGCGCTCCACCAAACGGAGGAAACCCTACCGGGTTTCGTCTTCGCAGGTTTCTTTTTTCGTTACGATTTTTTAACAGTTGGTTTGCAACTTATACCCGCGGCCAGTCGTTTTAACGGCAAAATGGTTCAGGTATGAGAAAAATTTTTTTAACAACATGTGTGGCACTTGCGGGTGCTGCAGTTTTTGCACGCGGGGCGGAGGAACCCACAAAGACTTCCAACACAGCAATCATTAAGAAAAGCGAGTCCACATTTGCTTTGGTCTATCAGGCGGAGGAATCAGCCACGGTAAAGGTTTCCATTCGCGATGAAGCAAATAAGCTGGTGTTCGTTGAAGTATTGCGAGACGTGAATGGTTTTATTCGGCCCTACAACTTTTCCACTTTGCCGGAGGGAAACTATTCCATTGTAATTGAAGGTGAGGGCACGAAGCAGGTGGAAAAGATTGCGTACTTCGCAGGCACATCACAAAAGCGTGCATTTGTAACGAAGCTGGTGGGTGACCGTTTTTTAGTGTCTGCGCCGGTTACACAAGAAGAGCAACTCACCATTCGCATTTACAATCAACGGCAGCAACTGCTGCATAAAGAAACGCATGCGGTGGATAGTGATTTTGCAAAGATCTATCGCATCGAAAAACTTGATGGCGCCGTAACGTTTGAAGTGGTGCGCGGAAACGGTAAAGCCGAGCTGATAACGATGTAGCATCCGCAGGATGTGAGACAATAGAAAGGGCGCGTTAGTGCCCTTTTTTTATTGGTGAGAGCGCAATCGTGTGCGACATTTGTTGCGGGTAGAAACACGAAAACAACTTGGTTTGCAACCGTTTTTCGGTCAAGTGAAACTGATGCAAACACCGCAAACGTTTTTTCATTTCAAAAATCAAGTTTACTTACAGCAAGGCAACCGGTGCCGATACCTGCCCGTACATTTGCATCGTAAACAGAAAATGAAAACAACAAAAACAACACGTATGAAAAAGAATGTTATGGTTGCTCTTGCACTTATAGTAAGTGTAGCAGCGTTTGCGATTGACCCGGTGAATCCAAAGCTGGTGGTGATGTCCGGCAAGAACACCGGTATCTTTAAAGTGATCTACGAGGGTGCCCAGGCGGGTGCAGTAAAGATGAATGTGCTGAACAGTACCGGCAAATTGGTTTTTACGGAGACAATTAAAGGTGTAGATGGCTTCGTGCGACCGGTAAACTTTAATGGCATGGAAGCAGGCGAATACACCATCGAAATTGTAGATGCCAATGGTAAGCAGATTCAAAAAGTAAATTACAAGAACGATTCGACCATAAAGAATGTGCACGTAGCAAAGATTACGGGTGCAGAGGCGAAGTATCTGCTGGCAGTGGCGAACGATCAGGAAGAAACCATTAACGTGCGCATTTTTGATGGAAACAACAACCAGGTGCACGAAGAAACGGTGAAAGTGGCTGGTAACTTCGGGTTGGTGTATAACCTGAAACAAGTGGCTGGAGCGCCCACTTTTGAAGTGACGGACAAAACGGGAAATACCCGGGTAATTCGTTACTAATCCAGTAGAAATAAAAATGCCGCGTGGCCAAAGGCAACGCGGCTTTTTCTTTTTTATGAATACGGCGCTACATGTTTCTTCTGTATTGCCCACCTACATCAAAAAGGGCATGAGTGATTTGGCCCAATGAACACACTTTGGATGTTTCCATGAGTTGTGTAAAAATGTTTTGGTTTTGAATGGCTGCCTGTTGCAACTTCTCTATTGCAGCGGCGGCCACGGGTGCCGTGCTGGAATGAAGTGCCTTCAACATGCGGATTTGGTACTCTTTTTCGTCTGTTGTAGCCCGGATTACCTCCTGCGGGATAATCGTGGGCGAGCCCTTGGAACTCAAAAACGTATTTACGCCAATAATCGGTAGTTCGCCCGTGTGCTTTAGTGTTTCGTAGTACAAACTCTCTTCTTGAATTTTTCCGCGTTGGTACATCGTTTCCATCGCGCCAAGCACACCACCCCGTTCAGTAATACGGTCAAACTCAGCCAATACGGCTTCTTCCACCAATTCGGTTAGTTCGTGAATGATAAACGAGCCTTGTAATGGATTTTCATTTTTTGCGAGTCCTAATTCCCGGTTTATAATTAGCTGAATCGCCATGGCTCTGCGTACACTTTCTTCTGTGGGCGTGGTTATTGCTTCATCGTACGCATTGGTATGGAGAGAGTTGCAGTTATCGTAAATTGCGTAAAGTGCCTGGAGTGTGGTGCGAATATCATTGAAGTCGATTTCCTGTGCGTGTAAAGAGCGGCCGGAGGTTTGGATGTGGTATTTCAGCATTTGGCTGCGGGCATTGGCGCCGTATTTCTCGCGCATGGCCTTGGCCCAGATTTTACGGGCCACGCGGCCGATTACTGCATACTCCGGGTCCACACCATTGCTAAAGAAAAAAGATAGGTTGGGCGCGAACTCGTTGATGTCCATCCCGCGGCTCAGGTAGTACTCTACAAATGTAAACCCGTTGGCAAGTGTAAAAGCGAGCTGGGTGATGGGATTAGCGCCCGCTTCTGCAATATGGTATCCGGAAATTGACACGGAGTAAAAATTACGCACCCGCTGATCAATAAAGTATTGTTGTACATCGCCCATCAGCCGCAAGGCAAACTCGGTCGAAAAAATGCAGGTATTTTGTGCCTGGTCTTCTTTTAGAATGTCTGCTTGTACCGTACCCCGCACTTGCGTAAGTGTATTCGACTTTATTTTTTGATACACCTCTGCGGGTAAAACCTGATCTCCGGTAACACCCAACAGCATCAATCCTAAACCATTGTTTCCCTCAGGCAAGGCGCCCTGGTAGGAGGGCCGTGCTTTACCGTGATACAGGGCTGCAATTTTCTTTTCTACACTTTCTGTCAGTCCGTTTTCACGGATGTAGATTTCGCATTGCTGATCAATGGCTGCGTTAAGAAAAAAAGCCAGCAGCATGGGCGCCGGGCCATTGATCGTCATCGAAACCGATGTTTTTGGATCGCATAGGTTGAATCCACTGTATAACTTTTTGGCATCGTCCAGGCAGCAGATGCTCACCCCGGAGTTACCGATTTTGCCGTAGATGTCTGGCCGGTAGTCTGGATCGTTACCATACAACGTTACCGAGTCGAACGCGGTGGAAAGCCGCTTGGCGGGCATGCTTAGACTAACGTAGTGGAATCTGCGGTTGGTACGCTCGGGGCCGCCTTCGCCCGCAAACATTCGCGTCGGATCTTCGCCCTCGCGTTTAAAGGGATAGATGCCTGCAGCGTACGGAAATTCGCCCGGTACATTTTCTTGCAACAACCATTTTAACGAATCGCCCCAACTGCGGTAGCTGGGGAGCGCCACTTTAGGAATTTGCAAATGCGAGAGCGATTCGCTGTGGGTTTGAATGCCAATCTCTTTATCGCGCACTTTGAATTTGAAAACCGGCGCCCGGTAGTTTTCCGCCCGGGCGGGCCATTCCTCCAACAGCTTCCAGTTGAGGGGCGCGAGGTTTAGCTTTACACGATCGAACTCGGCCTGGAGTACCTTTGCAATTTGTTCGTCTTTTTGCAGCGATTGCCGCGTAGTATCAATGGCATACAACGTATTTGCCACGTCTGCCTGCGCTTCCGCCCATTGATTGTATGCGCGGATTTGCTCGGCAATTTCGCTGAGGTAACGCGTACGGTGCGGAGGAATAACAAACACTTTTTCGGACATCTCGCGCGTAATCGTAAACGTAGAGCGCAGCGGCGCACCTGTTTTTTCAGCAACTTTATCCATCAGATGTTTGTAGAGCTGATTGGTGCCCGGATCGTTAAACTGCGAGGCAATGGTGCCAAATACCGGCATCTCCTCCGGTTTTTGATCCCACAGTTGATGGTTGCGCTGGTATTGTTTTTTTACATCCCGCAAGGCATCTAATGCACCGCGTTTATCGAATTTGTTCAGCGCAATCACGTCCGCAAAATCAAGCATATCAATTTTTTCCAACTGCGTGGCAGCGCCATACTCAGGAGTCATCACATACAAGGAAACATCGCTGTGGTCAAGAATTTCGGTGTCGCTTTGGCCAATGCCCGAGGTCTCCAGAATGATGAGGTCGAACCCGGCGGCTTTCAAAATCATTACCGCTTCTTTTACATAAGCCGAAAGCGCGAGATTACTCTGCCGCGTAGCGAGCGAACGCATGTAGACCCGCGGGTTGTTGATGGCATTCATGCGGATTCGGTCGCCCAACAACGCGCCACCGGTTTTTCGTTTTGATGGATCAACAGAAACCAAGCCAATCGTTTTTTCCGGAAAGTCGAGCAGGAATCTACGCACGATTTCGTCCACCATCGAGGATTTGCCCGCGCCGCCTGTACCGGTAATGCCCAGCACGGGCGTGGTGGCCTGCGCTGCTTTCGATTTTATTTCCAGGAAACGTTGGGGGTGGCGGTCTGCATAGTTTTCTGCAGCAGAAATGAGTTGCGCAATGAGCTGGTGGTTGTGCACCGTTAGCGGTTCTTGATTGGTGATGTTCTCGCCGGTAGGGAAATCGCTTTGCTGCACAAGGTTGTTAATCATGCCTTGTAGCCCAAGGGCGCGGCCATCATCGGGTGAGTAGATGCGCGTGATGCCGTAGGCCATGAGTTCGCGAATCTCTTCGGGCAAAATCACACCGCCACCGCCACCAAAAATCCGAATATGGCTGGCGCCCCGCTCGGCCAGCAGATCGTACATATATTTGAAATACTCTACATGGCCACCCTGGTAGCTCGTCATGGCAATGGCCTGCGCATCTTCCTGAATGGCGGTGTTCACTACTTCTTGCACGCTGCGGTCGTGGCCCAGGTGGATCACTTCGCAGCCTGTGGTTTGTATAATTCTGCGCATGATGTTGATGGCGGCATCGTGCCCATCGAATAAACTTGCTGCGGTAACAATCCGCACTTTGTTTTTGGGTTGGTACGGAGCAGGCGCTTGATGGCCGGCCAAGCGTTGAGAAGTTTCTTGTTTCGAAGGGGAAACAGCGGCAGTGCTCATGAACGAGTGGATTTTTTGGAACGCCAAAAATACGGATTCAGGTAGCCATTTGCTAACAACTGGTAGGGTGGCGTTTTTAGAGTTTCAGCACGTTTCTATCTTGCACCTTTAAACAACAAAAATGATCTATCATATCACCACCGCTCGGTCGTGGCATGCACAAGCAGAGGCGTTGGTGTATGTGGCCGAATCTCTCGCCACGGAGGGCTTTATTCATTGCAGTACGCAAGCACAGATTTCGGGTGTTTTGCTTCGGTATTATTCGGGCGTGTCGGATTTAATGGTGCTACACATAGACGAAACCCGGCTCACCAGCCCCTGCAAATTTGAGGCGGCTACTGCGGGCGAGCTGTTTCCGCATGTGTACGGTACGATTAATAAAGAGGCAATTACGTTGGTGCAGCCGCTGGAATCCCGGTAAGGTGAATTTGCCAAAATTCGTTGCCGTAATCTACCAGAATCTCATCGCCGGGCTGAATGTCTTTGGCTGCTTCTAAAAAGCAGCGTCTGCCCTCGGTAACATAAATTGCGTTGTTGTGCGACGCTGACTTGCCCGTAGTTCCGGCTGCATCGTTGGCGTATCGCCCAAAGGTCTGTACTGCCGGTTTTGCATCAATCGCCCAAAACCGATTCACGCGCATGAGGTACGTATTGATACCATCTTCGTGGGCTACTTCCCGCCATTTTTTCAAAACGCCTTTGTACTCTGTAATGCGCTGGCCTTTGCGGAACGTGCGTTTCGCGAAAAGCCCCAGGCCTGCGTTTGGTAAGCCCGACTGTTTTACTTCAAGCCAGGAGTTGGCGGGGTTTTTCATAACGGCAGGTTGAAATGGTACGGCTGATTTTAATCGATCGTGATGTGATACACATCCGTTTGGTTGCGTGCGATACTCTTGATATGGAAACCTCCGGGTTGAGGAATTTCTTCCACGAGATCAAATACGAGGGTAGACTTGGGTAGCATTTCAAAAATGAGCAAGAAGGTATATTCGCCCGAGTGCGGCACCTGCGTCCATAACGGCGCGTAGGTAATGTTGATGGCGTGGAGTAATCCGGCTCGGGCCGCGCTATTTTGATCAATTAAAAAGGTGGTTCGCCAGATGCGGATCAGCATATCGCGCCAATGCCGGGGCACGTGGCAATGTACGTAGATGAATGCATCTTCCAACCATTCGGTTTCAATGGCGGCCAGCACATCTACATCTACCTTTGGCGTAGTTTTTACCGGCGGCAGTTCGGTTTCGCTTGCGGCTTGCGGGGCCAGGCGCGGGTGGCAGGTTCCGTTTAAAAGTAGCATCTTGCCAACGTTTTTCATGCGCAAGATACTTCGCTTTTCATTGATTCTACTTGTGGCAGTGGTGCTCTTGTTGCTTGCTGCTGTTGCACCGGTAGATCGGTACACGGTACAAGAGCAACCGTTTTACCAAAAAATGCTTGCCTCCGTAAAGGCGCTGCCGGTGCGTGCAGACTCATCCCTATTTTTTGCGGGTGCTGCCAAAGTGAGGCTTACGCCAGCGCAACGTACGGCTACTGCGGGCTACGGTAAAAGGCGTGGCAAGGTGTACGCGCACGTTGATGATTCGGTGTTTGTAAGAACCATCGTCATGGCAGGCGGTGCGAAACCGGTGGCAATTGTGGCGGCCGATTTGCTGATCATGCCACCGGTGGTGCGTGCGGCATTGGTAGAACGGCTTCCGGAAATCGGTTTTTCGATTGACCAGGTGTACCTCGGGGCCACCCATTCGCATAACAGTATCGGCAATTGGTCGACCGGTGTTACTGCTTTTTTGTATGGCACCTATTCCGATTCTATTGTGCAGTTCATTACCGCGCAAATCCTCACGTCTATCGCGCGCGCTGCGGCCGATTTGCAACCTGCGCAACTTAGCTACCAGGGCATTCGCGTGCCCGAAGCGGTACGCAATCGGCTGAACGCAGGCGGAGTAGTTGATTCACTGCTGCATGCCGTACGCATTGACCGAACAGATAAAAAACAGTTTATACTTACTACGTTTGCCGCCCACGCCACCTGCTACCCGTCGGACAGCATTACGCTTTCGCGGGATTATCCTGGCCGCTTTGTTGACCTGCTGGAGGATGCCGGGTTTACCCATGCCCAGTTTTTGGCGGGTGCAGTGGGCAGCCAAAGTACAAATGTGCCGGATGATGTCGCCTCGTGTGTGGAATGGACCGCACAAACGTTGATGCACGCATTTCTACGCGACTCCGCAAACCGCACGCCCCTTCGCGCCTCCGACATTCGGATGCAGCACCTAACGTTACAGATGCCAGAGCCGCAAGCTAAAATTGCCAGAGATTGGCGGCTGCGCCCGTGGGTTTTTCGTGCGCTCATGGGCGAAAGCAATAACAGCCTCACCACCCTTAAAGCCGGACCCCTGATGATGATCGGCACCCCTTGCGATTTTTCGGCAGAGCTTGCCGTGCCGCTTTATCGTTTTGCCGAACAACGAAATGTAAAACTGATCATTACATCTTTTAATGGTGGCTACATGGGTTACGTTACACCCGATCAGTACTACAACAAAAACCACTACGAAACCCGCTTGATGAACTGGTTTGGGCCTGGCAACGGCACGTATTTTTCTGATTGTATCCGCCGGATGGTGGAAGTAAACACGCCATGAGGATTTCTTTGAAAACCAGCTCACATAAATCAGGAACCGGTAACACCTGTCAACCACCCCGTATGTCTTCGTCCTCGGATCAGGTTAAACACGCTCCTAAATTCGTTTGTCGTGACCTTTCTTTGTTGAGATGTATTCCGCTTTTTGTTCTGCTGATGGCGTGCCAATTACCGCCCGAAGAACTTCAGGGTCGGGTGGTAAAAGTAATCGATGGCGATACCATTGAAGTGCTTCAGGGCAAAACAAAAACGCGTGTGCGGCTCTATGCGATTGATGCACCCGAGCGTGGTCAGGATTTTTACAATCAGTCGAAGCAATTCCTGGCATCGCAGGTGGCTGGCCAAACGGTGCGTGTAGTGGCGAATCGGGTTGATCGCTGGAAACGTGTGGTGGGCGATGTTTATCTGCAGGATGGCACGCATATCAATGCGCAGATGATTGCCGAAGGTTGGGCGTGGCATTTTATCCGCTACAGCAACAGCGCAGCGCTTGGACGACTAGAGGATTTGGCACGGCAACAGCGCAAAGGCTTGTGGCGTCAATCACGTGCTGTTGCGCCGTGGGAGTTTCGTGAGCAGAAGCGTCAGAAAAAAGAATGATGGCCGAGTATCCGATTACGGAGGTGATTCCCCGGGTGCGTGAGGAATTGCGCACACAACAACGGCTGGTGTTGCAAGCGCCACCGGGCGCAGGTAAATCCACCGTGTTACCGCTCGCGTTACTGCAAGAACCCTGGCTGCGCGATAAAAAGATAATCATGCTTGAGCCGCGGCGGCTGGCAGCAAGATCAGTGGCGGTACGCATGGCGCAGCAATTGGGTGAAGCGCCAGGCGAAACCGTTGGCTATCGCGTTCGGTTTGAATCCATTACTTCCGCGCGTACCCGGCTGGAGGTGGTAACGGAAGGAATCCTTACCCGTATGCTCCAGGCCGACAATACGCTGGAGGACTTTGGACTCATCATCTTTGATGAATTTCATGAACGAAGCCTGCATACCGACCTTGCGTTGGCGTTGAGCCTGCAAATGCAAAGCGTGGTGCGCGATGACCTTCGACTGCTGGTGATGTCGGCTACGATGGATGCCCGGGCAGTAGCCGATCGCTTGCAGGCTCCTTTGCTGGTAAGCGAGGGGCGGCAACATCCGGTAGAAATCCGCTATTGGAATGAAGCGCAAACAGAACCATTGCCAAAGCGAGTGGCGCGCGCCATCCGCACAGCGTGGAACGAAACACACGGAGATATGCTCGTCTTTCTTCCGGGTGCGGGCGAAATTCAACGCACGATGGAATTACTCGCTGAGGGGCCGTATCCTTCCGTTCATCCTTTATATGGTGATTTACCGTTCCTTGCCCAACAGGATGCGCTACAACCCCATCCGCACGGCGTACGCAAGATTGTACTCAGCACGTCCATAGCTGAAACTTCGCTGACCATTGAAGGTGTGAGCGTGGTGATGGATGCCGGGCTCGCGCGAGTACCTCGTTTTGATCCGCGCAGCGGGCTTACGCGGCTGGAAACTATTCCGGTTACGAAAGATGCAGCCGAACAGCGTGCCGGTCGTGCGGGGCGCTTAGGCCCGGGTATTTGTTATCGGCTGTGGAGCGCCGCCAGTCACCAACATCTTCTTGCCGAGCGCAAACCGGAAATTCTGGAAGCCGACCTGGCACCGCTTGCGCTTGAACTTTTTAACTGGGGGGTGCGCGATCCGGCTGAGTTGCTTTGGATGACGCCCCCGCCTCCGGGGCCACTCAGCCAGGCGCTGGAACTGCTCCGCGCGTTAGACGCGGTGCACGACAATCGGATTACGACCAAGGGCCGGGCCATGGCAGCCTTGCCTAACCATCCGCGCCTAACGCACATGCTGCTGGAAGCAAAGCGTGAACCTTCGCTTCTTGCACTTGCTACCGATCTTGTAGCAGTGCTGGAGGAACGCGATCCGCTGGGTAAAGAACAGGGCGCTGATCTTGCACTGCGCATTGATATGCTGCGTAAATGGCGACAGCACGAACGCGTAGGTGGCGACCGTAACGCGTGGCAACGCATTGAGAAGGTGGCTGCGCAATGGCGTACATTGTTTAAGATAAAACCAGATGCCGGTGCCGTAGATGATTTTGCCGTGGGACAGCTTATTGGCTGGGCCTATCCTGATCGTATTGCCCGGCAAATGGAAGCACACGGCACCCGCTACAAGCTGGCTAATGGCCGTGCGGTGCGTTTGCCCGACCACGATCCGCTTATGCGCAATCCGTGGCTGGCAGTGGCCGAAGCTGACATGGGCAGCGGCGAAGGAAAAATTTTTTCTGCGGCCCCACTTGATCAGGACACGTTGTTGCGTGAGAGTAAATCGCGTATGGAACTGCGGTGGGACGAAACTACGATGCGGATACTTTCGCTCGAAGTTAAAAGCGTGGGCGGCCTGCTGGTACAACAACGCCCTAAACCGTTGGTTGATGCCGATGCGGTGATCCCGATCTGGTGTGAGGTAATTCGTTCCCACGGTCTTGGATTTTTGCAATGGCCCGATTCGGTAGCCGCGTGGCGCGATAGGGTGTTGAGTTTGTGCGTGTGGCGCCCTGAAGAAAACCTACCGGATGTTTCTGATCAGGGCTTGCTCAATCATTTGGAAGACTGGGTTGCACCTTATCTCAGCGGTATTGTAACTCAGGCCGAGCTGCTGAAATTGAATTGGTCGGAGATCGTTCATGCACAGCTCACATGGCCACAGCAGCAAACGCTGGAAAAACTCTGCCCCGCACGGCTGGAAGTGCCAAGTGGATCGCATATCGCGGTAAGCTATTTTGCAGACGGTCGTGCACCGGTAATGGAAGTACGTTTACAAGAGCTATTTGGCATGGCCGAAACACCAACGGTAAATGGAGGCCGTACACGGGTAACGATGCACCTGCTGTCGCCCGGCTACAAACCCGTGCAGGTAACGCAAGACCTCAGGAATTTTTGGAATACAACGTATTATGAGGTTCGCAAAGAACTTCGTATGCGCTACCCCAAGCACTCCTGGCCAGACGATCCGTGGACTGCGCAAGCCGTGCGGGGTGCAAAGCGCAGAACGAGTTCGTAACGCCGCGTTATCGACTATGCCACCACGCCCACGCGATGAGCAGCGGGTGTACAACAATCAATCGAAACCATCCCACCCATTCGGGCGCGCACAAGCCTTGCGGAATACAGCCGCCCACCTGAATAAAATAGACATGCGAAGGAATAAACGCCAGCAGCATGGCGATGATGAGATAGCTGGCCCACTTCCGCGTAAGCGAAAAAGCCAGACCGGCGGCCAGCAGTATCTCGGCTACTCCGCTCATCCAGTTAATCACCTCAGGGTACGGAAAATAGGGGGGAATCAGGGGCAAGTAGAAATCGGGATTGATAAAGTGGTTGATGCCCGCAAATCCATAAAAAGTTACTTGCAACCGCAAGCTCCAGGTTTTTACAAGATGCATGATCAGGGTTGAGTTTGGTTTACTCTGTTTGTTTTCAAAACGCGGCTAATGCGTAAACTGTTGAAATAGCTTTTCGATTTCACTTTGCGTGAGTGCCCGCTCTGCCACCAGCAACCGGTAACGGAATGCCACGCGCTCGCCTCGCTTAAGTTCAAGATTTGTTTGTGATTGACGCTCGGTGAAAAAATGAGTTCCCAGCGGATTTGCCGCCATTAGCCCGTACCCGCGCGCATGCCAATGTGTTGGAAAATTCAGGTTATCGGGATGATCGAACACCAGGAGGGAAATTTCTTTTTTCTGCATGCGGCCGATTAACGCCAGCCAGGGCGACCGCTTCCCCCATACGGCCTCACCTGCTAGGCCTTCTTGATTCAGGAAGTTGCCGGTAGCTGCCGCGTTATCGATTCGCGGCGTGCTCAGTGTGAGATCAGCCTCTACAAACGGATCAGCCCACGCACATTGGAGTTCGAGTGGCCGCGCTACCCGAAGGCCCAGAAGTGCGTCTTTCCTGTCTTCAAACTGCACCGTTTGTAGTGCGCGTAGCTCGGTGCTGCGGTCGTATTGAAGAAGGCCGCCGGTACTGGAAAAAACGTGTGTTGTCATTTCTTCCAATAGCGATTGTTTTTGATCATAGCTTCGCCAAATGCTGGTGGTGATGAGCGTGGCCCGATCGGACAACCCCTGGGCACACACCGTGCGGGTGTGCATAATGCGGCCATACGTTGCGCGCTCGCGCGGTGGGATGGCGGTGCTCAGATTCCAAAAATCGAGTTGGTTCACTGATTCGTGGGTGAAAAATACGCCCACCTGGTGTGGATGATCGGCCCGCTCGCCAACCACGCTCGTTAACGGAAAACTTCGGGTAACTGGAATCCCCGTAAGGGTTTGCAACGGATGCAGCACCGGCTTAAAAAGCGAATCGGGATAAATGTATTCCGTAATGAGCGTTTCGCCTTTGTACAAACTTACTTTTTTCTTTTCCGGGTTTTCTATCACGCGAAAAGCGGCGGGTGTGCGGGCGGCTACCAAATCTGCCGTGAAGATGTTGGTCTGTGCGTCTGGCCGTGCCACGTGTTTGAGTCGAATGTTTCGCCAATAGATTTTCTTACCCACGTCTTCGGGCCGGTACACACCATGCACCTGCAAGCCAATGAAGCCACTGGCGGCCGCATCATCAACGACCGATGCAGTTGGTTGATTGTTGATCCACACCTGAATCTTATCCTTGACACACCGGATGCGACACTGATTCCATGTGCCTGGCTGGTATGCGGATTTTCCTTTTGGGTGATAAGTAAGTGGGTAGATCCAGCCCCGCTTGCCTTCTTCATACACACCGCCTGTCCACTGTCGTGGGGTAGGATCGAAGTCAACCTGGTAGCCCGTTACGCGCCCGTTTTGAATTTCTTTTTTTGCTTCGCTTCGGAATTGGATGCCCGAGTTCGTTGAATCCATCTTGAACTCTACTTCCAATTCAAAATTATCGTAGCTTGCTTCCGTTACTAAAAAGGAGTTTTGCGTGGTTGCTACCGTGGTACCCACGATCATGCCATCCACAACTTCGAAAACGGCAGGCCCGCCTAGCTGTTTCCAGCCGGTGAAGTCGATCTTGTTGAATAATTCCTTTTCCTTTACCCGCTCTTGCGCGAAGGTATCCACGGAAGTGAAGAGGAACAGTAAGATAAAAAAGCGGGGCATGTTAAGCGGATTTTCGAAGCGCGTTAATTCGTTCTGATAGCTGCGGATAGTTCCACGACCAGGTTTCCATCTCGTTTCCAGTTACTTCGTTTAGCTGAAGAAGTGCATGCTGCATTTCTTCAGTGCCAACAATTTTTGCAGCCCATTGATCGGCTTCCAGTTCGAGCTTTTTTTGGAACCTACCCAGCAACATAACGCTTCCCCCGCCAGCCATTAAGCCATAATACAAGCCAACAAACCAAACCATGTATTCATTTGGTACTGCGGGGCGAAGCAGCAGAAAGCCGCCAAAAGTGATGTAGATCCACAACAGATTTACCAGCAGCATTTTCAACAAATGGTGTTTTTTCAGATGAGCCACTTCGTGACACAAAATGCCGTTGGTTGCTGTTGAATCAAGTTTTTCAAGTAGTGGTTTTCCGAAGACAATAATTTTTGAGAATGGTAATACCCCCGATGCAAAAGCATTCAAGATATTTTTTTGAGACACGTAAACCGGGTACCGTCGCCCTGTTAATTGCTGGGTTCGCTCGGTAAGCCGTTTGCCATCCTCGTCTAAATTCTTTTGCCTGCGAAGTAACGCGAGCAGCGGGATGAAGATGGAGTTACAAACGGGAGCAAGCGAGATGAACGCCAGCGCAAATCCGTAGATAATGACTTCACTGGCGGTTTCTACAGTTAGTAAGAGGTATGCCGCAAACGAAAAAAATGAAGCGAGGATGAAATACATGATCACATCTTCCGTAAAATCGTTTTGACGGAAAGCATCCACTGATCGTTTGGCGATACAAACAATTGCCAGACTCACATATTTTGATGCCAGTCCTGCCAGCGGCAAAAGCAGGCCGATCAAAAAATAGCTATTCATACTTGCCTCAAAGGTTCATTTTTTTCAATTCGCTCACGGCATAGTCGCACGCCCGCGCTGTAAGCGCCATGTAGGTTAACGACGGATTCACGCAACTGGATGAAGTCATGCACGAGCCGTCGGTGATAAACACATTTTTTACCGCATGCATCTGGTTGAATCCATTCAGTACGGACGTTTTTGCATCGCGCCCCATGCGGGCAGCCCCCATTTCATGGTTAGCGCTGCCGGGGAACGAGATATTTTGGTACGGCCGCACATTTTTATAGCCCATCGTATCCAACATTTCGGCCATTGCCACGGCCATATCTTTGTTCATTGCTTGCTCGTTCTCTTTAAAAGAGACATCCAGTGTAAGTGTGGGGCGACCCCATTTATCGCGTAAGTTGGAATTTAGCGTGGCGCGATTTTCCGCATATGGCAAACACTCGCCAAAACCGCCAAACCAAAAACCCCAAGGCCCTGGTTTTTGCACTGCGGCCTTCAATTCTGCACCGAGTTTGTCGGCTGCCTGGTCCCACCATCCATCACGGGTGGCGCCCCCTTGCAACCCGTACCCGCGAATAAAATCCGGATGCTTGTCGGTGAGATTTCTAAACCGCGGAATGTACAGCCCATTGGGCCTGCGTCCACTGTAGTATTGATCTTCAAAACCCTCTACATCGCAGTTGGCACCAGCTTGTTTGTGGTGGTCCATGATGTTGCGGCCGACCTGGTCGCTGTCGTTCCCCAATCCATTCGGAAACCGATTGGAGCGTGAGTTGAGTAAGATGAACGTGGTGCCCAGAGTAGCCGCGTTAAGAAAAATCAGGCTTGCAGAAAACACCATTGTTTCGTTGGTTTCGGCATCAATCACCTCCACCCCGCGTGCCTTTCCGCTTTGGTCATCATAAAGTATCTGGTTCACGATGGAGTTTGGCCGTAACGTAAGTCGACCAGTTTTAAATGCTGCGGGCAGCGTGCTGGAGTTTGTGCTAAAATACGCCCCATACGGGCAGCCACGGTGGCACGCGTTTCGGTATTGGCACAATCCGCGTCCTTTTACGGGGGCCGTTAAATTGGCGACACGCCCAACGGTGATGTACCGCTCCGGAAAGAACTTTTGCATGCGTTGCTTCAGATCAAGCTCCGCGCAATTCATTTCCATGGGGGGCTGAAACACGCTGTCGGGCAAATGGGGTATGCCCTCGGCCTGCCCGGAGATGCCGATGAATTGCTCCACATAGGCGTACCACGGTGCGATGTCTTTATAGCGGATCGGCCAGTCTACCGCAATCCCATCGCGGAGATTGGCTTCAAAATCCAGATCGCTCCAACGGTAACTCTGGCGGCCCCATAACAATGAGCGGCCGCCCACCACGTTTCCACGGATCCAGTCAAATCGTTGCTTTTCTTCGTACGGGTTCTCCTGGTCGTTGATGTAAAAATGTTTGTTATCGCCTTGAAAAGAAAAATGCCGTGCTTGCACGTAACTCGTGGTGCGATCTTCTTGGGTAAGACGGCCGCCATGTGCCAGTTCCCACGGATGTTTTGTGGCGGTTGGATAGTTCGGGTGCTGCACCGGGCCGCCGCGCTCCAACAACAAAACGCGCAGGCCTTTTTCCGTAAGTTCTTTTGCGGCCCAGCCGCCGCTAATGCCGGAGCCAACCACGATCGCATCAAATGTATTTTGCGCGTTGGCGCGGATGTTCAGGTTCATGGCGTGCGAGTTTTCTTTCAAGAACGAAAAAAAAATCCGCGATTGAAAGTGCTTTTAAGAGAGCTCAAAAGCACTCTTATAGTTGCCCTGTTGCTGCATGTGGTTGATTAGTTCCAGATAAAACGGATGAGCACCTAATGTGGCACTATCGCCCACCAGTATCAATTTTTTTCGCGCCCGCGTCATGGCTACGTTGGTTCTGCGGATATCGGCCAAAAAGCCGACCTCCCCGGTGTCGTTACTCCGTACAAAACTCACCGCAATGGCGTCTCGCTCCTGGCCCTGAAACGCGTCTACGGTATTGATGGTAGCCAGATGAGCAATGGCGCCCAGTGTGGGTGAGTTTTCCGCTTCCTGGCGCAAGAACTCCACCTGCGCGCTATAGGGTGTGATGATGCCCAGGGTGTAGCATTTGTCCAGCCAGACATCAATACCCACCTGTTCAATCAGGTTTTCAATCATTTTCAGTAATAAACGCCCTTCTTCTTTATTGTTTCGACTAAGCGTTTCGGGGTCTTGCCATTCGGCAAAACCACAACCGGCCGTATCAACAAACAATACGGGTGGCTGCCCCGGGAGGTGGTGGCTACGAACAGATTCATGGGCATGTAGCTGCCCTTGATAGAAGTACTGCGAGGAAAAATTCATGATCGCCTCGTGCATGCGGTATTGAATACCCAGCATGGCAGCCGCGTGGTTTTTTTGAGCGATACATTTCTCCATCAACGTAGTGGCCAAACCTTGCCGGGCCGCTTCCGCGGATTTGATGGTGGGCGGAAGTTGTTGATGATCGCCCGCAAAGATCACCCGCTCCGCTTTTTGAATCGCAATCCAGCAGGCGGGCTCGAGGGCCTGGGCAGCTTCGTCAATAAAAACAGTCTTCCACCGCTTGCCCTTTAACAGGGGGTGGCTGGCGCCCACCAGTGTGCAGGTAATCACATCGCTGTTTTGCAGCAGATCGTTTACAATGTAGAATTCAAGCACATCGGCATCCGCTTTTGCCACTTTGGCTTCTTCCAGTAACATGCGCCGCTGTTCTTTTTCTGCCCAGCCATATTTCCGTTTGTATTTAAAGGCCATGTCGCGCAATTGTTCAATGCGCTTACGCAGGCTGCGCAGTTCGGAGTAGTCGCGGTGTTGCGCGATGCGCGCATCCAGTGTTTTGCTGAGCGATTGTTCGGTAACGCGGGCGGGATGACCAATGCGAAGTACCCGCAACCCCTGGTCGCTCAACTTGTCCGCCAGCAGATCTACTGCTGCATTGCTCGGTGCGGTAACCAATACTTGTTTCTCTTCATGTGCGGCCAGTACGATGGCTTGCACCAGTGTGGTGGTTTTGCCGGTGCCGGGTGGGCCGTGGATGATGCCTACATCTTGTGCCTGAACCATCTTTTGCAACGCGGTTTTCTGGCTATCATTCAGTGGGCTAGCCGATAGATCCAGCTTGGTAACGTTAAATTGAGGTTTTTCTTCGCCCAGAAGAATTTCGCGCAGCACCGCGCTGCGGTTGTCCTCCGCTTTGATTATGGCTTTCATCGCGAATTCCATCTCGCGGTAGCTGGTTTCATCAAACATCAGGTCTACGCCAAGCAAACCTTCTTCAATCCAGTCGGGCAATTCATCCGCGTGAAGCGTAACGGTCATCATATTATCGCGCACATAATTGATTACGCCCCCGGCGCTCTGCTTTTCGGGTGTGCCGTTTGCGTTGCAGAAGATGCTCACCAGTTTACCAGAGCCAAAAATGTGGGGCTGATCCAGCTCGCGGGTGCGTTCCAATTCAACGATCAGCCGCTCGCCAGTACCGATGTGGTGGCTGCGTAGCCGCACGGGGTACCAACACTTTCCTTCTTTGGTTTTGCGATGAAGCGGCAGCAATAAAATTTTTTGCCGGTACTGTTCAAGATCGGCCTGCCGCTCTTGTTGCAGCAATTGCAGCGTGTGTTGTAGTTGTTCGCGGGCCGACATGTTTGATAGGAATTCGTTTAAAAAGGGTAGCCGATGCCGATGTTGTAAATTACCGGCTCGCGGTTGTTAAAGGGCCGGAAAAATTTGAAGCGATTAAGTACAAACCGATCGCCCACCTCGCGCGCCGGATCGTAGGCTTTAATGCCGGCATCCAAGCGTAAGACAAGAAAGGTGAAATCAAATCGCAACCCAAAGCCGGTGCCTACGCCCCATTGGTTCCAAAGGTTTTCGTTCGTTTGAAAACGCGTAGAGCGCTCCGTGGCCCAGGGGGGTAAATCAGAATCGTCCGCGATCACGGCCTGGCTAAAGTTCCATACGTTGCCCACGTCTACGAACAGGGCGAAATTCACAAAGCCAAAAAGTTTCTTACGCAGTTCTACGCTGCCCTCCAACAAAATCTCGCCCGGTTTTTCGAATCGGTAATCAAACAACCCATCGGCCTCTTGGTTGGCCGCGAACCGGTTGGGGAATGTGCCAATGCCCAAACGTCTTGGTCGCCACGCGCGTATGCTGTTGCTGCCACCAGCGAAAAAGAATTTTTCGTAGGGCAGCGTTTTATTGGCTCCGTACGAATATGCAATCCCGGAGTTTACGCGATAGGCCAGCACGGTGTGTTTATTGAGGACGATGTTTTTCCGAAAGTCGAGGCTCGCACGCACATACTGAAATACTTCCAGACCGCGGTTGATGGCGAAAGTAGGTTTAATCAGGTTGAAGAGCGTGCCGCCGCTTTCAAACTGTGCGCGCAACATTTTCGAACTGCGGTCGGCATTTCCATAGTTGTCCGGATTCCACAGTACAGAAAATGCCATGTTGCCTACGAACGAAGGCCGAAACGAGTTGATCAGGTTATTTCCTTGTTCATTTTGCAATTGGAGAAGCAAATCAGAGAACTCCGCTCCCAAGGCCCCAATAAAACGGGTTTCAATAATGTTTAAAGACGTGGGCGTAAAAGAGTATTGTAGCCGCCTGCCATTTTCCCAATTAAATGTGTTAGAAAGTGTGAAGATACTGCGGGTGTACTCCGGCCTGTCGGTAAACGTGTATCCGGCCACCATGCGGGTACGCGGGTTATAGTTACCAATGCGGGTGGCGATGCGATCGCCAATCGGAAAAATGATTTGCGGAAAGGTGATGGTGGCCGTAACGTTTGCTTCTGTGCTGCGATAGATGTTTCCGATTTGTGTAAATGACGCCACACCTTCAAATCCGAAACGGCCGTTTAATTCGAAGCTTTCCAGCCCGCGAAAAATATTACGCTTTTTAAAGCTTAAACTGTAATACGGGCCCGGGAAACCCTGGGTAACCGTTACGCCAGCTTCGTTCGACCACGAATAGCGGTCTTGCGGGCTGGTAAAAATATTGGCGATGAATCGGCCCTGCGAGGTATCGTAGTTTACATTCACAAACTTAAAGGCATCCAGGTTGGCGAGCTGGCGTTGGGTACTAAAGGTGTTGGCGCGGCTATACAAGCTGTCTTGATGGATGAAAATACGGTGGTTCAGAATGCGCTCGCTGAAATAGTCGTTAAAGTAATTGTAGGTAATGTTTTTGTAGACTTTTGCAATTCGTTTGGTACCGGCCGGCATGCGCAGGCCTGCATCTACGGTAATGGAAACGGAGTCAATAAAGAACTGCTTGTGGCTTTGCTTCCGTGGCGGATTGTTAACGTTAATACGAATAGCAATTTTCCGACCACTGCGAAAAGCGGTGTCGATGTCGAAGTCGATGTATTTGCGGGTAAAATCGTAGTAGCCGCGGTCTTTCAGCAGATTCTCGATCCGGTCGCGTTCGGCCGTTAGATTCGCCTGAGTATAAATTTCGCCTTTGCGGATTTTTGCGCCGGTTCTGCTTTTGCGAAGAATAGAGTCAATGGCCGGGTCTGCTGCGTTGAGCTGAATGGAGTCAATCACGTACGCCTGCCCCGGCACAACCTGGTAGGTGATGTGCACGCGTTTGGTTTTTTTGAATTCCTGTACGCGTGTGGACACGGTGTTTTTGAAATAACCCTTATTGAAAAGGAACGTGTGAATGTATTCGCTGGATGTTTGTGCTTTTGCCGAGTCGTAAAGCGTGGCGGGTTCGCCCCATTGCATAAAATTGTTTCCGCTCTCAATCTTTTTATTCTGCGCGTCAATCTTCTTTTGTTTTCGAAACTGATACGAAGAGATTTTGCGGGGGTCGTTACCGCTGGCAATCTTACGATCGAACTTCTGGGCGATGCGAATTTTTTTTTGTTCGAATGCGCGCTTACTGCTTTTGGAAGTGGAATCCTGGTACCGCACCAAACCTTCGTGGTGCATCCAAACCAGTGAATGAATGGGTAAACCTAAAAATCTGCGATTGGGTTTTTGAACAGGCAATTCGTCTAATCCCTCTCTCGGGAATTTGCGTGGTACCTCAACGGTTTGCCGGTACAATAATTTTTGGTTTTCTTCGAGGTAGCGAGTACCCAGGCAACTGCTGGCCCACAGCGGCACGCATAGCCAGGCCACGCGCAGCCAGATTCTGTTACCGTTGCCCTTCATGATCTCCAAAGCCAGACTAAAGTACCTCAAATCCTTGCAAATAAAGAAATACCGGCACGCAGAACAATGCTTTTTGGTAGAGGGGAGAAAGAGTGTGGCAGAAGTGCTTGGTTCTGCGTTTGAGGTGTTATGGCTTGCCGGAGATGAGCAGCTTCTGGCAGAGTGGCAACGAGCGGGGAAAAAATTTCCTGCTGAGGTAGTCACGGCCACGGCCGAGGAGCTGGCCCACGCCGGCTCCTACCAAACCAACGATGGTGCCATTGCGATTGTGCGGATGAGGCCCACCACAAGCGCTGCTGCTTTGGGCGCGGTAACTTTGGTATTGGATGATATTCGCGATCCGGGTAATCTGGGTACGATGATACGCACCGCAGATTGGTACGGCATTACGGAGATAGTTGCTTCGCCTACCACCGCAGATTTTTATAATCCCAAAACCATCCAGGCCACCATGGGTTCGTTCACACGGGTGCAGGTACATTACACGGAGCTTCCTGCCTTTCTTGGCGCGCAGCGGTTGCCGGTGTACGGTACATTTCTTGGGGGCCAGAACGTGCACGAACTACAGGTAGCAACGCCCTGTCTGGTGGTCATCGGTAACGAGGCCAGCGGTATTTCTGATGCCGTGAGCCGTGCAATTACGCACCGCATAACCATTCCGCGGTTTGGCCGGGCCGAGTCGCTAAACGCAGCCATTGCTGCGGCCGTAGTGTTAGACAACCTGAAACGGTTACAGTAACGACTGGCTCTTCTCAGCAGCCTCTTCGGAAATCCGCAGTGCTTCGGCTTTGCCCAGATACCGGTCGATAAGATAATGGCCGATGTAGACTAGTGGCGTGAGCAGCAGCGCCACAACAAACTTGTAGAGATAATTGGTAATACCGATGGCAAGAATCTGCGGCACGGAAAAGGTACCGTAAAAGGCAACAAACAAAACCACAAAGCTGTCCACCAACTGCGATACCAGCGTGGACCCGGTGGCCCGCAGCCATAACTTTTTTGGGCCGGTTATACTGCGCAGTTTCTGGAAGACGAATACATCCACCAACTGTGCCAGCAGAAACGCCACCAACGAGCCAAGAATGATGCGCTGCCCTTGCCCGAGAATTTTGTTGAAAGCAAAATTCATATCAAAATAATTGCCGTTGGCGTCTTTACTGTTGGCATCCAGCCACCATTGGGCCGGGGGCAACTCCATCGTTAGGAAAATCACCAAAAAAGCGTAGGCAATCAACCCCGCGGTAAGAAAACTAATGCGTTGTACACCCGGTTTGCCGAAGTACTCATTAATCAAATCTGTAGAAATAAAAACCACTGGCCAGATCACAGCGCCCGCGGTCAGGTTAAAGTCCATCGTAAACCCCAGGATGTTCAAATTCGCAGGGGCGAGGCCCAGCGTTTGTTCGCCTGAGAAAATCTTCACGCCAATCATTTCCGCTACAAGTGCATTGCAGAGGAAGATGCCGGCCAGCACTACAAAAAGGCGATTTTTTTTCTGTTCGATGGTCAGCATCACGTGTCGAGTTCTATGGTTAAACCCTCCGTGGCGAGAGTTGTTTCAGGAAAAATCGCAGTGGCTTCGGCCAGCACGGGTTCCAATTCTTTATAGCGGGCCGAAAAGTGGCCAATCAGCAGTTTTTTTGCGCCACACGCGCGGGCGATTTCAGCCGCTTGGGCTGCGGTGCTGTGCAGCGTTTCGTTGGCTTTGTTCAGTTCATCAGTAAGAAAAGTGGCCTCGTGGTACAGCAGGTCGATTTCTTTCAGGTGGGGGATGAGTGCTGGCGTGTAGGCGGTATCAGAACAATACGCGTACGCGCGTGCGGGTTTTGGCGGCAGCGTGTAATCCTCAAACCGGGCAATTACCTCGCCACGCTCATTTACCGCGTCTTTGCCTTGCTGAAAAAGTGCGAGGTGTTGCAAGCGGGTATCCGGGGTAATTTTTTCTTTGTCGATGCGGTAGGGCTTTGGCTTTTCGCGAATCAAAAACCCAACGCAGGGCAGCTTGTGTTTCAACGGCAGCGTGGTTACCGAAACGGCTTGGTCTTCCCAAATACATTTTACTTCAGGTGTGAGCACATGGAACTGCACGGGAAAATGCAGCGCAGACATGGAGTATCTCAATTGTGTGGTAATAATTTCGTCTAAGCCTTTAAAGGCGTAGATGTGCAGTTCCTTTTCGCGGCGGTTCAACTGCATTGAAAACAGCAAACCCATCAGGCCCAAAAAATGATCGCCATGCAAATGGGAAATAAAAATGTGACTGATTTTGTGGAAGCCAATGCCCATTTTCATCAGCTGCATCTGGGCACCTTCGCCACAATCAATCAGCAGATGCCGGTTTTGAACCTGAACAAACTGGCAGGAGGGGAAGCGGCCGTAGGCGGGCAACGCCCCGCTGGAACCCAGGATCGTTACCGTAAACGACAATCCGCGGGGGGTGCTATCAGGATTTGAAGGGATTGAAATTCGGGCAACACCGGTAACGGCTAGTCGTTGCTCTTCATGTCTTTTTCGATTTCGTGCATAAACACAGCATCAATAGACTCTTCCACTGAGGGGAGAATATTCAACACGCTGTCTAACTGCGAAATCTTGATCAACTTCAGGGTGTGATCCGATAAGCAGGCAAGGATGAAAATGCCATTGTCTTCCTGGAAAATCCGATTGCCTACCAACAAGGCACTTAATCCCGATGAATCTGTGTATTTCACCTCGCTAAGATCGAGAATCACATTGCGGGTGCCTTCCGCATGTAACGTAACCAACTCCGATTTTAAGTTCGGGGCTACGCTCGAATCCATTTTTTCTTCGTGCAGTTTTACCAACGTGTATTTTTCCTGCTTGTCGATTGTGTATTTCATCGTGCTTGAATCGGTGTAAAAGTAGCCAATTATAGGGATTTAACGATACTTTCCTGAATCCGTTCCAGGATGTGATCGTAATTGATCGCGTCTAGTTTTTTGCCCGTAACCTGCTCGTACAGTTCCTGATACCTACTGCTGATACCGGCCACAATTTCCGCTGTCATTTCCGGAACCCGCTGACCTTCTTTGCCTTGAAACCCGTTTTCAATCAGCCATTGGCGTACAAACTCTTTGGAAAGCTGTTTCTGGGGTTCGCCACGTTGCTGCCGCTCCGGGTACCCATCGGCATAAAAATACCGCGAAGAATCCGGCGTATGTACTTCATCAATCAGGTACACTGTGCCCTGATGGAGGCCAAACTCGTATTTTGTATCCACCAAAATCAAGCCGCGTGCGGCGGCCATTTCAGTGCCTTTTTTAAACAACGCCAACGCATAGTTTTCCAATTGCGTGTAGTGTGCTTCAGAAACGATTCCGCGCCTTAGAATTTCTTCCCTGCTAATGTCTTCGTCATGACCAACCGCCGCTTTGGTGGTAGGCGTAATGATGGGCGTTGGAAGCGGATCATTTTCATGGAGCCCGTCGGGCAGCGGCACGCCGCAAATCTGGCGCTTGCCGGCTTTGTATTCGCGCGCCGCGTGGCCGGCCAGGTAACCCCGCACCACCATTTCTACCCGAAAAGGATCGCACTTTCTGCCCACTGTAACGTTGGGATCGGGCGTACTCAACACCCAATTGGGTACGATGGATTTTGTGGCATGCAGGTTGATGGCCGCAATCTGATTGAGCACCCGGCCCTTGTCGGGGATGGCCTTTGGCAGGATCACGTCAAATGCAGAAATGCGGTCGGTAGCGACCATGGCCATGGTATCGCCAAAATAGTACACATCGCGAACTTTGCCGCGATAAAAGCCGGTCTGGCCGGCAAACTGGAAGTGGGTTTCTTTAATGGCGAATGGGGCGGCCATACCGTAGCGATTGTTTGTGTTGCAAATAAACACATCGCTATGCGCCTGCCCACGTTTCAGGCGAGAATTTTACAGCTTCTTTTGTGGGATACCGGCTTTAAACAGCTCCGTCTTCACCAGATTGCCCTGCGCATCGAATGTTTTCCATTCGTTATGTTTTTTGTTTGCCACGTACTCGCCTTGTTCCTGAATCTTGCCGTTCGGAAAAAAAGCGGTGTATGCCCCGTGTTGCCGGTTGGCGCGGTATTGGCATTCCCATTTCAACCTACCGTTTTCATCGTACGCCCGTACGGGCCCGGCGATCAGGTTAAACTGATAGGTTTCTTCCAATTGCTTCTCCCCGGAAGGGTAGTAGCTTACCCGCACCCCGTGCAGCTTGGCGTTATCGTACTCTTCGCGCAGTTTGGGTTGGCGTGTGCCGGGGAAGTAAAAGAGCCACGTGCCTTGTGGCTTCAGGTTGCGAAAGTTTTTTTCATACACCGGCATGCCCAGGCTGTCGAACGTTTCTTCGCGTGTGTCCACTCCCGTAAGGCTAACCGTTTCTTTTTTGCTTACGGCTCCGTTTTTGAAGTAATCGTAATTGGTGCCCACGCGTTTGCCCTCTTTGTATTCATACCGATGGCGCAACTGCCCGGTAGGGTAATAGGCCAGATTAGTACCGTGCAAACGGCCAGCCATAAAATAACCGTCTAACAGCAGCCGCCCGAGCGAGTCGTAATTTTTAAAGTTGCCGGTTTTTTCGCCCGCCTTCATTACGGTGGCGGTTTCGAGTTGGCCGTTGGGGAAGTAGGTGTTAAAGTAATCGGTGTTTACTCCGTCTACGTAGTTGGCCTCGGTTTCAATTCGGCCGGAGGCATAAAACGTACGGGTAATGCCATTCGGCTTTTGGCGTTCGTACCGGATTTCCTTTCGTACCTGCCCGGTAGGATAATATTCGCGCACCACACCATCGGGTTTACCTTTTACAAACCGGCTCTCCATTTTCACCGTTCCGGTTTCGTAAAACGATTTTACCGAGTCCACCAGTAGATTGTTTTGGTAGTACGCGTGTTGCAGAAATTTTCCGTTCGTGTCGTACACTTCTACGGAGCCGTGGCGCTGGCCGTTTACATACATGATTTTTCGGGCCAGCGCGCCGTTATCGTGATACTCCAGAAAAAGACCGTCCTTATACCCGTCGGTGTAGGTTCCTTCCATTTCCAACCGCCCATTCAGGTGGTAGCGCTTAAAGGTACCCACGGGTTGATTGCTCTCGGGGGAAACGAAGTAGTGCTCTTTCAACACCCGGCCCGGGCCATCGTGATAGGTTTTTACTTCACGGGTCTGACCAAAGCCAACGGAACAGAGCGCGAGAAACCAAATCGATAAACGCATAATAAAACCAAATGAAAACGATGGAAGGGCGCAGATGTTGCTCTACACCCGCTCAATTACGATTGCTGAGGCACCACCGCCACCGTTACAAATGCCGGCTGCACCTACAGATTCATCTTTTTCTTTTAGGATGTTGGCGAGGGCAATGACAATGCGCGCACCTGATGCGCCCAGGGGATGCCCCAGCGCAACCGCCCCGCCATTTACATTTACGCGTGCGGGGTCAAGCCCGAGCTTCATGTTGTTGGCAATCGCCACCGCAGAAAACGCCTCGTTGATTTCGTAGTACGCTACGTCCTTTTGGGCTACCCCGGCGGCTTTTATTGCTTTGGGGATGGCCAATGCGGGTGTGGTGGTAAACCACATCGGGTCTTGCGCGGCATCGGCAAAGCCCCGAATCCGCGCAAGCGGTCTTATACCCAACGCCAACGCCTTTTCTTTGCTCATCAACACCACCGCTGCGGCACCATCGTTAATGGTCGAGGCATTTGCTGCGGTTACGGTACCGTCTTTGGTGAAGACCGGCTTCAAGCCGGGAATTTTATCAAAGTTCACGTTTTTATATTCCTCATCCTCGGCAAACACCGTTACCTCGCCTTTGCGGCCGGTGATTTGCACGGGAATCACTTCGTCCTTGAATTTACCGGCTTGCCACGATGCGGCCGAGCGTTTGTAAGAATCGATTGCGTATTGGTCTTGCTGCTGCCGCGTAATGCCCATTTCCTTTGCTGTGTTATCGGCACAAACGCCCATGGCGCAATGGTTATACACATCGGTTAAACCATCGTAGGTTAACCCGTCCAGCAATTCGCCATTTCCGTATTTGTAGCCGTAGCGCGCTTTCGCGAGATAGTAGGGGATGTTGCTCATGCTTTCCATTCCACCGGCAAGCACCACATCGTTTTGGCCAAGCTGAATGCTTTGTGCGCCCAACATGATCGACTTCATGCCCGAGGCGCACACTTTGTTCACCAAGGTGCACGGAATTTCATATCCCAGCCCGGCACCCACGGCTACTTGCGTGGCGGGTGCCTGCCCGAGGCAGGAAGAAATCACGTTTCCGAAGAAAACCTCCTGGATTTCTTTTGGCGCCAGCCCAATTCGCTCATACGCTGCGCGGGCCGCCTGCGCGCCCAATTGCACTGCGGTAAGCGAAGCCAAACTTCCGCCAAAACTTCCAATCGGGGTGCGCACCCCGGAAACGATCCAAACTTCGCGACTCATATTTTTGGGATTAAAGTACGGCTCAAAATTACGACTTTGTCGAGCGATTTTTTAGTGCTTCGAGTTTCCGTTCAACCGCTTCAACTTCGGCCGCCACCGGCAGCGCAACCGCAATGTTTTTCAGTCGAACCAAGAGCGCTTCCAGGAAACGTTGATGATGTGCACTGGTGGGTTCAAACGGTGTGTGAGCAAGTGCCTTTTTGATCGATTGCCACTCTTCGATCTGCATTCGCGTGGTGTTCGCCAGAAACTGGTGCTCAAACTTTTCCCACAGATAGTTTTCGGCCAACGTGTTGGGGTGGATCATGTCGTCTTTGTAAAACCGGTAATCGCGCAAATCGTCCATCATGATCTCAAAAGCGGGGAAGTAGACCACGTCTGGAAATTTTCTTTGGATGTTATCCACCGCCAGGCGCAGCACGGCCTTGCTCACCGAATTTCCTTCAAGCGTGTCTTTCACGTGGCGCACCGGGCTAACGGTAAGGAGTAAGTGCACTTCGGGCCGAAGCGCAATAATTTGTTGACGAAGCCGCTCGAAAGACGCTACGATTTCATCAACGGCTAGCAGCCGCTTCTGGAATTCCTTTGCTGGTAATTTGTGGCAATTGTTAATGGTGCAGCCGGTGGGCAGGTAATCGAACACCCACGCGGTGCCATAGGTAATCATCAGCCACGAGGCAGAGTTTAAAAAGCGCCCTGTATTTTCGGTAGTTGTTTTGATCTGCTCAACCAGCGAAACTTCATCGGTGTGCCTGAAATCTGAATGGAAATCTAAATGAACAAACGTTCCCTCGCGGGTAACTACATGATTTGGACGAAGCCTTTCCCCGCCAAGGGCAAGCATCAATTGATGATGAATGGAAACGGGGTTGTAGCTTACGCCAAACGGATTTTGGAGCACCGAAAACTTGTTATCGTACATCCAGTTTCCGAAGCGGTCGGCAAAGCAACTGCCGGTCGTCACGGTCGTGTCGCTAAATTTTAGCTCACGCTCTAGTGGTTTACGCGGGCTCCACTCGGTTCGAAACGTGCTCATGATGAGCAAATATCGGGAAATGTTTTTGCGGAGGGCGCTAGATGATTTCCAGTCCTACGGCTTTAAACTGTGCCAGCGCAGGGTCGCTGGGGTCGAGTTCGGTGATGAGTGTATGGATTTGGTTTACCTCGCAGATTTTGTACCGTTGCGTGGAATTCAGTTTTGCTGAAAGTGTGAGCAGCACAATTTTCTTTGAGCTATCGATCATCGCCTTTTTGAGTTGCACTACTTCCCAATCAAACTCTGAAACTCCGTTCACCGGGTCGAGATGGCCGGTGCCGAGAAAACAGATATCGGCCTGGGTTTGGCTCAGGGTTTTCAGTGCATCCATGCCAAAAGTTACCTGCGCATCTTTAGCCACCTTTCCACCCAGCAGAATTGTATCCACACTCTGCATTTGGCCGAGTTGCATGGCTACCTGCAAGCTGGGTGTGAAAAATGTAAGATGGAGATCTTCGGGAAGCTGTGTAACCAGCTCAAGATTGGTTGTGCCTCCGGTAATCAGCACCACCATGTCTTTTTTTAGCAGTTGTGCTGCCTTACGGGCAATGATTTGTTTGTTCTGGTGATCGTAGATTTCCTCTTGATGAAACGAGAAGGGCGTAAACGATTTGGCAATTGCACCGCCATGCACTTTTTTCAGTTTGCCCTGATTGTGCAAATCGGCTAAATCCCTACGAACGGTGTCTTCTGACACATTGAGTTGCTGAGCAAGATCAGAAAGTAAGACACGATTTCGAATTCTTACTTCGTTCAGAATGAAATCGTGTCTTTCTTCTTTTAACATATCAATAGGTTAAGAAGCAGGGTCGGCCGGCGTGTTGGTATTGTTGTCGCGCTCAGAGAACGGATACGGTAAAAAAGTGCGGCCGCGCTCGGAGGCGGGGCGCCCAAACCGTCGGCTGTCTTCCAGGCGCATGCCCGACAAAAATAATTCGATACACCGTTGCCGGTAGATTTCGTTCAACAAATCAGCCGCTGCTACGGGCCCGCTGTAGGCTGGTAACGCTGCACCAATGCCCAGAGCATCTTGCGCTGCGGTTTTTTGCAACACGAGGTTGATGTCGGTCACGGCTGCGTTGAGGTCAGGTGATGACTTGCGAATGTTGGCTTCGGCACGGATCAGTGCGGCCTCGCCCGGGCGGTAGATCGGTACGGCCGTTGTATTGGCCGTAAAGAAGCTTGCGCGTGCGCGGTTTACTGCGGCGGTACCGCCGGTTGGGTTATAGAAAAATGCAATTCTGCGGTCGCCCGCTGGTGTTTGGAGTGCAGCAGGCAAACTAAACAACGCATCCGGAGGTTCGGTTACGTTGCGGTTCGAGAACGCGGTGAAGAACATGGCGTTAGGCGACGCATCATCATGGTTCATGACCGCCCGCACCGTGGTTGCCGTAGAAACCCGGGTGGCGGCAGCAATGGCTTTATCGTACTGGCCCGCCATCAGTGCGTACCGGGCGATAAGTAGATTGAGTGTGTTCGCATAATCAATGCCTGCCACAATGCGCGAGGTAAACGTTGCGGGCAAAGCTGCTTTCGCCAGCTCCGCGGAAGCGTCTTCCAAAATACGAATGGCCTCGTTCAAAATCTCCTGCCGCGATACAAAAGGGGCATTTACTTGGGTTGTGATCGGGGCACTCTCCCAGAACATGGCCAGATTGCCGAGCGAAAGCGCTTTGTAAATCGTGGCGTGCGCCTGCAGGCCGCCCTTCATGCCCTGATCCGTTACAATGCCAAGGTTATCGAGGATTTGATCGGCTGTGGCACGAATCAAATGACTTTGGTTCCACAAATTGGTAATCACTCCGTTAGAACCAATTACGTTGTTACCCCCTAAACGCAGGTTCTCCTCATCGGTGTTACCGGCATTGAGAACTGTTAATTCGCGGGTTAAGATACCACTTGCGGTAGTTACGGTGTAATTGGGTGACACACGGGTTACCGAGTAGCGGAATTGCAAACCGTTCGCCAGTGTAATCAGCCCCAATACATCGTTCACTACTTGGGTTTGCGAGGCTGCGCTGGGATTGAGATATTCTTTGTCGCAGCTTACCAGCAGCACGGTAAGGCTTAGTGCGAGTGCGGAAATTCTTGTTTTCATAATGTTATCAGCATTTAGCGATTAAAAAGTAACGGTTAACTGCAGCTTGTAAGTGCGGGGAATTGGCACGTTACCAAAGTCAATCCCGCGTACCAAGTCACTGTTACCACCGGCATTCGTTTCCGGGTCGTAGCCGTTGTAGTTATCCCAAGAGATCAGGTTTCTGCCGAACAAGCCGAGGTTAATCGTATTGATGCCTTTGATCGGCTTTAAGAAACTGTAGGTTAGGCCTACTTCGCGTAGCTTCACGAAAGAGCCATCGTCTACGCGCCATTCTTCAATGGGTAGCACGGCAAACGTGTAGCCGCGGGGTAACTCGCCGGTCATTTCTTTTTCTACATTTTCGCCTACGCCCACGTTTTGGCGGGTGCGCTTATCGGCATTGAACACCTCTACCCCTTGTACAAAATCAAAGAGGAAGTTGAAACTAAGGTTTTTGTAGTTGAGGGTGTTCATGATTGAACCGGTGAAGTCGGGGTTCGGATCGCCAATGATACTACGAATCACCCCACCGGTTGGCTGGCCGTTGGCATCGCGGTTGGCCGAAAACTCCAGCGGCGAGGTGGGCACCTGCGTGCCGCGTTCCTGTTGCGGAAAACCACCGAGGAATCCGGGAGGAGCCGGAGTGAGCAGCAGGCTGCCGTCGGGGTTCCGGGCGTAAGCGGTTCCGTAGAATACGGAGGCGGGTTGGCCTTCAACCAGGAAGGAGGGTGCACCCGCGGAGTTACTAAATCCGATAGTGGGTGTTCCCAGGCGTGTTACTTTGTTGCGGTTTCGATTGTAGATAAAGGTTACATCCCACGAGAAGTTATTGGTACGCACCGGAGTAACGCCCAACACCACTTCAACGCCTCGGTTCTCCATCTGGCCCACGTTTGTAACAATGCTCAAACCGCCTTGCGATGATGCGATGTTTCGGTTCACCACCAGGTCTTTGATTTGTTGGTTGTACACGGTAACGCCTAAATTGATTTTGTTCTGCCAGAAGGTAAAGTCGCCACCAAATTCCAATTCTTCCATGCGTTCGGGGCGCACGCTCGGGTTTGCAAGTTGCGAGCTGGGTACAATTGTGTTTCTACCCAGGAAAGGGGTGGGGTTAAATTGCCAGAAGCGGTCGAACGAACCAATTCCCAAAAGGTTACCGGCCTGTCCCCAGCTGGCACGTAATTTCACGGAGCTGAGGATGTTAGAGTTCACGGCATTCTTAAACCAGTCCATGTCCGACGGTACAAAACTGCCACTCACTTTGGGGTAGGTTTGGCGGCGTTCGTTTTCAGAAAATTTGCTCGATTCGTCCTGGCGAACGGCCGCCGTTAGGAACGCATAGTTCTTGTAACCTACGGTAGCTTGCCCGAAATATCCAAAGAGATAAAAACGATCGATACCAAAACCGGAAGTAACGGTAGTGCTGGCTGCGCCGTTGATGGTTTCAATAAAGGGTGCGAGATTTTCGCCTGAGGTGCGAATGAAATCCGATTTCAGAAATTGATAGCTCGTGCCGCCAATCAAATTCAACTTCAAGTCGTTGGTAAGCTGGCGTTCATAGGTAATGTTCAAATCGGTATTGAATTGCAATTGGGTGTTGCTGGCGTGCGAGGTAAACCCGTTCGGGTAGCGCTCGGGTGGTAAACCAGCCTGTGCCTGATAGGGGTAGGGGCGGATGAGTCCGCGCCCAACCTGATTGAATGCATCAATGCCAACGATCCAGTCGATGCCAAGCCCTTTCACGGGAGTCAGGTTCAACTGCAAGTCGTTGATGGTCCGATTCACATCTTGTGTAAAGTTCATGTCTTCGATTGTAGAGAGCGGGTTTACCCGGGTGGCTTCTACTGCCAGCAATCGGCCGGCGGCATCGCGTTGATTTAAGTCGTAGATATTATTCGTGATGTTGATCGAGTTGATTGGGCTGTAAAACACATTGCCATTCGCCTTTTCATTCGTGAATGAATTGGCGTAAGAAATACCTGCACTTAGCTTGGCCCAATCCGCCAATCGTTGTTCTACGCGCACGCGAAAGTTGTGGCGGGTAAAATCGGTACCTTTAATGATACCCTCATTGCGGGTGTAGCTGTACGCCGCAAAGTATTGGGTTTTGTCGTTGCCACCACTCACAGAAAGATTATTGTCTGTGCCTACACCCGTACGGAAGATGAAATCCTGGTAATCAAACCGCGGCACATCCACCAGATTGGTGCGGAGGTAAGACGTTACCCCATCGCGTACAATCGGTGCAAATGTTTCGCCCGGTTGGGGTACGTACGCACCCGGCGCGCCTGTGCCAATGCTGTTGAATTGTGCCGTTGTCAGGGTGCCGATGGGGTGCAAGCGCAAATTCGCAAAACCGTATTGACGCCCCAGCGTGGTGAAGGGAACTCGCTTGCGCAACTCGTTGGTGTTTACACTGGTTGTGAACGACACGCGTGGCGCTCCGGAACGGCCCTTTTTTGTGGTAATGATTACCACGCCATTGGCCGCGCGCGATCCATACTGCGCAGCTGCCGCTGCACCGTTGATCACATTTAAACTCTCAATGTCTGCAGGGTTAATATCCACCATCCGGTTGTTACCCAAAGTCGCCTGGCCCACTTGGTTGGCCAACGCCGTTTGCGAAACGTTGGTTGTATTATTGCTTACAATCACACCATCAATCACATACAGCGGGTCTGAACCGCCCTGCAATGATTTTACGCCGCGCAGGCGGATAGTCATACCCCCGGCAGGATCGCCAGAATTTTGTGTGATTTGCGCCCCCGGCACTTTGCCCTGCAACGATCCAAATAAATCGCTGCTGCCTGTACGCTCAAGCGATTGCGCAGAAACAGACGAAATGTTGTTACCCAACTCGCGCTTGGCCTGGCGCAGGGTAGAGCCTACTACTACCACTTCATCCAGGTTGCGGATTTCTTCCTCCATGGAAACATCTAACACTTGCTGGTTACCCACCGGCAACTCTAATGTTTTCAAACCCACCTGGCTGAACACCAGCACTGCACCGTCGCTTACGTTAATCTTGTAGGCGCCATCGGCATCGGAAATCGTACCTGTAGTAGTGCCTTTCACTAAAATGTTTACCCCCGGCAGCGGTTGGTTGTCGCTCGCACTGGTTACCCGCCCGGAAACCGAGCGTTCTTGAGCAAGTGCAACAATGGGGAGCAGCAGGCAGGCCCACACGGCCAGCAACAACAGCTTCCCACCAGATGCATGGCCAGGCCGAAATGCCTGGGTCGTGTAGAGTTTTTCCATACGTTGTTTTGTTTTTTGGTATGCTACTTTTTGCAAATAATGGACGTGAAAATAGCAAAAGACCGCAAACGTTTTAGTAATTCTTGCAATTTTTACGCAAGAATTTGCAGTAAAGCCTACTTTTATCGCATCGTATTGCCATGAATACCTTTCGGTTCCCAATCAAAAAAACCACGCCAAAACTGATCATCGGCCTCATGTCGGGCACGTCGCTGGACGGCCTTGATATTGCCCTCTGCCGCTTTCGCGGAAACGGCACCAAAACTCAATGCGGGTTGGAGGCATTTCATACCGAGCCCTATCCGGAGGCCGTAAAGCGAACTATTCTGGAGGTGTTTGCCAAACCTCAGGTTGATTTTCACCACTTGGTAACGCTAAATGCCTTCATCGGAGATTTGCACGCCCGGTACGTGAATCGGGCATTGAAGAAATGGAAAGTACGTGCGGCAGAAATTAACGCAATTGCCTCGCACGGGCAGACGGTTTTTCATGCGCCGCGGTCGGTCTTTCCAATGGCCGATCGGGACGCCACGTTGCAGATAGGCGATGGCGACCATTTGGCGGTTGCTACGGGCATTCCGGTGGTGAGTGATTTCCGCCAGAAGCACGTGGCTGCCGGTGGCGAGGGTGCGCCCTTAGCGGTTTATGGCGATTATCTACTGTTTACGAAACGGGGCGAAGACCGATTGCTGCTAAACATGGGTGGCATTGCCAACTTCACCTGGCTGCCTGCATCGGCCGATGCCCGAAAAGTATTTGTTACCGATACCGGGCCCGGCAACACGCTCATCGACCAAGCCATGCGCCATTACCTCCACCGGGATTTCGACCGTAATGCAGAAGTGGCGCGCAGCGGCACGAGTAATCCACTACTTCTCGCCCAACTCAAGGCTGATCCCTTTTTTGCGCGACCGTTTCCAAAAACCACCGGTCCGGAGTTGTTTAACCTGGCGTGGGTGCACGCCTCCCAACGCCAGAGCAACACGCTGGATTTAAGCGTGGCCGACCTCATGGCTACATTAACCCAGCTTACTTCCCAAACGATTAGCGAGGCCATGGCGCGACAAATAGGTAAGCGCAAGCCGGTGGTGTTTTTAAGTGGTGGCGGGGCACATAACCCGCTGGTGGTAGCCGGATTACGTGCAGCGTTGCCCGGGCTCTCGTTGCAACCGATGATTCAACTGGGAATTCCGGGCGATGCGAAAGAGGCCGTTCTGTTTGCGGTGCTGGCCAATGAAGTGCTTACGGATAGCCGCGTAGATTTTGGCCGCCGCTCCAAAGTGCCTTCCGTACGCATGGGTAAGATTTCTTTGCCCGATTAATTTTGATAAGCCGAATAACATTCTTTAAAATCGTACATAAAAACCGTTGCTATGAATAGCGAATCCAGAGAGAAAATTCCTACCCAGATTTTTGACACGTCCGAGAAAGCTTCTGCGTTTGTGGCGCGCGAAATCGCCAACCTGATTTTATCGCGCCAAAAAGAAGGCAAAACCTGTGTACTCGGTCTGGCCACGGGCTCAACGCCTACACGTGTGTATGCGGAACTCATCCGCATGCACAAAGAAGAGGGCCTCTCGTTCAAAAATGTGCACACGTTTAATCTGGATGAGTACTATCCCATGCAACCGTCTTCCTTGCAGAGCTACGTGCGGTTTATGAACGAGTTGTTGTTCGATCATATTGATGTTCCCAAAAGCCAAATCAATATCCCGGACGGTACCTTGCCAAAAGAAAAAGTAGCGCAGTTTTGCCGCGACTACGAAGCGAAGATCGAGCAGCTGGGGGGCATCGATTTGCAGGTGTTGGGTATTGGCCGCACTGGGCACATTGGGTTTAACGAGCCCGGGTCTTCAGAGAAATCGCTTACGCGGATGATCACGCTGGATCACATTACCCGGCTGGATGCCGCCAGCGATTTTTTTGGCGAGGAGAACGTGCCCACGAAAGCCATTACCATGGGTGTGGGTACCATCATGAAATCCAGGCGCATCATTATGATGGCCTGGGGCGAAGGCAAAGCCCCAGTGGTGAACAAAGCAGTGGAAGGCCCGGTAACCGATCAAATCCCCTCCACCTTCCTGCAACACCACCCCAACGCATTGGTGGTGCTGGATACCGCAGCCGCCAACCATCTTACGCGTATAAAAATGCCGTGGTTACTCGACAGCGTAACGTGGGACGACAAGATGGTACGCAAAGCAGTGGTGTGGCTTTGCCAGACAATCAATAAACCGATTTTAAAACTCACCAACACCGACTACATGGAGCACGGAATGGGCGATGTGATTACCGAGTTTGGCTCCGCCTATAATGTGAACATCAAAGTCTTCAACCAGCTGCAACACACCATTACCGGCTGGCCTGGCGGCAAACCCAATGCGGATGATACCAACCGCCCCGAGCGCGCCAAGCCGTTTCCTAAACGGGCCATTATCTTCAGCCCCCACCCGGATGACGATGTGATCTCCATGGGTGGCACCTTCATTCGCTTGGTTGATCAGGGACACGAGGTACATGTGGCCTATCAAACTTCGGGTAACATTGCTGTGTTTGATGACGATGCAGTACGTTTCGCAGATTTTGTGCGCGATTATAACGAGGCCTTTGGATTGAGCGTGGAGCAGGGCAAGAAGTTTTATGAAAAGGTCTCGAACGACATCAAAAACAAAAAGCCGGGCGACCCCGATACGCCGGAAGTTTTGTTGGTGAAAGGCATGATTCGCAGAGGCGAGGCCAAAGCGGGTTGCCGTTACACCGGTATTCCCGATACGCAAGCCCATTTTCTTGATATGCCTTTTTATGAAACCGGTAAGGTGAAGAAAAAACCTCTGGGCGAGGAAGACATTAAGGTGGTGGCGGACTTAATTGAGAAGATCAAGCCGCACCAGATTTATGCTGCTGGCGATTTATCCGATCCGCACGGCACCCACCGCGTGTGTTTGGCCGCAATTTTTGAAGCCGTAAACCGGTTGAAAAACCAACCGTGGATGAACGACTGTTACGTGTGGCTGTACCGCGGGGCGTGGCAGGAGTGGGACATCGATCAAATTGAGATGGCTGTACCGTTGAGTCCGGACGAGTTGTTCCGGAAGCGCAAGGCAATCTTCAAGCATCAGTCGCAGAAAGACAGCGCCATGTTTCCCGGCAGCGACCCGCGCGAGTTTTGGGTGCGGGCCGAGGATCGTAACCACGCAACGGCTGTGCTCTACAACAAACTGGGCCTTGCCGAATACGAAGCTATTGAAGCGTTTGTGCGGTACCACTTTTAAGCCTCATTATTTTGCAGCTGGTAAACTGGAACGTGAATGGCATCCGTGCCATTTTGAAAAAAGACTTCGAAAAGAACATCCGCGAAATGAACCCGGATGTTTTTTGCTTGCAGGAAACAAAGGCGGCGGAAGATGACGTCCTTGCCGTAGCCGCCGTGTTTCCGGAGTACCATTGCTACGCCAATTCATCGAAGGCGCGCAAAGGCTACTCGGGCACAGCCATTTTCAGCCGCGAGGCGCCGGTAATGGTTACCTACGATATCGGCCGCGAGGCGTTCGACCAGGAGGGGCGGGTGATTACCGCAGAGTATGTACACTTTTTTCTGGTTACCGTGTACACACCAAATGCAGGCGAGAACCTGGTTCGGCTGGACTATCGCGAGCAGTGGGATCATCATTTCAGAAACTATTTGCTCTGGTTAAAAAAACGTAAGCCGGTAATTGTCTGTGGCGATTTAAACGTTGCCCATCGTGAAATTGACATTGCCCGCGCGAAAGAAAACTACAACGTATCCGCCGGGTATACGCAGCGCGAAATTGACGGCTTTCAACGCTTGTTGGACGAAGGGTTTACAGATACGTTTCGGGCGCTGCATCCTACCCAAGTGGCCTACACGTATTGGAATTACGTTACCAACGGCCGTGCCAAAAACGTGGGCTGGCGCATTGATTATTTTTTGGTGAGCGAAAAGCTTGCGCCCAAGGTGCAGCGCGCTTTTGTATTTGATCAGTACCACGGCTCCGACCACTGCCCGGTAGGCTTGCATATCGACCTTACTGTGTAACCGGATGGAGTTGGATTTGATTGCTTTTCGGAAACGAGCCACCGACCAGTCTGCCGACAACAAGAAGTTTTTGCAGCGCCTAAAAAAGAAAAATCCGCGCGAGGTGGATGATGTTTTTCATGAGGCGCACGAATCGGTTTTTGCCGAAACGGATTGTCTTACCTGTGCCAATTGCTGTAAAACCACGAGTCCGATTTTTTATCAGACGGACATTGAGCGTGCCGCCAAAGCATTGCGCATGAAGGCGGGTGATTTTATCACCAGGTACCTGCGGGTAGATGAGGATAAAGACTACGTTCTACAAACGGCTCCCTGCCCATTTCTAGGCGCAGATAACTACTGTGCCATCTATGCCGACCGGCCGCGCGCCTGTCGCGAATACCCGCACACCAATCGGAAAAAGATGGTACAGATTCTGGAGCTTACGCACAAGAACACATTGGTGTGCCCCGCTGTGCTGGAAATGGTGGAGCGATTAAAAAAGATGATGCCGTAACGCAGGCGAAAGATTATACGTGTAGTTTGCCCCGAAAGCCGCGGGCAGCGTAGTATGATTCTGCCCCATTGTGGTAAACAAATACCTGGCCATAGCGGAAGTCGCCAAAGAGCGCACCGCCCAGTTTTCGGATGGCGGCAGGTGTTTCAATCCAGCTGGAGGTTTTTGTATCGAAACTGCCGAGTTGTTGAAGTGCGCGGTAGTCGGTTTCTGTGAGGAGCTCAATACCCATGTCGGCAGCCATGCCCAGCGCACTGTGCCGGGGTTTGTTTTCCTTACGGGATGCGAGCGCGGGTGGATCGTAACAAAGGCTTCTGCGTCCGGCCGGACTTTCGGGGGCGCAGTCAAAAAAAATATAAGCACCGGTTTGGGGGTCGTGGGCTACTACATCAGGTTCGCCACCGGTTTGTTCCATTTCGTTGAGCGCCCAAAGTTTATCGGGCTTACTTTCTAGTCTTGCCAACACGGCAGCCCAAACCAATTTTTTGTGGCGCTGCGGATGTGCTTCGAAGCGTTTTTGTAACGTCTCGAATAGCACTGCACGTTGTTTTGCGGAAATTAACATTTTACTCATGGCAACGCGGCGTTCGATAATAAGGGGAAGGTAAGAAGTTTTTGCGGGCCCGTATCCGCAAGATTTGCCGCACTTGCCGTGCTTGGTGCGCGCGTGAGCGGTTGAAGCGAAAAGCCCGCCAAGGGTGACCTGGCGCGCAGGCGCGGACTTGTAGCGGAAAACGCGACCCCGCACGCCGCGGGCGGGGGCACGCCCACAAAACATAAGTCCAAAAAAAAACCTCACGCTTTGGCGTGAGGCTACGTGCATTTTTTTAGCCCTCTAAACCACCTGGGCCTGCAGCTTGGAAGCCAGCACCGATTTGGGCACAGCGCCTACCTGCTTATCTACTACCTGGCCGTTTTTGAAAACGAGCAGTGTGGGGATGGAACGCACGCCAAATTTAGCCGTGGTCTCCGGGTTTTCGTCCACATTTAATTTGGCAATGATGGCTTTGCCTTCGTAATCCGATGCTAATTCTTCTACTACGGGACCGATCATGCGGCATGGGCCACACCACTCGGCCCAGAAATCTACCAGCACAGGTTTATCGCTATTGATGGTTTGTTCGAAGGTTGAATCAGTAAGTACAAGAGTTTTTCCCATGATAAATGTAAAGTGTTAAAGAGGTGATTAATCGTTTTCTATTGCTTCCAACACAAAGTTAGCGGAAAATGTTCCAACTTCAGCTTCGCGCGTTTCGGCCTTTGGGGCGGCATGGGTAAGCCAGCGCACATCGCCCTTTTCGGTAAGGATACCCACTTCGGCTAATGGTTTGATTTTTTGGACGAGATCGTTGGTGGGTTTTACGCGCACCTGGCGGGCAAGCAGTTCTACGTGCACCGCAGCGGCTTCATCTTTTACGTAGAATCGCACCGGGCATGTGCCGGTGTGCTTTTTCAGGATGGGCTCAAGGGCCTCGCCCGTGGTGGCCGCGAGGTCATCCAGCGTGAGGCGCAGCGCCAACCCTTGCACGCGTTTGGTGGCGAGTTCGTTCAGCAGTTCAATGTTTCTGATTTTAAACTCCAACGCCATGTCGCCCCAGTTTTTCTTTACTACTACACCTTCGATAAATACAAACAGCCCCGGGGTAAGAAACGATTTATATTTGATGTAATCTTCGCTCCACAGGGTGAACTCGGTCTTGCCGGAGTAGTCCTCGATGGACATTTTGCCAAAGGGCTTTCCGGTTTTTGTAAACCGGTGCTCTACGGCACCTACAATGCCGCCCACTTTAAAGTCTTTGCCCTCTTGCCCATCTAAATTGCTGAGTGCGGTTACCGGTGCGTTGCTGAATGATTCGAGCTCGAGCCGGAAGTTATCCAGCGGGTGGCCGGAGATGTAGACGCCAACTACTTCGCGCTCGAAGTGGAGTTTTTCCAACTCGCTGAAGGGTTCGATGGTGTCTATGCGGGGGCGCGGAACTTCTGCCCCGGCGGTGCTGCCAAACAAACTGGTTTGTGCGCTGTCCGCCTCTTGTTGCTGGCGGGCGGCATAACGGGTTACTTTTTCAATCAGCGTGATGTCTCCTTCTTTGGCAAAAATGTATTGCCTGCGGTGGAATTCGGTGAAGCAATCGAACGCGCCGGAAAGTGCCAGGCACTCGTACGTTTTTTTGTTTACCGATTTACTGTTTAAGCGTTTGGCAAAATCGAACAGGTCTTTGTAGGGGCCATGGGCTTCGCGCTCCAGAATGAGGGCTTCCACGGCGGCATCGCCCGTGCCTTTGATCGCGCCCAAGCCAAAGCGGATCTTGCCCTGTGCGTTTACTTCAAAGTTTACCCCGGATTCATTGATGTGCGGGCCAAGTACTTCGAGGCCCATTTTACGGCAGTCTTCGATGAAATAGGTTACGTTTTCGAGGTTCGACTGCGCGTGTGTTAATACCGCGGCCATGTACTCCGCCGGGTAGTTTGCTTTCAGGTAAGCCGTGTGGTAAGCTACCAGCGAATAACACGTGCTGTGCGATTTATTGAAGGCATATTGCGCAAAGGCTTCCCAGTCTTTCCAGATTTTATCGGCAATTTTTTCTTCGTGCCCGCGCTGTTTGCAACCTTGAATGAATTTGTCCTTCATTTTATCGAGCACCTCTTTCTGCTTCTTGCCCATGGCTTTGCGCAGCACGTCGGCATCGCCCTTAGAAAAGCCAGCCAGTTTTTGCGAGAGCAACATGACCTGTTCCTGGTACACGGTAATGCCGTACGTGTCTTTGAGATATTCTTCCATCTCGGGCAAGTCGTACTGAATGGCTTCGCGCCCGTGCTTGCGTGCGATGAAATTGGGGATGTATTCCATGGGGCCTGGCCGGTACAACGCGTTCATGGCAATCAGGTCTTCGAACTTGTCGGGTTTGAGTTGCCGGAGGTAATTCTGCATCCCCTCGCTTTCGAATTGGAATGTGCCGGTAGTATCGCCTCGTTGGTATAATTGAAATGTCTTGCTATCCGTCAGCGGCACCTGGTCCATATCAATTTCGAGGCCGTGACGTTTTTTTATGTTGGCCAGTGCGGTTTTGATAATGGTTAGTGTGGTGAGGCCGAGGAAGTCCATCTTGAGCAGCCCGGCGTTTTCTACTACGCTATTGTCGAACTGCGTAACCAGCATGGTGGAGTCGCGCGCGGTGGCAACGGGTACAAACTTGGTAAGTTCATCGGGGGTGATGATCACACCACATGCGTGCGTGCCCGTGTTGCGCAGGGAGCCTTCCAGAATCACGGCTTGTTTTAATACCTGCGCTTTCAAGTCATTGCCTTTGCGGATGTCGTTGAGCTCTTTTACTTCTTCAAACGCTTTCGCCAGCGATGTTCCGGGCCGCTCCGGCACCAGCTTTGCCAGGGCGTTGGCTTCGGCCAGTGGCAGTTCCATCACGCGTGCGCAATCGCGGATGGACGACTTCGCGGCCATGGTGCCGTAGGTGATGATTTGCGCCACTTGCTGTGCGCCATATTTTTCGATCACGTAGTTCAGTACTTTGTCCCGGCCCCAGTCATCAAAATCAATGTCAATATCGGGCATCGACACCCGGTCGGGGTTGAGGAAGCGCTCAAACAGCAGGTCGTACGCAATGGGATCAACATTGGTAATCCCAATGCAATAGGCTACTGCCGATCCGGCAGCCGACCCACGGCCCGGCCCCACGGAAACGCCCATTTCCCGGGCCTTGGAGGTGAAGTCTTGTACAATCAGAAAGTACCCGGGATACCCGGCTTTGCGAATCGTTTCAAGTTCGAAATCCAGTCGCTCGCGAATGGCGGGCGTGATGCTTTCGTACTTGTGGGCGGCCCCCTCGTAGGTTAGATGCCGCAGGTAATCATCTTCGCTGGCAAAATCTTTTGGGATTTCGAATTTAGGCAGCAGCACGCTGCGCTTCAGCTCATACTTCTCGACTTTCGCTACCAACGCGGCCAGGTTGGTAATGGCTTCGGGCAGGTCGCGAAAGAGGTGTTTCATCTCGTCCTGCGATTTGAAATAAAATTCGTTGTTGGGCAGGCCATAGCGGTAGCCGCGGCCGCTGCCGATGGGTGTGGATTTAAATTCACCCTCTTTAATGCACAGCAGTACATCGTGGGCACTTGCCTGATCTTTGTTGAGATAAAAGCATTCGTTGGCGGCGATGTACTTCACCCCGTATTTTTCGCAGAAGCGCAGCAGTGTTTTGTTTACGTGATCTTCTTCCGGAAGGCCGTGCCGGTTAAGCTCGGCATAAAAATCTTCGCCAAAGGTGTGGTGCCACCAGCGAAATGCTTCCTCCGCCTGCCGTTCGCCCACGTGCAGAATCAAGTGTGGTACCTCGCCGGCCAGGTTTCCGGTGGTGGCGATCAAACCAGTTTTGTAGGTGGTGATGAGTTCTTTATCCACCCGCGGGTAGATGCCGTAGAGGCCCTCGGTAAACCCAAGCGAAACCAGTTTTGCCAGGTTGTGGTATCCGTCTTTTGTTTTTGCGATGAGCACTTGTTGGTAGCGCTTATCCGGATTGTCTTTTGTGAATTTTAGTTTCTTGCGCTCTTCTGCCACGTACACTTCGCAACCCACAATAGGTAACAGGTTATGCTTTAGCGCTTCGGTAACGAATTGAAACGCCCCGTACATGTTGCCAAAATCGGTGAGTGCCACCGCGTGCATGTTTTGTGCTTTTGCCTGCGCAATGATCTCCGCCACGTCGGGGGTGGCTTGCAGCACGGAGTATTGCGAGTGCACATGCACATGGAAGAAAGGCACATCGCGCAATCCATCGGCAGGGGCGGCAGTACCCTGCACCGTTGCCTGCTGTTGTTTTCGTTTTGAGGCGTTGCCTGCTTCCAACGCGGGCTCTTGGTACACAATGTCGGGCAATGCTACGCCTTCGGCTGGAGCCACTACGCGGGCGTGGATCAATCCAAAAAAACAACGCCCCGTGGCGGCCACATCATACGCCGCATCGTGCGCATCGGCAAAGCCCTGCGTAAAGAGTTTTTCGTGCAGCTCAATGAGGCGCGGCATTTTCAGTTTCCCTCCGATGCCGCCCGGCAACTGGCAGAATTCGATGGCCACCAAGGCCGTATCGATTTTGCTCTTGGCTAGAATGCGTTGTGGATCTTGCCCGAGGCGTACCATTTCTGCCGCCAGAATCGGTAGATCAAATTCGATGTTGTGTCCCACAAGAAACCCAGCCGCGTCCATATCCGCCAGGAAAAGTGCAAGCACGGCTTCCAGTTCTTTTCCTTCCTCCATTGCGCGCTGCGTGGAGATGCCATGAATTTGCTCGGCCTTAAACGGGATGTCGAAACCAATCGGTTTGATCAGTGCGTTGTGTTGCCGGATGAGTTTGCCTTGGGCATCGTGCAACTGCCAGGCCATCTGCACCACGCGGGGCCAGTTTTCCAGATCGGTAACGGGAGCGGTTTTATTGTGCGGAACCCCGGTGGTTTCCGTGTCAAAAATGAGATACATGTATAACGTAGTGGTTGCGGGTAAAGGTAAATGGTTTTCGCCTTTGGAATCATTCCTATTTTGGGAATATCTTCTTGATTTTGTAAAAAAGGTACACCGTAAAAAATATAAACATCAGATTTTCAGATATTTAAATATATGGTCATCATCTTGATCCTCTCATTGCGAACCCAATCACAAAAAATTAAAGCTGGGTTTGATATGAACAACAAGTCTTGGTTGAACCGAATGTGGCGTGCGATTAAAAGGGAGTGGTTTTTAATCATCATTGTGGTGGTCATCTCCGCCATCATTACGTTGTTTGAGTTCTTTTCCTGACGGGCCAGGTTGAGCGCGAAAGCGTACAGGATTTTGTAGTGCATTGTTCAGGGGTTATTCTCGTTGCAGCCGTTGTTTGGTAAAAGGTTGGGGCCTATTTTTGGCCACCTCAATTTTGACTTTACCATCCAACTATGAAGTGGCTTCTTGAATTGTTTTCGTCCACCCTGGGCCGCAAGGTGCTGGTGGCGCTTACGGGCATTTTTCTGATCCTGTTTTTGGCCGTTCACCTGATTGGCAACTTGCAGTTGTTAAAATCAGACAATGGGCAATCGTTTAATGTGTACGCAGAGTTTATGAGCACTAACCCGCTCATCCAGACAGTGTCTAAACTCAACTTCTTTTTCATTCTGCTGCACATTGTGGTAACGGTGCTGCTAACCATCAAAAACCGGCAGGCGCGTGGGCCCGAAGGCTACGCGGTTACTTCCGGCAAGTCATCCATTTGGGCGTCGCGCAACATGGCTGTGCTGGGCACGTTGGTTTTGATCTTCATTGTTATTCATATCAAAGATTTTTACGCGCAAGTGCATTGGGGTAGTGTGCCCACGGTAAACTACGATGGCAAGGAAGTGCGCGATCTCTACGGCTTGGTTAGCTTTTGGTTTGCCAAGGAATGGTATGTAGCGCTGTACTGTTTTTGCATGGTTGCCCTGGCGTTTCACCTATGGCATGGCTTTGCCAGCGCATTTCAAACACTTGGCCTAAACCACATGAAGTATAATCCTGTTATTAACGCAGTGGGTAAAGCCTTTGCAGTAATTGTTCCTGCATTGTTTGCGCTGATCCCGGTGATGATGTTTTTTGTTTAATGAAGTAGGGTAATTTCAATTGAAATCTTAATCAATTCAAGAATGAAGCTGGATTCGAAAGTTCCGGAAGGGCCGTTGGCCGAGAAGTGGACCAAACACAAGTTTAATTTAAAGCTGGTAAACCCGGCCAACAAACGGAAGTACGAAGTAATTGTGGTAGGTACCGGCTTGGCAGGTGCCTCTGCGGCAGCTTCGCTGGCGGAGTTGGGTTACAATGTAAAAGCTTTCTGTTTCCAGGATAGCCCCCGCCGCGCACACAGTATTGCGGCGCAAGGCGGCATTAACGCAGCCAAGAACTACCAAAACGATGGCGATAGTATTTACCGGCTTTTTTATGATACCATTAAAGGTGGTGATTACCGCGCACGTGAGGCCAATGTGTATCGACTTGCTGAAGTGAGTGTAAATATCATCGACCAATGCGTAGCGCAGGGCGTACCGTTTGCGCGCGAGTACGGTGGGTTGTTGAGCAATCGCTCTTTTGGTGGAGCGCAGGTATCGCGCACATTTTATGCCCGCGGTCAAACCGGCCAGCAACTCTTGCTGGGTGCTTACGGGGCGCTGAATCGCCAAATTGCAGCCGGTAAAGTAAAGATGTACAACCGCTCCGAAATGTTAGACGTGGTTGTGCACGATGGCAAAGCCCGCGGCATTGTGGTGCGCGATCTCACCACCGGCAAAATCGAGGCGCACAGTGCGCATGCGGTTTTGTTATGCACGGGTGGCTACGGCAACGTATTTTTCCTCTCCACCAACGCAAAAGGCTGCAACGTAACCGCGGCGTGGCGCGCGCACAAAAAAGGGGCGTTGTTTGGTAACCCCTGCTTTACGCAAATCCATCCCACGTGTATTCCGGTGTCGGGCGATCATCAATCCAAGCTTACGCTGATGTCGGAGTCGTTGCGCAACGATGGCCGGATCTGGGTGCCGAAGAAACCGATGCCCGGGTTACGCGCCAAAGACGCAGTAAACCTGCCGGAATCAGAACGCGATTATTTCCTGGAGCGTAAGTATCCCTCGTTCGGAAACCTGGTGCCCCGCGATGTAGGCTCGCGCAATGCGAAGTACATGTGCGATGAAGGCCGTGGGGTAGGGCCAACGGGTCTCGCAGTGTTCATGGATTTCTCCGACGCGATTAAGCGCGATGGAAAAAAGACCATTGAAGCAAAATACGGCAACCTGTTTGATATGTATCAGCAGATCACCGGCGATAATCCGTACGAAGTGCCGATGATGATTTTCCCGGCGGTGCACTACACCATGGGTGGCCTTTGGGTAGATTACAATTTGATGACTACCGTGCCCGGACTCTACGCGCTGGGCGAAGCCAATTTTTCTGATCATGGCGCAAACCGTTTGGGTGCAAGCGCATTGATGCAGGGTTTGGCTGACGGCTACTTTGTGATTCCGTACACGATTGGTGATTACCTCGCCAATATCGGATGGGCGGATAAAATTGGCACGGAACACCCGGTGTTTCAAGAGGCTGTAACCAACGTCAACCAGCGGTTACAACAGTTACTGAATATAAAAGGTAAGAAGACGGTGGACGAGTTTCACCGCGAGTTGGGCCTTACCATGTGGGAGTACTGCGGCATGTCGCGCAGCGAGAAGGGCCTGGTTTTGGCCAAGCAGAAAATTCAGCAATTGAAACAGGATTTCTGGAGCAACGTAATTGTGAGCGGCCAAGCCAACGACATCAACATGGAATTGGAAAAGGCCGGCCGTGTGGCCGACTTTATCGAGTTGGGTGAGTTGATGGTGGACGATGCACTAAACCGTTCTGAATCTTGCGGCGGACACTTCCGTGAAGAGTCGCAAACGCCGGATGGCGAAGCCATGCGTAAAGATGATGAGTATGCGTATGTAGCCGCCTGGGAGTATAAAGGCGAAAATCAGCCCGAGGCGCTGCACAAAGAAGAACTCCGCTTCGAAAATGTAAAGCTGACGCAGCGCAGCTACAAATAACCAACGATATCGCAGTACCTGAATAGCATCACTATGAAGATCACATTAAAAGTTTGGCGCCAGAAAGACAAGAATGCGAAAGGTGGTTTTAAGACCTACCAACTCGACCACGTATCGCCCGATATGTCGTTTCTGGAAATGTTCGATGTATTAAACATCGATCTGGTGAAGAAAGGCGAGGAGCCAATTCATTTCGATCACGACTGCCGCGAGGGCATTTGCGGCATGTGCAGCATGTACATCAACGGGCATCCGCACGGGCCGTTGCAAACCACTACGTGCCAGTTACACATGCGCAGCTTCAAAGACGGGGATACAATTACTGTAGAACCGTGGCGTGCAAAGGCATTCCCCGTGTTGAAAGATCTGGTGGTAGACCGCACAGCATTTGATCGCATCCAGCAAGCGGGCGGCTATGTGTCTGTTAATACCGGTGGCGTACCCGATGCCAACGAGATTCCCATTCCAAAGAAGGTAGCCGATGAGGCCTTTGATGCGGCCACGTGCATTGGGTGCGGCGCCTGTGTGGCGGCATGTAAAAATGCGTCGGCCATGTTGTTTGTAGCGGCCAAAGTCTCTCAGTTTACGTTGCTGCCGCAGGGCCAACCCGAGCGGAAAGAGCGCGTGGAGAAGATGGTAGCGCAAATGGATGCTGAAGGATTTGGTGCATGCACAAACACACGCGCCTGCGAGGCCGAGTGCCCCAAGGGAATTAAAATAACTACCATCGCCCGAATGAACCGCGAGTATTTTGGTGCTAAACTCAGTTCGTACGAAGTGCAGGTAGGCGGGGGTGGCGAATAGTCATTCCGCGTGGCGTTGATATCGAAATCCCGCTCCAGTATCTGGGGCGGGATTTTTGTTGGAGCCTGGGTGCAAAAAAGCGTGCACAAAAAGCAAACCCAATTTCGTTTCTTTGCGATTACCCATTTTGAAAGATTACTACCGCATATTAGAAGTAGCCAGTACCGCAACTGCTGCCGATATTAAAAAGTCGTACCGGCGGCTGGCGCAATTGTATCATCCCGACCGGAATTCCTCCGAACATGCGGAGGCGCTGTTCAAGGAAATCAACGCCGCGTACGAAGTGTTAGGCGATCCGGTGAAGCGGTGGGAATACGATAACCGTTTAACGGCAACACCCACTTCGCCCGTGCATCCCGATCCGGCCATCCGCAGACGCCCGGCGGGCTATCGGCCACAGCCAAAAGGACCCTCTGAAACGTATCTGGCCATGCAGGCCGTGCTGCCGTACGTGCGCTATGTTTTTTATGTGGGATCTTTTTTGTGCCTGGCACTGGCGGTAGATTTTCTGTTGCCATCAAATCACCTTATCGAACGTGTGCAATCCAATGCCTACGAATCGGTGCATATCCGCGGAAACGTAACCAAGACCGCACTCGTTACCGAATCGGGTAAACGAATTGAACTGGCGGTAGACGATATTCATTTGTTTCCTGAGGGATCAAACGTAGATGTGCAGATCTCTAAACTGTTTTCGATTCTGATCCGTGTGCACAATACAGATTCGAATCAGCGCACGGGCAACTTGGCTACGGTTTATCGCAACTATAGTTTTGCACCCATTGTTTTGTTGATTGTTTCCGTTTTAGGGTTGATGTACCCCCGGCGTGTTGAGTTTGTATTCAACCTGGCTGTTGTTGGCGTTTTTGTGATATTACTTACGATTTTTTTTCTTTTTCAATCTATCCCGTAACTATGGCGAAGAAAAACGACTGGAAAGACCGCGTTGGCGTGGTGTATTCTACGAACGCTGAATTTCAATTTCAAACCGAGCAAACAAGTGAACCGAATGCGCTCACCCCACAGGCGCAACGCCTTGTTGTGCGGCTCGACCGCAGCGGCCGCGCCGGTAAAACGGTTACGTTGGTAACCGGTTATGTAGGAAAAACGGATGATTTGGAGAACCTGGCAAAAGTATTGAAGACCAAGCTGGGTACTGGCGGTTCCGTGAAGGATGGCGAAATCCTGATTCAAGGTGATGTACGCGATAAAGTGGTTGATGCGCTAAAAAAACTTAACTATTCCGTAAAGCGCGCCGGGTAGTTGCCCGATCTCTCCAGTGTAAGATTTTGCTATGAATTCCGGGAAATAAGAATTCCTGTGTACTTAACGTTGTAAAAAATAAAACAAAGCTGTGCTGTTTCTGGTGTCGTTGTTCTTCGTGTCTTCAACTCTGGTTCAGGATACCGCGCAGGTAAACAGGTTGAATGAACAGGTTTTTTCGATTCGCGAAACACACCTCGATTCGGCTTTGGCGCTGTCGCTACGGGCGCAAACACTGGCGGACTCGCTGCGCTATTTCCCAGGTATAGCAAAAGCGTTCGAGAACACCGGCTGGATTTATTACCGCAAGGGTAATTTTAATAATTCGATTGAGTATTCGTTTCGGGCGCTGAAGTTGGCGGCCCAGTTGAAGGATTCCATACAACTCGCTAATCTCTACAACAATATTGGCGCGGTGTATTATGCACAAAAGCAATATGCTGTAGCTGCGAACGAATTTAGAAAAGCGCTCGCCATCGCTACCCGAACGCAAGATATTCGCAGCCTTGCCCGCAGTCTCAACAATACTTCGTACATGTTTTTTTTGCTGAAACAATACGACTCAGCAGAATACTATTCAAATAAAGCCATGGTGGCCGCAGAGACCGAAGGCAGTTGGTACGTGAAATCATTTACGTACCGCAACCAAGGTGATATTTACCGCGCCACCGGCCGCAAACGCGAGGCATTCACCAGCTTTGAAACAGCTATGCAATTAGCTGAGGCGGGAAATGCCCTTTCTATGCAGGTGGCCACGCGACCCCGAATTGCTTCGCTGTTGGTTGAATTTGGCGAAGGAGCGCGCGGCATTGCCTTACTCGAGCAAAATATGTTGATCGCCCGTGAGAAAGGCTTCGATGAAGAGTTGCTTCAAACATACCGGGCCTTGGCCAATGCATTACTTGCGGAAAAGAAATTTGTTCAAGCGGCGCAGGTGCAGGCGGATTTTATTGCCTTGAACGACTCCATCAGCGCCCGAAGATGGTCGAATCAACTAGCCTCACTGGAAACGCTCTACGAGCTGGGTTTAAAAGAGGCACGTATTGATTTGTTAACAAAAGAAACGGCCTTACACCAAGCCACGATTTTTCGGCAACGTGTTTTGCTGTGGGGCGTATCGGTTGGGTTTGTGATTATTGCGTTGGCAGGTGTGTTGTTTTGGAATAGTACGCGAAAGTTACGGCTGGCAAAAAAGGAGATTGAAGAGCACGAGCGGGAGCTAACACAACGCAATCAGGAAATTGAGCAGCAACGGCTTCAGCTGGAACGCCTCAATGCTGCAAAAGATAAGTTGTTTTCAATCATTGGTCATGACTTTCGTAGCCCGTTACAGAGCCTGCGGGGGTTGCTGGCGCTGATGAATCAAGATTCTTTAACTCCGCAAGAATTTGCCCACTACTCGAAAGATCTCAAAGGGCGAATCGATATTGTGTATGATAATCTTGATAACCTGCTGCATTGGTCTGTGGCACAAATCAACGGCATTAAAACCAACCTGCAGATTTTGGAGGTACATCAGTTGTTTACCGACATAGCCGGTTTGTATGCTGAAATTGCCGCCCAAAAACGTGTGTCTATTCGTACCGAAATGACACATGATGTGCTGGTGCTGGGCGATCGTGAGCAGATTAAGTTGGTATTACGCAACTTAGTGAGCAATGCCATTAAGTTTTCGAATACGAACGGGTTGGTGGTACTGGGCGTGGACGTTCAGAACAACGAGGCGTGCGTATACGTGAAGGATAATGGCCTCGGCATTGATCCGGCAAATTTGAGCCGGTTGTTTGTGAAGGATGCGCTTTGGTCGCAACGGGGCACATATCAGGAGCGAGGGCTAGGCATCGGGCTGTTGTTGTGCAAAGAGTTTCTGGAGAAAAATAACAGCCGGCTGGAAGTAGTGAGCGAACATGGCAAGGGCACCACATTTTCATTTAAATTGGTGCTGGCCGGGGCGGAGTCCGTGCCGAGAAAAAAGCAAGTCGCTTCGCTGTTGTAAGCAGGTTACACCTGCGCAACACCTCTTGGAATCAGCACATGTAGTGATTGCGGCAGGAGTTCAACATAAAAGTTTTTAGCGGGTGGGTAGGGCTCACCGTCTATGTGGTAAGCCATGGGTGTTGGTAGTTCAACGGTTGCTGCACGCACATGTTGATGCGGCGCGAGCCGCGAATCATGTTTCCGCAGCCAACTTTGTCCAAGCAAGCGCAGCGCGTGGCCCAGCGAGAGTTTAGGGAGTGCCACCACATCCATCCAGCCGTCGCGCACGGAAGCTTCCGGGGCAATTCGGGCACCATTTCCGAATTGCGAGGCGTTCGCAAAATTCAACATAAATATCGGCTGAGGTTGCGCCGGGTGTGCGGGTTTCATGGCAAATGAGAACGGCTGGAAGCGCATGTATTCTCGCACAACGATCCGCAGGTAACTCCAAAAGCCCCGTTTACCATTTTTGCCAAATTGAGCGGCCACGTGCCCGTCAAAACCTACGCCCGAAACATTAATCGACACCTGATCATTAATCCTCAACGTATCCATGGCAACCGTTTGACTTTGTAAAAGTTGTTGAAGCGCTTTTTTGAAGTTCATGGAAATGCCGAGGTGCCGGGCCAGGCCGTTGCCCGACCCTTTGGGTAAAATGCCTAATGCTGCGTTGCTTCCAACCAAAGCACGCGCGGTTTCATTTACGGTTCCATCTCCGCCTACGGCTACTATCCGCTGGTACCCGGCCGCGAGCGCCGCAGTTGCCAATTCCGTTGCATGACCACGATGTTGTGTAAACTGAAGTTCACATCCGATCTTCAATTGTGAACAGGCGGTTACAATCCGCCCCTCTACTGCAGGATGATAGCTTACCCCGGACTTCGCGTTGATAATAAAGAATATTTTATTTTCGCTCATTACATTGCCCGATGGACATCCTTACGCCCCGTAAAATTAAATTTAAAGCCTGGAATACCGAAGCCCGCCTGCTCATGCGCCTGAATTCCATTGATTGCGAAAAAGGGGAATTGCAGAAGGCAAACCACGTGTTATTGCAGTTTACCGGCCTGTACGACAAAGAAGGGGAGGAGATTTACGAGCTGGATGTGTTGCTGGTAAACTACACTCAATACGTTACCTTCTGGAATAGTGATACCCTCGGTTGGTACTATGCGCCCGTGAAACGCATGGAATCGAAACAGCCACTCACGGCGGCAATTACCGGGGGTATGAAACGCTTCTGTAACTACTACGAGCTGCGCTAGCCCTTGATCTTGGTACGGATGTATTCGGTAGCCTCGCCAATGGTCTGCATTTTTTCTGCATCGTCATCCGGAATCTTGATGTCAAAGGTTTGCTCAAATTCCATAACGAGTTCGGCATAATCCAGCGAGTCAATCCCAAGATCTTTTACAAAGCTGGCATCAGGGGTGATTTTGCTTTCCGGAATTCCAAGTTTTTCGATGAGAATGGATGCAATCTTTTTCTGTACTTCAGGCATGGCGATTCTAAAAACGCCTTAAAGCTAAGCAATACTTTTTAAAACCGAAGCGAAAATTCGGTGCCGTGCCCTACTTCCGATTTCACCGTGATGCGCCCTTCGTGTACGCGCATGATTTGCTTCGACAAGCTTAACCCGATGCCTGAACCGGTTTTCTTTGTTGAAAAAAACGGAATAAAAATTTTCTCCAGCGCTTCCGGGTCAATGCCGGGCCCATTGTCGGCCACGGTAATGATGGGGTTTCCTTTTTCGTCTGTATGGCCGATGAGCTCGATGCGCTTTTGTGGTTGCTCATCAAATGCTTGCATGGCGTTTTTAAACAGGTTGATGAGCACTTGCTCAATCATGGTCTTATCTGCCTGCACCGTAAGGTGGTGGGGTGTAACGGTAACGGTAGCTAAAATGCCACGCTCGGCCAACTCCATTTTGTGCAGCAGCACCGTTTCGTCCAGCAACTCGCGCACGGCCACGGTTGCAAGTTTCGGTTTTTGCACGTGGGTTAGGCTGCGAAACTCTTTTACAAAGGCAATCAAGCCGCTGCTCCGTTTGCTGATGGTTTGTAAGGACAGGTGCATATCGCCTAACTCACTCTGGGCAATTGCTTGTTCCTTCTGGATGTGCTGCCGGATTTCATCTTCTACAATGCCCGCGAGCGAAGAAATGGGCGTAACCGAGTTCATGATTTCGTGCGTAAGCACGCGCACCAGGTTTTGCCACGCCTCCATTTCCTTTTCTTCCAATTCGGTTTGTATATTGCTCATGGAGATGAGTTTTACTTCCTCATTGCGAAGTGTTAACTCAATGGCATAAACAGAAAGCTGATTACTTTCCTCGCCCGTTTTTAGGGTAACGAGTTCGCGGCCCCCGGTCTTCAATTTTAAAAAGGTTTCTACCAACGATTCACTCACCTCGCGCAGGTCGTTCATATGGTCGGCCCGGTTGATGCGAAGTAGTTTTTTTGCGGCGCTGTTGATGATTTGGATGGTACCGTCTTTTTGGAAGGTGAGAATGCCAATACCGATGTATTGCACAATATTTTTGAAAAACTGATACTCCGAGTCTTTTTCCTTACGCGAAGCGCGTAGTCGCTGCAGCCCCTGATTGAGCCTACCTACAAATTGCTGGGCATGTGGTTCTGTAAAATGAGTGGAAAACGTGAGACTGTTTTCGTCAAAAGAAACGGAATCCATCAACGCCATGAGTGGCGCGTCTGTTTTTTCAATCGACTGGATCAGTTGGCCTACCTGAAAAATCACGGCCACCGCCAGAATGCCAATTACATAACCATCCAATGGTTTTAAAATCGAAAATGCAAAAGCAAAAAGGGTAACCGCCAAAATAACGACTCGCGTAACCAGAGGCGAGCGCCAATTGAAGTTAAAGTCCATATTTCTCCATTCTCCGGTACAGCGAGGCGCGTGTCAGCCCCAGTTCGTCTGCGGCTTTGGAGATATTCCCGTTGTGAAGTTGAATCGCTTTTGCCACGGCTGCTTTTTCCACTTCATCCAGATTCAGGGTATCTGCGGAGATGGGATCCTGGCCCTTCCGGCTAAACAGGAAATCGCTTTCTTGCAACGTGGCCGAATCGGCCATAATCACGGCGCGCTCAATGGCATGTTGCAACTCGCGCACGTTGCCCGGCCACGGATACTTCTTTAGCTTCACCATCGCTTCGGGTGCAATTGAACTGGCTTCTTTGCGGTACTTACGGCTGTAGTAGGTAAGGAAATGTTCGGCCAGCATCGGAATATCGTCTACGCGCTCGCACAGCGGGGGAATAACAATTTCAACCGTATTGATGCGGTATAACAAATCCTGCCGGAAGCGCCCGTCTTTTACCATTTGATGTAAGGGCATGTTGGTGGCGCAAATCAGGCGGATATCTACATCCATCGGTTGGTTTGCACCTACGCGGGTAACCTGGCGCGATTGCAACGCGCTGAGCAACTTGCTTTGCAACGCCATGCTCAGGTTTCCGATTTCATCCAAGAACAGCGTGCCGCCGTTGGCAAGCTCGAAACGGCCAGGCCGATCTTCGCGCGCATCGGTGAACGCGCCTTTTTTATGGCCGAATAGTTCGCTCTCAAAAAGCGTTTCCGTCACTGCGCCCATATCCACGGCCACGAAGGAACTGTCTTTGCGCAGCGACTTCTGGTGAATGGCGCGCGCCACCAACTCTTTTCCGGTTCCGTTTTCGCCAAGAATCAAAATGTTAGCATCGGTCTTCGCCACTTTGTCGATCAGGGCAAAAACGTCTTTCATCACGGGGCTGGTGCCGATAATATCCCGAAAAGGCTGGCTGATCTGCTCCTCCAGCAGTTGCTTAGCTTTTTTGAGTTTGTCTACTTCGTTGTAGGATTTTTTTAAGCGAATGGCGGTAGAAATGGTAGCAATGAGCTTTTCGTTTTGCCACGGCTTGAGAATAAAATCTGTGGCGCCTTCTTTCAGTGCGCGCACGGCCATCTCCACATCGCCAAATGCCGTGATCATAATTACTACTGCTTGCGGGTCGCGTTGCTTGATTTGCCCCAGCCATTCAAAACCTTCCTTGCCGCTGGTAGTGTCTTTGCTGAAATTCATGTCCAGCAAAATCACATCATAGGTGTCGTTGTTGAGCAAAAAAGGAATCTTATTGGGATTCTTTTCAATGATTACATGAAAATTGTATTTCTTGAGAAGCATTTTGGCGGCCAGCAGCACGTCCTCATCATCATCAATCATTAGGATTTTTCCGCCTTCAGTCACTGGATTTTGGATTAGGTCTTTGTTCATGATCGAAAAATTGTGCCAACACAAAAGGAGCCCGCAAACTGCATTTTTGCGAACGAATTTGTACTGAATTGTACAAAGATGTTCAAAAATGAACAGTTAGAAAAGTAGTGTTACGGCTTAAATTCAAAAACACTAAGCGCTTTTCCTGAAAGCAAAAACATGCGCTCGTCTGAGAGTAGCGCGGTTTGTGCCGCGCGGGGCAAATCCAGGGTTCGGCTCTCAGCCGAAAACAAGTCGAAGAAAACCACCCGGTTCTCGCGCACGTAAAACAGTTCTTCACCGAGAAATTGCACTTCGGTGAGCCCTTTCTCGGGAATGGTGCGGAGCAGTTGCCCAAAGCTGTTGAGTATGAAAATGCCGGCTTCCCGATGCACCAGAAATAAGAAATTCTGGTATTCGCGAATGCCGGTAAATTCTTTTACGGATGGCACAACTTCGGGTAGTCTGAATTCGCGGTTCACGGTTTGGTCTGTTGCCCGGATTTTTTTTAGTGATTGATCCGCCGCATCGGCTACCCAATAATCGCGTTCACCAGAGGTGCACAGCCACCAGGGTTCCACCGCGAAGGCCTCATCTAACGTAAAATATTCGTACACGGAAAGATCCGGGTAGAACCAGGTTACGCGTTTACTGGTACGGTCAAAACCGAGCAGCCGCATGGCATTGGTGGGATCGAAATTGGTGAGTGATGGCCTGGGCTGATTATCGCCCAATGGGCGCAGGTCTTTGTTTCGTTTTTCAATTTTTCCGTTGATCAATTGCAAATAGATATCACCGGCACGGTCAATAAAAATTTGTGATGCGGGTTCGGGCAAATCCACAGTGGCAATCAGCCGCGGCTGCGCCCAGCCGTTTACCGCCAGCAACAGGAAGATGATTTTGTACATGCGGCTAGAATTTTTTTAACTGCACGGTCTTGCCATCGTATTCAGCATACGTGGTAAAGTGTACCCACTCGCCCAGATTGATGTACCGGCTGTCTTTGCCCACGTGCAAATCCAACGGCAAATGGCGATGCCCAAAAATGTAGAAGTCGTGGTGCTGTGTGCGTTCCATTTCGTTACAGTAGGCCAGCAGAAACTCGTTGTCTTCGCCTCTAAAGGCTTCCTCGCGTTTGATGTTGGCCAGGCGGCTGTGCCTGCTCCAACGATGTGCAATGGCCATGCCAAGGTTGGGGTGTATCCACTGAAAAAGCCACTGGCAAACGCGGCTATTGAAAAACTTCTTCAGGAATTTGTACGTGTGGTCGCCCGGGCCGAGCCCATCGCCATGACCTACGAATAATTTTTGGTGGTTGATTTCCAGTACTTGTGGTTCGCGGTAGATGATGATTTGCAGCTCGTGTGGGAAGTAGTTAAACATCCACATATCGTGATTGCCGGTAAAAAAATAAATGGGAATGCCGGCATCGCGCAGTTCGGCCAACTTGCCCTGAAAGCGGATGAACCCTTTGGGGATTGTGTGTTTGTACTCAAACCAAAAATCAAAGATATCGCCAACCAGATAAATCGAATGGGCATCGTGGCGGATGGATTCCAGCCAGGCAATGATCTTGCGTTCGCGCGCAAGGCTTGTGGCTGCGTCGGGTACACCGAGATGAAAGTCAGACGCGAAGTAGATCTTTTTGCCCTCGGGAAGTAAGATTTTCATGCTGCCGAAAAGTACGTGTAAATGGCGGAAGGGTCAAGGAATGGACATCCCATAAAAAGGAATTCCGGAAATCGAAGTGCCTGCAAGCGACCTCAAATTCCGGAATTGGCCTTTTTGTTGGTTACACCTCTGCGGGCGCGGGCGGCTCTATTGCGGGCTGTTCTGCCGCGGGCTGCTCTGCGTTTCCGTTTTCAGTAAACTTTTGGTACGTAGTAAGCGTGCCAAACGGGCGCTTGCCGATGAGACGCTCCAGATCCGATTGGAATAGAATCTCTTTTTCCAGCAGTTCTTTGGCTACAATGTCCAGCTTTTCGCGATGCTCATTTAACAGCGCTTTGGTGCGATCGAAAGCCGACTCAATGATCTTCTTTACTTCTTTGTCGATCTTCTCCGCGGTTGCTTCGGAGTACGGTTTGTTGAAGGTGTATTCCGACTGCTTGCTATCGTAGAACGACATGTTACCAATCTCTTTGTTCATGCCGTACACGGTTACCATGCTGTACGCCATTTTGGTGATGCGTTCCAGATCGCTCAACGCGCCGGTGGAGATTTTTTCGAACACCAGTTCTTCAGCTGCGCGTCCGCCAAACGTCATACACATTTCATCCATGAGTTGCTCGGTTTGGTACAGAAACTGCTCCTTGGGCAAATATTGTGCGTACCCCAATGCAGCCACGCCGCGTGGCACAATGCTCACTTTTACCAGCGGATCGGCATGTTCTAAAAACCAACCGGCTACGGCATGGCCCGCCTCGTGGTAGGCCACGATTCGTTTTTCTTCTGGCGAGATGATTTTGTTTTTCTTTTCCAGCCCGCCAATCACCCGGTCGATCGCGTCATGGAAGTCTTGCATCTCTACTTCCTTTTTGTCTTTGCGCGCAGCAATCAGGGCTGCCTCGTTACAGATGTTGGCGATTTCTGCGCCTGCAAAGCCGGGGGTTTGTGCGGCTAGCTTTTTAACATCCACTTCTTTGGAAATTTTAATCGGCTTTAAGTGCACTTTAAAGATGGCTTCGCGCCCTACGATATCGGGCTTATCAATCGAAACCTGCCGATCGAACCGGCCGGGCCGCATCAAGGCGGTGTCCAGCACATCGGGGCGGTTTGTAGCCGCCAGGATAATCACCCCGCTGTCGGTAGCAAATCCGTCCATTTCTACCAGCAGCGAGTTGAGAGTGTTTTCACGCTCATCATTCGCGCCGGGCATCGCCCCGCGGCCGCGGCTTCGGCCAATGGCATCAATCTCATCGATGAATACAATGCAGGGTGCTTTTTCTTTGGCTTGCTTAAAAAGGTCGCGCACCCGAGCGGCGCCAACGCCTACAAACATCTCCACGAAATCCGATCCCGATAAGGAGAAAAAGGGCACACCGGCTTCTCCGGCCACGGCTTTAGCAAGCAGAGTTTTGCCAGTACCCGGAGGGCCAACCAGTAATGCCCCTTTAGGAATTTTACCCCCTAGCTTCGTAAACTTACCGGGGCTTTTTAGAAAGTCAACAATTTCTTTAACCTCTTCTTTGGCCTCATCCAGACCGGCCACGTCCTGAAACGTGATTTTTACTTTGCTTTCCGCATCAAATAGTGCGGCTTTGCTTTTGCCGATATTAAAAATTTGCCCGCCGGGTCCCGCGCCGCCCGTCATTCTGCGCATCAGCATCCAAAATCCAAAAAGCAACAAGAATAAAAAGCCCCAACTCATTAGCGGCCCCACATAATCGGTGCGGTCTTCTACCTGGAGATCCACTCTTTGGTCGGCCGGGATGTTTCGCTTCAACTCATCGTATTTGTCCTCAAAGCGCTCAACAGAGCCGATTCGCAGCACGTAATGAGGCCCACCGGAGTTCACGCCAAGGGGTGTGCTTTTTTCCAGTTCTTGTTTGTACACCGAGTTTTGCAGGGCCTCGGGTTTTAGTGTGATTTCAACCTTCTCTTCGTTCTTTACCAGCACCAGTTTCTTGATGTCTCTGCGCTGAATCATGTCTTCAAACCGGCTCGATTGTACTTCAATCACTTCTTGCGACCGGTTGAAAATCGTGACCAGCAGAATCACCGCCACCAACGACAAAATAACCCAGAGTTGGTAATTGGGTTTGGGTAAACGGGGCGGGGTGATCTTTTCTCTTTCCTTATCAGCCATTACTTTGTTTTTTCAAGTTGAATAACGAGTTACTACCACTTTGGTTCATTGCGATTCTATTTCTGTGATCTCGGCATCGCCCCAAAGTTGCTCCAGCGCGTAAAACTGGCGTTTATCTTTGCGGAATACGTGCGCAACCACGTTAATGTAGTCGAGCAGCATCCACTCTTTATTGTTTTTCCCTTCGGTATGCCAGGGGTTTTCTTGCATGGCTTTGTACACTTCCTGGTCAATCGAATCAGAAATGGCCTCCAGTTGTTTATCCGAGTTGCCGGAGCAGATCACAAAAAAATCGGCCACCGCATTCTTTACTTTTCTCATGTCCATCACCACGATGTCCTGTGCTTTTTTTTCCTGCATGCCCTTGACAATGGCGTCGCTGAGTTGTTGAGAGAAGTCTGTTTTCTTCTTAGTTCTTGCTTTCGCCATTCATTCTTAACCGATTTCCGGACGGGTTTTGTTTCTTTCCGAGGGTGAACATGTAAACTTGCAAAGCTAACACAATTACCGGTGTATAAAATCCCTGCCAGAACGCTTTTCGTGGGCAAAAATCTGATTTACGTGCCAGAATGTCACTCCACAAACACACTCTTGGCTGAGCTTTCGGGGCGGCAAAATCTGGCCGAAGGCACCGTGGTAATCGCCGGGCATCAGTCTGCGGGCCGCGGCCAGCGCGGAACACAGTGGCAGGTAGCACCGGGCCAAAACATCACCGCGTCTTTTTTGATTCTACCACATTTTCTGGACGCGCACCGTCAATTTTTGCTTACCCAGTGGGTGGCGGTTGCGCTTGCCGAAACGGTGGAAAAGCTCGGGGCCACGCAAGTACAGATCAAGTGGCCCAACGATGTGCTGATTGGCAAGCAAAAAGTGTGTGGCGTATTGATTGAAAACACGTTGAGTGGCAAAAAAATCGGGCAATCCATCGTGGGCATTGGGTTGAATGTAAACCAACAAAAGTTTGACTTTGCCGGTGCCACGTCTTTGCGCAATGCCACCGGCCAGCCACATGAGCTGCCCTACGTTTTCGAAGTGCTGTGCGAGCGTTTGGAACAGTTTTACCTGGAAATTCGTGCGGGCAAACGCTTGAGAGAAACCTACCTGCACCGTCTGTATGGTTGGCGCGAGCGGGTGCCGTTAACCGATGCCGCGGGCGATTTTGATGGTGTGATTGAAGACGTGAACGAAGAGGGCAAACTGCAGGTACGGAAAGGCGATACCGTGTGCGCATATGGCTTGAAGGAAATTCGCTTTCGCGGATTGTACGCACCGCACCAACCACTCATGTAATTATTGCACCCGGAGCTCTGCCGGGCGAGCCCACCCCGTATCTTTACACCGCTAACTTTTCAATATGATTCGAATATTACTGTGTGTGCTAGCCGCTGTATCGTTGGCCTCGGCACAAACGCTTGACATGACGAAGTTCAAGGGCATGAAACCCCGCAGCATTGGCCCTGCGGCCATGAGTGGTCGCATTACTGCGATCGATGCCGTGGTGCAAAACCCTGATGTGATTTACGTGGGCGCGGCCTCCGGCGGTGTATGGAAAACGACCAGTGGTGGCACCGCGTGGGAACCCATTTTTGATAAGGAAAGCACCCAGTCCATCGGTGCAATTGCCATTCAACAAGATAATCCGGCTGTAGTTTGGGTAGGTACGGGCGAAGGCAACCCGCGCAACAGCTTAAACGGAGGCGAAGGCATTTACAAGACGCTGGATGGCGGCAAGACCTGGAAGAAAATGGGCCTTGAAAAAACCCGCCACATCCATCGCATCATCATCGATCCAAAGAACACCAACACCGTGTTTGTAGCGGCCATTGGCTCGCCTTGGGGCGATCATCCGGAACGTGGCGTGTACAAGACCACCGATGGGGGTGCTACCTGGGAGCGCATTCTCTTCGCCAACGAGAAAACCGGCTGTGCGGATTTGGTGATGGATCCCGGCAACCCCAACAAACTGCTTGCAGCCATGTGGGAGCACCGCAGACAGCCTTGGACGTTCAAGTCGGGAGGTCCGGGCTCTGGTTTGTTTCTTACCTACGATGGCGGAAAGACGTGGAAGAAAATAGGTAACAAAGAAGGATTGCCGGAAGGCGAGCTGGGCCGGATTGGCCTGGCCATTGCCCGCAACAAGCCAGAGATTGTTTATGCATTGGTAGAAGCAAAAAAGAACGCGCTTTACCGCTCGGAAGACGGTGGCGAAAAGTGGATGAAGGTAAACGATAAAGCCGAGATTGGCGACCGCCCTTTCTACTACCATGAAATCTATGTAGATACAAAAAACGAAAACCGACTGTATTCCATTTTCTCGGTAGTAAACGTGAGCGAAGATGGCGGCCGCTCATTCCGCAGTTTGTTGCCGTATTCGGGTGTACACCCCGATCACCACGCATGGTGGATTCATCCCGAAGACCCATCTTTTATGATCGATGGTAATGATGGTGGTGTGAACATCACACGCGACATGGGCAAAACCTGGGTGTATTCAGAAAACATACCGGTAGGCCAGTTCTACCACATTAACGTGGATATGGATCAGCCCTACAACGTTTATGGCGGCCTGCAAGACAATGGCTCGTATGTTGGCCCGGCGTACGTTTGGCGCAGCACGGGTATCCGTAACTCGTATTGGCAAGAAGTTTTCTTTGGCGATGGTTTTGACGTAGCGCCCGATCCGGATAATTCCCGCTACGGATATGCCATGTCGCAAGGGGGAAACCTGGGCCGTTTCGATCTGGAAACTGGCTATACCAAATTCATCAAGCCCACCCATCCGGATGTAAGCACCAAATTGCGATTTAACTGGAATGCAGCCCTCGCACAAGATCCCTTTAACAATGCAACGATTTATTACGGCAGCCAATTCGTACATAAGTCAACAAACAAAGGCGAAACGTGGGAGGTAATCTCGGGCGACCTTACCACCAACAATCCGGATAAACAAAAGCAAGGCGACAGCGGCGGGCTAACGCTGGATGCCACCGGTGCCGAGAATCATTGCACCATTCTCGCCATTGCCCCCAGCCCCGCACAGCAGGGCGTGATCTGGGTGGGAACCGATGATGGCAATGTGCAACTCACACAAGATGGCGGCAAGACCTGGACGAAAACCACGATTGCGGGGATGCCTGCAAACGCCTGGATTCCGCAAATCCAAGCAAGCAAGCACAATGCAGGCGAGGCTTTTGTGGTAGTGAACAACTACCGCCAATTTGATTACAAGCCCTATTTGTTCCGTACGCGCGACTTTGGAAAAACATGGGAAAACATCGCGCCCGTAGCGCAATTTGGCGAGAGTAACTACACCCTTTGCGTTGCGCAAGATCCCGTGGAGTCCAAACTGATCTTTATCGGTGCCGAGAATGGTCTTTTTGTAAGCATTGATGACGGGAAAAATTGGACGAAGTGGACGAACGAGTTTCCTGCCGGTGTACCGGTAATGGATTTGATCATCCACCCACGCGAACACGATCTGGTGATCGGCACGTTTGGCCGGGCGATTTGGGTGTTGGATGATATCCGCCCGTTGCGCGACTTGGTGAAATCCGGAACAGCTGCGTTAAGCAACACCGTGAAAGTGTTTACCGCACCCGATGCGTACCTCGCCTCGTTGCAACAGCCCAGCGGTCCGCGGTTCGATGCCAATGCGATTTACGAAGGCCAAAACCGGCCGTATGGCGCACGCATCACGTACATCGCTAATAAACCCGAGAAGAAAGAGGAAAAACCGGCTGAAGTGAAGGCCGACCCCAAAGCGAAAAGCAAACCGGAGGCGAAGCCCGCCGCCAAACCCGAGGAGAAAAAATCTGAGAAACCCGCCGTGAAGTACGATTCGGTTAAGGTAGAAATCTTTAACAGTAAGAATGAATTGATCAACACCGTTCGCCAGAAGGCACCGGAGGACAACGGCGTGCAGCGCATGATTTGGGCATTGAATGAAAAAGGCGAGCGCGGGCCATCGCGTGAAAAACCGCGGGAAGGCGGTGGTGGCGGCGGCTTTGGTGGCTTTGGGCCCGTAGTGGTGCCGGGCACCTACAAACTGCGGTTTACTTTTGGCGATGGAAAAGACTCCACGCTGGTAACTGTAAAAGCTGATCCGCGCATTGATGCTGCACCTGCGGTGATTGAGCAGCGCTATGCCATGAGCAAGCAACTCCAAAAACTCACGAAAGTAACTACGCAGGCCACGGATCGGTTACGCGAATCCCGAGAGTTGGTAGAAGATTTCGAAAAGCGTATGAAAGACTCCAAGCGCACGGATTTGAAGGACGCCATCGATAAATCAAAAGCAATGAAAGATTCTATCAACGCGGTGTTTGATTTTATTCTTGGTAAGGAAGATACCCGCCAGGGTATTAAACGCGATACCGACAGCCGGTATTCGTACATCGGCCGTGCAGCCTCTTACATCAACCGCTCGCGCGAGCCCATTAACGATACCGACCGCCGGGTGCTGCAACAAGCCGAGCAAAAAATCGGTGAAGTTGTGGCCCGCGTGAATGCATTTTACGAAAAGCAGTGGCCGGAGTATCGCGCCATGATGGAAAAGGTAGTGCTTTCGCCCTTTAAAAATTATGATCCGCTGAAACGCGATTGAATGAGCAGTGAAAAAACGCTGTTGTCCATCGGTCAACAGCGTTTTTTGTTTTTAGCAGGTTTGTCTATTTTTCGATCCGCTCCCAAAACTTTTTGTTACATCGCCCGAGGCGAAAAAAAACATCCTACACAAGAACAGCAAAACTCATGATTCAGGTTTCAGGATTGCGCTACCAATATGCTACTGGAAAGGAAATTACCTTTCCGGATTTTACTGCCGCGCGCGGAGCGCACATGTTACTGCTTGGGGAATCCGGCAGTGGTAAAACTACATTGCTGCACCTGCTGGGTGGATTGTTGAAAGTAACCGTGGGCACTATTGAGGTAGCAGGAACCAACCTGGCTACACTGTCGGAGACTGCGCTTGACCGGTTTCGAGGCAGGCATTATGGCTTTATCTTTCAGCGCAATCATTTAATCCAGGCTTTGTCGGTGAAAAAGAATTTGCTGATGGCTCCGTTTCTGGCGGGTTTGCCGCAAGAGGAAGCCCGTGTTGCGGCCGTTTTAGGTGCATTGAATTTAAGTGATAAAAAAAATGCCCGCATCAATCAGCTTAGTCAGGGGCAGGCGCAGCGCGTGGCGATTGGGCGCGCCATTTTAAACAAACCCGACGTCATTCTGGCGGATGAACCTACGTCTGCGTTGGACGATCAGAACTGCGAACGCGTAGCCCAACTCTTGCTTCAGGTAGCGAGCGACAATAACGCAACGCTGATCGTAGCCACTCATGATCAACGCCTGAAATCGAAAATCCAAAACCGCATCCAACTATGAATCTTTTCCAGCTGGTCGGAAGTTACCTAAAGGCAAAGCCGCTGAATACAATTCTGAACAGCTTGTTGCTGGCGTTGGGTATGGCCGTCATTACCGTTTTGTTGCTCTTCAACCGTCAGCTCCAGCAAAAAATTGAAGAGAATGTGAGAGGAATCGATTTGGTGGTGGGCGCGAAGGGAAGTCCGCTGCAACTCATCCTCTGTTCCATCTTTCATGTGGATTTTCCCACAGGCAACATCAAACTGAACGAGGCGGAGCAACTCGCGCGGCACAGGCTCATTAAAAGTGCGATTCCGCTGGCGCTGGGCGATAGTTACCAGGGATACAGAATTGTGGGCACAACCCGCGCCTATACCGACTTGTATGGTGCTGAATTGGATAACGGCACCTGGTGGAGCAAAGACCTTGAGGTTGTGGCAGGAGCAAATGTTGCCGCCTTTGCGCGGGTGCAGGTAGGAAATACGCTGGTTAGCCAACACGGGTTGAGTGAGGAGGGCCACGCCCATGATGCGCACCAAATGGTGTGCACAGGTGTATTGAAGAAAACGGGAACGGTATTGGATAACCTGCTCTTTACGAATGTAGGCACCGTGTGGGCGGTGCACGAAGAGCACGGGCAGCACGAAGATCATCACACTGCTGATTCGATTACCAACCCATCGCCCTTAGTGCCCACGATTGCCGCCGGTGATAGTACCCGGGAAATCACATCGCTTTTGGTGGAATTCCGCAATCCAATGGCAGCCATTCAACTACCCCGCTTCATCAACACGCAAACAAACATGCAGGCCGCATCACCTGCGTTTGAAACCGCGCGCTTGTTTTCGCTCCTTGGGGTTGGTGCAGATGTGTTGATGGGCTTTGCGTATGTTATCATTTTCATCAGCGGGCTGAGTATTTTTATTGCCTTGTACAACTCGTTAAAAGAGCGGCAGTATGATTTGGCCATTATGCGTTCTATGGGTGCATCGCGCACCCAGCTTTTTGTAAGCATCGTGGCGGAGGGGATTACCCTTACTGCGGTGGGTAGTCTTTTCGGATTGATGTTGGGGCATGGGGTGTTATGGTTGTTCACGGAAACCGTGCAGCAAAGCAGTCAAACCGGGTTCACTGCGTTTGTATTCTATCAGGAGGAACTTTGGATGCTGGCAGGGAGTTTGCTCTTAGGATTTGTATGCTCGCTCATTCCGGCCGTGCAGGCCTACCGTACCAATATTCACCATGTACTGGCGGGGTAAAGTTTTGTAGATTTGAACCGATTTGAATGACATGAGAAAAATTCTGTTTGCATTCGTAGTTGTGGTTGCTGGTCATGCACAGGCGCAAACTGCGGAAGGCTGGTCGCTGTTCGCGAAAACGAAATTTGAGGCCAAGTACAACGAAAAGGCACGTGAGTATTTTCTGTATCCCAATTTTCCGGCCGACCTGAAAGCACTCGTAGGTAAGGAGATCACGTTGGAAGGGTATCACTTGCCGATTGATGTTGAGGATGATGCCTATATCATCCTCTCAAAATATCCATTCAGCCAGTGCTTTTTTTGCGGCGGCGCCGGTCCTGAATCAATTTCAGAAGTGTACTTCAAAGAAAAGCAAGCCAAATTCGAGCCCGATCAATACATCCGCATCAAAGGAAAACTAAAGTTGAACGACGCGGATATTGAGCACGGTAATTTCATCATTCAGGAAGCCGTCCTCATCAAATAATGCGTTGGCTTGCCATTCCGCTGGTATTCGCCACCCTGGCAGGCTTCACCCAGGACGACATCTCGAAAAAAGATTTTAAGCGATTTCAGTTTTTAATCGGCACATGGCGCTTGCTTCCTATCGATGAGTCCGCCGCTACGTTTGAAATCTGGCAGCGCGCGGGCGACACCCAACTGGTGGGCAAAAGCGTTCGATTAGATGGTGGTGATTCGTTGTTGATGGAAACGCTCGAACTCATTTGGAAAGACGGAGCCATGCAGTATACAGCGCGGGTTCCGAATCAAAATGAGGGAAAGCCAGTCTCGTTTACGTTAACCGGTATCAACGACAACCGATTTATTTTTGAAAACCCCGAACATGATTTTCCGCAGCGTATCATTTATCACCTCATCTCAAAATCAGATTTAGAAGTGGTTCTTGATGCCCCTTATGCCGAACCTCCGGGCGCGGTACGGCACATCCGTTTTAAGCGGCAGTAGTGCTACCGCAGCAAATAGCGCACGCCCAAAAATCCGCGCATGCCTTGCAGCGGCGCGTAGTTGTAGGAAGCATCAAAGCGCTCGCCAAACGGATCTTCCGGGTGGAGAATCGGATGCTTCGGAATGAAATTTAACAAGTTCTTTACGCCACCGTACACTTGCCAACGTTCTTGAATGGGCTTGTTTAGTTGCACGTTGATTAAACTAAACCAGGGCGACTGGGGCGGGCGGAAATCGTCTGGTACTACGGGCAAGTACATCGGGCCATACACGCGACCGGTGAGGTCAATGCTCCAGTTACTTTTGGGCAGCGTATACGAGGCGGCAAACGTACCGGAAAATCCGGGCGCGTAAAACTGCGGAACGGTGCGCTCGCTATCGGGCAGCACTTCGCGCTGAAATACATCTAAAAGCGTAATGCCGGTAATGACCTTCAGCCCGTTCGTCCAGGATCGATCTGCATTAAGGGTGATGCCGCGCGAAATGGCTTCACCATTGAGGTTATCGTAGATGATGAGGTTTGGATCGGTATCGTAATCGGCAAATATCTTATTGGTGAAATAGGTGTAAAAGGCACTTACATCCAGCGTGGTGAAACCATTTCGGTGGGTGAGGGTGCGCGCATAGTTTAGATTTAGGTTCCAGGTTTGCTCGGGCCGCAAATCATTGCGGATGAGCAGCACACGTGCACCAGTAAGCGCGGCATGTTCTTCGGTAAACACATTGACCACGCGGAAACCGCTGCCACCGGTAACGCGAATCACGTCTTGTTTGGTGGGGTTTATTTTCAGACTCAGGCGCGGCGTAATAATGCTGCCGTGGGTATTGTGATGGTCGTATCGCAGGCCGGTAAGTGTACTCAGCGTTGAGCTCCAGCGCGTCTCTGCTTGCGCGAAGATGCCGGGCAGGAACGTGCGTTGCGCCATATTGCTGCCGTCAAAGGTGCGGGTGGCGGGTGTGTTGTCATCATAATACACATACCTTAACGGTATTCCCGCGAGCCAATCGGTACCGTTCACTTTTTTGGCCCACCGCAACTGATTAAAGGCCACGTACTGGCGGCCCATGTAGGGCGTAACGCCATAATAGGAATCTTGTAAATGAAAATTGTACGACAAATCCCAATGCAGATTTTTTGCCAGCTGGTACACGCCAATTAATTCGCCACGGTTCGTCAAAATCGATTCACCATATACTTGGTCGCTTCCGCGGTCGGCTGCGGTCCATTGCATTTGGCCGCCCCACCGGTTTTCATGAATGTACCGGCCGGCAAGCGAGAACTGTCGGCCCGAGGCGCGATAGAAATTCCACTTGTTAAAAAGTGAGTATCTGCGTTGCAGGGCCACGTCCGTAAAGTTGTCGTTGTTGATGTCTCGGCGCTGTTGATAGTCGAAGTAATTCCCCGACACCAGCACAGACGACCGACCGACCTTGCCCGCCATCGATACATCGGTATTCACCTCGCCCACACTTGTACCGAACGCATCAACTGTAATGCGCGGCGCCTGCCCCGGGTCTTGCGTAATGATGTTAATCACACCGGCCACCGCCTCTGAGCCATACAACGTAGAAGCCGGTCCTTTCACTACCTCTACACGTTTTACTATGCTGTTGGGGATACCAAAAAAGCCATATACGGAGGACAGCGAACTTACGATGGGCATGCCGTCAATCAGCACCATCGTGTACGGACCTTCCAATCCGTTGATATGGATATCCCCCGCACTGCACACGTTACAGTTCAGCTGCGGTTGAACACCATTTACCATGGCAAGTGCTTCAAAAAGATTTGAGGTGGGGTTTTTTCGGAATAGCGTTGGCGAGTACACCTCCACCGGAATGGGCGATTGCATCTTGGTTACCTCGCGCAGGGTGCCGCTAATCACTACTTCTTCTAACTGCGCAACGTCTTCTGCGAGCGCAATTTCCAGCACGATCGATTGACCAGCAGATATGGAAACCACTTTTTCTGCCTTTCCATAACCGATGGCCGAGATCGCCAAGGTATGTGTGCCCGGCGTCAATTCCATCATAAACCTACCCAGAGAGTCGGCCGCCACCCCTTGCGTGGTTCCTTTTTTTAAAATTTGCGCGTAGGGTACCGGTTGCTTACCCGATTCAATCACCCCCCGCACCACACCCGTTTGGGCAAATGCAGCTGACACCCAAAAACAGAACAAAAAATATTTAAACGAGCCGAATCGCATAATTTGTGCCGCAAAAATAATAATTTAGATTAATCTAAAAAATTGCCTTTTCGCGGGCCGACCAAAAATACAGGGCGACCCCCGGCAGCAGTGTGGCGGCCACATACAACAGCACCACGGGGTTGGTGGTAAAAACAAACACCATCATCCAGGCCGAGACGATTACAAACAACACCGGCGGCAGCGGGTAGCCCGGTATCCGGAATGTGGTGAAGCTTGCGGGGTGCGTTTTTCTGATCCGGAAAATGGCCAGTACCGTTAGCATGGAAAAAAAGGACAGACTCACGGAAATGTATTGGATGATTTCCTGAAAAGAGCTGACCACCACCAGCGCCACAGACCACGCCAGCTGAAACAAAATGGCCACATAAGGCATGTTGAACCGGTTGGGCCGGGAAAAGAACTGTAGCCGGGGGTAGTCTTGCCCCATGGCCTCCGTTACCCGCGGGCCGGCAATGGTCATGGCACTTAGCGTGGAGAGCAGCGCCATGCTGAACAGTGATGTAAACACGGTGCCAATCGCGGGGCCAAACAACTTAAACGCAACCACATTGCCGATGTCGTTCTTGCCTTGCAATTCATCAAATGAAGCCACGTACAAAAACATGGCGTTTAGCGCCAGATAAATCAGCGTTACGGCGGTGGTGCCGATAAGCAGTGCACGCGGCACAGTGCGCACCGGGTCATGCATGTTTCCAGCCACATAGGCGGCCGCATTCCAGCCGGTGTAGGCAAAAACCACATATACCAATGAGGTTACAAAACCTACGGTGGGTATCAACTCCCAGTCCGCCGCGGTGGGCAGAAAAGAGATACCGCTGGCGTCAGACGAGAAGAATAACGGTGCGAGGCAGAAGAAAACGATCAACCCCACTTTTACTGACGTGAGCAGGGTTTGTACAGCACCACCCACGCGCACCCCAAACCAGTGAATGGCGGATACGAAAACAATGGAAGCTATGGCGATGCCCTTTACGGGGATTCCGAGCCACGCGGACGCGTATTCCCCAATCGCCAGTGCAACGGCTGAAATCGCCCCGGCAAACCCCACCAGCGCGCTCGTCCAGCCGGCCAGAAATCCCAGCAGGGGATGAACTGTTTTTGAAAGGTAATAGTATTCACCGCCAGAGCGCTGCAGCGTAACCGAAATCTCGGCATACGTCATCGCTCCACAAATGGCTACCACGCCGCCCACGAGCCACAGTAACAAGATGGTAAATCCGGAGGGCAGGGGTTCAACCTGGTAGCCAAGTGAAGTAAATACACCCGTACCAATCATGTTGGCCATGACCAGCGCGATGCCCACCGGTAACGTGTATTTCTCCGCTTTGTGCGAATTCATGTATGCAAACTAAAAAAAGAAAGGCTGCCCGTTAAGGCAGCCTTTCAAATTATCCCCGTAAGGGAACAATTACATTTTCTTAGGCACCAATACTTTGTTGGTCATGTGTACCACACCGTTGCTTACTGCAACATCGGGGTTGGTTACTTCTGCACCGCCTACTGTTACTTTTCCGTCTTTAATGGAAACTTTCAGTTTTTCGCCTTGCAGCGTAACGATTTCCTGGCCGTCTTTCAAATCGGCAGATTTTACCGTACCTGCTACTACGTGGTATTTCAATACGCTCTGCAGTTTGCTCTTGTTCTCAGCCTTCAACAGGTTATCTACTGTTGCCTGGATCGCTGCAAATGCATCGTTTGTGGGCGCAAATACCGTGAAAGCGTCAGCGCCATTCAGGGTTTCGGCCAGTTCGCCTGCCTGCAATGCTGCTACCAGCGTGCTCAGGTTGGGTGTAGCAATAGCAAATTGCGTGATCGGCTTCGGCAATGCTGCGATGGAATCAGCGATGCGCTTCGCAGCGGCTTCAGCTGCAGCGATAGAATCCGCTACGCGAATAGAATCTTGCTTTGCTTTTTCTTTAGCTGCCTGGTTGCCGCAGCTTGAAACGATGATTGCAAACACTGCGAAAGCGCTTACAAGCATCAGGGACTTTGTGGTCTTCATAGTTTATTTTGGTTAGAAAATTAGTTACGTTCTTGAAACAGGATTTCGCCCGTATTGTTTTGGGCCCGCAAATTTAATTGAAACGGATAGGAATACTCTGCCAGAGTTGATTTTCTTTTCCATACAACTCCAACTGCATGGGCGGCAAAACATTATTCCAGTTTATGCGAATGATGCCATAGTTTTTTTCGACTATCAATTGCCCCACGCGGTATTGATTTGCCTCCTCCCGCGCGCTTTGCCAGGTGTGGGTTAGCCCACTGGAGGTAAAATCGTACAAGGGGTAGGGAAGACCGGGTGTAGTCATTTTCGAAACCTCGCCAATGTGCCGGTCGCCACTGATGAAGACCACATTTTTGGCCTCGGTTTTTGCCAGCAAGCGTAACATCCGTTGCCGTTCCGCCGGGAAATTGCTCCATTTTTCAAACCGATGCTCGGCCGACAGAAATTGAATGCTACTGCCTATAATGTGGTATTCGGCCGTGCTGTTTTTCAACTCTTTTTCAAGCCATTGCCACTGCGCTTCCCCCAGAATGGTTCCGGTTTCGTTGGGTTGGTAGTTGGCGTTGGGCCCGCTGGTGCGATAAACCGTGTCGCGAAAGAACCGGGTGTCGAGCAGAATAACTTTCACCTGGCGGTAACCCTGGCCAAGTAAGAAGCTGCTGTAGGCCCCGGCGCGCGTTCTCCGCGCACTGCCGGGCGAGACATCCAAAAAGTCGAGCATCAGTTGCTGGCTTTCCTTCTTTTTTACAAATCCCTTTCCGCCATCGTTTACGCCATAGTCGTGATCATCCCACGTGCCGATAATCGGGCATGTTTTCATCAGGGTTTGATAGTCGGGGTGCGATTTCTGCTGATCGTATTTGCGTTTCAGCACAGCCATGTCGTGCGAGTCGCCATAAATATTGTCGCCCAACCAAATCCATAGGTCAGGCTTTTGTGCGATCACCTCTTTCCAGAGTTGTTCGGGCGCATCCTGGCGGCTGCACGAACCAAAAGCGATTACAGTTTGATCCTGGGCACCCACCACGTAGGCGTACAGGCACACTACAGCAAGCAGAGCACTTTTCATCCGGCCGCAAATGTAAGGGTAGGCATGGGTTTGCAAAAATCGGGTTGCGATTCGGTTGCTAAGTTCCTACTTTTCAACTTTTACAAGTAAAAACAGATATGAAGCGTTCTTTATTTCTTTGTGTCGTACTTCTCCTCGGTGGAGTGGCTTTTGCGCAGGTGCCAGACTCGGTGTATGTGCGTACCCATTACGAAAAGCAGGAAGTGTACATCCCCATGCGCGATGGTGTAAAGTTGTTCACCACCATTTACACGCCCAAAGACAAAACCAAATCGTATCCTTTTTTGATGCAGCGCACCTGTTACAATGTGGGCCCATATGGTGCGAACAAATTCGAACGCACGCTTGGCCCCTCGAAGTATGCCATGTACGATGGCTACATTTTTGTGTATCAGGATGTGCGCGGCCGTTGGATGTCGGAAGGAACGTTTGATAACATGCGGCCCAATATTCCGGGTAACGACCGCAAAAATAAAACGGCCATTGACGAGGCCAGCGACACGTGGGATACCATCGACTGGTTAATCAAGAATGTAAAAGGAAACAACGGTAAAGTGGGGCAGTGGGGTATTTCTTACCCCGGCTTCTACACCGCCGCTGCTATTCCAGATGCCCATCCGGCGCTGCGGGCGTCTTCGCCACAGGCACCCATTGCCGATTTCTTCTTTGACGATTTTCACCACAACGGCGCGTTTTTGCAAAGTTACCTTGCCGCTTTTGCGGTATTTGGCTACCAAAAAGATACGCCTACCGACAAAAGCTGGTACGATGATAAGTTGATGCGTTTCCGCGATCAACCGGTAGCCGATGGCTACGACTTCAACCTGCGCATTGGACCTTTGAAGAACGCCACTGCTAAGTTTCACAACGACAACTTTTTCTGGCAACAAATTGTGGATCATCCGAATTACGATGCATTCTGGCAACAACGCAACCTGCTGCCGCACCTGAAGAACGTAAACCACGCGGTAATGACCGTGGGCGGGTGGTTTGATGCTGAGGATTTGTATGGCCCGTTGAACATTTACAAATCAATTGAGAGAAGCAGCCCCGCGGCAAAAAACACCATCGTCATGGGCCCGTGGGCCCACGGGCAGTGGTCATCGCCCGACCGCGGAGCCACGATTCATAACCATATCAACTTTGGCGACAGCATCAATACCTTTTACCAGCGTGAAGTGGAACGCAAATTTTTTGCCTACCATTTAAAAGGCGAGGGGAACGGCACCTTTGCCGAGGCACTCATGTTCGATACCGGCAAGAAAGAGTGGCGAAAGTTTGACGCGTGGCCGCCCAAAGAAATTCCCCCCGCGAAGCTTTACTTCGGGGCAAATGGTAAACTGGGTGTAAATCAGCCACAGCCGGAACAAGCCGTTTTTGAGTACCTCAGCGATCCCGCAAAGCCGGTGCCCTACACCTCCCAAACCGAGCGCCTGGTTTTTACCCCGCGCCAATTCATGAGCGATGATCAACGCGATGCAAGCCGCAGACCCGATGTGTTGACTTTTGAAACCGATCCGCTTACCGATGAGATGACACTGGCCGGAGAAATTATGGCCCGCTTGAAAGTGGCGATGACGGGCACCGATGCCGACTTCATTGTTAAGTTAATCGATGTATATCCGCCAGATCATCCAAACTATAAGCACAATCCAGCCAATATTGTAATGGGCGGGTATCAGCAACTCGTGCGCCACGAGGTGTTTCGCGGGCGGTTCCGCAACAGCTTCGAAAAACCGGAGCCGTTTACCCCCGATCAAATCACAGAGGTAAACTTCCGGTTGCAAGATGTGTTGCATACTTTCAAAAAGGGCCATCGCATCATGATCCAGATTCACAGCACCTGGTTTCCGTATATCGACCGCAACCCGCAGAAATATGTGGATAACATTTATAAAGCCAACGAGGAGGATTTTATCAAGTCCACCATTCGGGTGTACGGCTCCTCGGTAGTGGAAGTTGGCGGTGGTGAAAAACTGGATACAAAAATCGATAACAGTAAACGCTGATGCGCCTGCTTTTCTTTTTGTGTATCATTTCGGCCACCACCTTTGGCCAGCGCACGTGGGACACCATTCCAAACATGCCCGACCACTACAAGAAACGGGTAGCCCTTTTCAAAAAACAAAAGGTGGTTACCGGTCGAATCATGATGGTAGGCAACAGCATTACCGAGGGCGGAAACTGGAAGAAGTTGATTGGGGATACCACCGTGATCAATCGCGGGGTTTCGGGCGACATTACCTTTGGATTGCTCCAACGCGTGGATGACATCACCCAACGAAAGCCCGCCAAACTGTTTGTGTTAATCGGTGTTAACGACCTGTCGAAGAAAATTCCGGAGGAAGTAATCTTGCAAAACATCCTCACTTTTGTACGGCAAGTGCAGGCCCGCTCAGGCAGTACACAGATTTTTGTACAGAGCATTTTGCCGGTGAATCCCGGTTTCAAAAATTTTCCCGCCGGGTATAACGTGGGCGATGCCGTACTTACAATTAATTCCCAACTACAAAAGATTGCCGCACGGTTTAATTTCACTTTCGTGGATATTCATGCGGCATTCACCGACAAAGACGGACAACTGCACGCCCAGTATTCTAACGATGGACTGCATTTGAACGAAGCGGGCTATCAGCGGTGGGTAAAGGTTTTGAAAGATGCAAAACACTTATAGATTTGTTTCGAATTGTGGAGCGATGAAGCGTATACTTTGTTTTTTGATTTTCGCGGTAACCGTATGTGGTGCAACCGCCCAGTTTAAAAATATTTCGTTGGCACGCCAGGTGGATGGTGTGTACCCGCCCCTGGAGCCAAGCATTGCGATTAACCCCAGGAATCCAAAAAATATTGTTGCCGGTGTTGTGCTCGATCGATCCATCTACACGAAAGACGGTGGGCAGACGTGGCAAGAATCCAAGCTGGTATCGCCTTATGGCGTGTTTGGCGATCCGGCGTTAGTTGCCGATAATAAAGGACATTTCTACTTTTTTCACCTGGCTGATCCAAGCGGGAAGGGGCGCAGCAATGACGCGTGGCTAGACCGCATCGTGGTACAGAAATCTACCGATGGCGGTGCTACCTGGAGTGAGGGCGAATCGATTGGTAACAACCCTCCAAAAGATCAAGACAAACAATGGGCAGCTGTTCATCCGCGAAAGCAACAGATTTATGCCACCTGGACGCAGTTTGATAAATATGGTTCGAAGGATACCACCTGCCACTCGAATATCATGTTTAGCGCATCAGTAAACGCCGGCAAAAAATGGTCGAGAGCCGTCCGCATCAATCAACTTCAGGGTGATTGTATTGATGATGACAACACAACGGAAGGCGCGGTGCCCGCGATCAGTAATGACGGCCGGATTTTTGTAACCTGGGCGGTGCAGGATGCCATCTTCTTTGATCGCTCGTACGATGGCGGCGAGCGTTGGTTGAGGAACGATTTGGCCATTCAACGAATTCATGGTGGTTGGAGCATGAAGATTCCCGGGCTGAGCCGCTGCAATGGCATGCCCGTGTTGATGATTGATAACAGCCCCTCGCGCTTCACAGGAAGTTTGTATTTGGTTTGGGCCGACCAAAAGAATGGTGAAAACGATACGGACATCTGGTTTTCCAGATCCACCAGCAGTGGCGATAACTGGACCGCCCCTGTGCGCATCAATCAGGATGGCCCCGGCAAACACCAGTTTCTGCCCTGGATGGCGGTAGACCAAACCAACGGCTACATTTACATTGTGTACTACGACCGCAGAGCGTACGATGATACACAGACTGATGTGTACCTGGCTTACTCCACGGATGGCGGCAATAAGTTTACCGAAGTGAAAATCAGTGAGTCTCCGTTTGTGCCCTCCGATCAGAAATTTTTTGGAGACTACAACAATATTTCTGCCCACAAAGGCATCATTGCACCGATCTGGACGCGTATGGACGAGGGGCGCACAAGCGTGTGGACTGCCATCATCAAACAGGAAGACTTAGTTAAACCTTAACAGTTCTTTTTGTCGGTTTCGCATGCGGCTGCGGCGTTTGCGTCTACCGTTATCTCTTGAAAGATCTGGCGCAACGTATCGGCTGGTTGCGCACCAGAAACGCCATATTTGTTGTTGATGATGTAAAACGGCACACCCGTTATGCCGCGCTGCTGTTGCATTTGCTCGGCAAGCACCACTTCGGTCTCGCCCCAGTTGCTTTCGAGTACCGCATCAATTTTTTCTGGTGCTAAACCCGCACGTGCGCAGATGGCTTTCAATTCCTCTGGTTTTGAAAGGTCAATGCCATCGGTAAAATAGGCTTTCATCAACCCTTCCTTGAGTGCCAGCTGCTGCCCGCTCTGTTTTGCCAATAACAACAGCCGATGGGCCAGCCGTGTGTTGGGTGCCACATGCTGTTTATCGAAATCAAAATGCAGGCCTTCTTCCCGGGCGATGGAAGCAACATGGCGTGTGATTTGGTCATACCGCGCGGCGCTGCCAAACTTTTTGGTCAGGTAGTCGCGTTGATTTGCACCCGTTTTGGGCATATCCGGATTAAGCTCGAACGGGCCGTAGGTTACGTCAAATTCGAAGTCATCTTTCAACATCTCCATGGCCTGCTCCAGCCTACGTTTGCCGATGTAACACCACGGGCACACAACATCGGAAACAACCTCAACTGTGATTTTCTTTTTCGCCATATGCACGCGTTTGATTTGGTGTAAAAACCACGTACCGCTCGATTTGGTTCAACGCTCGCCACCACCGGTAGTGATTAAGGATGTAAAGTGGTATTTTTGCGGCAAAATTTTAAAAAGCATGGTAAAAGCAGCCGAAAAATTCAAGGTAAAAGATATGTCGCTGGCCGAATGGGGCCGCAAAGAAATTCGACTGGCAGAGGCGGAAATGCCCGGTTTGATGGCTATTCGTGAGGAATATGGCCCGAAGCAACCGCTTAAAGGCGCGCGCATTGCAGGTTGCCTACACATGACGATTCAAACAGCCGTACTGATCGAAACGTTGGCGGCATTGGGTGCAGAAGTAACCTGGTCTTCATGTAATATTTTCTCCACGCAAGATCACGCGGCGGCGGCCATTGCTGCCGCAGGTATTCCTGTATTTGCGTGGAAAGGCCAAAACGAGCAAGAGTTTGACTGGTGTATTGAGCAGACGTTAACCGCGTTTGAAGGTGGCAAACCTTTAAACATGATTTTGGATGATGGCGGTGACCTGACGAACATGGTGTTGGATCGCTATCCGGAACTTGTAGCCGGTATCCGCGGAATTTCTGAAGAAACCACCACGGGTGTTCACCGCCTGATCGAGCGGATGAAAAATGGCAAACTGCCGTTGCCTGCAATCAATGTAAACGACTCGGTGACGAAGAGCAAGTTTGATAACAAGTACGGTTGCAAAGAGTCTTTGGTGGATGCCATCCGCAGAGCAACGGATGTGATGATTGCCGGAAAAGTTGCTGTGGTAGCCGGCTACGGAGATGTAGGCAAAGGTTCAGCTGCTTCGCTACGTGGTGCGGGCGCACGCGTAATCGTTACTGAAATTGATCCGATCTGTGCGCTGCAAGCGGCAATGGACGGCTATGCGGTGAAGAAGATGAGTCACGCAATCCCTGAGGCGGATATTGTAGTAACAGCTACCGGCAATGTGAACATTGTAAACGACAAGCACTTTACCGCGATGAAGGACAAAACCATCGTGTGTAACATCGGTCATTTCGATAATGAAATTGATGTGGCGTGGCTGAATAAGAATGCGAAAAAAGATACGATTAAGCCGCAAGTTGATATTTACACGCTCAAGAATGGCCGCGAGGTGATTTTATTGGCAGAAGGCCGACTGGTAAATCTTGGCTGTGCCATGGGGCATCCTTCCTTTGTGATGTCGAATTCATTTTCCAACCAAACGCTGGCGCAAATAGAATTGTGGAACCACTCGGATAAGTACGAGAACAAGGTGTACACACTGCCCAAGCATTTGGATGAAAAAGTGGCCTTTTTGCACCTCAAGAAAATTGGTGTGGAACTGGAAGAACTAACGGCTGAACAAGCCCGGTACATTGGCGTAGAAGTAGCAGGACCGTTTAAGCCGGAGTATTACCGCTACTAGCAACAAACACGCTTTTAGTTTAAAGGTCATCCGCAAGGGTGACCTTTATTATTTAAACACGGCCTGGAACAACGGCCGGGGTTGGTACTTGTTTTCCGGATCGCCCTGGCGCAGCGTTTCGCGATGTTGCAAGAGGAATTGATTGTATTGCCGGGCCAGCGAATCATACTGCATTCTTACCGGCCACGTGTTTTGCTGAAATTCCTGAATGCGCCGGGCAGTATGTGCGATTGTTGAATCGCGCTCATGTATACGGTGGGCCTGAATGAGGCGGAACAGGTCGGTGGTTAACGCATGGCGCGCCAGATCGTGTTCATGAATTACATCGGGGTTGGTAATGTTGCGCGGGTTTAACTGAAGGTGGTGGAGTTGCTCAATTTGGATTTCGATGGATGTGCGGTCGGCCGCAGGTAACGGTACCAAAACCTGCAGGTGCTCAAAAAGCGAACGCAGTTGTTCGTTATGCAGCTGCTCGTGCATGGATACGTGCAGCCAGCGGTGGTGTAAAGAGTCTTGAAGCACCAGAAGTTGATCGGTAAGCGTATCGGCTTTGGAGAACGTACTTTGCGGATGTTCGCGTTCGGTGGTGGTGCAGGCCACCGTTACGAGTACAAAAACAAGGGTGCAAAGAAAAGCCGGGCTCATTTTCAAAGTCCGAAATAAACGAAAGAAAACCGGAAGTGTTACACGGGTTTGAATTGCTCAAAAGCTTCCCGGCAGCTATGGCAATAGTAAATAGCCCGGCAAAGTGTGGGGCCAAAGGGGGTCTTTAACTCGGTGTTGTCCGATTCGCATCGTGGGCAAACGGCGCGTTCCAGTACTTCTAAATCGGTGAAGAGGCGGTTATCCGGCGGCGGCGCCAGTCCATATTTTTTTAATGCGGCTTTACCTTTATCGGAGATTTTGTCGGAGCTCCACGGTTCGCGAAAATTAATCTCCACGGTGGGTTCTTCTACGCCATGTTTCTGCAGACAGGCGATCACTTCCGCTCGCATGTATTCCATGGCGGGGCAACCAACAAACGTAGGGGTCATTTCAACGCGCACGCTGCGCTCAGATCCTTCAATATGGGTAATCACACCCAAATCCACCAACGACAAAACCGGAATCTCCGGGTCTTTCACTTCCTCTAGCCACGTACGAATTTGCTCGATGGAAAATGTGGTTACCATTCGGCTGTCGGGTCAATTCGAAATACGGCGCTCATTTCTTCCACCAGTGGCTGCAAATGTTCCGTGTGTTTTCCCATGCGGCCACCAAATGCGGGGTTAACGTGGTCACGGTCGGGTAGCTGCAACGCAGTTTCGGCCAGCACCGTGCGCACGCGGTCGTACCAGATGTCTTGAAGGGCAGCTTCGCCTGCAAAAACTCCATTTTGAATTAACTCGGCTTCGAAGGGCGAATGTTCAAAAATGCCGAGTGCGTACGGAAAGGCTTCGCCTAACGCGCGTTGCAGCCGTGCGATACTTTCTTCGTTGGCGGTGCCTAATTGCTTGATCCACGTGTTCGCATGCAGTGTGTGGTACCGCAGTTCGCCTCTGATCTTTCGTGCCAGCAGGGCAAGCGGTTCATAACTCGAACGTGTAAGCAACTCAAACCGCGCGGCCTCGGCCGTGTCGAACAGAAAATGCCGAATCAAACTAAAGTCGTATTCGCCGTTGGGAAGTTCTACCAACTGGCAATTGTGGAATTGATTTGCATTGCGCGTAAAGGCTACCGTATCGGGTTCCTGCTCACCGAGTTGGTGCAGCAGTTGGTAGAGTGCGTAGCTCTGGCCCACTTTGTCTTGCGCCATCGATGAAAATGCAATATCCTCTTCGAGTAGGGGACCGAAACCCGTCCACTCGGAGTTGCGGTGACCGAGAATCAACTGGTCATCCGCCATCTTGTAAAGAAGTTCTTTGATAGCAACAGTATTCATGCGGCAGGTTCTCGAACCGGGAAAAATGCACTGATTACAAAATCTACGGCCAGCATAACCAACGCAAACGCAAACAAATCAGACGAAGTCAGCAAGGTAAACGCCACCAACAAAAGGCTTATGGCATGTACCCCGAAACGAAAATGATGTACCCCGTGCTTGATCGGCAATCGGAAAAAATAGCGCGCCAATTCAGCGATAAGATAGACGAGTATCCCCACAAGGTATAGTTTGTGAAAGGAGGGGAGCCAATGCATGATTTTGAGGACGGCCCCAACAATCGTAAGCGTTGCACCCGCCAACTCGGCCCAGCGAATAAAACGGTCGGTATTCATGTTCTTTCCAAAAATGTCTTCAATTTATCACCGGCTTTGTAGTCGGCCGCGTCGCGAAATTTTTTCTCTGGCAGCGTGAGCCACAGATCTTGTTCTTCGGGTTGTGTAAATCGTATTAAGCCCGTGGCAACGGCCCAGATGTTGTACACGGTTTTGTCGCCACGCAACGTGTGCTTTGCTGCCCACATGGCGGCCTCGGCGGTTGCCGCCTGTACCTGGCCCGCATGCACATGTTGCTTTCCTCTTTTCTGTAAATGGAAAATTTCAAACGGCTGTTCCCCGGTATCCAAAGCCTTTGGATCGGCAAGCAAATCGTACGCATTCAGGTTTCCTTCTGTCAGGGGTGATACAAATACTTCGCGCGTGTCCACAACAAAAATGGAGACGCAGGTAAATCGCCGGGTAAATGTTTCTTTCGCCAGTACAAAGGCTAACTCCAGATTGGGCGCGTGTACGATGCCTTCATGTTGAAACGGTTTGCCCTCCTTGGGTTGGACAAAAACCTCGAATGTGCCAAATTGATCTAACGGTGCTTTGCGGTACACGCCCTGCAAATCGCCCACGTGGGGCAGCCGGTTTACGCGTGGATCAAGCGAAGGTGCTTCCATTACGCCAACGGGGTAACGTAAGCAGTTTGTTTTGATTTTAGTGCTTCGCGCACCCAGCGCCCGCGCTCTTCGGCAATTCTGCGCACCGCCAAACGTTCTTTGTTGCATGGGCCGTCGCCATTAATCACCCGTTTAAATTCTTCCCAATCAGGCTCGGTATATTCCCAGCGACCAGTGGTTTCGTTTTTTCGCAGGTTCGGATCTGGAATAATGAAACCAAGCTCGCGGATTTTCGGCACGTACATGTCCAGAAACTGGTTGCGCATGTCGTCATTCGTGGCCATTTTCACCCGCCATCGCATCAGTATTTCTGTATGTGCGGAAATCTTGTCGGACGGACCGAAAAAATGCATCATCGGTGCCCACCAGCGGTCTAGTGCCTCCTGAAACATGGCACGTTGAATTGCAGTGCCCGTGGCGAGGTAAATCACGCAATGGTGCCCGTATTTCAAATGAAACGACTCTTCCGCGCAGATTCGGTCGAGCGCCCTGCAGTACGGACCATAGCTGCCCTTCGCGTTTGCTAATTGGTTTACGATGGCCCCCGCGTCCACCAGCCATGAGATGAAACACGAATCGGCCCAGGTGAAGGCGGGGTAATTGAAGATGTTGGAATATTTGGACTTGCCGTTGATCAAATCATCAATCATCTGCTCGCGCGGCTTACCCAGTGTCTCCGCTGCGCTGTAGAGTAGTTGCGCGTGGCCCACTTCGTCTTGCACTTTGGCCATGAGCGCCATTTTTCTTTTAAAACCGGGTGCCCGGGTAATCCATGTCCCTTCCGGCAGCGCACCAATAATTTCGCTATGGGCGTGCTGCTCAATCATGCGGATCAATTGCTTCCGATACAGCGCGGGCATCCAGTCTCTGGGTTCAATCTTTTCCCCTCGGTCGATACGCGCTTCGAAGGCTGCCAGTTGTGCCGGGTCTTCATGTTCAACTTCCGTTCCTTTGATACTTTCGAAAATGGTTCCGCCTCCGTACATGCCGTTAGATTTTTGGTGGGAATGAATCCTAACAATCGTTTGCAAAAATAACAAAGAACCTGCCCCGAAGTTCGCATCCGGGCAAAAAATGAATACGTAAAACGGAGTGTTTAACGCCCTTTTTTAAGGCCATTCACCAGCATATCGGCCAGTTGCTCGCCCAACTCGTTGGAGTTGATGTTGCTGCCGGGGTCGTACCATTGCGGCATCCAGTTCAATGATGAGAACAGGGTCATTACCGCCAGTTTTTTGTCGATGGTGTCCTTAAAATCGCCACTGCGCACACCCTCTTCGATGATGCTTTTAAAGCGGTTGATGTAATTGATGCGCAGCAGGAGAAAATCGCGCAGGTAAGGCTGGCTCAAGTGCCGGTGCTCGTTCATGAATACCGCGGAGGCGATCAGGTCTTTGGCCATTACATTGATGTGGCCGATGATGCCCTGCCTAAGTTTTTCGCCCGCAGGCACGTTCAGTTTTTCTACGGCATCCAGCGATTTGCGAAACTCAGCCGCCATGTCGAAACACAAGCTGTGAAGAATTTCTTCTTTGGATTTGATGTGCGAGTACAAGCTGGCCGCCTCGATGCCTAGTTTCTGCGCCAGATCGCGCATCGAAGAGGCCACGTACCCTTTTTCGCGAAAGAGGGCTGCTGCAGTTCTAATTACTTGTTCCTTACGGGATAAATTCGCCACGTCCATACCAGAGCTGAAAAAATTTTCTTGACCTTAAAGGTAGGCAAGAAAGGGCGAACTTCCAGAAACAGCCCAACTTTGACGAACGAAAAAAGCAAAGACCTTCCCTAACAATTGTAAGTAATTGTTGGGCAAGGTCTACTTGTGTACAACGAATTAGAAGGTTACCCCGAAGCTAAATGCATTCAACTGCGGGCCGCGGTTGGCAATAAAGAGGTCGTTCAGATCATAGTTGAAAAAGAAGTCTACATCATCAAAACCAACTTGCACGCGCACCCCGTACCGCAGATTGTTGAGGTAATAATTGTCGTTGTCGCGGTCTCTGCGATTGTCCCCGCCATCATCGTACACAAATTTGGTGTAGCTGGCAATCCGGTAACCGGCATACACTCCCGCTCCTACACGCAGCGAACTTGCACCATTGTAACCGTCTACCAAACTTGGCTTTCTTCGGTTGCCGCCAAAGTCGAGCACGGGTACCAGGGAGGCGTTAATGTAGGTGGCGGTGAGTTTGCTTTTTACAGCATTGAAACCGCGGCTGTCTTCTACGAACGTAACCTCGTCGGGTGTTTTGAATACCCGCAGGTTATCATTTTGAAATTTGAAATTATACCAACTTACACCCGCACCCCATTCCACAAACAACTTATTTGCCAGCCGCGTGCGTTGTATGGAGTTAAGGCCCACGTACCAGGAGCCCCACGGGCGTACGGTATAGGCACTGTTGGAACCGTCTACAAAATTGCCGCCCTGCAGGTAGTTGTTAGTACCGAGGTCAAAGTTCCACGATTGATACGTGCGCTTGCTGCGCCGGTTGTTGTCGCGGTACCGATGGCTCCACGTAATATCGGTCGTAATCGTTGGCGCACTTTCGGCTGTGCGTGTTTCGGTTGAAATGGATTCGGTCTTTTCCAGCGGTTGCAGATAGGCATCCGCGGGTTTTGCAGTGCGTAACGAATCTTTTTCTTCCAGGCGTTTAATCAAGTCGCTAATCAACGCCTGAAAGTTATAGTACTTCATGGTTTCCAAGTCGCGCCGGTCGTTAATCGTGAGCACCATCTTGCTGGCGTTCCCGATTTTTACCACAATGGTATCGGCAGGTTTGCTTTGCGCGATGGCAATGTGAGTGATGCCGAACAGTAAAAAAGGATATATCAAGCGGTTCATTCTAGTCGTTTGTTTTTGTCTTTCTTAAAATCAAGGGCGAGTAAATCGTCTTTGGCCATCCGCAAGTTTCCCCACCAGCCTTCGCTGTGTTTTAGCTCAAGGGCCGCATTTTTGATTTTCTCCAAACCGGTGGGTTCCGCTTCGTTGGCTGCAGTTGCCGCCGGTTCTATGGGCGGCAGACTGTATTCAATCACCAACGCAGTTTCCGGCGCTGTTGCATTTTCGCTCACGGGTTGCGTGGTTGTTGTGGCCTGTGCTTCGGGTGCTGTTATGGTTGTGGTTTCGGCCACAAGTTCTACTGTTACCGCAACCGGCGGCTGCGACTCACGCTTCCGCGGATTGCGCTTCACCTGCGGGGCGGGTTGTTCTGAAGCGGCAGCTATGCGTGGCAGTTCCACCTGATTGGTAGCCGTTGGTGTTTTCGATGCGGGGGTTGCCATCGGTTGTGCAATCGCGGGCGTTTCTACCACGGGTTTGGTCTGAAGGTACCACCCAATCCCCGTAAGTGACAGCAAAATGCCCAACCCGGCTGCCCAGCGGAACCAGAGCACGCCGTTATTTTTTTTTGCCAGGTTTGCTTCGATCCGGTTCCATGCCTCGGGCGATGGCGGCACAGCCACGGGCTCGAGTTTCTGCTGGAAAAGTTGATCTAACGGGTTCATTTGCTTGGCCTTGTTATTCAGGCAGTTTTAGTTGTCACTTTTTTTTTGGCGGGCAGCTCTAACGCCTCCAGTTGTTTAATCAGCATGGCGCGCGCGCGACTTAGCTGCGATTTGGACGTGTTTTCGCTAATGCCCAGCATGGCACCAATTTCCTGATGATTATAACCCTCGATGGCGTAGAGGTTAAACACCATCCGGTAACCGGGTGGTAACTCGGCTACTAGTTGCAACAAGTCTTCGGCCTCCAGCACATCGTGCAGGCGTTGGTAGTCGGGCTCCGCGTGTGCCCACTCCAAATCGGTTTCCAGGTACATGTTGCGCGACCGCCGCAAGTGGGAGAGCGCCTCGTTAATGATTACCCGTTTCATCCAGCCTTCAAAGCTGCCATCGCCCTTGTACTGGTCCAGCTTGCTCAGGATTTTGGTGAATCCGGTAACGAGTACGTCTTCCGCCTCCATGCGATCTTTAATGTACCTGCAGCAAAGGCCAAACAGCCGCCCGGCATAGCGCTCGTACAACTGGCGCTGTGCCTGACCGTTGCCCGCACGGCAACGCTCAATCAATTCAGTTTCCGGATCGCGGTAGAGGTGTACACCCATCAATTGGCCTTTTCAACAGTAAGATGTAGTAACGGTTCAGACCGTTGCATGGTCGTAAAAAAAATAAAGATTGCCGCCCCGATTTCAGGCCAACGGTGCCCGCAGGGGCCTAGACTTTCAAAATCCAGTTTTTTTGGAACATCCACCGCAGCAGTAAACCAAATGCGGCCACCAAGGTGAGCGCAAAAAACAGCGACGCTACTTTTGCGGGGAGCCACGAGGCGTAAAGCGTTTCGTATAACCAACTCCAAAGCGAATAGTCGTTTCCGCCCGCCGTCCACTTTACGCGCAGCAATATTTTGGCCAGCAGGCCAGAGGCAACAAAAACAAAAATGGCGTTTACGCCATACCATTGAAATGGTGCGGACCATTTGCGCACGTGCAACCCCTCGATTAACCAATGGCAAAACCCAAAGCACAGCATCGCGAGCCCGGCGGTGTAGAGCACGTAGCTGCTCGTCCAGAGTGCTTTGTTGATGGGAAAAATCAAACCCCACGCTAACCCGGCCACGGTAAGCGCACTGCCGGTCATGAACAGGAAAATGGTTTGGCGTTCCACGGTTTTGCCGGCACTGAAGAACTGACCCGCCAGTAGCCCTAACAGTCCGGTTGCTATTGCAGGCAGGGTGCTAAGAAGGCCTTCCGGATCCCACGTTTTGCTTTGCGCCCAGAGGTGGCCATCGAGCACAAGGCGATCCAGCCATGCGGCCAGATTGGTTTCTTTGTCGAAGTTCGGGTCGCCCACACCCGGCACCGGCACCACGGTAAGCAGCAGGTAATAGACCACCAGCAGCAGGCTGGCAAGCCGCACTTGCTGAACGGTAGATAACAGGAAGTAACTCAACGAACAGGCAAGAAATACCAGGCTGATGCGTTGCAATACGCCCGGAATCCGCACGGTAGAAAAATCGAATTTGGGGAACAAACTCAGCAGTAGGCCAAAGGCGAAAATCATGGCGGTGCGTTGCAGCAGCTTGCGTACCAACTTGCTGTTTAACCCACCGGCGCGCTTATTTTCATATGCCAGGTGGATGGAGAATCCCATGATGAACAGGAAAAACGGAAAGATGAGATCCGTTGGTGTACAGCCGTGCCAGGGCGCGTGTAGTAAAGGCGGAAACACCGCGCTCCAGCTGCCCGGATTATTTACCAGAATCATTGCGGCCACCGTAAGACCTCGAAAAACATCTACGGAATAGAGCCGGGGTTTGGGATCATTCATGCTTAAAAGGATGCGTTACGCGTGATTTCGATTTTAACGTTGGAGAATGTTTTTGCCGTTACCGTTACCGGATGGATATTCATTTCTGCGTCCCACACGTTGGCGTAAAGTCCATCAGCTTCCTCAACAAAAATTGAATAGCGGCCCGGTGGCAACGAAATACGAAAGCGGCCGTTGCGTTTGGAGCGCGTTTTCGCAATGCGTTCCGTTTTGAGATCAGAGAAAAGGCCGTCGCGCAGGGTTGTTTCTTGTTGATTTGTAAGCGCATACACCACTACGTTGCGCCTCGCGGGTTTTGCCTCGGGCCGTTTTTGGCCGGGGCCCGGCATCTGGTTGCCTTCCACTACAACTACCGAGCCGGTGATTCCTTGTTGAGCAGCAGCGAGGCAAGGGGCAATCAGCAATACGATCAGAAAAATACCACTACGCATATCTTATATTCCTTTAAATAACTCGAACGACTCCAGGTAATAGGGGATGTAGGTGCGCCACCCGAGGCGGGAAGTGATTTCGGTTTGTAGTGCTTTTGCGCTTTCCACTTCGCCATGGGTAATGAACGTAAATTTTGGACTGCCCTGAAAAGCGGAGAGCCACCGCAATAACTCCGGCTGGTCGGCATGGGCCGAGAGGCCACTTACTTCGCGCACCTGGCACCGCACCGGCACGTCTTGCCCGAACATGCGAATGGTTTTTGCACCTTCCAGCAAATCGCGACCACGCGTACCTTCCGCCTGATAACCCACAAACAACACGGTATCGTCTGGCCGTTGAAGGCGGTGATAGAGGTGATGCAGAATCCGCCCGCCGGTGCTCATACCACTTGCCGAGATGATGATGATGGGCTTTTTGATTTCGTTAATTGCTTTTGAACTCTCCACGGTTTGGCAGAAGTGCATGTTTGCCGAATCGAACAAACTGATCAGCTGGCCGCGGGCCCGCTCCACCGAGATGTGATGATAACTCGCGTGGCTTTCGTACAAGTCGGTAACCTTAATGGCCATGGGGCTATCGATGTAGGTAGGCAACGTGGGGATTTTGTTTTCTGCCTGCAGTTTATGCAGGTAATACAAAAGTGTTTGCGTACGCCCCAGCGCGAAGGCCGGAATAACCAACGCTCCGTTGCGTGCCACGGCTTCGTGTACGATGCGCGACAGATTTTCTTCTACATCCGCCACGGGATTCGTGCGGTTGCCGTAGGTACTTTCAACAACCAAAACATCCGCAGTTACAAGTTCGGCAGGCTCGCGCATGATGGGGTCGTTGTATCGGCCGAGATCGCCTGAGAAAACAATTTTCTTTGTTTGTGTTGATCCGGCAAGCGTGAGTTCAAGGGAAGCCGCACCCAAAATGTGCCCGGCGTAATGAAATGTAAGTGAGAGGCCCGCGGTACATGAAATACTCTTTTGCAGCGGATAGCCCTCCACGAAATCGAGCACCCGTTTGGCATCCTGTTCCGTAAAGAGTGGCTCTGGTTTGCTGTGTTTGGAATACCCCTGCTTGAAGGCAAAGAGTGCCTCCTCTTCTTGCAGCTTGGCGGCATCCAGCAGCATGATTTTCATGAGATCGCGTGTGGCGTCTGTACACAAAATGCGACCCTTAAAACCTTCCTTAATTAATCGAGGCAAAAACCCGATGTGGTCGATGTGCCCGTGCGTGATCAGCACAAAGTCGATTTCTTCCGCGGCAACCGGCAAGGGGTACCAGTTTCGTAACCGCAGTTCTTTTTTTCCCTGGAAAAGCCCACAATCAATGAGCACTTTTTTCTGGTCAATCTCCAGCAGATACTTTGATCCGGTAACGCTTTGCGCCCCGCCCAAAAATTTCAACACCACATCCATGCTCGGAAGGTAGTAAAGCGCTGCCAGAGTTGGAAGTGTTGCCGGTATGGGCGGAAATTACTTTTTAATTGCCAGGCACTCCAGATAAATCGAGGGCGTAAGCGCTTCGGGCGTGAGTTGCACCACTTCGTTTGGTTTCTCTCTTCGGTAGTGCAGCCCCTCGTAGCGGCCAAGCGAGAGCGTGAACATGTAACTGCCGCCCTCATCCAGCGAGCGCGGTTTGGCCCAGGCATCCAACCATTCAATGGCCACGACCAGGTCTTTTTTATCAAACACCAACGCCTCCGGCAGTGGTACAGCCACCCAGCCCTTGCGTTGCCGAGTGGTAAGAAATACATTGGTTTGTTGCCCCGCAAGCGGAACGATGCCGGTGCCTTGCACGTGGAAGAAATTGATCCGCAGGCGTACGCTATCAAATTCATTCTCGTGCAAATGAAAAAACACGGTGTTGATTTTTACCGGGATTTCCGGTGGTGGAATTTGCAGGCCTACGGCCCGCCCGGCTGCGCTGGTAAAATCGCCCCAACCTGTGTGGCGGCTTGATCGTGAATCGTTTCCGAGAATGATTTTCTCCTGTTTGCTCAGAATAACTACTTCCGCTAACTCTTTCGAGGTGGGGGTGAGATAGAAGACGTGGTTTTTTTCAGCCGCCAGAGAATGAAGGGCAAATGCCCTCGATTGATAACCCACATAACTAATCACCACGGAGTCGTTGGCAGTGGCTTTGGAAAAATCAATCGCGAAAGCACCAGTGGCATCGGTAATACCCCCGACGCTCTTGCCGCGCACACCCAGATTTGCGTAGGGTAGGGGCTGTCGGGTTTGCGCATCAAACACTTTTCCGCGCAGCATTTGCGCATGTGTGCTGAACGCGAACCCGATTAGCGCCAGGATCGTGCTGTAAGCAATGGCTTTTGTGTGCCTGCGCATGGGTTATCGTTCAATTACCTGTGCTCCGCCTTTTGTAGAAACACTGCTGGCAATGCCTTTTGTGATCTCTACCGACTCGGTAGCAAACACTTTTGCACTTGAAGCGCCGTGCGCCTCGATGAGTGCTTTTTTTACTTCAAAGCCAAAGGCTTTTAGCGAGGAGGCGCCGGTTACATCGGCTTCCATAAACTCGCCACTGCCGTTCACGTCTGCACTGGATGCGCCGGAAATCTCCAGCGTTAGGTTCTGCGCGTTGAAGTTTCCTTTCAGCGCCACTGCCCCGGCAAGTTCAATGTCCAGTTCGTCTTCTTTAAACCCGTTGATCTGCGCATCGCCCGCACCCGTCATTTCAAAGTCATGCAAGTTGGGCAAGGTAATGTAGATTTGAACCCGCTCGGCATCGTCTGCATACCCTTTCCAGAAAAGCCGCCGGCCATCATCGTAATCCACAATCAACGTCTGGCCTACTACCGAAATGTCGTAGCGCTTGCGCAGGGCTTCGGGGCCTTCCAGCTTCACCGCAAAGTTTTTCCCTTGCTCAACCCGAACTTCGGCCAGCCCGCGGATGTCGATCGCATCAAAGCCTTCTAATCCCAGTTCATTATTGATGGATGCATTTGGCGCACGTTCAAGCTGCTCGGGTTCCTCTGAAGGTGGCTCAGTCGGTTCGGGTTCGGCTGGGCAGCTTGCGCAGATGAGCTGCCCATCTTCAAACCGGAAGGTTAACGTTTCGGAATTCACACGGATGTCGGACCGCCAGCGGTAGTTTGAATTGGTGATGATGCGCCACAATGCCGGTTCGATCACGAAGGCCGCGGTGGTGGGCAGGTACACGTCAACATCCAGACGCTGGGCGTGAAATTTTACCGAGTCGGCAAACTGAATGTTGCTATCGAACGTAAACACACTGTCTTGCTGCGCAACCTGGTACGTTACGGTCTGTGCATTTTCAATCGCGTTCTTTTTGGTTCGGCCTTGCGCACGGAACCGCTTCACCACACGTACCGTGTTGGCGTCATGCGGGCGCAGCGAAAGGTCAGTCACTTCGTAGTCATCCAATCCTACTTCCTTAATTTTTAACACAACCGTTTTTGAGTTTACGGCAAATGTTTCTTCGGTTTTGAATTCCGATTCTTCTTTAAGACTGTACACAATGGGCGGAATGGCGATGGCCAGATAACCCACGGTGAGGAAGAAGGCCACAAATAACGACCAACCTACGTACGAGTTGAATACGATTCTCCGAACGATAATGGATATACCCAACAGCGCCATAAACACGAAGGGAATTAAAGTCGCGATGAAGCTGGCACCCAGTATCCAACCTGAAAATGTATTGCGAAATGCGTGTAATGGAATGTTAGGGGCGCGCACTTGCCAATCTTGCACCAACGTCCAATCCGGCAGGCCGAGAACGCCAAGCGTCATGCCAAAAGCGACAACCAACGAAAAAATGGTGAGCACCGCAATGGCTGCAATCAATACACCAATGGCAATGCGCATCACATCTACAGAGGTTTTGAACACCGGCCCAAGAAATTGGGCAAGGCCATTAATGAGCGTGGCCAGCAGCCGGAACGGGAACAGGAGTATTTTGGCCAAACCGCTTTCTTCCTGGCCTTCCTTTTCGTTGATGCCTTTTTTGATAGATGTTTCGATGTTCGAAAGCGTTACCGGCTCTCCCTGCATTTCCATTTTCTCTGTAATGCTTTTTGCCTCTGGCAAACTCAGCCAGAGGATGATGTAGACAATAATACCGGCGCCCCCGAAGATGGCAAACACGATAAACAGCACCCGGATTAGCGTGGCGTCGGTGCCAAAGAAGGCCGCCACACCTGAGGCCACGCCGCCCAGCACTTTGTTGCCGGAGTCGCGGTACATTTTTCGCACAGAAGGCTCGTCTTCGAGGGAATTGGATGCCGGCAGTAAAATCCAGAATACAACGTAGGGTAAAATGCCCACTCCATACGTGCCAATGGCAAGCAGGGCAAGAATCAACCGCGGCCACACGGGATCGATCTTAAAGTAGTTGCCAAGACCGGCACCAATTCCACCCAAAATCTTCCGCTTTTCATCGCGGTAAAGTTTGCGGGAGGTATAACGTGGCGCTTCCTGTTGCTGCTGTGGTTCGGGCTTACGTGGCGCGCTGGCCCCCGTATCGCCCAGTGGCACTTCCTGCGCTTCGGCTGCTTTAAAGTCGTTTACATTTCCCATTGTGGCCTGCAGGTTATCCACATCTTCCGCGGTAATTACCTGCTTGCCTTCATTGAGTTTGGAGAGGAACAATTCGGCAATCCGGCTTTCGATGTCGGCCAGAATTTCGCTGCTGTCTTCAAACGTGCCGAAGTAAGAATGGATGGAGTCAAGGTATCGCTTCAGGCTGTCGTAGCCATCTTCCTCAATGTGAAAGATAATGCCGCTAATGTTGATGCTGATGTTCTTTTTCATATCGAACGGGCTGTCGGGTTAAGAAACGGGAGTTATGGTTTGGGTTCGCGCGGTAATCATGTGGGTAGAGTGGGTCAGCTCATTCCACGTTTCGGTAAGGCCGCGTAAAAACTGCACGCCTTCGTCCGTTAGTGTAAAGTACTTACGTGGTGGGCCCGATTTTGATTCCACCCATTTATAATCGACCAGGCCCGCATTTTTCAATCGGGTAAGCAAGGGGTAGAGCGTGCCTTCCACCACAATCATCTTGGCGTTGGTAAGTTCCTCCAACATATCCGAGGCGTACACTTCCCCCCGTGAGATGATGTGCAGAATGCAATACTCCAGAATGCCCTTGCGCATTTGTATTTGCGTGTTTTCGAGGTTCATAATCATTCAGGTATTTGCACCTAAGGTACTAATACGGGCAAAGTACCATGTATGGCCAAGTACTATATAAAAATTTTGACCTTTTTTTGTAACAGCTTGATTTACAGTATCTATTTTTTCGATTACTGATTTTATCCCATAAACAAAGGCAAGAACTACCGGCACCCTCTTATCAAATCCAGGTTTTGAACTGTTGATTTTGATGGTTCACTGGTTGGTTTCCGATGAGTTACAAAATGTATTTTCTGGCAAGCTGGTTTCCGTTTTGCAAAAGCAGGTATTCAATGCAGTTCCCGAGGCATCCATTAACTTTGAGGTCTATTTTTTTGTGATTTGCATGAAACGGAGTTGGGTGGGTTGCGTGTTGGGGCTGCTGATCGGGTACACTCCGGCCTTGGGGCAGTCGCCTCAGAGTTGGATTAACTTTTCTCAAACATATTATAAGCTCTCCACCGCCCAGGATGCCATCTACCGGGTTACCTACAACGATTTGCTTGCTGCCGGTGTGCCGGTAAATGCAATTGATCCGCGCGTGATCCAGGTATTTCATCGCGGTAGCGAGCAAGCCATTTTGTTTCAACATGCGCAAACGCCGCCGGATGGCAAGTTTGACAGCAATGAATTTTTTGAATTCTACGGCCGCAGAAACGATGGCACACGCGATGGTGCCCTGTACAAGCCGGCAACGCTGCAGCCGCATAAACTATATAATCTGTTTTCTGATACCACCGCGTTTTTTCTTACCTGGAATTTGCTGCCGGTGCAAGGCAAGCGCATGAGCACGTACAGCGAGGTAAACACCAGCGCATTGGTGGCCGAGCCATTTCAGCGTTCGGAAGCCGTGCAGGTGCAAACCTCCGACTATTCGGGTGGCGTTACGGTGGCCGATGTTTTACAATACACCCATTTCGATCAGGGCGAAGGCTGGACGGGCCCTATCATTTGTGTGGGCAATGCCGGCTGCACGGGTTTTCAGGATTTCACTTTCACCTTGCCGCGTTTGGTAACGTCGGCTACGCCACCGGTGCTGGAAGTGCAATTGAACGGTCGTGACGATCTGCCGCACGAGGTGGAGATTTTGGTGGGCGCCAACTCGGGTAGCCTGCGCGTGGCCGAGACGGTAAACTTCACCGACTATGAAACACCAACGGTTACCTTGCCTTTGCTCTGGTCAGACATTGCTGCTACTGAACTGGTGGTTCGCATCAAGGTAAATGGGGTGGGCGGTGGCCGCGATCGGATCAGCGCATCCTATCTTAAAGTTACCTACCCGCAGTCGTTTGATATCGCGGGAGCTTCGGAGAAGTCTTTTTCGTTAGCCGAAAATGCCGCTAACCGATCGTACATCGAACTTCAAAATACACCGGCGGGTACGCGCCTGTGGGACATCACTTCGCCCGATGAGCCCATTCTGGTGGGCGGCCAGTTCACCGGCGGTGTGCAGCGTTACATCGTGCGCAACACCGCGCAGGTGCGCAAGTTGTGGGCGGCCAGCGCTTTTCGCACGCCTGTCATTCGCAAAGTGTCGTTCCGGCCCATCCTTCCGCAGCAGGCCAATTACCTGGTGGTTAGCCACGCCGCGTTGCGTAAACCGGCCGGTGGTTTTTCCGACCCCGTTGCGGCCTACGCGGGTTTTCGGGCCTCCGCAGCCGGTGGCGGTTACGATACCCTTACGGTGAATGTTGATCTGCTTTATAACCAATTTAACTATGGTGAGATCTCGCCAGTGGCAATCTATGAGTTCATGAAGTTTATGGTGGCGGGCCAACCCAAGTACTTGTTTTTAGTTGGCAAAGGCCGCGAGGTGTACGAAGGTTTTTACCGCAAGACGACAGTGCCCACCGGCGAGTTGCGTTGTCTCGTTCCGCCTGCCGGTACTCCCGTGGCAGACATGGCATTTACGGCTGGGTTGCTGGGCACCACGTTCGATCCGGCGGTACCCACCGGCCGATTGTCCGCCTCAACGCCGCAACAAGTAGTAAACTATTTGAACAAAGTGCGCGAGTTCGAGACAGGCAATGTAGGCGATGCGTGGCGGAAACGCGGCTTGCACCTGAGTGGCGGTACGTTTCAAAGCGAGTTAACGCAGTTCCGGATTTTTGTAGACGAGTTTAAGCGTGTTGCGCAAGACCGATTCTGGGGTGCTACCGTGGCTACCATCAGCAAACGCGATCCCAAGCCGGTGGAGTTCATCAATATTTCGCGGCAGGTGAACGATGGTATCAACCTCGTTACGTTTTTTGGGCATTCGTCTTCCAATGCCACTGACATTGATATTGGGTTTGTAACCGATCCGTTACTGGGGTACAACAATCCGGGGCGCTACCCGGTGTTTCTGGTGAACGGGTGTAATGCCGGCTCATTCTTTTTTGGTTGGAATAATTTTGGCGAAGACTGGATGCTGGCGCCCAACCGCGGTGCGCGGGCGTTTATTGCACATAGTTCTTTTGGCTTTTCGGGCGGCCTGCGTGGCTACAGTAATTTGTTTTATCAGATTGGCTTTGCCGATTCCACTTTTGTTGGCCGCGGGGTAGGCGATGTGCAGCGCGAGGTGGCACGCCAGTATTTGCAGCAGTTTGGCACCTCGCTGGTAAATGCCACCCAAGTGCAACAAATGTTCTTGTTGGGCGATCCGGCAGTAAAGTTGGTGGGGGCCACAAAGCCCGATTTGTGTGTTACCGATCAAGACGTGTCGCTGCAGTCATTGGATGGGCGCCTGGTTACCGCGCAGTCGGATTCTTTTGCGATTCGGGTTATTGTGCGTAATACCGGCTTAGTGCGGAGCGATTCCGTTCGCATTAAAGTAACGCGTACCTCCCCCACATCACAGAGAGTATATCTTCAAAAGTTTCCGCCCATTTTCAATCAAGACACGCTGCTGGTTAGGCTCACCAACCAATCGCGCCAAGATGCTGGTAGTAATCAATTTTTAATTGATGTGGATGACAATAACCGGTGGTCGGAATCCGATGAGGCGAATAATCGCGCCACGTTCAATGCACTTATCCCGCTCAATGGCACTCAAAATCTGTATCCGATAAATTATGCTGTGGTCGCTTCAGGTTCGGTACAGTTGGTTTGGCAAAACGCCAATCTGGCAACCGATACCGAACGAGATTACATCTTGGAGATTGATACCACCATTACGTTTTCCAGTCCGTTTCAAATCCGCCGCACGGTGCGCGGTAAAGTGTTGTTGCGCAGCAACCTTTCGCTGCTTGCCAAGGATACTGTTACGTATTATTGGCGTACCCGGCTGGCGGTGCCCACCCCGGACGAGAGCAGCGAGTGGTCTTTATTTTCCTTCACGCGTATTCAGTCCGCCGCGAGCGGCTGGGGCCAATTTAGTCAGGCGCAAAAATCGGAAGCCGAACTCATCAATCTTGAGCCCCGTGCCAACACGGTTGAGTTTATCAGCCGGGCGTTAGATCTTCAAGTAAACACCTATGGGGGCAATTATCCGTTCCCACCGGCTACCTCGTTAAAAATTGACAATCTGGAGTACAACACCACACGAAGGCCGTGTCGGAACAATACACTGAACCTGGTGGCGTTTAACAAAACCTCGTTGGTGCCCTACCTTGCCCTTGATGTGAATTTTTTTGATCCGCGTGTTTGTGGGCGGGAGTCGCAGGTGATTAACTCGTTTACCGCGGCGGAAATGGTGTCAGCCACAGGAATTGATTTGGTCAAGTACATATCAAATGTTGCGTTAAGCGATTCGGTGCTGCTGTTCACTATCGGCAATGCCGACTTTAGCAACTGGCCCGCAGCGGCTAAAAATAAACTGGCGGAGCTGGGCATCACACCTGCAATGTGGGACATGTTAGATGCGGGCGAGCCGATTGCCGTGCTCGGACGGAAAGGGGCTGCACCCGGAACTGCGCGGGTGTTTCGTGCGGCCGCTCAACCCCGGGCGGAACAGCCCCTGTTTGTTGGCGCGGCCCTAACAGGAAAAGCAACAACGGGTAAGATGGTATCATCGCGCATTGGCCCCGCAGCGCGTTGGGGCCGTGCCCGGTATCAGCTGGGGCGTTTAGAGTCGGTAGACGCAACACAAGTGGACGTGTACGGAATAGCCGCCTCAGGGGACCGCACCAAGGTGGCGGGCGGCGCTGCAAATTTCTTCGATCTCCAGGCCGTGTCTGCCGCGGCTTATCCTTTTTTACAACTCGAGTTTCAAGCCAGCGATTCCATCAACTTGTCTGCGGCGCAGTTGCGTTATTGGATGGTGGACTTTGAACCTGTGCCTGAAGGATTGATTGCGTACCGGCGCTTTGATCCGGTAACGGTACAAGAAGGACAGCCGTTGGCGGTTACGCTGGGCTTTACCAACATCTCCACAACCGCGTTTACCGATTCGTTGCAGGTAGAAACCACACAGCGCAATACGCGTAACACATTTGTGCGGGCACAAAAGATTCGGGGGCCTGCTCCGGGCGATACCACCTTTTTTGCAGTGCCCATCGTTACCCGCGGGCAGGTGGGTGCAAATTCCCTGAGCGCATCGGTTAACCCAAGAATCCGACCGGAACAGTATTACGAGAATAATCAGATCGAATTTGTTGATCGGATTCAGGTAGTACGCGACCGCCAATCGCCGGTGCTGGATGTAACGGTAGATGGGCGCTGGCCGCGGCATCTTGATTTTGTTTCCCCCAACCCCAGCATTGTGCTCGAGTTGCGCGATGAGAATCCCTTTCTGCTGAAGGAAGATACGTTGGGCGTGAACGTGTTTTGGAAGAAGCCGTGCGCTGCCGCCAATTGTCCGTTCGAACGGGTTGCGCTGCGCGGCAGCACCGTGGAATGGTCGCGACAAACCACGAGCCAACCGTATCGAATTATATTTCGGCCAATGGGATTAACAGATGGCATTCACGTTTTCCGGTTTGAAGTAACAGATGCATCGGGTAACCTGGCCGGGGGGCAACCCTACGAATTGCAACTGCAAGTAAAAGCGGAGGAAGGAAACGTTTTTGTGGCGCCATACCCCAATCCGTCCGCACAGGGGTTTACGTTCCAGTGGCAAGTGTCTGGCGTGGAAAACCCGCGGGCTGTGCGGCTGCAAATCCGCGCGCTGGACGGGCGTCTTGTTCGGGAATTTGAAACTACGGATTTTTCGCGCCTGACGTTAGGAACAAATGCATTCACGTGGGATGCAACCGATCCGCAGGGTATCCCGCTACGATCCGGCCTCTTTTTGTACACATGGACGGTAGAAACGGCTACGCGTGTTTTTACTACGCAGGGCAAGCTGAGCTTGATCCGTTAACGCTTTCTCTTATCTTGCCTTTTTGATTGCAGGCTATCATGAGATTTTTTGTTTTTTCTTTTTTCCTCGGGGTAGGATTTTTTGCTGCCCACGCACAAGACGCGCCCGTGGAGGAGACCAACCCCTTCCGTGTTCGGTGGCGTCAGGTAAACACACCGCACTTCAAAATCATGTACCCCGTGGGGTACGATACGCAGGCGCAACGCATGGCCAACACGCTGGAACACGTGTACGAGCCCGAGGCGCGCACCCTCTCTGCACGGCCGCGCAAAATTCCCATCATTTTGCAAAACCAAAGTGCGCTCTCCAATGGTTTTGTTGCACTCGCACCGCGCCGGTCGGAGTTTTTTGGGATGCCGCCACAGAACTACAATTTCATTGGCAATAACGATTGGCTCGACCTACTCGCCACACACGAGTACCGCCACATCGTACAATTTCAAAAATCCATTACGGGTTTCAATAAGCTAATTTATTACACGCTCGGCCAGTTTGGGCTAGCGGCAATGTCGTTCGCGGCCGTGCCCAACTGGTTTTGGGAAGGCGATGCGGTAGCGATTGAGTCGGCTGTAACTTCAGCCGGGCGCGGACGCATTCCGAATTTTGATGTCATGCTGCGTACAAATTTTCTGGAAGGCAGGCGCTTCAATTATCATAAACAGTACCTCCGGTCGTACAAACACTTTATTCCCGATCATTATGTGTTGGGTTACCACATGGTGTCGCACCTGCGCGATAAAACCAACGACCCGCTGGTGTGGGATCGGATCACCGGTCGTGCCTGGGCCTGGCCGTTCGTTCCGTTTACGTTTTCCAATGCCATTCACAAAGAAACCGGCCTGCACGTGCGCGATTTGTTTAACGACATGGCCGACACCCGTACGAACGCGTGGCGCCAAATGACGGACACGCTGCGGCTCACTGCTTTTACCACGGTAACGCAACGCACGAATGAAATCTATACCAACTATCACTATCCGCAATTGCTGGAAAATGGTTTGGTGGTAGCCCAGAAACAAGGTCTTGGCGATATTGAGACCATGGTGGCGTTGCGCGATGGCAAAGAAGTGCAGCGTTTTGTAGCCGGGGTAATGGTAAACACCGGCATGCTCTCCGCTGCGCGCCAGCGTGTGGTGTGGAATGAATACCGCTTTGACCCGCGGTGGGGTATGCGCACGTACACCGTAGTAAAGGCGTTTGACTTTGAAACACGTATGGAAACTACCCTTACCAAAAATTCGCGGTTCAACGCAGCCGCCATTTCCCCCGATGGCTACCAGGTAGCAACGATCGAAACCACTACCAATTATGCCACCGAGTTGGTGGTACTCGATTTTTTCAGTGGCCAGGAAATAAAACGGTTCGCCAATGCGGTAGAAGCGCTGCTAAGCATGCCTCGCTGGTCGGACGATGGGCGGTACATCTATTTTTTGCAAACGGTAAAGCAGCGCAAGTCGGTGCAGCGGGTAGACGTGGCCACCGGTGCGCAGGAATTGGTGTGGGATTGCGGCACGGAAAACGTAGGCTACCCGGTTCCGCATGGCGATTATGTGTTCTACAATTCGCCCTACTCGGGCATCGATAATATCTACGCCTTTCACCTGCCCACGCAAACCCATTACCGCGTAACCAGCAGCAAATATGGGGCGTATAATCCCGCACCCGTGTCGGACAAAGGTGTGATCTATTACAACGAGCAAACCCGTAACGGCTTAGACGTGGTATATACCTCGTGGGAGCCCGGCGCCTGGCTTCCCAAGACGGCAATTCCGCGCCCGGCCCGCAGCTTTTTGGAACGATTGGTGGAGCAGGAGGGCGTGCCCAACTTATTAGGGAATGTACCTGCACACGTGTACACCTCAAAGCCCTACAGCCGCGCAAAAGGCATGTTGAATGTGCACAGTTGGGGCCCGTATTTTACCAGTTCGCTTACCAATGCAGACATCGGGATTTCTTCTACCGACGTGCTGAGTACCACGCGCATTCAAGCGGGTTATCAGTTTGATATCCTCGAGCGCACGGGCGGGTGGCGTGCAAACGTAAGTTACCAGGGTTTTTATCCGATTATTGATGTGGATTTCCGCGCCAACCAACGCACGTCTAACGAAGGTTTGATTGAGTACGACAAGATTGTGCCGGGCGATACCATTACTGTATCCGAAGACCTTACGTTTCGGTGGGATGAACGCACCGTTCGTGCCGGATTACGGTTGCCGCTGATTACCACCACATCGCGATTCATCGGCAATTTTACGGTGAGCAATTACGTGGGCAATACTTTTGTGCGCGACTTCGAAAACAGTATCGATGGCGGCGGGCGCCTCCTGCCCGGTAACTTACCGCAGTTTTTCTTTCGGAACTTTGCGGACAATGGGCGCTTGATTTTTAATGAGTTTAGCATGTCGGCATTCCGCTTGCTTAAACGCGCCCCGCGCGACATCAATAGCAGGTGGGGCCAGGCGTTGTTCCTCGATTACTACAGCACGCCTTTCGGGGGCGATTTCTCCGGCCAGCAGGTCTCCGTGTATCTGCCATTGTTTTTTCCGGGTTTGCTTAAACACCATTCGCTGCACGGATACTATGCCTATCAATCTGCGCAAATCGACCGGGCAAACATCAACACGGGCGACGGCCTTGATAACTACCTGTTTCGCAATCGGGTGCCCTTCGCCAGAGGGCAAGCTGTCGGACGGTTCCAGAATTTTTACAGTGCATCGGTAAACTACACTTTTCCGCTGTGGTGCCCCGATATCGCGTTAGGGCCCATCTTGAACATTCAACGTGTGAAGGCAACTGCTTTTTTTGACTATTCATTTGGCGCCAGTGTTTTTGGTGGCAATACTACCAGCAGAACGTACACCTCGGTAGGTGGCGAGCTGCGATTTGACGTCAATATCATGCGCCTGCTCCCGCAGTTGGAGTTTGGTGTGCGGTATAGTTACGGTCTCACACCTGCCGTTTCCAACTTCGAGTTTCTCATTGGCAGTTTACCGTTTTGATGTGCACCGCATGCCTTTCGCAGTAATTCGTTACCTTTGCGGCTCACTCCTCATCATTTCGCGTTTTGCCGGTGAATCCGGGCCGTTAAGCTAGAGGTGTTCTTTCATTATATTCACCTCGTTACGCAAAAAACTATGTCGTTCGAAAAACTAAATCTCATTGAGCCGATCCTTCAGGCATTAAAAAAAGAAGGATACACCCAACCCACGCCCATTCAGGCACAAGCCATACCCATGCTGTTAGAGCGCAGAGATTTGCTGGGCTGTGCGCAAACGGGTACAGGTAAAACAGCCGCATTTGCAATACCCATTTTACAGACGCTCCACCAGGATGAGCTTTACAAAAAAGCACCTGCGGGCATCAAAACCCTGATTCTTACACCCACGCGGGAGTTAGCCATCCAAATTGGCGAGAGCTTTACCGCCTATGGCCGCTACCTGCGGTTGTCTCACACCGTGGTGTTTGGTGGTGTGTCGCAAAAACCACAAACCGATGCGCTACGCGCAGGTGTAGATATTTTGATTGCCACACCCGGCCGTTTGTTGGATTTAATGAACCAGCGCTACGTTCGTCTTGATCAAATCAAAATCTTTGTCTTGGATGAGGCCGACCGGATGTTGGACATGGGTTTTATTCACGATGTGCGCAAAGTGATTGCCGCGCTGCCCACTAAGCGCCAAACGGTTTTGTTTTCAGCTACCATGCCGCGCGAAATTGCGCAATTGGCCGACTCGATTCTGCACCAACCCGTGCGCGTGGAAGTCACCCCCGTTTCATCCACCGCTAACCGCATTCAGCAGTCGGTGTACTTTGTTGACAAAAAGAATAAGAAGTCGCTGTTATTGGAAGTGTTGAGCGACCGCTCCATCGTTACGGCATTGGTGTTTACCCGCACCAAACACGGGGCCGACCGCGTGAGCCGCGAATTGAACAAAGCCGGCATTCATGCGGAAGCCATTCATGGCGATAAATCACAACAAGCACGCCAGCGCGCACTCTCTAATTTTAAAGCGCAGAAAACCCGCGTGCTGGTAGCTACTGACATTGCCGCCCGTGGCATTGACGTGGAAGAGTTGAGCACCGTGATCAACTACGAGCTACCCAATGTACCCGAGACCTATGTGCATCGCATTGGGCGTACGGGCCGCGCTGGGGCAAGTGGGCAGTCCATTTCATTTTGCGATTTCGATGAGAAGGAGTACCTGCGCGATATTCAAAAACTAATCGGCAAACCTGTGCCTGTGGTAGAGGGGCATCCGTACCCCATGCAAATCCACACACCCGCGCCCCCCAAACCTCAGCAAGGCGGCCGCCCCAATGCCTCGCGCGGCAGTTCGCCTTCGGGCCATACAACAGAAAGCCATCGCTCCGGCAGCAAGTCGTGGCGCGGCCAGCGCAGGCGCTAACCCACAGGCGCAACCAGCGCCGCCGGTGGTTTACCCTGATCGTAAAATACAGCGCGGGTTTTCGCATCCGGATTTCGTATTTTCGCTTTCGTTCAAACCTACACCTTGCATGAAGTATTTTGCTTTTCTGCTGCTGGCCCTGCTGGTGGCCTGTAAAAACCCATCCGAAACACCTCCGGTTGCGGCCACGTCCGACTACCCCAGTTTAGTTGCCCTATACAACGACTGGCGCACGTTTGAGCAGCCGCCCTTGAAAGACGGTGCGCCGGATTACACGGCAGCAACGTTCACCGCGCGCATGCCCGAGTTTAAAAAACTGCACGCCCGGCTGTTGGCTATGGATACCACCGGCTGGCCGGTGCCGCATAAAGTAGATTGGCACGTGGTATGGGCCGAGATGAATGGCTTCGATTTCAACCACCGTGTGTTGCAACCCTGGACGCGCGACCCGGCATTTTATAAAACACTTTGGCTGGAACGCAGCGATGTGCCCGCGCATGAAGGGCCTACGCACCATGGCACGCTCGAGTTGTGGACGTATCAGTTCCCGCTGGACGCTACGGCCCAAGAAAAACTGTTGCGTGAGCTGCGCGTGATACCGGTACTTAACGAACAAGCCAAACAAAATCTTACCGGCAACGCGCGCGACTTGTGGGTGGCCGGTATCCGCGATATTAAAACACAGAGCCGCGACCTGGCCGGTATGCTCGCGCTACCCGGAGTAACTGAACACACCGAAATCACATCGGCCATACAAGCAGCCATTACCGCTACCGATGCATTGGCCACCTGGCTGGAAGCACAAGCCCCCTCGAAGAACGGTCCTTCGGGCATCGGTAAAGAAAACTATACATGGTATTTGCAAAACGTACATCTTGTTCCACTTACGTGGGAAGATGAAGTGATGATTCTGAAGCGGGAGTTGGCCCGTGCGTGGGCTTCGCTGAAGTTGGAGGAACACCGCAACCGAAAACTCCCCGCGCTTGCACCGGTGGAAACGCCCGAAGCGTTTGCCGCGCTGGCCGATCGGTCGGCCAAAAGCCTGCTTACGTTTTTAGAGAAAGAAGAAATCGTTACGGTAAAAGACTATTTCGAGCCTGCGCTGCGCGCGCACCTCGGCCGTTTTGTGCCGGCAGAGAAAAGAAATTTCTTTCTCATTACCATGCATTACGATCCGCGCCCGCTCTATTCCCATTTTTACCACTGGTTTGAGTTGGCCCGCATCGATCGGGAGCCGCACGCCAGCGAGATCCGCAGGCGGCCGTTGTTGTACAATATTTTCGATTCGCGCAACGAAGGCATTGCCACAGCCGTGGAGGAAATGTTTATGGATGCCGGGTTGTATGATGACGATCCGCGGGTGCGCGAGATTGTGTACATCATGATTGCCCAGCGGGCGGCCCGGGGGTTGGGCTCGTTGTATGCCCACGCCAATCAACTCACCATGGAAGAGGCGGGTAAGATTCACTCAGAGTATACTCCACGCGGGTGGATGAAAACCGAAAAAGAGCTGCTGATTTTTGAGCAACACCTGTACTTACGGCAGCCGGGCTACGGCACCAGCTACATTACCGGCAAATACCTGTTGGAAAATGCCATGGCCGAGTTGGCACGCGCCAAGGAATTAAAGAACGAACCGTTTCAGCTTAAGGAGTACTTCGATCAGCTCAATGCTATTGACGACGTTCCCGTGTCGTTAGCGCAGTGGGAGCTTACCGGCATTGCGCCCGAGCCCCCAAAGGCGAGCGGGTTGAAGTAACGCCTGCGCGGCAGATTTGTAGGAACAATCCGCAGGTGTTCGGGGACAAAGCCCCCGAGTGCCTTAGCTTAGAGGAAACAGTCCAATGCCGAGGCCGGGGGCTTTGGTTGATGCAAGTTAAGAAATGGTGGCGTGGTAAGTTTTTTTTTGTTTTGTTATATGGTAACGTTCGACCTGACAGGTCTCGCAGACCTGTCAGGTCGAACGTTATCTTCTTACCGCTCGTGTTGCTTTCAGATTGTGTTCTTTGATAGATTGTCCCGCGAGACGCGGGATGATTCGCTTTCAGATTGTGTTCTTTGATAGATTGTCCCGCGAGACGCGGGATGATTTGCTTTCAGATTGTGTTCTTTGATAGATTGCTCGCAGATTGGCACGCTGGCCCAACGGCAATGGGCGGGTTGTGATTTGCTTTCAGATTGTGTTCTTTGATAGATTGCTCGCAGACAAGCAGGTGGAAGAACGTACCGCGCTGCTGTTGTGATTTGCTTTCAGATTGTGTTCTTTGATAGATTGCTCGCAGAGATTTATAGAAGTCGATGAGGACGGCACGGTTGTGATTTGCTTTCAGATTGTGTTCTTTGATAGATTGTCCCGCGAGACGCGGGATGATTTGCTTTCAGATTGTGTTCTTTGATAGATTGCTCGCAGATTTATTCACCCGCTCGAATTGTCAACAAAGTTGTGATTTGCTTTCAGATTGTGTTCTTTGATAGATTGCTCGCAGAGACGCTACCCGCGTAAAAGTGTTGGTGGTAGTTGTGATTTGCTTTCAGATTGTGTTCTTTGATAGATTACTCGCAGACTGACAGCGAGCTTCAATACTACGCGGACAGTTGTGATTTGCTTTCAGATTGTGTTCTTTGATAGATTGCTCGCAGATTCGGCAGCGGCATCGTTGGCTTTGCCTTGGTTGTGATTTGCTTTCAGATTGTGTTCTTTGATAGATTGCTCGCAGAAGCAAGCGAACAAACATCATGAGTCAAATCGTTGTGATTTGCTTTCAGATTGTGTTCTTTGATAGATTGCTCGCAGATGAATAGCAGCCTTTCCGATTTACCGAGGCGTTGTGATTTGCTTTCAGATTGTGTTCTTTGATAGATTGCTCGCAGAGCCATCCAAAAGAAAAACTAACCCATACCAGTTGTGATTTGCTTTCAGATTGTGTTCTTTGATAGATTGCTCGCAGACGGCACCGTTGCCGTTTGCCAGTTCGGTCAGTTGTGATTTGCTTTCAGATTGTGTTCTTTGATAGACTGCTCGCAGATTTGCCATCTTCGCCATTGGCAAACTTGCTGTTGTGATTTGCTTTCAGATTGTGTTCTTTGATAGATTGCTCGCAGAGCTTCCCATGCAGCAGGTACCTACTTCACGGTCGTGATTTGCTTTCAGATTGTGTTCTTTGATAGATTGCTCGCAGACTAAACCTGTCTTTCCCCCAACCCTGCTTTGTTGTGATTTGCTTTCAGATTGTGTTCTTTGATAGATTGTCCCGCGAGACGCGGGATGATTTGCTTTCAGATTGTGTTCTTTGATAGATTGCTCGCAGATTAGTCACTTCAAGCATAGGATACGTTTTTTTCTACTTCCGGCAGCCGCACCACCAATTGCTCCAGGTGGGTGCTCAGGTAAGCGGGGTTTCCGAAATAGAGCGTGCGTTTAATCATCGAACGGAAATTTTGGCGGTGGTGGCTGGCGGTGGAACTCCATAAATTGTTGCTGGCCGCCAAACCACTCGATTACTTCCTGCTGGATGGGCGTTAGCTCGGGGAGTAGTAACCCCTGAAACGAGCTCCAAGGCCACGCGGTGTGGTCTGCCGTAAATCCGTGGTGTACCGGATTGGTGTGGATGTAAAAAATTAACTGAGTAAAATACCGGTGGTTAGTTACTTCTTTTCTTCGAAAAGATCGGGTAAAAAGCGAGCCGCGGCGCGTGTACACCTTGTTGTACGCTTTTGTGTAGGCATTAAAGAGGTGGCTGAACTGGCGTATCGTCCGACCTGACAGGTCTGCGAGACCTGTCAGGTCGGACGGTGGCGTTCCCAGCTTAAAAAACTGCTGCAAATCGGCCATGGGCTTTACGCGCACCAATAGATGCAGGTGGTTGGGCATGAGGCACCACGCCAGTGTATCGGCCACGGGTGCGATAAAGTGTTCGTATCGAAGTAAGAAATAGCGAAAGTTCTCATCCCCGCGGAAGAGGCTTTCGGTGCCATTCGCGTGCGTATAGATGTGATAATACTTTTCGGGTTCCATGTTGACGTTGTGCAGACCTGTCAGGTCTTATACCTTCGCGTACAAGACCTGACAGGTCTGAACTACGATTTATTTTACTTTCATCGCTCCAATGGAAGAAATCACACAAATGCTTTGGCGGGCGGCACATCAGCGTGCAACCTGCCGGCTTACGCTGGAAGGCGAGCCCGTGGCGCGCGTGGTTCATCCGTATGGTATTTGCCGCACCGCCCGGCAGCAGATCGTGTTGGTGTGTTGGCAAGCGTTGGGTTTTACCAAGGCCGGCGGGCGTGAGGGGTATCGGCAATTGCCACTCAACCGCATTGCTACCGTAGAAGTGCTCGACACGCACTTTACCGTTGACCCCGGTTTTCATCCGGAAGACGGGCAGTATGCGGAGTGGGTGTTTCATGTTTGAGCTCGCGTGGAGGTAACTGCGCTTGAGGCGCATGGTGCTTTTCTTCTTTTAATCCGTAAAATTTATTTGAACGTCTTTACCACTAAATGAAGCGACTATTTTGCCAAGTCGATTTACCTGAATCTTGATACATGTTTCCTTTATCTGCTGTCCTTCAAAACTTGCGGTCTTATAGTCGAAAGAACCCTGTAATTTGTTTTTCTTTTTATTAAAGAATAAATCAACCTCCTTTGGTGCAATTGCACGAGAAAAACGATTTGGCCGAAAATAGATTGCTGTTGAAAAGTCATTGACCATCCAAATTCTTTCGATTTGGCTTTTGTTTAACTGATTAAAACTAATATTGGCAAAGCATGAAGCTTCTTCTTTAGTGGGAATATAAACCAAATCGCCCGGAGATAAAGCAAACAAAAATCTACCTTTTTCAGCTTTTAGCGGGACAGGTTTGGTTTGTTCGCGTTCATGCTTAGGTAGCTTTGAACTCCATTTTTGATGTTCGATTACTTCATTCAACGGCACGGTTTCAAAGGTTCTTTCACCCTTCTCGTTCAAGTAGACTGCGCAAAATAGATTTGTACCGTCGTCAGCTTCAGCAAATTTTTTGACCTTGTTTCCCAATTCACCGAGCGTGAATTTTTTTCCCTCTTCATAGACCCGTGCTTTCAAAATTGGTTTGTGGGGTTTCCCATCATTATACTTTTCAATTGTTTTGTTCATTTCTTCAAGGCCTTCGGGCGAGAAGGCCAATTCCGGGTTACCGCCTTTGCTGACCAGGTAGTTCTTTAGAATTTTTTGAATGCCGGTATCGGTAATCGATTCGATTGTGCTTATATCAAATGTGGAGTCAATCGTTTTCCGTGTTGCGGTAGTGATTTTGCCTTTGGCTATTTTTACTCGTGGCAAGGTTACCTGCCCGAAGATGGTGTCTTTGTGCATTGACTTTCGGATCGCCCAGCTATCCCCTTTCGTTTGTGAAATCAGGCCTTTTTTCGGTTTACCATCTTTCCCAAACCTCAGATTTCCAGTTTCATCCTTGAAACTTTCATATTTGTTTGAAGCTTTATTGATCACGCGGAGGTTTTGTTTGAAGCTGATAATGATCGTTTCCAGTTCTGCTTTGGCATCAGCAGTGAAGCTGGCCCAAGGCTTCAGGAATTCTCTCGGGACAGTTCTTTCCAGCATCCGATTCTCTCTTGAATTGAAATACTTTACTTTTTCTAATTTCCTCAGCTTACGTTGAAGATCATATCGCTTGTGGTCTGAGTTGGCGTGAAGGTTATTCAGTAAATTGACATGATCCCGCGTTGCGCACGCAATAACAAGCGCATCGACAGCATGATGCCGATGATCAACTCTTTTCTTTTGAAATCCTTTTGACAATTCAAGCGGCACAGTTGGCAAATGTTTCTGATGTATTTTACTGAATGCCGTAAATGCAGTGCTTTTTGTCAACTCGTTCATCCGCTCGAACCTCGGTAGAATCAAATCGTTCCACACATCGTCCAGCCCCCAGTCGTGCCTTAGCTCTGCGGTAATTTTTCCGTTTCCCAGAACTATATTTTTGGAGTTAACACCATCATCGTTTTCCAATTCGCGGACGATACTGGATAGCACCGAACTAATGAATTTGGAGATGTACCGGGTGTCATTTAACTGCCGCTCGATCATTTGCTCTGGTATTTCTTCCAACAATAGTTTTGTCTTTTTTCCTCTGCTCTTAGCGTAGTGCTTTTTCACAAACTCCTGATAAGTCTCCAATTCTAACACAGTTACAGTATTGCCGAAACCGGTTTGAACTTTTTCGCCATGATGATTTTTAATGAACTCCAGCGCCAACTGGTTGTCTTTTAGTTTGTTCACGGCAGCCTCACAAATAACCTTGTTACTAAAGCTATCATCGAAGTAGCGACTCTGTGGGATGATATGCTCAATCTCGTAAGCCGAGGTGAAAAGCTTACTCAGCGGTATTATTTCCCCTGTGTAAGGCGAACGATACTTTTGTTCGAGCCATAGCTTGTACTTCAAGAGTTCTTTACCAGTTGGTTGTGCAGTCTTGCTGATTTTCTGAATGTCGTCCGGGATTTCGATGTCCGAATTCAACACACCATCTTCGTAAATCTTCAAAATTTCTAATTGTGTGGGGGAGTGCGGGCGCACATTCTCTACATCGCCCTGCTGCATCATCTCCACTAACAATGCTTTTAGCCTGAGATTGGTGTTCTCGTTTTCACTTATCTGTTTAGATAGGTCTTTCCGTTCATCGGCCGTCTTTTTCATCTCTCTGCCTAATTCAATATGTATTTCATTAAAGAATTCTTTTGCACCCCGGCCGTAGTGTTGCCAAATGTCTCTCACCACCCGAAGTGTTTCCGTCATCACCTGTTCAACAATCGGATTGCGCAAGCTATGTTGCTTAAAGTCTTTAAGGTAGTTGTCCAAGTCATTTGCGCTATTCCACTTCGTTAGATCGGTTGCTTCTGCATGGCGCCCATACACGAGGTATTTTGCAACCCAGTCGGGAAGCGACTGGAAATGATGCGGCTCGGTCAGTCCTTTTGTTTTCTCCCTTACGCGCTGACTAATGGTTTCATCATACTCACCTGTTGTCAGTTTTTCAATTCTCGCGCGCGTATTGCTGTCGATTGCCTCCCAGCTCCAGAATTTGCCTGCGCGCATGAGCGGTAATAACTTTTTGATGGCCTTCTCTGAGTAAGAAGCATATTCACTTTTAAAAGGCGGGAATTTTCTAAAATGCTCAACAAAGGAGGCTTCGTCCAGCTTGTGTTTTCGGGCAAATGTTTTCAGTGCTTTTTCATACTCAGTTTTGTCGGTAATCGAGTAAATGAGATGCCAAAGTTGGAACTCGGTCGTTTTGGACAAAAAGAGTGCGGGTAAATTGTTCACTTTTTCGAGGCGTGCTGCGATTAGCGAATAGGTTTCATTCATCGGATAGACCTTGTCCTCCACGAAGTTCCAGCGGTATTTGTTGGCCTCGGCACTGGCCGCCTTTCCTTTCAGTCCGGTTTGTTCAACGAGGAATTTTAATAGCGCGTCCTGCTTTATTTCCTTTCTTTTTGACAGTTCTTCAAATAGTTTCCCGTAATCTTTAACAGACTTGAAAAAGTCGCTTGTAACGTTGACTTCATCCTCTCTTCGATAAATACTCAGGTCTCGAATCCACTTCCAGATTCGGAACTCTTGATAATATGGATTCGATTTTGGAACTACTTTTAACGGTGCTACTTGCTCATTGCCTTCTGGGTCTGTGAACTTCCGGCTTTCTAAGCTACAGGAGCTGATAGATGACTTTTGTGTGCGCAGTGGGCGCTGATAAAAAATAATATCATCTACAATCAAGTGCAGAAGGTCTTTGCTGCTCAAGTTATTCTGGTGACTTTTGTTGTGGCGGTAGAGTTCACGGATGCAGTCTACAAACAGGTCTTCATGTTGCAACTCGGGGTGTAATTCAATTTGCCTTTTTAAAATCGTTTTGAGTTCATCCCTGTAGTACTTGCGTTCAATTGTTCGAACTAACTTTCCTTTTATTTTCTGATTAGGATTTTGGAGTAGGGTGTCGTAAATATATTGGCCAACTGTCTTTTGACTTTTCTCAATGTCGCGTTCCGTTTTCTTTTTTAACAGAGTCCAATCTTCTTCGCCAGGTGCTCTAAAACTTCGTTTTTCGTTTCCCTCTCTATCTTTTTTAATACTGCCATCATCATTTAAATCTGTGGTGACGATAAAATCTCTCGTTTTGCCCCTCCAATCGTCTAGGGAGATCTTACTTGCTCTGCGGTACACCCATCCGTTTTCCAACGTGATCGAGTACCAGGCTTCATCCTTCGCTTTTGCGGGATTTTGATCAGCTTTCACCTCTGTTATTTTAAGGGAGTGGAACTCAACTAGTTTGTTGGTGTTTTCTTCTTGCTCTTCTCCCCGTAGCTGATAATATCCACGCTTCTGGTTGAAAGTTAAGAGTACCCAAGCCAATTCGGCCTTTTCGATTTTGTGGGTTAACGCTTTTTTTCGTAGGTAATACAAAGTCCAGTCATAAGGAATTTTGGCTGGTTCTCCGTTTCGGTTTGGTTTATTGAGTAGTTCGGGCTGATTGATCTTAAAATCTTCGAGCATTTCGGCAAACGAAGTTTGGAAGATAAAGCCTGTTTTATCGTAAGCAAGTTTCGGTTCCGAGTCATCTTTAAACTGGCCGGGGCGTGTTTCAAAGTCGATTTTTTGAGCAAAATGTTCTGGCAGCAATCCTAAGATGTTCAGGACGCGGTATAATCGTTGTCTGCGCAGCAAATACCGTTCTCGTAATCGTCTGGCGCTGCGTAACCTTGTTCTGTTGGCAGTTTGCGAAACGGAGTTGCCTTTGTCGAATTCTCCCAAAATGTCCTGAGGCATGGGAATCACACGCGTTCCCATGCCGAGAATTTTGCCCGTTTTCTCGTTAAAATCCTGATTGACTAGCGCCCAACCGATGCTGTTTGTGCCGAGATCCAAGCCAAGAATAGTTTTGCTGCTCATATTTATTTTTTTAGCTTTGTTTTACAATCTAAAAGCAAATCACAATAAGGATTATTCCGTTGTGAAAACATCCAAAGCGGCCCCGAGCAATCGGGGTCGTTTTTTTGGGGGAGCTTGGTGGTTGTTTTTCCAACAGGACATACTTGCGTAAAAATGACCGTATGGGAAAGATACGGTTCTTCCACCTTCGGCTGAAATGATTTTGATCATTTGTCTAACCCTGTTGTGGCGCCCGCCCGCGTGCAAGGGATGGCAGCGGTACCCCGCACCCCGCGCCGCGCGGGGGCGGAGTACAAGCGAACAGCCCGGTGGCCAGGCGCCTCGCGGGCCATGCACCCAAAAACTGCCGGCTGCCTGCGCACCAACACCTTTTTTGCTTCGTATGAAATTCGCCCCGATTGCCTTATTTTTGGCCTCCTTATAAGCATCAAAGCAAAAACAATGGCTGAAATAGTACGCATGCCGAAAATGAGTGATACCATGACCGAGGGCGTGGTAGCTAAATGGCATAAAAAAGTGGGCGACACGGTGAAGTCGGGCGAGTTGATGGCCGAGATTGAAACGGACAAGGCTACGATGGATTACGAATCGTTTAGCACGGGCACCGTTTTGTATTTGGGCGTGGAAGAAGGTAAACCGGTAGCGGTAAATGGGGTGTTGGCCATTGTTGGCAATAAGGGCGAAGATTTTTCGGCCCTGCTGGCGGGCGCGGGCGCTGCCGCAGCACCCACTGCCGCACAGGCGCAAGCACAAGGTGGCGCGCCTGCCGTAGCGGTTGCCACACCGCCTGCCGTAGCGGTAAACACCAGCCACATTAAAGCAGAAATTGTTTTGATGCCGAAGATGAGCGACACGATGACGGAAGGCGTGATTGCCGCCTGGCATAAAAAAGTAGGCGATGCGGTGAAATCGGGCGAGTTGCTGGCGGAAATTGAAACCGACAAAGCCACGATGGAGTACGAATCGTACAACACGGGCACGCTGCTCTACATTGGCGCAAACGCCAAGGAAGCCATTCAAGTAAATGATGTGCTGGCAATTATTGGCGAGAAAGATGCCGACTGGAAAACGTTGCTGCAGGCAAACCAAAACAAGGCCGCTGCCCCCGCTGCTGCTGCGCCTGCGGGCCCGGTGGCCCCCGTTGCTACAACGACCGCGGCTGCACCTGTGGCAGCGAACGGAGCTACTGCCAATGGGCGCCTGAAGGCATCGCCGCTGGCAAAAATGCTGGCGAAAGAAAAGGGGTACGACATTACCAAGATTGCCGGCACGGGCGAACAAGGCCGCATAACAAAACGCGATATTGAGAACTTTAAACCCGGGGCGGCTCCGGCCAAAGCAGGCGCAGCACCGGCGGTAGCCTTACCTGCCGTGGTGGGGCAGGAGAGTTATGAAGAGATTGCGGTTTCGCAGATGCGCAAGACCATTGCCAAACGGTTGGCCGAGAGCAAGTTTACGGCTCCGCATTTCTACCTGACGATGGAAATTAACATGGACAAAGCCATTGAGGCGCGCAAGTCCATGAACGAAATCAGTCCGGTGAAGATCAGCTTTAACGATATGGTGATTAAAGCAGTGGCTGCTGCATTGCGCCAGCATCCGGACGTAAACGTAAGTTGGCTGGGCGATAAAATGCGCAAGAACCACCACATCCACATTGGCGTGGCGGTGGCGGTGAAAGATGGTTTACTGGTGCCGGTGATTCGTTTTGCCGATAACAAGTCGCTCTCGCACATTGCCACGGAGGTAAAAGACCTGGCGCAAAAGGCACACGATAAGAAGTTGCAGCCAAGCGACTGGGAGGGCAGTACGTTTACCATTTCCAACCTGGGCATGTTTGGTATTGAAGAATTTACCGCCATTATTAACCCGCCCGATGCATGCATTCTGGCCGTGGGCGGAATTAAGGAAACCGCCGTGGTGAAAAACGGGCAACTGGTGCCCGGCAGTGTGATGAAGGTAACCTTAAGCTGCGACCACCGCGCGGTGGATGGCGCCGTTGGGGCTGCCTTCCTGAAAACGCTGAAGGGACTGTTGGAAGATCCGGTGCGTATCCTCATCTAAGTGAAAATCCACGCCACTACCATTCTTGCGGTTCGCCACAATGGGCAGGTTGCCATTGGTGGCGATGGCCAGGCCACAATGGGCAACACCATTGCGAAGAGCAATGTGCGCAAGATTCGCAAGCTATTGGGTGGCAAAGTGCTTACCGGCTTTGCCGGGTCCACGGCCGATGCGTTTACGCTGCTCGACCGGTTTGAAGAAAAGTTAAATGCCTTTCAGGGCAACATGAAGCGCGCGGCCATTGAACTGGCCAAAGACTGGCGCACCGACCGTTATCTGCGCAGGCTGGAAGCCATGCTTATTGCCTGCAATGCAGAGGAGATTCTGGTGATTAGTGGCACGGGCGATGTGCTGGAGCCCGATCATCAGGTGGCAGCCATTGGATCGGGCTCCATGTATGCGCAATCTGCGGCCCTGGCCCTGAAAAAACACGCGCCCGGCCTTACCGCGGAAACCATGGTGCGCGACAGCCTGAACATCGCGGCCGATATCTGTATCTACACCAACCACAACCTCGTGATCGAAACCATCGGGTAATCGGGATTTTTTTGTAAGTTACACGCGCAGTCTTCCGTATGCAGGAATTTTTAACGCGTGCCCAGCCCTCAAGTGGATCATCGGTTTCCGACCTTGCCGATCTCGTGATCAAATCGGGGTGGTTTGCATCACCTTACTTTTACGCCGGGTTGCTGCTTTCGTTGGTGGCTATTACCATCATGTTTTTTTACAACCGCACCGCGGCCATTCGCAGGCGGCAGGAATATCTTGAGTTGATTAACCTGCAGCAGCAGCAGTTGATCGATGCCCAAATCGAAGCGCAGGAAGTAGAGCGCAAACGCATTGCCAAAGATTTGCACGATGGTGTAGGCACGGCCCTCACCAGCGTGAAGCTGATGATCTCCGACTGCATTGCCGGGGCACAATTGCAGAAGATTGAGCAGGCCCAGCAGATTAATGAGCACCTTTCGGAGATCATTACCGAAATCAAACAGATCATTTACGATCTAAACCCGCCAGCGTTGGAGCGCTACGGGCTGAAAGCCGGGGTGAAAAACCTGGTTGAGCGGGCCAATCAGATGAATTTCATCAAGATCGACTATCATTTCTATGGCGACCGCGATGTGACCAACAAAGTGGCGGTGGCCATGTACCGCATCATTCAGGAATTGTTGAACAACACGATTAAACATGCCAAAGCCTCGCACGTGCGGCTCCAGATCAATCAGTTCGATCAGGAGATGAACATGATGTATGAGGATGACGGCATTGGCATTACGGTAGGAGATAAGCAGGGACTGGGTTTAGGAAGTATTGAAAGCCGGGTGCGGTCGCTCAAAGGGCGGATGCGTTTTGAAACCAACGACCAAGGCACATTCTACAACTTCGATATACCCCTGCTGCCCCATGGTTAACGTTATACTGGCGGATGACCACGTGCTCTTTACCGACGGGCTGGAACTGGTGCTCAACCGGTCGGGCAAGTTTCGGGTGATCGGCAAAGTCAATAATCCGTTGGACCTGCTTGACTTTGTGCAACTGAATCCGTGCCACTTGTTGCTGCTCGATATCCAAATGCCGGGGTTGGATGGTATTGAACTGCTGAAGCGCATCCCCTCGCGGTTTCCTGATTTGAAAACCGTGATTCTTTCCATGCACGAAGAGGATGATTTCATTTCCGAAGTAATGGCGTTGGGGGCAAACGGATTTATTCCTAAATCGACCGAGAGCCATCTGATGGTGGAGCATCTGGGGCGGGTAATTGCCGGTGAAAAGGTTTTTCCCAAACCGATGCGCAAGGCGGCGCAAAATCAAATTTTTACCGACCGTGAAATTGAAATTCTACGGCTGATCGGCAAAGGCAAAAGCAATACAGAAATAGCCGATGCGCTTTTCATTACCGTGCATACCGTAAAAACCCACCGCAGAAACATGCTGCGCAGGCTCAACGCCTCCAACACCAGCCAACTGCTTAAAATCGGCTTCGAAAACAACCTGCTTTAGCGCGAAAAATACCTCTTTGGAGGTATTTACTCCGGCCCGAAACTCTTGGATTTTTGGGTATTCAAAACAACAAGTATGCGCGACTCGATCTTAACGAACCGGGAAATAGAAGTAGTAGGCTTAATGGCCGAGGGGCTTACCTCACGATCAATTGCCCGAAAACTGGAAATCAGCCACGAAACAGTAAAGGTGCATCGCAGACGTATCTTGAAAAAGGCACAAGTTACCTCCTCCATCGAACTCATCCGCAAAGCCATTCATTACCGTTGGATTTACGGGTCGATGGCGGCCTAAGCCCGTTACGACTCGTCTATTGCCAAACGGATTTTTTCGCACGCAGCATCAATCTCGCTTTCGCTGATGGTGAGTGGCGGTGCCAGGCGGAAACTGTACGGGTGCGACAGAAACCAAAAACAAATCACACCCAGCTCCAGCGCACGCAACACAATCTTTTGCACGCGCTCCGCAGAGTCGAAATCTACGGCCATCATGAGCCCGATGCGCCTGAATGCTTTCACTTTCGGGTGGCGAAGCCAGTTTTCAAACCGTTGGCCCTTTGCATCAACGTCTGCCAGCAGCGTACTACCCGTAAGCACCTGAAGCGTAGCTAACGCTGCGGCGCAGCACACCGGGTTGCCGCCAAACGTGGTGATGTGACCCAGCATGGGGTTGTGGGTGTTCAATTGCATGTGTTGCCAACTTGATACAAATGCACCTATGGGCAAGCCACCGCCAAATGCTTTTGCTACCGTGAGGATATCGGGCACCACACCAAAATGCTCGAATGCAAAGAGCTTGCCCGTTCGCCCCATGCCGCATTGAATTTCATCGAAGATCAACACTGCGCCCACGTCTGTGCACCGCTGCCGCAATGCGTGCAGGTAAGCACCATCGGGTATGCGTACCCCCGCATCGCCCTGAATGGTTTCGATAATCACCGCTGCGGTGCGCGTGGTGATTTGCTTGAGATCATCGGGGTTGTTGAACTGAATGAACCGCACAGCGGGGAGCAGGGGGCGAAAGGCTTTTTTCTTTACCTCGTTTCCGGAAACGCTCAGCGATCCGTGCGTGCTGCCATGATACGATTTATGGCACGCAATAAGCTCTGTGCGGCCAGTAATGCGCTTGGCTAACTTCAGCGCGCCTTCGTTTGCCTCCGTGCCGGAATTCACGAAATAGGCGCACGACAGCGAAGGCGGCAGTAGTGTGGCGAGGCGCGCGGCCAACGCATTGGCGGGCTGCTGCACAAATTCGCCATAGGCCATGACGTGCAGGTATTGATCAACCTGGTTTTTGATGGCCGCAACCACGTGCGGATGCCGGTGCCCCACGTTGCTCACCGCAATTCCACTGATCAAATCAAAATACCGTTTGCCATGAACGTCTTCCAGAAACACACCTTCCGCCTTTGCAATGTGTAACCCCAACGGATGAGGCGAGGTGGGAGCGAGATGCTGCTGAAAGATTTGCTCGGCTGTCATGCTGCAAAAATAATTCAACTTTCGAATCGGCATTGAAACGCCGTGGATTGGATTTTGGTGGGATCGACTTAACTTTCGCACCCGTTCGGTGTTCATCAATCAATCCATCTCATGTTGCACGGAGTAAAAAATCTGATTTTTGATTTGGGTGGTGTGATCATCAACCTGGATACACACCGTACGGTAACCGCTTTTGCCCGGCTGGCGGGTAGTTCCACGGCCGAAATTCAATCGCTGATGGCGAGCCCGTTTTTTCTGGAGTACGAAAAAGGCTTAATCTCTGATGCGGCGTTTCGCGATGCCGTGCGTCTTGCACTGCATGCCGAGGTGGCCGATGCTGAGATTGATGCCGCCTGGAACGCCATGCTGCTGGATATTCCGGATGCAAAGTTTGAATTACTTCGTGCGCTGGCGCCCGATTTTAACATCTTTTTGTTAAGCAATACCAATGAGATTCACTTGCGCTGTTTCAATCAGCAAGTAGCCCAGCGAACGGGTGCGCCCTCGCTCGCCCCGTTTTTTCGAAAAACGTACTACTCCCACTACCTGCACATGCGCAAACCGGATGTAGCGATATACGATTTCGTACTTCGCGATGCCGGGCTCCACGCACCCGATACGCTCTTTCTGGATGATAACGAGCATAACTTGCGGGGGGCTGAACAGATCGGTATTCGTACCTTTCACGTTCCGCATCCCGATGCTATTTTTGATCTTTTCAAATCCGTACCGGGCAGCGGTCGGTCTGCCAACTAACCACACGCATGCAAAGCAAGTTTCGTACAGCCCTGATTCACGGTGGCTTGTTCATCGTCACCTTTGTTACTACCACGCTTGCCGGCGCTGAATGGGTTTACGGCAGGAGTGTGTTGGCCCCCGACTTTACGTGGATTGATTTTCAAAATGGATTGTGGTACAGCGTGCCGTTTTTGCTGATCCTAACGGTTCATGAGTTTGGCCATTATTTTACGGCCATTTACCACCGCGTACGCACCACGCTGCCGTTTTACATTCCTTTCTACTTTCCGTGGATTCCTTTTCTATTGGGAACCATGGGTGCGGTGATCCGCATTAAGAGCCGAATCATTTCCAACAAGCAGCATTTCGATATTGGGCTGGCCGGACCGTTAGCCGGCCTGATGGTGGCGGTGGCTGTGCTCATATACGGATTTGTTACCCTACCGGGGCCGGAGTACGTGTTTCAGTTTCATCCGGAGTACGAACAGTATGGGTTGAATTATGCCGATACCGTGTATGATCCGGCAACGCTAACCCAGCCGGTTTTTGATGTGCAGATTGGCAAGAGCTTACTTTACCAACTTTTAGAGTACGTGTTTGCCGATGCCGCGCGCGTGCCTAACCCGCACGAAATGATGCACTATCCACTGCTGTTTGCAGGGTTTCTGGCGCTGGTCTTTACAAATATTAATCTGTTGCCGATTGGCCAACTTGATGGCGGGCACGTGTTGTACGGGTTGGTGGGTTTTCGGTGGCATCAGTACGTGGCGACCACCATTTTTGTGGTGTTTTTGTTTTATGCAGGTCTCGGCTGGGTGTCGCCCTTTCAGCCGTTGGATGATTTATTGTGGGACATTCCGCTCTACGTAGGCTTGCTGTACATTGCGTTTACCGGTTTAAAAAAGAGTCCCAAGGATACGTTGATGTATGCGCTGCTGCTGTTTGCAGCACAGTACGCACTTGTGTTTTTGTTTCCGGGGTTGCAGGGGTATTCCGGCTGGCTGCTATTTCTGGTCTTGATTGGTCGTTTTGGTGTGATGCATCCGCGGGCGGAAATTGAAGAACCGTTGAGCCGTGGGCGCCAGTGGTTGGGGTGGATTACACTTGTTCTGTTTTTACTCACCTTCTCACCACGACCCATTGATATTCAAATCATCGGCCCGGCTGAAGCCACACCTTCGCAGCGCGCAGCGTGGCACCCCACCGGTAGTGAATGATGAGCATTCCGGTAACGGAATCCATCACCTCCACGCGCCGGTAGTCGTTTTCTCCGCGCGTCTCAAAGGTTACCGGTTTACCCCAAAGGGTGTAGATCCGCTCCACCGTGGCATCGGCAGGTAAGAAAAAATGACCCGTGGCCGGGTTAGGAAACGGCTGTACGTCTTCGGATTCTACAAGCCCAACCGGCGGCAGCGCGCCGGTTCCTTTGCCAAATACGGGGCGCATCATTAAACTGCCATTCAGCTGGATGCTGGGCACCCAACTGCCGTTGGTGTTTACAAAAATTTTGTTTTCTGAGTTATTGTCTTTGTCCAGCCCCACGGCAATTACCGCCGTGGAGGTTTGACGCCACCCAATAAAAAAGCGTTTCCCAACAATAATGGGTATCGATAATCTGCGTCTGCGAAACTGATTGTTCTGCGATCGCTCTACGTTCACTACTTGTTGATGGATCGGGGCACTGCTCAGATCATTCCAGATTTGGAGGGTGATTACCTGTTGGCTTTCATCGCCAAACCGTGGAAAAAAGAAATCTACGGCTACCACGGTATCGTTTGCAATCTCCATATCGTACTGGTACGCTACCTGGGCACCTGCCTGGTTTAGTGCGGCTCCGTATTCGGCCACACCATCGTCATACGCGTAATAGTTGCTCAGCATTTGGGTGAGCCGCAGCGTATCGTTGTTACGAAAGTCAATGGGCGAAAAATTGGGGGTATAATCGCCTTGTGGTTGCGTGATCGGAATATTGTCGGCCGAGTTGAGCTTCAGTTGAAAATTGATGCGTGCGGAATCCGCTGCAAAATCAAACAGGTTAGCTGGCGGTTTGGTGTTGGTTTGTGTGGTACGAAATTCCAACCCGTTCACCGCGCCAACAGACTGGGCGCTGTCAAGCAGTTTACTCCGTAGCGTGGTGCTTACACCCTTATACGAAGTGACACCTGCCTGCAGGTTGTAGTTGAGCGGTTGCAAATTGCCCGCGCGCAGGTTATAGATGGTAAATGTAGAAGGCGCCAGCGGCAGTGTAGCGGCCTGCGCAAAATGCCGGAAGGGTATGGCAGAATAGCCCTTTAGACCTGTGCCGAGTTGCGATACCAACGTGCGGTCGGGGTAGCTTGTATCGGTGTTGGTTCGGCCCTTATTGATGTAGATGTAATCCAGGTGCCAGGTATCGTACGGCCCGGAGAGCCGGGCAAAGTTTGTGAATCGGAATTGAAACGAATCGTGAAAGAAGCGGTCGGCCGCGATGGGTAGCAGCACCTGCACGAAACGGTCGGTCGGCAGTTGTCCATTGTTCTCGATGGTCCAAATCAATTCCCAGTTTTTGTTTGCATTCAGGAAATACAAATTCAATACATCACCCTCATCGGGTGCTTCGCCATTACCCCGGAACTGGTAGAAAAAGCTAATGTACACGGACGTGCGCTCGTTGCCGGGCACTTGATCCATTCGGATTGGCCACGAAGTGAGCCGATCTGCAAAACCTTTGGCCAACACATCGTTTACGCTGTAGGGGCGGCCAAGGCTGTCAAGTCCATCAAAGGTGGCCACGTTAATTGAGGGCGGGCGAATGCCCATGCTGCTGTTAACCCACACCGATTGGCGTGCACTGTATAACCCGGCGGACGGCACAGCGCCCCGAGCGAAGGAGAAGTCATCCCAGAACGGAAGTGTTAATGTGTTTGATTTTGTTCGTGCAGCAACGGCAGCAGCCACAGGAACTCCACTTTTCTCGATTGGAACAAGTTGCCATTGGCCAAAACAGACGGCGTTGAGGCCCACGAAACAGCCAATCAAAAACCTACTCACCATCAATCGAGCTTTCTTCTTCTTTGGGTGTGTACCCCTTGGGAGCAAGCCAGAGTTCCACCGGATCGCCCACGCGTACGCTATCGCCCGGCAAGGGGTATTGTTTGTAAACGAAATTTTCCTGCCCGGTAGTATCTACGTCATCCGGAATATGAACTTCGCCCAAATGCAGGCTCCAACCCGATAGCTTGAATAGCGCGCGTTCATAACTGTCGCCCAGCAGCGTGCCAATGGTGAAGTCGGCCGGCCCGTTGCCATCGCCCACAACCAGGTCAATGTACGAGCCTTTGGGGATACGGGTGCCAGGCTCAATGGGCTTACCTTTGTACCGCATTTCGCGCACCAGATTCAAAAGCGGACTGGGCTCCAAAATGATGCGGCCTGTGCGGAGCTCATTACTCTTTAATACAAGTTCGGCATTCATCCGCGATCCATCCACCAGATTGGGCATGGGCACGGTGGGTGGCGTTACCCGGTTCAGGGTAACAAAAACTTTTCGGTTTTCTTTTACCTGGGTGCCCGCATGGGGGAATTGCCGCAGCACGGTAAGCGGTTCTTGTGTTTCGGAGTAGCTGCTGTCGTTCACCTCCAGGCGCAGGTCATGCTCGGCCAGAAACGTCTCCAACTCTGCATGTTTCATGCCCAGCAAATCGGGTACGGTTATCGTTTCGCCATGATTGGTGGCGCTGGGCAGGTACATGTAAAAATAGATGGCCCCCAAGAGCAGCAGAATAAACACCGCGCTAAAAAAGTTAAGCAGTACAGATAACAACGTGCCTTGCCTAAACCACGAGAGCCACTTCATGCCGGGAGGAGTTTAACGGTTTGCCGAGCCGCGTACATCAGTATTTCAGGTTTGAGTTAAATTGTCGGTTTACGTTACTGCTTTTTTGATGTCGTGCCAACGCCAATTCGATTAACCGGCTGATCAGATCGGTAAAGTTGATGCCCCGCTCTTTCCACATCATCGGGTACATACTGGAGTTCGTAAATCCGGGTATGGTGTTAATTTCATTCACGAAAACGCGGCCGTCTTTGGTAAGGAACAAATCAACCCGCGCAAAATCTTCGCAGTGTAGCATGCGGTACGCCTGCAGGGAAACTGCGCGGATGCGCTCCGCCTCGTCGGTGCTGAGTTTGGCTGGCACTTCAATGGCCACGGCATCCGGGTCTACGTATTTTGCATCAAATGTGTAGAACTCGTATTTGGGATTAATCACAATTTCGCCCGGAAGCGACGCCTGTGGCGGATCATTACCTAAAATGGCACATTCAATTTCGCGGGCAGTAACAAATTCTTCAATCAACACGGTATCATCATACTCAAAAGCATCTGCCAATGCCTGGTGATAATCCGGTTCCGCCTTTACTTTCGAAACGCCAACGGAGGAGCCGAGATTGGCGGCCTTCACCATAAATGGCAGCCCTACCTGATTGACCAGCGTGGCAAAATCGGGCGGTGTTTCTGATTTGCGAATGATGCGATACGGCACCACAGGAACTTGAAAACGCTCCAACATGTATTTGGCCGCGAGTTTGTTCATGCACAGCGATGAGCCCAATACGCCGGTGCCCACCATGGGCATGTTCATCACACGCAGCAGCCCCTGAATAGATCCATCCTCGCCATCCGTACCGTGCAAAACCGGGAAGGCCACGTCTGCCTGTAGCACGTTACCCTCGGTAGTAACCCAAGATCCTTTTTCTGTTAAACGCAGCGATACCGGTGTTCCTGTTGCGATGGATTTTGTAACGGCCGGGGTATGATACCAATCGCCCTCGGGGGTAATACCGATAAATACAGGTTCGTAGCGGGCGGTATCAATATACTGCCCGATGTTACGGGCCGAATTAATCGAAACTCCGTGTTCCACAGATTTTCCACCGTACAAAATGGCTACTCGGGTGCGCGTCATGGCATTCAACAAATCCCTCAAATATACGCGTAGATCGCCACTAATCGGTGGCCCGGATGTTATCTGCCAATCAGGACTTTGGCGGAATACCACCCCGCCCGGGTGCCAATGCGCACGATGTACACCCCCGTGCTGATGCCGTTTAGTTCCAGCGTAAATGTTTGGTTAAGTACATCCGGCAGGGTATTGGCCAGCACCGTCTGCCCCACGGAATTTACAAGCTGCAGTTGTAACGTTTCGCGTTGCGGAAGATTGAACGTAATGAGCTGTTCAAACGGATTGGCCGGGTTAGCATAAATGGAAAAAATCTGCGCGATGCGGGGCGGCTCAGTGTCGTTGCTTACAAAAAACTCAATGTTATCGAGATACACATTGTTGCCGTTATCGTTCGTCACCACCCACGCCAGCCGCACGTTCTCTTTGCCCGCAAGACTTGTTAGGTCAACAGATTGTGTGCGCCAATCGGCTGCTGCAACGGGAATCCACGTAATGGTGCTATTCGCTACCGCGATTTCGTCCAGCGATTGGCTGTACAATATCCGGTTGAAGGTCAGCCCGCAGTCTTCGGAAGCGAGTAGCTGCAAATTGTCTTTGGCTGTGGCCGTGCGTGCGTAGCTTACGTCAAAAAACACGGCTGCCTCGCTGTTGCGCTTCAGATTCAGCACCGGAGACACCAGCCAAGCCTGTGCACCCGCCCGCGCGTTTTTTGTATACACGGCCGACTGCTCAAAATTTGTGCGAGTCTGTGTCCACGGTGTCATTCCCGCTTCGGCCTGCGTTGCCCAACTGCCGAAGCCGGTTTCGAATTTTTGCCTTAACGGGATTCGGTCTTGCTGTGCATTTACAACCCATACGCGTGCGAGCGTGTTGTTGCCGGGCACTTCGTCTACGGGTTGGTCGGGGTTGGAGATTACAAACTGAACAGTTTGCTGGCCGATATTCAGTGCCACGGGTTCAAGCGAAAGTGTGCGGCTTTCGCCGGAGGGGAGGGTCAGGTTTTGAAAGAGCTGTGTGCGCGTGGTGCCATTTACCGTAACGGCCAGTTGCACACGGCCTACGGTTTGTGTTCCCAGATTTTGGATGCGCAGGCGCGGTTGAACAGTGGTTGCACAAAAGACTGGGGCCGGGCTTTCTACATTTAGAATGGCCAGGTCATTTACGCTGCCCGAGAGCACATCTACGTTATCTACATACACGTTGTTACCATTTCCATTGATGGCCAGAAACCCTACGCGGCCGCGCTGCCGGGCAGAAAGATTTCCAAGCGCCACAATATCTTTCGTCCACTGATTGGCGCCGGTAGGCGTAAAAGGAGCCGATTGATCTGTAACGGTGGCCAGCGCGCTGCCCGCTTTTCGATTGAACACGGTGAGTTGACTGACATCAATGGCGCAGCCCTCCAGAAATACCACTTGTAACGTATCCAGATTGTTACCGGGAAACCGCGCATACGCGCGATCAAATCGGAACACCAGGCTCGTGGCGGTTGATAAATCCAACACGGGGCTTAGCAGCAAATCGCTTGATCCAACGGATGGGTTGATATAAAAATCCGAAAAGAAAGCCTGATTGGTAGTGTTGGTATTGGGCGCCAGTTTTTGTATCCAGAGAAAACTGTCGTTGTTCAGGTTAAGCGAAACCCAACCTTGGTTACCGGTTTCGAAATCCGAAAATTGTGGCAGCGCCACGGGCGTCTCCGCTTGTACGGAAATCGACTTTTTGTTGTTCGCAGCATTTCCATCCGGCACACCGTTTACGTTCACAATTTCAAACTCCAGCAGGTAGGTGTTTGCCGATGGAAGTACGATCGGTGCCAGTGGCACGGTGGTTGTTTGCAGCGTATCCAGCGCAAGCGCCACGGTGCGGGTCTCTACCAGCGTGCCGTTTACGGTGACGCGCAGCGTAGCGGAAGAAACCGCATTTAACCCCGCGTTTACGAGTTGAACAGCCGCTGCCACCGGCCCCGTACACTGATTGGCGGCGGGTGCACTCCATGCCAGCGCCAGCAGATCGTTGTTCACCCGCGCGGGCAGCGTTGCCCCCGGTGATGTGGCCAGGCTGGCTCTGCGGGGGCTGTTTTGTAATACCACGTTCATGCGTTCTACCTGGCCTGTGGTATACAGGTTCATACATGGGTCGTCCGACAAGTCCATGTAATTCTGAAACATAGTCTGCGCACTACAACTGTTGTTTAGCGGGTGGTTAGGGCAGCCTCGGGTCGCGGCAGGGCTTCGAGGGGTATCGGCCACGTAGTCGGTGCCGTTGCAGCCACTCACATCGCCCCAAATGTGGCGCAGGCCAAAAAAATGGCCAATCTCGTGGGTGAGTGTACGTCCTTTGTTAAATCGGGTGTCTAACACAAACGGGCCGTCATCAATTGAGCCAAACACTTTGTGATCGAGCGAGACGCCATCGGTTAACCGGTTCAGGTTCGCTTCGTCTAAACCCGGAAGTGAAGATTGTGGGAAGGAAGCCAAACCAATAAGGCTGGAGGTGACCGGCGTGGGCACTACCCAAACATTGAGGTACTGCTCCGCGGGCCAGTAACTCAGCGCTTTGTACAGCGCTTCGTCCGTCAGTAGGTCGTAACTGGATTTTGTGCCCCGCGTGTACACAATACCATCGGTGGGCAAACCCAGCGGATCGCGCTTTGCCAACACAAATTCTACATCCATCGCAGCGGCAATGGGCTGCCATACGGCGGGCGTTTGGGTGCGGTCGGCATTCAGGCGCTGAAAGTCATTGTTGAGCACCTTTATCTGCGAAAGCACTTGCGCTTTAGGAATGAAGCTTGGGCTATTAGGGCCGTTGTGGATCACGTGTACTACCACCGGTATGGTGATGGTAGCCTGGGTTTTTGTAGTCTGCAACATGTATCGTTGCTGCAGGCGTTCCGAAATCCATCGTTCAAAGTCTTTTGGAGTTTCGCCTCCGTGTAGTTGTTGGCGCAAGTCAAACCCGCAACGCTCCTGACCACGGATCGAGGCCGCTATCATCCACATCGCCAACGCCAACCATAGCCGTAGTTTTCCGGTCATTTCTGCCTGACAAAGATTTGAAAAATACACAATTTACTTCACATCGTTCATGCGAAGTATGCTTAACGCGTAACCACTTTGATCAATGAAACGGGGTGAGGTTTACTACCTCAATCGACTTAATTTCCGGCACGGCTTTTTTTACCGCGTCTTCCACACCTGCCTTAAATGTCATGGTAGACATGGGGCAGGTGCCACAGTTGCCCATGAACTCCAAACGCAGAATTTGCTCATCGGTAATTTCTGTAACGCGCACGTTGCCACCGTCGGCCTCCAGATAGGGGCGAATGGCATCGAGGGAATGTTCTACGCGCTCCAGCAAATCATTTTTAGAAAGTATGCGGGTAGCCATCGATTAAGCAGTTGTAATTTCTACACGTTTGGTTTGCGTAAAGTTAGCATTTCGGATGGCGATCTGGCGCGCCAGCGCCTCGGCCAGGTTTTGAAAGGCTTCGGCCGTGGGGCCACCTTTCATCACGGCAGGCAAGCCGCTGTCTCCGCTTTCGCGGATGGATTGTACGAGCGGAATTTGGCCGAGTAGCGGAATGTTGTACTTATCGGCTAGTTTTTGCCCGCCTTCTTTGCCAAAAATAAAGTACTTGTTATCGGGTAATTCCTCCGGCGTGAAATACGCCATGTTCTCCACCACACCCAGAATCGGTACGTTAATTTGCGACTGGCGGAACATGGCCACGCCCTTTATCGCATCCGCCAGTGCCACTTTCTGTGGGGTAGTAACAATTACAGCCCCGGTAACGGGCACGGTTTGCACCAACGTCAGGTGAATATCGCTTGTGCCGGGCGGCAAGTCAATCAGCAAATAATCTAACTCGCCCCAATCCGTGTCGCTAATAAATTGCTTCAATGCAGAGCTGGCCATGGGGCCGCGCCACACCACGGCACTATCGGCTGGTGTAAGAAATCCAATAGAAATCAGTTTAACGCCGTATTGCTCCAAAGGCAAAATAATGTTTTTGCCATCCACTTGTTTTACCTCCGGCTGCTCTTGCTCGCAGTTAAACATTACCGGCACCGAAGGCCCGTAAATGTCTGCATCAATCAAACCAACTTTTGCGCCCGCCTGGGCCAGCGCTACGGCCAGATTAGAGGTTACGGTAGACTTTCCTACTCCACCCTTGCCGGAGGCAATCGCTACAATGTTTTTTACTTTCGGCAGCAGGGGTGCATTATCCCGTAAGGAAGTAACCGAGCTGGTCATGTGAATGAGAATGCGGGTGTCTGCGCCCACTACCTGGCGAACGGCATCTTCGCAATCCTGCCGGATTTTCTCTTTTAACGGGCAGGCGGGCGTGGTAAGCACCACCGTAAACGAAACCTGGTTGCCTTGCACAATCAGGTCTTTCACCATGTTTAACGTCACCAAATCACGTTTTAAATCCGGATCGTTAACCGTGCTCAGTGCGTGGATGATGTCTTGACTGGAAAAACTCATGTGCCTCTAAAACAAGTGCGCAAATTAATTGATTCACAGGCAGAAACATGTTTTTGGGATAATTTTAAATCGCTGCCCAACCTCTTAACAAAAAAGTATCTTTGGGGTTCAATTTTCCATTGATTTCGCGCGATACGATAGAAGAGGTAAAAAGCCGCATGGACATTGTGGATGTGGTGAGCGACTACGTCTCGTTGAAGAAGTCTGGCCAGAACTACAAGGCGCTGAGTCCGTTTTCTAACGAGAAGACGCCTTCGTTTTTTGTGGTGCCCAGCAAGGGTCTTTTCAAAGACTTCAGCAGTGGCAAAGGGGGTGATTCCATCACGTTTTTGATGGAGCACGAGGGCATGGCCTATTTGGAAGCCATCCGCCACCTGGCCAAGAAATACGGAGTAGACATTAAGGAAGAGGCGGTAACGGTAGAAGAGAGCATGGCGCAAACGGAGCGCGAATCGCTCTTCATCCTCATGAATTTTGCCAAGGATTTTTATAAAGATACACTGCGGCATACCGACGAGGGGCAGTCCATCGGTCTGAGTTACTTCCGCGAACGTGGCTTTACCGATCCCACCATCGAAAAATTTGAACTAGGGTATGCGCTGGAAGGGTGGGATCACTTGCAAAAGCGCGCCTTGCAACAAGGCTACAATCCGGTGTTGCTCGAAAAGTCTGGCCTGATTGTAAAGAAAGACGATGGGGGTAGCTATGATCGCTTTCGCGGAAGGGTGATCTTCCCGGTGCACAACATTTCTGGTAAAGTGTTGGCCTTTGGTGCGCGCATGCTGGGCAAGGATAAAAACCAGCCCAAGTACATCAACTCGCCGGAAACGGAGATCTACCACAAGAGCAATGTATTGTACGGCTTGTTCCAGGGGAAGAATGCCATTCGTAATGCCGATAACTGTTATTTGGTAGAAGGCTATACGGATGTGATCTCCCTGCACCAGGCGGGCGTAGAAAATGTAGTCGCTTCTTCCGGCACTGCCCTTACCGATGAGCAGGTGAAGTTGATCAAACGCTTTACCGAAAATGTAACGGTATTGTTTGATGGTGATGCGGCCGGCATCAAGGCGGCGCTGCGCGGCATTGATATGATTTTGCGCACCGGCCTGAATGTGCGGGTGTTGTTATTTCCGGATGGCGAGGACCCCGACAGTTACTCGCGCAAAGTCGGCACTGCCGAGTTTCAACAGTTCCTGCAAACACACGTGCAGGATTTTGTAAGTTTTAAAGCGGGTCTGTTTGCCAAAGATGCGGGCACGGATCCCATCCGTAAGGCGGAGTCGATCAAAGAAATTGTTTCCAGTATTTCCGTCATTCCCGATCCGGTAAAACGCTCGGTGTATATTCAGGAAACCAGCCACCAACTGAAAATTTCGGAGGCCGTGCTGCTTACGGAGTTGAATAAGATTCTCATTCAAGACCGGAGGAAAAAACAGCAGGAACAGTTGCGAGAGCGGCCGGAGCAGCCCATACCCGTGGAGGCCGTGGAAGACATCGCCACCACCCAGGTCGATACGCAATCGATGGTGTATTACCAGGAACGCGAAACGATCCGGCTGCTGTTAAACTATGCCGACCATCAGCTGCAAGAGCAAAACGTGGCCGATTTTTTAATGCAGGAGTTGGAAGATGTAGAGTTTGCCCATGATGCGCTCCGCGAAATCTACCAGCAGTTTAAAAACAGCGCGGGTACGCTACCCACCAGCGATTACTTCATCCAACACGGCTCGGAGGCAGTAAAGCAAATGGTTACCGAATTGATTACCGCCCGCTACGATATCAGCCAGCATTGGGGGGATAAATACAACATTTACATCCCCAAAGAAAAAGAAGTGCTTGATAAACTGGCGCTGAGTAACGTGATCCGCCTGAAATTTCGTGTGGTGCAAAAAATGATGGACGATAATTTGGTGAAGATTCGGAAAGCGGAAACCGAGCGCCAGTACGAGGAGTTAGACAACCTGCTGATCAGCCAGGAGGGATTGAAGAAAGCAGAACGCGAATTGGCCGGAGTGTTAGGTATTGTAGTGGCCAAGTAGGAACAGAACGAGTACTTTTTTTGTTGAATCAACACGCATGAACGAGAGCATAAAAATTGATAGCATAGAGGAAGCCATTGAAGACATCAAACATGGCAAAGTAATTATTGTGGTGGATGATGAAGACCGCGAGAACGAAGGCGATTTTATTTGCGCCGCGGAGTGCATTACGCCCGAAATCGTAAACTTCATGGCCACGCACGGTCGCGGGTTGATTTGCGCACCCTTAATCGAAGATCGCTGCGAAGAGCTCGGCCTGGAGTTGATGGTGGGTAAGAATACCGCTACGTTTGAAACGCCATTTACGGTTTCGGTAGATCTGATTGGCCATGGGTGTACCACGGGCATTTCTGCGCACGATCGTTTCAAAACCATCCGCGCACTGTGCGACCCTAAAACCGATCCGAATGAACTCGGGCGGCCCGGCCATATCTTTCCGCTGAAAGCAAAGAAAGAAGGTGTGCTGCGCAGAAGCGGCCACACCGAAGCGGCTATTGACTTTGCACGATTGGCAGGTTTTCGCCCTGCGGGCGTACTTGTTGAAATCATGAACGAAGATGGCAGCATGGCGCGGCTGGCAGATTTACGCGCGGTGGCAGATCGGTTTAAGTTGAAGCTGGTAACGATCAAAGATCTGATCAGCTACCGAATGAAAAAGGAGCGCCAGATTCGCAGGCATGTAGACGTAAACATGCCCACCGAGCACGGTGACTTTAAACTCGTGGCCTACGAGCAGGTAGATACTGGAGAGGTACACATGGCTTTGATAAAAGGTAGCTGGCAGGCAGACGAACCCGTGCTGGTGCGCGTGCACTCTTCGTGCGTTACCGGTGATATTTTTGGATCGTGTCGGTGCGATTGCGGCACACAACTGCACAATGCCATGCGCATGGTGGAAGGGGAGGGCAAAGGAGTTGTCTTGTATATGAAGCAGGAGGGGCGCGGCATTGGGTTGCTTAATAAGCTCATGGCCTACCGCTTGCAGGAGCAGGGCCTGGATACCGTAGAGGCCAACCTGCAACTTGGCTTTGATATGGATCATCGGGATTATGGCATTGGGGCACAGATCTTGCACGACCTGGGCGTATCAAAAATTCGGCTCATCACCAACAACCCCAAAAAACGTGTGGGCTTGATGGGCTACGGTTTAGAAATTGTAGAAAACGTGCCGATCGAGATTAAACCCAATCCGCATAACGAACGTTACTTGTTGACAAAACGCGACAAATTGGGTCATAGTATTTTGAAGGAAAAATGAGGTGGTGGCTTACATGGGTGTGGGTTGGCGTTGCCACCGTAAGCTTCGCGCAACAGTGGCCGTTCGAGCTTTGGCACGAGGGCAAACTGGTGCTGGAAACGGGCGACACACTGCGGGGTGCGATTAAGTACGATTTTCAAAACGACTTGCTTCAGCTAAACCAGAGTGGCAAAGTAGAGGCGTTCACCGCGCGCAAGGTGTTGTTTTACGAAATTTTTGATGCCACGGTAAAGCGTTACCGGCAGGTTTTTTCGTTGCCCTACTCGGCTACCGGTGGTTATAAAGCACCCATTTTTTTTGAGTTGCTGGAAGAGGGCAAAATCACGTTGCTCTCGCGGGAGTCGTTAGAGTACCGCACCGTTTCATCGCCCTACTTTTTTTATGGTAGCTATACCCGGCTGGTGTTGGTATACAAGTACTATTTGATGCGCGATAACGGCACGATTGTGGAAATTGAAAATCCGAAAAAAAACGATTGGCTTCAGCTCATGGGCAAATATGCAGACGAAGTTCAGAGTTATGCCAAAAGCAATAAATTGAGTTTTGATGAGAAATATGATCTGGTGCGCATCGTTGCGTATTATAACTCGTTGTTCAATTGAACGGAAGCGGCACGGATTGATGTAGTATTGGATTTTTTTTTGGCGCCTGTAGTTGAATTTTATCCTCACCCATGAAACCTTTGATTCTTGTAACGAACGATGATGGTATTACCTCCCGCGGTATTCGCAATCTGGTGGAGGTAATGAAAAAAATTGGCGATGTAATTGTTGTTGCGCCCGATAGCCCACAGAGCGGCATGGGGCATGCCATTACCGTTGGCGATACGCTGCGGCTGGAGGAAGTATCCATCTTCGAAGGTGTGAAGGCCTACGAATGTTCAGGCACGCCGGCCGATTGTGTAAAAATGGCGCGGCACTTCGTGTTGCGCGATGCGCGCCAACCGGATGTGGTGGTTAGCGGCATTAACCACGGCAGCAATACTTCGATTAGCGTGCTATACTCGGGTACGATGTCGGCTGCGATTGAAGGTGCGATTGAGGGAACGCCCGCCATCGGATTTTCCTTGTGCGATTATGGGCATGGTGCAGATTTTTCGCATACGCTGGAACACGTAGCGCGCATCACACAGCAGGTATTAACAAAGGGTTTGCCCAAGGGTGTAGCATTAAACGTAAACTTTCCACCTAAACGTAATGAAAGCATTAAAGGTGTACGCATCTGCCGCCAGGCCAACGCGAAATGGGTGGAAGAGTTTGATCAACGTTTTGATCCCCACGGCAGACGTTACTTTTGGATGACCGGCAATTTCGTGAACTTCGATAAGGGGGCAGATAATGACGAGTGGGCCATCGCAAACAATTATATTTCCGTGGTTCCGTGTCAATTCGATCTCACCGCGCACCAGGCGATTCCGGTATTGAACGAGGATTGGGATATTCTGCACTGATTCGTTACCCGCGGAATGCCGGTAGCTTGCCACTTCCGGAACGCACTTTAAAACCTTAGGTGAAGTTTAGTTTCGATGTTGTGTGGCAAACGATCATTTGATTATCGCCTCCCAACTACACGGGATCAACATCAAAAACAACCCGTACCGACCGGAACTTCTTGTCGGTTTGAAGTTGGTCAACGGTTGATTGTAGTTCGGCTTTCAGCTCCGGCAGGCGCCCCTGATTGCGCGGAATTTTAATGAGCAACGCATACAAAAATTCATTGCGGATTTTTCCAATCATGGGTTGGCCCGGGCCCACCCACCGCACGTAATTAATTTTGGCTTTTAACTGATCCGCGTACTGTTGGGCAAAAGCAAAGGCTACCGTTTTGTCGATATGTTTAAACGTTACTTCTATAAGCCTTGCGTAGGGCGGATAGAGGTGCTGTTCACGGTCGCGTAATTCGTGGGTAACAAATGTTTGAAGGTCATGCTGCTGCACCCATGTAAACAGTGGGTGCTGCGGCTGTGCCGTTTGGATCAGTACATGGCCCCGCGCTTGTCTGCGCCCGGCCCTGCCGCTTACTTGAAGCATGAGTTGAAAGGCCCGCTCGTGCGAACGGAAATCGGGAAAATGCAACATGCGGTCGGCATCGAAGATGCCCACCAGCCCCACGTGGTCGAAGTCGAGCCCTTTGGTTACCATTTGTGTGCCCACCAGAATTTGCGTTCTGCCTGCGGCAAACTCATCAATGATGTTCTCGTAGCTGCTTTTGGCACGTGTAGTATCGGCATCCATGCGCTGCACGGTGGCCTCTGGAAAATGCAGTTTCAATTCCTCTTCTAACTTTTCTGTGCCGTACCCCAGCGTTTGAATGTGTTTGGAAGCACACGACGGGCATTGTTGCGGCAAGTCCTCGCGATAGCCACAGTAGTGGCAGACCAATGCATGGCGGTACTGGTGGTACGTAAGGCTTACGGCACAGTTGATGCATTTTGGCACCCAACTGCACTCCTGGCATTGCACCAAGGGCGAGTAGCCTCTCCGGTTCTGGAAAATGATTACCTGCTGCTTGGTGGCCATGGTTTCCTCCATTGCCTTTAGCAACGTGCCCGAGAACTCGCCTTTCATGCGTTTCGCTTGCCGCTCGGCCTTTAAATTCACGAGTTTGATTTCCGGTAACTGCGATTCGCCAAAACGTTCGGTAAGGGCCACGTACCCAAATTTTTTCTGTTGCACCTGGTACAGCGATTCCAGCGAGGGCGTGGCGCTGCCAAGAATTACCTTGGCGTGATGCCGCTGCGCCATCCATAACGCCACATCCCGGGCATGATAGCGCGGTGCGGGGTCATGTTGTTTATACGAGGGGTCGTGCTCTTCATCAACAATGATTAGCCCTAAATTGTCGAACGGCAGAAATACGGCAGAACGCGCGCCAATCACCAATTTGAGTTTGCCTTGTAAAACGCCGTTCCAGATCTCCACACGCTCGCTCGTGGCATAACGGGAGTGGTAAACGCCCATATCGCGGGCAAATACTTTTTGAAGACGACTTACTAACTGGGTGGTGAGCGCGATTTCCGGCAGCAGATATAAGACCTGCGTATCCGATTCGAGTGCTCTTCGGATCAGGTCAATGTAGATTTCGGTTTTACCGCTACCCGTTACACCGTGCAGCAAAACGGTATTGGTGGCTTCAAAAGCCGTTACAATTGCATTGCGTGCGTGCTCTTGTTGTGCACTTAACAGCAGCGGCGCGGTGGTTGTTTCCGGAAGTTGAAACCGCGGCACAATCACATCAAACTCTTCCAGCACACCATTTTTAATGAGTGTGGTGAGCGATGATTCTGAGATTTCTTCTTTTACCAACAGCGACTTACGCATACCCTGTTGGTTGACCTGGCGGTGTTGCAACACGGGCACGGTCTGCAAATACTTCAAGATTACCTCTTCTTGTTTTGGCTTTCGTGCTAAATCCTGAAACAGCAGTTCCAGTCGGGTGCGTTGGGTGTAAGGCGCGGTAAGTCGCACATGCCGCTCCGTCTTCGGCTTATACTTTTCTTTTACCTCTTCAAACAGGATGATGGCATCCTTTGCTGCGAGCGACTTTAACAAATGATGGATGCTTTTGCCACCCAGTAATTTGGTAGCCGCCGTGTAGCTCATGCTTTCCTGCTGGAGCTGTTCCAACAGTAGCCATTCCTTTTCTGAAAAATCAAACGCCGGGTGATCGATGTCGAATGCAGGATGCAATTGGATCATCGATTCGCTCGACAGTTTCAGGCCACTGGGCAAAGCCGCCTGCAACACTTCGCCAGGTGCGCACATGTAATACGCGGCCATCCACAGATAGAGATCGAATTGGGGACTGTAAATGATTTCGTGATCGTCTAAAACGTCCAGTACATACTTTGCCTCGTAATCGCGCGGCGGCTGTTCGTGAATGTGCGTTACCACTCCTGTAAGTACTTTTTTCGTACCAAAGGGCACAATGGCCCGCTGCCCCCGGCGGATGCGATCGTTCAACGCCATCGGCACGCGATAGGTAAATAGCCGGTCGATGGGCACCGGCAGCAGCATTTCGCAAAAGAAGGTAGGCGAGCTCACGCGTTTTATGGTAAAGCAAAGTTAATCCAGTTGGCGGATGTTCGCCTCGGTTAACGCAGTAACTTCCGCGCCTCGGCTACGGAATGTACCGGCCATTGGCATGTGCGCTGGTAGCACACAAAAAGGGTATCTTGGTTGGCGATGCGCGTGCGTTCGCGTACCAACGGTAGCTCACTTTCTCCGGATGTGCCCATCAATAATGCAAACGGATGGAAATGTTCATCCCACTCGGAGCGAATCGTACTGGGGGAATTTCCTATGATCACCACCTCGGCAAAGCCATGAATGAGTTCGCTCGCAACCATGCCCCAGTTGGACATATGCACCGGCTCGGCCCGGGTAACTTCTCCCAACTGCGCGCACATGCGTGTAGCCAACTGCGTCCATTCGTGGTGATCGAAGAGCACTCCGAGCCGAAGCAGGTTGGCGGCCATCACGGAGTTGGACGCCGGGATCACATTATCAAAAATCTCTTTTTTGCGTGCGATGAGTTGTTCTGCATGCAGGGAGGTAAAATGAAAGTAACCATCATGCGCATCATGGAAATGATGCAACACGTATTCGGTCCAGAGTTTGGCATGTTGCAGATAGGATTCCGTGAACGTGGCTTGATACAATGCCATGTATGCCTGAATTAAAAAGGCATAGTCTTCCAGAAAGCCCTCGGTGCTACCGCGTTTGTTTTTATAGCTGCGATACAGTTTTCCGTTGTCAATCATGTGCGTTTCCAGAAATTTCAACGCACGTTCTGCCTGCTGCAATAAATCGGGCGACTGCACGTACCGATACGCGGTGGCTAGTCCGGAAATCGCCATAGCATTCCAGCCCGCCAGCACTTTGTCGTCCAACCCGGGCCGCACCCGTTGGGCACGAGCGGCCAGCAGGCGGGGTTTCTCCTCGGCTTCGTTTTCCCATACACCACCCGGTTGCCGGAACAAGATGTTGCGCCCATGCTCCCAATTGCCGGAAGCAGATAGCTGGAACAATTGAGTTGACGCAGCCCCCTTGCCTACAACGGCTTCCCATTCTTCCAATGGCCACGTGTAGAACTTGCCTTCCACGCCTTCGCTGTCGGCATCCAAAGCAGAGTAAAAACCCCCTTCGGGGTGCGTCATTTCATTGGCCAACCAGGCTGCCGTTTCGATTACAATTTTTCGGAATCGCTCGTTGCGGGTGCATGCATAGGCTTCGGCATAGAGTGCCAAAAACTGTGCGTTGTCGTACAACATTTTTTCGAAGTGAGGCGCAAACCACTCGCCATCTACCGAGTAGCGCGCAAAGCCACCCGCCAGCGGATCGTACAGGCCACCGTTGCTCATTTTTTCCAGCGTAAGCACCACCATCTGTAATGCCTCGTTGTTTTTTGTACGTGTGTAGTAGCGCAGCAAAAACTGCCACACGGTGGGCATCACAAATTTGGGCGCTTTATCAATCCCGCCCCAGGTGGTGTCAAACCGGTTTTTTAATTCGGTAAACATCGCATCCAATGCGGCGGCATCCGGTTGGCCGGCCTGTTCACGTGCAAAGCGTTGGGTATCGCTGGTGTTCAGGTGTTCGGTGAGGCTGGCGGCAGATTCATTAATTTCTGCCCGGCGCTGCACAAAGGCCTGGTGGATCTGCAAGAGCAACTGGCTCCAATTTCTGGGTGGAAAGTAGGTGCCACCAAAAAACGGCTCCTGCCGGGGCGTTAGAAACACATTCAGCGGCCAGCCACCATTTTTTTTCATCGCCTGCACGGCATCCATGTAAATCTGATCAATATCCGGGCGTTCTTCGCGGTCCACCTTAATGCAGACGAAATGCTCGTTCATGATCTGCGCAATGTCTGCATTCTCGAAACTTTCGCGCTCCATCACGTGGCACCAATGGCAGGCGGAATAGCCAATGCTTACCAATATGGGTTTGTCCTCCGCTACGGCTTTAGCTAGCGCTTCGGCTCCCCATTCGTACCAATCCACCGGATTGTGCGCGTGTTGAAGCAGGTAGGGGCTGGTGGCGTGTGCGAGGCGGTTAGGCATGGGTGAAAACTATAAACATGAAAACACCACGGTAGCAAGAAAGGTTGCCCGCTTACCAGTCTGGCTTGTTTTTGTCTGTTGGCTTGGCGGCTTTGCGCTTGTTCTGCTGCAGGTATTGAATCTCCTGGTTTTTCATGGCCTCCAAAATCATGCGCGCTTTTTGTTCGCTTATTTTCATTTCCTCCAACTTCTCTTTCACGGATGGCGGTAGCTCTTTTTTGTCTTTCTGCTCGGAGGGTTTCTGCTGCTTATCTTCTTTTTGCTCTCCGTCTTTCTTCTGCTGGTCTTGCTTTTCTTTTTGCTCCTGCTCTTTTTTCTGCTGGTCTTGCTGCTGGTCTTTTTGTTGCTGATCTTTTTTCTCTTGCTCCTTTTTTTCCTGCTCTTTTTTCTGTTGATCCTTATTTTGCTGATCGTTCTTTTGCTGATCCTTGTTTTGCTGGTCTTGCTGATCTTTCTTTTGCTGGTCTTGATTTTGTTTCTGCTCTTGTTTCTTCTGCTCGTCCAGCTTTTTCTTCAACAGCTCGTAATTGTAGCGCGCTTCTTCGTTTTGCGGATCGGCTTTGAGGGACTCTTTGTACTCCGCAAGCGCTTCTTCAAACTTACCTTGCCGGTTCAACAACGTTCCCAATTGTTGCCGCGCAATCGACTGGTATTTTTTGTTGGTGGTGCGCAATGCCGTTTGGTACGCTTGCTGAGCCGCCACGGTATCGTTTAGCTGAAAGTAGGCGTGGGCCAGGTTGAGGTTGATCTCGTCTTCGGTTACGCTTAGCGAATCCGTTAGCGTGCGATAGTGGGTAACAGCCGATTTGAAGTCACCCGTCTGGAATGCCTTTTTCGCCTGGTCTTTTAATCCATTAACCTTTCCGATTTTCACCGGGTCCACCAACAGGAGCAAGATCAACATCACAAGCTTCATATCTTCACGGTGCGTACGTTGGCAAATATATCTACAACCAGCAAGATGAGCGCAACCAACAAAAAGTAGAAATAGCGGTTGGCGGATACATCTACTGTTTTGGTGTCGCGCAGTTCGCCTTCAATCCGGCTGATGGTATTGATCAGGCGCGATACATCATTACGCGATTCATTGATCTCAAAATATTGCCCGTTGGTGCGGCTGGCCAGTCCTTTTAACGAGGATGAATTCAGTTTGGTAATAATTGTGTTGCCCGAGCGGTCTGTTTTGTAGCCGCGGCCGGAGCCAATCTGGCTGCCGGCCTCGGTGCCAATGCCCAAGGTAAACAGGCGGATGCCGTTATCTTCGATTTCCTGTGCCACTTCATCGGTGTCTTCGCCAAAGTCTTCGCCATCACTGATGAGGATAATCACTTTTGATTTTTGCTGGGTGCGGCTTTCTTCGTCTTGAGTAAGTTTGGTCAGTGCCATGCGCAGGGGCGGGCCAAAGTCGGTACCTGCCGATTGTACCAGATTGGTGTTAAGCGTCTCGATAAACAGATGCAGCGCATTTTGATCGAACGTGAGCGGACATTGCATAAACGCTTCCGCGGAAAAGATTACAATGCCCACGCGGTCGGAGTAGAAGGCATCTACTACGCGCTTCATTTCAAATTTAATTTTCTCCAGCCGTGTGGGTTGCACATCAAATGCGTCCATGGATTTGGAGAGATCCACGCAAATCATAATGTCTTTGCCGATGGATTGAATCTCGCGTTTTGAATCACCGAAGGAGGGGCCGAGTAGCGCGATGATGAGTAACGCCAGAATAGCCGTACGCACAAAAACCTTAATGATCAGGTTCATGGCAGACGTGCGAAATGTGCGCGCAATTTTGCTTACGCGCACCCAATACAGCACATAGGCCGCGAAAAAAGCAATCACCACACTTAACTCCCAAACACCAAACGGCCGGAACCACATGGAGCAAAAATAATCAAACCTGCGGGATGGGGCAGACGATTTAATTCCTGGTGCACGGCAAACAAAAAAGCCCTGCTCTTACGAGCAAGGCTTTATGTCGGGGTACCAGGATTCGAACCTGGGACCCCCTGGTCCCAAACCAGGTGCGCTACCGGACTGCGCTACACCCCGAAAACTTATCATCCTAATTTTGTGATCCCGGCTGGGGTCGAACCAGCAACCTACTGCTTAGCTTACCACTACGATTTTCATCGCTCCTGCTTGCGCGGGATTTGGGGTCTGGACTATATCTTCACCGTTTCAGGCGTGATGCGTATAGTCTCTACGGAACTTCCAGAAAATCATTTGCCCACCGTACTTGGCGGCTTTGATTGTTTCTGGGCTTTTCTACCCTCAGGCTGATTGTGGAATAACCTGCAAAGTTCGCGGACTTGAAGTAATAACACGTTCGGTTATCCAGACAGTACACGCAGTACACATCTACTTCACCGAAGTCGACCTTGCGCGTATGCACACCTCGCCGGTCGGAATAACTATGCTCAAAACGGACATTCAACCTTCCTTTTTCGAGCGACCGGGCCTTCACTTGCACCCGCTTGAATGTTGATTCGCGATACGCAATCAGATCAAACGGAGCATGCTCAGACATCGGCACGCACACGAGGTAGCCCTTTTCACACAAATCAGCTTGAGCCTTTAAAACGCCCAAATCTCCTTTGGTTTTAGTATGATGAACTTTCATTTTAACCAAAGTAGATAAAAAATTTCCTCGGTGTTGCCATGTTTGCACGAAGGGTTCACCGATATAGCATCATCCACTTTGCCCGTTTTGTTTCCGGGCAAAGGCTCCTCACTTAAAGGCAGTTGCTCTATCCATTGAGCTACGGGACCATCATGTCAAAGAACACCAGTTGCGCTGGCAGCGGAGAGGGGGGGATTCGAACCCCCGGTACAGTTTAACCCGTACGACAGTTTAGCAAACTGTTGGTTTCAGCCACTCACCCACCTCTCCAGTAGGGTTCTGAACGTTTTCCTTTAAAAAAGGAGTGCAAATATACGTGGTCGGGCCGTCTGGCCCATATTTTTCCCACCCCGAATCCAAGTTTTTTGGGTAATTCTCTACGCAGCACGCACCATTTTGCCCGTAAGGGCCGCGAAACCACCTACCAACCCGCCCACCAATCCGGTAAGCAACAACGAGTTAAGGGGTAGTAATTGGTTGAGGCGCGTAGCCAAAATCGCCCCACCGGTTGCATTTAACCAGCTGGCTGCGGCCACCCACAAAATGAAGACCGCCACAAAGCCGCCCGCAAAGGCGCGCCATCCCGACTGCTCGAAGAAAAATGCCACGATAGCCGCCCCAATCGCTACCGACCACCACGGCAAAAAAAGTTGCAGTACCAGGCAAACCAGAAGCGTGAGGAAGATTTGATACATCGTTTTCATTTGGATGCAGGTTGAAATTGAACAGTAAACAACGCGACCGATTGAAGCGCGGCGGCCGGAGCAAAATGCAACGGGTTGGGTTGCGCTTTTTCCCAACTATCAATTAACTGTGTGTAATACGGGCTGGCTGGGTTTCCGGATTGGCCGCCCGGGTACGTACCCCAGGCTTTTACCCCCGATTTTTCCAGACTTACCACCATTCGCCAACTTGGCCCGTGGCGGTGGCTTGTTGCATTTACAATGCCGCCGTTGCCGCCGTTGCGGGCATATTCGCTCATTGGCAGTAGGCGCATCAGGTGTTGCAGCAGTGTGTTTTTGTAATTGCCCCAATCCAGATGCTTACCGTTGTTTTCTGCTTTCCAGGTGGCAATGCGGGTAGCGGTTTTTTCAAAAGATGCTTTGATTACATCGCCCAGCGTTTCTTTTTCCGGAGAGGCCGCCACATCATAAAACGAAAACTCCGGCTGGTCTTTGATGAGTTGAATGGTGGTAAAATCGGTGGGGATGCGCACCCGCACTTTTGATTCGTACATCTCGTCCCAAATGCCGCGCAGTACTTCCTCCCACAGCACTTCGTAATACGCGGGCGCTACCAGATCTGCATCGTTAAAGAAATTCCACTTCGCTAATTCTTCGTGTATGGTTTTCGCTTCCGCGGATAATGAACTCGCCTCTACTTTTGCCACTAATACCGGCACGCTTTCGGACGCTTGCAGATTGAAGTTATCGTTCTGTAATCGCATCATATCCTGAGGTGTGATGTTGTTGGCTTGCGCCAGCAGCTGATTGATTCTGCGGTTGCGGTAGGTTTCGTTATAAGAGCCGGTGTGCAGGTAGTAGGGGTAGGTAGCATCGGCCGAGATTTGATTGGCCGAGCTGATGAAACCACGCGCCGGGTTTTTGTCCATCACGTTTTGCTCAAACGGAATGAAGGCCTGCCACTCCGTTTTTGTAGTGGTGCCATCCAGCACAAACCGGCCCTCGTTTACACGCCGCACCGGAAATTTGCCCTGAATGCGGATGGCGATATCGCCATTGGTGCAGGCGAACGACCAGTTTTGGGCGGGTGCCATATAGTGATCCAGTGCCTTCATGTAGTCGGCATGGTTGCGGGCGCGGTTCAATTGGTAGAAGGCGCGCATTTCGTTGCTGGCATCGTGCGAAATCCAACGCATGGCATAATGCTTCTTTTCGGAATCGCCATGGAAGGAGGCATCGTACACCACCGGGCCGTGATGAGTAAATACAATCGTATCGAAGTAGGAAGGCTTGCCCTTGATTTTAAATTCTTCTACCACTTTGTTCGTAGACTTCCACTGACCATCGCTTTTGTATTCGGTTTTCGTTTCGTCTTTGAATTCGATGCGGTACCAATCCACCAGGTCGCGTTGGGCGTTGGTCGGGCTCCACGCAATGGAGTCATTGAACCCAATGATCACGCCGGGCTCGCCCGGGAAGGTAGCGCCCATGACGTTTACCGTGGGTGAGTTGAGGTGGGCTACAAACCAGATGGAGGGCAGGTTGAGTTCCAGGTGCGGATCGCCACTGAGGATGGGCGCACCGGTAGCTGTTTTGCTGCCACTTACTGCCCAGTTGTTACTGCCTACGCCTTCGGCCGGTTGCTCCAGCGGCAAGAGGCTGATCCATTCTTTTGGTACCGCCAGCGGCAGCGAATCCGCCAACGTTACGGGCGCAAAACTCCAGCCGCCCGGTTTGTCTACAATGGGGTCTGTGCTTTCGCGATCGGGGTAAAGGATGTTCATCATTTCTTTGCCGAAAAGGTTTAGCGCGTTTGTGTTCTCGAAATCGCTGTCGCCCCGGTTCAGCGTTTGCGACATGCGTTTGAGGAAGAGCGCCATTTTCAGGTTGTCCCACGGCTCGGGGCGGTAGTTCAGGAGTTTGTACTCCAGCGGCAGGTCTTTTTCAGAAAGCTGCGAGATGTAATCGTTTACACCTTGGGTGTAGGCATCTACAATTGCTTTTATCTCCGGATCTTTTTCCATTGCGGCCAGGCCGTTTTTCGCTCCGAACACAAGGCCTTGGCGGCGCTGGCTGCGGTCGTAATCGAGGGCGCGGTCGCCCACAATTTCGCTCAGGCGGCCGGCCGTAGCCAATACTTGAAACTCCATTTGCCAGAGGCGGTGCTGGGCGTGCACGTACCCAAGGGTGCGGTACAAGTCGCGGTCGTTTTGAGCGAAGATGTGCGGAATCAGCAGGCTATCGTACACCACTTCCACGGGTTCTTCCAGGCTGGCGATGCGGCGCGTTTCATCCGCGTAAGCACCCCCGTCTGCATTTTGCCAAACCCCGCGGAACGGATTTAGAAATTTACCAAAGGCGGGCACCGGGCTACCGAAGTTCCAATCGTTATTTAAAAAGTACACCAGCCCCAGGGTAACCACCAGGCTGAGGGCGAGCTTTATATTTTTCATGGGCGGCTAAATTGAACGTGCAGTCTAACAGTTAAAATCAGATAATGCTATAATTCGTTAACTTTTCGGATTCAAAATTGGATTAACGGAACCCCCTTCGCCTGTGAAAGAACTTTTGCAACGCTATCCCAAAACCGTCATCAAAAAAGCCGCAGAAGTGAAGGCCCTTGTTTTTGATGTTGATGGTGTATTAACCGACGGCAGCATTACCTACGATGAGTCGGGCCGCGAGATCAAGACCTTTAATGTGAAGGATGGCCAGATCATCGCGCATTTGAAACGCGCGGGTATTGTTACCGGCATCATTTCCGGGCGCGAGTCGGGGGCATTGAGTAAGCGCGCCACGGAGTTGAAGCTTGACTTTTGCCACCAAGGTATTGTAGATAAGGCCAATGTATTGGAGAAGCTGATGGAGTTTCATAAAATCAAAAAGAAACAGGTGGCTTACATTGGCGATGACATTAACGATCTGCCCGTGTTTAAGCTGGCCGGTTTTTCTATTTGTCCGGCCGATGCGCCATTGTACATTAAATCAAAAACCGACCTGATCACTTTTGTTCCGGGTGGCCGCGGGGTAGTACGCGAGGTAGCAGACTTGGTACTGGCGGCCCAGGGGAAATTGGAGGAGGTTTTGAGGTAGTAGGATCGACCTCACCCCCGGACGTTGTATGATTTTTGGTGGGGGACCTCACCCCCGGCCTCTCTTCGGAGGGGGGTGTTGGCGAGATGTATTGAGTGCGTTTTTTTAAAGTTGAGGTTGCGTGACCATCGGACGTTGTATGATTTTGGGTGCGCGGGAGACCTCACCCCCGGCCCCTCTCCGGAGGGGAGGGGGGCGGTGTTGAGATGTATTGAATGCGGTTTCTAAGTTAAGGTTGCGTCACGGTCGGCCCTTGTATGTTTTTTTTGGTGAGTAGAGGACCTCGCACCCGGCCTCTCTCCGGAGGAGAGGGGTGCGTGGTTGGGATGTATTGGGTGCGTTTGTTTTAAGTTAAAGTTGCGTCACGACCGACCCTTGCATGATTTTTGGTGGGAGACCTCACCCCCGGCCCCTCTTCGGAGGAGAGGGGGGCCGACTATACTTTTGGACTTCCCTTTCCCTTACCTTTGCGGCCCAACTAGTTATTCGCATGGAACGATTTGCCGACCCCGTACAACTTACCCCCCAGATCCAATTAGGCGGAAGCCGCCTCGTGCTTTTTGCCGGGCCGTGTGCAGCCGAGAGCTACGACATTTGCATGGAGACTGGCGCGGCGGTGAAGGCGATTTGTCAAGACCTCGGCATTGATTATGTGTTTAAAGCTTCGTACGACAAAGCCAACCGCACCTCGGGCGGGAGTTACCGCGGGCCATCCATCGATTTGGGTTTGGAAATTCTGGCGATGGTGAAGAAGGATCTGAACGTACCGGTAGTAACCGATGTACACGAATCGTACCAATGTGCGGATGTGGCCTCGGTGGTAGATGTGTTGCAGATTCCCGCCTTCCTCTGCCGACAAACGGATCTTTTAGTGGCTGCTGCGAAAACCGGCAAGCCCGTGAAAGTAAAAAAGGGCCAGTTTATGTCGCCCGAAGACATGCAATACGCTGTAGACAAAGTGCGCAAAGAAGGTAACCCCAATGTATTTCTTACTGAGCGCGGCACCACGTTTGGGTACGGCAACCTGGTGGTGGATTTCCGTTCGCTGCCGATCATGCGGCAATACACACCGGTGGTATTTGACGTTACACACAGTGTACAACGCCCCGGGGGCATGGGCGGCAAGAGTGGGGGCGATCGCCAGTATGCACCCTATCTGGCCAACGCGGCCGCAGCCGTAGGTGTGGATGGCTTCTTCATTGAAACGCATCCCAATCCCGCGAAAGCGCTAAGCGATGGACCAAACATGGTACCGTTGCATGAGATGCGTGGGTTTTTAGAGCGATTGGTGTCGGGGTGGAAGGTGGGGTTGAGGTAGCTGGTCCCTGGTGTTTCGTCTCTGGTCTCTAGTCTCTAGATTCTAGTTTCTGGTCTCTCTAGTCTCTAGTCTCTGACAGCTAGCGACAAGTAGCCAGCAACCAGCTTCCATTCGCATAGTTACTTTCCCCCCACAATCCGTATATTTGAGGGTTTTGAGCTTGTTTCTGAGATTGGTGAGCAACTTTTTCAACTTTTCCCGCGGTATTGTTACGGCTGCGTTCGTGGTGCTGGCGTTATTAACCGCTTGTGTCCCTAACCGAAAGCTGGTATACCTCCAGCAGGATGACCTTAAAGACCGGGATGCCATTCCCCGCGACTCCGTGCTGCGGCGGCATAACATGACGTTCACCGAATACCGCATCCAGCCGCTGGACATGTTGAATATTCAGTTTGAGACGCTGACGGACGATGCTGATCAGTTTAACTTCCTTACGAAGCTCTCGCCAGAGATGATTGGTGGCGGCATGCAGCCAGGGATGATGGCCTTGGCGGGCATTTTTGTAGACACCGAGGGTTATATTGAATACCCGATTTTGGGGAAGATCAGCCTGTCTGGCCAAACTATCTTCGAAGCGGAAAAAACGCTGCGCGCCATTGCGGCACGCTATGTGCCCGATGTGGTGGTGCGGGTGCGGATGCTCAACTTTCGCTACACGGTGTTGGGTGAGGTGCTGCGTGAACAGGTGGTTATAGCCATGAACCCTCGTTTAACGATGATGGAAGCCATCGGTATGGCCGGTGGGTTCTCCGAGTTGGCCGACCGTAGCCTGGTAAAAGTGGTGCGTCAAAAAGGAGAAAAGTCCGAGATCCATTACGTGAACTTATTGGAAGAAAAGTTCATTGAGTCGCCTTTCTACTTCGTGCAACAGAACGATGTGATTATTGTGCCGCCGCTGAAGCAGCGCCCGTTCCGCAGCTACTTCGTGCAGAACCTCAGCATTGTGTCCACCACGCTGTCGTTCATTTTTTTGGTGATTGCGCTTTCCGCGAACTAAGCCTATAATGAGCATACCCGCGCCGCCTGATGATCTTACTACCCCCGGCTCAGCGCCTTCGGGCGGTAACTCGCCCATCAATTTCCGGCGCGTGCTGGCGCGTGCGCTGCGGTTCTGGTATATTATTATCCTGTCGCTAGCGGGGGCCTTGGCGGGTGCCTACGTGTTCAACCGGTACGCCACGCGCATCTTCCCAGTCACGGCTTCTATCATCATCAAGGAAAACGAGGAAAACCTTGGGGCGAAATTTTTGTACAACAATGAGCTCGTTAACCCGTATCGGAATCACTACAACGAAATTTTCATCATGAAGTCCTACCCGCTCCTACAGGAGGTGGTAGAGCAGTTGCATTTTGATGTGGCAATTTTCCGCGAGGGGGATATTAAAACCACGGAGCAGTATGATGCGGATTTCCCCGTGAAGTTTTACCGGGTTAGCGGAGCCGCCGGAAAGCCATTTTATTTCACCGCCCGGAGCGGAGACCGGTTTGAGGTGTCGTATCCGGGGTTGGATGATGATCCAGCTAAATCCAACCAGTTTCATGATCTGGCCTATGGCGATACCCTTGCCGTCAATGGTTACCGTTTGGTAGTGGCCAAACGTGGCGATGTTGGCCCCATCCAAGATCAGCGGTTCAAAGTCCTATTTCAAGATCCATTTCGACTTGCGCAATCGTACTCCAATCGCTTAAAGCTATCCTGGGCCCAACAAGGGGCATCAGTGGTTGATCTTGAAGTCCAAGGCCCGGTCGCCCACAAGGAGATTGATTTTCTGAAAAAGTTCATTGAGCGGTACCAAGCCTACGATGTGGAGAAAAAGACCCGCGAGTCGAAATTAGCTATTGGCTTTCTCGACCGGCAATTGCTAGTGACCGGAGACTCCCTGCGGCAGTACGAGAGTCAGGTAGAGGCGTTCAAGCGCAAGAACATCACCACCAATCTCAAGGGCGAAACTGAACGGCTGTACGCCCGGTTGCTCTCATTCGAGGAACAGAAATTCAAATACCAACTCACGGAGAACTATAATCAGTACGTAAGTGAGTTATTGAAGAACGACCAGTACGAAGGCATTTTTACACCTGCCAGTGTGGGCGTGGATGACCCCGTATTGGCGGAGCTGATTACCAAGTTGCTGGAAGAGCAGGAACAGGTGAATCTCTACCGTTCCAACCAGAAAAAGGGTGCGGACCTGACCCAAGACAACCCTACCCTGGTGAACAAACTGAATCGCATCCAGTTTATAAAGCAGGATATTCTCAAGGCCATTGCCAATGCGCGCGTTACGCGGCAGATCAACCAACGCTTTATGGATCAACAGATCGGTCTTGTGGAAAAACAGTTGCAGTCGTTGCCTACTACTGAGCGGGAGTTAATCGACATCCAACGCAATTATGCGCTCAAAGAAACGCTTTACCTTTTTTTGCTTCAAAAGCGGGCGGAGGCCGGGCTCTCGGAGGCCTCCACCACTTCCGACATAGTGGTGGTAAACCCCCCGGTGGCAGGAGCTGCGATTACGCCTAAACCGCTACAGAATTACGGAATTGCCCTCGGATTAGGTTTGCTGCTTCCATTGCTCGGATTTGTGCTGGCAGAAATGCTGAACAACAAGATACAATCGCGCGAGGACATTGAACAGGTAACGAACCTGACCGTGCTGGGCGGTATTGGCCATAACCCAGTGACCGATCCGTTGGTGGTGCTCACGAAGCCCAAGTCCGGCTTGGCGGAATCCTTCCGGGCGTTGCGCTCCAACCTTAACTATTACACCGGCAAGAAAGACCGGCAGGTGTTTCTGGTTACCTCTTCGATTCCGGGCGAGGGAAAATCATTCACCTCGCTCAACCTTGCGTCCGTATTTGCGCTTTCGGGCAAGCGCACATTGGTGATCGGGGCAGATTTGCGGCGCCCCAAGTTGTTTGAAGAACTTAATCTCCGCAACGAAAAGGGCTTGAGCCAGTATCTGTCCGGCATGGTTACGCTGGACGCGATTATTCAGTCCTCAGCCATAACCAATTTGTTTTTGTTGCCGGGTGGCGCCACCCCGCCTAACCCAAGCGAGTTGCTGCTCAAACCCGAGATGAAGGCGCTGATGACCCAGCTGCAGGAGCGTTTTGACGTGATCATTCTGGACACTCCGCCCCTTGGCTTTGTTACCGATGCACTGGTGCTGGCACCGCTGGTTGATCACGTGCTCTACGTGGTGCGCCAGAATTTTACCCCGCGCGAGGCATTGCACGCGTTGCAGGATTTTGTGGATCACGGGCAATTGCCCCACGCCAGCATTGTGTTCAATGACTTACGCCGGTCAGGAATGGGCTATGGATACGATTCCTATGGGTATGGCTATGGGTACGGTTACACCTATTCTTCCAAAAAGAAAAATCAAGGTGGGGGATATTATTCGGAATAGCGTTATCAATCAGAAATTGCATCTGATCAGCTACCTTTTCCATTTTCGAATGATAGAATGGAATGAATGGATTGATAAACCCGAGCTCAGTTGTCTTGTGATGTTTGGCTGGGGCATCCGTGGTTACCTCGTTTTTCATTTTTTTGCGAGTTAGTATGATGCCTCCTAACCTTCGTGAAAAAGCCGTGCGTGGATTCTTTTGGACCTTTTCCCATCAAGCCGGTAAACAAGGAATCGGTTTCGTTATCTCAATTGTTCTGGCTAGAATGTTAAGCCCGGAATTGTTTGGCTTAGTCGGAATGATTGGCATCGTCACCAATTTTGGCCAGGTGATAATCGAGGGCGGTCTAACGAGTTCGCTCATTCGCTCTGACAAGGTAACGGATGCAGATTTCAGTACTATATTTTTTTTTAATCTAGGCATGAGCGTTTTGATTTACTTGGCTAGTTGGTTTGCAGCCCCTGCGATTGCTGCATTTTTCCGGCAACCCGTGCTCATACCGATGGTGCGATTATATTGTTTAACTTTTATCATCAGCGCATTTGGCGCTATTCAGGCCACCCGGCTTACCAAGGAACTGGACTTCAAAACTCAGTTATTGGTAGGTCTCCCTGCGGTGGTAGCCGGTGGCGTTGTAGGCATTGTCGCTGCTTGGTTTGGTGCAGGTGTATGGAGTTTGGTTTGGATGCATTTGGTGCAAGCCGTGTTTTCTGCCTTACACTTTTGGCTACGTTCCGCTTGGCGCCCTTCGTTTGTTTTTGAAGGTGGACGCCTTCGCCATCATCTTTCTTTTGGCTATAAACTGGTACTTTCGGCTTTGTTGTTTCGGGGTTTCAAAAACCTGACGCAAGCGCTTATCGGGCGTTACTTCTCTGCCGCACAACTTGGTTTTTACACTCGTGCGCAAACTCTGAAACAATTACCTGTGGATAGCATGTCGATGGCGCTGAATAAGGTGTCTTACCCTCTATTTGCATCAATTCAGCACGACAATCAGCGGCTGCGGGTCGCCTACCGCTCTTTAATGCAGCAAGTGCTGTTTTGGACCGCCCCGCTGCTTATCTTTGCTGCCGTGTTAGCTGAACCGTTGTTTCGCATTTTACTCACAGAAAAATGGCTACCCGCTGTGCCAATCTTTCAGTTGTTGTGCCCGGTCGGAATTCTCTACCCAATACATGCTTACAACTTGAACGTGTTGAACGTGAAAGGAAGAAGCGATCTTTTTTTTAGACTAGAGATTATCAAAGTTTTCCTTGGTTCGGGTTTTATTTTCGTAGGGTTGCAGTTTGGTATTTTCGGATTATTGGCAGCCGAAGTTGTTTTCAGTGTAGCCGCGCTTGTTATCAATACTCATTATAGTGGCCGCTTAATCGATTACACTCTTCGACAACAAGCGGCAGATGTCGGCCCTACATTGCTTTTGACCCTCGTTGCGGGAGCAGGTATTTGGTGGTTTGATGCGTCAGTTAGCCATTGGTCAGATCTGGCCCGACTCGTTGTGGGTAGTGGTGCAGGCGCCCTTATTTATTTACTTTTGGCAAACGCTCTCCAACTCGCGCCATTTATCGAAGTAAAAAAAATGGTGATGAATAGAAGATGATCCCAGTGACCAAACCCTTTCTTGCCCCGCGCGCGGAGTATGAGGCCTACCTGGCCGGCATCTGGCAGCGCAACTGGCTTACCAACAACGGGCCGCTCGTAAACGAGTTGGAACTGAAGTTGAAGCAGTACCTAAACGTTCCCCATTTGCTGTATGTTACTAATGGCACGATTGCTTTGCAGTTGGCCATTAAGGCCCTTGATTTAAAGGGAGAGATCATTACGACACCATTTAGCTATGTGGCTACGACCAGCAGTATTTTATGGGAGGGATGTACTCCCGTTTTTGTCGACATCGATCCGCAGACGCTCACGATAGACCCGGCACGAATTGAAACGGCCATTACGGAAAAGACCTCGGCCATCTTGGCCACGCACGTATATGGCAACCCATGCGACATTGACGCTATTGCGGAAATTGCAGGGCGCCATGGATTAAAAGTAATTTACGATGCCGCGCATGCCTTCGGCACCCGATACAAGGGCCAATCGGTGTTTGCATATGGCGATATCTCCACCACAAGTTTTCACGCTACAAAATTGTATCACACGGTGGAAGGGGGAGCCGTCTTCACCGCTAATGCTGATTTGTTAAAAAGGCTGGCCTTCTTGAGGAATTTTGGGCACAACGGACCTGAGGATTTTGAAGAAGTGGGCATCAATGGCAAGAACTCAGAGTTTCATGCAGCGATGGGCTTGGTTAACCTGAAACACGTGGCTGCAATTCTCGCATCGCGTCAAGCCCAGAGTGCGTACTATGATCATTGGTTCCGCGAATTGGAACGTCCTCGTCTTGCGATCCGGCCGCAGGCTGAATTTAATTTTGCGTATTATCCTTTCTTTTTTAACGATGAAATGGCCTTGCAGCGCGCGGTGCGCGAACTGGAGGCCCACCGCATTTTTCCGCGACGGTACTTTCACCCCAGTTTGGATGCGGTAGAAATTTTTGCCTCTTACGCACCCAGTGCCTTACCGGTTAGCCGCGGAGTCTGCGCGCGCGTGCTTTGCCTGCCTTTGTACCCAGGGCTCTCAACGGAAGAACAGGATTTAGTGGCCCGGATGATTTTGAGAAGCTGGAACAACCCATGAAAAAAATTGCCATCATGCAGCCCTATTTCTTTCCTTACATAGGGTATTTCCAGTTAATCAATGCGGTAGATGAATTTGTGGTGTATGACAATATCGAGTTTTCTAAGAACGGATGGGTACATCGCAATCGAATCCTGCAAAACGGGAAGGATATCTTTATTACACTGCCGTTGCGAAAAGATTCCGATTTTCTTTTTATCGATCAACGTTTCCTTGCCGACGTATGGCCTGAGCAACGTACGAAGATGCTCAATCGGATTGCGGCGGCTTATCGAAAGGCTCCTTATTTTTCCCACGTGTTACCCTTATTTGAAAAATGTATTTTTTTTTCCGATCTAAATCTTTTCCGGTTCCTACTTCATTCACTGGAGGAGACTAAAAAATTTCTGGAGATCCCAACCCCGATCATCGTATCTTCTACCCTCCCCATCAATCATCATTTACGTTCACAGGAAAAAGTCATTGCGCTATGCCGATGCCAAGGTGCGACGGAATACATCAATCCAATTGGCGGCTTGGATCTATACGAAAAGAGCAAGTTTTTGGACTTCGAGATTTCTTTAAAGTTTCTTGCCGCGGATGAAATCAATTACCCGCAATTTGGTGTTTCTTTTTTGCCATTTCTTTCGATCATTGACGTAATGATGTTTAATTCGGTGAAACAGGTTCGGGAGTTTCTTTTTTGCTACACACTTCGATGATGCAGTTCCACTGGCGTAAGTTGGGGTTGATTTTTGAACCCAAGAAGATCACAGGCCGCCCATGGTTGACTGAATTTGCTCAAGCGCCTTGTGCCATTGAGGTTGATGATGCTATCCGTGTCTACTTCTCGTGTAGGCCGGCGGCAGATCACGAAGGGCGATACGTGAGTTACTCGTCATTCGTTGATTTGGATAAAGACGATTTAACTCGAATTATTCGAGTCGCGCAACATCCAATCATGGCTCTTGGAGCCAAAGGTACTTTTGACGAATTTGGGACTTACCCGGTCTCGGTCATTCAAGACGGTGACCGCATGCTAGCCTTCTATGGGGGGTGGACGCGGTGTGAGTCGGTGCCATTCAATGTCGGAATTGGTTGCGCCGTAAGCCTTGATCATGGTATTTCATTCAAACGCTTGGGCCCTGGGCCAATCATTTCGTACTCACCTGATGAGCCATTTATTCTCAGCGGACCAAAAATTCGTTTTTTCGAGGGTCGATGGATCTTGTTTTATATTGCTGGCAGGAAGTGGATTACTTTCAATGGGCGTCCGGAGCCTGTCTATCGTATAAGGATGGCAACATCTTCGAACGGATTGAATTGGATTAAATTGAATCGGGATTTAGTTGAAACTAGGATTGAGGAAGATGAGTGTCAGGCTAGTCCCGATGTTTTTTTTGACGGTTCGTTGTACCATATGTTTTTTTGTTACAGAAGAAGTTTTGACTATCGTGGCAAGGAAGGAGGTTATCGAATCGGCTACGCGTATTCGCGCGATTTGGTGCAATGGACTCGTGATGACAGCAAGGCTGGAATCAATGTTTCTGAATCGGGATGGGACAGTGAAATGGTGGCCTATCCTCACTTGTTCAAGTGGAGACAAAAGACCTACATGTTCTATTTAGGCAATCAAGTTGGACGGGCCGGGTTCGGACTTGCAGAATTACTCGACTAGTATCATACGGATATGAAATGGAAGAAAATCGGTAAAGTCTTTGACTCTTCGCGCCATCCGGATTTTGGAGAATATGATGGCTTTGCGCAATCGCCGCAAGCGCTGGTGTTAGCAGATCGCGTTAGAGTTTATTTTTCGATTCGAAAGAAAGACGAAGTTGGAAAATTTCTAAGTAATGTTTCTTTCGTTGATTTCGATCGTACGATGTCCAAAATTATTGGGGTAGCAAAAAGACAGGTGATTAGTCTCGGCAGTTTGGGTGATTTTGATGAACATGGGATATTTCCGTTCAGTCCATTTCACCACGGCGGGAAAGTTTTGGCCTACACTTGCGGATGGAGTAGAAGAGTTTCAGTTTCAGTCGAAACGTCAACTGGTTTCGCCATAAGTGATGACGGTGGTTATTCGTTTAGGAAATTTGGCATTGGCCCCGTGCTGAGTGCCAGTCTAAATGAGCCATTTCTTGTTGGGGATTCTTTTGTTCGATTCATCGGAGGACGCTTTCGGATGTGGTACATTTTTGGCACTGGATGGCTCGATTTTCCTGGAGAGTCGAACGCAGACCGCATCTACAAAATTGGGTATGCCGAGTCCGAAGACGGTGTAAACTGGGAACGATTGAATAGAGCACTGCTCCCGGACGTTTTGGATGAGAATGAGTGTCAGGCGCTGCCGTCCGTTCTCCTTATGGATGGCGTATACCATATGGTTTTTTGCTTTCGGCATGCCACCGGATTTAGAAAAGACCCCACTCGCGGGTACCGACTGGGCTACGCAAGTTCGTTTGATGGGAGATCATGGACGCGCAACGATGCTTATCTAGGTTTACAAGGAAGTCAAGGGGATTGGGATGGGAACATGCAATGTTATCCCCATATCTTTTCATGTAATAATGAAATCTTTTTGCTTTACAACGGCAATGATTTTGGCCGATTCGGATTTGGGTTAGCAAAATTAGATTCCTTTTAAGATGGAATTTTTTTTTTCAATGAATCGTTCTAGTACTCAAGATATACTTGCGCATCTGCAACGTTGTGATGCGGTTTTTTTGTTCCGACTATCTCAGCGCGTGGATCTGGTGACGTATGCAACCAAGATTGAAGGCGTGGCTGAGCGCTTTGAAGCGTGGTACGATGGTCAGCTGATCGGGCTTGTTGCAGCCTATTTCGATAATAACGAGACGGGCGCCTTCATCACGAACGTAAGCGTGGAGGGCCGTTTCCAAAGGCAGGGGCTTGCAAAAAAGCTGGTAAGAACGGCCATCCATACCGCTGCCGACTTGGGCCACAAGAAAATTCGTTTAGAGGTTGCACGAGATAACGTACCTGCGTTGAACATGTACATGCAAATGGAATTCTTAGCTACAGATCAATTGGGGGGTGCAACGATTTTGCTTTCAAAAACACTGGTCTAGTACTTATCTTGCGTCTCGACTTACTCAAATCCCTTTCAATATGCGTGATTTTAATGCTGAAATAAAGGATACGAAAGATCATAAATACGCCTACAATTTCGATCTGGACGTAATGCACCCGTTTATGATTCGGTCATTTGTTCCCTTTCTTCGGCCTGGCCGATCATTGGAACTGGGCAGTTTTGAGGGCGCCTTTACAGAGCGTTTGTTGGCCCACGTCCACGATGTCACTTGTGTGGAGGCATCGGAAGTTGCACTTCAGGCAGCCAAAAAGCGCCTGCAAAACCGTGCGCGGTTTGTGCCGGGAATGTTTGAAACTGTTAGTCTTTCTGGCAAGTTTCATAACATCTTCCTCACCCATGTACTTGAGCATCTGGATGAGCCCGTCGTCACGCTTCAACGTATCAACAACGAATGGTTGGCCGAGGACGGTTACTTGTTTTTGGTTTGCCCTAACGCCAATGCGCCTTCACGTCAAATTGCTGTGAAAATGGGTTTGATTACACATAACTCGGCCATCACGCCGGCCGAACGCGAGCATGGTCATCGCGTTACTTACACGTTAGATACCCTTGAGCGCGACGCCCGTGCAGGTGGGCTTCAGGTGATTCATCGGTCAGGCATTTTCTTCAAAGCCCTTGCTAACTTTCAATGGGATCGGCTGTTGAACACCGATATTATCTCTCCTGCCTACCTGGATGGTTGTTTCCAATTGGGGCATGTATATCCTGATCTCTGTTCGAGTATTTTTTTGGTATGCAAGAAGGGCGACAGCTAAGTTCGTCTTTGGTGACGGTTTGCCTGATAACTTTTAATCATGAACGTTTTATCGGCAAAGCGATCGATAGTATCCTGTCGCAAAAGACCAATTTTGATTTTACGATATTGATTGCAGATGATTATTCTACCGATAGAACGCGTGAAATACTGGCCAACTACCAACGGCTTTTGCCTGAAAAGATTGAGTTGTTGCTCCAAGAACGGAATGTTGGCCCCGGTCAAAATTGGAAAGACCTAATTACTAAGCCAAGGAGCCCTTTCATTTCTTATTTAGAGGGTGACGACTATTGGACAGACGAAAACAAATTACAAAATCAGGTTGATTTTTTGCAGGCGCACCCAGACTATACCGCCTGCGGCCATTTGGCCTACCGCGAAGTGGGGGGGATGGTAACCTCGCAAATCGTTGGAAACTTCCCGGGCAACACTTTTACGCATGCAGACTTTTCGAAAGGTTACCCCGCTATTCCTTCCTCTTCATTGGTTTTTCGCAACTCGGGTGTAGTGCACGATCCTTTTCTCTACTCCCAGTACGGGGGAGACCGGGCGTTATTATTTCTATTGTCTTTGCAGGGACCGATCAAGGTATTGCCATTTGTTGGCTCTGTTTACCGTATGCACCAAGCGAGCCTTGAGTCGTCCTATCGCAAAAGCAACGAAAAGCTTGCCCTTCGTAATATTGCCGAGAACTATGCCTACTTCCTGCGCATTGAGCCGCAGTATCGCCCGTTTATGGCTGCCAAGATTCGTTGGAACTGCTTTTACCTCGCCTATCATTTCAGTCGGCAGTTTCGCTTACGGCTCGCGCTCTACTATTTTGGTCAAACGTTATTGTATCACCTATTTGTTTGGCGGCTGATCAGAACGTTGCCGCCTCAACCGTATATAACCCGATGAGTGTTTCAATTGTATTTGGTACCCGCCCCGAGGCGATCAAAATGGCCCCGCTCATTCCTGCTTTTCGTGAGGCGGGGATTGATGTTCGAGTGATCTCAACGGGCCAGCATCGTGAGATGCTGCAACCCATTATATCCTGGTTTGGTCTGGCAATAGATGTTGATTTGGATTTGATGAAGGCCGATCAATCGCTGGCGGAACTATCGGCCCGTGCGTTGGTGGCCCTCGATCGAACGTTCGCGCAGGAGCGCCCTGCGCTGGTGATGGTGCAAGGCGATACCACCACGGCCATGGCGGCTGCGCTGGCGGCCTTCTACCAACGCATTCCGGTAGGACATGTGGAGGCGGGGTTGCGTACCTACAACCCGTATTCGCCCTGGCCGGAGGAGGTGAACCGAAATCTCATCTCAAAACTTGCTTCGTATCACTTTGCCCCCACGGCTTCCAACCAAACCAATCTGTTGCGCGAACAGATTCGACCCGAGTCGATTTTTGTGACGGGCAACACCGTGATTGATGCGCTACTGTATTCCTCCCGAAAAATTGATGCTACACCTGTTGTGCCAGCGGGGCTTGAGTCATTTTTTGTAGGGCCGCTTCGACAACGCCGGTTGGTGGTCATTACTGGCCACCGCCGGGAGAATCTGGGCGAGGGTTTCATTTCTATTTGCCGCGCCATTACCAGGCTCGCTGCGCATTTTCCAGACGACTATTTTGTTTACCCCGTACACTTGAATCCCGGTGTGCGCCAGATAGTAATGCCCATGTTGAGTAACCAGTCGAACATCCTGCTTATTGACCCGTTGGGGTATGCTGAGTTTGTGAGTTTGATGAAGAGGTCCTACCTGATTTTGAGTGACTCGGGCGGGGTGCAGGAGGAAGCCCCTAGTCTGGGCAAGCCAGTGTTAGTTATGCGCGAGAACACGGAGCGACCCGAAGGGGTAGCGGCAGGTTCTGTAAAGCTGGTAGGTACAAACGAAATCATGATTTTTGAAGCTGTTAGTGCGCTGCTTTCTTCGGCGACTAATTATAAAAAAATGGCTGAAACCAGTAATCCATACGGAAACGGACGTGCAGCAGAAACTATTGTCAAATCGGTCTCCGCTATTTTTGCAACAAAATGAAACTAAACCGGAATATTAATCCACTTGGCCCTTGCATAGTGATTTACAGAGGGCCGCTTGAGCGGTCAAGGATAGCCACCATATTAAAAGCGCTTTTACGTGACGAAGCACGCGTGTCGTTTTTGTGGGTTTATCCTGGAGTTTTTACAGCACGGCTAAACGAAATTTTTTCTAATTTTTTTTCTGATTTTTCTGGCGTTGAATGGCAAATTTTAAATCATCGGTGGACAGACATTTTTCGAACAAGGAGAACCATTAAAGAACTCACATCAGTCTCGGTTGTATCTCATTTGGTTCTAATAGGCGATTCTGCCGCGTTGGTTTTCCCGCGTGGCGTTAGCAAACGAATCACATGGTTTATAAACGGTATTCCGGAAGAAAGAAACTTACGGTGGCGGTGGTTAGCCAATATTGTCGCGCGAGCGCAATGGGGACTGTATCAACTTGCGATACGGCCGGACCGTATCGTGACGGTATCTACACGCATGTCGAAACACGTTCGAGCGTTCTTTCCTACCGCGGAGACATTCGCAGTTCCTACTTGCGTTGATCGCCAGGTTTTTTCGCTCAAAACAACTGTACCCAAGCGGTCTGGGTTATTCTGTTATCTTGGCACCGGCGCTCCTTGGCAAGCTTTGGACCGGCTTTCGCTACTTTGGCAAGAGATCGCGAAGCAGGATGAATCATTATTGTTCCGAGTGATTAGTCGTGATCCACGCTGCAGAGTTCTTGGAGCAGGCATTGCAACCAATAGGATCGAGTTTGTTCAATCAGATCGTTTTCAAGATGTTGCCGCTTTTCTCAATGAATGCGAAGCGGGCTTTTTGATCCGAGAAGACAATATTGTTAATCGGGTATCATTTCCAACTAAAATGGCAGAGTACCTGGCCAGTGGATGTTGGGTTGTTGTTAGTGACTTGGATTGGGATGCGAGTGACGTGATTAGGCGGTTTGAATGTGGGTACCTCGTTAAGGAGGACACGAACTTTTCGCAAGTGGCTCACGATATTCTTCAATTTCGGAAGGTTACAAAAGAATCTCTACCCAGCGCTGTGAATCAAGCAGCAATCGAGTTAGACGAAGTAATTTGGTCAGGGAAACTTGCCGACTTTCTCAGGAAACAAAAGTAGTTGTGAAAAAAGTTCTTTTTGTTGTTGATACCCTGGAGGTGGGCGGCTCTGAGAAAAGCATGTTAGAAATGCTTCCCTATTTCCAAGACATCAAAATTAGTGTTTGTTATTTGTATCCGGGCGGCCATCTTCGAAGTAAATATGAGGCCGCACAGGTAAATGTCTATGCGCTGGAGTTGCCTGGGAAATACTCGTTTCTAAGGGGATTCAAAACCCTTAGCAAAATTATTGACGAGGTTCGCCCTGATATCGTTCATTCTGCATTACTTCGATCTTCATTGTTGGTTAGGCTTGTATGTTTAAAAAGGAAATTTGTGCATGTTTCCAGTTTGGTGGCCGATTCTTATAATCCGGTTAGAATTTCGCAGATGGCTCCCGCAATTCGATTCAAGTTCCGGTTTTTTTATTTGTTGGACCGCCTGACCGCAAGATGGATTGATTATTATGTTGCCAATAGTCATGCAATTAAAAATGATAGCCTACGGTATCTTGGAATCGAACCGGAACGTATTGAGGTAATCTACCGAGGCAGAGATGTTTCCAAGTTTCATTCGCGCGACAGATCTCATATCAATCATGATCCTTTTGTTTGCATTACTGTTGGTAGATTGATTTTATCGAAAGGTCATCAAATATTGATTGATGCGTTTTGTGATCCGCAACTAAAGACCGAGGCGATAGAATTGTGGATTGTTGGTGACGGGCCCGAGCGACCGCGCCTTGAACGGGCTATCGAATTGCAAGGTCTGGGCGGAAAAGTTAAACTGCTTGGACGAAGGGACGATGTCAGTTCGTTGCTAAAAACGGCCGACCTGTTTTTATTTCCTTCCTTGTATGAAGGTCTTGGTGGTGCAATCATCGAAGCGATGTTGGCAGGAATCCCCACTGTTTGTTCGAATTTGCCTGTCTTTCACGAGCTTATACAGACTGACATTACAGGTCGATTTGCCGCCAACAACCCAAAGGTATGGGCTATGGAAATCAAGTATATGTACACCCATTCAAGAGAGCGCTTGGCGATGGGACTCACCGCTCGAAATACCGCAATTGATCGCTTCGATATCAAAAAAATTGCTGCCGCCTATGAGAATTTTTACCGACGCGCAGAGTGAAAAAACGAAAGACTATGTTAAGAGCACTTAAACAATGGATTTTAGGAAAGGCGACTGAACTTCCGCTTCCATACTTTCTCGTTTTCGCCAATCTTGCCTTTCGGTACAAAAGTCAGTCCACAAGAGTTGCCTGTTCGTCAACAGGTGATTTGTATGTCGAGGAAAACGGGAGGAGACTCGCTATTGCGATTAAGCACAGGTTTTCACGATACCTCAATGGTTTGGGGCACACGCTTAACTCGCTTGCGCACGCCTATTCGCTTGATACAATTAGTTTAAATCCTGGTGATGTTGTTATCGACTGTGGCGCAAATGTGGGTGAGTTAGCTGCCTGGCTGGAGCATAATCGACCCGGTGTAATCTACGTGGGTTTTGAACCCGCCCCCCGTGAGTTTCAAGCTTTGCAGAAGAATTTACCCGCGGACGGAATGGCAGTCGACAAAGGCCTTTGGCATGTTACCGGCAAATTGGACTTTTACTTGGCATCTCAGACTGCGGATTCGTCTGCTTTTCAAACCTCAGTTTCTACAGAAGTTATTTCCATAAACGTCGTAAGATTAGATGAGTGGCTTGCTCGGGGCAAAAAAATAAAAGTCTTGAAAGTGGAAGCAGAGGGCGCTGAGCCAGAAGTACTCTTGGGGGCGGAGAAGGTTCTTGATCAATGTGAGTTTGTTGTGGTTGACTCAAGTGCGGAGCGGGGGATTAACAATATCGAAACGACCACGCAAATAGTGAATTTTCTGGTCCCTAAGGGCTTTGAATTACTGTCGATTTCACATCGAAGCAGGGTGATTTGCGTTTTTCAGAAGAATTCTTAGAGTAAATGCGTATTTTGCAAATTGTTACTAAAAGACAATTCCGGGGGGCAGAAGTGTTTGCTTCAATTCTTGCCAGCGATTTAGCTGGACGGGGGCATCAAGTTCTTTTTCTTGGGTTGTATTCGCCTCCGCCGGAACCACTGACTGCCTCCGGAACCTCTAATTTTGATCTTTTGGTTGCCCCGGGTAGCCCCTTACAAGCGGTCTACCGCCTGTATCGATTTGTTCGCGATCACCGCCCTGATGTCATTCAGTGCAACGGTTCCGACACGTTAAAGTATACCTGCCTGGCGTTGAAACTAATTAGACACGCTCCCCCGATTGTGTATCGGAACATCAGTATGATTTCGCATTGGGTGAATACACCCGCGAAAAAGTGGGTTTACCGTTGGTTGTTCGGGAGTGTAAAGATGGTTGTTTCGGTGAGCGATGCGAGCCGTGCCGATTTTGTAAACCTGATTAAGAAACGAAACGCAGACGTGGTAACGATTAAGAACGTGATCACGATCAAACGTGGAGTGGATCTTCCCACAGGGTTTGATCGGACGCAGGCGCGAAAGGATTTGAACGAGGCATTTCCGGTTTTGCAAGGCCAGTTTGTGTTATTACATGTGGGCGCAATGACTGGGGAGAAGAATCATCCCGGCTTGCTACGGGTGTTGAAAGAGATTGTTGCCCACGTGGCGGGAGTGTTTCTTGTTTGTTTGGGCGATGGTCCAGGCCGAGCTGCTTTGGATGAATTGGTAGCCCATCTTGGACTGCACGAAAACGTTCTCTTTGCGGGCTACCAGACCGATCCGTCGCGTTTTTATCTGGCAGCCGATTTATTGTTACTTCCCAGCCGCATTGAGGGGATTCCGGGTGTGGTGCTCGAAGCAGCCGCTTTCCAAACACCCACTGTTGCCTATCGGGTAGGGGGTATGGAGGAAGCCATTGTTCAGCGTGAGACAGGAGTGATTGTCGAGGATGACGATGAATGCGCGATGGCGGCCGAGGCAGTTCGTTTACTGCGAAATGAGGCAGCCCGCTTACGGATGGGAAAAGCCGCGCGCGAATATGTAGAAAAACACTACAACCGTGATGTAACGGTTGACCAGTTTGAAAAGCTCTACCGATCGTTGGTGTAGTGAGTTTCGGTTTTGTGCATAAACCCCACACCTTGATTTCGTGTGTCAAACTTCACGGAAAATACGGTTAAATAGGGTCTGAGGCTACAATAAATCAGATATTGTGGCTCATCTTCTCAAGTTAACAGAAGTGCTATAAATTTGTATTCGAATATGTTTTTTCCCTATACCCGAAATCCGGATAGCTCAACAAAAAAAAACAAGGTTATTTCTTTTTTTGATGATTTGTCAAACGTAGATGATCGAACAGTGACGTCTTTTGGCGATGAGTGGAATAAGTTTGACCGGTTTTCGGACCACGAAATCCTGACCACGGCGAAAGAATATTTCGACATTTTGCCAGAAAGTATTAACGCTGATAGCAAAGTGCTGGATGTGGGCTGTGGTACTGGAAGATGGACAAAATACCTTTCTGCACGGATAAATTGCATTGATGCCATTGATCCCAGTGCAGCGATTTTTGCTGCGGATCGTTTGTTGGAGAGCAGGCCAAATGTTCGGTTGACAAGGTGTAGTGTTGATAATCTGCCTGTTCCGGATAACGCCTACGACTTAGTGATGTCGATTGGAGTTTTGCATCATGTGCCAGATACCAGAAAAGCGCTTGCCTGTTGTGTTGCGAAGGCAAAAAAAGGCGGATATGTCTATGTGTACCTTTACTATAACCTTGACAATCGTGGTGTTGTCTTTAAAGTAGCTTTTTTTGTTTCAAATGTTCTACGGCGTTTGGTGTCCCGCCTACCCAAAACGAGCAAGCATTTGGTATGTGATTTTTTAGCCTTGCTGCTATACTTACCATTTATTTCGTTAGCGAGGCTTTTTCGTTTTTTTGGTTTGATTCAATTGTCAGAGTTTTTGCCGCTTAGCTCATATCAAAACAAAACATGGTTCGTTATTCGTGCGAATGCTCTGGATCCATTCGGCACACCTTATAGAACAACGTTTTTCAAAAAAAGAAGTAATTGAGATGATGCAGTTTGTCGGTTTGCGCGAAATTGTTGTTTCTGACCGGGTTCCATTCTATCATGCAATCGGAAAAAAATAGATGAAACTTGTTGTAGTGCATGTAATTAAAGGTCTGGGGCGCGGGGGAGCGGAAATGCTACTCGTAGAGACACTCCGTGTCCACAAAAAGGAAAAATACGATTTTCATTTTATCTACTATTATTCTTCAAAAGGTCAACTAGCAAGTGAGTTGGAAGGCCTTGGTGGAAAGGTTTGGAATATACCCGCGCAAACCTCTTTTGGCGTGTTGCTTTCCTTTTTGAAGACTTGGCGGCTCATTCAGTACCTAAATCCACATCTGATTCATGCGCACATGCCGGTAACCGGATTCTTGGCCCGATGTATTGGGAAAGTTACTCGGATTCCGGTTGTCTATACTGAACATTACGACATAAGAAAATATCATCGAGTGACGACTTGGTTAAATAAGTTGAATTACAGTTGGAATAAAGTGGTTATCGCGGTTTCAGATGCTACAGCTACAGCGATTAAAAGTCAGTTTCCATCGATCAAGAATTTAGTAACTATTCCTAATGGTGTCAATACAGCAAAATTTCTTCGATCAACAGTTAGCTTAGACCCCGATTTAAAGGGTAAGAAGGCACAAAATAAGGTTATCATCGGCACTGTGGCTGTTTTTAGAAGACAAAAGAGGCTAGACCTTTGGGTCGAGTTGGCTGTCGAACTTCTGAAGGCGAACCCCAAGTTCTTTTTCGTGATAATTGGTGATGGGCCGGAGAACAAGATAATTCGAGATCAAGTAATAGATAGTGGTTTCAAGGATTCATTTCTTTTCACCGGTTTAATTTCGGATACTCGAAGTTATTTGGCAACGATGGATATCTTTTTGATGACATCTGACTTGGAAGGGTTACCGGTAGCACTTTTAGAGGCGATGAGCATGGGATGTCTTCCAGTTACACCGCCAGTGGGAGGTATTCAATCTTTGGTTAAACCAAATGAAAACGGTCTCTTTATCAACCCAGTTGAAATAGCTTTGAGTGCCAAGGTAATCTTAGATGTACTGGATAACGAGGCCTGTTTTCGTTCAATGCAGGAAAGCGCGAGGGAGACCATTGTGAAAAACAACAGTATTGATACTATGGTCGAAAAACTCGAAAGAATTTACGAAAAAGTGGCGTTAGAGAATACAGGTTTTAGATAGTATTGTATGAAGGTTTCCTCGATTCAAGGCACAGATAATCTTCATGCAATTATCGAATTATTTCAATTAAGCCTTGGGGAGGAGGGCGGACTGCCGGAAGTAAGTTTCTGGCGATGGAAACACTTTGAGAACCCCTTTGGAGTATCCCCCACGCACGCTGCCTGGGATGGTGATCTACTTGTAGGTTTGCGGACCTTTCTCTGTTGGCGTTTTGCGTGCGGATCGAAAACCATTCTTGCGTACCGGGCGGTAGACACCGCCACTCATCCTGATTATCGGGGTCGGAAGTTATTTACAACCCTCACGCGAGGTTTGGTAGAACAATTGATGGCAGGACCACCTGCTTTTGTTTTCAATACTCCTAACCATCTAAGTAAGTCTGGCTACATGAAGATGGGCTGGCAGGAATGGGGGATTCCCCGCCTCGCAGTTCGTTTTTTTCCAACTTATTTCTTAACAAACCGACTGGGTAGTCCTCGCTGGCCCACTCAATCGGCCGAATGGAGTGATCAGATTTCTGACGCATGGGTGCAACTGGCCCCAACGGTTGAACATCAATTTGCAGATGTGTTTATTACAGATTACTCAGCCGATTACTTTCGTTGGCGTTATTTCAGGCAACCCAAGTTGAACTACCAATATTGGCTGGATTCAGTTGTTAATCCCAACGTCTTGGTTTTTTTTCGTTTAAAGGTTTCGAAGGGGTTATATGAGTTACGCATCACGGATGCTTTTTTTCGAAATCGGCAGGCGTTTACGCGCATGTTAAAAGTCCTCGCTAAAAAATTTCATCCAGATGTAATCACCTATCTAGCGGATGATGGTGCAGTTTTTCCTGTTCCTTTCGGTTTTGTTACTCTGCAGAAGGGTTTACTGGTTACCTTTCGAGAGTTGAATGAACCTCGCCTCACAGAAGAAATTATGCGCCATCGGAAGATTTATTTTTCAGCCGGAACACTTGAGCTTTTCTGAAATATGTGCGGTATAGCAGGATCCATCAACCATCCTTTGCCGATTCATTCGGTCCAAGCGCTATTGAGTCACCGTGGGCCAGATGATCAGGGTTTCTGGCAGCAGGATAACGTAGTGTTGGTTCACACTCGGTTGGCCATTCAGGAATTAACCGCTGCAGGCCGCCAGCCCATGCACCACGGGCATTTCCATATCGTTTTCAATGGCGAAATCTACAATCATTTGGAGTTACGCGCCCGTTACGGGCTGCGATGCCAAAGCCAGTCCGATACAGAAACACTATTGCACTTGTTTGAGCATTTGGGTATTGCTATGCTGGCGGAGTTGGACGGTATGTTTGCTTTTGCACTCTACGACTCGCATGCAAAGAAACTTTGGCTCGCACGCGATCGGGCCGGGGAGAAACCCCTTTATTATTCCTCGTGTGGCCATGCTCTGGTATTTGCCTCTACGCTGCGAGTAATACAACAGCAGATGAAAGCCCGCGTCAATAGGCAACACGTCAGTACCTATTTAGCGCTCGGGTATTTGCCGGGGCCACATACGCCTTTCGAAGGGATACAAGAACTCGTTGCGGGCTGTTACCTCGAGGTAGATGTGGCGGACGCAAGTGCTTCGTCTGTTCGATGGTGGTCTAGCGCACGGTTTTTTCGACCCAACCAACCATGGATATTGGAAGATTCCATTACCGAAGCGGACAGGTTGCTGCGTTTGTCGGTGTCTCGAAGAATTGTTTCTTCTGATCTGGAGGTTGGCTGTTTCCTTAGTGGGGGTATTGACAGTGGCCTTGTGGCTGCATTTGCGAGATCGGTCACGTCCCGGCTTCGCACGTTTACCGTTACGTTCGAGGGGCTTTATAACGAAGCGCCCCTCGCAGCCTCTGTGGCGCAGCGCCTTGGTACAGAACACACCGAGATCGCCATTTCATTTGAACATGTTGCTGATGAGTTGGACACGATTTTCGGGCAGTATGGTGAGCCGATCATGGACGACTCGATTATTCCAAGCTATTATGTTTCTCGCGAAGCGAAACGGCATGTGTCTGTCGTTTTGACTGGTGATGGCGGCGATGAACTTTTTGGCGGTTACCGGCGCTATGTGCCGTTTGCTCGCCTGAACCTTTTTGCCAATCGAGGAACCGGCTTTTACCGAATGCTGGAGCGTATATTGCCCGCCCCGGCTGACAAAATGAACGCTTATAATTACGTTCACCGGCTCGTTTCGCTGCTCGCCCAATCTGGACCAGCGGCGTATTTCGCTGCTACGAATGACCTCCTGCATCGTCATCTAGAGATTTTTAAGACACCAGCAGACGTTGCCTACGTTGAAAACCTCTTTGCCGAAGCAGTGCGAGAGAAATCTTCGGCTCTCCAGATTCTCTTGCGTCTAGATTTTGAATTGTTATTGCCTGCGATACTGTTGGTAAAAATGGACGTGGCGAGCATGGCCCACGCGCTGGAAACACGTTCCCCATTCCTATCGCGCGAACTGCTGGAGTGGGCGCCCGGTTTGCCCGATAATTTGAAGATCCGCAATACCACCACGAAATTCATCCTCCGCCAGCTGGCGCAGCGTTACTTGCCTGCCGATATCCCGCGCCAACCAAAACGAGGTTTTGAGGTGCCGCTGCGTACGTGGGTTGATGGTATATTGAAGGATATGGTATTTGATCGGTTGCAGCCCGCTACGTCTTACGTGGCCGAGTTTTTGCCTCGTTCGTTTATTCAAAACGTCCTCGAAAACCAGGAGCCAACCATTACGCCTGAGCAGCGGGCCAAATTGCTTTTTTCGTGGTTGTCCCTTGAGAGTTGGTATCAACTACAGCGGTCATGGTAGTTAGCCTTTTCGTTTTCTTTTTGCTGATTGGCTTGGCGTTTGTTGTTGCACATCAACTGAGCCAGCACAGGGGTCACTCATACTTAGTCATGTTTAAAAGGCTTATATGGTATCACGCTGTGCTTTCCGTTGTTTACTTTTTGTATGCATTCTTTAATCCTTCTGATTCTTGGGAATACTATAGCCGCATTGCGCGAAATTTCCGGGGCGAAAACTGGGAAGACTTTTATGGAGTTAGTACTCAGTTTATCGAATTCTTGGGCTATCCATTGGTAAAGTTTTTGGCCTTGCCTTATGAGAGCGTGATGATGGTTTTTGCTTGGCTTGGGCTGGTCGGCTTTTTTTACTTTTATATTTTTTTTAGGGAGACGATCCGATTCAGCCACGAATGGTACGGTTTTGATTTGACCACACTAGTTTTCTTTTTGCCCAACCTGCATTTTTGGTCTGCGTCTTTTGGTAAAGGTTCGGTGATATTTCTAGGGCTCGGTCTGCTTTTCTTTGGAATTCGAAACCTGCGCCAACGATGGCCAGCTGTTGTGTTGGGCGCCATTGTGGTGTATCATGTTCGTCCTCATATTCTATTCATTATTTTAGTAGGTATCGTAATTGGTTTCACCTTTTCTACTCGAGGGATTTCCTGGACATGGCGGCTCGCTGCCATTGTTGTGGCGTTGGTTGCTTTTAGTTTCATATATGATGATGTGATGGCATTGATTGGATTTGAAGAAGAGGAATTGATCAATCAAGGCAGCGATTTAACGCGAAGAATTCGAGGGTTGTCTAACGCAAACTCCGGGGTGGACATTACTCAATACAGTTTTCCTTTAAAACTTTTTACTTTTTTGTTTCGTCCACTTTTTTTTGATGCGCCCGGTGTGCTCGGAATTATCGTTTCCTTCGAGAATGTTTTTTATCTTCTGATGTTCTTCAAGTTACTCCGAGGCAGCGTTTTTCGCTTCTTTCAGCAATCGGACTATCTCGTTAAGACGGCCTTGCTTTCCTTCCTTGGTGTATCTGCTGCGTTAGCGCAAATCTCCGCTAATCTTGGCCTGGCCATGCGCCAGAAAAGCCAGGTAATGATTCTTTTTTTGTTTGTTGTACTTGCCTTTCTTGACGCAGAGAAGCAGAAGCAATGGGCGGCGTACCAGGTGAGGAAGAAGAGGGAGTGGGCGAGGAAGAAGCAATTGGAGATTTGAGATTTGAGATTTTAGAATTGGGATTTTAGATTTAGACAAGAAACCAGTGGCCAGTAACAAGGCCCGGCCAACCAACAACTCACAACTAAAGAATGAACGGCATCTTCACCATCTCCCTTGACTTTGAACTTCACTGGGGTGGGTTTGAGAAGTGGCCATTGGACTTGAGTCGGCAGTTGGCAGTTGGCAGTGGGCAGGAGGCGGTGAGTAGCCGGCAGTCGGCAGTCCGCACGAGTGAGGAGTGGGGAGTGGATCGTGGAGATCTTGCAGGTCTCAAATCTCACATCTCAAATCTCACATCTTTATCATCATCTTCCTTTTTCCAGCCTGCCAGGAATTACAACGAGTACTTTCTCAATACACGGCGGGTGATTCCGGAACTGTTGCGCTTGTTTGCAACGCATGACGTCCACGTAACGTGGGCTACGGTGGGTTTGCTGATGCATGCTTCAAAAGCAGAGGCGGTGGCCAACTTTCCGGCCCTTCAACCCACTTACAAAACCCACGCGTTGTCGGCCTACCGATACATCCAGGATCAGGGTACTGGTGCTGATGAATCCGAAGATCCATTTCATTTTGCCGATGCGCTGGTCCGCCAAATCATCACGACGCCCCATCAGGAACTTGGTTCTCACACCTTTGCGCACTTCTATTGCAACGAGGCCGGGCAGACAGTTGATCAATTTCACGCGGATTTAACGTCAGCGCAGCGGGCGGCAAGCCGCTACAACAAGCAGTTGGTCTCGTTGGTGTTTCCCCGCAATCAGTTCAACGACGCGTATCTGCGGGCCTGCCATGATGCGGGCATTCGCTCGGTACGCTCTAACCCGGTGGATTGGTTTTGGAAGATCGACAGCACGCTGGCAGAGAGCAAATGGAAGCGTCTCAACCGCGGCCTTGATGCGTATTTTCCGGTAGGGTCGCACAACGCATATCGGCTGTCCGACATCCCCGTAAGGGAAGGGTTTCCGATCTGCCTGCCGGCGAGTCGTCTGTTGCGGCCGTACCGACCTGCCGAGTTTTTTTTGAATGCATTAAAAATTAAACGGATTCAATCCGAGATGACCCGCGCGGCGCGGTTGGGTGAAGTCTATCATCTCTGGTGGCATCCCCATAATTTTGGGCGGCACCCAGTGCAAAGCCTGCGCGGACTCACACACATCCTGGAGCACTATCAACAGTTGCGCGTGGCCTATGGCATGGAGAGTTTAACGATGGGAGAAATTGCCAACCGTCTGCGCCCATGAGCCGGAAGCCACGCCTCGTACGCATTGCCACCGTGCCGATTTCGTTGAAATTGTTATTGGAGGGCCAGCCTGTTTTTTTTCAGGAACAGGGTTTTGAGGTGCTTACGGTAAGTGCGGCGGGACCCGAGGTGCGCGATTTGGAGACGACTGGAGTGCCACACCGCATCATTCCCTTCACCCGCAGAATTACCCCGTGGCAAGATCTGGTGTGTCTGGTGCAGTTGGTGCGTGTGTTGTGGACCTTTCGGCCGGATATTGTGCACACGCATACACCTAAGGCGGGTTTACTCGGCATGTTGGCCGCGTGGCTAACGCGCGTACCTGCCCGCCTGCACACGGTAGCGGGCCTACCCTTGATGGAAGCCACGGGTATTACACATTTCATTCTTCAGACCACCGAGGCAATTACCTACGCGTGCGCCACTAACGTGTACTCAAACTCGCGCGGCCTGCTCCATTTTATCTCGCAACATTTTCCGCGCCACGGCCACAAATTCCAGATGCTAGGAAATGGCAGTACGAACGGGATCGATTTGATGCGCTTCACTGCCACAACCGCACTGCAGGCCCAGGCCAAGTGGTTACGCGAGCAACTGGGTATTTCTGCACGCGCCATGGTCATCGGATTTATCGGTCGGTTGGTGGGCGACAAGGGCATTCATGAATTGGTGCGTACTTTTTTGCTGTCGAAATGGCCGGACACGCACCTGGTGTTGGTCGGGCCTTTTGAAGACGAGCGTGATCCAGTGGATGCGGAGGTGAAGCGAGAGATTTTACATCATCCACGGATTCACAGTGTCGGGTTTCAAGCGGATGTGCGGCCGTGGTTGCTCACGTTTGATCTATTTGCTTTCCCCAGTTATCGTGAAGGTTTTCCGAATGTGGTGATGCAGGCTGCTTGCCTGGGCGTGCCGTGTGTGGTAAGCGATATTAACGGCTGCAATGAGTTGGTACAGCCGGGGCATTCGGGTTGGCTTGTGCCGCCTAAGGATGCACGGGCGTTGGGGGCTGCATTGGCGGAGGCGTTGGCGCGTCCGGATTTGCGTGCCGAATTTGCGCGCACACTTCGCCAGTTCGTGGCCGACCACTATGATCGAAGGGTGATTTGGGTGGCATTGCTAAAAGAGTATTCCCGCGTGCTTACTTTTGTGTGATTGTTTTTTGTGTACCGTGTATTGATCAAACCTTTTTTTGACCGGCTGGCAGCTGGCGTGGCTTTACTGGTAGCGGCTCCCGTGCTTGTCTTGGCGGCACTGGCACTTGCCGTTGCCCAGCGTGGGCAGGTGTGGTTCAGGCAGGAGCGCCCGGGGCATGGCGGAAAGCCGTTTCGTATTTGGAAGTTTAAGACCATGACGGACGCACGCGATGCGCAAGGTGAATTGCTGCCCGATGCGCAACGACTCACCGCCGTGGGTAAATTCATTCGGAAAACATCGGTGGATGAATTGCCTCAACTCGTGAATGTAGTGTTGGGCGAGATGTCTTTGGTGGGCCCGCGCCCCTTGCTGATGGAGTACTTACCGTTGTACAATCCGGAGCAGTTCCGGCGGCACGAAGTGTTGCCGGGCATCACCGGCTGGGCACAAGTTCACGGACGGAACACCGTGCCGTGGCCGGCGCGCTTTGCGCTGGATGTGTGGTACGTAGATCATCAATCTTTTCTACTCGATCTAAAAATCCTATTTTTATCGGTGGTGAAGGTGTTTAAGGCCGAAGGCATCAGCAGCACAAACGCGGCAACAATGGAAAAATTCCGTGGGAACAAATAGGCTTATACTCATTGGTGGCGGCCAACATGCCAAAGTAGTGATCGATGGGTTGCTTGAGGCCGGTTTGCCGGTGGGGGCGATTTTCGATCCGAAACTTTCAGGTGTTTATCGGGGTATTCCACAGCTTTCCCATTACAGCGCGGAGCAGTTTCCCGGGGCCCTGGCGCTGGTAAGCATTGGCAGCAATGCCAGCCGGGAACGTATGGCAGCGGTATGTGGGCATTCGTACTTTACGTTCATACATAGGTCGGCTCTGGTATCCGCGCAAGCGACTGTCGGACAAGGAAGCATGATCATGCACCGGGCTGTGGTTCAGGTAGAGGCTCGAATTGGCGAGCACGTCATTATCAACACGGGAGCTCAGGTGGATCATGAATGTGTGATTGAATCTTTTGTACACATTGCGCCGGGCGCGGTGCTCTGCGGATGTGTGCAGGTGGGCGCGGGCACACTGATTGGCGCCGGAGCGGTGGTGATTCCCGGTGTTAAGATTGGGCGTAACGCCACGGTAGGTGCCGGAGCCGTGGTTACGCGCGATGTACCCGATTCGGCTACCGTAGTGGGTAATCCAGCCCGGATTAAAACCGTAAGTCCATGATCGCGCGAATTGCCATCATCGGAGCGGGCGGCCTTGGCCGCGAGGTGTTGAGTTTGATTCGTGCTCTACCGCAGTGGAGTTGCATTGGTTTTTTTGACGATGGCATCGAAAGGCATTCGCTCGTGGGCGGTTTGCCGGTGCTGGGCGCGGTGTCGGATATTCAGCCCACACAAGATCTTGCGTACGTGGTAGCGATCGGCCATCCAAAAACAAAAAAGGCGATTGTTGATCGGCTTCCCGCCAGCGTGCACTTTGCTACGCTCGTCCATCCCACCGCGGTGTTGCAAGAGGCGGAATCCATTGTTTTGGAACCAGGAGTAATCATTGGCGCCGGGAGTGTGCTTACTACTACAATAAAAATCGGTTTTCACACGTTGGTGAATCTTAACTGTACGGTTGGTCATGATGTAACCATCGGCCCATTTAGTTCGGTCATGCCCGGGGCAAATCTGGCGGGGTCCGTAGTAGTAGGTGAGGGCGTACTGATCGGATCGGGCGCGAATGTGTTAAATGGCATTTCCGTGGGCGACTTCGCCCGTGTGGGATCCGGTGCGGTGGTCACCAAATCGGTGGCGCCGGGCTTAACCGTTGTGGGTATTCCCGCAAGCCCAAGCCAATCATGAAAACGGAAGTGCTGCGGTTGTGGCGGCAATTTCGTCCCACTATTGTTTTCATCGGGGTCTTTTTGGCGATCTATCTCGTGCTCAACATTTTTTATGGGATTTACATCACCCACTTCTATCCTAAGGTGGATCGGGTAACGGAATGGGTTACGCACCAAACGTCGCACACGCTTCGGTTTTTGGGGTGGGAGAACACCGCACAAAATCATCCCACGAAACCCACCACGTTCATCTCCTACGAAGGAACCGGAATCATCTCGATCTATGAAGGTTGCAATGGGCTAAACGTAGTCATTGTGTTCTTCGCGTTTCTTGCCGGCTTTGGCCCGTATGTTAAAAAGTTGATTTGGTTTGTACCGCTGGGTGTAACGTTGATCCATATCGGCAACCTGGTGCGTATCGTGCTGCTGTTTTGGGTGTCGCTGCGGATGCCCGATTATCTTTACTTCACCCACAAGTATTTGTTTACCGCATTTCTTTATGGTTGGGTGATGCTGCTTTGGGTAGCGTGGTTGTATCTCACCAAAAAGCCGGTGCATGCCTAGCCGTTTCGTGCGACTGTTGCTGGGCGGTGCCGCCTTACTCGGCCTGCTGTTATTGTTTTTGTTTCAGGGTTATGATGTTGCAGCGCACGCGGGCGTGACGGATGCCAAATGGCGGTTCATGATTAACCGGTTGATCCGCTTTTTGCTGAACGATTCGCTGGTGGTGGTGTTGATTTATGCGCTTTTTCTCGACCGGCAGATGACCCGGTTTGCATTGCTGGTTCAGCTTTTTGGATTTCTTTTTTTGTTGATTCCCTACCTCATGTTGAAGTACCATTGGCCGGCTTACAACGGTCCGCTAATTTCTTTTTTGCACCGGCTGGTGGTAAACCCGCTTTTAATGTTGTTGCTGATTCCTGCATTTTATCTTCAGCGGCAGCGAAGTAGTTAGTGCCGATTATCTTTGCGGCCATGAGCAAACCCAAGATCTGGCTTTCTTCTCCCCACATGGGCGGTGCGGAGATTCGTTATGTGCAAGAGGCGTTTGATACGAATTGGATTTCACCCGTAGGGCCGCACATTACGGCATTTGAGCAGGCGTTGGGTGCTTACACCCAAGTGCCCCATGTAGCGGCGTTGAGTTCAGGTACTGCCGCGATTCACCTCGCGCTAATCCTGTTGGGTGTGGGCGTTGGCGATGAGGTGCTGTGCCAATCGTTTACGTTCAGCGGCACGTGCAATCCTGTCCGCTATCAGGGCGCTACACCTGTGTTCATTGATTCGGAGCCAGGCACTTGGAATATGGATCCGGTAGCATTAGCGGAGGCGATTGAACATCGCAAAAAAGTTACCGGTCGCTATCCAAAAGCCATCATCCCGGTGCATTTGTATGGGATGCCTGCGCGGATGCAGGAGATTCTTGATATTGCTAGGCATTTTGCGATTCCAGTAATTGAAGATGCGGCCGAGGCGTTGGGTTCCACGTATCACGGCAAGCCCTGCGGGTCGCTGGGCGATTTTGGGATTCTTTCCTTCAACGGCAACAAGATTATTACCACCTCCGGAGGTGGAGCATTACTTTCACACCATGCCGATTGGATCGATAAGGCCCGGTTCTTGGCGACTCAAGCCCGCGAAGCCGCTCCCCATTACGAGCATAAAGAAATCGGCTACAACTACCGGCTCAGCAACATTTCGGCCGGGATTGGCCGCGGTCAACTGGAAGTCTTGGAAGAACGCGTGCAACGCAGGCGCGCCATTTTTGAGTTTTATCGCCAGCATCTGGGTGCACATACCGCCTTTCAATTCCTGCCGGAGCCAGATGGGCTGACGGCAAACCGATGGCTAACCACCGTGTTGATCGACCCCGAAAAAAGCAAAGGGGCTGATCGCGAGCGGATTCGCTTAGCGTTAGAAGCCGAAAACATCGAAAGCAGGCCACTTTGGAAGCCCATGCACTTGCAGCCTGTGTTTCAATCTTTCCCCCATTATGGGCGGCCCGTGTCAGCGCAACTGTTCCGCGATGGGCTCTGTTTGCCGTCGGGCACGCAGATGTCCGGAAACGACCTGCAACGTGTGGTTGATCTGGTGCTGCACATGGTTACCTGAGGGGTTCGCGGGCGATTCACGACAGGTTGATTTTGGGGTTAAATTCCGGGGTTTTGCGCTTGGGATTTGTTACCTTTGAAGGTTGAAAAATCAACCTTGTTTTTCAGGCGTGGCCGATGGGGCAGACGACCTGGATAACTTGACTTTTTTTTCGGAATCATGATTAACGAACTACCTATGCGCGCGCTCAAATTGCTCCCCTTGCTGTTATTTGGATTTTGGGGGAGTTTGGTTGCACAGACCACGTACTATTCAAACGGGGGCGATTGGAACCAGAGCACTTCTTGGTCAACGGTAGCATTTGGAAACGTAACAAATACCGGGCCCTTACCTTCGTACCCTGTTGCAGGCGATATCGTAAACATAGGCGGTGGGTTTACCATTACTGTTACGGGCAACGAAGCGTGCGGCTCGATTACCTTTTCCAATCTCACGAACAATACACTCGTTATTGACGGCACAAATTCACTTACCGTATCCGGCAACATTGTGGGTGGAGGGGCTGTCCAAACTCAGATTTCGTACACAGGTGGGGGCTTAATTCGGGTAGGCGGAACCATGTTTGCCGCAGGAAGTGGCACGCTAAGCACAGTGGCTGGCAGCAGGTTTGAGTACACGGGCGCTGCGCAAACAGTTCAAGCCTTAGCATATCGAGATTTGATTTTGTCGGGCAGCGGAATAAAAACGTTAGCGGCTACAACTACACTTACGGGTGCGTTAACGATAAATTCTACTACGTTTAATGTGGCGGGTGTTTCGCTTACGGTAAACGGTACCACCACGGTGAATTCCGGCGGCACGTTGGCGTTTGTTACGTCAGCGACGGGTACGAAACAATTTACGGGTTTGGTCACGGTTAACTCGGGTGGAACATGGAACAATGCAGCTAACGAAGGATTTACATTCCAGGGCGGAATCACGAACAACGGCACCTGGACGGGCGGCACCTCGGGCACGTATTTGTTCAACACGAATACACAAACGATCACGGGATCAGTAAACGCCCCCACAGTGACGGTAACCGGTGCAACAATTGATTTGATCAACAACGGCGCTTTGTCTGTCAATCTAGCATTAAGCGGTACCGGAGAAATTCTGCAGGGTGCAGGGGCAATTCTAACGATTGGCGGAACGTCAACAATCACGGGTTTCACAGCCACAGCGATTGGCAATACGGTGAGTTACACCGGGGCGGCTCAGACGGTGCGCTCGGTAAACTACCATAATTTGAGCTTGTCCGGAAGCGGAACAAAAACCTTGGGTGTCGGCACCACTGCAATTGCGGGCAACTTAACAATTGGAGGAACTGCAACGGCAACTGCCGTGGTAGGTTTGACGATTGGTGGCAACGTGGCCCTGAATGGCGGCACGTTTACCGGGGGGGCATTTACTCACGCTGTTGGAGGCGACTGGTTGACGAATGGTGGCGTATTTACAGCCGCAGGTTCAACCGTGGTTTTTAATCGGGCAGGAAGTCAAACCATTGGGGGTAGTGCAGCTTCTAACTTTGACAACATCACGCTGTCAGGTTCGGGCACGAAGGTTTTTGCTCAGGAGTTGGATGCGACCGGCAATTTGCTTGTCAACTCTGGTGCGGTGGCCGATTTGGGCGCGCTTACGACCCACAGTGCAAACCGCCTGCGTCTGGGCGGAGTGTCGGTGCCGCTCGGCATTTGGGGCAGCGTGGCGTCGCCCGCCAACCCGCCCAACGAGAGTGATGTTTTTTTTACTTCTTCGTCCCTTGGTACCATTTCGATTGCTGCCGGCGGATTTACATACTACGCGCGAGCATCCAGCGATTGGAACAACGCCACGACCTGGTCTACGGTAGACCATGGGAGCTCCACCAACGATGGCACGTTCCCGACCGCCAGCGATGAAGTCGTAATTGGTGGCGGTTTTACAGTAACGATCACCGGGGCGGAGAGTGCAACTCAAGTCTCCTTCAGCCAAACGGCCGCTTTGGCGAATCAGTTGGTGATCGGTGGCACAAACTCCCTCAATGTTAGTGGTACGATTACGTTACCACGGAATGGCAATTCCAACACATTGGCCGTAGGAGCAGGAAGTATTACGGCGGGAAATATTGCCTTTACCACCGGAACCGGTTCAGGAGTGCAACAGGCAACAGTAACTACGGGAACGCTAACCGTTATTGGTAATATTACCGGCATTGGCCCAAGCAGCGCGATCACCTATGCGGGTAACGGCCTGGTTCAGGTGGGCGGTACAATGTTCGCGGCAGGCAGTGGAGTGCTGAATACAATTGAAGATTCCCGGTTTGAATATACAGGCGGAACCCAAACCGTACAGGCGCTGACGTATGAAGATTTGATTTTATCCGGCAGCGGCACCAAAACACTAGCCGCTACAACTACTTTGAACGGTAATCTTACAATAAATTCAACGACCTTCAATGTGGGTGGCATTTCGTTGACAGTTGCAGAGGCGACCATCGTCAATGCTGGTGGAACGTTGGCTTTTGTGACTTCGGCCGCGGGCACAAAAGCGTTTACCGGATTGGTAACGGTAAACACTGGCGGTACTTGGAATAATTTGGTGAATGAAGGCTTTACATTTCAGGGTGGCATTACGAACAACGGTGGCACTTGGAACGGCGGAACCGCAGGCACATACGTGTTTAACGCAACCCAAACCATCACCGGGGAAGTGAATGCACCGACCGTTACGGTAACGGGCGCAGCCGTTGATTTGAACAACAACGGCACGCTGACCGCGAGTGTCGCGTTGGGCGGGACGGGCGAAATCGTACAAGGCATTGGGGCAACGCTGAACTTGGGAGGCACTTCCACAATTGCGGCATTTACGGCGAGTGCCAGTGGCAACACCGTAAACTATACCGGTGCTGCTCAAACGGTGCGGGCGATAAATTATGTCAACCTTGGCTTGCTCGGTACCGGCACGAAAACCTTGGGTGTGGCAATGTCTACCGTTGCCGGTAACCTTACCTTTAGCGGCAGTGCAAGTGCGACGGCCGTTGTTGGCTTAACGATTGGTGGAACGCTTACTTTGAACGCAGGCACGTCGTTCACGGCAGGGGCATTTATCCACAATTTAGGGGGCGACTTTTTTAACAACGGTGGTTCGTTTGTATCAGCCGGCAGCACAGTTGTTTTGAATCGTGCCGGCATCCAAGCAGTAGGTGGAACCTCTAGCCCGGCTACGTTTGATAACCTTACGCTGAGCGGTTCGGGCATCAAAACATTTGCCGTGCAGACAGTTATTGCAGGAACCTTGTCGATCAATTCTGGGGCGCAAAGCAACCTTGGAGCGATAACGACCCACACATCCAACGCACTGCGTCTGGGCGGCGGCCCAGTGCCCGCGGGAACGTGGGGGAGCACAGGATCGGCTGCGACCAATCAAAATGATACTTTTTTTGATGTAGCTTCTACCGGGGTTATTTCGGTTGCCACGGGCGCATTTACGTACTATTCACGTGCAAACGGCGATTGGAATAATTCATCAACATGGTCTACCGTCGGGCATGGAAGCGCGTTGAATCTTGGCACTTTTCCAGGGCTTACAGACGAATCGTTTATTGGCGGCGGGTTTACGGTGACTGTTACCGCAAATCAAGGCACGGGTGCGATTTCTTTTGACGAAACGGCTGTGAACACGAATGTGTTAACGGTGAATAGTGGCGTCGCTCTAACGGTTACAAACTCGATCACACTCCCGCGTAATGGGGGTTCAAACACCCTGGTAGTAGGATCTAGCTCGGTAACGGCTGGCAGTTTGGCATTCACGAACGGCACCGGAGCAGGAACACACAGTGTGAGCATTTCAACGGGTACCCTCACAGTATCAGGAAACATCACCGGCAGCGGCACGAGTGCAACCATTCAATATGCCGGAAATGGCCTGGTTCAAGTAGGTGGTGCCATGTTCGCTTCTGGTAGTGGAACTTTGAGCACGGTGGCGGGTAGCCGGTTTGAATACAACGGTGGGGCACAAACGGTGCAAGCCCTTAGTTATCGCGAACTGATTCTTTCGGGGTCTGGAACCAAGACATTTACCACAACAGGCACGTTAATTTCCGGAGCACTCTCTGTGAATGCTGTCACAGTCAATGTTCCGGGAGTTTCTTTAACGGTCTCCGGCACAACCACCGTGAACTCGGGTGGTACGCTCGCCTTTGTAACTTCAGCTGCGGGAACCAAAATCTTCACAGGACTCGTAACTATAAACAGCGGTGGCACTTGGAACAACGCCATCAACGAAGGCTTCACGTTCCAAAACGGCATCACAAATAACGGAACCTTTACAGCAGGCACTGCCGGCACGTATTTGTTCAATACAAATTCGCAGGCCCTCACGGGCACGTTTACTTTGCCGTCCGTTACGGTTACGGGTGCAGCGGTAGTGCTCACGAATACCAACACCCTAACCGTAAATACCGCGCTGAGCGGAACCGGGCGCCTCACACAGGCCGCAGGCGCTACACTGAACATTGGGGGCACGTCCACCATCGCCAACCTTACGACTACCGCGGCGGGGAACACGGTAAATTTCACGGCAGCCTCCGGCACCCAAAATATCTATGGGGTGAATTTCGTCAATTTGATTCTCTCCGGGGGAGGGACGAAGTCGTTTCAACCCGGTACTACTGCCATCTCGGGTAACCTCACACTCTCGGGTACCGTTGCAGCTACAGCGGCAACCGGGTTAACCATTTCCGGTACGGTAACGCTGGGTACGGGCACGACCTTCACCGCAGGCGCATTTAACCATAATGTGGCGGGCGACTGGATAAACAACGGCGCAACGTTTAATAATACCTCTAGCACGATCACGTTAAATGGTTCTGCTGCCCAAGCGATTGGTGGTTCAGCAACTACCACGTTCAACGACCTTACGCTGAGCGGCGCAGGTACGAAGACGTTTGGTCTATTAACGGTGGTTGGCGCAACACTGACCATCAATACCGGGGCCGTTGCTAATTTTGTACCAACGCTCACCCACTCGGCAAGCGTATTGGTATTGGCGGGTGTAACCCAACTGCCTGGCACTTGGGGTCCATCCGGGTCAGGTGCCGCTAATATTAATGATACATTTTTCTCCGGTACAGGTCTTGTTCAAGTTGGTTTTGACGTGTTTTACTTGCGGCAAACCGGACAGTGGAATGATTTTAACTCGTGGTCAGACACCGGTCACACAGGCCCGGTGAATCCAGCAAATGCCGTTCCCGGCGTTGGTGATGTAGCTGTAATCGGAGGGAATTTTACCGTTACTGTATCTGGTGCTGAGACCGTATCGAACCTGATTTTTGATCAAGCGACCGGTTCGACCAACACGGTTACCATCAACGGTGGTGCATCATTGAATGTGCAGAGTTCGGTGAGTATCCCGCAGAACAACGTGTCGGGGGCAAACGTGCTTGATGTGGGATCAGGCACCCTTACCACACCCAGCATCAATTTCACCAACGCCGCAGGCGTGGGCACACATTCGATAACGATTGGATCGGGAACGGCCGTAGTCACCGGAAGTATCAGCGGTGTTGAGCCTGCAAGCACGGTTACGGTTGCATCCGGAGGTACGCTGCGTCTGGCTGGAGCGCTCTTTACGCCGGCCATAGGCACCCTCACGGCCGCTTCCGGTAGTTTTGTGGAGTACGATGGTGTCAATCAAACCATTCAGCCGCATACGTACAATGGGCAGCTTCGACTTACGGGTTCGGGCACGAAATCAATCGCGGCAAACATCAGCGTGGGGGGTAGTTTATTTGTTGGTGATAACACTACTTTTTCGGTAACTGGATTTGATTTGAATGTTTCCGGGACTACCACGGTAGGGACCGGCACTGGCGGCAGCATCATTTTTCAAACCTCTGCAACCGGAACAAAAACGTTTGGTGGGCTCGTTACTATCAGCGCAAACGCCAGCTGGAGCAATCCAATTGCCGAAAGCTTCATCATTCAGAACGGGATCACAAACAACGGAAATTTCTCGGCTGGTACGGGGGTTTACACTTTTAATACAAATGCGCAAGCGCTTACGGGCACATTCGTTCTCCAAACCGTTACGATCACCGGAGTGAACCTTACCAACACAAATACACTAACGGTGATTGGCGTATTGGGCGGCACTGGCACCCTAACACAAGCCACTAACGCAGTATTGAACGTAAATGCCGCTTCCATTGCTGTGACTGGCTTTGTCGCGACTGCCACCGGCAATACGGTGAATTATGCGGGGGGCACACAAGCCGTACGCGCGGGCAACTATTTTAACCTTAGTCTTTCCGGCTCGGGCACCAAAACGCTCAATGTGGGAACCACAGCTATCGCAGGTAATTTTACCATGAGCGGATCTGTTACAACTACAGCCGTTACCGGTCTTACCATCGGTGGTTCTGTTTCTTTGGGCGGAACAAGTTTTACTGCAGGTAGCTTTACGCACAACGTGGCTGGGGATTGGAACCTTGCAAGTGGCAGCTTTGTCAGCACCGGTAGCACAATCAACTTTAACGGTGCGGCACTTCAAACCATTAGTCCTGCCCAGAACTTCAACAACCTAACCATTAACAACTCGTCCCTTGCCGGTGTAGTTTCTGCTTCAAACCAAACGGTGAACGGGACCTTTACCAACAATGGACGTCTTGCAGTACCGGGTTTGTTTTTAAATGGTGATGTAACGCTTGGTGCTACGTCAATTACAAACGTTCCCGTTTTTTCAATTACCGGTGGTGCAGATCAAAATTTCTCAGCTAACGGTCTTACGCTTGGAGATATTGATGTAATTAAGTCGGGCGGAGATTTGATTTTAACCACCCCGTTAAATCTGGAAGGTGTTCTATCGATTCAAACAGCAACCACAGTCGCAAGCGGTGCGGGTAACCTTCGGGTGTTGTCTACAGCAGATGACCCGGTGCAAGATGGTGCGATTGGCCCAATCGCAACGGGCGGTAATGTCACGGGCACGGTAACGGTAAATCGGTTTATGGGTGCCGAGGGAACCGTTAATCGCTACATCTCCTCTCCGGTAGTTGGAGCAACGGTATCTCAACTAAGTGATGATTTTGCGATCAGTCCAAATGCAATCCGATTTTACAATGAATCGGTTCTGGGTGCCGCCAATCTGGGGTATGTCACCGTGAACGGCACACACGTGATGGAGAACGGTCGGGGCTATTTGGCATACATGTGGAATGGCGTGCTTGATCGGCCGTGGGATGTTTCCGGAACCGTGGCAGTAGGGCCCGTGAATTTGCCGGTTACACACTCCCCGTCTTCGCCTCCACAGCTCAATGCCGATGGCTGGAACCTCGTGGGTAATCCATATCCGTGCGCAATCGTGTGGGATAACGGGCCGGGCTGGACACGTTCAGCGGGAATCGGAGAGTCGATTTCCGTGCCGGATATCGGTGGTCCTGTTACCGAACTCAATTGGAATTACACCGATAACTCCGGTGATCTTCCCAATGGAGTTATCGCTACGGGGCAAGCGTTTTGGGTTTATTCGGATAACTCCGTACCGCCTGTGTTACAAGTAAACGAAGATGCGAAAACGACAACGCTCAGTGGATCCTTTTTCCGGAACAGGCAAGTTGAGTCTTCCGAGCAATTGATCGTGCGACTGATCCCGGAAGGGGGAAAAGAGGATCGGGCATTTTTAAAACTCAATGCACGCGGTTCGGATGGATGGGATGCCGGACTGGATGCCTATAAGCGCCCACAAGATGATTACTCGTCTATTTCTTTACTGGATCAGGACGGTCGTGCCTTGGTGATGCACACATTGTCAAAGCGCGTGTTGGACATTACTGTGCCGCTCTTGCTGGATGTTTTACAACCCGGCCGCTTTACGCTGAACGTAGATCGCACTGCCTTCCGCTCGTTTGATAAAGTGCTGTGGCTGGTTGACACCGAGGAGGGGGAATATGTTGCCATGGATGAAAGTTTTAGGGGCTATTCTTTTGATGTGCTGCGGGCGGGTAGAAATAACCAACGGTTTATCATCACTTCAAATGCTGAGGTGGCCGAGAAGTTGGCTACTACGTTAGCTGTTTTCCCGAACCCCGCCACCGATTATATTTATGTGAAGTACCCGGGAACGCTAACCAGTATTGAACTCATTGATGCACGGGGTGCCGTGGTGAAGTCTGCTACTGTGCGTGCCGGTGAACCGATACCTGTTTCTGATTTATCTCCCGGCGTCTACGTGGTTCGAGTCCGTACTGCGGAGGGTCTTGTTACCAAACGGATCATTAAGCAATAAAACGCGCACATGAAGAAGCTTTTTTTGATTGTATTTTTAGTAGGTCTTACAGTAACGCTGCGCGCTCAACCCGGCCCACCACCACCCGATCCGGGTGAGCCTGTGCCCATTTCCGGCATTGAAATCCTAATGGGCGCCGGGGCATTACTGGGCGGGCGGCAACTGTTGAAACGTAAGAAATCATAATTGTTGCCTCATTAACTGGCTACTCCGAAATATCAACGAACTGGCCATCTTGCCGCGGTGGGTTATCATTGTGATCGACCTGATCATCATTGCCATCTCCACCTTACTAGGATATCTGCTCCGGTTTAATTTTGAGTGGGCCGATGTAATTCGTTATGATTTACCATTGGGTATTGCTATCCAGGTGGGCGTAAGCCTGTTGGCGATTTATGTTACGGGTAGCTACCGGGGCATTGTGCGGTATTCGGGTATTCAGGATTCCGTGCGAATCATCTATATGCTTGGTTTGAGTTTTGTGCTCTCCATTTTTATCAACCTGGCCGCGTATTACGTTACGCAAAACAACATCATCCCGTACTCGGTGGTACTCATCTCCATCTTGTCTTCTTTTCTGTTTTTGATCAACTACCGATTGCTGGTGAAACAGATGTTTACGCACTACCGCGAGCGGATCTCCAAAAAAATTCGGGTGTTAGTGTACGGGGCAGGCCAGACCGGCATTATCACGCGGCACGTGATTGACTCCACGCCGCGGATGAAGACGTTTGGGTTCATTGAAGACGATGACAACAAAGTAAACAAGCTGGTAGATGGAATTAAGATCTACAACGCCAGCCCGGAGTCGATTCAATACCTGATTCAGCATTATTCCATTAATGAGATTGTCATTACCGTGAAGGAATTGAGCTACGAGCGGAAGAACGAACTTGTGGACGTCTGTATTCAAAACCGCGTGCGGGTTCGCGCTGTGCCGCCGGTGGGGAAATGGGTGCGGGGCGAGCTCAGCATCAATCAGATTCGGGAGATGAAAATTGAAGAGTTGCTGGGGCGCGAGTCGATCCGCATCGTCAACCCATCCATTGAACAGGATCTTTTTGGGAAGCGGGTGTTGATTACCGGCGCTGCGGGGTCCATCGGATCGGAGTTGGTGCGGCAGGTGCTTACCTACCATCCCGAACAAATGATTCTGGTAGATCAGGCGGAGTCGCCCTTGTATGAGTTAGAGCGTGAGGTGCGCGCGCATTCCCGCCTCCGAATCATACCCTATGTAGCCGATATTACAAATGAAGACCGGATGGCACGGATCTTCGAAGAACACAAACCCACACACGTTTATCACGCTGCGGCCTATAAACATGTGCCGTTGATGGAGGGTAACCCGAGCGAGGCCGTGATGACAAATATTCTGGGAACAAAGTGTGTTGCGGATCTGGCGGTACGTTTTGGGGTTAAGAAGTTTGTGATGATTTCAACGGACAAAGCAGTGAACCCCACAAATGTAATGGGCTGTTCTAAGCGCATTGCCGAGATTTACGTGCAGGCGTTGAACAACCATTTACGTGCGGGCACCAGCCGCCACACCGAGTTTGTTACCACCCGCTTTGGCAACGTTTTGGGCTCGAATGGATCGGTTATCCCAATTTTTAAAAAACAAATCGAGGAAGGTGGGCCGGTTACGGTTACGCATCCGGAGATCACCCGGTTTTTTATGACGATCCCCGAAGCGTGCCAGTTGGTACTGGAGGCGGGTACAATGAGCAACGGGGGTGAAATTTTTATTTTTGATATGGGGCAGTCGGTACGCATCCTGGACTTGGCCCGAAAAATGATCCGCCTCTCCGGCCGTGAACCGGACCGCGATATCGAGATAGTGTTCACGGGCCTGCGGGAGGGTGAGAAGTTATACGAAGAGCTGTTGAATAATTCAGAGAATACGTTGCCTACCCACCACAACAAGATCCTTATTGCGCAGGTTAGGGAATACGAGTACAATGAGGTGAACAAGTTTGTTGACTTGTTTCACGACTTGGTCCATGATGCGAATGAGCTGAAAATGGTGGCGTTAATGAAAGAGATCGTACCCGAATACAAGAGCAACTACTCGCGATACGAAGTGCTCGATAACCGTTAGATTTACCTTCTGCGCTTTAGCCCACCACCCTTGTTGTATCGGTAAAATGCTTTGCGTTTTTTGTTGTAAAGCCTTTTTTGCGCCGCATTTGAATTCGACAGATACACCGGCAAATAGTACTGTACTTTCACGTTCAGCAAAAAGTAAGAGTCATCGTTTTCAGGATTGCCCCGAACGCCAACATTTGGGCTAATCGGATAGTCCGGGTCACGTTCGCGTCTGCGATCGGACAATGCTACCGCCAATGGGCTTGAGAGTGTAGCCGGGTCTGGATATCTCCGGATGCTTACATCATCCAGATAATCGGTAAAGGTCTTGCGTAAGCCACCCTCAATTACAATGTTGTAAAATGGATGTGGTTTGAGCACCAGCCCCAATCCGTAGGGAATAACCGGCTGAAAGCGGCTGTACGATACCCCCTCCGTTTGGAGTGGTTGCAAAGGCACCCAATCGCCTTGGTATAGCGTCTTTGGATTAATGTAGGTCATGCCCACGCCTGCAAACGCGTAGATATTGTAGCTTGGTCGTTGGTAGAAACGCTTGCCGTTGTTGAAAAGATAAATTGCACCGGTAGCGCTCAACTCAATGTTGCCCGAGCGGAATGATAAATTTCGTTCCACGCGGTCGCTGTTGGCATCACGGTCATCGCCCTGTAATTGGAACCAGGTGAGATCCGTACGGGCCGCGATTCGGGGCGTGATAAACAACTGGAGGCCGGCCGTTACATTCAGCCGGTCATCAAACACCTTACCGGGGTTTTGCATTTCACCCAAATACGTGGCCATTCCCGTGCCGGCATTCAGAATTAGGGAGCGCTCTTTACGGATCGCATAGAAACTCTGCGACCATAGCGTATGAGACACTACGGCCAACAGCGCAACTATGAAATGCCTTGTCATTCGCTGGTATTTTTCAAATCAAATATAGCATTTTCCCGCTTTGCGGACTAGGCCAGTACCTCTTTGATTTTCTGGGCCGCTTCTTTCAGCAAAATGGCCGAATGTACCCGTAAACCGGATTCCTTGATGATTTTTGCTCCCTCTTCCGCGTTGGTACCCTGCAAACGCACAATAATCGGTACGGGAATGTTGCCTACCTTCTTGTAGGCCTCTACCACACCATTCGCCACGCGATCGCACCGAACGATGCCGCCAAAAATGTTGATCAGAATAGCCTTCACGTTCGGATCCTTAAGGATAATGCGGAACCCGGCCTCCACGGTATCTGCGCTTGCACCGCCGCCTACATCCAGAAAGTTTGCAGGCTCGCCGCCAGAAAGTTTGATAATATCCATGGTAGCCATGGCTAAGCCGGCACCGTTCACCATACAGCCAACGTTACCATCCAGTTTCACGTAGTTCAACCCTGATTTTCCGGCCTCAACTTCAAGGGGGTCTTCTTCCGTGATATCGCGCATCTCGGCCAGATCCTTGTGGCGAAACAGGGCGTTATCATCCAGATTTACCTTTCCGTCTACGGCGATGATGCGATTATCGCTGGTCTTTAACACGGGATTGATTTCAAACATCGATGCGTCTACGGCCATGTAGGCGTTGTACAGCGCTTGAATAAATTTAACGCCTTCTTTGTTGGCGTTACCTTCCCATCCCATGGCAAATGCGATCTTTCGTGCCTGAAACGGCAGCATGCCAATGGCGGGGTCTATCCATTCTTTAATGATTTTTTCCGGGTGGGTGGCGGCCACTTCCTCAATGTTCATGCCGCCCTCCGTGGAGGCCATGATCACCGGGCGGCCTTTGGCCCGATCCAGCAAAATACTCATGTAGTATTCCTTTGGCTCTGCTTCGCCCGGGTAATACACATCTTCAGCAATTAAAACCTTGTTGACTTTCTTCCCCGCGGCACCGGTTTGTAAAGTAACTAACGTGCCGCCCAAAATGGCTTTTGCCTTGTCGTGCACTTCGTCAAGCCCTTTCGCCAATACCACACCGCGCGATCCGGTTTCCTGAACCGTGCCCTTGCCGCGGCCTCCCGCATGGATTTGCGATTTTACCACAAACCATTTACTACCCGTCTCGGCTTGCAATTTCTTTGCTGCTTCGGTGGCTTTGTCGGGCGTATCGGCAACAATGCCACGTTGAATTGCTACGCCATACTTGCTGAGAATCTCTTTTGCCTGGTATTCGTGAATGTTCATGGTAAAATTTTGGGGCAAGCTAGTTTTTTTTGACCTTGAATTCAAATTATGATGAGATGCTGATTGCACGGGGAATTCGCAAAAAATACGGCAGTTTAGAAGTACTGAAAGGTGTAGATCTTAACGTGCAGCAGCAGGAAGTGGTAGCGCTGGTGGGCGCGAGTGGGGCGGGGAAAAGCACGCTGTTACACATCGTGGGCACGCTAGATCGGCCCGACCAAGGCGAGTTGAGCATTGAGGGCAAACCGGTTTTTGGTCTTGGTGCTGCGGAGTTGGCTGCTTTCCGGAATCAAAAAATCGGATTTGTCTTTCAGTTTCATAACCTGCTGCCGGAATTCACTGCGCTGGAGAACGTGATGATCCCCGGCCTGATAGGGAAACGGCCAGAGGCCGAGGTACGGGCGGCTGCCAGCAAACTTCTGCAACGACTGGGTTTGGCAGCGCGGCTGCACCACAAACCTGCGGAACTTTCCGGTGGAGAGCAACAGCGTACGGCGGTAGCCCGGGCGTTGGTGAACCAGCCGGTGTTGGTGCTTGCGGACGAACCCAGCGGCAATCTTGATTCCAGAAATGCGCATGAGCTCCATCAGCTTTTTTTTGAGTTGCGAGCGGAGCTACGGCAAACGTTTGTAATCGTTACCCATAACCCCCAGTTTGCAGCCATGGCCGATCGTACGATTGAAATACGCGATGGCCAGGTGGCAAAAACACCCTAGATATGCCGCTTGGCGGCCTTGTGGTACTTTGCTTGTGCTTTTACCCCGTGTTTCGTTTTGTGATTGGTGTGGCCATACGAATGGCACTTAAAGGTTTCGAAACTGCAAGAAGTCATAACAACAATCATCAGAATAAAGACAACTACTTTTTTCATTTTTTCCGTCCGTTTGATGATTCAAAAGTAGAGTTGCCTGATCTGGCGGGCGGGGCGTAGTCGGCCGGAACTACATTTGTGTAAGACGTACCATAGATTTGAATAAAACTGTGTAAAACCGATTTTTTTTACGCATTCCGACCAAATTCTTACAGCCGTTTGTACACCCAAACGCTTAAGTGAAGTAAAGCTTTAAGTGTTAATGCGCCAGAACTTCGGTTTCCAGTTCCTCGCCCTCGGCAAAAAGATCGGCAGTTATTCCCGTGATTCGGATTTTCTTGATCTCGTTCACCAGCAAGGGGTCATACTTGGCGCGCACCCGCACGTAGTTTTGGGTAAAGCCGTGCATGCTGCCGGCTTCCACATCATTTTCGAATAAAACCGTTGCGGTTTTGCCCACCTGGCTTTCATAAAAGGCTCGCTTTTTCTTATCGGACAGGATGTGGAGCATGCGCGAGCGTTCCGCTTTTTCGGCCGGCGCTACCTTGCCGGGAAGGTCTTTGGCAAGGGTATGGTCCCGCTCGGAGTACGTAAAAACGTGCAGGTAGCTGATGTCCAGTTCGTTCAAAAACTGGTAGGTGTCCAGAAAGTCTTCGTTGCGCTCGCCAGGAAAACCCACAATCACATCTACTCCAATGCACGCATCCGGCATCAGCGATTTGATGTAGGCCACGCGCCCGCTGTACAGTTCGCGCTGGTAGCGCCTGCGCATGAGTTTGAGAATTTTGTTTGAACCGGATTGCAGCGGAATATGGAAGTGGGGAACAAATTTCCTCGACTGTGCTACCCAGTTGATAATCTCGTCACTCAGTAGATTGGGTTCGATGGACGAAATGCGAAACCGGTCGATGCCTTCCACGTTGTCGAGTGCCCGAATCAAGTCGATGAACCGTTCCTGGCGGGCGCCATCGCGAATGCCGAAATCGCCCGTGTTCACTCCGGTGAGCACCACTTCTTTTACCTCTGAAGCCGCAATCTGGGTGGCAGTTTTTACAATTTCTTCAATGCTGTCGCTTCGGCTGGCGCCTCGGGCCAGCGGGATTGTGCAAAAACTGCACGAGTAATCGCACCCGTCCTGCACTTTCAAGAAAGTTCGGGTGCGGTCGTTCATCGAATACGAAGTAGTAAACGTCTTGGCTGCAGTTACTTCCGAGGCAAAAACGGTTGCTTTCGCGGGACGTTCAAAACCATCCAACAACTCCAATAATTGAAACTTCTCAGCCGCCCCCAGCACGGCATCCACACCTGGGATTTCTGAAATTTCCTTGGGCTTAAGTTGCGCGTAACATCCGATAATCGCCACGAACGCATTCGGAGAAATCGCTCGAGCTTCGCGTACTACCTTATGGCATTTTTTATCTGCATTCTCCGTTACGGAACAGGTATTGATAATGAAAATGTCCGGTTGATCGGTAAAATCAACTTTTTGATATCCTTGCGCCTCAAATTTCCGCGAAATCGTGGAGGTTTCGGAATAGTTGAGTTTGCAGCCCAGCGTGTAAAAGGCGACCTTTTTCATGGGGTCGCAAATATAGCGTTTTGTCAGGGTTGACCGATTAACCTGCGGTGGTAGTTTATCTGCCCCAGGTGGTAGTTAAGGTGAGTGGCGAGGTGCAACAAAAACAGCCGCGTGCTCATCGGCTCTTGAAAAACCTTAATGGGATATTCGCGGTCTAGCTCTGCCTCCTGCACGCGTGGAAGGTATTCTGCAATTGTTAGCCGTGTTTGGTGGATTTCAGCAAGTAGTTTTTCTCGTGGCAGAAACGGGCATTCAAACTCAAAGGTGCGGTTGCGTTGATAGGTGGATTTACCCAATACGTGCCCAATAAAGTGCTGCAGGTTACCACACAGGTGCAGGCATAGGTTGCCGGCCGGGTTGTTGATGCCAACGGTTTTTTTCCAGAGGGTCTCGTCATCCGCATAGAGGCGAATTTCGTCTTCCAGCTTTTGCAGATCGCGCAGAAGCGCCTTTTCAAGGTCTTTAATCAGCGCATTCATACCCCCAGATCTTTGGCAATCGCGGCAAGTGTGGCATCCAACGCCGCATTAACACGATCAAAATCGGCAATATCATGCAACGACGCCTTCACGCTAACGTAGAATTTGATTTTGGGCTCGGTGCCGGACGGGCGCACCGAAATTTTATTTCCGTTTTCTGTGTAGAACTGCAGCACATCGGATTTCGGCAGTGCGATGGGCTGCTGCACCTTTGTATCCAGGTTAGTTTCGATTTGACGTTGATAATCCAACAAGCGAATCACCCGGCTGCCGCCCAAGGTTGCGGGTGGCTGCTCGCGGAATTTCTTCATCATGTCTTTAATCTGTTGCTCGCCTTCTGCCCCCTTGCGCACCAGGTTAATGAGACTTTCCTTATAAAACCCGAAGTCGCGGTACATCTGGAGCAGCCATTGGTACAGTGTTTGGCCTTCATCTTTTGCGGCCGCGGCCATGGCAGCAAAAAAGGCGCACGCGCTCACGGCATCTTTGTCGCGCACGAAATCTCCAACCATGTAGCCGTAACTCTCTTCACCGGCGGCTACAAACTGTTCTTTCCCTTCGCGTTCGCGCATCAGCTCGGCAATGTATTTAAATCCCGTTAAGGTGTTGTAGCAAGTAACGCCAAAGTGGCGCGCCATGTCGTCAACCAGTTCTGTGGTAACAATGGTTTTGGCCAGGTATTTCCCCTTGGTTTCGCTCAGGTTTTTGAGTACGAACCACATCATTAAGCTAAATGCCTGGTTTCCGTTGAGCAGGAAAAACTTGCCACTGCCGTCTTTAATCCCGATGCCCACGCGATCCGTATCCGGGTCGGTGGCCATTACAAGTTCGGCATTTTCGCGGGCGGCCAGCTCCAGCGCCATATTCATGGCAGAGCGTTCCTCCGGGTTGGGCGATTGCACGGTAGGGAAGTTCCCATCGGGTGTTTTTTGTTCAGCCACCACGTGTACGTGGGTAAACCCAAGCAATTCTAAACACCGGGGCACCATGGTAATGCCAGCACCGTGAATGCTGGAATATACCAGCGGAATGTCGTGGTGTTTTTGAATTGCCTGCTGGCGTGGGATGAGGCGCTTTACTTCATCGTAATAAGCGGCTTCTACGTCCGGGCCGATGGTGTGGATCAGCTCTGGCCGGGCATTGAAGTGAATTTGATCGAACGATTGAATTGCATTCACTTCCCCGATCACGTTTTTATCGTGTGGTGGTACAAGTTGGGCTCCGTCTGTCCAATAGGCTTTGTACCCATTATATTCTTTTGGATTGTGGGAGGCCGTAATGACCAGCCCAGCCTGGCATTTTAAATGTCGAATGGCAAAAGAAAGCAGGGGTGTGGGGCGCAATTCCGGGAAAAGATGTACGTGGATGCCGTTGGCAGAAAAAATCCCAGCCGCAATCTCTGCAAACGCGCGGCTATTGTTGCGGCTGTCGTGAGCGATGGCAACGGCAATGGGTTTACCGGCAAAAGACTTAACCAAATAGTTGGCAAAACCCTGTGTGGCAGTGCCCACGGTATACCGATTCATGCAATTGGAGCCGGTGCCCATAATACCACGCAGTCCGCCCGTGCCAAACTCGAGGTCTTTGTAGAAGTGGTCGATTAATTCTTTAGGATCCGGCTGCCCCAGTAACCTTTCGATTTCTTTTTTCGTATCTGCATCTATGTTGCCAGAAAGCCATTTTTTCGCTCGCTGTTGGGCATTTTCAAGTAGTGAGTTCATCGGGCGGTTGAATGTGAGTTAAACATAATATGTGAAGTGGTTGACTGTAATACTTTTGGTAATATATTTGATTTACTTGTTTTTATGATTGAAACACTATTAACCCAATTTAATATGAAAATGAAGTCTATTCTGGTAGTTGGTTCTTTATTTATGGCCTCCGTGGCAATGGCACAAGAGTACAAAATTATCACAACCGTTGAATCTATTGTGCCTGCCGGTATTGGTCGTTCGCGGATGACTGAGGCGAAAGAACCTGCTGACTACAAAGCGCTTACCACTTCCCGCATTAAAGGTACAAAGAGCGACATGGGCGATGTAAAGCGCGATGATGTTAAAATTGATGCGTTTGATGAAACCAAGTTGTTGAACTTTTTCAGCATTGCAGGTATTAACTTCCAAAACATTGCATCGAACGATGCCGTGGTATCGAGCAAACTCACAGACATGGCCCGCGAAGGCTGGACGTTGGTATTTGTTACCAGTGGTGTAGAAAGCGATGGTGGAAAGGACGATGGAAATGGAATTTTCATCACCCGTTACGTGTTCAAGCGCTAACCGAGAAAGAAAACAATAAAAAAAAGGGTCGATGTTCGACCCTTTTTTGTTTTATACGATTTCGTATTCCAGCTACAGGTTGCCACGCAGCGCCTGCTCGCGCTCAATCGATTCAAAAAGCGCTTTAAAGTTTCCTTTACCAAAACTTTTTGCCCCATTCCGCTCGATGATTTCGAAGAACAACGTGGGGCGATCTTGTACGGGTTTGGTAAATATTTGCAGCAGGTAGCCCTCCTCGTCACGGTCAATAAGGATATTTAGTTTTTTCAACTCTTTCAGATCTTCCTCGATTGCGCCTACGCGATCCATAACGGTATCGTAATAGGTATCGGGCACGTGTAAAAACTCCACACCCCGCTGCCGCAGTTGCGCTACCGTGTAAATGATGTCGTCTGTGGCAATGGCAATATGCTGTACACCCGGCCCTTTGTAAAAATCAAGGTACTCTTCAATCTGCGATTTTTTCTTACCGCTCGCCGGTTCGTTGATTGGGAATTTGATGTATCCGTTTCCATTGGAAACTACTTTCGACATGAGGGCACTGTACTCCGTAGAGATGTCTTTGTCATCGAAGGTGACCAGCAACTTAAAGCCCATCACGTTTTCGTAAAAACTTACCCAGCGATTCATCTCGCCCAATTCCACATTCCCCACACAGTGATCAATGTATTTCAAGCCAATGGGCTGAGCAGCAATGGAGCTGGCGGCAGCCTTGAACCCCGGGAGAAAAGGACCGCGGTAGTTTTTTCGCTCCACAAAAGTGTGGATAGTCTCGCCATAGGTTTTGATGGAGGCCACCACCACGTGCCCGTGGTTGTCTTCCAGCCGTTGCGGCGGCGCTGCAGACTCAGCACCGCGTAAAAGGGTTTCCTCATACGAGCGGGTGGCATCGTCCACCCAAAGCGCCAGCACTTTCACGCCATCGCCATGCTTTTTTACATGGTCGGCAATGGGCGATTCGGGCTGCAAGGCGGTGGTGAGCACCAATCGGATTTTCTCCTGCTGTAACACGTACGAAGCGCGGTCGCGCTGCCCGGTCTCAGGCCCGGCGTATGCTACCAATGTGTATCCAAAGCAATGTTGATAATACAGCGCTGCTTGTTTCGCGTTGCCCACGTACATCTCAATATAGTCCGTGCCATTAATGGGGAGAAAATCTGTGCTCATGCTGCAATCGATTTAGCCGTAAAACAAAGGTATAATAATTTCATCCCGCAGGTTTTATTATCCCGGTCATTTCCATAATCTTTGAGAAAATTTGGTATGGATTTAAACGCGCTGGACAAAGCCCTTCAAAAGATTGCGTTGCAACGAAACGAGCTTGCAAAAATCGATTATAGCAATCCGAAATACGATGATCTGGAGGAGCAGTTGCACGATTTGGAAGATGCACTGCAAGACGAGTATGGCGATTACCTCGAGAACGTGCTGCAAGGCGTGCACGATGAGTACTGCCCGGATAGCGATGTGCTACACCCGGTGGCCTACCTGGCAAAGACGTATTCCATTGATGGCAAACAGTTCAACGTTGGGAGTACCGAAGGAGTATTTGTGGAAATGGACGACTACCCGGGAAAAGAAACAAAATTGGTGATTGCGCCTGCACCGCTTCGGGTGTTGTTGAATATTGGTAAAGATCGCCAGGAAGTAGTTTGGAAGGTGGGCTAAAAACCCAATTTCGATTTCACTCTGCCCAGCACGTTACGCGCAATTTCTGCCGCACGCTTTTCGCCCGCCCGTAATTTTTCTTCTAATTCGGCCGGGTGGCTCATCAGGTAATCGAACGCAGCGCGCTCTCTTGCAAACCGTTCTCGAATCACCTCAAACAACTCTTGTTTTGCGTGCCCGTAACCAAAATTTCCGGCCAGGTATTTTGCACGTAGCGCTGCGGTTTGCTCGGCATTCGCCACCAACTGGTACAACGCAAAGGTATTGTCCGTATCCGGGTTTTTGGGAGCCTCCAGTGGGGTAGAGTCCGAAACAATCGACTTGATTTGCTTGAGCAATTCTTTGTCGGGCAAAAAAATGTCGATGGTGTTTTTGTAGGATTTGCTCATCTTCTGGCCATCTGTTCCGGGGATGATCATCACGTCTTCCGCAATTTGCGCTTCGGGTAACACAAATGTTTCTCCGTACTGGTGGTTAAATGAGGCTGCAATATCGCGGGCGATTTCGAGGTGCTGCTTTTGATCTTTGCCCACAGGCACGATATCGGCATCGTATAAAATAATATCGGCTGTCATCAACACCGGGTAGGTAAACAGCCCTACGTTTACATCGGCCAGCCGGTCAGCCTTGTCTTTAAACGAATGCGCATTGGCGAGCATCGGAAACGGTGTAAAGCAACTGAGGTACCAGGCCAACTCGCATACTTCCGGAATTTGACTTTGGCGATAAAGCAGATTTTTTTCGATGTCAAAACCGCATGCCAGCCATGCCGCTGCCACTGCTTGTACGTTTTGTTTCCGCTCTTGTGCGTCTTTGATGGTAGTAAGCGAGTGTAAATCGGCAATGAAGAAAAACGATTCATTTCCTGGCTTACGCGATAGGGCAATGGCAGGCAGAATGGCGCCAAGCAGATTACCCAGGTGGGGGCGGCCGCTGCTCTGGATTCCGGTGAGAATTCTGGACATAGTGCTGCAAAGAAAAACACGTTGCACGAAATAGCCGTATTTTTAGCCACATTTTCTATGATCCGGATTTTTGTATTGCTATTGATTTTTGGTGACGCACTGGGGCAGCAGGCAGAGTTGCTTGTGTTTCAAAACAAGGTGCAAGACTTTGGCAACATTCAAGAGCGCGCCGGCACAGTTCAACACACCTTTACGTTTGTAAACAACTCCGGACGAACTGCCCGCATCCTGGGGGTACAAGCGAGTTGCGGTTGCACCACATCCGGGTGGACTGACCAACCTGTTGCACCGGGCAAGACAGGTTTTATTAAAGCACAATTCGATCCGGCTGGCCGCCCGGGGTATTTCAGCAAGACGCTGAGTGTCAATACCGACCTTACGGCCACGCCCATCGTACTCACACTGAAAGGAAATGTGGTTTCTGGCCAGGTGCCTGCCGATCAATTCAATTATACCAAAGGAGCTTTACGATTTCGCAACGCGTCGTTTAACATGGGCACGGTGTACATCAATCAAGCTGCGGTTACCAAGGAATTTGAGGTGTTAAATGCAGGGCCAGGGGCCATTCAATTTCTTTCGTACGAAGCACCGCCCCACGTGGTTGTAGCTCTGCCCAAAGGGTTAGGCGAGAATGAACGAGGTGTAATTCAAATTCAATACGATGCAAAAAAGAAAAATGAATTTGGCTTCGCTTCTGATAAGATTTCGATCGTAACCGATCAGGAAGCCGAACCCCGGCTGGGATTTTCACTCTATGCCACCGTGGAGGAGTTTTTCCCCATACTTTCCGGCGAGGAGTTGCAGCGCGCGCCCAGACTCAAAATTGAACCAGCGGAAGTCAATGCCGGTTCGCTGCGTCTGCGAGAAACGAAACAACTCTCCGTGCGACTAAAAAACGTAGGGAAGAGAGACCTAACCATCCGGGCAGTGCAGCCTAACTGTAGTTGCATCATCGCGCAAGCCGATGAAAAAGTGTTGAAGCCCAACGCAGAAGCCACGCTTTCCATTCAACTTATCGCGGAGGGGCGGTTGGGCACCCAAAACAAGGCGATAACGGTGTACACCACCGATCCCGCGCAGCCGGTACAGCGGATTCCGCTAACGGTGGTGGTTCAGGATTGAAACGATTTTTTCGGCCGCGTTTCCATCGCCATACAGGGGCTTGGTAAAATCCAGCGGCTTTCGCACAAGTTCTTTAGCGGTTGCTACAATCTTGTTTTTGTCCGCGCCAGCGAGTTGATTTACGCCGGCATCAATCAACTCCACCCATTCTGTTTGATCGCGCAGCGTTACGCAGGGCTTCTGAAAAAAATAGGCTTCTTTTTGAAGGCCGCCGCTGTCCGTAAGCACAGCTACACAGGTTTCCAGTAACTGCAACATGTGGAAGTAGCCCACGGGTTCGAGTGTTTTTACGCGTAGCGGGATGTTGTTTTGGGCCAAATACTGGCGTGTGCGCGGGTGAAGCGGTAGCACCACGGTGCCGGCTTCGTGCAACTCGTTCAGCGCGGCCACAATCGATGCAAGTCGATCAATTTGGTTTGTGTTTTCTGCGCGGTGCAGAGTGGCGAGGAAAAATGGTTTTGTAATTCCCGCCAGGTGTAAGATGCTGGGTTGGGTTCTCGCCTTTTCAAGATAGTAGCGGGCAGCATCGTACATAACATCGCCTACATGATCCATACGGCAGGGAAAATGGGCATAGCCTTCGTGCTGCAGATTGTGGATTGCCGTGGTGGTGGGGCAGAATAAGTACCGGCTTACCCGATCGGTGAGGATGCGATTCACTTCCTCCGGCATGTTCATATCAAAACTTCGCAAGCCGGCTTCTACATGGGCAATTGGAATGTGCAATTTAGCGGCTGCCAGCGCGCCAGCCAGTGTTGAGTTGGTGTCGCCATACACCAGCACCACCTCGGGTTTTTCTTTCAGTAGAACCGTTTCAATTTTTTCCAGCATCCGGCCGGTCATGGCCCCGTGTTGCAGGCCGCTAATTTCCAGGTGGTAATGCGGTTCCGGAATTTCCATTTCGCGGAAAAACACCTCGCTCATGTTGGCATCAAAGTGCTGGCCGGTGTGCACCAGGATTTCGTTGATGCCGTTTTTTTTACAGGCGCGCGATACCGTGGCCGCCTTTACAAACTGCGGCCGCGCGCCAATAATGGTTACGATTTTTAAGGCCAAGCGAAGGGTTAGCTGAAGGCTGGAATACCGGTGATGTGATTGCCGAGAATGAGCAGGTGAATATCGTGCGTACCCTCATAGGTTACCACGCTTTCCAAATTCATCATGTGGCGCATGATCGAGTACTCGCCGGTAATGCCCATACCACCATGAATCTGCCGGGCGTCGCGCGCAATTTCCAACGCAATCTGTACGTTGTTTCGTTTCGCGAGGGAAATCTGTTGCGTGGTGCCTTTTCCCTCATTCATTAGCGTGCCCAGTCGCCAGTTAAGGAGCTGTGCTTTTGTAATTTCGGTAAGCATTTCGGCTAACTTCTTTTGTACGAGTTGAAACGATCCAATTGGCTTACCAAACTGAATACGCTCTGCCGCGTAACGCCGGGCGGATTCGTAACAATCCATCGCAGCGCCCAACGCGCCCCAGGCGATGCCATACCGGGCTGAGTCCAGGCACATGAGCGGGGCACCAAGGCCGCTCTTTCCGGGTAACAGATTTTCTTTGGGCACCTTCACGTTATCAAAAACCAGTTCGCCTGTGGCGCTCGCGCGCAGGCTCCATTTGCCGTGGGTCTCGGGGGTGGTGAAGCCAGGCATGCCTCGCTCAACAATCAATCCGTGAATTCTGCCTTGCTCGTTCTTCGCCCACACAACTGCCACATCTGCCCGGGGCGAATTGGAAATCCACATCTTCGCACCATTTAAAATGTAGTGGTCGCCCGCATCTTTAAAGTTTGTAACCATACCACCGGGGTTGGAGCCGTGGTCGGGCTCGGTTAATCCAAAGCAGCCCAGCCACTCGCCGGAGGCTAGTTTAGGTAAGTACTTTTTGCGCTGCTGTTCCGATCCAAACTTGTAAATCGGATACATCACCAAAGAGCCTTGAACACTTGCCGTGGAGCGCATGCCGGAGTCGCCCCGCTCAATTTCCTGCATCAAAATTCCATAGCTAATGTAATCCAGACCACCACCGCCATACTCTTGCGGAATAGTGGGGCCAAAGGCACCGATCTGGCCAAATTTCTTCACGATCTCATACGGAAAATGGGCTTTCTGGGCCCAGTCTTCGATGTAAGGGCTGATTTCGCGTTTTACAAAGTCGCGAATGGAGCTACGAATCAGTTTATGCTCTTCGGTAAGCAAACTATCGATGGCGTAAAAATCAGGATGATCGTACACATCTTGTTTCAGCGATTTCTGGATGGAAGCATCGGATAAAGTTGCTGTGGCCATAATCTTTGGATTGATTCTCTAAATTCGCTGCAATTTACATAACCATTTAACAATTCTATGGAACCTGCGCTCGATCCTGCCCGGTTTGAACAACTGCAAAAGCTTCAACAGAAATACGATGTGATGGGCCAGGATTTGTCTTCCTACCTCGAAGGGTTGCTTTACGCGGATTACCTCACGTATTGGGATTACATCCATTTGGATACGTTGTTGAGTCTTCAAAATCCCAAAACACAATTCAAAGACGAAAAGGTTTTTATTGTTTACCATCAGATTACCGAACTTTATTTCAATCTGGTGTTGTGGGAGTTGGATCAAATTACCAGCACCCAACAGCCCACCGAAGCGTTTGCGCTGGAGCGCATGGGAAGAATTGTGCGCTATTTCCGGCACCTCGAAAATACCTTCGAGATTATGGTGGAGGGGTTAGACAAAGAGCAGTTCCTGAAATTTCGCATGGCATTGTTGCCCTCCAGCGGTTTTCAGTCGGCCCAGTATCGCTTGATCGAAATTGCCTCTACCGACATGATTCATTTGGTAAGCGCTGGTGCGCGCGCGGCGTTACAAGAGTACAGCGATCTCGATGCGCAACTGGAAAACCTGTATTGGCGCAGTGGCGCCACCGAGCTAGCCACCGGCAAAAAAACACTTACGCTGCAGCAGTTCGAAACCAAGTACATGAAGCTGTTCAAGGAAAAGGGCATGCATTTTCGCGAAAACAATTTGCGGAAGTGGTACCTACAGCACTTTCCCGGCCATGCCGCGCTGATCGCGCTGCTTCGTGAGTTCGATCAAATGGCCAATGTATTCTGGCCGCTGGCGCACCTCAAGGCCGCCGGCCGGTACCTGCAAAAATCTCCGGAAGACATCAAAGCTACCGGAGGTACCAACTGGCAGAAGTACTTGCCGCCACGCTTTCAGAAAATCATGTTCTTCCCCGAATTATGGAGTGAGGCAGAAAAGGAAGAGTGGGGGAAGGCGGCCATCACCCGCGCGCTGCAATCGCCCCGTTAGTTTTCTTGCTACCTTTACGGGATGGCGTTTCGGGTAGCACTGCTTTGCATCATGGCCCTCAGTTGTCTGCAGGCAATTGCCCAACTTGTTACGCGCCAAACCTACCACGATGCCGAGCGCAAAAACCTGAAGGAAATCTACCAGGTAAAAGACACCATCCGCAACGTGCTGCATGGCCGTTATATTTCTTACTTCCTTAACGGCACCATCGAATCTAAAGGGCAATTCGTAAACAACGAGACCACCGGCATTTGGGAGTTTTTTTACGAGAGTGGTAACCTGAAGATGAAAGGCGTGCTTCGCCAAAATTCAAATTATGGCTTGTGGGAATACTTTTTTGAAAATGGGCAGAAAAGCATGGAGGGCACCATCAACGGCAAAAACAAGGAAGGCGAGTGGAAAATATACTACGAAAGTGGTGAGTTACGAGAGCAGGGCATTTACCAGAATAACAAGCGGGCCGGGTTGTGGGTGGCGTATTTTGAAGATGGCACCAAAAAAGGCGAGATCGAGTACACCGATGATTATGGTAGGTTTACAGAGTATTTCCATTCGGGCAAAGTGTTTGGCGAAGGCCCGCGGCTGGCCAACCGTAATGTAGGGCATTGGCGGTTTTTTGCAGAAGACGGCAGCCTTTCTAGCGAAGGGGGTTACACCAACGGCAAGCGCAGCGGCCCCTGGAAGTTCTACTTTCCTTCGGGTAAACTCGCCTACGAGGGCCAATACGATAGCGATCTGCCCACGGGCAAATGGACGTACTACTTTGAAGAGGGTGTGGTAAGCGCCAGTGGTGTTTTTGCCGGTGGCCAGAAGAATGGTTACTGGTCAACCTTCAACCGCGATGGCTCCGTAGCCAGCGAAACCATGTACGAACGGGGCACGGGCGAGTACAAAGAGTTTTATCCGGACCGGAAACTGCGGGTAAATGGCACAATTCGCGAGGGCAAGCGCGAAGGGGCTTGGCAGTTTTTTCGGCCAGATGGTTCCAAGGAAGGCGAGTGTAACTACACCGAGGGCAAAGGAACCTATACCGGGTATTATCCTTCTGGCGCGGTGCAAACCAAAGGCGCGATGGACGATGCGCAGCGGGTGGGCACGTGGGAGTTGTTCGAGCAAGACGGCACATTGGCCGGGTACTACAAGCCCGTGGTGCAGGACGAGACCATTGCCAACCAAATCAATGTGTTGGCACGCCAGCAACCCGCGCCGCCAAAGCCAACGGCCACGGTAACCAAACGAAACGTGCGAAAAGGATTTACCTACTTTCAGCCGCGCAATCCGGAATACCAAAGCGTAATTGTGGGGTTAAATCCAATGGCCATGTTCATCGGGCAAATGCCACTGGGGGTAGAGTTTTATAATGAAGCGCGCCTTGGCCATGAGTTTGGATTTGAAGGCTTACGCGATCCTTTTTTTTCGGCCGATAATCAAATTCCGCAAGACCGCATTTTTACGCGTGGTTATGCTATTTCGGTGCGGCAAAAGTTCTACAACCCGCTAAAGTCCGGCATGTGGTATTTTGCGCACGAACTTCGGTTCACCAATATTTCTCACTTCAACAAAACCGATTTCCTGGGGCAGTCGCCCAGCCGGCAAATCATCGCCAGTGCATCCGAACAACAGGCAGAATACGGCATTTTATTGGGCCTGCGCCTGATGCAGAAAAATGATGGCGATGGCTTCACCATTGATGCGTTTGGTGGGTATTCGGTGGGCTACCGCAGGTTTGATGTAGAGCCAGTTTTTTCTGAATATTTTTCTTCGGTAAATCGCGATCCGTTTTCGCATTCGTTCCGGTTTGGACTTAACTTTGGCTATTCGGTTTCATTCGATGGGCGGCACTAGCGGCCCGGAACGTTGAAGGATAAATACCTTTCATGTCGCAGATCAAAGAAGTTACACTCTCGCCCGCGGAGGCATTCGATGGCGTTGTTTTGGAAACAGCGTTGGCGCGTGAGCTGGGCCTGTCTACAGCACAATGGCATGTGCGCCCGGTGAAAAGGTCGATCGATGCGCGCAGCAAAACCATTCAGGTGAAATTTCAGGTTGAGGCGTATCGCAAACCGGATGTTCCACCCCTGATTTCTTACCGACGCGAGCCCCCGGCTGTGCAGCACGCACCGCGGGTGGTAGTGGTTGGCGCGGGGCCGGCCGGTTTATTTGCCGCCTTACGGCTGATGGAACTCGGCTTCAAGCCGATCGTGCTCGATCGGGGCGGAAACGTGCAGGCACGCAGGCGCGATCTTGCGGCCATCAACAAATACCAACGGGTAAATCCCGAATCAAATTATTGCTTTGGCGAAGGCGGCGCGGGTACATACTCAGATGGTAAACTTTATACGCGCTCTAAAAAACGAGGCGATGTAAAACGCATTCTGGAAATACTCGTGGCGCATGGCGCTACGGAAGAAATTCTGTTTGATGCGCACCCGCACATTGGCACCAACAAGCTGCCCAAATTGGTGATGGAAATCCGAAACACCATCTTGGCCGGTGGGGGTGAAATTCACTTTCACACGAAAGTGGTAGATCTGCTCACTTCTTTTGGCCAGGCGTGCGGCGTGCGCCTGCACACAGGCGAAGAGGTAACGGGCGAAGCCGTGATTCTGGCCACGGGCCATTCCGCCCGCGATATTTTTCAACTGTTGTACGATAAAAAAATTCATATCGAGGCAAAGCCATTTGCCCTGGGTGTGCGGGTAGAACACGCGCAAGCCACCATCGACCAGATGCAGTACCACTGCGCGGCCGACCGCGGGCCCTATTTGCCGGCCTCTTCCTATGCGCTGGTGCACCAGGCCCGTGTGGCGCAAGCGGACCGTGGTGTTTTTTCTTTTTGCATGTGCCCGGGCGGGTTTATTGTGCCAGCGGCCACGGCTCCCGGCGAGATAGTGGTAAATGGCATGAGCCCTTCGCGCAGAGATTCGCGGTTTGCAAACTCGGGCATTGTGGTGGCGGTTGAGTTAGCCGATTACAAGCCGTTCGAAAAATGGGGCCCCTTGAGTGGCATGCATTTTCAAGCGGCCATCGAAAAACAAGCTTGCCTTGTGGGCGGTGGAACGCAGGTGGCGCCCGCCCAGCGGCTGGTTGATTTTGTGCAACACCGGGTCTCCGCTTCCTTGTTGGATACCTCGTATCAGCCAGGTTTGGCTGCGGCCGATATGCGTGCGGTATTACCCCCTTTTCTGGCGGATGCATTGCGGCAGGGCTTCATCGCTTTTGGAAAGAAAATGAAGGGCTATCTTACGAACGAAGCACAAATCGTTGGGGTGGAGAGTCGCTCGTCATCGCCCGTAAAAATCCCGCGCGACCCGGTAACCCTGGAGCACGTGCAGATGCAGCGCCTGTTTCCGTGTGGCGAGGGCGCAGGGTACGCTGGCGGCATTGTTTCTGCGGCCATGGATGGCGAGCGTTGCGCAGAGGCCGTTGCACTACGCTACAAAAAGAAACACGCATGAGCAAGAAGACAGTAGTTATCGGGGCCACAACAAATCCCACACGTTATGCCTATTTCGCGGCAGAAATGCTACAGGCCTACCAGCATGTGTTTGTGCCCGTGGGAATCAAAAAGGGAACCGTTTTGGGGGAGCCTATTCTGGATTTGGCTACACGCCCGCCCGTAAGCGATGTGGATACCGTAACGCTCTACATCGGGCCGCAACACCAACCTGAGTGGTACGATTACATTTTAGGGCTCAATCCCAAACGCATCATTTTCAATCCCGGTACGGAAAATCCTGATTTTGAAAAAATGGCCGCGGCCAGAGGCATCGAAGCGATCGAAGCCTGCACGCTCGTCATGTTGCGAACCGGGCAGTACTAAAGTCTGGAAGCCCGATCAAAAATAGGGAACGCGTAATGGCGAAGCCCCGACCGGGAAATCCCCGATTGCCGCTATGCAATGAAACATGTTGCGTTCATTCAACACGAACTGTAGTTGAGATGGCCTCTAGTCTTTTGGGTAGGATGCAATTACCCCTACGCATACAATTTTCCACTGGCCGTCTTTCTTCTCCAACACGCGGATGTGCGAGGTTTCGTCCATGTTGATTTTCTTGTTCGACACGCGCTGGGTGTGGCGTGTAAACGCCCCGTTTCCGTACACCCGGATTTCCTTCCAGTCGCGTTCGATTTTGATGTCGCCTTCAGATCGCTTCGCTACGTCAATGGTGCGGCTAGCGGTTTGCGTTTTGAAATACTCATGAAAGAATTTTGAGATTTCCTGAAACCCCTCAACGTACGTGGTGCCGGTAGAATCGGAATACGACCAATACGCATACGGTACATTAAGCCAGGTGCTTTCCCAGCCACCTTTGTTCACGTTCAAAAAAGCAGACGTCTCGGTTTCAATCACTTTTTTAATGGCATCTTTCTCTTTGTCCTGAGCCCTTACAGAACCAGCGAACGATACAAGCAGGATACACAACAACTTGATTTTCATGGTGTGGGGGTTTTGGGTGTGGTGAGGTGAATGTACTGAATTTTTCCGGATTTGCCAGTGCAGTTTTGCGGAGTTCCCTGCTCCAAACTGACAAAAATCAGTTGCTTTTGCCGAATAGCTCCTTACATTTAACCTACTGATTACCTAAACTTCACTGCTATGCTAACCGATGAAAAACTCATTCAGATAAAAAGACTCCAGGTTAAGGCGAACAAAAAGATTAAACTGAAGGACTTCTCCACCAAATACCAAGGTAAAACCCTCAACAAGGAAGATGCTACGAAACTCTTGGAAATGGGCCGGGCGCATTTGGCCGAAATTCAGGATAAACTCTACGCCCATAACCGCTACAGCGTGCTCATCATCTTCCAGGCTATGGATGCCGCAGGAAAAGACGGTGCAGTAAAGCACATCATGTCGGGTTTTAACCCGTTGGGAGTAAAAGTGTACAGCTTTAAAGCGCCTAACTCGCACGAATTAGATCACGATTTCTTCTGGCGCCATGCGCAAGCGCTGCCTGCCCGGGGCGAAATTGCCATCCATAACCGGTCGCACTATGAAAACGTGTTGGTTACGCGGGTACATCCGGAGTGGATTCTGAACGAGAATATTCCCGGCATCGATACAGTGAAAAAGGTGGACGATAAATTTTGGGAGAATCGCTTCAAGCAAATCCGCAGGTTTGAGAAAAACCTGACAGACAACGGCACCATCATCATGAAGTTCTTCCTCCATGTATCAAAAAAGGAACAGAAGAAACGTTTTCTTGAGCGCATTGAAGATCCCTCAAAAAACTGGAAGTTCTCCTTATCCGACCTGAAAGAGCGCGGCTTTTGGGATCAATACCAACAAGCCTACAGCGAAGCCATCAGTGCCACCTCAACCGAGTATGCGCCGTGGTTCGTAATACCCGCAGACGATAAGTGGTTTGCGCGGTTAGCGATTGCATCGGTGATTTACCGCAAGTTTGAGGAGCTTGACCTGAGCTACCCTACGGTGTCCGAAGCCCAGCGGGTGGCCCTTCAAAAAGCACGCCTTCAGCTGCTAGGCGAAGAGGGCGCTGAACCCGTAAAGCCAACTAAGGTTAGAAAAAAGGCCACCGTGCGCAAAACCACCCGAGTCGCCAAAAAGCGCGTTCGCAGGTAACGCTACCGCGGCCCCTGTGGGGCTTCCGTCTGGGGTGCCAACTCCAGATTTACCACCACGCCCCGCTGCCGGAGTTGCGTGGCCACTGTTTGCCATTGCTCACGGTTTTCCTGCTCCAGCGGGTTGTATGATAGCGTGAGCAGTTCAAGTTTCGGGTAGTTGCTGAGGTAAGTGGGCAGTTCGCGAAAATGGTTGTGCGAAACATCCAGAAAATCGATGTTGCGGAGCGTCGCAAAAGCGCTCGGCAATTCACTCAGCAGGTTGTTATTTGCACGGAATACTTTCAAATAGGTAAGTCGCCCGAGCTGCTCTGGCAACACGCTAATGCGGTTGTTGTGTACATACAGTTCTTTCAACTCACTCAAATCCCCCAGCGCATCCGGCAGGTTAACGATTCGGTTATGCGAAACATACAGCACCTCCATTTTTTTCCAACGCGCAATGGCGTCATCCAGTCGGTCGATCTGGTTGTAGTACAAATCCAACACCCGCAGGTTCGTTAACGCGTACACCGCTGGGGGTACGGAGGTTAACTCGTTTCTGTAAAATGCCAGCTGCTCCAGATTTTTTACATCTGCCAATGCGGGCGAAACCTGTTTGATCTTGTTGCCGCTTAAAACCAATTTGCGCAAACCCGGAAAACCCGCCACCGAGGCCGGCACTTCCTGGAGGTGATTTAGTTGTAGCTCCAGCTCTTTCAGTTGGGCGTTACCGCGATAAGACTCAAATTTTTCGATGCGATTGTTGCGCAAGACCAGCACCTGCAACCCCCGTGCACCACTAACATTGGGCATCTGCGTTAAGCCATTTTGAGCGAGGTTCAATTGTTGCAGAGTGCTGCTCTGAAATCGGTTGGGTACAAAACGCTCCGTGCCACCCCGGATTAGCAGATTGGCAATGGCTAATCGTTTTGGAATACGAAGCGTTTTTTCAGTTGTGGGATTCAGCACATAAACGGTTTTTAGTTTTTTTGCGCCGCGTAGCGCGGCCAGCTTATGCAACGGGGAGTTAATGATTTCCAGCGTTTCAAGATTTTTAAACCGATGCAACCCTTTTGGCCAACTTTTAGCTCCCACCAGACTAATTGCCCTCACACTATCGGCCGGCATTTGAGTTACGTCGGCCAAAAGTGGAAACCGGTTTTCGTACAGCGTCTTGGTATCGATAATGGCTTTTGAGCGCGCCTCCAGTACCTGCTTGATCAGGCTGTCTGTTTTAGCCTTTGAACCCGCCTCAAGTCGGTACAAACCCCAGGCTTTTTCCAACTCGGCCAGTGCCAGGCTGTCTTTGGCAGAGCGGTAAACCGGGTGCGAACCTACGGTTTTTGGATCGGTAAAGGGTTGCGCTATCGCCACTCCCAGGCAAACCATGAGCGCTAAAACGGTGTGTAACGATCGATACATGACAGAGGTGTTTTTTTGTTGAACGAAGGAATTAGTTCGAGCGTATAAATATCGCCAAAAAGGCGGTTAAAAATCGATCGATTTTAAAGGTGTTTTTTGCTGGTTTCCAATGGGAAAACGGGTGTAAAAGCAGTACTTTTGGCGGTTTGTAAAACCCCCTTATGAGTGAAGTAAAAGCCACATCGGCAACTAATTATTCGGCTAGCAATATCCAGGTTCTGGAAGGTTTGGAGGCCGTGCGTAAACGGCCGGCCATGTACATTGGCGATGTAGGCGTAAAAGGCCTCCACCACCTGGTGTGGGAAGTGGTAGACAACTCAATTGACGAGGCGCTGGCCGGGTATTGCGATGAGATTTTCGTAACGATTAACGAAGACAATTCGATTACGGTAGAAGACAACGGCCGCGGTATTCCTACAGACATGCACGAGAAAGAAAAACGCTCGGCGCTGGAGGTAGTGATGACGGTGCTGCACGCGGGCGGTAAGTTTGACAAGAACACCTACAAAGTATCGGGCGGTTTACATGGCGTGGGCGTATCCTGCGTAAATGCGCTCTCTTCAGTGCTGAAGGCCACGGTGTACCGCGAGGGCAAGATTTTTGAACAGGAATACCATCGTGGTGTGCCCCAATACCCCGTGCGCGTAGTGGGCGACTCCGACCGGCGAGGAACCACGGTACACTTTCTGCCGGACACGGAAATCTTTCAGGTGAGTGAGTATAATTACGAAACCGTGTCCTCGCGCTTGCGCGAGTTGGCCTTTCTCAATCCCAAAATAAAGCTTAACCTGCGCGATAACCGCGATAAAGACGAGCAAGGCAATCCGCGAACAGCACAGTTTTTCTCCGAGGGCGGCTTGCGCGAGTTTGTAGAATACATTGATTCCACGCGCGAAAAGCTGGTGCCACAGGTGATCTACATTGAAAATAACCGCAGCGAAATCCCGGTGGAGGTAGCCCTAAGCTACAACACGTCATTTAGCGAGAACCTGGTATCCTACGTCAATAACATCAATACCCACGAAGGCGGCACACACGTGGCGGGTTTTCGCCGGGCACTTACGCGCACACTAAAAAATTATGCGGATAAGTCGGGCCTGTTAGAGAAGGCTAAAGTTGAAATCAGTGGCGATGACTTCCGCGAGGGGTTAACCGCAGTGATTTCCGTAAAGGTGGCAGAACCGCAATTTGAAGGGCAAACAAAAACCAAGTTGGGTAACAGCGAAGCCATGGGCGCAGTAGATACTGCGGTGGGCGAGGTGTTACAAAACTACCTGGAGGAAAACCCGCGCGATGCGAAGATGATTGTAAACAAGGTCATCCTGGCGGCACAAGCCCGTATTGCTGCGCGGAAGGCGCGCGAGATGGTGCAGCGCAAAAATGTACTCTCGGGTACGGGGCTACCCGGTAAATTGGCCGATTGCTCCAGTTCCGACCCTGGAATTTCAGAGCTTTACCTCGTAGAGGGTGATTCGGCCGGAGGCTCGGCCAAGCAGGGCCGCGACCGCAACTTTCAGGCAATTCTGCCCTTGCGGGGAAAAATCTTAAACGTAGAAAAAGCGCAAGAGCACAAAATTTACGAAAACGAGGAAATCAAAAATATGATTACCGCTCTGGGCGTGAGCTTTGGAGTGGCTGATGACGAGAAGGCGCTAAACATTACGAAACTGCGCTATCACAAAATCATCATCATGACGGATGCCGATGTTGATGGCAGCCACATTCGCACGTTAATTCTCACCTTCTTCTTCCGCTACATGCGGGAATTGATTGAACAAGGGTATATCTACATTGCGCTGCCGCCGTTGTATTTGGTGAAGCGCGGCAAGGAAGAGCGCTATTGCTGGAACGAAGAGCAGCGCGATGCCGTGGTGAAAGAATTGGCGAAAGACGGAAAGGAAGACAGCGTAAACGTGCAGCGCTACAAAGGCTTAGGCGAAATGAACCCGGAACAGTTGTGGGCAACCACCATGGACCCGGACCGCAGAACACTGAAACTGGTGAGTATCGAGTCGGCTGCGGAGGCTGACCGGCTGTTCTCGATGCTGATGGGCGATGAAGTAGCACCCCGTCGGGAATTCATTGAACAGAACGCCAAATACGCAAAGGTGGATATCTAACCGACAACACCATGGAAATGGACGAGGCGCTAGAACGCGAGGAAGTAAGCTACTCGCTGGAGCAACTCCAGAAGCAGATTCACGAAAGCAATTATGTGAGTCGTGACTTGAGTTGGATCAAATTCAACTACCGCGTGCTGGACCAGGCCAAGCACATTGATCGTACAATTTTTGATCGCCTCCGGTTTTTGGCCATTACATCGTCCAACCTGGACGAGTTCTGCACCATTCGCGTGGGCAGTTTATACAACTACCTCGATTACGGCAAGCAGCGCTTCGACTACAGTGGCTTGCGCGAGGATCCCTTTCGCTTTGTGCTCTTCAACGAGATCAAGAAGTTTGTGCACGAGTCGCACGACTATTACCTCAAAAAACTCCGACCTCATTTTGAGAAGAACGGATTCCGGCTGGCCGCCTATTCCGACTTGTCTTTAGACGATCAGCACAAAACGGATGTGTACTTCAGTCGCACCGTTTACCCGATGCTTACCCCCATGTTGTTTGATTCGTACCACGCGTTTCCGGTACTGAAGAACAACCGACTGCTTTTTGGTGTGGTAACCAAGACCATCGTGGACGGAGTAAGCCAACCAAAAGCTTCGTTCATCCAAATTCCCAGCAACATTCCCCGCTTTCTTGAGTTACCTCAACCGGATGGCGCTGTTTGGTTTGTAGCGGTAGAAGATATCATCCGCCAACACATGGGGCAGCTCTTTCGCAATATCGAGATTGCCAGCATCACGTTGTTTCGGATTAACCGCAACGGAGACTTTACCCTGGAGGAGAGCGAAGATATTGAAACGAACTTTCTGGAGGAGCTAAAGCGTAAACTCCAAACCCGCAGAACTGGCCGTGTAGTGCGGCTGGATGTCTATGGTGATCACGATCCCTGGATTTTACGCTTGCTCAAAATTCAGTGGGATATTGATGATCAAAACATCATTCACATCCCTACGGGTAGCTTGCTGGATTTTACCGGACTGAATCAAATCATTGACCATAAAAACTTCCGCGATAAGCGCGCCAGCCTGCGCCCGCCCCGCAAACCAATCTTGTTTCCGGAGGAGGGCAACCGCGATTTGTTTGAAGTACTGAAAGAAAAAGACATTCTGCTCCACCATCCCTACGACTCAATGGAGCCGGTGCTGGAGTTGTTGGAGAAGGCCGCAGACGATTCCAAAGTGCTATCCATCAAAATCACCATCTATCGTGTGGCGAAAGACAGCCGCATTACAGCTGCGCTATTGAAGGCAGCCGAGAGTGGTAAGCACGTGTCGGTGTTATTTGAAGTGAAAGCGCGCTTCGATGAGGAAAACAATTTGCGCGAGGCACAGCGGCTCCAAAAGGCCGGCTGTTTTGTAATTTATGGTGTAAGTTCATTGAAGACCCACACCAAGCTGATGCTGATTGTGCGCAAAGAAGAAGACGACTCGGTTTTCCGATATGTGCACCTGGCCAGCGGAAACTATAACGAAGTTACCTCGCGGTTTTATACGGATGTAGGTTTGCTCACCACGAGCGAGGCCTATGCCAACGATGTGTCTGATTTCTTTAACGTTATCACGGGCCATTCGCAACCGGCGTCTTACCAAAATCTGATTACTTCGCCACGCGACATGCGCATTCAATTGATCAACCTGATCAAGCGTGAGGCCCGCAATGCGCAAGAGGGTTTACCTGCGGGGGTGGTGATAAAATTCAATTCCTTACAGGATAAGGAATTTATTGATGCACTGTACGAGGCATCACAAGCGGGCGTTCCCATCAAATTAATTGTGCGTGGAATTTGTTGCTTGCGCCCGGGGCGAAAAGGCGTGAGCGAAAACATTGAAGTGATCTCAATCGTAGGAGAGTATCTGGAACACTCACGCATTTACTATTTCCACAACGCAGGCAACCCCAAGGTGTATATGGGTAGTGCTGATGCCATGGTGCGCAGCTTCGACCGCCGGATTGAATCGTTGTTTGCGTTGGAAGACGAAATCCTGAAAAAGCAGGCCACCAACATCTTGCGCTACAACCTGATCGACAACGTAAATGCCTACACCATGCGCGAAGATGGCAACTACCGGATTAAAGAACTCATGGGGCTACCGCCCTTCAATATCCACAAAGAGTTCTACAACGTTACCAAGGATATTATTGAGCAGGTGCGGTTGTTTTAGTTAGCCGCTCTTTGCCACGGCCTTTTTTAAACACCTGGCGCCCTTTGTTCACTCCCTTTCGCAGTTCGCGTTGCACGTCTGCGGGTAGCGCAACCGTTTCTTTGCACTCCGGTGAGCAGCAACCTGCATATTTTTCTGCGCAAGCCGGGCACTGGATGAACAGTAAGTGGCAGCCATCGTTCTTGCAATTCGTGTGGTCATCGCAAGGCGCACCACATTGGTGGCAGTTGGCAATGATATCCGGCGTGATTCGTTCGCCCAGCCGCTCATCAAATACAAAATTCTTTCCTACAAACTTGTTTTCAAGACCTTGCTCGGCCACCTGGCGCGCATAGTGAATAATACCACCCTCCAATTGAAACACCTTGGCATACCCTTGGTGCTTCATCCACGCACTTGCCTTTTCGCAGCGAATGCCACCGGTGCAATACATCAGCAGGTTTTTGTCTTTGTGCTCCGCCATCAACTCTTCCACTACCCGCAACTCCTCGCGGAAAGTATCTACGTTAGGCAGTATCGCGTTCTTAAAATGCCCCACTTCACTTTCGTAATGGTTACGCATATCCACAATCACCGTGTTGGCATCGTCTGCCAGCCGGTTAAACTCGGCCGCATTCACGTGGGTGCCGCATTGGGTTACATCAAAAGTAGAATCGTCCAGTCCATCAGCAACGATTTTTTTCCGCACCAAAATCTTCAGTTTGAAGAACGATTTACCGTCATCGGCTACAGCCAGATTCAGCCGTACTCCCCGCAGCCATTCGAAGGCATCTAGTACCTGTTGAAATGCGCTGAGATGCGGCGAGGGTACTGAAATTTGCGCGTTAATGCCTTCATGCGCCACATAAATCCGCCCCCAGACCTCCAGCTGCTCCATTTCCCGATAGAGCTCATCGCGGAACTGTTGTGGATTTGCTATTTGATGGTATTTGTAAAACGAGATGGTGGTGCGCTCTTGCGCATGGGTACGAACAAACTCCTTGAGCTGCCGACCGTTGATTCGGTTGTAGAGGGCCATGTGGCGATGATTAATTGCAGGTTAATCGATCGGCAGCAAAAATACGATATTTTAGTTTTTCGGCTTCAGCTCGCCGCGTACCAACTTGTTATAGTCGGCACACGAGAGTGTACCGGTTTGGTTGCAATAGCCGCAGGCACGGTACCGGGTGCCCAGGTGGTTGGCTTTAATGATTACCGTCTGGCCATTGCAAACCGGGCACGTTACTTTGCCGGAGGGCCCGCAGTCAATATCATAACTCTGCGAAAGAATTTCGTTTGCCACTTTGCTTTCCTCCCGGCGGGTTTCCACCATGGCGGCTTCTGCCAATTTTAACACTTCGGTAGCTTCCTGAAAATACTGGCCGCTGGTGCCCTTCAACTGCACGTATTTGTTCAACCAGTCGATGCTCTGCCGGTACTGCGCCAGGTGGTAGGAGTTTTTGCCGAAAAAGAACGCAAGATCTGAGGGCACACTCCGGATGTTGCTGAGTACGTACCGATACTTTTCATCGGCCTCCTGGTACTGCCCGGCATCGGTAAGCGCTTTTGCCGCATCAAACTCTTTGCGTACTTCCATTTGCCGCATTTGTTCCTTTTGTTCCTGCGCCAGCCGCAGCTTTTCGCGCTGCGCGTCTTCGTCTTGCGCAAGCGCTACCGCACAAAGGCTCCACCCCAAAATCAGAAAAAATATTTTCACGCTACTCGCTCCCGTTCGGGTTTACTTGAAAAATCGGTTATTGCCATGCCCAACCATTCCAGTGCCGCTCCGTGAAAGATCGCCTCCAGCGTTGGCGTGGGTAAATTCATCTCTTCAATAAACTTGCCAATTTCTAAATCGCCCAAGGGAAAGGGATAGTCCGACCCCAGGGCAACGCGGTTGGCGGGCACCATTCTAAGAATATACTCCAGCATTAACGGATCATGGGTAACGCTGTCTATCCAGAATTTACCCAAATAGTTTTTTGGAGGCACTTGGTTATCAATCGCCACTAAATCGGGGCGGCATTCATACCCATGCTGAATTCGGCCCAGCGTAGGTAGAAAAGCGCCACCTGCATGGGCAAACATCACCTTCAAGTTGGGCAGCCGCTCCAGCACGCCACCAAAAATCATGGAACAAATGGCCCGCGAGGTTTCTGCTGGCATGCCAACAAGCCAGGGCAGCCAGTAGCGCTGCATTTTCTTTTCACCCATCATTTCCCACGGATGTACCAGCACTGCCATATCCAGTTGTTGTGCGGCTTCAAACACAGGAAAAAACCGGTCTTCATTTAGATTTTCATCGTTGATGTTTGAACCGATTTGTACGCCCTTCAGGCCAATGCGTTTACACCGTTCTAGCTCTTTTACTGCCAACTCTGTGTCTTGCATCGGTAACGTGCCCAAGCCCACGTACTGGCGCGGATAGTTTTCTGCTAACTCAGCGAGGTGATCATTTAAAAATTTGCTGAGCGCCAGACAGTCGATCGACTTCGCCCAATAACTAAACATCACAGGAATGGTGCATACCACCTGCACTTGCGTGCGATGGGCCGCATACTCCGTAATGCGCACGTCTGGATCCCAACAGTTTTCCTTGATTTCGCGGAAAAACTGGTTGCCGCGCATCATCTTGGCAAACCCTTTCTTGTGGTGCTGCAGGTAGATAAAATCGCCATACCCAAAACGCTCGCTCCAATTGGGCATTTTTTTAGGAAGAATGTGCGTATGGCTATCGATTTTAAGCATCCGACCCGCAAATTAACGCGAAAGCGTTGACAAAATTAAATGATTGGTCTTATGGAATCCGCGTAAGCGTAATGAGTTCGCCTACAGTGCAATTTTTTTCAAGTCGAGGGCCTTCAATTATTTGGCCATTCGCGCGAAAGCGATTGCCAAGATTGGGTTGGAGTTGAAGCCTGCCGCCCGCCAGACTTTTTATCTTTACCTCGACTGCCTGGCCCGCGGTCACGCGTGCGCTCACCTGAAAGGCACCTTCGGTGCAGATGTTTTCGAATGCTAGTTCTTTCCAGCCGTCGGGGATTTGCGGGAGCACGTAAATTCCATCCGTGCGATTTTGGACGAGCAGCTCGAGCACCGCGCTCAAAGCGCCAAAGCCGGCATCTAGTTGCATGATTTCGTTTTTCGGTGCGCCGTCGGGTAATTTGTTGTACACGGGGTTGGCCAGAATGCTGATACCGGGCTTGTTTGCGTTGTGCAACGTGCCGCGCCCCTCATTTACGAAGTTTTCGTTCCAGAAATGAAGCGTGCTTACGGCTGCTTCTGCATGTCCCGTGCGTGCGTGCAACACCGAGGCCCACGGTATACACCAACCCGACCACATGCCGGTACCGCGGTTCACCCACCGGTTGATGCTGGCCTGAACGATTTTCTGGTGGGCGTCGGACAGCGGGTCAATCGTGACGAACGGATAAATGCTGGCCAGGTGTGAGTGGTGGCGGTGACTTTCAATCAGATCCTGACCTTCCCACAACGCGATGCGCGTGCTCCGCGCGCTGGGCCATTCGTCAATCCAAGGACCTTCTAGCGTGGTGTACATCGGTAACCGTGTAGACACATCTTGCCAGCGTGGGTCTATTGGCTGGCCCAGTCGGGCAGCTGCCAAGGGTAAGAGTTGCGCCACTTTGTGCAAGGCCGCCAGTTGAAACGATGCATCGCGCCCCCAGGCCGTCATTTGGTCGCCCCGGAACTCTGGACTTACTGACACCGGTAAGCTCAGGCTTTTTCCGTCCTTGCCGCTGTCAACTTCTTCCAGCATCGCCCAAAATCCTTCAAACGCACCAGCGAGCAGGGGCCACGCGATCTCACTCAATACCGTTTGATCTTGCGTGTACGAAAAGTGTTGCCAGGCGAGGTAAGCCATCCAGGCCGTGCAGGCATGATCAATCGTACCCGTCCAGAATGTACCCACTACGCGACACCGATCGTCTACGGCGTGTGGCAACATGAGGGCGCCCGGCCGACCGAAGAATTTTTCGCCATTGACTTTCATTTGGGGAATCCACTCTTGCATCAGCTTCCAAAGCGGTTGCAGATGGGTGGAGCGGTTCGTGGCCAGCGCTGGCGTGTAAATCATTTGTACGTTGATGTTGAAATGATAGTCGTTGCTCCAGGGCGGAAGCTGATACTCTTCCATGAAGGGGCCTTGCAGCGCGCAGGCCACGCCTTGCGGCGGTGTGGCACAGGCCTGTTTGTATAGCCCATAATCGAAAATCTCTTGAAGTACCGGATCGGGCAAGCGAATCGTAGGTACCTCCGCCCAATAGGTACGCCACCACTGGTTTCGTTTTTCGATATTTGGCAAGTAAGTAACGATTTCTTTTTTGCGCCTATCCACGTGGGCACCCATCGCGGTGGCGAGTAAAATATAGTCGTTGGTTTGTGTGAGCAGCAGCGAGAGCGCTTCGTCTTCGGGAAGCGATTGTGTAAACCCGAGTATCCGGTCTTGTTGCCAATACGTGGGCGGAGCCACACCGGTTTTCTCCAGGGCCGCCTTCACGCCCGGGCTTTCCCACGCGGCGCGAAGTTCGGTTTTCACACGACCCGCCAAAGCCTTCGGATACGTAATCCAACTGATTTCTTGCTCGGGGTCTTGTCCGACGGCCAACGTTGTCACGGCGCCTTTCGCGTCTGCCGCTTCGATGCGTACCTCGGCTTGTGCGAGGAGTAGGCGCGCACGTTGCAACACGAACCCATCCGGTAACGTAATAACCAACACGCCGCCACCGAGTTGTTGCGGGTGACTCGGTTGGTTTTCGCTCTTGCGTGGCACTTCAAACGCTTTGCGCAGGCCGGCTTCGTCTTTTGATTCCAGCAGCCGCTTCACCTCCGGGTAGGTGGTACGGGCGGAGAATTCGTTACCCCCGCGGTGATCCCAAAAGCCGGCGCGGCCAACGGTAACGTTCAGTGTCCGGCCTTGGCCCCAAATCATCAGTCCTTGGGTGCCGTTGCCCACGAGCACGCCGGTGTGCGTGCGCGGCAGCGGAAATGTCCACACGAGTTCGCGGGTGGTTTGGGCAGGCGCGAAAGCCGGAGCGATGGTGAGCAGAAAGATAAATCGGAACATGTTTGGAAAGGGTTGTTAAGTACACGGTCCACCGCTACAGTAGCCGTGTTGGAAGGTAGCAGATTTCGCGCTTACTGGCAATGCGGCAGCGACCAATCATTTTGTTCTGGGGGCATGGCCCTGCCTGCGGCTGTGGGCCACCGGGCTTTTGCTGCAAGTCCGCGCCGCCCACACATCCGCCCCTGGCGGGCTTTCCGCGCAATCCCTTGCCCGCTGGCGCACGTGGTGATTGTGGGAAGGTATGGGATATCGGGTATGATAAGTAATGAGATTTGAGATTTGAGATTTGAGATTTGAGATCTGGGAGGGCGCGTTTCGTTTGTATTGTCTACAAACATTCGATCCCTCCGGTATCGGTGCTTAGCTTGCGGGGAACGCCTTTTTCAATCGCACATCAAAAAACACAACCCAAAAATCGTGTTGCTTTTAACTTGCGTTGGAATCGATGCATCAGCGTCTCACTACCTGGCCACTACGGATGCCGGTATGTTGTTGATTTTCGATTACGACTTCTCCGTTTACCAACACATACCGGAAACCCTTTGCGTAAGCATGCGGGGCCGCATATTCGGCTGCATCGCTTACCGTGGCAGGATCAAATACCACTACATCTGCTGCAAAGCCCTCGCGTAACAAGCCGCGGTTGCGCAGATTGAATTTTTGTGCGGGTAAAGACGTCATCCTACGAATGGCTTCTTCCAAGGTAAGCACGTTTTGCTCTCGTACATAACGGCCCAATACGCGGGCGTTGGTACCATAAGCGCGCGGGTGCGGCATGCCCGAGCCGAATGTGGTAATGCCGGCATCTGAGGCAATCATGTTGTGTGGATATTGCAGAATGCGTACAAGGTCTTGCTCGTTCATGCTGAAGTACACCATCTGTGTGCGGTTGGTGGCTGCTACCATTTCTAAAATCGTCTCGGCTTCATCTTGCGGCTTGTGTTTACGCCCCCGAAGTTGGTTAATCTGCGAAATATTCTTTCCATTCAGGGTGGTGTCGGGCGCATAACGTGATACCTGGGCATAGCTGTAGTCCTTTAATTTTTTCTTTTTTAAATCGGCTACCATTTGGTTTTTGATTTGTGCGCGCACTGCTGGGTTAGCCAATCGCACTTTAAGCGAATCGCGGCCGCCCGCAAAGGCCCACGTGGGCACGGTGGTGTCAAGCGTAGTACTGCTGGCAACGTAAGGGTACTGGTCGATGTTAACGTCTAATCCTTGCTGACGGGCCTGCGTTACAAGTGCGAGTGTTTCCGTTGAGCGGCCCCAGTTATTGCGGTAGGTTACTTTGAAGTGCGAAATCTCCACCGGAATGTTCGCCTCGCGGCCCACGCGTATAGCTTCGCTCACCGCATCGGTTACCCGGTCACCTTCATCGCGAATGTGAGATGCGTACACGCCACCGCGCGCCGCGGCGGCCTTTGCCAGTGCCACAATCTCCTGGGTTTGTGCGTAAGTGCCTGGCACGTAGATCAAGCCGGTAGAAAAACCTACCGCACCGGCCGCCATGGCACCCGCCACGAGGCGTTCCATTTTGGTGAGCTCTTCGGCTGTGGGGTCGCGTTGTGCATCGCCCATGGCCGCCCTGCGCACCGTGTTATGTCCCACGAGGGTAGCCACGTTAACTGACATACCGATCGAGTCCAGACGTTTGAAGTAGCTGGGAATATCCAGATTTGAGCCGCCACAGTTGCCGGTCACCACCGTGGTAACACCATCAAACACAAAATTATGCGCGTGGGGGTTGCTTAGTTCGTTTCCTTCGATGTGCGCATGTACGTCTATGAACCCCGGCGCCACCACCAGCCCGGTGGCATCCAACGTACGGGTGGCTTGTGCGTTTCCAAGTTTGCCAACGGCCGCCACCTTTCCTGCGCGGATGCCCACATCGCCATAGAACCAACTGTTGCCTGCACCATCAATGATTTTGCCGTTGGTAATGAGCAGGTCGAACGGTTGCGCGTGGAGGTGAAGGCCAAGTGCGAGCAGGAGGGAGATGATTGGGAGTTTCATGTTAACAATATAGAAAATTAGCTTTTAAAGCGTTACAGATTTCAGGTTTCTGGCCGATAGAAGTTGAGAGCGGTAGTTTTTGAAAAGCTAAATGAAGATCATCGCGGGGTATGTGTTGGCAATCGTGCGCCTTGCCAAAATGGACATCCGTTATTTGAAGTAATTTCGACTTGCTTCAAGTCGACCGTTAAGTTTCGTTGACGAGTCCGAGTCTATATTGATTGATTTAATACTTAAATGTCGATCATTTCATTTTTGACGGGCAAATCTGTCTGTCGACCAGCTATATTTTACGAAAAAACGTCAAAAAATACCCGTCTCCGATTTTTCAAAATATCCTTTGTCAAATGTTAAGAAAATTCGCGCGCTTCGCGCGATCTTTTTTATCACACCGGGCCGGAAACGTGGTTTTTCAGGCGTTAAACTGTCACTTAAGTTAAGGTCCAAACATTCTGCGGAAAGCAATCTTTCAGGTCAAATACGAAACTCTCCGCGGACATTTTCGCGCCTGGCATACAACGTTTGTGTTTGCGCAGTGGTGGGCTTTTGAAAACGTATTTGTCTCACGTGACCAAATGTTGAACGAAGATAAAGACTTATAGCTTATACCAAACCCCACCCTTGCGCAAACATTTTGTTGTGGCCAGTTGGGTTTCGTACGTTAATTGTCGGACGGCCCGTTTCTTTTGTATCGACTGCTTGCCACGGCACCATTGCAGAAACATTCCGTTGGTGGCTGTGTGGTCTTGAGTCACCTTAATTCGTTGCTCTATCAAGCCAAGCGAAATTTAAAATGAATATTTGAAAACATTAAAAATTAGATAGAGAGTAACAAGGTAAAGAAGGTCCCGTCTTACTTACACACGTTGCATAACCTAATTTTTGTTGTTGAAAAACTTGAAGTAGAAAAATTGTCCGAAGTCACCTGTCAGCAAAATGGTTCTCTATCATTTGAGGCTGTGTTAAACCAATTTTGTTCACAGTTTCTCATATACACCACATCTCACTTTATACTCGGCTGTAATCACCTCTGTCTTCCCGTTGATATCAATAGTTAACTGCAACTCTCCAATTAAATAATAGAAAAAACTCTGATGAGGTTCAGAGTCGATCTCGACAGGATATGATTCTATTAACTCAATTTTTGTAAGGCGGTGGAAGGATAGACTTATGTCATCTGTTATAGGCTGGAAAAAATCATTGCAGTAGTTGTAAATGCCAAATGCCGTGGAGACCACAGGGGGTGAGCCAATCGATTTAGTTATGTTTTCTACCTTCACCAATGGAGTTTTGATATCAATACTGCCATTCAGTTCTTCGTCTGAATCTGGCGGATCTAAATAAAAATCAAAAACAACATTCCACGTTTTAGAATAGTCACCCGTATAGCTCGATTCGATTTTATTGCCTAAAAATGAGTACTCTTTTCCCTCAAATGTAAAATTGAAAAAGCACTCTTCGCAAAAAGTTCCCGGAATCATAGGAAAATTAGATTCAGGTGGAGCAAATTTACACAGCCCTTTGTCAAAGACGAGCGTATTGTCGCATTGCACGAATACGGCCAGTAGAAGAAGTATCAAGAGATATGAAAGTTTCATGATTGTTTCAATTTTAATTAGACTTCACATACCGTGTGGTGTTGCCGTCTACATTGATTACGTAAGAACCAGGTGGTAATTCGGTAAAGAGAGCGTTGATATCCGCATCCTCTACTTTTCCTTCTTTTATCACCTTTAGGGTTTTCATATCCATTACGGTGTAAGAGCTGAATGATGAACCTTTACAAAAGGTGAAGGTAAGGTTGCAGCTGGCGTTGTACGCATTAAATGTAGAACAGCCCGAGCTGATGGTGAAAGTCATGTTTTTACCTCCATTGCTGGTGCTCCAGCTTGCAGTGCCCGAAGTGCGCACCCACGTCCACGAACTAAGACACATCACCACTTGGTTGGAGCCTGAGGGCACCACGTTGAAGGTGTTTAAAGCTCCGCCATTCAATGTGCCGGAGCAAGTAGGTAAAATTTGAATAGTTTTGGTTCTGAAAAAATTACCCCCATTGCAACCAGTGACGAGCTTATATTTTACGTCTGAAAAACCCGGTAAGCAATTTGCAATTAATGTTATTGAAGTGGCTGACTTTGCCACAAAAGTAAAATAGGCTGTATTAAAATCCCATCTCGAATCAGACAGTTGAATAAAAGATGGAAAGGGTTGTCCGTTGTTGGTTAATGTTAAAGTAAATTGCGTACCTGGATTAACTGCCGAGGCACTAGATATTGTTATATCGGGTATTGCGGTAAAGTACTGTACATCCTGTGGGCATGCTGTCGTGAATGCCGTCGCACTTTGGTGGGTAAAAATACTCTGACTGGTTGCATCCGGTGTGCTTGCAAAAAGCCCATTATTCAACTTTATAGCTGAATGATAGGATGTATTACCATAAGGTGCAGGCACAACTGCCCTCGCATCATTTATCGAACAAACACGAATAAAATTTGGATCAGTGGCTATTTCGCCAGTATAAGACAAAAAATTACTTTCAGGATGAGTAGGTATTCCTGTTGACATGTCAACCCAGTTACCTAACAGCGCAGCCTTCACATATTGATGACAAAAATAACCTGCTTGCTTAGTATGAATGGGAGTACCGGAACTGAACTGGCACTGGCCTAAAGATTCTTGTATAGAAATAAATAGACAAAGTGAAATAAGTAAAAATGTTTCCATGACGTATTGATTAGTGAGTAAAAGTAACGTTTTTTTTTTGATTTTTTCTCCACCGCCTGCGGAGATGTAACCTGTCCATATGTTGTAAACTATCAGAGAAGAGGTCAAGTGCTTTTGGAATTTTTGTCGGCCAAACTTGTCGGCTTACACTTGCGCGTTGGAAGAACTTGAGTTGGCCGCCCGTATTTTCCGTCAACTTTGAATTATCGATCGAAACTGTGTCCGCGTGGTGGCTTTTGGAGAATTGTCAATTTTAGTTTTGATAGGAGGGAACGCTTGAATGTCCAGATGTCCACGTTTTAGAAGTCGTTTTTGGCCGGCTTGCCCACAACGTTTGTGTTTGCGGTGTGGCCGGCTTGCGAAGCAGCGCGCTGTCCCGCGAAACCAAATGTTGTTTTAATAAAAATACTAAAATTTAACTGGTCGCCCGGCCATAGCGCAAACATGCTGTTGTGCGCTGCCCCGACTAGAGTCGCCCCGTCATTATTGAGGCTCCAAATTCGCCTGTATTTAAATTCAATTCCTTAATTTCAAACCAATCCCAGTCAAATGCAATCCAAACTGTTATTGTTGTGTTGTTGATCTTTTCTCCCAGTTGAACGTATCTTAAACTGTTAAGCGCTTCTCGTTCACCTACCTTGTCGGCAAACAGTCTATATCTGTCAGAGTTTGGTTTAGGCGGCTTCAGAATAAACCTAATTGTCCCGTCTCCATTAATTATTTTCAAGGTATCTGTTGTAGTACCGTTGTCACTTTGTAAAGTGACTACTTCAGTAATAGTAAGTCTTTTAATCATTTATCTCTCTTGTCCCAAACTCACCAATGAAAACGCCTTTTAATGAAGTCGATGGTTTATTCTTTACATCGTCCCAAAACATATAGTCACCCAATTCCCTTAGTTCTCTGTTATTGCCTAAACTGTCGGCTTGAAAGTATTTGTGATTGATGTAACCTGTCTCAATTTTACCTTGATAAAGTAGAACTCCATTGTCGGGAAAAGTTAATACTTCTCTTCCATCTTTTATTTTGATTGGTTGTCCGCAGGGCATGTCACCAATAACAACGGCTCGCCCCTGGAATTTGTAAGGGAAAACAAAGTCAAATTTTTGAGCTGTCCATTTTCCAAGTTTTCCACCGGAATACATAAAAAAATAAACTGTCGGAAGCCAAATAACTATTGGTAAAATGGTCCAAAGTATTTTTTGTTTAATCGTCCGATTGGTTGTCCATGTAATAACAACTCCAATTATAAATATTGGAATAACAAAAATTATCCAATATGGACTAATTACAGATACTCCAAATGCTAAAATTATGATTGCTATTCCGAGTCTGTCCCTCATTTAAAAAAAAATTGTGCACAACGTTTGTGTTTGTGCAGTGGTGGGCTTTCGAAGCCGCCACTGTCCGCGTGGGCAAACGTTGAACGAAGATAACACTTATAGCTTACACGTCAACGCGCTATTGCAGA